>ERZ1643249.34-NODE-34-length-227746-cov-35.222077_pt1 | contig 227746 bp, 212 predicted proteins | sample MGYA00579263_ERZ1643249 | MGnify/ENA primary metagenome ERZ1643249 (study PRJEB29033, sample SAMEA4952264) | chicken gut metagenome | biome: Broiler Chicken; feature: Gastrointestinal Tract; material: Caecum | place: Ireland | collected 2018 | study: Broiler...
GTGTTAAGCACGCCGCCAGCGTTCATCCTGAGCCAGGATCAAACTCTCGATATAAATGTTTGGAAGTTACGCAGTAACTTCAGCAGGCCCTTTTAAGGGGCTGCGCGGCATCGCAGATGCCAAACATTCAGCGACAGAAAATCTTGATTTTCTGGAGCCTTTACTGCATACATTCCTGTAAGTCAGATCCGTTCAGAACTCGCGTCAGCTTGTTCTATCCGTTACTGTTTTAGGTCGCGTCACTTTTTTAGTGACTCGTTCTTGAATAATCTTTCAAAGAATTTTCGAAGATCTTCAAAGCACTGTTCAATTATCAAGGTTCATTTCGTTGTCCTCTGTTGTTCAGCGACAACTTCTATATCTTACCAAAACTCTTTCTCATTGTCAAGAACTTTTTTATTTTTTCTTGAACCGTTTTGGCTTCTTTGCTTACCCCTTTCGGAGTCAGCTCGATTATAATACCACTGCTTTTCAGGATTGTCAACAACATTTTTCAACTTTTTTTGTTTTTCTTTTTTATCCGACAGCAGAAATTAAAATCCTTCTTTTTTGCGCTGTTTTCTCAACTGATATCGGCGCTTTCCGCCTTCCCATTCCATCTCCTGCTCTGCAGTTTCCCTGATCAGCCCTGGCACTTCCAGTGCGTTTCCTTCCTGATCGATGGCCACTTCCACAAGATAAGCTGTATTGATCAACCGGCGCTGTCCTTTCAGCGACTCTGCGTAAGTGTCTACCCGCACCTCCATAGAGGTGCGGCCCGTATAAGTAATTCTTCCAATCAACACTACCATATCATTTAAGTATGCCGCCGTCTTGAAATTCAACTGGTCTACGCATGCAGTCGTTATCTCACACTCAGAATGTCTCTTTGCCACAACGCCGGCCAGCTCGTCTATCCACTCCATTAACTGCCCGCCGAACAGCCTGCCATATCCGTTGATATGACGGTTCATAATCAGATACGTCTGCTCTGTCCTGGACTCCGACACTTTTTTCACTCTTTCCATGATCTCTCTCCCTTCTTTTTTTGTTTTGCATGCTCTTAAGGCTCCGGAGCAGGTATTCTTTTCCGAAATGAATAATTATCCTTCTGCTTCCGCATCTACCGTGAACCAGAATTCCACACCATTTTCATAATTCACCACGCCATATTTCTGATGCATAGATTCCATGATTGCTTTTACAATAGACAATCCTACGCCACTGCCGCCGTATTCCCTGGTCCTTGCCTTGTCCACTTTATAAAACTTATCCCAGATCCGCTCCACATCCTGCTCCGGGATAGGCTTTCCGGTATTGAACACGCCGACGCGCACTTGTTTTTTCTGTTTTTCAATCGTTACCTTGATCACATTTTCTCCTTCTACATGATTCAGGGCATTGCTTACATAATTGGTCACTACTTCTTCCAGTTTGTATTCATTGGACCATACATAGACGGGTTCTCCCACATCAAACACAAGCCGGACATTTTTCTGTTCAAACAGAATCTTTGTGGACTGAAGCATATTGTGGATCATACCTGTCAAGTCAAACCGTTCCATCTCTACCACTTCATTGCCAAACTCCAGTTCATTCAGCGTGAGCAGATTTTTGACCATCGTATTCATCTTCCCCGCCTCGTCAATGATCACGTCACAGTAAAATTCCCTGCTTTCCGGATCGTCATTGACGCATGCCTGAAGACCTTCCGCATACCCCTGAATCAAAGCAATCGGCGTCTTCAGCTCATGAGACACATTGGACAAAAACTCCCGGCGCATCTCGTCGTTTTTCTCCCGCTGTTCGATATCCCGCTGCAGTTCATTGTTCGCCGTCTTCAGTTCTGAAATGGTTTTTTCCAGTTTTTCTGAAAGCTGGTTCATATGATGCCCCAGGAAATCCACCTCTGCGTCTTTTCCTCCGCTGTATTTCACATTAAAATCCAGGTTGCTCATACGTTGCGACAACTTTGCCAGTTCCAGAATGGGGCCCGCCAGCTTGCCCGACAGAATCCATATAATGACCGCCCCTATAACCAGAGCCGTCAGACCTACCTGCGCGAAAAACCGGTTGGCAAGTTCCACGCTCTCCCTGATCGGCTCCAGAGCAGTTCTCGCCACAAGTGTTTCTCCCCCCTGTAAAAAACCGATGATCTCCAGATATTCTATATCAGTAAAATAATCAGCGCTCACATGAATCGAAAAATTCTGCGTCTCCTGCATGACAATGTCGTTGGAAGTATTATCCTGGGCAAACAGATACATATACAGCCGTCGCTGCAGCACGCCCGAATCCCGGACCGTACTGAGGATACCCTGCCCATCGCTTCCCATAACATAAAGACTGATATTATTAGTCTCACAAAGATTACTGAGTTCCTGCACAAAGTCATCAGCTTCCAGGTTTCCGCCGCCTGACGCATCATTCAAATAATCAAAAGCCTCCACAAGCACCTTCTCTTTATTGTTCATATAATAGCGCTGCAGGAAGAAATGATTGAGCAGCCAGCAGGCCGCCAGCGCAGCAAGCAGGATTACCGTAAATATAATCGTCATTCTGGTACGAATCGAATGTTTTCTGGTTTTTTTCACTCTTTATCACCTGTCCCAATATTCTGCTTTTTCTCAGTTATTACAAAAGGCGGAGCTCCGATGTGCTCCGCCTTCTATTATAACTCTGTTCCCGTTTTTTTTAAAGCTTCTCAATCTTAACCGCGCATACTTTATATTCCGGTATTCTTGCGTATTTATCCAGCGCGGCATTCGTCAGCCAGTTCGCGTTTCCATCCGGGAAATGGAATGGCATCCAGCTCTCTCCCGGAGAAGTTTTTGTTCCCACACGGGCAGTCGTCTCAATACTTCCTCTTCTGGAAGACACACGAACTTTTTCTCCGTTGCTGATATGAAGTCTCTCCGCGTCTTCTTCATTCATCTCGATGAAAGATTTCCCTTCAATCTCCATCAGCTCCGGCGTTCTTCCCGTCATGGCTCTGGTTGTATAATGATACAATATACGCCCCGTCATCAGGATAATCGGATATTCATCATCCGGAAGTTCCGCGGACGGTACATATTCTGCGGGATAAAACCATCCCAGCCCGCGGGTGAATTTGCCCACATGGAGGATCGGCGTGCCCGGATGATCTTTCGAAGTACATGGCCATTGCAGTCCTCTTCCGCCCACTTCTTCACTGTCCAGCCGCTCATGGCTGATGCCGGCAAAACTCGGAGTCACGGAGGCGATCTCGTCCATAATCTGCGCTGAAGTCAGATACGGCTGGGGATAACCCATACGGTTCATCAGGTCGATAATAATATCTGTATCCAGTCTCATGTCTCCGTCCACGGTCACGGCCTTGCGGACCCTCTGGACACGGCGTTCCGTATTGGTGAAGGTCCCTTCTTTCTCCGCATAACTCATACCCGGCAATATTACGTCCGCGTATTTTGCGGTCTCAGTCATGAACAATTCCTGGACCACAAAGAAATCCAGGCTTTCCAGCGCTTTGATCACATGCGAAGTATCCGGGTCGGTAACTACGGGATCTTCCCCATAGATATAAAGTCCTTTGATCTCCCCTTTGATTGCTTTCGGGAAAACATCGGTCGCATGCGTACCCACTTCATGATTCAGCGGCACGCCCCATGCCTTTTCAAATTTCTCCACTACCCCCGGGGTATTGATCTTCTGATAGCCCGGAAAATCTGTGGGAACCGCGCCCATATCACAGGCTCCCTGCACATTATTCTGTCCTCTCAGGGGGTTGACGCCGCATCCCGGACGCCCCAGTTTGCCCACCAGCAAAGCCATATTGGACATGGACATAACGCCCTCTGTACCGGTAGAATGCTCCGTAACACCAAGGCAATAAATAATCGGCGCGCGGTCCGCTTTCGCGTACATGATCGCGGCACGGCGCAGGTCTTCCGGATCAATATGGCAGATCCCGGCCACACGCTCCGGCGTATATTCTTTTACGATATCGCGGATCTTTTCGTATCCTTCCGTCCGCTCTTCGATGAATTTCTGGTCCTGAAGCCCTTCTTCGATGATCACATGCATAATGCCGTTGGCAAATGCCACGTTGGTTCCAGGTCTCAGCTTCAGATGAATGTCCGCCTTCTTTGCCAGATCAATGTCACGCGGATCTACTACGATCAGTTTGCAGCCGCGGTTCACCGCCTGACGGATCTGCATACCGATCACCGGATGTGCTTCTTCCGGGTTGGATCCGATCAGCATGATCAGATCTGCGTTGCGGGTAATGTCTTCGATCGGGTTGGTCATGGCGCCGGAACCCAGCGTCATATAAAGTCCCGCCACAGACGCGGAATGGCATACGCGGGCGCAGTTATCCGTGTTATTCGTTCCAAAGCAGGTACGTACCATCTTCTGCACCATATAGATGTCTTCATTCGGAGAACGGGAACATGCGAATCCGGCCAGTGAGTCCGGGCCGTATTTTTTCTTGATCTCCATGAATTTGGAGGCCACCAGATCCAGCGCCTCATCCCAGGTGGCGCGCTCAAATTCACCGGTCTCCTTATTTTTAATCAGCGGATATTTCAGACGGTCCGGAGAATTGACAAAATCAAAGCTTCCGCTCCGTCCTTTTACGCAGAGCAATCCCTTATTGGGCGCTCCGTTATACGCTTCCGTATCTACGATCTTGCCGTCCTTGACCACCAGATAGAACTGGCAGCCCGTTCCGCAGTGAGGACATGTCGTCAGCACTTTTTTCTCTACCTGCCAGGAACGGTATTTCTTTCTGCGCTTCATGGAAAGAGCGCCTGTAGGACATGCCTGCACACAGTTTCCGCAGGATTCGCAGATGCCCTGATCCCATTTATTCTTATAATGGGCGCCGATTACAGACTCAAATCCACGGTTCATCGTATCGATAGCTCCGCGTCCTACGATCTCTTTACAGGTATTTACGCATCTGTGACAGAGAATACACAGACTTGGATCATAAGTAAAAAATTTATTGGAGTCGTCCACCGGCATATCTTTCATCTCTCCCGGATAACTGGTCTTTTCCACTCCATATTCAAAGCAGTATTCCTGAAGCTTGCAGTCTCCGTTGGCCTCACAGGAGAAACAGTGAACCCGGTGGTCTGAAAGCAGAAGGTCCAGCGTATCCTTCCGGTATGCCACCACCTTCTCCGACATGGTCTGTACTTCATCTCCCTCCGAGCAGCGAAGCGTACATGCCGTATCAAATTTAGTCCTGCCGTTGTTGGTCACTTCAACCACACAGAGGCGGCAGGATCCGTCCGGCAGTACGTCTTTCAGATAACACAGAGTAGGAATCTTCACTCCGATCTGTTCCGCCGCCTGCAGGATCGTCGTACCCTCTTTCACCTCTGCCGGGATGCCGTCTATGGTCAAATGAATCATATCATCTACCCTCCTCTATTCCACATAAACCGCGCCAAATGCGCAGTTATCCATACATGCGCCGCATTTGATGCACTTGGATGCATCGATCACATGCGGTTCTTTCCGATCGCCGGTAATCGCTCCCGCCGGACAGTTGCGCGCACATTTTGTGCAGCCTTTGCATTTCTCGGGATCGATCGCGTATACTCGCATAGCCTTGCAGACATGAGCAGCGCATTTCTTTTCCACGATATGTTCCATATACTCATCCCGGAAATTCTCGATGGTGCTGAGCACCGGAAGCGGCGCGCTCTTTCCCAGTCCGCAGAGAGAACGGTCTTTGACAAAATGCGCTAGATGCTCCAGCTTTTCCAGATCCTCCGGCTCTCCTCTGCCATCCACAATCTTCTCCAGGATCTCCAGCATACGTTTGGTGCCGATACGGCATGGACCGCATTTGCCGCAGGATTCTCTCTGAGTAAAGCTCATGAAGAACCGCGCCACTTCCACCATACAGGTATTCTCATCCATTACCACCAGGCCGCCGGAACCGACGATCGCCCCGTATTTTTTCACCGAGTCGAAATCCAGAGGCACATCCAGATGCTTTTCCGTCAGGCAGCCGCCTGAAGGTCCGCCGATCTGTACCGCTTTAAACTTAGCGCCGGATTTCAGTCCGCCGCCGATGTCGAAGATAATCTCCCGAAGCGTCGTACCCATAGGCACTTCAATCAGACCGGTATTCTCAATACTTCCGGTCAGAGAAAAGGTCTTCGTTCCCGGAGAGCCTTCCGTTCCGATGGTCCGATACCAGTCCGCTCCCTTTAAAATAATCTCCGGTACATTGGCATAGGTCTCCACATTATTCAGAACCGTAGGCTTTGCCCAAAGTCCCTGCTCTACTGTCCGCGGAGGCTTCACTCTGGGCATGCCTCTGTTGCCTTCAATAGACGCCGTAAGCGCGCTGCCTTCACCGCATACAAACGCGCCCGCGCCCCTGTTGATATGTAAGCGGAAACTGAAATCCGTTCCCAGAATATGGTCTCCCAGAAGTCCCTGTTCCTCCAGTACCCCGATCGCATGTCTGAGGCGCGCCACAGAATTGGGATACTCCGCGCGCACATAGATGTAACCGTTCTGAGCCCGTACCGCATAAGCCGCCAGGATCATGCCTTCGATCATCCGGTAAGGATCTCCTTCCATGACCGAACCGTCCATGAACGCGCCCGGATCTCCCTCATCGCCGTTGCATACCACATACCGGGTCGTCTCTTTCTGACGCGCCACCTGAATCCATTTGCGTCCGGCCGGAAATCCGCCGCCGCCTCTTCCCCGAAGTCCGGACTTATCCACTTCCGCGATGACCTGATCCGGATTCATCTCGAACATGGCTTTCTCCAAAGCGAGGAATCCGCCGCTGGCAATATATTCTTCCAGGGATTCCGCGTCGTATTTTCCGCAGTTTTTCAGAACAATGCGGGTCTGCTTCGCGATAAACGGAATATCTTCCGGACGTTTGCAGTGCAGTCCGCCTTTCTGGTACAGCAGCCGTTCTATGATCTCATCTCCCAGCACGCTCTTTTCAAAAATCTCCCGGCAGTCATCCGGCTGTACCTTCGTGTACTGGATAGTCTCGCCGCCTTTTTGTATCCGGACCAGCGGACCCAGCTCGCAGATTCCCTGACATCCGGTCTTTTTTACACCCAGATGCGCTTTCTCATCATGGGGAGCGAACTCCAGCGTTACGCCCGGAGCATCTTTGGTAATCTCCAGAAATTTTTCATAGATCTTCTCGGAACCCGTGGCGATACATCCGGTTCCTGAACAGACTAAAATCCTGCAGGCATAAGAGTCCAGCACTTTTTCCGCATTCTCTCTTGCCTGTTTCAGCGCGTTTCTGTCCTGAATCATGCTCCGGCACCCCCTCTCAGCTGGTCGATCAAGTCTCTTGCTTTCTCCGGCGTCATCCTCGGATGAACTTCATCGTTCACCATCAGTGTCGGCGCCAGTCCGCAGGCGCCCAGGCAGGATACTGTCTCCACGGTAAACATCATATCGTCCGTGGTCTTTTTCTCCCTGCTCAGTCCGAGCTTCTCATATAATGCTTCCAGCACCGGCATGGATTTCCGCACATGACAGGCTGTACCGTCGCATACCTTTATCACGTATTTCCCCTTCGGATCAAACGAGAAATTCTCATAGAACGTGGCGACGCTGCATGCCTTTGCCTCTGTAACCCCGATTTTTCCTGCAACATATGTCAGCAGTTCACCTGGAAGATAGCGATACTCCCCCTGTATTGCCTGCATAATCGGGATCAGGGACGCCGGCTCCCCGCCGTACTGGTCGATGATCTCATCCGCTTTGGCATAATAGGACTGATCGAGCATACCCTCTTACCTCCTCTGTCTGTTTTTTGTTGAAATATTCTACAATCATCATTATAGATTGTTTTATCTTCAAAAACAATCTGTTTTTATTCCCTTTATTATTCTTAATTTAGATAATATTTTCTTCGCACAGACGTATATAGTCTTCTTTGCAGTTCACATTCAAAAAGCAGGATTCCGGAGCTTTGCTGTAAAAAACATCATAGCCCGTATGATTGATAAACGCGAATACGGATCCCCTTCCGCGGATCACTTCTTTTCTCATGGCATCCGCCAGACTTTTTTCATAGATACCGATCAGCGGTTCTTCCTTTCCCCCGTGAGACAGGATCGTCACGGCTTCCCGGCTTCCGGCCGACTGTTCCATCAACTGCCTCAATTCGGCAGCCGGGACCAATGGGATGTCCACTCCCAGTACCAGCACTTTATCATGGACGGCGCGCCGCAGGCATGCCTCCAGTCCGCCCAGGGGGCCTCTTCCCTCCAACCGGTCTCTTATCACCGGGACCGGACAGTCCTCCCCGCGGTAACCGGACACCAGAATATCCCGGATCCCCAGTTCTGTCCCCTTCCTGATCTGGACATTGAGAAATGTATCCATGCCCAGGAGAAGGTCTGACTTATCCCGTCCCATCCGGCTGCTCTTTCCGCCCGCAAGCACGATCATCGAAAATTCCATACTGATATATTCTCCTTTTGACACCTGAAAACAGGAATTGTATAATGCAGAAAAAGCAGGAGGAAAAGACATGCGCATACAAGAACCGTTATCCAGAGCACCTCTCACACAGAGGCGCGAATATACCTATATTGGCCGTGACGGCATCTGCCGCACGGAGCAGGAACAGGTACTGTGTGAACTCCATATGAAGGTACAGGTTTCCCATGCAGATTCTTTTTCCGTCGTATGCATTCCGGAATATCTGCCTGAACTGATACTCGGAAGGCTGCTCACCAGCGGCCTGATCTCATCCGCAGACGATGTGGAAGAGATCAGGATCGACAGCAGCCTGAAAACTGCCGACGCCATACTAAAAGAACCGCTCCCTGCCGTCAATGCACCTGAACCGCCGGCGCCTATCCCCTGGTCCCCGTCTCAGATCTTCTCTCTGGCAGACCGTTTTTCCGGCGGTATGCCGCTGCACAGTCAGACCTTTGCCACGCACAGCTGTTTTCTTGCCCGGGAAGACCGGCTCCTTTTCCAATGCGAGGATATCGGCCGTCATAATGCCGTCGATAAAGCAGTCGGCTATGCGCTGCGCCGCGGGATCCCGCTTGGATCATGTATTCTCTACTCCAGCGGCAGGGCTCCCGCAGACATGGTCCTGAAAGCGATCCGGGCAGGCATTCCTGTGTTTGCCAGCAAGGCTTCCCCCACTGCAGAAGCCGTCAGTCTGGCCCGGCAGTACCATCTGACCCTGATCTGCGCGGCAAGGCGGGACCGGATGAAGCTGTTCGCGGGCGCTCCATGGACATCGCATCCATAAGAAACGCCGCGATCTCCTCCGGAGCATTCAGATTCAGAAGCGGCGCGTCTATGTCCGGAAGCTCCTCCGGCAGAAGATCTGTAGCCACTGCCCAAAGCCCTTCCCTGCATACACTTTTTCCGGAATTTCCCCTGCGGATCACTTCGATCTTCGGATAGAAGGAATCCTTGAATCCTTCCAGCAGAATCAGATCCGCCTCGGGGAATAAGTTCATCAATTCCTCCTCTGACGTCTGCTTCTGTCTCTTCACAACCATATATTTTTCACCGGAAAAAACAGCCGTTCCATATGCTCCTGCCTGGAAATGGCGGTAACTGTCCGTCCCCGGCACGTCTGCCTCAAAATCGTGGCCGTCATGCTTGATCACCGCCGTCCTGATGCCATGCCTCGCAAGGATCGGAAGCACACGAGTGATCAGAGTCGTCTTTCCGGAATTTTTGATGCCGCTGACTGCGAACACGTATGAAGTTCCTTTTTCTCCCATCATGTTTTCCTCGTTACAGAAGGATAGCCTCCGCAGGGGCCCCTTCTTTCAGTTCCGGATCTCCCGGCCGCATGTCGATCAGACAGTTGCAGCCGATCATGGATGCCAACACTCCATTGGAATGAAGTCCTTTCGGAAGATGAAACCTTCCGTTCTCCCAATATGCCCTGATCAGCCTGCGCCCTTTGCTGGGTTTGGAAAAAGTATCCGCCATGATCCCTTTCACCCGCACCAGGCGGATGGAGTCATCCCTCTTCATCTTCTGAACAGCCGGACGCACCAGAAGTTCCGTCATCGCAGCAACTCCGAACGGATTGCCGGACAGGCTTAAAACCGGTACTCCCCGGTACACAGAAAACAGAGTCGGCATCCCCGGCTTTACTTTCACTTTCCAGAATACACGTTCGGCTCCGGCAATCTTCAGCGCTTCGTGCATGATATCCTTTTTCCCCACAGAGACGGCTCCTGTCGTCAGGATCAGATCGACTTTCTGTGCCGCTTCCCGCAGTGTATCCGCCATCGCTTCCGGGCGGTCCTCCACCCATCTTACCAGCGAAGGCCGCACTCCCAGTTCCGTCAGGCGTCCCATCAGAAGCATCCTGTTGCTGTCATAAATCTTTCCCGGCAGAAGCGGATCCCCCGGCGTCACCACTTCATCCCCGGTGGTCAGGATCGCAACCCTCGGGAGGCGGTAGACCGGAACTGTCCCGCGTCCCATGCCTGCCAGGACGCCCATCTCTACAAAGCCGATCCGGCTTCCCTTTTTCATCAGCACGCTCCCGGCTTTAAAATCCTCTCCCCTGAAGCAGTAATTACCCCATTCTTTTTCCGGCCTGAAGATACGGACCACCTCTTCCCCATAATCCGTGTCCTCCTGCCGCACGCAGCAGTCGCAGCCCACCGGCACCGGCGCGCCGGTCATGATCCGCACTGCCTCTCCTTTCCGGACCTCCCGGTCCGTATATGCTCCGGCAAAGATTTCTTCCACCACTTTCAGGCGGACCGGACGTTCTTCGGAAGCGCCCGCTATATCCACACTCCGGCAGGCATAGCCGTCTATGGGAGAACGGTCAAACGGCGGATTGTCAAATTCCGCCCTCATATCTTCCGCCAGAATACGCCCCAGCGCGTCCTCTGCCTCTATCTCTTCTGTCTCGTCGATTGCCTTTGTCCTTTCCAGAATCAGCTCTGTCGCCTGCTCTACGGATACCGTCTCCATTTCTTATACCTCCTGCGGTTCAAATTTATAGCCCATTCCCCAGATTGTCTTGATCATATCACCCTTATCGCCCAGCTTGCTGCGCAGTTTCTTTACATGGGTGTCTATGGTCCTGGCGTCTCCGAAGTAATCATAGTTCCACACATTATTGAGGATCTTTTCCCTGGACAGGGCGATCCCCTGATTCTCCATAAAATATGCCAGAAGTTCAAACTCTTTATAACTCAGCTCTATATTTTTGCCGTCAATCGTGACCTGATGCGCAGATCTGTTCAGATCGATTCCCCCTGCCGACAAAATATCTTCGCTCATCATCGGATTGGATCTTCGCAGGATCGCTTCCACACGCGCGACCAGAATCTTCGGACTGAACGGTTTTGAAATATATTCATCAACCCCCAGCTCAAACCCCTGCAGCTCGTCTCTCTCGTCTCCCTTTGCTGTCAACATAATAATAGGCACTTTAGAATAGTTCCTTATTTCCTTGCAGACCTGCCATCCATCCATTTTCGGCATCATCACGTCCAGCAGGATCAGAGCAATATCTTTTTCCCGGAAGAAAACATCCAGCGCTTCCTCTCCGTCTCCTGCTTCCAATACTTCAAAATTCTCTTTCACAAGAAAATCCTTGACCAGCTTGCGCATACGGCTTTCATCATCTACTACCAGCACTTTAAGCTTTTCCATATTTTCGGCCCCTTTCTTTTTTCTTTATTGTATCAGCGCTCTATGTACATTTTGTGAAACCTGTCCCGCAGGATTTACTTGAAAACTTTTCTGTTTTCCTATATTATTTTCCTATATTATTTTGGAAAACACAAGGAGAACCTTATGAAAAAGAGAAAAACTGTTCTCATGCTGCTTCTGGCAGCCGCAACATTTTCCACTTTGCTGTCCGGATGCGGGACAGACGCCGGATCCGGCACAACCACAGATTCCTCCCCGGACGCGTCAGACGGCTCTGTCGAACTGGAACCCTTTACGCCTCCTGTCACCTTTGAGGCTGTTTCTGCAGACGGTGAAACTGTCACCTCCGATATATTCGCCGATTCCCGGCTGACCATGGTCAATGTGTGGGCCACTTACTGCAACCCCTGTCTGATGGAAATGCCATACCTGGGTGAGCTGGCAGCCGAATACTCCCCGGAAGATTTCCAGATCATCGGAATCATCAGCGATGTAATGGAAGGCGATGAAGACACGCTCCAGACTGCCCTCTCGCTGATCAGCGAGACCGGTGCGGATACCTATACGCACCTGCTCCTGAACGAATCCTTATATACGGCCATGCTGACCGATGTGACCGCTGTACCTACTACTTTTTTCGTGGACTCTGAAGGCAGGATCCTGGATACGGTTCTCGGTTCCAAAGAGAAAGATGCCTGGAAGGAGCTCATCGATGTTTACCTGGAAGAATAAAATAAAGATACCCGGGCACATCCCCGGATGGGCCGCCGGGGTTCTGACCGGCATCCTGTTTCTTGCAGCCGGCGCAGTCCACGGCGAATTTACAGTTATTTTCCGGAAAGCAGTCATGATCTGTCTGGAATGCATCGGGATCGGGTAAAACTATGAAACGGATAAGATTTACTGTACAACTTCTTTATACAATTATCACCAATGGCTATGCCTATGGTTTCCTGAGCGGAAAGATCTATCGGGGAAACCTGAAATATGTCTGTGTTCCCGGCCTGAACTGTTATTCCTGTCCTGGCGCTCTGGCTTCCTGTCCCATCGGCGCGCTGCAGGCGCTCCTTAACCGTCAGGGATATGAGATTCCTTTCGCGGTACTGGGATTTCTCTTTGTATTCGGCAGTCTGCTGGGACGTTTTGTCTGCGGCTGGCTCTGTCCGTTCGGGCTTGTGCAGGATCTCCTGCACAAGATTCCTCTGTTCCGCAAAAGAAAACGGCTTCCTTTCCACCATATTCTGAAATATGGAAAGTACGCCGTTCTTCTTCTGCTGGTATGTATCGGATCCTGGTTCCTCTTTGGCGGCAGTTTCGCAAAGATACCTGCTTTCTGCAAATATCTCTGTCCGTCAGGCACCTTTTTCGGAGCCTTGCCTCTGCTCGCTGCCAATGAAAGCCTTCGAGGCCAGATCGGCCCGCTGTTTTTCTGGAAACTGGGTATCCTGGTCGGTATTCTATGTTTATCCATCAAAGTATACCGCCCGTTCTGCCAGTATCTCTGCCCTCTGGGCGCTGTCTACGGATGGTTCAACCGTTTCAGTCTGGTGCAGATACGCTGGGAAGAGGAAAAATGCATCTCCTGCATGGCCTGTCAGCGGGCCTGTCCTCTGGGTCTGAAGCCGGAAGAGATCTCCGTCTCCCCCGAATGCATCCGATGCGGAGCCTGCCGTGCGGCCTGCCCCGCGTCCTGCATCCATTTTGGAAAGCATCAGTAATTGATGCCGGTAATCGCCAATCCGTCTACGGTCATACTGAAAGTAATGCTTCCGCTGACTCCTTCCGTCATCATGGTAAATCCTGCCATGCTGGCGGAGAGCGCGGTCACATCCGTTCCTTCCACCGCTTCCTGAAGTTCCGGCGTGATCACCGTGTCCGCTCCCAGCGCCAGAAAGTCTTCTCTTGTTTCCACTACGCCGTTCTCAGAGACACCCACATATACCGGGAAAGACGTCAGATCAGCCAATGCCTCCAGATCCTGAGCGGCCACCGCCTCTTTGATCTTTTCCGCGAATGCTTCCACCTCTTCCTGGCCCACATCGAAATTGTCCAGTCCTCCCGAAGTCTGTCCTTCTTCTGCCGGGGCGCTGTCCTCCGTATCACTCTCCTGCTCCGCAGGCGTTTCTGCTGTCTCTCCCGATGCTGCGGCTTCCTCTTCTTCCGGTGCCGCGGTTTCCGTCTCATCCTGCGCTGCGGCTTCCGTCTCTTCCTGCTCCGCGGCTTCCGGCATTTCTATGATCTCTTCCGAAGTCGCCTGGCCTCCGCACGCCGTCAGGCAGAACGCCGTCAGTATTCCCGCCAAAACAAGTCTCATCTTTTTCATCTTTTTTTCCTCCTACTGATTATTCTTTCACAATTTCAAACTCCGGCATTCCCTCGGAACCCGGCGCAATCTCATACTGGTCAAACACAACGACCGGATTTCCCGCCTCGTTGATATAAAATTTTGCATTCTCAGTGATTCCGGCGAACCCGCCTTCCGCTTCTGTAAAGAAGACTGCTTCACCGGCAGCTGTTCTTTCCTCCATCTGATTTCTAATACTTTCATCAGCGATACGGATATAATCATCACCCAGAAGATCCTGCAGCGTCACCGTCTTACCGGTAGACAAATCCAGATTATAATACCTTGTCTCATTATACGCAGACACCCAGTTTTCTGCACCCATGACCGCAAAGGACAGGTATTGCTCTGTCTGAGATTTGATCTCGTACCACACTTTTATCTCAATATTGTGGGCGGCCCACTCTTCTTCGGTACCGCCGGTCGCCATAAACGCCTCTTTGTACTCCTCCGCCCGCTGAATGGCTTCCTGCGCATATTCTTCGCAGCGCGCGTAAATCTCTTCATTTAAGGCGTCAGCAAGACCGCTGTCCTCTCCGATCATCTCCACACTGGGAATATCCACAGAGATCGACAAATCTTCCGTCGTCTTTTCATAGGACCGGAAAGTCAGGACTCTGGCAATGGTGCCTATTACCGGAAGTTCACTCATGCTCTCCGCAAAAGCCGTACTGGTATTCAGTCCCACTGTAAACACAACGGCCAGCGCTGCTGCAGCTGCCAGTACTCTCTTTCCGATCCTGAAGTTCTGCCGTTTCCGGATTTTTTTCTTCCGCACTGCCGAATAATCAATCGCCGACCGGACAACGTCGGACAGTTCTTCCGGAATCGGGATCTCATCGTATCTTTTTTTTGCGTCTGATATCTGGGTCATGCGTCCACCTCCTGTATATTCTGTTTCAAAGTTTTCAGTCCACGATACAACCTGGCTTTTACCGTATTCAGATTTGTCTCTGTGATCTGCGCTATTTCCTGCAGGGTCAGTTCTTCATAAAATCTCAGCTTGATTACGGTCTGCACCTCCTCGTTCAGCCGGTTGATCTGCTCATAGAGATCATCCTGTATGTCGTAACCTTTTTCATGATACGGGATCTCTGCTCCGGTACCGTCGTCCGGCAGAGGCACTTCCTTCCTCTTTCTCAGCATGGCAAGACTCTCGTTTACCAGAATTCTGTAGAACCATGCCCGGACTGCTCCGGCGTCACGCAGTGTTTCATACCGTTCCAGCGCTCTGCATATGGCGTTTTGCACAATATCAAGCGCATCGTCTTTATTCTGCACATAACTGTAAGCCAGCCGGTAGAACCGGTTCTGATCCTCCAGGATATACTCTATCAGAATCTCGTACAAATCCTTTTCCATATCTGCTCCTTTCTTTTTCTTTCTGTTATATAGATTCCCGAAGGCGGCAAATAGTTGCAGACAAAAATATATTTTTACGCGCTCTGTTCAAACTGGCTGTTGTAGAGCTCCGCATAAAATCCGTTCTTTTTCAGAAGTTCTTCGTGATTGCCCTGTTCGATAATATCCCCGTTCTTCACCACCAGGATCACATCTGCGTCCTTGATCGTGGACAGCCGGTGAGCGATGACAAAGCTGGTCCGGTTCTCCATCAGCTTATCCATGGCTCTCTGCGTGATCAGCTCCGTACGGGTGTCCACGCTGGATGTAGCCTCGTCCAGGATCAGCATGGGGCTGTTCTGGATCATCGCCCTGGCGATCGTGAACAGCTGTTTCTGACCTGCCGAGATGGAGGTGTTGTCATCCAGCACCGTATCATATCCCTGAGGCAGCGCCTTGATAAAGTGATGGATCCCGCAGGCTTTGCAGGCTTCGGCCATGGCCTCTTCCGTCACGCCTTCGCAATTATAGGTCAGGTTCTCCCTGACAGTCCCTTCAAACAGCCAGGTATCCTGTAAAACCATGCCGAACATCCTGTGCACATCCTCACGGCGTATGTCTCTGATATTCACGCCGTCGATGCGGATCTCCCCGCCGGTCACCTCGTAGAACCGCATCAGCAGGTTGACCAGCGTCGTCTTTCCTGCTCCGGTAGGGCCGACGATGGCAATCTTCTGCCCAGGTTCCACTTTAGCGGAAAAATCATGAATGACTTCTTTTTCCGGCTTTTCAGGATAAGCGAACCGCACATTGCGAAATTCCACAGCGCCGGAAACCTTCAGCGGCTGCTCGAACAAACGCACATAGATCAGGAAGGCGGTAATCACGCCGAATGTAATGCTGCCGTTCAGGACCAGCACCGCGCCGGCCACGCAGACCGCCACATATCCCAGATTTCCCACGAAATTCATGACCGGCTGCATCAGCCCGGAGAGGAACTGAGATTTAAAATCCGCCTCTTTTACGGCCAGATTCCGCTTTGAAAATCCTTCCCTGACCTTCTGCTCCCCGTGGGAGATACGGATGACGTCATGGCCGCTGTACATCTCTTCAATGTATCCGTTTAATTCGCCCAGGCTTCTCTGACGTTCGCTGAAATAATGCTGGGAATGTTTCATCAGAAATCCCATGAAAAGGATGCCCAAAAGGGTAGTCGCCACCGTTGTGGTTCCCATGATCCAGTTCGTCCAGAACATCATGACCAGGCACCCCGCGAACTGCGCCGCCGCGGATACGATAGAGGCCGCGCTGTTGGAAAGTCCCTGACCGATGGTATCCACATCGTCCGTCACCCGCGACAGCACGTCTCCGTAAGAATTCTCTGAAAAATACTGAAGCGGCAGCCGGTTGATCTTCGCGCTGATGCCGCTCCGCATGCGTCTGGATATCTGCTGCGTCACCGTCGCCGTGATAAAATGCTGCGCAAATGTGCAGAGAGCACTGAGCAGATAGATCGAAAGAAGCCGGATACAGACAGAAAATATCCCGTCCATGTCGATCTGCCCTGTCAGGCCGCTGTACATATAATCCGTGATCCGGCTGATCTGGCTGGGGCCGATGATGGTAAGCACCGTACCCAGCGCCGCCAGAACCAGTGCCAGGATCATAAAGGCAAATTCTTTCCTGCAATAGGATATCAGTTTTCCCAAAGCACGTTTCATATCTTTCAGCTTCTGCGCCGACCGGTTCATTCTTGCCATTTTCTCTCCTCCTCTATGCCAGCTCTGCCTGTGATAACTGTGACAGGGCAATCTCCCTGTACACAGGACAGGTCTGCGTCAGTTCCTCATGCGTGCCGATGCCCACGGCCTCTCCGTTATCCAGAACAACGATTTTATCCGCATGTCTGATCGTGCCGATCCTCTGCGCTACGATCAGGCAGGTCGTTCCCTTCAGCTCTGCGGCGATCTTTTCGCGAAGCGCCCGGTCGGTCTTATAGTCCAGCGCGGAGAAAGAGTCGTCGAAAATCAGGATCTCCGGCTTTCTGGCGATAGCTCTGGCGATGGACAGACGCTGCTTCTGTCCGCCGGACACATTGGAACCTCCTCTGGCGATCCTGCTCTCCAGGCCATGTTCCATCTTCCCTACGAATTCGTCGGCCTGGGCGATCTCTACCGCTCTTGACACGTCGTCGGCAGTCACGGCATGGCCGCAGGAACCGAACGCCACATTATTCTGTATCGTATCGGAGAACAGTACCGCCTTCTGGGGCACGTACCCCATCCTGTCATACAGTTCCCGGAATGTATACGCGCGGATATCTTCTCCGTCGATCAGCACCTCCGCCGTGCCTGCCGCTGGTATGGCAATACCGTTAATCAGGTACGCGCCGATCCAGTATATGGCCAGCGTCAGCCCGCTCTGCACAAAGATCATGACCGGGAACAGGAAAGCCATTCCCCGCATGGTGAACATCTGCGTCTTCATCAGGGCTTCATTCGCCTGCTCGAACTTTTCTTCCTGGTATGCCTCCGCATTGAAGGCGCGCACCACGTGAAGGCCGGTCAGGTTCTCGCGGGTGACACGGTTTACATCGTCCACCTGCTTCTGTACCTTCCTGAATTTAGGAAGCAGAAGGAACATCAGGACGCCGATCACTGTGATGAGCAGAACGACCGCTCCGGCCGTCACGACGGACAGCTGCCAGCTGGTACCGACGATTTTCGCCACCGCCCAGACCGCCATGATGGGCGCCTTGATCATCACCTGCAGACCCATGGCGATCACCATCTGGATCTGGGTAATGTCGTTGGTGGTACGGGTAATCAGACTGGCGGCAGAAAACTTTTTGACCTCCCCGCTGCCGAAAGCAGCCACTTTATCGAATACCTTTTCCCGGATATCGAAGCTGAAGTCTGCGGCTATCTTTGCCGCGAAATAACCGACAATTATACACAATAACGCCATCCGGCGGTCTTCCGTTTTCATTTCTTTCAATAATCGAATCATATATGGCCTCCATAATTTCTTCCGTCACGGGAGTATATCAAAGAAAAATAAACTCAATAACAATTCTCCGCACATTTTACATTTTTTGAAAGAAAAAACCGCAAATCACCTGCTCCGCAGGTAATTTACGGTTTTCTATGGACCTGGCGGGAATCGAACCCGCGTCCGAAAGCCCATCCATTGCAGTATCTCCCATCACAGCCGCTTATTTGACATTCCCTCCGCCGTACGCCAACCGGCAGGCTTACGGCTTCAGTAGCTTCATGATACGCCCATATGCGCAAAGCTTAACATATGTCGTTTCCTGCATCGTCGATGCCTGAGTCGCAGAGTGCAGGTGCTCCGCGTCAGACAGCTGCCGTTAGGCAGCGACTGCTAAATTATCTTCAGCGTTTATATTTAAGTTTGCACCTTACGCGGTACCTTCGGATGGCTGCTCCAACTTCAAAACCCCCGTCGAAACCTTTACAAGCCCGAAAACAGCTAGAATATCTGCTTGCTGAAAATAATCTTAATGCTCTATAATATTACTAGGCAAAACAAAAAATGTCAAGGGAATTGACAATCAAAAGCATTTTTACATAGAAAAAGAAAGGATGTTCATGTCTACTAAAAGCAGAAATTATCATTATAGTTTTTCAGAAGGCAGTGTCATTATATCTCTTCTCTGTTCATTAACTTTATGGGGATGCGCCGTACAGGAAAAAATAGCATCATCGCCAGATAATCAAATTCCATCCAATACACAAGAAAATGTTATTTCTGATTCAGATACCGCTCGTGTCTCTTATTTCAATGCATATTATGCAGAAACCGACACGCCGAGGCAATTACCTTATCCTGTTCTTCCTGATTTCCATGAAGATGGAGAATTTTATGCACCTTATATTATCTGCTCCGAAGACATTTTCTGTATCAAAACAGAAAAATATTTCGGCTATGCAGATGCGAATGGGAAATGGATCTGCAAGCCTCAATATGATTTTGCCTATCCATTCTCCGAGGGAATGGGCTGCATAAAGAAGGGAGACTACTTTGGTTTCATCAATACAGACGGAGAAGAAGTCATACCTGTTAATTACCTGGACGCTGCTCCCTTTTCAGACGGATTAGCATATTTCTGCACTCAGACCGGATACGGCTTTATGGATCATGAAGGCAAACCGGTATTTTATCTGGACTGCGACAGTGTCAGTTCATTCCATGGCGGTCTCGCTTATTTCAGTATTGATGGAAAATACGGCTACATCGATCAAACCGGAGAGGTAGTGTTAGAACCGATATATGATGATGCCGGATACTTTGAAAATGGTTTGGCTCAAGTGCGGATAGGAGGAAATATAGGAGTAATTGATAAAGCTGGAAATGTAATCATCCCCATAGAATATCAATATATCATTCTGAACAATACGGCATTTTTATGCCAAAAAAGTCCTGACGAAATCGACTACTTTATGCCGAATGGCGAAAAAATCACCAGCGATCAGTATTCCAAAATATCGAATGAACAGCTGAAAACATACCAAGAACCCATTTCTCTCCTTCCTGAGGAATTTTCCCGAAATGGGATAGACAGTACTGATCTTCTCTGCCAAAACCATATTACGCCTCGCAAAAAAACATATTGGGAGATTTCCAAAGGAAAATCCGTAACACAACAAGACACCGAAGGAAATATATTCACAGAACCGTTATATGAAACCTGGGAAGATAATAATTACCGCAAAATGTTCAAATTATTTTCTGTAAACGATATAAACGAGCCAATTCTTTACTGCTGTGAAACACCATTATATATCCCTTTCTTTCCTTTGTCTGACAGTACCATCTACAGCATCCAGAATAATCGACTGACAAGGCTCACGAGCGGTTACGAATGCGGCGGTTCGGCCAGAGGTGACCGGGCATGCTTGTGGTGGGATCATCTAGACAAAAAGATACTGATAGGGCTTCACGGAGGAGTTGGTGGCTTTGCCGGTTTTTCCAATTATGGAGATATCTATGAAGTATCTGAAAACCTTCCGAAGATATACATGAGTTTTTGGTGTGTAACTCAAGACAGAAACAACTATAATGATGAATATCTGTCAGAAAATGCAGAACACATATATTCTTCCGATGACATCCCATTTACCAAAGAAAATATATGGGAAGCTGAAGTCGTCTGTGAATATGAACTGAACAGGGAGAAAGTATCTCCGGAAACATTCCGGCAGGCAATAGAACGGTATCAGGAAATAAACATTCTCTAATAATGGCCGTGCGGAATCTAATACAGATTCCGCACTTTAAATTCTTTTTCCGCCTCCCGGCGCATATCTTTTTTCGCGATATCCTGCCGTTTGTCGTAGAGCTTCTTACCGCGGGCCAGGCCGATCTCCACTTTCACCAGGCTGCCTTTGAAATAAACCCGCAGGGGCACCAGCGTGTATCCTTTTTCCGCGATCTTCCCGGTGATCTTATTGATCTCGTACCGGTGCATCAGAAGCTTCTTCGGCCGCAGCGGATCTTTATTGAAAATGTTTCCTTTTTCATACGGACTGATATGCATGCCGTAGACGATCACTTCTCCTTTTTCTATGCGCACGAAAGATTCCTTGATGCTGCATTTTCCCATGCGCAGGGATTTCACCTCCGTTCCGTGGAGAGCCACCCCCGCCTCATAGGTATCTTCTATAAAATAATCGTGATACGCCTTTTTATTGTTCGCTATCAGTTTAATACTGTCTTTCCCCATGAATTCCTCACTCTTCCTGTTGTTCTGCCAGCTCGAAATCTACGGTCCGGGTCGTCCGGTCCGCTTTTACCACCTGCACCCGGACTGTCTGCCCCAGGCGGTATGTCTTTCCGGTACGCTGGCCGACCATCTCGTATGCATTTTCATTATACTCAAAATAATCTCCCTGTAAAGAGGCCACATGCACCAAGCCTTCGACCGTATTCGGCAGTTCCACGTATAATCCCCATCCGGTCACTCCGGAGATCACTCCTTCGTACTCTTCCCAGAGGTGCCGGCTCATATATTCCGCTTTCTTCAACCGGATCGTTTCCCGTTCCGCCTCGTCTGCCCGGCGCTCCCGTTCACTGGACTGTTTCGCCACTTCATCCAGAATCTTACGGTAGTGTTCGATCTTCTCCTGATTCATCCTGCCCCGCAGGGAGTCTTTGATGATCCGATGGATCTGAAGATCCGGGTAACGGCGGATCGGAGAAGTAAAATGGCAGTAATATCTGGCTGCCAGGCCAAAATGTCCGGTACACTCCGTCGTATATTTCGCCTGTTTCATAGAGCGCAGGGTCAGCCGGCTGATCAGCGTCTCTTCCGGAGTCCCTTCCAGTCTCTCCAGAAGTTTCTGAAGTTCCTTGGGATGTACTTCATCCTCCCGGAAACGGATAGAGTAACCGAAATTATTGATAAATGTGCTCAGCTTTTTCATGCGGTCCGGATCCGGATTTTCATGGGTCCGGTATACGAACGGCAGTTCCTGCCAGAAATAATCCTCCGCCACGGTTTCGTTGGCGATCAGCATAAAGTCTTCGATGATCTTTGTGGCCGTGTTACGGTCATAGGGCCGGATTCCCACCGGTTCTCCCTTCTCATCCAGGATCACTTTTGTCTCCGGGAAGTCAAAGTCGATGGAGCCGCGCGCTCTTCTGCGCGCCCGGAGCAGCCCGGCCAGTTCCTGCATCCTCTGAAACATGGGGACGAGTTCCTCATAACGGGCAGATTCCTCCGCGTCCTGCTCCTCCAGGATCTTCTTCACACTGGTATAAGTCATCCTGCGGTCCACACGGATCACCGTCTCCGCGATCACATGGTCCAGCACTTTCCCCTTCTGATCGATGGTCATAATGCAGGAAAGAGCCAGCCGGTCCTGTCCTTCGTTCAGGGAACAGATCCCGTTGGACAGGCGGCGCGGCAGCATGGGAATCACCCGGTCCACCAGATACACGGAGGTTCCCCTCTCAAACGCTTCCCTGTCCAGCGCGCTCCCCTCCTGTACATAATTTGCCACATCCGCGATATGGACGCCCAGGATATACTGACCGCCGTTCATCTCCAGAGAGACCGCGTCATCCAGATCCTTGGCGTCCTCGCCGTCAATGGTCACCATCTGCACATCCCGCAGATCCGTCCGTCCCTGCATGTCCGCCTCACTGATCCGGTCCGGCACCCGCTCCGCCTGGCGCATGACTTTCTCGGGAAATTCTACCGGAAGATCGTAACCTTTCACAATGGACAATATGTCTGTACCCGGGTCACTGATATGGCCCAGGATCTCCACGACCTTCCCTTCCGGACTCTTTCTGTCCGTCCCGTAGGAGACCAGTTCCACCACTACCTTGTGGCCGTTCACGGCTCCTCCGGAATCTTCTTTCGGCACAAAGATATCCCGGGTATACCGCTCATTGTCCGGGATCACGAACCCGAAATTCCTGCTCTCCTGATAAAGTCCGACGATCCGGTCTGTTCCGCGCTTTACGATCCGGTTCACCGCGCCTTCCCGGCGTTTCCCGCTCTGTCCCGGTTTCACCGTGATCTGTACCGTGTCCTGATGCATGGCGCCGTGGACCTGATCCTCAGGGATAAACACATCCTCCTCCATACCGTCCACAGACACGAAGCCGAAGCCTTTGGGATGCGCCGTGAAGACTCCCGTCAGGAATACGCCTCTGCTCTTCTGATATTTCCCTTTCTGCGACACTTCGATCTTCCCCTCCTGCAGAAGCGCGTCCAGCACCTCCTGCAGTTCCTGGCGCCGTTCTTTCGGAACCTGCAGAAAAATCGCCATCTCCTTGATCTTCATAGGCACATAGAAATCGCTGCGGATCAATCCGTATACCATTTCTTTTTTCTGTTTTAATTCTTCCTGCGTCATCCCTTCACCTCCCTAGAACAACAAAATGGGCACCCTTGTCAATACAAGAGTGCCCAAAATCCAGTCGTTTTAAAAATTCAGATTCAAAATCACTGCCAGCAGAATAAACGCCGCAGCAAGAATCTTTGTAAGTCTTACCAGAGTCCCTTCCATGGAACGTCCCTTATTCTTGCCCCAGTATGTCTCCGCCGCGCCTGCGATCGCACCCAGACCTGCTGATTTACCTTCCTGCATCAGAACAAGCACTACCAACGCAATGCTGACCAATACAAAGACAACCGTAAGTACGATTCTCAGAATTCCCATTTTCACACCTCCTACGTGTCAAACAGTTGTATTCTAACACAAACCGACAGCAGTTTCAACCACGGCTTTTATAAAACTTTTCCAAGGAAGCTTTTTAAACGCTCATTCTGCGGATTGCCGAAAAATTCTTCCGGTCGATTCTGCTCCATCAGGATCCCGTCGTCCAGAAACACTACCCGGTCCGCCACCTCTCTGGCAAATCCCATCTCATGAGTGACAACCACCATGGTCATATGCTCTCTGGCAAGATCCTTCATAACCTGCAGCACTTCACCTACCATCTCCGGATCCAGCGCAGATGTAGGTTCATCAAACAGCATCACTTCCGGTTTCATGCAGAGGGCTCTCACGATAGCGATTCTCTGCTTCTGTCCGCCGGAAAGCTGACTGGGATAAGAATGCGCCCGATCCGCCAGACCTACGCGCTCCAGAAGAGCCATAGCCTCTTTTTCCGCCTCTTCTTTAGGAAGATTCAGCAGTTTCTCCGGGCCGATAGCCATATTCTTCAAAATATCCATATGCGGGAACAGATTAAAGTGCTGGAACACCATGCCCATCTTCTGACGATGATGGTCAATGTTCACTTTCTTCTCGGTAATATCCACATCATGAAACCATATATGTCCTGCATCCGGAACTTCCAGCATATTCAGGCATCGAAGAAATGTACTCTTTCCCGAACCGGACGGGCCGATGATCACGACCACTTCACCTTTATGAATATCCAGGTCGATTCCTTTCAGAACACCTTTTCCGTCAAAGCTTTTGCAGACACCCTCTGCACGGATCGCCACATTATCGTTCACTCTGCTTCAGCCTCCTTTCCAGCATGGATACCAGTTTGGTAAAGATCATAACCATCACCAGATAAATCAAAGCCACGGCAATCAGCGGGAAGAAAGCATCATAAGTACGGCTTCGGATAATATCTCCGCCCTTTGTCAGATCCTGCAGCGCGATGTAACCAGATACGGACGTTTCTTTCAGGAGCACAATAAACTCGTTGCCCAATGCAGGCAGGATATTCTTAAACGCCTGGGGCAGAATAATATACCACATAGTCTGGGCGTAGCTGAAACCGATGCTGCGCCCCGCTTCCAGCTGGCCGATATCGATAGACATAATACCGGCACGACAGATCTCTGCCACATACGCCCCTGAGTTGATACCGAACGCCAGCACGGCCACGATCACTTTATTGATATCCACTGATGCGAAGATTATATAATAAATAATCATCAGCTGTACTACCACCGGCGTTCCCCGGATCACAGTCAGATAAATCTGGGCGATGAAATTCAGCACCTTAAACTTACCCGTGCGGTCATGTGTAGATCGGATAATCGCGATAACGAAACCAATTACAATACCGAGCAGCGTAGCGAACAACGTCACCGTCAGCGTTATTTTCAGTCCGTCCCAAATATACAGCCAACGGTTATCTTTAATAAAGTTTAAATAAAAATGTTCCTGAAAACTCATGATTTATCCTCTGCCTATATCAGCCGGCTGATTATTCAGCCGTAATATATTTGTCAACGATTGCCTGAAGAGTTCCATCCTCTTTCAGCTCTGCCAGAGCGGTATTGACCTGCTCCAGAAGTTCTTCATTGTCTTTCGCAACTGCCACCGCATAATCTTCGGTTGCAAATGCTTCATCCAGAATCTTGAGTCCTTCTACTTCAGACACAAATACGTTTGCCGGCTCGTTGTCGATGATCACCGCATCGATCTTGCCCTGGGACAGAGACTGCACTGCCTCCATACCTTTCGCATAGCGCTCGATCGTAGCGCCTTCCACATCTGTCGCATACAAGTCTCCGGTAGTTCCCTGCTGAACGCCAATGGTCTTTCCGACCAGATCGTCTGCGGATGCAATGTCGCTGTCTTCTGTTACGATAATTGCCTGAATACCGGTCGCATAAGTATCAGAGAAGTTTACAGAAGCCAGGCGGTCCTCTGTTACAGTCATACCTGCTGCCACGATATCTACCTTACCGGAAGAAAGCGCCGGAATCAGAGAGTCAAATGCCATATCCTCAATTTTCAGCTCCATCCCCAGCTTCTCAGCTACTGCCGCAGCCATCTCCGCATCGATTCCGACAACCTCCTGTCCCTCATAATACTCATACGGCGGGAACTCTGCGTTGGTACCCATTACCAGGGTTCCGCCCGCGCTTTCCTCTGTATCAGCCTCGGCGGTCTCTGCGGTCTCTTCCGCAGCTGCATCCTCAGTTTCTTCCGCAGCTGCCGATGTATCCTCTGAGACGGTCTCAGCACTGCTGCTTCCACAGCCGGCCAGCACTGCAGCTGTCATGGCTGCACACAGCATCACACTTACTACTTTCTTTTTCATAATCATCATTCTCCTCACTTTAAACTGGTTTTAATTCTCATAAACCTATTTTATTATAATGCAAAGTTTCGTTAATGCAAGTCTTTTTCTGAATATATTTTCAAAAAAATTGCATAAAAAGGGGCTGTCACATCAGGACGGCCCCTTTAATCCGGTATCTCCGGTTTATTTCTCTACGACTTCCAGTACATCCATCGGACAGGCTTTTGCACATATACCGCATGCGATACACTTGCTCGTTACCGGTGAATCTTCTGCTTTCACCATTACATGGAACGGACAGACCTCCACACATTTGCCGCAGCCGGTACAGAGTTTTTTGTTAATCATGTACACGCCCTTTGCGTTCTGGGTAATCGCTCCTGCTTCGCAGGCTTTCGCGCATTTTCCGCACTGCACGCAGACAGACGGTTTTACAACCCCGTTCTTTTCCACGATCTGGATACAGGATTTTCCCGGATCCATCACCTTGTAAAAGGCTTCGGAGCAGGCCTGTACACACGCCAGACAGGCCATGCACTCTTTGTCTTTTCTAACTGTCAGTTTTTTCATGTCGATGTTCCTCCGTATTTGAGACTTTTTATCGTATAAAGTCATTATACGAAATTCCACCGGCAAATTCAACAATTATCGACAGCAATTATTAACCGACCCGATACTCCAGATACGCTTCCCGGTCCAGATTCTTCCATATGAATATTCCGTCTTCGTACGTCATATAGCTGTGCTCGCTTCCTTCTTTCGGAATGGATACAGAGCCTGGATTCATATAAATATACTCCTCATGCTCTCTGCATACGGGCACATGGGTATGCCCGTGGAGCAGGATATCCCCTTTTTTCAGCATCGGAAGATGGTTTTCGTTAAACACATGTCCATGGGTCAGGAAGATCATGCGTCCCCTTTCGTACAGGAAACCATAATCCGCCAGGATCGGGAATTCCAGCACCATCTGATCAACCTCCGTATCGCAGTTTCCCCGTACGCACAGGATTTCCTGCTTCATGGGATTGAGCATGGCAATCACCTCTTTGGGCGCATATTCTTCGGGCAGATCATTCCGGGGGCCATGATACAGGATATCCCCCAGTAAAATCAATTTGTCCGCCTCTTCCTTTTTATAAGCTTCCAGCAGTTTCCTGCAATAATATGCAGAACCGTGAATATCAGATGCAATCAGCAGTTTCATATTGTTCCTCCAATGTTTTTATTTTTTCTTTCAGAGCCGCCTCCTGTCCTTTACGGTCCAGGAGTACGGCGTATTCCGGCCTGGAAAATCCCAGAGCATGCGCGTCCCCGTGGTTTTCGATTCCCCGGAGCCATTCCGCCAGTTCCAGGTCTTCCCCGAACGCGTCTCTGACAAAATCTGTCAGCCGGTTCAGGTTCTTCAGAATCTCCTCTTTCTGCCTTTTCAGATTTTCCGTCTCTTTTCTGATATCAGAGTCATCTCCCGGACCGTACAGGATCTCTCTCAGGCTGTCGTCCACCCGGCGCTCCAAGCCTTCTTCGCCCGGCTTTAACAGACCGTTTTCTTTCCTGACCTTCAGAGCATGCGCCCGCTGCCTGAGAAAATCCTCCGCGTCCTGCCCGTCTCCCTGTCTGCTCCGGTACTGTTCCAGGACCTCCTGCCTCCGGGACAGATATCTGCGCCGCCTGCCGTATTCCGTCATCTGCGCGCCGACTGCCGCCAGAAGATGTCTGATAAACATGCACCGGGCGTCTGCCGGAACATTCTGAAGGGATGCCTTCAGCGCATCCGTTTCCGCGGCTTCAAGCCGGCCGTCCGCCAGTTCCGCGATCCGGTACTTTCCGGTCATAGAGCGGTACATTTGATAATAAGAGGCAAAATCGCCGGCAATCTCCGGGCAGCGGAGAAATCCGGCCATAAAATCTCTGCCCGTCTCCATCCCCTGCCGCTCATATTCCGTAAGCACCACCGAGAGGTCCTCCCAGCCTCTGGCGGTCACGAACTCCCTTTTTCCATGTTCCTGGTTCACCCGGTAAAAATGCTCCGGATGTGTCTCCAGATAGGACAGCACCGCCGGATGCACGCCTTTTTTCCACGCATAATCTTTCCAGACTCCAAAATCCGCCTCTACCTGGATCACCCGGACCCGGTCCAGCGAAGCCATATCCAGATCGCGCACAGAACGGTTGAATTCTTTCGGATTTCCCGCGGCGGCTATGATCCAGCCCTCCGGCACCCGGTGATTTCCAAAAGTCTTATACTGAAGGAGCTGGAGCATGGTGGGAGCCAGAGTCTCTGACACACAGTTAATCTCGTCCAGGAACAGGATCCCCTCCCGATGTCCGGTGCGTTTCATATATGCATAGATCTCTCCGATGATCTCGCTCATGGTGTATTCTGTCACCGTGTATTTCTTTCCCTCATACTCCTGTTCTACAAGTTGAGGGAGCCCTACCGCGCTCTGTCTGGTGTGATGCGTCATGGTATAGGCGAGAAGTCCTACTCCGCATGCGTCGGCTGCCTGCTCCATGACGGCAGTCTTCCCCACACCAGGTGGCCCTATCAGGAGCAGCGGCCTTTGTTTCGGCACCGGTATCCGGCTGCATCCGTATGCGTCTTTCGCGGTATAGGCGCGCACACTCCGGATAATCTCTTCTTTTGCTTCTTCTATATTCATTCCCGTCTCTCCAATTCCCGGTCCAGGGTCAGGGAAACCGCCCAGTCAGGAGCCTTCCCTTTCCGTAATTCTTCATTTAAAAACACAAAAGCCGTATCATAGGAAGGCGCCTCCGAAGGGTAGACGCCATCTCCGTCTGTAAAATACAAAAGGCCTTTCAGGTTCCGGAGATCTCCTTCACTCACCAGCCGGTCCACCAGCCGGAAAACCGGCGTGAAATCCGTATCTCCATGTCCCTTGATCCGGATATGCTCCAGGTACTCCTTCCACTCCTCTTCACAGGTGATCCTCACATGCTCCTGAATCAGGCAGTCACACTGAATAATGTGAATCTCCATTTCCCGGAAAAAATTTTCGCGCTCGCTTAAAATCTCCCAGGTTTCCTCCAGAAAGCTGCGGACAATCTCTCCCGAACAGGAACCGGACGTGTCGATAGCGATCACGAACTCCTGAAGCTTCCTCATCTCTCTGTACTCCAGCGGTTCCAGAAAAACCAGCCGGTCGTACATTCTCCGGCTGTAATCATAAGGGATATAGTCGAAACTGTCCATATCCAGACACATTTCTTCTCTCTGCACCGCAAAGCGTTTCAAAAACCGGCGGAAATCATGCCCGCGTTCTTTTTCCAGGACAATGGAAACATCCCCTGATCCGGCGCTTCCCCCCGCCTGTCTCCGGTGCTCCGCCTCCCTGACGGGAAGCTGTTCAAAAATCGTTCTCCAGCGATGCAGCGCCTTGATTCTCTGTCCGGCGTCCGCCTGATCCGGCATACGCTCCCGCCTCAATGATCCGGCACCTTCCCCTGCATCGTCATCCATCCCGGAAAACCAGTATTCATGACTGTCTCTGCCAAAAAGCAGTCTTAACTGCTCCAGTTCTTCCGCCGTCCGTGAAGACAGCCAGGAAAGCAGCTTCTTGCCGGAAAAAAGGCCGCCGTTTTTTCTCAGTGTCCGGTACACCCTGCTTCTGTCCCCGGGGATTGTCTTGCCGGCCTCCTCCAGATACAGGCGGTCAATCCGGTATTCTGTCATCAGATCGCAGGCGGCGTCCCAGACGGACTGCTCCTCCTCCGCCCTTCGCAGCGGATGCTGGTAAAGGTTATGATAGATAAGATGCAGATAGACGCGCCGGAGACTTTCTGTATCTTTGCGAAACTGCGCAAGAACCTCCGCCGGATTCCAGTACAGACTAAGACCGTCCGTCCCCGGATTCCCCGCCGTCTCTTTCCATTCCGGAAACGCCAGCGCCTCGCCAAGATAAGGGAAAACAGTCTGCAGGTCTCCCCGGATCAGCTTCAGCACTTCCCGGACAAATATTTTTTCCTCAGATTTCATACGCCCATTGTACCCTGTTTCTCCGGGATTTGCAATTGCATTCCGGGATTTCCTGTGTTATGCTTGACTTACTGATTGCAGTGCGAATAATAACACTTAAAATACAGAAAGGGGGAATTCATCTATGAAAATGCAGGAATCGCCGGAAGACTATCTGGAAGCCATCCTGGTCCTTTCCAGAGAATTAGGAAACGTGCGTTCCATCGATGTGGCGAATCATCTGGGCTACAGCAAGCCCAGCATCAGCGTGGCGATGAAGCGCCTCCGCGAGAATGGATATGTGACGCTGGACGACCACGGCAACCTGATGCTGACCGGTTCCGGTCTCTCCATCGCCCTGAAAATCTATGAGCGTCATCTGGTATTGTCCCAGTTCCTGATCTCCATCGGCGTGGACGAAGAAGTCGCCAAGAAAGACGCCTGCCGCATGGAGCATGTAATCAGCGACGAGAGCTTTGAAAAGATCAAACAGCTTCCCAGGTAATCCCGGGAAGCTGTTTTTCTACGCGCGCATGCCTGTCAGTTCTTCTGCCCGGCGGACTTCTTCCTCCGACGGAGGGCGCGCTCCGTCCAGGGCATAAGGAAGTCCCATCTGCTCCCATTTTATCTGTCCCATGGTGTGATATGGCAGGATCTCGGCTCTTCGTACCGTCTCCAGTGTCCCGAGAAAGTCTCTCAGTGCCAGCAGGCTTTCCCGGCTGTCCGTCACTCCCGGCACCAGCACATGGCGGATCCACATATCTTTCCCCATGTCCGACAAAGTCTTTGCCATCTGCAGGATATTTTCATTTCCATGCCCCGTCAGTATCCGGTGTCTCTCACTGTCCATCTCTTTCAGATCCAGGATCACCAGATCCGTCACCTCCATCAAAGAACAAAATCTTCCCCGGAACGGATCTTTCATGGAAAACAAAGCCCCGGATGTGTCCAGCGCCGTGTGCACTCCCCGTTCTTTCGCCAGCCGGAAAAAACGGGTTACAAATTCCATCTGCAAAAGCGGTTCGCCGCCGCTCACGGTGATTCCTCCGGTCACTTCTCCTCCCCGTTTTCCTTTCCAGTACCTGTGGTACCGGCAGGCTCTGGCGAACAGAGTTTCTGCCGTCCAGAGCTCTCCCTCTTTCATCTTCCAGGTCTCAGGATTGTGACAGTACTGACACCGCATGGGACATCCCTGCAAAAAGACCACAAAGCGGACGCCCGGCCCGTCTACCAGGCCGAACGTCTCTATAGAATGAATATATCCTTCCACACTAGATCCTTGCATGGCAGGTTCTCGCGATCACATCCATCTGCTGTTCTCTCGTCAGATCGATAAATTTCACCGCATAGCCGGACACCCGGATCGTGAAATTGGCATACTCCTCTTTCTCGGGGTGCTCCATGGCGTCGATCAGTTTCTCTCTTCCGAACACATTTACGTTCAGGTGATGCGCTCCCTGATCAAAATATCCGTCCATTACCTGGACCAGATTGCGGATCCGTTCCTCTTCCGCATGTCCCAGAGCGTCCGGATTGATGGTCTGCGTATTGGAGATCCCGTCCAATGCCCACTCGTAGGGCAGCTTCGCCACCGAATTCAGAGAAGCCAGCAGGCCGTTCTGCTCCGCATGATAGCTGGGATTGGCGCCGGGAGCCAACGGATCTCCCGCTTTGCGGCCGTCCGGCATACTGCCGGTGGCTTTTCCGTACACCACGTTGGAAGTAATCGTCAGGATCGATGTGGTAGGCTCTGAATCCCGATAGGTATGGCACCGTTTAATCTTATCCAGGAACGTTTTCAGAAGCCATACGGCAATATCATCCGCCCGGTCGTCATCATTGCCGTAACGCGGGAAGTCTCCTTCTGTCTCGTAGTCCACCGCCAGCCCCCGTTCATCCCGGATCACTTTCACCTTTGCATATCTGACCGCGCTCAGAGAATCCACCACATGGGAAAATCCCGCGATACCGGTGGCAAAGGTCCTTCGCACATCCGTGTCGATCAGAGCCATCTCCGCCGCTTCATAATAATATTTGTCGTGCATATACTGAATGGCGTTCAGCGTATTGACATAGAGTCTTGCCAGCCAGTCCATCATCTGATCATATTTTTCGATCACTTCATCATAATCCAGATATTCAGAAGTAATCGGACGGTATGCGGGGCCTACCTGCTCTCCGGACTTGGTATCCACGCCGCCGTTGATGGCATAAAGCAGGCACTTGGCCAGGTTCGCCCGGGCGCCGAAGAACTGCATCTCTTTTCCTGTCTGGGTCGCGGACACGCAGCAGCAGATGGAATAATCGTCGCCCCATACCGGCTTCATCACATCGTCATTCTCATACTGCACCGAACTGGTACGGATTGAGATATCCGCCGCATATTTTTTAAAATTCTCCGGCAGAGAAGAAGAATAGAGAACCGTCAGGTTGGGTTCCGGACTGGGTCCCATGTTTTCCAGTGTATGGAGGAACCGGAAGTCGGTCTTCGTCACCATGGAACGTCCGTCCACGCCGGTTCCCGCCACCTCCAGCGTCGCCCACACCGGATCGCCGGAAAAAAGCTGATTATAGGACGGGATCCGCGCGAATTTCACCATGCGGAACTTCATGACCAGATGATCGATCAGTTCCTGCGCTTCCTGCTCTGTCAAAATGCCCCTGTCCAGATCCCGCTGGATATAGATATCCAGGAAGGTGGAGATGCGTCCCACGCTCATGGCGGCTCCGTTCTGCGTCTTGATCGCCGCCAGGTATCCGAAATACAACCACTGCACCGCTTCCCTGGCATCCGCCGCCGGTTTGGAAATATCATATCCGTAGATCCGGGCCATCTTCTTCATCTCTCCCAGCGCCCGGTACTGCATGGATATCTCTTCTCTCTGACGGATCACATCGTCGGTCATGGTTCCATCCCCGCAGTTGGCTAAATCCCTGGCTTTCTCCTCCATCAGATAATCGATGCCGTAAAGAGCCACCCGGCGGTAATCGCCTACGATCCGTCCCCGTCCGTAAGTATCCGGCAACCCCGTGATGATCTTATTATGGCGCGCCTTCTTGATCTCCGGCGTATAGACGTCGAATACACCCTGATTGTGCGTCTTGCAGTATTCGCTGAAAATCTTATGGAGCTCCGGGCTAGGTTCATAACCGTAAGTCCGGCATGCCTCCTCCGCCATACGGATCCCTCCAAAAGGCATAAACGCCCGCTTCAGCGGCTTGTCCGTCTGAAGACCCACCACCTTTTCCAGAACTTTCGTCTCTTCACTGATGTAGCCGGGGCCGTGAGAAGTCAGCGTGGAAACCACATCCGTATCCATGTCCAGCACTCCGCCTTTGGCACGCTCCTCCTTCTGTAATTTCTGTAAAATACCCCACAGCCTGTCGGTCGCTTCCGTGGGACCTTCCAGAAAAGAAGCGTCCCCGTCATAAGGCTGGTAATTCTTCTGAATAAAGTCTCTGGTGTTGACCTCTTCTTTCCAGAGACGTCCTTCGAATCCATCCCACTGTTTCCAGTCGTTCATCCTGCATCCTCCTTATTTCCACATTTTGGTTAGTTTATACTAACTTCGCTCTATCATAACATATCATATAAGAAATGCAAGGGGAAAGAGATGGGAATTTTTCTCAGTGCGGACAATTATTACAGCTGATAAAAGATCTACTCTTTTTCGTTCATTTGCAAAGTTGAATGCTGCATGAAAAAAATTTCTTTTTGTCGATCAATTTCCGCTTTCAACTGCTCTTTCGTGGGTAAATAAGTCAAATATTTTGACATAAATAATCGATCATTATCATGAAGAACCGAATATCTGGCAATATCTTCATCCGTTTCTGAGCACAATAATATTCCAATGGTCGGATTATCTCCTTGTCCTCTCTTTAAATCATCGTACATACGGACATACATATCTATCTGTCCTACATCTTGATGAGTAATCCTCCCCATCTTCAAATCAATCAGGACATAACATTTGAGTTCGATATTATAAAATACAAGATCCAGATAATAATCCGATGTTTCCGTCACAATATGCTGCTGACGGGCAACAAAAGCAAATCCTCTGCCCAATTCCATCAAAAAATCTCTGATATGCGAAAGAATGGCTGATTCCAAATCACCCTCCAAGTAAGTGTCCTCATTTTTGAAGCCAAGAAATTCTGCAATTACCGGACTTTTGATCAATTCAAATTGATTCTTCTGAAATTGCGCCGTTTTCTGTTTCATTTCTTCAATTACAGCAGCTTTTTTCGGTGTCTGAAGAAGCCGATAATAATATTGCGTACTGATATTACGATCTAAGGTTCGCGAACTCCAGTTCTCATCAACAGCCTCTTTCATATACCAATAACGCGCATTTTCATCTGAAACACGAAGAAGACTTCTGATATGTGTCCAGTTAAGATTGTGAACGCATGCGTTCACAATCTGCTCATCAGGAAAATATTGATAAAATTTGATGTAATAATGGAAAGAGATTTGTCAAGGGTAAATTACACCTCATGTCCCATGGGTATCTTAATTTCGTCTTAATGTCAGTCTTGCCATCTTTATGGCATAACAAGGTCTCTTATGCTATAATAAATTACCTAGAGGACAAATTTATTGTAACAGGCGGGGAGGGATGCAGGGTTGGAAAATTATCAGGCGCAAAATCAATACCGCCCAGGAGCTTTTCAAAAAGGACATTTAAAAATCTTTTTTGGATATGCTGCGGGTGTCGGCAAGACTTATGCTATGCTGGAGGCCGCTCACCAGGCTCAAAACAGAGGGATAGACGTTGTTGTGGGCTACATTGAACGTCACACCCGCCCCGATACATTGGCATTGCTGGAAGGACTAGAACAGCTGCCCGAAAAAATAGTTGAATATAAGGGAATCTCCCTCAAGGAGCTGGATTTGGATGCCGCCTTACAGCGCCGCCCCAATATCCTGCTGGTAGATGAGCTTGCCCATAGCAATGCTGCCGGGTGCCGCCATTCAAAACGATATCAGGATGTGGAGGAACTGCTGCGAGCCGGTATCAGTGTGTACACCACCGTTAATGTTCAGCATCTGGAATCCCTGAATGATCTGGTGGCCTCCATCACTCATATTGCCGTCAGCGAGCGTATCCCTGATTCGATTTTTGACTCCGCCGACCAGGTAGAATTAGTGGATATCGAGCCGGACGACTTGATCCTGCGGCTACAATCCGGAAAAGTCTACCAAAAGCAGCAGGCTTCCCGTGCCTTGAATCACTTCTTCACAAGGGATAATCTGGCGGCCCTTCGTGAAATTGCGCTGCGCCGCACCGCTGACCAACTAAGCAAAAAAGCCCAGAAAGCGGAAAATGAGACTGCCGCCAAAGCCGGGGAACACATTCTCACCTGCCTTTCCAGTGCGCCATCCAACGCAAAGGTGATCCGCACGGCAGCCCGCATGGCTGAGGCCTTTCACAGCGGATTCACGGCGCTGTTTGTAGAAACTCCCGAGACCAGGGATCTGAAGGGCGAAAACCTGAAACGCCTGCGGGACAATATGCGTCTGGCTGAACAGTTGGGAGCGCGGATTGCCACCGTGTATGGGGACGACCCGGCTGTGCAAATCGCCGAATATGCCAAGGTAAGCGGCGTCACAAAAATCGTGCTGGGGCGCACAAACCACTCTGCATCCCTTTTTATGAAAAGCAAGCCGCTGGTGGACCGGCTTACCAGCAGGATGGAGGATGTGGACGTCTATATCATTCCGGATGTCCAACCTCTATATAAGAAAAAAAGGGCACTGCTTCGCAAACCGGAACAGAAATTTGATTGGAAGGATTTAGGGAAATCCCTCCTGCTCACCCTTGCCGCTACGGGGATCAGTTTTTTGTTTTATGAACTCGGCCTGCGTGAAGCGAACATCATCATTGTCTACCTATTGGGGGTTCTGCTCACAGCGGTTTGGACGAACGGGTATTTCTACGGGGTTTTGGTTTCACTACTAAGCGTAGTCTCCTTTAACTTTTTCTTTACAATTCCGCGTTTTTCCCTGACAGCGCTCGACCCGAACTACCCGGTCACCTTTCTAGTGATGATGCTGGCAAGTTGTCTTTCCTGCTCTCTGGCTACCCGCGTGAAAAGGCAGGGGCGGCAATCTGCTCAACGGGCCTATTATATGGAACTCCTGATGAGCAGCAATCAAAAAATGCAGCAGGGCCAAAGCGAACAGGAAATCATCCGGATTGCCGCGCAGCAGCTCCAATCTCTTCTGGGACGTCCAGTGTTGTATGCACTGCTGGAAAAGGATAGACAGCTCCGATTTCATGCGGTCCCAGCCTCTGAATCAGAACAGACCATGGGCAGGCTGACTGCCGAAGAGCTTGGGGTGGCGGAATGGGTCGCCAAAAACGATAAGCACGCGGGCGCTACGACCAGCACCCTTTCTCATGCGCAAAATCTGTATCTGTCCGTCCGGGGCAATCAGGAGGTCATGGCGGTGGTCGGCATACCATCCAAGTTTTATCCGCCGTTGGATACTTTTGAAAAAAACCTGATGATCGCCATGCTGGACGAATGCGGCCTGATTTTGGAGCGCCGCAAACTGCGCGCTGAAAAGCAGGCCGCCGAGATGGAAACCCAGCGTGAACAGCTGCGGGCCAACCTGCTGCGGGCCATTTCCCACGATCTGCGCACACCGCTGACCGCCATCAGCGGCAACGCCGGTATGCTGATGGAAAAAAGCGTTTCTCTGAATGAAAATAGAAAACAGGAAATGTACCGTTCCATCTATGACGATTCCATGTGGCTGGTCAATCTGACGGAGAATCTGCTTTCCATCACCCGAATCGAAAACGGGACCCTGCCGTTGCGGCGGGACGCAGAGATGATTGGCGACATTTTCCATGAAGCGCTTTCCCATGTGGATCGCAGGGCTGCGGAACACGAGATTCGCGTAGAACTTGAGGACGATATGCTGATGGCCAATATGGACGCCCGCCTGATCGTACAGGTCATTATCAATATCGTGAACAACGCCGTCAAGTATACGCCTGAAGGTTCGGATATCTGCCTGTCGGCAAAAAAGGAAAACAGCATGGTCCGCATCGAAATTGCTGACAACGGCCCGGGCATATCCGACGAAGCCAAACAACGGCTGTTTGATATGTTCTATACAGTGAACACCGGCAGCGCCGGGGCGGACAGCCGCCGGGGCCTTGGACTGGGTTTAAGCCTGTGCAAATCCATTGTAGAGGCGCACAGCGGGTCTATTACCGTTCATGACAACCAGCCCCATGGCTCAGTGTTCTCTTTTACACTGCCCTTAGAGGAGGTGAAAATTCAAAATGTATAAGCCCAAAATTCTTGTGGTAGAGGACGACCCTGCCATCACCAATTTAATCCGAACCACGCTGGATACACAGGAATACCAGTACCACACCGCCAAAAACGGCGCAGGCGCGCTCCTGGACGCCGTCTCCTATAATCCCGATGTTATCATTCTGGATTTGGGGCTGCCCGATATGGACGGTGTGGAGATTATCCGCAAGGTGCGCGGATGGAGCAGCGTGCCCATTATTATTGTAAGCGCACGGAGCGAAGATCAGGACAAGGTGGATGCGCTGGACGCTGGAGCAGACGACTACCTGACAAAGCCATTCAGCATTGATGAATTTCTGGCCAGGCTTCGCGTGGCCCTGCGCCGCGGCCGAACCGATCAGACTGCCGAGCCGGCCCAGTCCTCCCTGTATCAGAACGGGGAATTAAGGATTGATTATGCGGCGGGATGCGCTTATATGGGGGGAAAAGAAATCCACCTCACCCCCATTGAGTACAAACTCCTGTGCGTACTTGCAAAAAACACGGGTAAGGTGCTGACCCACAACTATATCCTGAAAGAGGTGTGGGGAACTGCCCTTGCCGCCGATATCCCTTCCCTGCGCGTTTTTATGGCCACCCTGCGCAAAAAGATTGAACGTGACCCATCTGCCCCCAGGTATATTCAGACCCACATTGGCGTTGGTTACAGGATGATCCGTCAATAGACTCTGCGTTCCAGAGCCGTCCGCTTTTGCGGGCGGCTTTTTGTTTTGGCGGGCCTTTATATGCTTTTAATCCTTGCCCGGAAATGTTAAGAACACCTTCACGGTTTATATGGTAAGATTCTCTCCAGAAAAGCGGAGAGGAGGGAACCTTTATGATGGATTGTATCATGCTTGCAGTGTTGGCAGGCTGTATCGGTTCCATTATCCTGCTGATCGGCTGGTGCCAGAAGCAGGTGGATAAAAGCGAGTAAGGAGGGAAATCATGATTGTTTTAGGAATCATCATTTTACTGCTGGGTGTTTATTTGGTCTATGCACTTCTTCACCCGGAAAAATTCTAAGTCCAGTAGGAGGAAAATCAGATGTTACAAATTGCCTTGACCATTCTCATCTATTTGATTCTGGTCATCCCGGCAGGCGTTTACGTGTATCATATTGCCGCCGGAAAACATACCTTTGCCGATCCGGTATTCAACCGGGTGGACGGCGCTATTTATAAAATCTGCGGCGTCAATCCCAAAAATGGAATGAACTGGAAGAAATATGCCGTTTCTCTGGTGATAACCAATGGGATTATGATTCTGCTGGGATACATAATCCTGAGAATTCAGAGTATTGGCCTGTTCAATCCCAATGGGATCGGAGCGATGGAGGAATCCCTTTCCTTTAACACCATCATCAGCTTTATGACCAATACCAATTTGCAGCACTATTCCGGCGAGTCGGGGCTGTCCAATCTGTCGCAGATGCTGGTCATCACATTCATGATGTTTGTATCCGCCGCCAGCGGTTACGCTGCCTGCATCGCATTCATCCGCGGCCTGGCAGGCAGGACGAAGGATAACGTCGGAAACTTCTTTGTCGATCTGGTTCGCATCACGACCCGCGTGCTGCTTCCGTTCTCCATTATCGGCGGCCTGCTGCTGGTATGGCAAGGCGTGCCGCAGAATTTTTCCGGGAATGTGGTGGTGGATACCATTGAAGGCACAAAACAGGTGATTGCTATGGGGCCTGTGGCGGCGCTGGAAATTATCAAGCATCTCGGCACAAACGGCGGCGGATTTTTGGGCGCGAACTCGGCTACGCCGATTGAAAACCCGACCATCATCTCCAACTTGATTGAGCTGTATTCCATGATGCTCCTTCCCGGAGCCTGTGTGATCACCTTCGGCAAGATGGTTCGGGACCGCAAACGGGATCTGGCGGCTGCGGTTGTCGCAGATGATGCAGCCGCTGCGATCCCCCAAATCGAAGGTCGGGAAAGCCTGACGGCAAGAATCTTTGGCCGTGAAGGCCGAAGCATCTTCGCGGCAATGGGAATCCTGTTTCTGATTGGGCTAGGGGTCTGCTTCTGGGCGGAAAGCCAGGGCAACCCGGCGCTGGCAGAAGTCGGGCTGGCACAGTCCATGGGCAGCATGGAAGGCAAGGAAGTGCGGTTTGGTATCGCCCAATCCGCGATGTTCACAACCACAACGACGTCTTTCACGACCGGTACGGTCAACAATATGCACGACACGCTCACGCCGTTGGGCGGCATGATCCCCCTTCTCCACATGATGCTCAACGTGGTATTCGGCGGCAAGGGCGTTGGTCTTATGAATATGATCACTTATGCGATCCTGGCCGTTTTTATCTGCGGTTTGATGATCGGACGCACGCCGGAGTATCTCGGCAAAAAAATCGAAGGCCGGGAGATGAAGCTGGCGGCCCTCTGCATCATCATTCACCCGCTGCTGATCCTGACGTTCTCTGCGCTGGCGGTAGCTACGCCGGACGGTCTGGCCGGTATCACCAACCCCGGTTACCATGGGCTTTCGCAGGTGCTCTATGAATTCGCGTCTTCGGCAGCCAACAACGGCTCCGGATTTGAAGGCCTGGCGGACAACACGTTGTTCTGGAATATTACCACCGGTCTTGTCATGTTCTTCGGCCGTTACCTCCCGATCGTCTTGCAGCTTGCAATTGCGGGATCTCTGATGAAAAAGCGGTTTGTCAGTGAATCGGCAGGTACGCTTCATACCGATACCATGAGCTTTGCCGTCATTTTGGTGTTTGTCGTTTACATCTTTGCGGCGCTGACCTTCTTCCCGGTGCTGGCGCTTGGCCCTGTTGCCGAACATTTGACCCTTTGGGCATAAGGAGGAATTTACCATGAGCAAAAAGAATCAGAAGCTGGTCACGCCTGCAATTTTACGCCAGGCAGTTATCGGCTCCTTTACAAAACTGAATCCTGTTTACATGATGAAAAATCCCGTCATGTTTGTTGTGGAAATCGGCTTTTTTATCACACTTGTACTTTCATTTTTCCCGGGCCTTTTGGGGGATGTCAGTTCGGGTACAAATTTGAGAGCATACAATATGATCGTCTGTGCGGTGCTGTTTGTTACCGTCCTGTTTGCAAACTTCGCAGAATCAGTGGCGGAAGGACGGGGAAAAGCGCAGGCCGCCAGCCTGAAAAAGACGCAGAAGGATACGCAGGCCCGTCTGCTGCTGGAGGACGGCACGGAGAAAACAGTTCTGTCCAGCGAATTGAAAAAAGGCGATGTCGTCATGGTGAAGGCGGGCGAGATCATCCCCGGCGACGGAGAGGTTATTGAGGGCATCGCTTCGGTAGACGAGTCGGCCATCACGGGTGAGTCCGCTCCGGTGGTGCGGGAATCCGGCGGCGATTTCTGTTCCGTGACCGGCGGCACAACGATCGTATCCGACTGGCTGAAAATCCGCATCACCTCTGACCCGGGCAACAGCTTCCTTGACCGCATGATCGCTCTGGTCGAAGGCGCTTCCCGCAAAAAGACGCCCAACGAAATCGCGCTGAATACACTTTTGGTCTCTTTGACCATCATTTTTCTGATCGTTATCGTAACGCTGTATCCGATTGGACTGTATTCCGGCGTACAGATGCAAACTTCTACCCTGATCGCTCTTTGCGTATGCCTGATCCCGACGACCATTGGCGGCCTGCTTTCAGCCATCGGCATTGCAGGTATGGACCGCGTGACCCGGTTCAATGTCATCGCCATGTCCGGCAAGGCTGTGGAGGCCTGCGGCGATGTGGACACCATGATTCTGGATAAAACCGGTACCATTACCTACGGCAACCGCCTGGCCGCCGATTTCTTCCCCGTGGGAGGCGCTTCCCGCAGCGAACTGATCCGCTGCGCCGCCCTGACAAGCTTGCATGACGATACCCCAGAGGGCAAGTCCACATTGGAGCTTGCCCGGCATCTGGGCGATACGAGCCAGGACGCGGCGGGCGCTGCATATATTGAATTTACTGCGCAGACCCGGATGAGCGGTGTGGATCTGCCCGACGGCACAAAAGTGCGAAAGGGTGCAGCCGAAGCCATTGAGCAGTATGTAAAGTCTATGGGCGGTACGATCCCGGCCGACCTGCATGAGCAGGTTGACAAAATTTCCAGCCTTGGCGGTACGCCGCTGACGGTCTGTGAAAACAACCGAATTCTGGGTGTTATCTATCTGAAAGACACTGTGAAACCCGGCATGGTGGAGCGGTTTGAGCGCCTGCGCGCCATCGGCATTAAGACCATTATGTGCACCGGTGACAATCCGCTGACCGCAGCGACTATCGCCAAAGAAGCGGGCGTGGACGGTTTTATTGCTGAATGCAAGCCGGAAGATAAGATTGACGTCATCAAAAAAGAGCAGGCAGAGGGCAAAATCGTTGCCATGACCGGCGACGGCACCAACGACGCGCCCGCGCTGGCGCAGGCGAATGTGGGCCTGGCCATGAACAGCGGCACCACCGCCGCCAAAGAGGCCGCCAATATGGTGGACCTGGATTCCGACCCCACAAAGATTCTGGAGGTCGTGGAGATCGGTAAGCAGCTTCTGATTACGCGGGGCAGCCTGACGACCTTCTCCATTGCCAACGATATTGCAAAGTATTTCGCTATCATCCCCGCCATGTTTATGATGGCGATCCCGCAGCTGAGTGTTTTGAACATCATGCACCTGGCGACACCCTACAGTGCGATTTTGTCGGCGCTGATCTTCAACGCCATTATTATCCCATGCCTGATTCCCCTGGCCATGAAAGGCGTAAAGTATCGTCCTATGTCCTCCGGGAAACTGCTGGCACGGAATATGCTGATTTACGGCCTCGGCGGCGTCATCACGCCGTTTGTCGGAATCAAGATTATTGATACGTTGATTGCTCCGATGCTTACGGCAATCGGTATGGTTGAGTTTTAAGGGAAGGTGGATATGTGATGAAAGAATCTGTTAAAAGCATATTACATAGCGCACGTCAAACAATCGGCGTTACGGTTATTCTGATGCTGGTCTGCGGCCTGCTGTTCCCCGGCCTGCTGACAGGGTTGTCCGCACTGATTTTCCCTCACCAAGCAGACGGGAATCTGCTCACGGTCAACGAGCAAACGGTGGGCGCTGAATATGTCGGCCAGGAATTCACCGAGGATTATTATATGTGGAGCCGTCCCTCCGCGTATCACTACAATGTATATGTGGAAGGGGAGGACGGGAAGCTGTACTACAATGACGGCACGGAATTTCTCGGAATCGGTTCCGGTTCCAACAATTACGCGGCGACCAATCCGGCGCTGACCGAACGCGTAGAGGCGGACATCAAGGCATTTCTGGAGAAAAATCCCGGCGTAAAGCGGGAGGATATCCCCACCGATTTGCTGACGGCCTCCGGTTCCGGCCTGGATCCGCACATTTCCCCGGCTTCCGCCGAAATACAGATCCCCCGGATCGCTGAAGCGTCCGGGCTTACAGAGGAAGAGATCGAAGATATCGTGTCAGAAAATACCCAGGGCAAAGTCTTTGGCGTCTTTGGCGAGGAGACTGTCAATGTGCTCAAAGTCAATATCGAGATCGCACAGCGGATGGGAATTCTGTGACAGAGGTGGACGGCTATGGAGGAGATGCACTATTTCAAAGAATCGCAGCGGGAAGAAATCCCCGTTCCCGATTTTAAGGATAACATTACACGGAAACTCCTGCTGCAATTTCTGTGCGACCTTTGCACTTGGGCGCAGGCTACGCCGGTCACCAGCGTTGGAATTAAAAAAGATGCGCATAGCCTCTATATCCTTTTTCGCAATTTTGCGTTTTCCGAGCAGGATTTCTGGCAGACATTTGGCGGGTATCTGATTGCCCTCCGACCAAAATGGAAAATCGGCATCTTTGGCACAGAACTTTCTTCACAGGAAACGGCAGCATTGTTGCTGGACCAGCAAAACGGGAAATTCTATGCGGTTCAAAAAACGATTTCAGGCCGCTATGCGGACAGTATCCGTTCTCTCTGCCTGCGAATTGAATGTGCCAACACAGAGGACGCCGCGATGGTGAACTTGCTCTGTCAGCATATGGACTGGCAGAGCGGGATTCTTGTGGCAGATTGGGATCTGCGCGAGGCATTTGAACGGGAGTACATCCCATGGCTACATCAGAGTACCTGCTACTGTTATGGGAATCTGTCAGAAGATCAGGAACAGCAGGACTACCTGGATGTGTTATCCTTCCCGCAGAAGGTCGGACTCTGGCTGCAATTCTTGGAAAATGGAATTGATTATGAGGAATTTGCATGGCTCTATGACAGGATTTCCGCACAGGAGCTGAACGGCCGAATCGAATGGGAGCTGGCCGTATATGCAGCCCTGAACCAACTGGAGTACGCCTTGAAAATATCCAAATCAGAGTTTGAGCTATACGATGGGAGCGGCGAGAGGCGATACTTCAGTTTTAACAGCGAGCAAAACGCTCAGCGCGTTTTTCTCAAGCTTCTATTCCCGTTAAATGTCTGACTTTAACACGACTTACTGTTATGTTTGTACAAAATCAACAGCGCAGACGGATGTGTTGTGCCAAGCGGGATAGCTGTCTGCGCTGTATACGGTAAACCTATAACAAATAACAAAAGATAAGGGACAGAAATGGCATCACCGCTCCTGTCCCTTATCATCTTTTTTTCGAGGAAAAATCCGGTGCTCTTTCTGCGCCTGCCGCACCATTCTCCTCACGGCCTGTCGCTCTTTATCTTCATTCAGCATACAGGAAACCGTCTTTTGGCTGTCAAACATCAAGATTGGGCTGTACTTCTCGCCGTAAACCGCCTGCACCCGACTTTCTGCTTCCTGCTCCTTTTCGGGGCGGATAGCCTGTTTTGCTTCATAGAATTGCACTGGATCGAAGCCCTGGGCCTGCTCCCGAAGCCCAGCATACTCATTCAGGGCAGCATCCAACTCAGCGGAATATTTCTGCTCCTGTTCTTCCAGTCGTTTCAGGTTCTGCTCCATGGCAGCGAAGTCTTTAGGGAATTGATCGGCAGCATTTTCCTCGGAATATGCCAGCGACGCCAGAAGCAGATTCTTTTCCGAACGCAGTTCCTCCAGATCCTCTGTCAGCGCCGCAATTTTAGCCGCCAGTTCCTGGTGCCGGAACACATGGACAGCAGAGAGTGACTTTTTCTCGGAGAGCAGACTGCGGCGTTCTTTCGTCTTATCCCGTATGTCCTTTGCCAGCTGATTGTACTGCGTGAGGGCAGGGCGTAGCGTATTCAGCGAAGCGTTCAGGCGTTCCTTGCCCTTGCGGAGATACCCCAGCTGATAACAGAACAGCAGCAGATTTTTTCGCAAATTTTCCATGGCCTCGGCGATCGCCGGAAGGGTGTTCTTGACAGTCTGCGTCAACTTCTTATCCTACGCATTACACTTGTCCTGCATATTGCAACTGCCGCAATCGAAACAAATATCATCACAATATTTGCTATTACCGTTCCTGTCCAGGTTCCGGTTATCATACCAAAAACAGAAAAAGCCGCATTGAACATGGTATGGAACAACACACACATGAACACATGATTTTCCCCCGAAATTTTACAGATTGCTCCAAGAAAGAACCTCAATCCAATGCACTGAACGGCAAACATCCCGAAATTAATGCCCCCTCCTTCATGATTCGTCCCTGGTATGAAAAAAAGCGGTATATGCCATGCTATCCAGATGATCCCTGAAAAAACGCAGGATAAAACATAACCAAATTTTCTGTCAAGTTCTGGCCATAAAAGATACGACCAACCAGCTTCCTCTAATCCTCCAACGAAAAGATTCCCCGGTAATGAAAGGAAAAACGCGTAAAATGGAAGTGCCATTTCTACATGCCCGCAAATCATAGCATGCATAAAAAAATACAATACCAGCCCTAAAATAACAAACAAATAGGAATATACATTTTTACTAGAACAAAATACATTTTTTAACCATTCACGAGCATTCCGTATTTTATTATTTTTTCTCAGGATGATGTAAGACGCAATAGCCGGTGACAAAATATAGACAGCAAAAGGAATATTCATGCAAAATGTCAAAACGGTAAAATGCACTACGATTTTTTTGTCACCCACTAGCTCTCTCCTCATTTTCAGTCCGGCTGCTGCCCGTCATGTGCTTTCCATTGACACTCCATCATTTCTATATTGGAAAAGACAGCTTTAAAAGAAGATTCTTCCGGAGAGCAGGCATAAACGCCGAACCGGATCTTTCCGGCTCCTTCGTGCATATGGCAGACTCTCATCTGGCGGTACGATATCCCATCCCTGGCGCACTCGATACAATAGTCATCCTCCCGCCTGCTGAAACGATACCACATGCACTTCACAGATGTGTCTATCTGTGTGGTTGCCCAGTCGGAATATCCATGATTCGTGACAACGCTTCCCAGATTCTGGTACTCGTCATTTTCATACTCCACAGAACCTTTCAGCCAGTTATCACTGTCTAAATACATCACAATGCCGCACTGGTCAAAGCGATGATGGCTTTCGGTAAAATCAGTCTTTACAACAAAACTGAAATATTTCTCTTCCGTCTCCATCTGCAGCACAGGCGCATTGTCATTTCGAAAATGGTAATAGGTCCTCTGCCACAGATCCGTATGAGGCTCTGTTGTAATCTCGATCTTGTCATCCTGTATACAAAACTTTTTCGGTTCCCGCGTCCACTTGAATTCTCTTAAATTCATAATCTGCGCTCCTTCCGGCTTCCGTTTTCTAAAAACAACTTTCTTTTATAATAACGCATTTTCTCCCGTTTTCAAAGAATCTTTGCGTGACATTTTCATCCGCGGCTATATATACGTGAATACCCGGTTTTACGCTAATCAAATTTTCTGTCATAAAGCAGCGCGGCAATCAGCACCACAAAGCAGGAACCCGCATTGTGCACCAGCGCTCCGGTAGTAGGCGTCAGCACTTCCATGAGCGACAGCACGATCGCTGCAAAGTTGATGCACATAGACAGCGTGATGCTGGCTTTTATGGTATTGACCGTCGCGTTGGACAGCCGCTTCAAATACGGGATTTTTGAGATATCATCGCTCATCAGCGCCACATCCGCCGCGTCTCCGTAATTGATGCACACATACGTCGCCTTCGGATTCTGATATGTCATCCTCCAGAAGTTATACTTGACTATCGTTGGGGTGTTCAGTCCTCGCTCATTCTGCAAAATACTGATTAAATGAGCCAAACTGGTACGTACCAGTTCTTGTCGTCCACAGGCAACAGATCGTTTGCCATACAGACCACGCTTCCGGTTCCAATCTCGACCTTCAAAGACTCTAAACCTCCGAAAACCGATTCCTTGGCAACGGGTTCCAATACCTTGAAGTTTTTAATGGCGGTCTTGCCCGGCGACGCCGATTTTTTGATCTCTATCGGAGAAAGCACACCATTCTGATAAAGCAGCAGGTCTATTTCTTTCTGGTCTTTATCCCGGTAATAGAAAATAGGCGGCTCTTTTCCTGCGTTCAGATAACTCTTATAAATCTCTGAAAAAACATAGCTCTCAAAGAACGCCCCGGACATGGCGCCCCTTTCCAGGGCTTCGGAATTGCCCCATTTTAAAAGGTACGCTGCCAGGCCGGTGTCCAGGAAATGGATCAATGGCATCTTTACAACCCGTTTGAGTGCATTGTTGTGATAAGGCTGTACAAGCGCAATGATATGAGACGACACCAAAATAGAGAGCCATTTCTTTGCCGTTGGAGCTGAAACGCCTGCGGCACTCGCCAGTTCCTCATAGACAACAGGTTTTGAGGTCTGTGCAGCAACAATCGTCATAAAATTGTAAAACTGCATTTCATCCGCAACCTGTGCCAGATCTCGAATATCCCTTTGCAGATAGGTATCAACATAGGAGCGGTAGTAAGTCTCCCAATCTACATTTTCGTCTGCATAGAGTTCCGGCATAGAACCTTTGAATATCCTGCGGTAAATCTCATTCAAATCTCTTTTTCTTTTTACTGACAAACGCTCCATCAAATGCCCAGCTTCCGTTTGAAAAGGCTCGCTCGGTTCCTGGTAGATCTCCGCATCGGATAATCCCAGCAGGTTCACGATTCCGACCCGTCCGGCCAAACTTTCGCTGACATTTTTCATAAGACGGAACACCTGCGAGCCTGTGAGCCAGAAATCACCTTTTTTCTTAGAACAGTCAACGCTCATTTTGATATAGGGCAGCAGCTCTGTTGCATACTGGATCTCATCAATCAGTACCGGTGGGGAATACCTCTGTAAAAACAGGGCAGGATCGTGTTTTGCCAGGTATCTGACGTCAGGATCATCCAGAGTAACATATTTGCGCTCTATGCCTTCGCTTTGCTGTGCCTCTGCCATTCTTTGCAATAAGGTCGTTTTTCCAACCTGCCTTGGACCAGTTACCAGCAGCACTGGAAACATTTTGGACACCCGTGCAATCGTCTCTTCCACAGCTCGTTTGATATATGTCATGACAATCTCTCCCTTCGGTTATAGTATAGTCAATTTTATTCAGAATATTCGTCTAAACTAAATTGTGAATTTATTATAGCCAGAACTTTTCAAGACGTCAATGGTGTATCCGTCTAAACTAAATTGTCATTTTTGTTTAGACGGATCTTTTACCACAATTCGAGTGACTATTCTAACCAAAGATTGGAACAAAATGGGCGCAAAAAAGGAGCGTCCATCAGATCAGATGAAACGCTCTTTGGCTTCCAGCATTACGCCAGTGATATTTATGTGGGTTGGAGTTGATTCAGAATCGCTCCGATATCTCCATTGATACAAATTGACTTCTTTTTTATTTCATCAGGGGCAAAAGCCTCTCCGTAATTCAAACAGGCATACAACGCATTTTCCCACTCATATGCCATCCGCCAGAAGCTATACTTGACTATCGTTGGCGTATTATATCCCACTCCCGCCTCCAGAAAGAGGATTTTCAGATTCTGGTGTCTTCGCAAAAACTCTGTATACCGTTCTGACGCCCTGTGCCATCCTTCATCTTCCACGAACGTGTCGTCCGCGCGAAGATTCATGCTCATGGGCGCGCCGCACCTTGGACAATGAGGCACAAGTTCCGCGGGAACTGACATTTTCGGGACGACGCCCTCCGGCAGGGTCAGGACTCCATCCCCGTCGATCACATATCCCTGCGACTCTGCCATCTTTCTTACCATATCCTCATTGTCGTAGGTGTCCTGATGGCACGGCCTGCTGCATTGAATGAGTCCGTAATCTCCCTGGGTGTAAAACAGGCGGCGCCTGTCAAATCCTGCCTTCTGGAAACAGTGATCCACATTGGTGGTCAATACAAAATAATCTTTGTCCTTTACCAGTTCATAAAGGTCTTGGTAAACAGGCCTCGGCGCGTCCATATACCGGTTGATATAGATGTACCGGCTCCAGAAAGCCCAGTATTCTTCCAGGGTGTCATACGGATAAAACCCGCCGGAATACATATCCTTAAAACCGTATTTTTTTGCAAAATCACCGAAGTATTTTTCAAACCGTCCGCCGGTATAAGCGAATCCGGCAGAAGCCGACAATCCGGCGCCGGCGCCGATGACCACCGCGTCCGCCGCGTCCAGTTCCGACCGCAGGCGCGAAACGCTGTCTATAACTTCCTTTTTCTGAAAAGCTCTCAGCATGTTCTCACCCCGCTGTATTCGCATTCTTCCAGACGGTCATCCGGCAGGTGGCAGGCATGGCGCTGCTGGGCCACCAGTTTTTTTACAAAATCCGTAGCCGGATGGCGCAGCAATTCTTCAGGCCTGTCATACTGCTGTATATCGCCTTTGTCCATCACCAGCACCTTGGTCCCCAGCTTCAGGGCCTCAGAGATATCGTGGGTGACGAACATCACCGTGATGCCGGTCTGGGCATGGATTCTCCCGATCTCTGTCTGCAGCTGCCCTCTGGTGATCTCATCCACCGCCCCGAAAGGTTCATCCATCAGCAATATCTCCGGAGACGCCGCCAGCGCACGCGCTATGCCTACCCTCTGCTGCTGTCCGCCGGATAATTCCGACGGGAAGCGGCTCCTCAGCTCATCATCCAGTCCGACGATCTTCATCCATTTGGACACGGCGTCTCTGGTCTTTTTCCGGTCTTTTTTATTTAACAGATTCGGGACGTAGGAAATGTTCTGTTCCACGGTCATATGAGGGAAGAGCACGCTGCCCTGGATCGCGTAGCCGATATTTCTCCGAAGCTGTGTCTGATCCTTTCCCCGGATGTTTTCACCGTATACGAAGATATCTCCTCCATCCGGCTCCAGCAGGCCGTTGACCATCTTAAGCGCCGTGGTCTTCCCGCATCCGGAGGATCCGATGATCGTGACAAACTCTCCTTTTTCCACCGTCAGATTAAAATCTTTCAATACCGGTTTATCCCCATACGATTTGTTCACATGCCGAAATTCAATCATTGTCTCCATAATTCATGCCTCCTCACTCCAAAAGGCCGCAGTCTCTGAGGAATTCCTCTGCCACATCTTCCGGCTCCCGGCCTTCTGTCTCCACTTTGTAATTCATCTCCGCCATATCGCTGTCAGAAATCGTACCCGTCAGCTTTTCAAATACCTCATTCAATTCCGGATGCGCTTCCAGGACTTCGCTCCGGATCACATTTCCGCAGAGATAGGACGGGAAAAACTGAAGATCATCTTCCAGTACCACCACATCCGAGGAAGACAGCTGCCCGTCTGTGGTGAACACCACCATCACATCGATCTGCCCTTCATTCAGCGCCTGATATTTCAACCCGATATCCAGATCCATCGTGTCCTTGAATTCCAGCCCGTAGGTTTCGCAGAGACTGTCGTATCCGTCTTCTCTCTCAAAGAAATCATATTCGGCGCCGAATGTCAGCTCCCCGGCCGCGGCTGCCAGATCCGAGTAAGTCTTAAGCCCGTACTGCTCGGCAATCTCTCTGCGGGCCACCAGCCCGTAGGTATTGTTAAAACCGTACATTCCCACCCATTCCATGGAGTAGTCATCCTCGTAGGCCTGTTCCAGTTCTCCGAACAGGTCTTCCGTGTACAGACTGTCTTCTTTCAGCACCATGTTCCAGGCGGTGCCGGTGTATTCCGGATACATGTCAAACTCGCCGCTCTCCATGGCCGGCTGGATATTGGAGGTTCCTCCTCCCACGCCCTGGGTCAGTTCCACATTCAGATCCGTGTCCTGTTCGATCAGAAGTTCCAGCATCTCCCCCAGCACATACTGTTCCGTCATAGGCTTCGTGGCGATATGGACCGTGTCTCCGGTGCGTGTCCGGAACATGCCCACGCCTGCTCCCGCCAGGCAGAGGACCAGCACCGCGGCCGCTATCCGGTGATTTACTTTTTGGGCTTCCGCGCTGCGTTTCGTCATGCGCCGTTCCACGATTCCCAGAAGGAAGTCCATGAGCAAAGCCAGAAGAGCGATCAGAAGGCTCCCGTCCATGGTCATGGCAGTATTATTCGTGGTGATTCCTCTGTAAATCGCCACGCCAAGTCCGCCTGCCCCGATAAAGGAAGCGATACCTGCCAGGGCGATGGTCATGGTTACCATACTGCGGATACCCGACATGATCACCGGCATGGCAAGCGGAAGACGGATCTTGAAAAGCACCTGCATCCGGGTGCTTCCCATCCCCTTCGCCGCCTCCAGGATGGCCGGATCCACGTTGGTCATGCCGGCGTACGTGTTTCTCACCATGGGAAGCAGCGCGTAGACCGTCAAAGCGATCACCGCCGTCGCGTTTCCCACACCGGAAAACGGGATTAAAAAGCCCAGCATGGAGATCGACGGGATCGTATAGAGAAAGCTGACCACGCCCAGAGTCGGTTTCGCGGCCCCTCTCACTTCACTGATCAGGATACCCGCCGCGCCGCCGATCAGGACGGCGATCACGATCGCCAGCAGGGAGATCCCCAGATGCTCCCATAAAAGATCCGCGAAGAAATCACTTCGTTCCAAAAACAGGTTCCACATTTCCCAAATCATCTTTATCTACCTCTCTTCCGTATGGCCTGTACCGGGCAGTTCTCGGCGCAAAGACCGCAATGAAGGCAGTTTTCCTGCCGGATTGAAAACGGCGTACCTTCTTCGATGCAGCGCTGCGGACATCCTTCCATACAAGTTCCGCAGCCGATGCACCCATCCGTGATCTCATATCCTTTTTGTTCTTTTTTCACATCGCCCAGCGTGAAATTCTCCCGGTAAATCGGACTTTTCCCGAGATCAAAAAATTCAACCTGTCCTTCTTCAAAACAGAACGGCTCCAGAATATAGCGGCTGTCCTGCGGATAGACCTCTTTCATGGAAGGATTTTCCTCGAAGATCCTGTCGATCCACTTCTTCTGGTCTGTGAGTCTTTTTACCTTTCCGGAAAGCCGCACCATCTGATAGTCTTTATTCAGCGCCGTTACCGCCGCCCGTCCTGTCCTGGCCAGCTGCTGGTAAAAATCTTTTCCTCTGGCCGTGCAAAAATAAATCGTGCCGTCTTCCACCAGCATTACATCTATGATGCGCACCTGGGGATAACCGTTCTCATCCACAGTGGCGAAAGCCGCGTCCTTCACTTCTCTCAATATCTGCAGACAATCCTGTGCCGTCATATCTCTGCTCCTCCTTGTATACTTTCTTTTCTGTCAGGTCTTATCTTTAATCGTATTGTAAACAAAGGAAAAAAATACGTGAAGTACGCACTTTTTGGTAACTAAGCCCCTTATGAAGTAACCTTTGCCGATTTTACGGGCTTTTTCCCGCATAATTTTTTTCACGGTTCGGAACGGAAACAGCAAAACGGCGAAGGCCCGAAGCCTTCGCCGTCAATGACACATGATTATTTTATTTCTCTGTTTCTTTGGAAAGCAATACTCTGTCCAGCACTTCCGTGACAGTTTTCACCGGGATAATCTCCAGCTTCTCTTTCACTTCTTCCGCCACTTCGTCCAGATCATCCACATTCTCTGCCGGAATATAAACTCTGGATATACCGGCTCTCTGTGCCGCCATCAGTTTCTCCGGCAGACCGCCGATGGGCATGACACCGCCCCTCAGCGATACCTCCCCGGTCATGGCGCAGTCCGGATCCGCAGGACGTCCGGTCACCAGCGAAGCCAGCGCCGTCACCAGCGTAATACCTGCAGACGGTCCGTCCTTGGGCACTGCCCCCGCCGGGACATGAATATGGAGATCGTTTTTCTCCAGTACTGCCGTCTCCTTCGGATACAATCCCTTCACCAGACTCAGCGCGATCTGCACGGACTCCTTCATCACGTCTCCCAGCTGGCCGGTGATCAGAAGATTTCCTTTTCCTTTGGTCAGCTTGCTCTCTATAAAGAGAATCTCGCCGCCCGCCCGGGTCCATGCCAGTCCTGTCACTACTCCGGGGATCCCTTTCTCCAGCTTTTTCTCATGCTGCAGCTGTTTCTTTCCAAGATAGTCTGCCAGATTCGCCGTGGTCACGACCAGTTTTTCGCCTTCTTTTTTCACCAGTTTCACCGCCGCGGTACGGCAAAGCGTATCCAGATGCTTCTTCAGGCTCCGGACTCCGGATTCCATCGTGTATTCATCGATGATCTTCTGTAACGCCGCATCCTCGATCTCCAGCATATCGCTCTTGATTCCCATGGCTTCCATAGCCTTCGGAAGAAGATGTCTTCTGGCGATCTGGAACTTCTCCACCGCTGTATACCCCGGGAAATTGATCACTTCCATACGGTTCAGAAGCGGTTCCGGGATCGTGTCAGTGGTATTGGCGGTGCAGACAAACAGAACATTGGATAGGTCGTAAGGCACGTTCATATAGTGATCCGTAAATGTGCTGTTCTGTTCCGGATCCAGCACCTCCAGAAGCGCGCTGGCCGGATCTCCGCCGTAGTCTTTCGCCAGCTTATCCACTTCGTCCAGCACCATAACCGGGTTGGAAGCGCCGCTGCGCTTCATGCCTTCCATAATCCGTCCCGGCATGGCGCCTATGTACGTCCTGCGGTGGCCGCGGATCTCCGCCTCGTCGCGGATACCGCCCAGGCTGATCCGTACATACGCTCTGCCCAACGCTTTCGCGATACTCTGTCCGATACTGGTCTTGCCGGTTCCGGGCGGTCCTACGAAAAGCAGAATCGAACCGTGCTGTTTCCGGTTCAACGCCATGACCGCAAGCTGCTGGATGATCCTCTCCTTCACTTTTTTCAATCCATAATGATCCTCGTCCAGGATCTCCTCCGCTTTCTCCAGATCGATGGAAGGCATTTTCGGCGTCTTCCAGGAAAGACTGGTCACAAAATCCAGATAGTCGTAGAGAAGCCCGTATTCGTGGCTCTCTTTTCCTTCCTGACGCATCCGGTTCAGCACCTTTTCCGCCTCGTTCTTTGCCTCTTTATTCATGCCGGAGCGGGCGATCTTTTTCTCGAACTTGCGCACATCCGACATATTCTCCGGATGCATGTCGTCCAGTTCCTTCTGCAGATAATCGATCTGCTTCTTGATGGCGGCCTCCCGGTACAGCTGTTCCTGATTGTCCTTATGGGCATTCTGCGCTTCTTCCGACACTTTCGCGATCTCGATAAATTCATGAATCGCCTTCTTGATCAATTCATACCGTTCTCTGACCGAATCAGCCGCAAGAATCGCATATTTTGCATCTGTATCCAGATTCAGATAATCGGCCAGGGCACATGCAAGATCATTGATATTCTTTCGCTGAAGGATAAAACTCCTCGCCCAAAGTCCCCACTGATAACCCTGCACAAACTTGAGCAGCGACGCCTTTAACTGGCCAAACTGCTCTTTCTCTTCTCCTTCTGTCATATCCACGGTCTCCGGGCGGCTTGCCGCAGATGCCGTAATATATCCATCCTGTATCTCCAGGTCCTCAATATCCACTCTCTCCAGCGTACGGACCTGCACATTATCGTCTTCATTAAATCCTTCTATTCTTGCCAGCAATCCAATCGGATAAAAATCTTCCTCCGTCATCTCCGAAACTTCTTTGCCTTCTTTCATCAGGGCAAACAGAATTTCGGTTCCGGTATCCAGGTCTTCCCCTGTCCAGTCTTTAAAAAATTCCTTCCGGAAATAATATGATACGTCCGGCAGGAGCAATATATCATGAATCGGTCTGATAATCATAAAATTTCCTCCTCTTCTTGTTAGCAGTCTCCTTTATCGAGTGCTAACAAGAAGTTACCATAAATATGACTCGGTGTCAAGAGGAAATTATCTGAAAATATTTGTCTATATGATATTATGATCTTTCAGCAGCTTTTCCGCCACTGTTCCCCTGATCAATCCAACCAACGGTTTTTTCAACGCGTTAAGCGGACCTGGAAGCTCCATATCCAGAGGAGATTTACCATCCATCAGTTTTACGGCACTATCCAGAAGACAGCGTATGTCGTAAACGCTTCCCCATACTTCCGGTACTCCCCGATCTATGCCCAGCAGGCCATATACAGCTTCCATCGCTGTTCTCACGGAATATTCGGTTGTGAATACAGTGTCTCTTGGAGTCTCGGCAAACTGTCCGAGAAAAGCGAAATTTACACATCCGTCCGGAATCACGTCCGGCCTGTCCCCTATGGTTCTTGGCATAAAGAAGGCAGTAATATACGGCATTAAAGTCGGCACACAAACAGCGCTGCGCTCAGCCAGCTCCGGAATCTGCTCTTCCGGTACCCCCAGATGATAAAGCCACTCTTCCGTGATCTCTTTACCGGTGCACTCTTTCATGGGCTTTTTCACATAATCTCCCGGCACATCAGTAAACAGGCCATAAACCCAGACACAGACCTTTTCAGGATCCTGTTTCCGGAACTGCCCCTGACGGTTGATCGTCCAGCTCAGAAGCCATGCCGAATCTTTACAGCTTACGATACCTCCTGTCACCACTTTTCCGCTTCTGGGATCTCTTTTGCAGATATTTGTAATATAAGGAAGAATCCGGTCATCCAATGTGGTAACTGTCGCTGACTCCCAGCTGGTCTTTCCGATATCAGAACAAAACTTCTCCGGCCGTCCAAAAGATGAATCCTGTCTGGCTATATTTTTCCAAAGGTTCCAGCATCCGCTTGTACGAACCTCTGCGTCTCCATTGGGCGCATGATCCTGATCTCCATAAATAGTTCCCTCGGTACAGCTCCCGTTGGTCACAAAGACCAGGTCATTTTCTGTCAAAGGAATACCTGTCTCCACACCTTTGATCTTGCACTCAATAGCTGTCGCCGTCTTCTTTCCATTCCGGATTTCAAAATGCACATTGGTCACTTCCGTCCTGAACCGGAAATCCACGCCCGCGTCCTCCAGGTATTTCTGCATAGGAAGGATCAGGGATTCATACTGGTTATAACGGGTAAATTTTAAAGCGCTGAAATCCGGAAGTCCTGCAATATGATGGATAAAGCGCTGAAAATACAACTTCATCTCCAAAGCGCTGTGCCAGTTTTCAAACGCGAACATGGTTCGCCAGTACAGCCAGAATGCGGAACCGAACACTTCATCGTCAAACACATCCTCGATGGTCTTGTCATACAGATCCTCGTCTCTGGTCATAAACAGCTTCACAATCTCCATGCAGCCTTTCCGGCTCAATCCGAACTTTCCGTCCGTATGCGCATCCTTTCCACGTTTTTCTGTTGCCCTGCAAAGAGAAAAGTTGGGATCATGTTTATTGAGCCAGTAAAATTCATCCAGCACAGAGGCTCCCGGTATCTCCAGGGAAGGAATACTTCGGAACAGATCCCAGAGACATTCAAAATGATCTTCCATTTCCCGTCCGCCTCTCATAACATAACCTCTGACCGGGTCGCAGATTCCATCACACGCGCCTCCCGCAATATCCTGCGCCTCCAGAATATGTATATGATTTCCCGGCATCCGGGCATCTCTTACCAGGAAACAGGCCGCCGCCAGGGAGGCCAGACCGCTACCCACTATGTATGCGTTCTTTTCTTCTACTCCTTCCGGTTTTTCCGGTCTGGCAAACGCTTCATAATTTCCGCTGCTGTAATAAATCCCTTTCTTGTTCTTTGCATTTTTCCCCAACTCTGTGTTTCTATAAGACTCATCCGCTCCGGCTTCCTTTTTCTCTCTTAATTTTCGGGAAAGAAGCACAGCCACCCCCGTTCCTGCCAGCACTGCGCCTGCCGCTTTAACCTTTGTTCCTTTTTTTGCCATATGACTGACCGCCTTTCTGATGTTTGTTTTATATAATTATCCTACGACCGCGGCCATTCTTTTTCCATTTACAAACAGGGACGAATGTCAGAAAACTGATCATCCGTCCCTGTTTGTAAAGTTAGTAAAATTTCACGTCCGTCTTTGCCCGGCAAAATTCCGGATAGAACCGGAAATATTGCCCTGCATGGTAATACTGATCTTCTCCACGATCTTTGCATAGTCCGCTTTCATACCGCCCTGAATCCAGTCCAGCATCACACCTACAAAACCGTATTTGTAAAATTCCGCGATAAATGTCTTTTCCTCTTCCGTTACAGCAAATCCTTCCGCCTTCTCATCCACAACACTCCGAATCAGCCCGTACGTCAGTTTATACAAATAATTCTCTATCTTTTCACGACTGATGCAGCGATACGCGTTCATCACAAACGGCTTATTCTCCAGCACAGCTTCAAAAATCTGCAAAAAACCTTCCTGCCAGGTATCATAAGTCTTCTTTCCTTTCAGCGCTTTCACCGCATCTTCATAACAGACCCATTCCACCAGATCATAAATATCCTGAAAATGATAATAAAAAGTCATCCGGCTGATTCCGCTGTCAGCGGCCAGATCCTGAATCGTGATCCGATCCAGAGGTTTTTCCAAAAGAAGTTTTTTCAGCGACGCTTCCAGCGCCTGTTTGGTTCTATTAGGCATATACTATCCTCTCTTCACATATTGTCGGCTGTTTTCTATTGATTTTAACTTATCAGAAAATATGGGTCAAGAGCACAGGCAGCGAACTGGTATGGTCAATTTTATCAAAACTGGATATTTTAAAGAATCCAGATGTATTTTATGATGAGAATCAACGTAAACAACAACCATTTAGAAAGGACGTAATACTATGTACAACATCATGACCCCCGGCCCCACTCAGGTCCGGGAAAATGTAAGACTATCCAGAAGCCTCACCTGTACTAACCCGGATCTGGATCCGGAATTCTATACCTTTTACAAAGAAACCTGCGAACTGATCAGCTCGCTCCTGCGCACCCGGAACCGCAGCCTGATCCTGGGCGGAGAAGGAATCCTCGGGCTGGAAGCTGCCTGCGCTACCCTGACAGAGCCGGGCGACCGGGTTCTTGTCCTGGATAACGGAGTATTCGGCAAGGGATTTGCTGATTTTGTAAAAATATATGGCGGAGACCCGGTACTCTATACCGCGGATTACCGTCGTGCCCTGGATGCGGACGCGCTGGAAACATATCTGAAAAAAGATCATGATTTTAAATACGCCACCGTTGTCCACTGTGATACCCCCAGCGGCATGCTCAACGATATTTCACGTATCTGCCCTTTGCTGAAGCGATACGGCATCCTGACTGTCGTCGACTCTGTCTCCGCCATGTTCGGGGAAGAGATCCGGGCGGATGACTTTGGCACAGACATTCTCTGCGGGGGATCACAGAAAGCGCTCTCCGCGCCTCCCGGACTTGCTTTCGTCACCATAAGTCCCGACGCCGACGCCGCCATGCACGGCAGGAAAACACCGGTGGCTTCCTTCTATGCCAATCTTCTGACTTTTGACAACTGGTATGAAAATCAGTGGTTCCCGTATACCATGCCCGTAAGCGACATCCACGGGCTCCGCGCAGCTCTGGAAAATGTGAAAAATGATCCGGACTTTCTGAACCGCCATGCCAAAATCGCGGAAGCCTCCCGCGCCGCCGTCACCGCAGCCGGTCTCCGGCTCCATCAGGAAACCGGATTTTCCAATACCGTCACCGTTTTCGACGTGCCGGAAGGAGTCTCCGCAAAAGATATCCTGAATACCGTGCTCCGGGAATACCGCATCATGCTCGCAGGATCCTTCGACGTTCTGGCGGGTCAGGTCATCCGCCTGGGACATATGGGAGAAAATGCCCGTCCGGAAAAGATGGCCGCAGTCTTCCATGCTCTGGACCAGGTACTGCCTTCTCTGGGCGTGACGCTGAACGCAGGAATGGAAGAGATTTTCCTGCGGCATCTCTCTCAAGGAGCTGTGAAAGATGCGTGAAAACGGTTTATTAAAAGATCCCCTGCCGCGATTGTTCCTCCGCTTTGTGGTTCCTGCCATGATCGCCATGGTACTGGACGGTATTCAGGGCATTGTGGACGGACTCTTTCTCGGCAATTATGCGGGAGCAGACGCCATGGCAAGCGTAAATATCGCCAACCCCTACTTTCAGATTATCATCGGAAGCAGTATGGTGATCTGTACCGGAACCATGAGCGCCGCGGGAAGAGCGCTGGGCGCCGGCGATCAAAAGCGCGCGAAAAATATCTATCATTCCGCGCTCCTGGTGCTGGCCGTACTTTCCATCCTGATCCTTCTGGGCGGACTATGCTTTTCCGTCCCCATTGCCCGATTTCTGGGAGCAAATGAGGTACTGCTCACAGGTTCCAGCCAGTATATCCGTATCCTGGCATGTTTCGCCCCGGTGATTGCTTTTAAGATCCTTTTCGGATTCTCGGGACGTCTGGTGGAAAAGCCCCGGCTCTACCTGGCCGGCACTGTCACCACCATATCCTGCAACGTAATTCTGGATTATCTGGCTGTGGGCGTGCTGGGCCTGGGCATACCCGGAGCCGCGGCAGCCACCGGTCTGGCTTATCTGGGAGGACTGCTGGTGGCGGCTTCTCCTATGTTCCGCCGGGAAACTGTCCTGAATGTTTTTGACGGCCATTTTTGTCCGCGTGAAATCCTCCATGCCGCTTTCAATGGTTCTTCCGAAGGCGTTACCTACGCAGCCGCGGCACTGACCGTTTTCCTGATGAACCGTTCTTTTATGGCCTATGCAGGAGAAGACGGCGTGGCTGCATTTACTATCATTAATTATATAGGGAACTTCGTCACACTGCTCATGCTCGGCATGTCCGACGGGATCAGTCCCATTCTGAGCAGCAATTACGGGGCAGGAAATCTGGACCGGATCCGAAAGACGCGGACCGCCGCCCTTATCTCCAATTTTATCATGGGGGCCATGCTTTTTGGCGTCTTCTGGATCTTCGGAAGGCAGCTGATCGGTCTGTTTCTGGACCGGGAACAGAGCGGTACCGTGATCGATATGGCCGTCCGGGGAGCCAGAATATACGGGCTTTGTTTTCTCGCCAGCGGATTTAATATCGTCCAGTCCGGCTATCACACCGCTCTGGGCGACGCTGTAAGCTCTATTCTCATCGCGGCAAGCCGGGGAATCATCTTTGTGCCTGTCGGTCTTCTCCTGTTCTCCCGCCTGCTCGGTGTGGACGGAGTGTGGTTCTCCCTTCCTTTTGCTGAGATCGTCACCGTCGGCGTCTGTCTGGCGATTCATTTCATAAAAAATAAAAACTCTGTTACCTTTTCTCCTTCTGAATCGTGTTATAAGTGAAAGGGCCTTTCAAAGAAACAACGAAAAACCGAGGAACCAACTTATGAGACAATCGCTGGAAGAACTGATTGAGCTTCATCAGAAAAGCCTGTACGCGGCGGCGTTCAGCGTCTGCCGCAACATAGACGACGCCAACGACGCCGTCCAGGATACATTCATTCAGTACTATACTTCAAAAAAACAATTTCACGACGGGGAACACCTGAAGGCCTGGCTGCTGCGGGTGGCGATCAACCGCGCGAAAGACATCTCCGGATCTTTCTGGAAAAGGAACAGGATCTCCATAGAGGACTGCATGAACGAACTTCCTTTTGAAGACCAGGAAGAGCATGCTCTGTTTGAAGAAGTCATGAAGCTCCCGGAAAAATACCGGGAAGTGATCCATCTCTACTATTACGAAGACCTTTCCGCCAGAGAGATCGCCCGGATCCTGCGGATCACGGAAGGCAGCGTGAAAATGCGTTTGTCCAGAGGACGAAGTTTCTTACGGGACGTATTAAAGGAGGAAGAAGCATGACGGATAAAGAACGCTACCAAAAAGTATTTGACACAGTATCTTCCTTCGGAATGGAACATTTGGAGGCGGATAAACTTATGAAAAAAACAAGAAAACATGCTTATATGGGAACTGCTGCCGCTATCGCCGCTGCCCTTCTGATCGCGGGCAGCACCGGGGTCGCCTATGCAGCCAATGTGGGCGGCATACAGCGCACCATCCAGCTCTGGATTCATGGAGACCAGACTGACGCCGAGCTTGTCATCGGTGAAAACGGCGAATATAATGTCGCCTGGCAGGAGGAAGACGGCTCCACACAGTCCATGGGCGGCGGAGGCATCGCCATCGAACCGGACGGTACAGAACGTCCTCTCACAGAAGAAGAGATCCTGGAAGAGCTGTACATGCCGGAAGTGGAATACAAGGACGACGGAACCGTCTGGATATACTATTACGACCAGGAAATCGAAATCACCGATCTGTTTGAAAACGGTATCTGCCGTGTAAAACTGGTAAATGGAGAGGAAACCCTTTATATGACAGTCGAATATGACAACGGATATTCCGTGAGTCCCGATAAATATCCGGATCCGGATTCCTTCAATTAGATATGCCGTCCTGCACAGTTACAATCAGATAAAATATCTTCGCGCCGCTCTGTCAGACGCCCCGTCCGGCAGGGCGGCATTGTTTTGTCTTGTCAAGCTGACAGACGCGCCATTATAATGGTATTATCTGTATAGTTCCAGATATGCAAGGACACAGTTATGACAAACCGAATCTTGAAAGCAGTCAGATGGCTGCTGGCAGGGCTGCTCTGCAGCGCATTGACCATAATCTCTTTTCAAATTGAATATAAAGCTTCCCGGCACTATTCTTTCACCGTCGGATGCGGCATGCTGACAGTCTTATGCCTCCTGGCGGTTGTCTGGTCTCTGGCAGGCAGGATGAACACGCTGCCCGGCACGATCATTGTCGAGGATATCTTCAAAATGAATTCCGGCGGATGTGTAGTCACGGGTACAGTACAGGGAGGATTTTACGTGGGAGAAAAAGTCCGGATCACAGACCGTATGGGACGGACCGTCTGCACAAAGATCTACGATATCGAGATCCGGAAGCAGAAAGCAAAATCCGCCGTCGACACGCCTGCCGCCTTGTATTTGAAAAAAGTCCATCCGGACAGTATACAGAAAGGGTGCATCATCCGTAACGCATAACGTTCACAATTTGGGGCTGACTAAAAAATTTAGAAAATTAGCACTCACCTCTTGTTAGCTGCGATTGGTTTTTGTCTCGTGTCATCAAGTGCCGCAGATCCTTATTTTCAGGGATTCTGCGGCATTGATGTAAAAAATTGATTTGTAACTAACAGAGCAAAGATTTTTGATAAATGCTTGACTGTAAACCTTGTTTATAGCTTATTATTAAGTAAAATAGAGTTGCTTGAAAGGGGGAATGCATAATATGACTATAAAAGACGTAGAAAAACGAACAGGTTTATCCCGTTCTAATATCCGTTTTTATGAAAAGGAAAAACTCATTGAGCCTTCGAGAAATGAAAGTAATGGTTATAGAGATTATTCTGAAAATGATGTGGAAAATATAAAAAAGATTGCATATCTACGTACATTGGGAATTTCTATTGAAGACATCCGAAATATTATTTCCGAAAAAGCAACATTGAAGGATACGCTCGAGAAGCAGTATGAAGTATTAAAAAGTCAGATTAACGTTCACAATTTTTTCACAAAATAATTAGCACTCACCTCTTGACAGTGCTAACAAGAAGTGTTATAGTACAGCTAGAACAAGGAAAAGGGGTTCAAAAGAAAGATCTCCTCCACCTGGTTCCGACAAATAAAATTGACTATAAAAGATATAAAAGGAGCGATGATTTATGTTGATGCCTAGTATTTTTAATGATAACTTATTTGATGATTTCTTCGATTTTAACTATCCGACTTTCCGGTATGATACGACCGAACTGATGAAGACCGATATCAAAGAAACGGATAACGGTTATGAAGTGACGATGAACCTTCCGGGCGTAAAGAAAGAAGATGTGAAGGCAGAGCTGAAAGACGGTTACCTGACCATCCAGGCTTCTTCCAATACCAGCAAGGATGAGAAGGACAACGATGGCAGATATATCCGCCGTGAACGTTACGCCGGAACCTGCAGCAGAAGCTTCTATGTGGGCGATGCAGTAACCCAGGAAGACATCAAGGCGAAATTCGAGAACGGAACCCTGACACTGGATATCCCGAAGAAGGATGCAAAACCTGCTGTAGAGCAGAAGAAATATATCTCGATCGAATAATACATTTTCCCTCCGGAGTCATCCGGAGGGACGGATAATCTGACATGTACAGTTTTTGATTGGTTCAATGGATCGGCAAGGAGGAATGATTTATGTTAATGCCCAGCATTTTTGGTGAAAACTTATTTGATGATTTCTTTAATGATTTCCCGTTCTATAATGACAGGGATATGAAAAAAGCAGAAAGGAAACTGTATGGACACAGGGCTAAAAACCTGATGAAGACCGATATCAAAGAAAAAGGCGACAGCTACATTCTGGAGATGGATCTTCCGGGATTCAAAAAAGACGAGATTCAGGTGTCCCTGGAAAACGGTTATCTGACCGTTCAGGCCGCAAGAGGCGTAGACAAGGACGAACAGGAGAAAAAGACCGGCAGATATATCCGTCAGGAACGGTATGCCGGAGCCTGTGAGAGATCCTTCTATGTGGGCGATGATCTGACCCAGGACGACATCAAAGGAGAATTCCATCACGGCGTACTGAAGCTGACGATTCCGAAAAAAGAGGCCAAACCGGCAGTGGAACAAAGTAAATACATTTCCATCGAAGGTTGACCTTTCATATATATTATGTAACTCCTATATCTTCTGCCCCGCCTCCGGTTTTCCGGAGGCGGATTTTTACTGTCCGTCAAACGGATGTCCGGTCAGTACTTCATAAAAATGGTCGTTCTGCGGTGTATCCAGTCCATGCTTTCTGCCCAGGCTGCAGACCAGTCCCGCGAACAGATCCACTTCTGTCGGCCGTCCTTCTCTGGTATCCTGTCTCATGGACGGCTCTCCTTCCGGAGAAAGAGAATCGATCAGTTTCACCCATTCCCGGATCTCTGCCGTGGTCAGAGGGATGCCCTCCGCGCACGCGGCCTGTCTCGCTTCCTCCATAGCTGCCAGCATGGCGTCCCGGTGCTCTCCCTCCTGTTGGACTCCGCCGTAGCTGATGCCGCATACGGCACAGACCTGATTGACGCCCACATTCAGCATCCATTTGCTCCACTGCTGATGAATAATATCATCCGGGATCACATATGGAATACCGGTCTGGAGAAATAATTCTTCCAGACGCGCGGTAGCTTCTGTCCGTCCATTTTCTTTTTCTCCGAAAGCAATGGACCCCGCCCGGGTATAAGTCAGTTGGTTTCCGGTACGGGTGGCATCCATACCCTGTACGGTACAGTACAGCAGATGCGCCGGATGCAGGATCTGCTCCAGCACTTCTTCCGAGGTAACCCCGTTGAGTACCGACAAGACAATCGTATCCTTCCCGCACGCTTTTGCCGCGTTTCCTGCAGCATCTGCAAGTCCGTGATATTTTGTGGCAAAGATCAGAAGGTCCATCTCTTCTGCTTCACCGGCATCCATATAGAGGAAATCGCAGCGTTCCCCATTGGCATACACACCGTCTTTCTGGTAACGCTGTATCCGATCCCTGTCCGCGATCACATACACATGTCCTTTCCCCAGAGCATCCTGGAACAATTCCGCATACATAATACCCAGCGCTCCCAGGCCGACGATTCCGATCTTCTGAATCATTTCACTTATCCCTCCTGTCATATCATCCTATCCCAACGCCACATCAAGCGCCATCATCACTGTAAATCCCAGCGCGAAAAGCACCGGACCGATATTGGAATGTTCTCCCTCCGACATCTCCGGAATCAGTTCTTCCACTACCACATACATCATGGCTCCGGCCGCGAAGCTGAGCAGGTACGGGAGTGCCGGAACCACCATCCCTGCTGCCATTATTGTGAGAAATGCTCCAGCCGGCTCCACGATCCCGGAAAGAGCGCCGTAAAGAAACGCTCTCCCTTTTCCAACTCCCTCAGAGCGAAGCGGCATGGAAATGATCGCTCCCTCCGGGAAATTCTGAATCGCAATGCCCAGAGACAACGCCAGCGCGCCCATAAGGCTTAATTCTGCCTCACCGGCCATCCAGCCTGCATACACCACTCCCACCGCCATTCCTTCCGGAATATTATGCAGAGTGACCGCCAATACCAGCATTGTCGTCTTTTTCAGCTGTGTGCACGGACCCTCTGCCTGATCGCAGTTCATATGCAGATGAGGCACAATATGATCCAGCAAAAGCAGAAAAAGGATTCCCAGCCAGAATCCTGCTGCCGCCGGTACAAATGCCAGCTTTCCCATCCCCTCCGCCTGATCCATGGCAGGAATCAGAAGGCTCCAGATGGAAGCTGCGACCATCACCCCGGCTGCAAATCCGGTCAGAGCTTTCTGCACCAGCCGGTTCATATTCCCTTTCATGAAAAAAACACAGCCTGCTCCCAGCGCAGTCCCCAAAAAAGGAATCATTAATCCTCGAAAAACCTCTAAAGTCATACATTCCATCCTTTCGCGTAACATTTGTTACTGCCCTTGCAATCTTTTAAAGATAGACTATAATAAAATATATTAATATCCAGAAAGGAGTCTTTCATTATGAATATAACGACTATAACCAAAGATAATTTCCGGCAGGAAGTACTGCAGTCTTCAAAACCTGTCCTGGTAGATTTCTGGGCATCCTGGTGCGTTCCATGCAAGATGCTCGCGCCTACGATTCAGCAGATTGCGGACGAGATGCCGGAACTGAAAGTCTGCAAAATCAACATTGACGAGGAGATGTCTCTGGCACAGGACTACCAGGTCATGAGCATCCCCACATTGATTTTATTTAAAAACGGACAAGTTTCCGCACGAACCATGGGAAATATGCCGAAACAGATGATCAAGCAGGAGCTTGGACTCTAAACTCCTGCCTGTTTTCTCGCCTGTTTCACAATATCGGTTCCCGCGACGGCACCCTCGTAGACCGCTTTCGCGATCTGGAGCATGCCTCCGTTGCAGTCTCCTGCGGCATAAAGTCCGGGAACCGTGGTTCTCATTTTCTCATCTGTCACCACATGATTATCTTCTGTCTGCGCGCCGATTTTTTTCGCCAGATCGCTTCCTCCGGCTGTCCCGTACGCAACAAATACACCGGATATCCTGACCTGACTTCCATCCTCAAAGGACACAGATTCTACGCAGTCTGTTCCTTCAATCTTCTGAATTTTCTTGTCAATCACCGTGATCTCTTCCGGAAAGTCCGCAGTCAGTTCCGCGCCGTCGGTCAGAAGCGTCACGGAAGACGATGTGGGAAACAGTACTTCCGCTTCATGAAGAGCGTATTCTCCGCTTCCCAACACTGCAACCGGCTTCTGACGGTAAAAGAACGCATCGCAGATTGCACAGTAACTGACGCCTTTTCCTTCCAGCTCCCGAAGTCCCGGAATCTTTGCCGTCTTTCTCTGCACTCCGGTGGCAAGCACCACATAATCTGCGGCAAAAACTCCCTTTGTGGTCTCCACGGTCAATTTTTCCTCATATCCAAGACTCAGAACTTCCGCATCCAGAAATTCTACGCCGACTTTTTTCGCGCCCTCGATCCCGTTCCGTTCCAGTTCCTCTCCCGAGATCAGATCCGGGAATCCGTAATAATTCTGTATCTTGTCCGTCTTGCCCAGGGCTCCGCTTCCTTTGGAAATCACTCTGGTCGCAAGACCGCCCCTCGCTGTGTACAGCGAAGCAGAGACTCCGGCCGGTCCGGAGCCAATCACGATCACATCCGCCATCTATTTTTCTCCCTGTTTCTGTCATATTATCGCACCGGCAGGTTTTCCCCGCAGTGCACGCTCGATTCCGCACTGCTCATTGGCATATGAACATTATACCCTAAGTTTCATGTTATGTACAGGGGGCATCTTTCAACGCCGGAGACGGAAATAGTATGGATACACTCACAGGATTTATGCTATACTTTAAAATAGAAAATCGGAATATTTTTATTGGAGGATGAAGATAAATGGATGCCGATACTCTGATGTTTTTTGAACAGCAGCCGGATGCGCTGCCGTTATATGAAGCTTTTTCGGAGGCAGTATTAAAACGATATCCGGATACAAAAATCAAAGTGCAGAAAACACAAATTACATTTACAAACAGGCATATCTTCGCCTGCGCTTCTTTTCTTCGTGTAAGAAAAAAGAAAGAACTGCCGAATCCATATCTGGTAATCACACTGGGGTTGTCCTACCCATTGAAATCGCCCCGCGCAGCGGTCAAAACGGAGCCTTATCCCGGACGGTGGACAACCCACATTGTGATTGAAAAAGCAGAAAATATCGATCAAGAACTGCTTGGATGGGTCGACGACGCATACCGGTTTGCGGAAAACAAGTGAAAGGCACCTCTATTTCACTGTTTTCAGGCCAACTACCGCTTCATAATTTACACAGCAAACCGATTGTATGCCTGATAACAGTCCAGACAAAGTTTTTCGTCTCCGCAGAGGCGGATCAAATGCTCCGACGTACTCTCCCCGCAGCGGCTGCAGCGGATCGAACGGAAGATCCTGGCCGGTTCCGGAAGACGAAGCTTCGTCTCTTTTACCTCAAACATATCCTCCGGTTCGCTGCCCTGATAATAACGGAAGGATTCCTCCTTTGTCATGCCCTCGGGCCTTGGTTTCAGCACCAGACGCGCAGTTTTCCCGCTTTTTCCGGATCCAGCCCCAATAGCTTTATGGCATAAAGAGCTGCCTTATACCCGATGGTAAGGCCACCGCACTCATGCCCGTGAAAGGCTGCGCATTTTTCCCATAATTCCTTTTCCATATTTCAGATGTCTCTCCTCTCTCTTCTATCTGTCTTTTACATTCCAATATATGGTTACGATCGTCGTCAACGTTCTGTCCTCAATCTGTCCGTCTCTGCTGATCCCCTCCAGGTACCGGCAGATAGCTTCCTCCTCTGCCCCGGTCAGATCTTTCTGGAGCTTTGCCCTGTCCACGCACCATTTTTTCATGCTTTCCAGAGAGCGTTCACTTTTCCATTCTTCCTTCCGGTAGGACAGCTCCGGCTCATAGCCTTTCAGCCTTTTCTCCCGTCTGCGGCGATCATACATGTTGTTATAATTGTCAACCAATTATTGACATTGGTTGATATTTTAGTTATACTGACTCCATAACATACACCGGCAATCTTTTCCGGTACCAAAGAAAGAAGGTATTTATATGACATCCACTTCATCTGCGGCAGGTTCCCGCACATCGGTACAGGCGCTCGCCATAACCGGCATGTTTACTGCCGTCCTTGCCGTACTGTCCATCCTGCAGATCCCCATGCCTTCCGGCGTGCCGGTCACGCTCCAGACTTTTGCCGTCTCCCTCTGCGGATATGTGCTCGGGGCCAGAAGGGGGACGCTCTGCGTAGCGCTCTATCTGCTGTTAGGCATCATCGGCTTGCCCGTATTCACAGGCATGACTGCCGGAATCGGGCGGATCTTCGGATTCACCGGAGGATTTCTCTATGGTTTTCTTCCTCTGGCTCTGGCCTGCGGACTTGGCTCCCGAGCGCATCATCCTGCGGCAGCATTTCTTTCCGGTCTTCTGGGGCTGGCAATATGCCACCTTCTGGGTGCCGTCCACTATTCCATAGTTGCAGGCTGCGGTGTATGGCAGGCTTTTCTTCTGGTTTCCCTGCCCTATCTGATCAAGGACGTCCTGTCTGTGGCCGGGGCACTGGCGGCCGCCCTGATCCTCAGAAAAACCATGAGCCGCGCCGGGATTACAATCCTGTAAGTTCCTGCAGAACAGCCGCACAACTCTGGTGCATACGCGTTCCAGGAGTTCCCGGTCGCGGCTCACCGCCGCCAGGAAACGGGTTCTCTTTCCCGATTCAATTTTTATCCAGATCTACCGTGATCTCATAATAATCACAAGGATGCGCTGTCAGTCCGGTTACCCCTTCTCCTGAAACGATCGACATCTTCAGATGGGATGCAAAGACAAACGCGTTGTCGTCCAGGATCGTCTGCGTCATCTCCGTAGCCAGCGCCGCGCGTTCCTCGGGGTCGAAGGTGCCGCTCATCTGCTCTTCCAGTTCTTCCAGCCGGTCGCTGTGATATCCGCCCCGGTTCTTGGTAGAATCATCCAGGCAGTGAGTGGTAAAGAAATATTCCGGGTCTCCGGTGGGGGCGCAGACAAAAGCGCTCGCATAGATGTCCCATTCACCGCTTTCGATAAAATCCAGATGATTGGCGGTACAGTTCACCTCTACCCGGATACCGATCTCTTTCAACGATGCCTGTACGCTCTCTGCCAGAAGCGGCAGCTCCTGTCTGCTGGGATAAGTCAGCCAGCGGATCGAGAGGGTCTCGCCGTCCTTGTCCACATAGCCGTCGCCGTCCGTATCCGTCCATCCGGAAGCGGCCAGGAGCCTTCTGGATTCCTCCGGATCATAAGGCTGCGCAGTCACAGAGGCATCGCCGAACGCGAAGCTCTCCGGAAACGGCCCATTGGCCGCGCTTCCGTTGCCTTCCAGCAATACCTGTGTGAATCCCTCTTTATCAATGGCCCCGGCAATGGCCGCACGCACATTGGGATCCTGCAGCGCCTCCGTCGCGTAGTTCATCTGCGCGAAAAACGATCTGGACGTCTCCACGGAAGAGATGGTATAAGGATCATTTGCGAACAGGGACAGACTGGAATAAGGGAGTCCGTATGCCGCGTCCAGTTCTCCGGTCTGCATGGCCATCGTCATCGTATCGCCGTCCGTGATCGTCCGGACGTAGATCGTATCCAGTTTGGGCGTCCCGTTCCAGTAATTCTCGTTTTTCACCAGTGTCAGTCCCACGTCCGTCTCCACTTCTGTCGCGCGGTACGGGCCCGTGCCCGACACATTCCCGTCTTCGGTGATGCCCGCCTGCATATCGATGATGCAGCCATAAGGGTCGGCCAGATAATTCATCAACGCCGGGACCGGCTCCTGCGTGCGGATCGTCAGCGTCTGTCCGTCTGCTGTAATCTCCCGGATCTTCAGATCTCCTTTCGCGCGTTCATGCACCTCGACCAAGTGATCCAGGCATTCCTTTACCGCCTCCGCGTCCATGGCTCTTCCACTGGTAAATGTCACTCCGTCCCGCAGCGTGACGACCCAGGTATTTTCGTCCACCAGTTCATACCCCGTGGCCAGCCACGGTTCCAGTTCCATGGAATCAGAATACTTGAATAAAGTTTCTCCGATCCCGTACCGGATGCACGCCCATCCGGAATAACCATTATGCGGATTGACGTCTTTCTCGTCATTTTCCGCGTTAAACGTGGTATCGCCGTAATAAAACACCTTTTCGCCCGTGCTCTCCGCTGTCCCCTGCTCCGGCGAACCGCAGCCGGACAAAAGGCAGACAGCCAGAAGACAGACGGTCAAAATACCGGATCTTTTTTTCATCGATATATTCCTCCATGCTTTTCATTACAATGATATTGGGGTCCCAAGGCCGAAAATCCTCCTGCAGGCAAGCTTGCATCGGATTTCCGGTCTTTTGACCCTGGTATCATCACAATATAGCTTCTACCAGCAGTCTGGTATAAGATTCCCTGGGATTCTGGATCACCTCATCCGGAATGCCCTCCTCTATGATCTTTCCCTGATACATGATCAGTACCCGGCTGCAAAGATACTGCACCAACGCAAGATCATGGCTGATCAGCAGAAGAGACATGCCGTTCTCTTCCTGAAGGCGTTTCAGAAGCGCGGCAATCTGTGCCTGTACGGTCACGTCCAGCGCGCTGGTCGCTTCATCGCAGATCAGCAGCTGAGGTTCTACTGCCAACGCCCTGGCGATCGCCGCCCGCTGGCATTCTCCTCCGCTTGCTTCATGGGGATATCTGTAAAAAAATCTTCTGTCCAGTTCCACCAGATCCAGCATCTCACAGGCCCTTTCCTTTGCCTGCTTCTTTCCCATTCCCTGATTGCACATACCCTCCATGATTCCGTCTCCCAGCGTGCGCCTGGGGTCAAAGGAATCCTGCGGCGTCTGAAATACCATCTGTACTTTTCCGTCCAGACGGACGCTTCCCTCCTCAGGCATGATCAGACGGGTTATGATCTTTGCGATGGTGCTTTTTCCGCATCCGCTTTCTCCCGCCAGCCCCAGGCATTCGCCTTTTCCGATATGGAAGGATACTCCGTCCACCGCTTCAAAAGGCACTCTGTTTTTATAAAATACTTTTTTCAGATCTTTTGCTTCCAGAATATTCTGCATACTGCCTCCCGGCCTGCCTGTCAGGCCTGTCTTCTGCGCACGCGCAGTACGGCGTCCGTCAGTTTCCTGGTATACGGATCCTGAGGGCTGCGGATCACCGTCCCGGCATCTCCATATTCCACCAGCTTTCCCTGATACATTACCGCGATCTTATCTGCCATGTATTCCACCACGCCGATGTTGTGGGTGACGACCACGATGCCTGTCCCGTACAGATCTCTCATCCGCATCATTTCCCGCACGGCCTGTTTCTGTACCGTCACATCCAGCGCGCTGGTAGGTTCATCCGCCAGCAGCAGATCCGGTTTCAGAATCATCGCCATCAGAATCCCTGCCCTCTGGCTCATTCCCCCGGACAGTTCAAAAGGATAACTGTCCAGGATCCTGTCTCCGTCGGAAAGGCCCAGTTTCCCCAGAAGCTCCTTTGCCTGTCCCCGAATCTCCTCCCGGCCCATATCTGTATGTTCCCGGACACACTCACACAGCTGGTCTCCTACCGTCCGCACCGGACAGAGCGATGCTCCGGTATTCTGGAATATCATGCCCATACCGGGTCCTCTCAGCTTCCGGGCTTCCTCGCCCTTCCTATGAGTTATATTCTGCCCCTTATAGAAGATCTTTCCTCCTGTGACCGATCCCCCGCTTCCCAGAAGGCCCATCACCGACCGCAGCAGCGTGCTCTTCCCGCTGCCGGATTCTCCTACGATCCCCAGGATCTCTCCGGGATTCATCTGCAGGGACACATCCCGGACAACTGTTTCTCCGTCATAGGAGATACTGACATGCCTCATATCCAACAACGGCTGACTCATATCACTCTCTCCTCCTTTTTCCGCGGTATCTGGGATCCAGGAAATCCCGTACTGTATCTCCGGTCAGGTTAAAAACCATAACCGTCAGAAAGATCGCGCATCCCGGCGAAAGGATCACCCAGGGCGCGGTCTGGAGCATGCTTCTTCCGTTGCTCATCATGGATCCCCATTCTGCCGTGGGCGGAGCCGCTCCCAGCCCCAGGAAAGAAAGTCCTGATATCTCCATGATCATCGTCCCGATATCCAGAACCGCGGTCACAATGACCTGCCCGGCGATATTGGGAATGATATGCTTCCGGATGATTTTCCACGTACCGGAACCGGACAGTCTGGCCGCCATAATATACGGAGCGTCCTTCACAGCCAGCACCTGGCTCCTGGTGATACGGGCATATCTGGGCCAGGAAATACACGCCAGCGCGATCACCGCATTCAGCACGCCCCCGTTTAACACGCTCGCCGCCGCGATGGCAAATACCATCCCCGGAAAAGCCAGAAACACATCCGAGACTCTCATCAGGAAAGAATCCAGCTTCCCACCGTAATATCCGCAGACGATCCCTACCGCACCGCCTGCCAGAGCAATGATTGCCACCAGAAGTAGCGCAGAAAAGATCGTGGTCCGGGACCCCATGATCACCCTGGACAACATATCCCGCCCGTACCGGTCCGTGCCGAGCAGGTGATCCGGCCCCGGAGGCTGCAGCGCGTTTGACAGATCCTGCGCGTAAGGATCATACGGCGTCAGATAAGGTGCAAAAACAGCAATCAAGATAACACAGAGGGTCAATATTCCAAAGATCAAAAGTTTATATCCTGCGGCTCTGCCCGCCTCTCTTTTTTGTCCTGCCATCACGCTTCCTCCTGTCCCAGGCGAATCCGCGGATCCAGATAATGATAGATCAGATCTGTGGCCAGGTTAATGACCACATAGATCACTGCCATCCAGATCACGTAGGCCTGAATCACCGGATAGTCCCGCATGGCAATGGCGTCCACTGCCATCTTGCCCACGCCGTCCCACATGAAGATGGATTCTACGATGGCAGTCCCTCCCAGAAGGGATCCGACAGAAAGCGCCAGCAGCGTGATAATCGTCAGCATGGATGTCTTCAAAACGCTTCCAAAAAGGATCTTTCTTTCCCTGACGCCTCTCGCTCTTGCCCCTGTCACGTAATCTTTTTTCAATTCTTCCAGGACTGCCGCCCGGACTTGTCTCGTATACTTTGACGCCATGGCAATGGCCAGAGTCAAAGTGGGAAGGACAATGCTTTTCCATCCCCCGCTGCTGCCCATAACCGGAAAAAGTCCTAATTTCAGGGAAAAGAAATAGATCAGCAGAAGTGATACGAAAAAGTTCGGAAGAGAATTTCCGATAAAGCTCAGGAAACGGATCAGATAGTCTGTGAAATGATTCTGCCTCACTGCCGACAGTATCCCCAACGGGACAGAAATCAAAACCGTAACCAGCACCGATGAAACAGTCAGGCTGATCGTCGCCGGGAGTTTCGAGACAAATTCCGGAAACACCGGACGGCCGGATACGAAGGACTCTCCCATATCTCCCTGCAGCGCCCGCAGCAGCCATCTCCCATACTGCTCCGGAAGAGGACGGTCAAGACCCAGTTCTTCTCTCATCTCCTGCTTTTCTTCCTCCGTCAGCGCGCTTCCCGTGGAAGATTCCATCACGTCGATGACATCTGCCGTTCCTACATTCATAAGAATAAAAGACAGCAGCGTGATTCCGAACAAAATCGGAACCAGCTGCAGTACTCTTTTCAATATATATCTTTTCATACCTGTGTCCTGCTCTTTTTCTCCGCGCAGATCTGAAACAGAGGCGTCGCCTCATAGTGTACCTTTTCCCACTCTTCCCACACACGTTCACCCGCGTTGGGGATCAGGGCCACAAGCTCCAGGTCTGTCTCCCTCAGAGCCTCCGCATCCCATTCCGGACGGTGTTTCCTGGAAAGAGGCAGTTCTCTTGCCAGATTCTCCAGATATTTTGCCCGTTTTCCTCCCAGCTGGTCATGGACAATCCCCGGATACAGTTCATGATATCTGGCATGCGCCGCGTCATGGCGTTTTTTCTGCTCTTTGTCGAAAAGATACAGATACCAGTTGGCGTCAAAATACACCATGCGTCCGCCCGGACGAAGCACCCTTTTCCACTCTTTCAGAGCGCCTTCGGGATCCTCCATGTTCCAGAGCACATTCCTGGAAACCACCAGATCAAAACTCTCCGACTCCAGCGGAAGATGTTTCCCGTCGTAGGAAAGGAAACGGATCTGCGCGCCGTATGCCTCCGCATTTTCTTCGGCGTGTCGGAGCATCTCCTCCGTCACATCCACGGCTGTCACATGATGTCCTGCCAGAGCCAGATTCATGGCGAAAAAACCGGGGCCCGTGCCCACATCCAGAATCTTGAGACTCTCTCCTTCCGGCGCATATTTCAGGATCATGTCTCTCCATACATCCCTGCGCCAGTCGTTCATCTCCGCCACATTCTGACGGGAATAGCTCTCAGAGCGCACGCCCCAGTATGATTTAAGTCCGTCCAGAACTTCATTTTTGCCGTCACCGCACACAGTCACAGGAATTTCCTGACAGACGGCTGCTGTTCCCTGTTTACTCATACTTTATTCTACCTCACTTTACGCTACCTATTATACGAACCAGAAAATAATACCGCAACCCCGCCGGGGGGTTGCGGATCCATTCCATTTTTTTATCCATTTATTCCAATCAGATATGCTCCTGGATGAAACGCAAAAACTTGTCTGCCCATTTCCCGGGAATCTCCCCGTCTTTCCGGATATATCCGAAGCAGACCGGCCTGTCCTCTCCACTGAGAGAGATTCCCTGACGCCGCCCCGGCTCTTCTCCCGCGTCCAGGTAATCGCCGCTGATATTTCCGAGGCCTGTACGGCAGAGAAGATCATTCATCACATAATCGCTGTTGGTTATCACAGCCACCTGGATGTTATTCCTGCCGTCTTTTCCTCCCGTCATGCCCCAGGACCGGTCCAGAGAAAATTCATCCTCATAGCACTGCACCAGTCTGACAGGCCTGCGCAGGTCCTGTCCGGCCGAATCCGGTTCTTTCTCCCCGGAACCGTCCCCCGGATACAGCATCGCACGCACTCTTTTTAACTCTGTAAACGCCAGATGGCCCCGTTCCAGCTGATATTCAAAAAAAGGCATCTGGTCTTCCATCACATAGACAAATCCCAGTTCGTCGATTCCTCTGGCACACCTGCGAACCACTTCCTCCGTACTGGCTGTGACCACATGAAAGCAGACGTTTTCCTGCTGGTTCGCATTGTAGAAATCCGCAAAACAGGCAGAGATCCAGGAACTGGGGTTAAAAGAGACATGCAGTTCTTCCGCGCTGTCGGTTCTGGACAGAGACATCATCTCTTCCATGTTGTCCATGACTCTGCATGCATATTCATAGACCTGCTCTCCTCTGGCCGTAAGGCGGATCCCTCTGGTCTCCCGCGCGAAGATCGGAAATCCCAGTTCTTCCTCCAGAGACCGGATCACTTTGCTTACATTGGGCTGCGTCGTATACAGCACCTCCGCCGCTCTGCTGAATGATTTCAGGTCGGCACAGACCACCAGGTACTGCAGCTGCTTTGTCTCTATCATAATATCCTCCAAAGATGACTCTATGTGAAAAAAGCCGGGGGACGATACCCTCAGCTTTTCACCGCGCTCACCAGAAACATGGGAGTCGATGCATAGTTTACTTTTTCTTCCTGATCCCAGACCCTCTTCCATACCTGTTCATCTGCCCAGACCTGCGCTCCGCTGCAGGCGCGCAGCGTCTTCAGATCCCATGCGGGACGCATGGTTCGGCTCATGGGTACTTGTCTGGCGATCTCTTCCATGGCGTCAATATCCGTGCAGGTATAATGATCGTCCAGATGAAGCGCTTCCACCGCCCGGCGGTCCTTCTCGTACTCCCGACGCTTTTCCTCGTCGAACAGATGATGGTACCAGTTGGCGTCAAAATTCAGGAGACGGCCTCCTTCTTTCAGGACCCGCATCCATTCCGCATAGGCTCTCTCCGGCTCTTCCAGATTCCAGGTCAGATTCCGGGAGATAACCACGTCAAACGTGTGATCGGGAAATGTCAGATGCTGGGCATCCATCCTGCAGAAATGTATCTTTTCTGCCAGAGCGCCCGCATTCTTTCTCGCCTCTTCCAGCATGGCTTCCGTATAATCCACCGCCGTCACATCATATCCCTGCCGGGCAAGCAGAATGGCAAAAAATCCGGGGCCCGTACCCACATCCAGGATTTTCAGCGCCTTCCCTTCCGGCAGATACCGGGAAATTTCCCGAAACCACACCCGATCCTGCCCTGTGGACAGTTCATGCTGATTTACCTGAGAATAGCCCTCGGCCCTTCCTGTCCAGTAGTGCTCTATCTGTGATAAAATCATATGATCTTCCTCCGATTTTCGACATCAGAAAAAGTTTATCATACGCCAGAAACACACACAAGCCGGGTGGGGGGATACTTTTGGCTGCATCTGTTATTTCAGGAAACCGCTTACGATCTGTTCTTCCGCTTCCTTCTCCGTCAGCCCCAGCGTCATCAGTTTGATGATCTGGTCTCCGGCGATCTTGCCGATGGCTGCCTCGTGGATCAGGCTGGCATCCAGATGGTTGGCGTCCAGAGAGGGCACTGCGTTCACATGCCCCTGATCCATCAGGATCGCGTCGCATTCTGTATGTCCGTAGCACTCATTATTTCCGCAGATCTTGGAATTGAAAACCTGGGTCGATTCGCCCTTCGCCACAGAACGGGACACTACATTGGCCGTGGATCCCTTACCGTTCAGATCCACCTGGAAATTCGTCTCCGCGTACTGCTTTCCGTGAGTCATGATTTTTTCTTTAATGATCAGTGTGGCACCGTCATCCAGATCGGCTTCCGTCTCACGGATCGTGGAATCCACACCCTTGATCTGGGTCGTCTCCATCTCCATATAACTGTCCGCGTCCATATGAATGACCGTGGTAGGATTCAGAATCCTCTCTCCGGTTCCTTCTCCTTCTCCATAATGCTTCTCTACGTATTTTACTTTGGCGTTTTTGCCAATATGGAACGTATGGATACCGTCATGCTCCGTCGTATCGTCTCCGCCGCAATGAATACCGCATCCGGCCACAATCGTCACATCCGCGTCTTCTCCGATGTAAAAATCATTATATACAAGATCTTTAAGTCCGTTCTGGCTGACGATCACAGGGATATGCACGCTCTCGTTTTTGGTGCCCGGCTTGATGATAATGTCGATGCCCGGTTTATCTTCTTTGCTTACAATATCAATATTGGCAGTCGTATTGCGTCCGGCAAGGGATCCGTTGGAACGGATATTGTATGCGCCTTCCGGCACGCCGTGGAGATCCGCGATCTTCTCCAGCATGTGCATCTGCAGCTGATCTATTTTCTGCTCCATCTTCTGTCCCTCCTTCTATACAATCTTGTCCATCAATGTGCTGCACGCCTCTGAGGAAGTCAGAAGCTTCGGCAGGATCTCTTCCCGGCTCCCCTGCATGGTCACTTCCCCGTCCGCAATCACGACGATGCTGTCCGCAATGTTCAGGATCCGTTCCTGATGAGAGATGATAAGGATCGATCCGTTAATGGATTCTCTCATCCCTTCAAATACACGGATCAGATTGTTAAAGCTCCAGAGGTCGATCCCTGCCTCCGGCTCGTCAAAGATGGAGAGCTTTGTGCCTCTCGCGATCACCATGGCGATCTCTATCCGCTTCAGTTCTCCGCCTGACAGGGACGCGTTGACCTCCCTGTTAATGTAATCTTTCGCGCAGAGTCCCACTTCCGACAGGTATTTGCACGCTCTGTTCAGCGATAACGGCTCCCCGTGCGCCAGATTGATCAGATCCAGTACCGTCAGTCCTTTAAAACGCACCGGTTGCTGGAATGCGAAACTGATTCCTTTCTTCGCACGGTCTGTGATAGACAACTCTGTAATGTCCTCTCCGTTGAACAAAATACGTCCCGACGTTGGCTTCACGATACCAGCGATGATCTTTGCCATCGTGGATTTTCCGCCGCCGTTCGGTCCCGTGACCGCTACGAAACTGTCTTCTATCTTCAAATTTACATGTTTCAGAATTCCTTTTTCTTTGGAATCTTCTGTAACCTGATAACAGATATCCTGTAACTCGAGCATATATCCGCCTCCTGTGTATCATTTTCCATGGAGCGCCGGCGGCACTCCATTAAATTATGATAACAGTGTAGAAATTCTTTGGCAAGACCTATTTCGGGAAATCTCAGGAAGTTTTTTTCTCAGTTTTTTTCCGGTTTTTTCTCACGTACCGGAACAGTCCCGCCGCGGCAGCGCACAAAACTGCTGCGGCAGCGGCGCCCTCCCATGCCGGAACTTTTTCCAGTTCTAAAATGTACCCGCTTTTTTCCATATGCAGATCAGCGGCCAGAAAACTGCCTGTCTTTTCAGTCTCCGGCATACCGTCCGCCAACGCAGTTTCTCCGGAAATCACAGCCAGACAGTTCCCCCTACGGGAGCTTTTCACTCTCAGGGAAACCTCTGATCTCAGGTTCTCCTCCTGATCAATCTGATAAACGTAAACGCCTTTTAACCGATAAGCGCCGGACAGCCCCTGTTCTTCCAGCATCTGCTCGAAACTCGCTGATTTTTCCTCGGACACTTCTCTGACTTCCAGCGAGCTGTCCGGATAAAATTCTCCTCCCAGCAGGATCTGTACATTCCCATCTTCCGTACCTGCCGACAGAGAAGGAATATACGCACGGTATATGGAATGCACCGACAGATTCCTCCTGACAGAGCTCAGATCCTTGCTCTCCCAGAAAACATATTCCCCTTCAGGAGCGTCAAGCTGCGGATAGTCTTCCTCCGGCAGACTGTCCCCATAAGAAAAACTGCCCTGCCATACGACATCGTCTCCATCCACAAAGCGCACGGTAAATTCCCGGAAATTCCCGGGCATGTCATTTATCGACAGCATTTCCTCATAGCTTACCGACGCAGCTTCGCTCTGCCTGGTCACTCCGTCCACGGCCCCGCTGCCGTTATCTACAAAATAGTTGTCATTCACAGTTCCTTTTGCATCTCCCGCGACGGCTCCTCTGTACGCGCCTTCTTCATCGGGTTCCAGATAGGCACAGATATAGCATCCGCTGATATCTTCTCCCTTTCCTGCCGCGCCTCCCAGATAGGATTTGCCGCCAACGCCTCCCAGGAAATAACAGTCCCGGATCAAAAGTTCCGACCGTCCGGCAATTCCGCCCACATAGCTTCCGTCCTCTGCCTGTACATCCTCATAACTCTCGCAGGAAGCAATCACGCCATAATCTGCCTTTCCCGCAATGCCTCCGGCATAGTCTTTCTCCACCAGCACCGCCGCCGTATTGACACAGTCCATGACAAGCGCCTGGACATGTCTGGTGATCGTCTCTTCTTCATCATTTTCATCCTCGTCTTTTTCGCCCAGAAGATCCGACATCCATCCGGAGATGTCCCCGGCCCCGTCTTTTGAAATACTTCCGACGATTCCGCCGCCCTGGCTGTCCGCCCGGATCTCTCCGGAATTATCACAGGATACGATCTTCCCGTTTTCTTCCGTCCCGTCCATCAGTTCCGACATATCCACGTAAACGGACCGGTCTTCGATCCTGCGCGACAAATCGTCCAGGGTGTCGGACAGGATTCCCCGGATATTTTTAAAACACTGTTTCATATCATCCATGCGGTCCGACAGCGTATCCAGATCGCTCTCCAGAGCGGTGCCCGTCAGATCTGCCTGATCGGAAACGCCGTCACCCCGGCTCTGCAGATCTTCTCTCATCCCATCCAGTTCGTCCCCGAAATCATCCAGCGTGTCCTGGACAGATGAAATCACCGCCTGAATCTGATCGTCCATTGTGATAAAATCCTGACGCAGACTCTCCGCTCTTCCCGGCAGCGTGCCGAGGGTTTCCACGATTCCCTGCAGCTGGACGCGGATATCTTCACCGAGCTCTTTTAGTTCCTGTATCAAAGCAGCCGCCTGGGCAGCCTCCGCTTCTCCCGGAAGCAGGGATCCTTCCGTTGTCTGCACATATGCCACCCGAATCATCCTGCCTGCGGCGGAGGCGGTATCCGCCCCCTCTTCTTCCTCCGCGGACTCCTCCGGTTCTGCAGCAGGTTCCGCAGTCTCTACATCGGACGTTTCTGTCTCCACGGCGGGCTCCTCCTGCGCCGCGGCAGATCCCTCCGCATCAGTGGCAGGTCCCTCTGTCTCAGCGGCGGGTGTCTCCGGCTCCTCCCCGGATTCCTCTGGCCCCGCGTCGGACATCTCCTGTTCGTCGGCAGTTCCTTCCTCCGCCGGGACATCGTCGGTTTCTCCCGGGTCTTCCGCCCCGGCTCCGGCGCTCTGCAGATACCCCTCCAGTGCCTTCAGTTTTTCTTCAAGCTCACCCATCTGAGCCTGATACTGCTCCAAAACTGTCTGGAGCTCCCCTCCGGTCTGCTCCGCATACGGTTTCAGCAGTTCCAGAATCTCCTGCATGCGCTGCATGTCGTTTCTGATCTGAGCCGTCCGTTCTGTCAGGGCTTCCAGATCCATGCCGAGCTGCATACCGTCGATCGTATCTTCCAGCGCGTCGATCCGGTCCTGCAGTTCATTCCGTCCTTCTTCCGCAAGATTTCCATAATCATCCAGATAGCCGCTGACCGACGCGCGGAGGCTTTCCAGCTGGTCCGACAGCGCATCCACATTATCCCACAGATGGTCCCCAGTCTGCTCCGCGGCGTCCGCAAAAGCATCCGCCGCGTCGGACAAGGCGTCCAGCTCGTCTTCCAGTTCCCCGCGGTACTCCCGGTCATAGGCAGCCGCTTCGTAAGGCTCAAAATATCCTGCTATTCCTCCTACGCATTCTCCGCCGGACACGACGCCCTCATTCCGGCTGTAAGTCAGGCTGCCGCTCTGGCTTCCTGCAATTCCTCCCACAGCTTTTCCCAGATGCTCGTATCCCACGGTACCCTGGTTGACACAGTACGCGATCGTACCGGACGACACGCCGGCGATTCCTCCGGTACGATCCGAGCGCTCATCCTTTGCAAGGCCTGTCACAGCATTCGGAATAGAAACTTCCATTCTGCCGTCCCCGTCCATCTCCTTTTTTACTTCCTGGCTGGTATTGATTCCTCCGGTATTGACACAGTCGGTGACAGTCCCCTCATTACAGCCGGCGATCCCTCCGGTACTCTCCCTTCCGTCGATCAGCGCCTCATTCGTACACCGCTGTATTTTCCCGGTCTCCTGATTCACCCCGGCGATTCCTCCGGTCTGGTTCTGCCCGTTCAGTGTCCCGCGGCTGACGCAGTTTCGTATAGTACCTGCATTGTTCCCGGCTATGATCCCCACATGTTCCTGGTCTTCACCGCCCAGTATCTCTGCTTCCACCGTCAGATTAAGAATCGAGCCATCTTCTCCCACATACCGGAACAGCCCGTAGTCCGACGTTCCTTCCTCCAGAACCAGTCCCGTGATCTGATGACCGTTTCCGTCAAACGTCCCGTTCATCACAGGTATACAGATATCCTGATACCCGCTCAGATCCAGATCCGCCTCCAGACGGAAAATTTTCCCGGTGGAAAACGTTTCTTCCCTGCATTGATCCGCCAGAATCAGGAGTTCATCCTCACTGGAGACCGGGATGGACTGTGGCTCCTCCGCCTGTACATGTATTCCTGTCTGTGCTGTTAAAATCGATGCCGTCAATATGGCAGCCAGCATCATTTTTATTTTCTGTGTAACTTTTCTTTTCATAATCAACGTCCCTCCGTCGGCCGCGCGTTCTGTCTCTGATGTCCGTGTATTCTTCTCATTCTCCGTATATTCCATTTTACGCTGCTCTTCTGTATCAGGCCGTCAAAAACATACAAGAGCTGCGGCAGCACCAGCATGACCAGGACAATCGAAGTCAGCGTTCCGGTTCCCAGTGTTGTCCCCAGAGAAGCGATCACGGAGTTGGAGGTCATCTGTCCGATCAGAAATCCTGCCACGGTCAGGATGCTTCCGGAAGTAATAATCGTTGCGAAACACTGACTCAGGGTTTCTACCACCGCGGTTTTCTTATCCTTTATCGTTTTTCTCAATTCCACGTAACGGTTTGTAATGACGATCGCGTAGTCGATCGTGGCTCCCATCTGTATCGAACTGACGATCAGATAGCTAAGAAAAAACATTGGCGTTCCCGTGACCGTCGGCATTGAAAAATTAATCCAGATACTGCTCTGTATAGTCGCCACCATGATAATCGGAAGACTGTACGAACGGAATGTAAAAAACAGGATTACCAGCACAAAAACAGCCGTCAATATGCTGATCATCACATTATCGGTCAGAAATGATTTGCTCAGATCATAATCACTGGTAGAATCCCCGACCACATAGACTTCATTATAATATTTCGCCGCGATTTCTCTCACCCTGTCAATCGTCGCAAAGGTCTCATTGCCTTCTACCGGGCCGGACATAGTGAATAAGAGACGGGAATATTCTTCTCCTTCCAGCTGGTTCCTCGCTTCGCTGATCTGTTTGTGCATGTCCTGAATATCCTGCGACAAATCCTCCGGGAAATCAAACGTCTCATTTTCTTCTTCTCCATAAAGGAAATCGATCATGGAGATGAGCGGAATCTCAAATTCGTCAATGGAGTCCAGAAACGCGCCGTATTTTTCCTCTTTCCAGGCATAGAACCGGTACAGAAGCCTGACTGTCTCCATATCCATACCTGTGACCTCCGCCATCTCGCGGGAGTTCAGACGGTCAGTCAGGACGTATTTCTCATCCTCGTCGACCGCAATGTTCGCCAGTCCCATCGTCGATTCCACCTGATCCAGCTCTTCGATCTCCGCCATAACGGCGGCTTCTCTTTCATAGTCTCCTTTCGGCACTACCACTGCCATACTGTTATCCAGTTCAAATTTTTCCGAAATCTCCTTTTTGGAAGTCAGATATTCATTCATCTTTGCAGATTCTACAGAATTGACATCATATATGTACGGACAGTTTCCCGACAGCCAGATACCCAGCGCCGCCGCACACACAAAAACGGGCAGCGTTACTTTCCGCACACCGACGACCAGTCTTCCCCACCCGTCGATCCTGGGAACAAAGCTTTTGTGCATCGTCCTTTCTATATACCGTTCTCCAAACATAATCAGGGAAGGCATAAACCCGAACACGGAAAGCATGCTCATAACAATCGCCTTTGCCATCACCCTTCCCAGGTCCATCCCTATACCGAACTGCATGAACATCAGCGCCACCATTCCGGCAATCGTGGTCAGGGAACTGGAGGCGATCTCCGGGATCCCTTTTGTCAGCGCACGGATCAGGGCTTCTTCACTGCTGACCAGCGCTTTTTCTTCCATATAACGATGGAAGAGGATAATCGCGTAATCGATCGCGAGAGCCAGCTGAAGTACGACGCCCACCGCGTTTGTGATGAATGAAACCGTTCCGAAGATAAAATTCGTTCCCATGTTCAGCACAGCGGCCATACCGAACGTCAGCATAAAAATCGGGATCTCTGCATACGTGCCCGAAGTGAACCACAGAACCAGAACGATGATCACCACCGCGATGACCAGGATCACTCCCATCTCCCTCTGCAGTTCCGCGCTGTCATCTTTATCCACCGTAGTGTAAACCCAGGCGTCGTAATCTTCCAGAAGATCCCGGATTTCCGCCATGGCATGCTGAACAGCTGCATCTTCCTCTTCGCCCTCAAATGTGATGCTGTACAGCGCGGACAGATCACGGTACACATCCCGGAGCGCTTCTTCGTCCGTGACCTCTCTAAGTTCCTCTGCCTCTTCATCACTTTCCTCATAAAACTCCACTTCGGAAACACCACGGATCTCACTCAGACGGTCTGCCAGCTCCTGCGCGGCACGGAAATCAATATTATACACCATCACCTTCGCGGTTCCCAGCGTAACAAACTGTTCCTCCATCAGATCGAGCCCCTGCCGCGTCTCCGTGTCCTCTGCCAGATAACTGGTCAGTTCATTTTCCACTTCTACTCTTGGGATCATAAAAAGACAAAAAACAAACAGGACCATGAAACCTGCAAAAATCTGGTTTCTCCTGCCTACAATCCATTCTGCTGTCTTCCTCAAGTCTCTTCCTCCTTGCTTCGATGTTACAAGTGTAACACCCGTGTCAGATATCATAATACAAAACACGATGCGAGACAAGCGCGCAGAACCAGATTGTGACAAAACCGCCCTGTTTGTTTTCTAAAGATTATTCTTGACGCCGGTCAAAGTTCCGGAGTCTCATTTTTCAGAAGGAGATCCGCCATCTGTCCCGGAGATTCTTTCATTCCGTTTTCCATCCAGCATAAGATAAGCATGCCAAACTTTCCGGCTTCTCCATAAATCCAGTATTCGGTCTCCGGGGATTGTTCCATTCCGAAAACATGTTCCGCCAGATACCCGCAGTACTGGATCAGGTTTTTCATGATCCGGTCATACAGCTTGGCATGATACACATTTTTCAGAAGCAGGTGATTCTCCCCGCAGATGCGGAAGAGTTCTTCCGCCAGCCATTTTTTGTCAGGATTTTGCATCTCCCGGATCCGGTTTAAAAGATTCCGGAATACTTCATCGGCATATTGTTCCAGGATATCGTCTTTCGATTTATAAAGCCGATAATACGACATACGGGAAACTCCCGCTTTTTTTGCGATCTCCGTGATCGTAATATCTTCATATGGCTTCTTTTCCATTAAAAGTAAGAGTGCCGTATACAGGCACTCTTTCGTCATTGTCTCTATTTTTTTGTCCGTCGTATGCTCCGTCATCTTATTTCTCCTGAGCGCGTCTATTTTGCCACAGGCGCAAGCAAAACTTTTCCTGTTCCGCGATATACGTTGACCAGACCTTCTCCGGATGCTGCGGAACCGATCAGAGATTTTCCGGAACGTTCCACTGTAAATTCCAGGCTTCCGCTCCAGGCAATCGCCATATTGCCGTCCACTTTCAATACATCATTATTCAGCGAGATCTCGATCAGCTCCTCACGGGGACTCACAGACTCCAGACACACTACTCCCGATCCGCTCAGGCCCAGATTGAACAGGCCTTCTCCTCCCGCCACTGCGGACGAAATATTGGATCGCATCACTGCTTTATGCTTCAGGCTGGATTCACATGCCAGAAAAAGACCGTCGTCCAATACGATCGACCCATTCCAATCGCTTACATCTTCCAGAAGAAGATATCGGTAAGTCGGTTCAAGCACCAGGACGCCGTCTCCGGTGTATTCCGGTTTGATCGCGGATTCGCCCGTCACCTTGCCTCTTACGGCTTTGCCGAACAGATCCCCCACACCTTTGATCCCGGTCGTAGCGTTCACATTGCCCGCCATCCACTGCATGGCCCCTGCCTGTATGGTAACGTTCGCCTTGCTCAGATCGCAGATCACCTGACGTCTGCGCACATTCATCTCATTGCAGAAATATGCGTTCTGCGCGCTGGACGGCGTGACGCTCAAATCCCGGAGATATTCCACAGTCGTAAAAGCTCCGCGGTTCTCCAATATCCGAATATCGTCGTTGTCTGTAAAATTCTTGATCTGAAACATAATACCCTCCTCCTTGGAATTAACTCTATAATCTCATTATATTTCAAATCTGCCCGGAGCACAACTTAAGGTTCTCTTAAATATTATAGTATTTCCAGCAGCTCCGACATCTTTTCCACCGGGATCTGTCCGGGAGCCGACGCGGTACCGGCGGAAGCGAAGGTCACTGCCGATCCGGTCAGCCTGCCGCTCATCCTGCTGACCGCGCCCAGCTCTCCCATGGACATGGTTATCACCGGGATCCGCATCTCCCGGTCCGCCTGTAATGTGGCCTGCATAAGGTTCAGCACTTCCTGCTCTTCACAAGGCATCACCGCCAGTTTGGCCGCGTCCGCCCCCAACTCTTCCATGCTGAGCAGCCGATTCCTCATATCCTCCACAGAGGGCGTGCTTTCAAAATCATGGCTGGACGCGATCACCCGGCATCCGTGCAGCTGCAGCAGCCGGATTGCCGAAGAAGCATGCTCGCCAAGCCGAAAGACCTCCAGATCCACCATGTCCGCGCATCCCGAAGCGGCCGCCGCCTGGCAGAGGCGCAGATATGCTTTCTGATCCGCCGTGTACTGTCCGCCCTCTGCAGCCGTCCGGCAGGTAAACAGAAGCCTTTTCTCTCCCAGCCGTTCCTTTATCCCCTGCAGGGTCATGATCACATCTTCCGGACTGTCCGCGCGCTCATAAAAATCTGCCCTCCACTCCGCGAGATCCACAGAAAGACTGCGGATCCGTTCTGCCTCCTGCCAGATCTTTTCCTGCTCTGTCTCTACGATCGGCACGCAGATGCCGGGGCGTACTTTTCCGAAAGTATCTTCTGCTGTCAACCAAGTCTTTTTCATCATCCGCACCTTACCTGAAATATTTCTCTTTGATCAGTTCCACCGGCATCTCTTTCCCGGTCCAGAGAGAAAAAGCATAGGCTCCCTGATACAGGAGCATATACAGTCCGTTGAACGCGGGGCACCCTGCTTTTTTCGCCATCTTCAAAAAGCGCGTCTCTCTGGGATTGTAGATCACATCTGATACGATCAGCTCCGGACGCAGGTAAGAAGCATCCGGGAGAAGGCATCCGTCTTCCCTGGGACTCATACCCACCGAGGAAGCGTTGACCAGTATTGCGCTGTCTTCGATACTTTTTCTCATCTGATCCGTATCCCTCAATTCATACATGCAGATCCGGCAGTCCGTACTCTCATTGACCCGGCTCACCACCTGGGATACCGCATCCCAGGACGCTCCCGGTCTGGCAAAGAGATCGATCCCGCGCACGCCGTCCAGCGCCGCCTGCGCGATGATGGAAGCGGCCGCTCCCCCGGCCCCGAACAGTGTCATCTTCCCTCCAATGATCTGGTATCCTGCGTCCTTTACCGCGCGCATGTAGCCTTTCCCGTCTGTATTGTATCCGGTAAGCACTCCGTTCTCCTGCACCACCGTATTCACAGACCCGGTCAGCCGGGCCTCCTCGGACAGCACGTCCACGCGTTCGCACATGGCCCGTTTAAAAGGCATCGTACAGTTCCATCCCCTGGCATTCATGGCGATCAATCCGTCTACAGCCTGCTCAAAACGGTCCTCTTCCACATCAAACGCCAGATACACATAATCCAGTCCATGATAGTGAAACGCTTCATTATGCATGGCCGGAGAGATACTGTGTTTCGCCGGGTGCCCCAGCAGACAGGTCAGGCCCGTATATCCGGTAATGGGCAATTCTCTCATTTTTTCTCCTCCATTTACTGTATGCGCAAAAAGAAGCCCTCGCGTAACAGTTCTCTCATACCGCTCCGCGATGGCTTCCCCTATCTTCGTTTTTACCTGTTCTTCTGGAAAAACTGCGGAATTTTAATCTCCTGTTCCTCCACAGAACTCTCCGGCTTCTTAAAGGTCTTCAGGCCCGGAAGAGGCTGAACTGATGTCTTCTTAAGCTCCGGTTTCTTCAAACCGGACACAGGTGTCTGTGTCTTCTGGCCTACCGGTCGGTAAGCCGGCAGAACAGATTTCGCTCCGGCGGTATCCTGAAGGCCGGTAGCGATCACGGTAATGCTGACTTCATCTGTATGACTGGAATCATACATGGCTCCAAAGATCACATTCGCGTCCTCGCCTACCTGCTCCTGTACATAGCTTGCCGCCTCGTTGGCATCAATCAGAGAGATATCACCGGATACATTGATGATGACATGAGTCGCTCCGGCGATAGTAGTCTCCAGAAGAGGACTGGTTACAGCCTGTTTTACCGCCTCCAGCGCCTTGTCGTCCCCTCTTGCCGTACCGATACCGATATGCGCAATACCCTTGTCAGTCATGACTGTCTGTACATCTGCGAAGTCAAGATTGATCAGGGCAGGCATATTGATCAGATCCGTGATCCCCTGTACTGCCTGCTGCAGCACCTCATCCGCTTTCTTTAAAGCTTCAGGCATGGTCGTCCTGCGATCCACAATCTCCAGAAGTTTGTCATTAGGAATCACAATCAGCGTATCCACAGACTCTTTTAACTTTTCGATCCCCAACAGCGCATTATTCATGCGCTGTTTTGCCTCAAAACGGAAAGGCTTCGTCACAACTCCCACCGTCAGGATGCCCATCTCTTTGGCTGCTTTTGCAAGTACCGGAGTAGCTCCCGTACCGGTTCCGCCTCCCATGCCGCAGGTCACAAATACCATATCCGCTCCCTGAATGGCTTCCTTCAGTTCCTCAATACTCTCTTCTGCCGCCTTCTCTCCAATTTCAGGCTTCGCGCCTGCTCCAAGTCCCTTGGTCAGCTTCTCGCCGATCTGGATGGCAGTCGGAGCTTTACAAAGCTTCAGAGCCTGCTTGTCCGTATTAACCCCGATAAACTCTACTCCACCGATCTGCTCATCTACCATTCTATTTACAGCATTATTTCCTGCTCCGCCTACACCGATCACGATGATACGGGCAGCTGCTTCAGTTTCATTCGTCATGATTTCCAACAAGGCAATTATCCTCCTTCAAACACGATATCCCACGCTATCTTACAATACTATTATTCTAGCCCCTTTTGCATAAATACGCAACTACATTTTTGCGGTTTTATGCATTTTTTTCAGGCTTATTTGGCTGCTTCCAACGAGATGTGGGTACTCTCATCGGTATAATTTTCCATATGTAGTGTTCCGGTCTTATCTTCAAGATCCGGCTCCAGCTGTTTAAGCCTGGCCACCTTCTCATCCAGATTGTCTCCTTCTCCAAGAGCCACCCGGACGCCTCCCATCTGGAAATACAATTCTTCCGCACTGCCGAACCGGATTTCATCCGGCTTCAGATCATATTTGGAAAGCAGCTGTGTCACATCCAGAATTGTGTCAAAGATACTTTCGTCCTCCACACGCAGAGTCTGATACAGAGTCAGCTCTTTGAAAGATAATCCGCTGATCAGCGGCACATCCTCCATCACTTCCTCTGAAATCTCCACCACGATTCCATCCTTGTCAAAGTACACATTTTTCCCCAGATACCGTACATACGCCACGATACTTTTTTCATATACCCGGATCGTGACGCTGCCGGGCGAATCGATCGTCACTTCCATCGTATCAATGAAGGGAATTTCCGGCTGTTCCATGTAGTGATACTGAAAATAAAGATACAAAGAATTTCTTTTATACCCGTCCTGTATCACAAAATCCGCAATTTCTTCTTTTGTATAATACTCATTCCCGATCACGGTCACCTGGCGGATCTGAAAAAAGCCCGCAACAGACAAAAGCAGTACCGCTACAACTGCCAGTACCGCTGTTGCCAGAATCACTTTTTTGATACCTTTTTTCTTCTCATGATACCGCATCTGTCCCAGATCATTTCCTTTGCTTTTCTGCTTATTGTACCATAATCCCCAGTTTTTTCAAATCCCCAATTATATCTTCATAACCGCGCTTCACATATTCCATTCCCCGGACACAGGTCTCCCCTTCTGCTGCCAGCGCCGCCATAATCAGGGCTGCCCCGCCGCGCAGTTCTTTTGCCTCCACCTGAGCGCCGTGCAGTCTGGAGTTTCCTTCCATCAGGACAAAAGACTCTTCCCCCTCGATGTCCGCCCCCATGCGCCGCAGTTCCGGCACGATCTGGAAACGTGCCTCAAAGACTCTCTCCTCGATAAAGCTCATACCGGACGCCACAGACAGTACTGCCAGCAGCACCGACTGCAGATCTGTGGGGAATCCCGGATAGGGCGCTGTCACCACATAGGGAACCGGACTGCACTGGCGGTCCATACGTACATAAATCCAGTCATCTTCCGATTCCACATGGGCCCCCAGTTTCTCCAAAAGTGTGGGAATTCCTCCCAGATGCGCCACAGGCACATGCAGGAGCCGGATATCCCCTTGTGTAAGAAGCGCCCCGAACAGATACGTCCCGGCTACGATCCGGTCTGCCGGGACGATATATTCTGCCGCATGGAGCTTTTTCACCCCTTCAATCTCTACAAGAGAAGTACCCTCCCCACGGATCCTGGCTCCCATTTTTTTCAAAAAGCTTGCCAGTTCCACTATCTCCGGCTCCATAGCCGCACCATGGATCGCCGTTCTGCCTTCCGCCAGCACGGCTGCCAGCAGAATGTTCTCCGTAGCTCCCACACTGGGAAAATCCAGATAAATATCTGCTCCGCGCAACTTCTGTACTTCTCCTACCAGGGCATCTTCCCGGTGTCCGAAGATCACGCCCATCTGCTGAAGCGCCTTCAGATGCAGATCAATAGGACGTTTGCCGATAGTGCATCCGCCGGGATATGGAAGTTCCGCCTTATGCAGACGTCCCAGCAGACTTCCCAGAAGCACCAGCGTCGAACGCATCTTGCCTCCTCCGGTTCCCGTGATCCGGTGATTGCCCAGCTGCCGGGTATCCACGATCAGCATATGTCCTTCCCAGCGAGATCTGCACCCCGCCATTTCCAGCATTTCCAGCATATGGTCCACATCAGAAATATGCGGGCAGTGATGCAGCAAAAATACTCCCGATCCCAGTACCATGGCCGCCAGAATCGGCAAGGCCGCATTTTTGGATCCTTGTATCAGCAATTCCCCATGCATTCTCTGGGGACCTTTGATATACAGTTCATTCCCGTCCAAATCCATTCCCTCCACGCCCGTCTCGCGGGTCTGCCGCTATATACCAGTATATGCGTTCTTTCCTCTCAATGTTCCTTCTTCACCTCTCTGGATACACTCAGAGCCAGACCGATCTCTGCCAGCAGAAAAACCACGGACGTGCCTCCATAGCTGATAAAAGGAAGCGTAATGCCGGTATTGGGTATGGTATTGGTCACTACAGCAATATTCAGGATTACCTGGATCATGATATGTCCCATAATTCCAGCCGCCAGGAGGGAACCGAACAAATCCTGCACGTGCGTGCTGATCACCATCAGCCTCCAGATCAGAAGTCCGAAAAGCAGAATCACCCCAACCGCGCCGGACAGCCCCAGTTCCTCACAGATGATGGAAAAGATCATGTCATTCTGTGCCTCCGGCACAAATCCCAGTTTCTGCATGCTGTTGCCCAGCCCCACCCCAAAGATTCCTCCTGATCCGATAGCATAAAGTCCCTGCATGGTCTGATATCCCTTTTCGTAAAGTTCCGGGTTTCGCCAGATAGCCAGACGCTCCAGACGATAGGACTCTACGCTCAGGAAAATGCTGATAAATCCGGTTCCCAGAAGTCCCATCCATATGAAAGGAAGGTATCTTGGATTCGCCACAAAGATCAGAATCACCGCGATTCCCAGGATAATGACCGCCGTGCTCAGATTATTGGTCCCCACCAGTCCTACAATGGGCAGCACCGCCAGGATCACCAGAAACATATATTTCCAGGATCTCATATGCGACGCCTGACGGCTGACGATCGCCGCCAGCAATACTACTACAGCCAGTTTGGCAAATTCCGAAGGCTGAAAAGAAAGCGGTCCCAGCGCCAGCCATCTTTTGGATCCGTTATACTCCTGCCCCACAAACAATACCGCTGTAGACAAGAGCAAAGACAGCAGATATCCGGGGACAGCCGCTCGGATCCAGATATGATAATCTATCTGCGACACCAGATACATTGCCATCAGACCGATACTGCTGGCAAAAAGCTGCTTTTTAAAATAATAGGCAGGATCTGCGAATTTGACCCTGCCATTATACGCGCTCGTACTGTAAAGAATGACCAGTCCGAATACAGCCAGGATCAGAACCAGGATCAGGAGTACATAATCTACAGATTCTTTCGTATCTGCCTGCCTCTGATTCGCCATGTTTTCCTCCGGCTTCTCATGCGTCTCTTATTTAGTTTATGCGCGTACCCGCAAAAAAAGAATCCCGCTTCCGCAGGATTCTTCTCCTCAGATCGCCGCAAGCGCCACCAGGCAGCACAGAGCGGTTATAATAGAAAACACCGTCACCACACGTGTTTCCGACCATCCGCATTTTTCAAAATGATGATGAATCGGCGCCATCTTAAAAAATCTTTTTCCATGTGTCGCTTTAAAATAAGTAACCTGAATAATCACCGAGAGCACCTCAACCAGATAGATCAGCCCCACAATCAGAAGAAACAGCGGAAGCCGCATCATATATGCCGCGGACGCCACAAAGCCTCCCAGCGCCAGTGAACCCGTATCTCCCATAAATACACTGGCGGGATATACGTTAAACAGTAAAAACCCCAGAAGGCCCCCTGTCACCGCACAGGTCACCGGAGCGATACCGCTGTTCGTTCCCACAGCCACCACAGTAAAAAACACCGCCACCATCACTGTTACACTGGCCGCCAGACCGTCCAGGCCGTCCGTAAAATTTGTACCGTTCACTGTACCTATCACTGCGAAGAACAGAAGCGGAACCGCCAGCCAGCCGATATCCAGATATTTTCCTCCGCTGAAAGGAATCAGCATTGTCAGTCCTACATCCGATATCTGCACCATATAATATGCAAATACTGCCGTGACCACCAGCTGCCCTGCCATCTTCTGCGCAGGCGTCAGTCCCTCTGAGCGGCGCAGCACTACTTTGATAAAATCGTCCAGAAATCCCACCACACCGAAACCTACCGTCATAAACAGAACCGGAATAATCTTTGGAAAATCTTTCACATAAAAGAGAGACGTCACTACCACACCCAGCAGGAAGATGATCCCTCCCATGGTGGGTGTGCCATTCTTTTTCAGGTGGGTTTGCGGTCCGTCGTCACGCACTGTCTGTCCCACTTTCAGTTTTCTCAGTATGGGAATGATCACCGGTCCTGCCGCCGCACTGATAACAAAAGACAGAAGTACCGGAACAGCCACGCCAAAATCCATCATTTTTCACACCTCAACATTCATTCTTTCGTTTTCATTCTTTAAGAGTATACGTCTTTTACGGCTGATTATCAACCTGAATCAAATATTTTTATAGGATATAAGATCGCCGAAGGGCATAAGAAAAAGCAGGTAATGGGAATCGAACCCACCTCTCCAGCTTGGGAAGCTGGCGTTCTACCGATGAACTATACCTGCGAACGAAAATATTATACAACAATGAATTCAAAAAAGCAAGAAAATTTTCCCTGTAAACTTATCCTGTAAACTTATCATAGATTTCCCGGAATACGCCAAAACAGAAAAGGACCCCGCCGCCGAACAGCGGCGGGAAACATGGCCAGGGCCCCTGCGGCAGGAAATAAGGAACCCCTTTCAAAGTTCGCATTTACTCCTGTTCTTCTGTACCTTTTATCAGACTTTCATCCTTCTCAATCCCCAGATATGGCAGAATATTCGCGAAAATCTCCTTTACCACCGGAGCGCACACGGTGCCGCCATAGTAGACGCCCTGCGGATCATGAACGATACAGACCGCCAGTACCTGCGGGTCGTTGGCCGGAGCAAATCCCAGAAATGAAGAGATGTATTTGTTGGCGCTTCTGGGAAGCGTCTGGGATGTGGCCGTCTTGCCCCCGATTCGGTACCCTTCCAGATAAGCTTTATTTCCGGAGCCCTCGGATACTACTTTCTCCAGAATCTCCCTCATCTGCGCGGAAACTTCTTCGGTCACGATTCCTTCCTGTACTTCATAATCAAATTCTTTCAGAACCTGCCCCGAAGAACGTTCCTGAACCGCCACAGCGAAGTGCGGCGTGATCCTTCTTCCTCCGTTAATTACGGAACTTGCCATCGTTGCAAGCTGTACCGGCGTGATCTGAAACGACTGGCCAAACGTCATCGTCGCCAGCTCCACTTCGCCGATATTCTCTTTTTGATGCATGATCGTGGACGCTTCCCCCGGGATATCGATGCCGGTTTCGGTGAGGAGTCCATAGTCCACAAACGTGTCATAAAACAGATCCGTACCCATGGCAAGGCCCATCGTCATCAGGGCCGGATTACAGGAATTCATAATTGCGTGGGTAAAATCCTGATCCCCATGCCCACCAACCTTATGGCAGCGTATCCTCCGGTCTTCCACAATCTTATACCCGGGACAGTTAAAATGGTCTTCCAGCGTGCAGGTCCCGGTCAGCAGCGCTGCGGAAGAAGTAAAAATCTTAAACGTGGATCCAGGCTCATAAGTGTCATTGACGCTCTGATTCCGCCACATCTGGTTCAATGCGTCCTGTTTTTGTACTTCTGTCATCAGAGAAGCATCTTCTCCCGTATTCAAGGTAAACGGATCATTCAGGTCAAATTCCGGCACATTGACACAGGCATAGATTTCTCCGTTCTGCGGATTCATAATCAATATAGAGACGTAGTCCGCCTGTTTTGCTTCCATGACCTTCAGCGCTTCCTGCTGCGCGTAGGACTGAATGTTATAATCCAGGCTGACCACAAGATCATTGCCGGGCACCGACTCCACCCGCTCCTCTTTGGCGTTCTCGATCTCGATGCCTCTGGCGTCCGTCAATGTCAGGATCGTTCCCGGAATTCCTTCCAGATACTCGTCATACATGACCTCCAGGCCGATGATTCCCTGATTGTCGCTCCCCGTAAATCCCAATACCTTGGAAGCCAGTTCGTCATACGGATAATAACGCTTAAAATCTTCGTCCACCTTCACCCCGGCATAGTGATAAGCCCGGATAGCATCCCCCACCTCTTTGTCCACATTGGACTGAATCCGCTCAATCGAACTTACTTTTTCCACCCGGCTGCGCACTGTTTCCTCTGACAGTCCCAGTTCCTTGCAGAGCATCTGGATCACCGCTTCCGGATCCTCGATCTGGCTGTGTATCACGGAGATGGTGCAGACAGTCCGGTTATCGGCCAGTACCGTACCGGTCCGGTCAACGATCCGTCCCCTGGCCGCTTTGATGCTCCGCTCTCTCTCATGAAGATCCTGCGCCAGTTCCTGGTAATATTCTGACTCAAATATCATAAGATAAACCAGTCTCCCCGCAAGGACGGCCATCATGCCAAAACAGGCAAAAAATACGATCAGTATCTTTTTTTTGTGAAAAGTCATACAATGCACAAAAACACCTCATAAGACTTTTTTGTTCCAAATCTATGAAACATTTTCTTGTCTTATGAGGCGTTAAATCATTCAAATCCAGTTATTCTGTCGGATCCGCATCGGGATTTTCTTCCGTCGCAATCTCCGGCTGCACGTCTACCAGATTCTGATTGACCGGAGTATCTCCCAAAACAGAATCGTCCTCCTCGTCCACACTTTCCGGATCCGGCATCTGCACGGTCTCCCCGGTCTGCGGATCTACGAGAGTTCCATCTTCCAGAGTCTCTTCTTCCTCTTCTTCCGCAGGCGTCTCCTCTGCAGCTTCTTCTTCCTGCGCAGCTTCCACTTCATCCACCATATCTTCCGGAATCTCCTCAGTCGGATAGATATTCAGATACGGAAGAGCTTCTTCCATGATGTTTTTCCAGATCTCCATTGCGAAAGAACTGGAGGACTGCTTTTCTGCGTTTGGTTCATCCACCACCACATAGAGCACGACTTCCGGATTCTCCGCCGGCGCGAATCCGATAAAGGATACCAGATAATTGGTTTTATCTCTTGGGATCTTCTCCGCCGTACCGGTCTTGCCTCCCATAGCGTATCCCGCTATACGCGCGGCTTTTCCGGTAGCGTTATTGCCATTGGCGTCTGTCTCTCCATACATAGTGTTGTACAGGTACTGACGGATCAGAGATGATGTTTTTGAAGAGATCGGCTCTCTTAAAACCACAGGCTCAATGTTCTGTACAGTTCCTCCATTGCTGTCCAAAATCCTTTTCACCACATGGGGCTGATAGTAATACCCCCCGTTGATGCAGGCAGAAAATGCCGCAGCCATCTGTATCATCGTCACATTATAGTTCTGCCCGAAAGAATTAGTCGCCAGATCTGTGGATCCCATCACCAGATTCTCGCTGGGTGCCGTGTCTTCCGAATAATAAAGAAGACTGTCCGTACGGGCTTCTCCCGGCAGATCGATCCCGGTGCGCAGTCCCAGATTGAACATATTCTGATACTTGGAGAAATCTTCTTCTCCTACCTTCGCCGCGATCTGCATCAATGCGTCATTGCAGGAGAACATCAGCGACCCCTGCAGATCAATGATGCCATGCCCGACTCTCTTGGAGCACCAGATTGTGTGACTTCCTACTGTCTGATTGCCGTCGCACAGGAAAGTATCGCCGTCATGAACTGCGCCGGTCTCCAGAGCCGCCGCGATTGTGATCGGCTTCGCAGTGGATCCCGGTTCATAGGTATCGCTCACGCAGAAATTTCTCCACAGCTCATTGAGTGCATTCAGCCGTTCTTCCTCGGTAAGATTCTCCGCTTCTTCTTCCGTATAAAGACCGTTGATCACCACATCATAGGGGTTATTCAGATCATAGACCCGGTTGCTGGCCATAGCCAGGATCTCTCCTGTATTGGGATCCATCATGATCGCCGCCGCGGTCTTGCTGCCGTCTCCTTCCCGGTAAGCATCCGTATATTTTTCCTGGAACTCTGCAATCGCGTTCTCCACAATCTGCTGAAGCGTAATATCAATAGTGGACACAACGCTGTTGCCGTCCGTAGCTGCGCGTACAGACTTTTCCTGCTCCAGATCTTCATTCAGATAATTGTAACTTCTTCCGTTTTCCCCATTCAGAGTCTCGCTGTACTCCTGTTCGATACCATATTGTCCCACATTGCCGGATACCGTGTATCCGATCACATTACATGCCAGCGTATCGTAGGGATACCTCCGGATATAATCCTCTTCCAGCCAGACACCTTCGATCCGGTTCGCGGAATCTTCCATCGCGGTCTCAAATTCTTCCACTTCGTCCTTGGTCAGCTGCTTCTCCAGTACCACATAATGACTGTCCGCGTTTTCCTGCATGATCCTGTCCAGTTCGGCCCGATCCTGTCCAAAATAATTAACCAGCGCCTGCAGGGTCGGTTCCACGCAGTCTTTGGCGGCATCGTCGCTGTGATATTCCCAGAGCACACCCGGATCCAGTATCAGATTATATACTTTCTCACTGGTGGCAAGAACAGTTCCGTTGCGGTCATAAATATCTCCCCTTTTATAGGGAAGCGTAATACTGTTCGTATCCTGCTGCGCAAGCACCTTCATGGTATACTGGTCTCCGCTGACCCGGTTAATATAGACCAGACGTATCATGATACCCACCAGCGCCAGAACTATAACGGAAAACGTCAGCGCCAGCTTTCTCTTGATCTTCAGTGTTATCTGTTTTCTTTTCGATATACGTCTTCGATATGCAGCCACTTAATGCTCCTGTCTGTATTCTGGTTATTTTCCAAGTATCTGATCTGCCAATGAACTCTCTTCCTCCGGCAACTCCCCGCTCTGTCTTACATAATCCTGGGTTCCGTTGTCATACAGAATGACCTGATCCGGTTCCGCATAGACCATGCCCAGCTCGTTGATCGCCACATCGCGAATATAATCCAGATCCACAGAAGTCATAATTCGGGTATAATTGTCATCATTTTCTTTTCTCAGCTCTTCCAGCTGAGTCTCCATAGACGCAATGTTCTTCACATGGCTGGTCGTTTCTGCTTGCAGCTGCAGATACCGTACACAAGACCACAGAACCATACAGGCCGCTGCAGCAAGGAAAAAAGTATAGAGAAGATTGGTATACTGCACCTTTTCTTTCCCAGCTTGTCTGTTTTGATGTTCTGCAGAACGACGTTCCCTTCTCGGACGTTCCGCCGGCTGTATCTTTCGTACAGTATTTCCCTCTACATATCCATATTTCTTTTTTGAGGCCATCGCCAACACCCGCTTTCTTTCCTTTTTCTTTACTCCCTTTCAAAAACCCGAAGCTTCGCGCTCTTGGAACGGCTGTTTTCTTCCAGTTCTTTCTCCGAGGGAAGAATCGGTTTTTTGGTAACTACTTTGCCTTTTGGAATCTTCCCGCACACACATACCGGAAAAGAACTGGGACATGTGCAGGGATGTTCAAAAGTACGGAACGCATTTTTTACAATCCGGTCTTCCAGGGAATGGAAGGTAATGATGCACAGTCTCCCTCCCGGCCGGAGCATGTCCGCCATATCTTCCAGAGAATCCTTGAGAACTTCCAGTTCCTGATTCAGTTCAATCCGGATTGCCTGAAATGTCTGTTTTGCCGGATGCCCTTTCTGCATCCGTATCTTCATGGGGATGGCTGACTTGATAATCTCCACCAGTTCCCCTGTAGTCTCAATCGGTTTTATCTCTCTCGCCTGTACAATATGTCTGGCAATGTTTTTTGCAAATTTATCTTCTCCGTAGTCTCTGATGATACGGTACAGCTCTGTCTCGCTGTAGGCATTGACAATATCTCTTGCTGTCTTATCCTGTCTCTGATCCATACGCATGTCCAGCGGTACATCTTCCCTGTAGGTAAAACCTCTTTCCGCTTCATCCAGCTGATAAGAAGAGACCCCCAGATCCAGCAGAATACCATCCACCTGCCCGACTTCCCGGTTCTTCAGCTCCTCTTTCATATGGCAGTAATTGCTCCGGATGATCGTCACCTTGTCTTTGAATTCTGCAAGGCGTTCCCCGGCAGCTTTTATAGCCGCTTCATCCTGATCAATCCCATAGAAATGGCCTTTCTCGGAAAGTCTTCTGCACACCTCAAAGGCATGTCCTCCTCCGCCCAGGGTTCCATCCACATAGATCCCGTCCGGGCGGATCTTCAGCTGCTCGATCGTCTCCTCCAACATGACGGAATAATGTCTGAACTCCATGAGCCGTCTCCTTACTCTCTGCTGCCCAGCCCGTTCAGATGCTCCGCGATCACATCCATATTGCTGAAATCTGCATTTTCTTTCCAAAGCTCTTCATTCCAGATCTCAATATGATCCAGCATCCCTGCCAACAGCACATCTTTTTCTATATGAGCGAATTCTCTGAGCGTCACCGGAAGCAGTATTCTTCCCTGCTTGTCCAGTTCACAGGTAGTCGCTCCTGCGATGATAAATCTGGTAAAAAGTCTGGCATTTTTATCGGTAAGAGGCAGTTTCTGAAGCTGCTGCACATAAGCTTCCCAACTGTTCATAGGATACACGAAAAGGCAGCCATCCAGTCCTCTTGTCACAACAAACTCGCCGCCGAGCAGTTCCCGGAACTTCGAGGGTATAATCAGCCTGCCCTTGGGATCTACCGTATGTCTGTACTCGCCCATGAACATCGATATGCACCCTCTTCCGCCTGAATGGCCCCACTTTTATACCTTTTGGAACCACTAAAAACCACTTTTCACCACTTACTTGTTAATCATACCCCGGATTTGCCAAAATTGCAATAGGTTTCTTAAGGGATTCTTCAGAAACTCTTTGTTTTTCCTTCATTTTCCGGTGAAAATGCACAAAAAAAGAACCCTCATAGGGCCGCAGCAGCAGTCCTATAAGAGTCTCTTTTCTTCTGTCTGTCAATATGAAGTTGTATTTTCCGCTTCGTAACGTTCGATCAGCCGATCCAGCTTCTGTGACTCTGCCAGCAGGCCTTCCAGGCTGCTGTCCTTCTCCACCAGATACTCCAGCTTTATGCGCTGACGTTCAATCGCCAGCTTGATCCTCTTCTGTCTGTCCATGTTCCTCCCTGACCGCTCTGCGCCTACCCATGATGATCAAAAACAGGGAAACAAGAATCAGCACGCCCGCCAACAACTGTGATACCGGAATACCCGTACTGCCGATCTGCAGCTGGTCTGTCCGAAGGCCTTCAATCCAGACCCTGCCAAGGCCGTATCCCAACACATATGTCAGGAAAAGTTCGCCCCGGAATTTTTTCCGGTCACGATACCAGTACAGAAAACAGAGAACACCCAGATTCCAGATGGACTCATACAGGAATGTCGGATGTACCTGAATAAACTGTTCTCCTCCAATCACCTGTACATGCGCCCACATTTCTTCCGTAATCTCATTGACTCGAACAGCGCTTACCGGAAGCTGCATGGCAAACAGGCTGTCCGTATATCCTCCAAATGCTTCTCTGTTGAAAAAATTTCCCCAGCGTCCCAAAATCTGACCGGCTACCAGTCCGATACAGGCTGTATCCAGAAGCAGCGGAAAAGAAAGTTTCTTTACACGGCTGTAGACATAAACCGTAGCCACTGCTCCAATGATCCCTCCATAGATGGCGAGGCCTCCCTGCCTCAGGTTAAAAATACTGAGCAGATTGTCCTTGTAATGATCCCATGAGAAAATCACATAATATGCTCTCGCACAAATAACAGATACAATAATGGCGTAAATCACCATATCTGTGTATATATCCGGATTCTGACCGGTCCTTTTCGCCTCTCTCTGCGCCAGGTACAGCCCCAGCAGGATGGAACATCCTATGATAATTCCGTAATAGGCGATATCGAATCCAAATACAGAGATGGATTTCCCCACATGCTCCAGGTAGATTCCCAGATGTGGAAAGTTGATTGATGTGTTCATTGTTGAAAGTCCTTTCCATGCAAACCGCCCTGTACGGCTTACGTCTCTATTTTATTTCTATTTACGACATTTTTCAACTGAATGTTGTCGACAGAATTCGACAAACATGTTCTTACACATTGAACAGGAATTCAATCACATCTCCGTCCTTAACCACATATTCTTTCCCCTCCGAGCCAACCAGCCCTTTTGCTCTGGCGGCCGCGATGGAACCGCAATCCAGCAGATCCTGATAGTTCACTACTTCTGCGCGGATAAATCCTCTCTCAAAATCTGAATGAATCTTACCTGCCGCCTGGGGCGCCTTGGTCCCCACTTTAATTGTCCATGCCCTGGTCTCTTTTTCTCCTGCTGTCAGATAGCTGATCAGCCCCAGAATACGGTAGCTTGCCTGGATCAATTTGTCCAGACCGGAAGTCTTGATTCCCAGATCTTCCAGAAACATTTTCTTTTCATCTTCTTCCAGTTCCGAAATCTCTTCCTCGATCTGGGCACAGATCACAAATACTTCGCTGTGTTCCGACGCGGCAAACTCACGCACCTTCTGTACATTGGGATTGGAAGCTCCATCATCTGCCAGATCATCTTCCGACACATTCGCAGCATAGATCACCGGCTTTGCCGTCAGCAGATTGTAGGAGGCAAACCACGCCTGCTCTTCCTCGTCATCCAGCCCGCCAAAAGTTTTGGCAGTCTTGCCTTCTTCCAGATGTGCTTTAATCCGCTGCATCAGATCCAGTTCTTTGGCAAGTGTCTTATCGTTTCTGGCTCCCCTGGAGGTCTTGGCGATCCTTCTCTCCAGAATCTCAATATCAGAAAAAATCAGTTCCAGATTGATCGTCTCAATATCGCGCAGCGGATCCACACTGCCGTCTACATGAACCACATTAGGATCCTCGAAACATCTCACCACATGGATGATCGCATCCACTTCCCGGATATTCGCAAGAAACTGATTGCCGAGGCCCTCTCCCTTGGAAGCGCCTTTTACCAGTCCCGCAATATCTACAAATTCAATCACCGCCGGCGTCACTTTCGCGGAATGATACAGATCCGCCAGCCTGCCCAGTCTTTCATCCGGTACAGCAACCACGCCCACATTGGGATCAATAGTACAGAAGGGATAGTTTGCCGACTCTGCGCCGGCCTTGGTCAAAGAATTAAAAAGGGTGCTCTTACCCACATTGGGGAGTCCCACGATTCCTAATTTCATATATCTTCACATCTCCTTTATTTATCAGTGTTTTCAGGCTTTTCAATTTGCTTCTACGCCCTTTTTACGCCCTCAGTCCAGAAGAGTCCGGCGCAATTACAAAGTTTAGCACAAAGGCCTCGTTTTTTCAATCGCAACCGGCAATTCTTCCGAAAATAACTTCCGCTCTTCTTGCATCCCTGATTCATGCGTGCTATAATCCCATTTAATTTTATACCAGAAAGAAGGGAATCTATTTCATGTACCAAACTGCTTCAGGTAAGACACCTTTCAGATTTCTGTATTTCATCGCCAGTGCTCTTACCCTCCTGGCACTTTCCGCCGATCTGAATCCTCCGGAAAGCGGCGAAAGTCTTTTATCCGTGATCGAATCTTTTCAAAGCGTCCATATCACGGATATTGTTCTGTTTTTGTTTCTGCTTTATTTTTACCGTCATGCGCTTACCGTATACAAAACCAGCTTTCTGTCGGTTCGTGCAAAATTATGCTGTCATATTCCGGCAGCTCTTTTTGCTGTATTTATGATTCTCGGACACTCCTTTTACGCAGACAACAGCTGGAATCTGGTTTTCGAGAGCGGCATGCAGCTTCTGAAATCCTGCATCGCTCTGTCGGGATGGTATGCGCTCTTTTTCTGCTGCACCGTCTGCCTTTTCGATTTTGCAGACAGGCTTCCGTTCATGCATTTTGAAAAAAAACAGGTTCCTTATGTGATCCGCCGCTACCTCGGCGCGCTGGAAACACATCCTTTCAGGACCTGCTTTCTCACTCTCCTGATTGCCTGCCTTCCCTATATGGTTCTCTCATATCCGGCAATATTTACGCATGATACGCGGACACAACTCGTCAATATATACCAGGGTCTGAAAGAAACCGCAACGCTGCGCAACCAGCATCCGATTGTCCATTCCCTGACCATGTATTTTTTCACCGAACTGGGACGGATCCTCTTTTCCTCCATGAACACCGGCATGTTCCTTTACGCTCTTTTTCAGCTCCTGCTGCTTGTGGCAGCCATGTCCTGGACCGTAAAGCTTCTCATGGAACTGAATGCTCCCTGCCGGGCTGTCATCCCGCTGATGCTTCTCTTTCTTCTGTCACCCACGACACAGAACTATATGTTTACCTGTATTAAAGACGTCCCGTTCTGTGCATTTTTGATGGTTTTTCTGGTCCAGCTTTTTCGTATCGTCACCGGAAGATGCGGTGAAAACCGACAACGGGTATTTCATCAGATCCTGCTGACCGTCTCAGCTCTGGGTATGTTCTTTTTCCGGCAGGACGGCATTTATCAGTTGCTGATTACCTTCCTGGTACTGCTGGCCGCCAATCGGAAAAGCAGAAAATTATGGAGAAATATGGGAATCGTTTTCCTGTGCCTGTTTATTGTCTGGAACAACGTTCTGCTCCCGGCCTTTCAGGTAAGACCTTCCAGTCGGAGGGAAATGCTGTCGATCCCGTTTCAGCAGACCGCGCGTTATATACGGGACGCAGGCGATCAGGTTACCGAAGAAGAGGCGGAAGCCATTTCCGCCATTCTCGACTATGAAAATCTGAGCGAACTTTATAATCCCAATCTGTCGGATCAGGTAAAAGGCACCTTCAACGACGATGCCACCGGCGAGGATCTCGCAGCATATTTCCGCGTGTGGTTCCAAATGCTGCTAAAGCGCCCCGATATATATGTCCAGGCCACCATGAATAATATATACGGCTATTTTTACCCTGACGGCTACCTGAACAGCGTCAATTCCTACGCCGAAAGCGAAGAACACATGGAGAAACTGAATGAATCTCTGGAAACATACGGAGCGGATTTCCATTATCCGTCTTTTCTGCAGAGTACACGAAATACATATGAGACTTTCCGGGACGCTCTTTTCTCTCTTCCGGCGCTCTCCCTTCTGCGGATGCCTGCTTTCTATGTATGGGGACTGCTGCTGTGGGCTTTTTACTGCCTCGCAAGACGGAAACGCGATTCCCTGTCCGTCACGACGCCTCTGCTGGTCGCCCTGCTGGTCTGCATTGCCGGTCCGGCATACGGCTGGTATTTCCGGTATCTGTTTGCCATATCTCTATGTCTGCCGTGCGTTATTCTGACAGGACTCTATATTTCCTCCGGGCAAAAGACCGACGGACAAATCTGAAAAAAGGGGCAGCTCTTTTCCAGGAGCCTGCCCCTTCAGCTTTTCATCAGAAGAATATATTTTTCACATCATTGAAAAGGATCACTACCATCAGGCACATGAGCAGCATGAATCCCACAAAATGTACCATTCCCTCTTTCTCCTGCGGGATCGCCTTTCCCCGAACCGCCTCAATGATCAGGAAAACCAGCCGCCCGCCATCCAATGCCGGAATAGGCAAAAGGTTCATGACACCCAGGTTTACCGTCAGAAGCACCGACATCATCACCATACTCAGCGTCACATAATACCAGCCGTCTGCCCGGTTAGCCTCGTATGTCTGTCCGATGGCGTCCACGATTCCAACAGGTCCCGACATGTCATCCAACCCAACATTTCCCTGTACCAGTTCCGCCAGACTTTCGACCGTCGCTTTCAGCCAGTATCTCATCTCCGCCGCGCTGTAGCCCAGTGTCTGGAATACATTTCCATGTGTCCTGGCCTCCGCTGCGCCGAAGCCATAATAATACCAGCCGGTTTCCTCGTCTTTCATCGGAGTCAGAACCACGGCATGCGTCTCACCGTCCCTGCGGTAAGTCACCTCCAGAGTCTCGCCCTGATGCAGATTATTGAACAACGTGATCTCCCTGTACAGATATACACGGCTTCCATTCAGGCGGATGATCTCGTCCCCGTCCTGCATCCCGGCCGCTTCTGCCGGATATCCCGGCGTTACGTTAATCACCGGGCGGTCGTATCCCAGACAGGACACCAAAATCACCGACAGCACAAATCCCAGCAGGAAATTAAAAACCGGCCCTGCCGCCACTACGGCGATCCGCGCCCACACAGATTTACTTCCGAAAGAACCTTCTTCGCTGCTCTCTTCATCTTCCCCTACCATCATACAGGAACCGCCGAAGGGAAAAAGTTTCAGAGAATACCGGGTGCCTCCCCATTCATGGCTCAGCAGCCTGGGTCCCATACCCACAGAAAATTCTGTCACCGTGATTCCATTCCATTTTGCAAGTAAAAAATGCCCCAGTTCGTGAACGATCACGATCAGGCTGAATATAATAAGCGCCAGTATGATGCTCAATTTACCACCTGCCTTTAATCATTTCATAGGTTTCCTCTTCCGTCTCCAGAATCTGCTCCACCGTCGGATCCGGGATCACGCGATGGGCCTCCATACAGCTCTGGATAATCTCCGGAATCTCCAGGAAACCGATCTTTTTCTCCAGAAACATGGCTACCGCGCGTTCATTAGCCGCATTGTATACAGTCGGAAGGCTCCCTCCTGCCGCTGCCGCGTCAAACGCCAGCCGCAGTCCGGGGAAATTCTCCATATCCGGTTTCTCGAAAGTAATCTGTCCCAGTGTCCAGAAATCCAGCCGGTCTCCCGGCAGATATCTTCGTTCCGGATAATAAAGCGCATACTGGATCGGCAGCTTCATGTCCGGAGTCCCCAACTGAGCAATCACAGCCCCGTCTACAAATTCCACCATGGAATGAATGATGCTCTTCGGCTGAACCACGATCTGGATATTATCCGGTTCCACGCCGAACAGCCACCGGGCTTCCATCATCTCCAGGCCTTTGTTTACCAATGTCGCAGAATCGATGGTAATCTTGCGTCCCATATGCCAGTTCGGGTGTTTCAGCGCGTCTTCCACCTGTACATTTTTCAGTTCTTCCTTTTTCTTACCGCGAAAAGGTCCGCCGGACGCAGTCAGAAGAATCTTTTTCAGCTGAACCCTGTTCTCTCCGTTCAGGCACTGAAAAATTGCGCTGTGCTCGCTGTCTACCGGCAGAATACGTACCCCTTTCTCCTTTGCCAGCGACATAATAATATGCCCCGCAGTTACCAGCGTCTCTTTGTTTGCCAGCGCGATATCTTTTCCCGCCTTCATTGCCGCAATGGTGGGACGGATTCCTATCATTCCCACAATGGCCGTTACCAGAATCTCGGATTCCGGCTGCGCTGCCACTTCCAGAAGCCCCTCCATCCCTGATACGATCTTTACATCCAGATCCGCTGTCCGGATCCTCAGTTCTTTTGCTTTTTCTTCCGTCCACACGGCCGCCAGCGACGGACGGAATTCCCTGATCTGTCTTTCCAGCAGATCAATATTGGAACCTGCGGCCAACGCCGTGATCTCCAGGTCTCCGTTATTTCTGGCCACCTCCAGAGTCTGTGTCCCGATGGAACCGGTAGATCCCAGTATCGCTATTTTTTTCATCTATTTTCTCCTTTTTCTTCCGGCATATACCCGCCGGAAAGTTCCTATGATACAAACAGAACCGCCAGGGTATAGATCATGGGCGCTGTCACGATCACACTGTCGAAACGGTCCAGAATTCCTCCATGCCCAGGTATCAGTTTCCCGTAATCTTTGATTCCATGCTGCCGCTTCACTGCGGAAGCTGCCAGATCGCCGATCTGCGACGCCACTGCGCCCACCGCGCAGATCGCCGCGTACGCTGCGGGAGGTTCCTCGATGAAAGCCGCATAGACAGCCCCCAGCGCCGCCGCTCCAAGCACTCCTCCCACAGCGCCCTCGATGGATTTTTTCGGACTCAGGACAGGAGCAAGCCTGTGTTTTCCGATCAGCATGCCGGTACAGTACGCGAATGTATCGCATCCCCAGGAACAGAGAAAAATCAGCCACACCAGATAGAACCCGTCGTCTCCCATTCTGGTCTGATAGATGAAGGACAGCATGACCGGGATATAGACCACGCCGAAAAATACCGCCATTACCTGCTGAGTCTCATATCTGGGAAAAGTAAACACATAGACGGCAAGGATCAGGATAAACAGCGCCGGAAGCACCAGCCACATCTTTTCCATCTGCAGCGTCTGTCCGCTTCCGGAACAGGCTCTGCACAGGATCATCCACGCCGCCGCGCCAAGGTACCCCGCAGCCGCCAGTATATCGTCCGGGTCCTTCAGGCCGAATACCTTGTAAAACTCCCGCAAACCGATCATGCTGATGGCAAGCACCAACGCCCACAGTACGTCGCCGCCGCGCCAGCAGGTCAGCACGATCACCGCCACCAGGACGATCCCGCTAAGGAGCCTCGTAATAAATGATTTCATCAGGATTCCTCCTTCGGCTCTTCCTTGACGCCGCCGTACCGGCGGTCTCTACTATTATATTTCTCAATGGCCTTTTTCAGTTCTTCTTTGGTGAAATCCGGCCACGGGACATCCGTAAAATAGAATTCCGTATAGGCAAGCTGCCACATCAGATAATTGGACAGACGCAGTTCCCCGCTGGTTCGGATCAGAAGATCCGGATCCGGGATTCCCGCCGTATCCAGATGATCCGAAATCACATTCTCCGTGATATCTTCCGGACGAATACCTTCTTTTACGATTTTCTGCACAGCACGCCGGATCTCATCTCTGCTGCCGTAATTAATCGCGATCGTAAAATTCAGGCCGTCCTGATTCGCCGACTCTTTTTCCAGTTTTGCGATGCTCTCCTGAATGTCCGGAGCCAGTCCGGTCTTGTCGCCGATCACGCGTACACACATATGGTTCTTTTTCGCAGTCTTCACACAGGTTTTCATATAATTGCGCAGCAGCGTCATCAGCGCATCCACCTCATCTTTGGACCGTTTCCAGTTCTCAGTGGAAAACGCATACACTGTCAGATATTTAATTCCCATATTCCAGGCGTCTTCACAAATGCGCTCCACATTTTTCGCGCCCTGCACATGTCCATAATTGCGGGGCATCCCTTTTGCTTTCGCCCATCTTCCATTGCCGTCCAAAATAATTGCCACATGCTGCGGAATTTTCATTTCCACATCTCCTTCCGCCCCGTTTCCGGGGAAATCTACGGAAAACGGGCAGATGCACCCGGCACCTGCCCTGTCTTCCACCAACTGAACCTTATACAGTCATGATCTCTTTGGTCTTCTCTTCGATCGCCTTATCAATCTCTTTCACATACTTGTCTGTCAGTTTCTGTATCTTCTCTTCCAGGTCCTTCTGATCGTCCTCGGTCAGTTCGTTATTTTTGTTCATTTTCTTAAATGCGTCGTTGGCGTCCCTTCGGATATTGCGGATGGCGACTTTCGCCTCATCGCCTTTTTTCTTCACGTCTTTAGCCAGCACTTTACGGCGTTCCTCCGTCAGTTCCGGAAATATCAGACGGATCGATGAGCCGTCATTCGTAGGATTGATCCCCAGATCGGAAGTCATGATCGCCTTCTCAATCTCACGGATCATCTTTTTCTCCCAGGGCTGGATCATAATCACCCTCGCCTCCGGCACTGAAATATTGCCTACCTGCTGCAGCGGCGTCGGCGTACCATAATAATCCACACGAATCTTGTCCAGTACGTGCGGATTCGCTCTCCCCGCCCGGATCGAAGCATACTCCTTCAGAAGCGCATCGTAAGATTTCCCCATCTTGGTCTCATACGGCTGTAATCTTTCTTCCATGTTCAGTTCCTCCCTATACCGTTATTTTCGTTCCTGTAAATTTTCCGTTTACTGTATTGACAATACTGTCCTCCTCATTCAGCCCGAATACCAGCATGGGCATACGGTTCTCCATACACATGATGGATGCGGTCAGATCCATCACGCCAAGCTTCTGGTCGATGACCGACTGAATGGAAATTTCATCGTATTTCTTCGCGTCTGGATTCAGTTTCGGATCACTGTCATACACGCCGTCAACAGCCTTCGCAAGCAGAATCACATCCGCTTCGATCTCCACCGCCCTGAGCGTCGTGGTCGTATCCGTGGAAAAGTACGGATGTCCTGTTCCTCCCGCAAAAAAGACTGCTTTTCCAGCCTCCAGACTCTCCATCGCCGCGTCCTTCGTGAACATCTCCGCCATAGGGCCGCATGTAAACGGCGTAAAGATTCTGGTTTTCATCCCCGTGCTTCGGAAAATCTCCGAGACATAGATACAGTTCATCACTGTAGCAAGCATACCGATCTGATCGGATTTCGCACGGTCGATATTCTCACTTGTACGTCCCCTCCAGAAATTGCCTCCGCCGATGACGATCCCTACCTGGATCCCGTCATCCATGATTCTTTTCACCTGACCCGCCACCTTCAGGCAGGTCGCCTCGTCAAACCCGGTGTGTTTATCCCCTGCCAGGGCCTCACCGCTTAATTTTAAAAGCACACGTTTCATATCGCACCTCGGTTGTATAGTCATTTTTACTCTATCACAATTCCCAATTTTTTTCAACCAAATAGCTCGTCCGAATCCAGCACGAGAGTAAAAGGTCCATCGTTCAGAAGTTCTACTTTCATATCCGCGCCGAACCGGCCCCGTTCCACGATCGGAACCTGTTCCCTGCATTTCTCTATGATATACTCATATATCCCCGACGCCGCATCCGGCTTGCCCGCACGGGTAAAACCGGGGCGATTCCCCCTGCGGCAGTCCGCGTACAGGGTAAACTGAGAAATCAGCAGCAGTGAGCCTCCCACTGTTTCCAGGTTCAGATTGGTTTTCCCATTTTCATCTTCAAAGATGCGCAGCCCCAGCATCTTTTTCACCATCCGGTCAGCAGTCTCTTCAGTATCCTCATCCGAAACGCCGATCAGCACCATAAATCCTTTTCCGATTTTACCCAATACCTCTCCGTCCACGGTAACCGACGCATGGGCGACTCTCTGTATCACAAACCTCATCTTTTTTCATCCTTTCCGCAGGCAGTCAAATCTATACCTGCCGCCAGCGCTTCCTGATAAAGTCTTCCCACCGGAAGACCCACCACCGTATTATAATCGCCTTCGATCCCGGACACATAGGCTGCAAATCTGCCCTGAATGCCGTAGGCTCCCGCCTTGTCCATGGGCTCGCCGCTCTCCACATAGGACCGGATCTGCTCCTCCGTCATGGGATACACATGTACTTTTGTGGCTTCCGCAAAACAGATCTCCTGCCCGCTCTCCTTGAGAATCAGCGTTACTCCGGTAAGCACCTCATGCTCCTTTCCCTGAAGCATTTTCAGCATTCTCACTGCGTCTCCCGCATCTTTGGGTTTTCCCAGTATACGCCCGGATACCGCTACGACTGTGTCCGCTCCGATGATCACATCCCCGTCTGTCTTTGCGGCCACTTCCCGCGCTTTCTGCCGGGATAACTCTTTCACTGCCTCGGAAGGAATCTCCGTCGTGATGACCTCTTCTCCTTCCGCTTTCACGATCTCGAACGAAACGCCGATCTGCTCCAGGAGTTCTTTCCTTCTGGGCGACCCGGACGCCAGGATGATCTTTTTCACTTTTCTTCCTCCTTTTCTTCTGTATCCTTTGCCTCAATCCGGAATATTTTGATTATGTCCCCGGTGGCTTTTCGGAGTTTCTCCTCCATTTCGCCAGCGACAGATTACCGGTCCCTGGCTTCATCACATTATACATAATGAAAAAATGATGCGCAAGCCTTCAAATTTCAGACGCAGTAAAGCCGCCCCTTTTCAAATGTTCAGGGACGGCTCTATTGCTCATTCAAATGGATTCCGATATGACGCCAGGCTGCCCAGCTCTTCTTCTATCCTGAGCAGCTGGTTGTACTTCTCAGTCCGCTCTGCCCGGCAGGGAGCTCCTGTTTTGATCTGTCCGGATCCGCAGGCCACCGCCAGATCCGCGATGATATCTTCCGAAGTCTCTCCGCTTCTGTGAGAGATGATTGTACGATATCCTGCTTTGTGCGCCATGTGGATGGCATCAAAAGCTTCTGTCAATGTTCCGATCTGGTTGACCTTGATCAGAACGGCGTTGGCCGCCTGCAGTTTTACGCCGCAGGAGATACGTTTCGTATTGGTTACAAACAGATCGTCTCCTACCAGCTGGACACGGTCTCCCATCTGGCGGGTCATGAGCTGCCAGCCCTCCCAGTCATCTTCCGAAAGTCCGTCTTCAATGGAAACAAGCGGATACTGTTCGATCAGCTCTTCATAATACTCCACCATTTCTTCCGAACTGCGGCTGATCCGATGTCCGTTCGTTTTCGCTTCACCGGGAAAATCATAAAGATTTGTCTTATCATTCACCAGCTCACTGGCCGCCGCGTCCATGGCAAATACAAAATCTTTTCCCGGCTCATACCCCGCCTCTTCCACCGCTTCTTTCAGATATAGAAAAACTTCTTTCGCATCCCGCATATCCGGCGCGAATCCGCCTTCATCTCCCACCGCTGTGGTCAGTCCCTCTTTCTCCAGGATCAGCTTCAGTTTATGATATACCTCCGCTCCCATGCGAAGCCCTTCCCGGAAGCAGCACGCTCCCACCGGCATGATCATGAATTCCTGAAAATCCAGGTTGTTTTTAGAGTGGCGTCCTCCGTTCAGCACATTCATCATAGGAACCGGCATCGTATCTGTACGGATTCCTCCCAAGTACTGATAGAGTGGAAGCCCCAGCGCTCTGGCTGCGGCCTTTGCTACGGCCATGGATACTGCCAGGATGGCATTGGCCCCCAGGTTGGATTTGTTCTCCGTACCGTCCGCATCGATGAGCAGATGATCAATATACCCCTGGTTCAATCCGTTTTCACCCAGAAGAACATTGGCGATCTTGGTATTTACATTGGCCACTGCCTTCTCCACACCCAGCCCCAGATAGCGTTCCTGGCCATCCCGCAGTTCTACTGCCTCAAATCTTCCCGTAGATGCTCCCGACGGAACTGATGCTCTGGCCTGGTAAATGCCGTCCAGCAGCACCTCTGCCTCCAGCGTGGGATTACCTCTTGAATCCAGAATCTCTCTCGCATAAATATAAGTAATCGGCAGATATTGATTCATAAAAAAGAACCTCCTCATACGTTTTTCTTAGTATGAGCAGGTCCTTTGCTTCCTATTCTGTGATTTCCGACAGATACTGGGACATCACATAACCTTCTTCGTTATTCTGTTCAATGCAGCGGATCTGTACCCATTCCTGAGTAGGATCTCCCAGAACTTCTACGGTCTCTCCCGCATTGACCTGAGTAAGAATTTCCCCATTTGTGCTCGCCTCGCTGCGAACATTGACCGAACTTCCGTTGACTTCCATAGTCAGCGTCGTCTCTTCTGCAGGCGCCTCTTCCTCTGGTATTTCTTCTACCGGAGTTTCCTCTTCCACCGGAGTTTCCTCTTCCGTGTCAGCAGTGCCGTCTTCTTCTCCCCGGATGATCAGGGAGCCTTCCTCCTCGTCTTCCTGTTCCTGCTCCGTCACGGTATTATCCGCATTGTCACGGCCCCCGCCGCCGAATATACGGAACGCGGCAAACCCTATCACCGCCACCAGGACAAGCGCAATCACCACTCCGAGAATCACCATCTTCTTCCCGTCATCTTCCAGATCCCAGTCATAACGATCATCTTCTTCATCGTAATTATCATCGTCTTCTTCGTCGTCCTCGTACTCATCGTCGTATTCTTCATCCTCATCGTCAGGCTCTTCTGCGACTACAGGAACGGGCTTTCTTCCCCTCTTCGGCTCCGGTACGGGCTCTGCTTTCTTCTCCGGCTCTTCCTCCGGCAAATCCGGATCCGCGATAAAATACTCGAAGGTATCGTCTTTCGCCACTGCGGGCTCCACCGTAATCCCCGCCTCTGCGGCTGCGGCCTCGTAGACCTGGTCCACCAGCGTCTCGGAAGCGCCTCTCAGGATCTGGCGGAAGGCTCCTACCAGGAACACTGCCCAGCTTCCCATATACCCGGACACTCCTGCCGGCTGGTTCTTCGCCAGTGTAGGCAGGATCTTCTCCAGTTTGTCCAGCTCTGCCTGGATCTTGTCTTCTGCCAGGCCGAAGATGGCGGAGATCTCCTTCGCCGTAAAATCATCTTTATAGGCCATCACCAGCATGATCCGGTGCAGAAGCGGAAATCCTCCCGGTATATCGGACAGCGCACCCGTTTTTCCGGAAGCGGCCGGTTTCCTCTCCTGGTCTGCCGCCAGCAGCTTGTGATACTCCCGGCGCATCCTGCGGTAATATTTGTCCCAGAACCATTTTTCCTGATTCTTGGCAGGATCTGCCTCGTCCAGCATGCCGAACAGTTCCGTGAAAAAGCCTTTCATAAACTCCCCGGCTGCTTCCTCCGACTGCAGGATCAGGAAAGAACGGCTGTAAGTATCCTCATATACCGCGTCATACAGTTTTCTGTAGCCCTGCCTGTCTCCTTTCTGGAGATCCTCCAGGGCACGTTTCATCTCAAGTACCATATCTCTCCTACCTTATTTTATCAACAGGGACTTTCCGGTCATCTCTGCCGGCTGTTCCATATCCATCAGTTCCAGAAGCGTCGGGACAATATCTGCCAGGCAGCCGCCCTCTCTCAGCTTATAGGAAGGATCCGCGTTTACCAGAATAAACGGAACCGGGTTCGTCGTATGCGCCGTAAACGGTTCGCCGGTCTCATAATCCTTCAGCTGCTCCGCATTTCCATGATCCGCGCAGATAAACATCTGGCCGTCTACGGATTTCAGCGCGTCCACCGCCTTGCCCACGCACTCGTCTACGGCTTCGATCGCCTTGATCGCCGCGGCTTCTACGCCGGTATGGCCTACCATATCCGGGTTTGCGAAATTGATGATGATCACATCGTATTTTCCGGACTTGATCGCCTCGCAAAGTTTATCGCATACTTCATACGCGCTCATCTCCGGTTTCAGATCGTAAGTAGGAACTTTCGGGGATTTTACAAGGATACGGTCCTCTCCCGGATTGGGCTCTTCCACTCCTCCGTTGAAGAAGAACGTCACATGGGCGTATTTCTCTGTCTCGGCGATACGAGCCTGGGTCATATTATGAGCGGCCAGATACTCGCCAAAGGTATTCTTCAGAACCACTTTATGGAATGCTACCAGTTTGTGCGGGATCGTCTCGTCATAATCCGTGAAGCATACATAGGTCAGATCCAGTCTCTTTTCTCTCGGGAAGCCTGTGAAATCATCGTCGCAGAATGCGCGGGTAATCTCTCTCGCGCGGTCCGGACGGAAGTTAAAGAAGATGATGGAATCCTTATCCTGGATCGTCGTCACGGGTTTTCCATCCTTTACTACAACGATCGGTTTCACAAACTCATCGTGCACCTCCTGGCTGTAAGAATCGTTTACCGCGCATACGGGGCACTCCGCCTGCACGCCCTCGCCTTTGGTAAGGGCTCTGTAAGCCAGCTCCACACGGTCCCAGCGGTTGTCACGGTCCATCGCGTAGTAACGTCCCATCACGGTCGCCACTTCTCCCACGCCGATCTCTTTCATCTTATCGCGGAGCTCTTTAATATATCCTTTTCCGGATGCCGGCGGTGTGTCGCGGCCGTCCAGGAAACAGTGTACGTATACCTTCTCCAGGCCATGGCGTTTCGCCATCTCCAGAAGCGCGTACAGATGAGTATTATGGCTGTGCACGCCGCCGTCGGACAGCAGTCCGTACAGATGCAGGGAAGAATCATTCTTCTTCGCATTCTCCATGGCAGCCTGCAGAGCCTCATTCTGGAAGAAATCTCCGTCCTGGATCTCTTTCGTGATCCTTGTCAGTTCCTGATATACGATACGTCCGGCGCCCATATTCATATGGCCCACCTCGGAGTTGCCCATCTGTCCGTCCGGCAGTCCTACTGCCAGGCCGCTGGCATTCCCCTGTACAAAGGGATATTCCTTCATCAGTTTATCCATCACCGGAGTCTTTGCCTCCGCTACTGCATTTGCCTCGACTTTGTCATTCAGTCCATAACCATCTAAAATCATCAAAACTGTAGGTCTTTTGCTCATATCCTATCTCCTTTTTGTACTTTGTTAATTCATTATTGTACATGAACTGAGTCCGACATTCAAGCCTTTTTGCGTCAAACTCCGAGTCCCTTCTGCTCCTGCACGCGGGGCAGATCCGGGTGCTCTCCTCCCCACCCGATCTGCGGCAGACACCGCAGCAGATACAGGTCTTCTTCGGCAATCTGCACGTCCGGAAGTTCCAGGTTCTGCTTCAGGCGCTCCATGGAAGATGCCTTGGGGATCACGCCGATCCCCTGCTCCAGCAGGAAGGTCAGCAGGAACTGTGCCGGTGTAAGACCGTATTTTTCAGCCATTTTAGCCACCAGCGGCTCTTCCAGCACCCGCCGGCGTCCCAGAGGGCTCCACGCCTGTACCTGGATATGCTGTGATTTACAATACTGAACAGCCAGTTCCTGCATGTATCCCACATGCAGCTCCAGCTGGTTGACCATAGGCCGGACTTTAGCCGTCTCAAGCAGCGCCTCTATGTGATGCGGCAGGAAATTGCTGAGGCCGATGGCTTTCACTTTTCCCTGATGATAAAATTCCTCCATAGCGGCCCAGCTTCCCCGGTCCAGTTCTTTCCAGTCTTTACTGTCGGGATCCGGTTTCGGCCAGTGGATCAGGAACAGATCCAGATAATCTGTCTGCAGCCGCTCCAGAGATTCCTCAAAACTTTTCTTCGTGGCCTCATAACCCAGCCTGTCTTTCCACACTTTGGAGGTCAGGAAAATCTCCTCTCTGGGGACGCCGCTCTCCCGGATCGCGGTCCCCACTTCTGTCTCATTTTCATAGACCGCCGCAGTGTCCAGCAGACGGTATCCCGCTTCCAGCGCCATATGGATAATACGTCCGCCACTGCCATCTGTAGACTTATAAGTACCATAACCAATCTTCGGCAGCTTTACGCCGTTTTCCAATACAAAATACTGTTCCATTTTTTACCTCTCTCTGCCATCTGACAAACGTATATTTTCTTTTGAACAGTTCAGCCGTCCCGAACTGTTACGTTTATTTTAACACTGAAAGCCCGGAAAGCAATACAAAATATTTATTTCATCCGCATAAAACGATAAAATATGATATATTAAAAATAATGAGGATAAAGCCTATGAAAACAAATATTTTTATTCGATTTCTGGCCGGCGTCCTGATCCTTTCCACATCCGGATGCTGTCACAGCCCGGCAGACGGCGAAGGACGCACAGACGGCAGCAGCGAAGCTGCCGCCGCTGACCATACCGGGAGTCTCTCTTTCTCAGATTTTCGCAGACTGAGATTCACTTTTACCAGCGGCGCCGGCGCATGGGCCACAACTTTTACGATCGATGAAGACGGCAGCTTTTCCGGCGAATACCGGGACAGCGATATGGGATACAGCACTCTGAACAATGAGGAAGATACAGAACTGCCTTTCTATGCTCTGTACAATGAAAACATGCAGTACGGCTTTATGAGCTATGATATTGTTGAGAACCTGCGGGACACGCTCAGTTCTACAGAAAGCCGGACCGCCAGGCTGGAAGATTCCATCGAAAATGACACGGCGCTCTCGCAGGACGATCTCAACGCCCTGTCTGCCGATCTGTACGCCGCCTGGGACGCTCTTCTGAATCAGCTCTGGGAAGTCCTGCAGCAAATATTAGATGAAGATACTATGGAAACACTGACCTTTGAAGAACGCGCCTGGATCGCCGAGAAGGAACAGGCCGTCAAAGACGCCGCCGCTTCGTACGACGGCGGTTCCGTCACCGCTCTGGTCTGCAATCTGAAAGCGGCAGATATGACCAGGGAACGGGTCTATGAACTGATGGAATATCTGGAATAATATTAAAGAGACAGCCCTCATAGAGGACCCAGACACCAAAAAGTCTGAATCCTGCGGGACTGTCTCTTTCTTACATGTTACATCGAATTATTTCCAGTTTACAATCTTTCCAAAATCCGGTTTCAGAGCCGCGCCGCCTACCAGGCCGCCGTCGATATCCGGCTGCGCGAACAGCTCCGGAGCGGTTGCCGCATTGACAGATCCGCCGTACTGGATACGGATCGCGTCTGCAGTCGCCTGATCATAGATCTCTGCGATGCACTCACGGATGCCTTTGCATACTTCCTGTGCCTGCTCGGTCGTAGCAGTCTTTCCGGTTCCGATAGCCCAGATCGGCTCGTATGCGATCACTGCGCTGGCTGCCTGCTCTGCAGTCACACCCAGGAATCCTACTTTCACCTGCTGACGGATGAAGTCCATGGTCACGCCCTGCTCTCTCTGAGTCAGAGTCTCGCCGCAGCACATGATCGGGGTCAGGCCGTGCTCGAACGCTTTGAGCATCTTCTTGTTGACCGTCTCATTGGTCTCAGCAAAATATTCTCTTCTCTCGGAATGGCCGAGGATCACGTATTTTACACCCGCATCAGTGAGCATGTTCGGGGAAATCTCTCCGGTATATGCGCCTTTCTCCTCAAAATACATATTCTCAGCGCCTACCTGAATGTTGGAACCTTTTGCCGCTTCTACTACCGGGATGATGTCGATAGCCGGTACGCAGAATACCACGTCCGCGTCATCCGTTGCCACAAGCGGCTTCAGAGTATTTACCAGCTCCACTGCCTCGGTAGGAGTCATGTTCATTTTCCAGTTTCCTGCAATAATCTTTCTTCTTGCCATTTTAAACGGCCTCCTTAATCTTATCTCTATTTGTCGTCTGCAGCCATTACGCCTGGAAGCTCTTTGCCCTCCAGGAACTCCAGGGAAGCGCCGCCGCCGGTGGAGATGTGAGTCATCTTGTCGCCATAGCCCAGAGTATTTACAGCTGCAGCAGAGTCTCCTCCGCCAATGATCGTGGTCGCGTCAGTCTCGGCAAGCGCTTTCGCCACTGCGATCGTACCTTTTGCCAGAACCGGGTTCTCGAATACGCCCATCGGTCCGTTCCATACAACAGTCTTGGCGGATTTCACCGCGTCTGCGTACAGTTCAGCCGTCTTCGGTCCGATATCCAGACCCAGCTTGTCAGCCGGCATTGCGTCACAGTCTACGGTCTCTACTTCGATCTCAGCGTCGATCGGGTTCGGGAATGCGCCGGCCACTACCGTATCGATCGGAAGAAGCAGTTTCTTGCCCAGTTTTTCAGCCTTCTCGATCATCTCTTTGCAGTAATCCAGTTTGGTATCGTCTACCAGAGAGGTTCCAACTTCCTTACCCTGTGCTTTCAGGAAGGTATAGGCCATACCGCCGCCGATGATCAGAGTGTCGCATTTCTCAAGCAGGTTGGAGATTACGTTCAGTTTGTCCGCAACCTTTGCGCCGCCCAGAATCGCTACAAACGGTCTTACCGGGTTCTCTACCGCGTTGCCGAGGAAGTTGATCTCTTTCTCCATCAGGTATCCGACTGCATTCTCTCCGCCTTTTGCCTTGATGTATTTGGTTACGCCTGCAACGGAAGCATGCGCTCTGTGAGAAGAACCAAACGCGTCGCATACATAAATGTCAGCCAGATCAGCCAGCTCTTTGCTGAATTCGTCGCCGTTCTTGGTCTCTTCCGCTCCGCGGAAACGGGTATTCTGAAGCAGTACCACATCTCCGTCTTTCATATTCTCTACGGCTTTTGTAGCAGCTTCGCCGGTCACATGATAATCCGCTACGAATACCACTTCTTTGCCCAGTTTCTCAGACAGGCGTTTTGCAACCGGAGCCAGGGATTCTCCCTCGTTCGGGCCGTTTTTCACCTTGCCCAGATGAGAGCAGAGGATCACCTTTGCGCCATCGTCAATCAGTTTCTTAATGGTCGGAAGAGCCGCCACAATACGGGTCTCATCCGTGATCTCGCCATTTTTCAGCGGAACATTGAAATCGCATCTTACAAGCACGCGTTTGCCTTTTGCGTTAATGTCGTCTACGGTCTTTTTATTCAGTGCCATAGTTCTATCCCTCCTAATGATATTCATCGGATCCTGCCTTGCAGGAGTCCCGCCTGCGGCGGGTCGCATAAGCGGCAGCTTCCATGCCGCAGCATCGCGATCCCCGCGGAGCGTTTTTGTATCGCGGAAAACAATGTTCTTTGCGATACAAAAAAGGGTCCGGTCCTGAAGACCGGACCCTTAAAGGTCTTTGCTTATGATTAGCCAAGCTCTGCGAAGTATTTGATAGTACGAACCATCTGAGAAACGTAGGAGTTCTCGTTGTCATACCAGGAAACAACCTCAACCTGAACTTTTCCGTCCGGAAGCTCAGAAACCATGGTCTGAGTTGCATCGAACAGGGAGCCGTATCTCATACCAACGATATCGCTGGATACGATCTCATCCTCGGTATATCCGAAGGACTCGGTTCCTGCTGCTTTCATAGCTGCATTGATCTCATCCTTGGTTACTTTCTTGCTCAGAACTGCGAACAGAAGCGTGGTAGAACCGGTCGGGGTCGGTACACGCTGAGCAGCGCCGATGAGTTTGCCGTTCAGTTCCGGAATAACAAGGCCGATAGCCTTTGCAGCGCCGGTGCTGTTCGGAACGATATTTACCGCACCTGCACGGGATCTTCTCAGATCGCCTTTTCTCTGCGGTCCGTCAAGGATCATCTGATCTCCGGTGTAAGCGTGGATCGTGCACATGATACCGGACTCGATCGGAGCCAGATCATTCAGAGCCTTAGCCATCGGAGCCAGGCAGTTGGTGGTGCAGGAAGCTGCGGAAATGATGGTATCCTCTTTGGTCAGAGTGGTGTGGTTTACATTGTATACGATGGTCGGCAGATCGTTGCCAGCCGGAGCGGAGATAACCACTTTCTTAGCGCCTGCGGTGATGTGTGCAGATGCTTTTTCTTTGGAGGTGTAGAATCCGGTGCACTCCAGAACTACATCTACGCCGATCTCTCCCCACGGAAGTTCTGCAGCGTTAGCTTTTGCATAGATCTTGATCTCTTTTCCATCAACGATAATGGAGTCGTCCGTTGCGGATACGGTGTCTGCCAGTGCGTATTTACCCTGAGAAGAGTCATACTTCAGCAGGTGTGCAAGCATCTTCGGGGAAGTCAGGTCGTTGATCGCAACTACCTCATATCCCTCAGCACCGAACATCTGTCTGAATGCCAGACGGCCAATACGTCCGAAACCATTGATTGCTACTTTTACTGCCATGTTTCAATTCCTCCTAAAAAGTTGAATAATAAATTTTTGACCTTATAACTCTTTCCATGATTGTTAAAAGATCATCAACCATTACATATTCTACCTAATTTGTCCAAAAATATCAATACCCAATGTCAAAGAATCCCTATTTTTTTTCTTTACTTTCGCGGAAATATCCCATATGATGGAATGAAAGAAACAAACAGTTCCAGCTGTCTTCACCCGGGACAGTGCGGCGCTGTTTTTTACGCAGGAGGAAATTTTGAAGATCTTATCTGACTATCATGTACACTCATCCTTTTCAGGAGACAGCAGCGTCTCTCCTGAGGCTGTAATCGAACAGGCAATCTCTCACGGGCTCCAGCATCTGTGCCTCACGGACCACATGGATTATGACTATACGGACGGCGATGTCTGCTTTGAATTCGACCCGCGTGAATATTTTCGCAGGCTGCAGCCCCTGAAAGAAAAATACCGGGATCAGATCGACCTTTGCATCGGCGTGGAACTGGGACTGCGTCCCTATCTGAGCGGGCGGCACCACAGCCTGATCTTTTCCTATCCGTTCGACTTTGTGATCGGATCGATCCACCTGGTAAACAACCGCGATCCCTACTTTCCGTCTTACTTTGAAGGCCGGGATGAGTCGGACGCATATCTGGAATATTTTCAGTGCGCTCTGCAGAATCTGAGAGCCTATTCCAACTTCGACACTTTTGGCCATCTGGATTATGTGGTCCGTTATGGTCCCAATCAGAACCGTTTTTATTCCTATGAACGGTACCGGGAAATCCTCGACGAGATCCTGCGCACGCTGATCCGCCGTGATATCGGGCTGGAAATCAACACCGGCGGATACCGCCACGGTCTGGAAGAACCCAACCCCTGCAGGGAAATCATCAAGCGCTACCGGGAGCTGGGCGGCCGGATCATCACATTCGGTTCCGACGCCCACGACCCGCTTTTCCTGGGCTACCAGTTTGACCGGGCCGCCGCTCTCGCAAAAGAATGCGGATTTACCAGCTATTATATTTTCCGCCGCCGCAAACCTCAGGAACTTCCTCTGTAGTCCGGCCTGCCGGCCGTCTCTAACAGGTTCCCAGGATCGTGCCGCCGCCTGCCACGTAGTCGCCGTCATAGAAGACGACTGCCTGGCCCGGCGTGACCGCGCGGACTGGCTCGTCAAAAATACATTCCACTTCATCCTCTCCCGTTCGCCGGACCGTACACATGGCTCCCGCGTGATTATAACGGATCTTCGCCAGGCACCGCATCCCGCTCTCCGGCGCTTCCACACTCATCCAGTTCAGACGATTGGCCCTGAGCCTGTCTGAAAATACGTCTTTTGTCTCCCCGATCACCACTTCATTGGTCTCCGGGCGGATCTCAAGCACTACCACAGGGCGTCCCATGGAAAGTCCCAGCCCTTTTCGCTGGCCCACAGTATAATGCGTGATCCCTTTATGCTTCCCGATCACAGTTCCATCCGACCACACAAAATTGCCTTCCGGGATCCTCACTCCCGCATGTTCTTCGATAAAGCGGGCATAATCCTTATCCGGCACAAAACAGATCTCCTGGCTGTCCGGCTTATGCGCCACCGAAAGTCCCAGATTCTCCGCAAACGCGCGTATTTCTTCTTTAGAATATTCTCCCACCGGCATCAGCGTACGGGAAAGCTGCTCCTGGGTCAGATTGTACAGGGCATATGTCTGGTCCTTGGCAGCCGTCTTCGACATCTTGAGGGCATATCTCCCGTTCGGCAGGAGATCGATTCTGGCATAATGACCGGTTGCGATATAATCCGCACCGATCTCCATGCTCCGCCTCAGCAGCGATTCCCATTTCACATACCGGTTGCAGGCGATGCAGGGATTCGGCGTGCGTCCACGCAGATACTCGTCCATGAAATAGTCGATCACTTTTTCCTGGAAATCTTTTTTAAAATTCATCACATAATGAGGAATCCCCAGACGTGACGCTACGCGTCTCGCATCCTCTACAGCGCTGAGCCCGCAGCATCCTCCGTTCTCTTCCATCTGCTCCGGCTCCTCATCCTGCCAGATCTGCATGGTCACTCCCCATACCTCATATCCCTGCTGCAAAAGCAGCCAGGCCGCCACAGAGGAGTCTACTCCCCCGGACATGCCTACTACTACCTTTTTTCTCTTCATCTTTAATACTCTTCGCTTTCCTCTTCTTCACCTTCGTGAATATCTGACTTCGGCTTCTCCAGGCCCTCGATCCTGATCCCATGCTTTTCCGCATAGTCCCAGAGCGCCGCATGGATTGCTTCCTCCGCCAGCAGAGAACAGTGTACCTTGACTGGCGGCAGCCCGTCAAGAGCTTCCATAACCGCTTTGTTCGTTACCTGAAGCGCTTCACGGATGTTCTTTCCTTTTACCAGTTCCGTAGCCATACTGCTGGTGGCAATCGCTGCTCCGCACCCGAATGTCTTAAACTTCACATCCCGGATGATCTGGTTTTCATCGATATCCAGATAAATTCTCATAATATCTCCGCATTTTGCGTTCCCTACGGTTCCTATGCCGCTGGCGTTCTCAATCTCTCCAACATTTCTGGGATTCTGGAAATGATCCATTACTTTATCGCTGTACATATCGTTTTTCCTCGTCTTTCTTTTCTTTATCCTGTGCGGCCGGCATCCTACTGCCGGCGCACAAAGTCTTCATAGAGCGGAGACATTCCTCTTAACTTCTCCACAATCTTTTTAATCGCTTCTACCACATAATCCAGTTCTTCCTCTGTCGTCTCCTCACTGAGGGTCAGGCGGAGCGAACCGTGCGCGATCTCATGGGGCAGGCCGATGGCAAGCAAAACATGGGAAGGATCCAGAGAACCGGATGTGCAGGCGGAACCGCTGGAGCCGCAGATTCCTTCCATATCCAGCATGATCAGGAGAGACTCTCCTTCCACAAACTGAAAGCTGAAGTTCGCGTTGTTCGGCAGACGTCTGGTCCGGTGTCCGTTCAGTCTGGTATAAGGCACTTCGTGAAGCACGCGGTCGATCAGATGATCCCGCAGTTTTCTTTCCATTGCCGTCCTTTCTTCCATGGTACGCACCGCCCGTTCTACTGCCGCGCCGTATCCCACAATTCCCGGCACATTTTCCGTACCGGCACGGCGTTTCCTCTCCTGAGCTCCGCCATGAATAAAACTGCGGATCTTCACCCCTTTGCGGATATAGAGGAAACCGATGCCCTTGGGCCCGTTCAGCTTGTGTCCGCTGGAGCTGAGCATGTCGATCCCCAGTTCATCCACCTGGATGGGAATCTGGCCGAACGCCTGCACCGCGTCCGTATGGAACAAGATCCCATGCTCTCTGGCGATCTGCCCGATCTCTTTCACCGGCTGGATGGTTCCGATCTCATTGTTGGCAAACATGATGCTGATCAGGATCGTCTCTGGACGAACAGCCTTCTTCAGCTGATCCAGCTTCACAATCCCGGATTCATCCACATCCAGATACGTCACTTCATACCCTTGCTTTTCCAGCCACTGGCAGGTATGCAGCACCGCGTGATGTTCGATCTTCGACGTGATAATATGATTGCCCTTCGCACGGTACGCTTCCGCCGCCGCTTTGATGGCCCAATTGTCGGCTTCTGTGCCGCCGGCAGTGAAATAGATCTCTTCCGGCTTTGCGCCCAGCGCTCCGGCGATAGTTTCCCGGCTGGCAGCGATCGCCTCCTTGCTCTTCTGAGAAAACTGGTATACGCTGGACGGATTGCCGTACAGTTCGGAAAAATACGGAAGCATGGCTTCCACCACTTCCGGCGCCGTCTTTGTCGTTGCTGCATTATCTAAATAAATCATGTTCTAATCACTCCTCTTCTATTCCATGCATCCGCAGGTCTTCTTTCGCGTCCCGTACCCTCCGGCTTTCTTCCGCCAGATCACTGAGCTTCATCTCGTCCACGGTACGGTTCACGCTTTCGTTAATCTTCTTCCAAACATATTTGGCCACACACAGGTCTTCCCCGCTGCAGCCTCCTTTTCCGAGAAGGCCCGGACACTCTACCGGACTTAAGCTGCCCTCCAGTGCCCGCAGGATATCGCCCACCGAGATCTCTTCCGCAGGACGTTTCAGCAGATACCCTCCTCCTGCTCCACGAAAGCCTTCCACCAGCTCCGCTTTGCGGAGCCTGGCGATCAATTGTTCCAGATAGTTCTCTGATATGTTCTGTCTGGCCGCGATACTGGCCAGCGATACCGGTTCTTCCCCGCCATACTGGGCCAGGTCAATCATCGCCCGCAGGCCGTAACGTCCTTTTGTAGATAATTTCATCCTGTCCACCTTTAATTCCTAGCATTTTACTAGGTTTTATGTTCTGATCATATCATCTGTCCCTGGTTCTGTCAAGCACCCGAAATGAATATATTTAAAAACAAAAGCTATCGCAGGATTTCTATGAAATCATCGACTCAGTTTGTCAAAGGGACTCTGATCCTGGCCTTCGCGAATCTGCTGTGCAGATTTCTGGGTTTCTTCTATAAGATATTCCTGGCACAGGCTCTCGGTGCGGAAGGAATGGGTATCTACCAGCTGATTTTTCCCGTTTTTTCTGTCTGCCATGCGCTGACGGCTTCCGGAATCGAAACGGCCATTTCCCGTTTTACCGCTTCCAGGAAGGAGGATGGCGCATCCTTTCTGTACGCAGGAGTTTCCATCTCTCTTGCCGCCTCCTTTCTGACCGGAGCAATACTGTGGCTGGGCGCTGCATCTATCTCCGTCCGTCTGCTGCATGAACCCCGCTGCGAGGTTCTTCTTCAGATCCTGGCCGCGGCGATTCCTCTGGCCGCTTTCCACGGGTGTTTCTCCGGTTACTGCCTGGGCAGAAAACAAACCGCCGTCCCTGCCGCCGCCCAGTTTCTGGAACAGGCCGCGCGCATCGGCACCGTCTGGCTTCTCTGCGGCATTTATGTCTATCAGGGAAAAGAAATTACCCCTTCACTGGCCGTATTCGGACTTCTGGCAGGAGAAACAGCGTCATCACTGCTGATGCTCTCTTTTGTCTCTCCGGGACGTCCCGACCTGCATCCGGTCTCCAAGTATCTGAAAAAATGCCGGACTCTTCTTTCCATGGCTCTGCCGCTCACCGGAAACCGCCTGACGCTTGCTCTGCTTCAGAGTCTGGAAGCCGCCCTGATTCCTCTCTGCCTGCGCAAGTCCGGGCTCAGTACTGCGGATGCCTTGAGTCTCTACGGGATTCTTACCGGAATGTCCATGTCGTTTCTCATGTTTCCCAATGCGCTGACCGCCTCTGTATCTTCCATGCTGCTTCCCGCAGTCTCGGAAGAACAGGCCCGCGGCGATCAGAGAAGAATCTCGCTGACCATCGAATATACCCTGCAGTTCGGTCTGACCATCGGGATTTTCTGTATGGGGCTCTTTCTCCGCTACGGACAGCAGCTTGGCGAACTGTTTTTCCAGGAACCTCTGGCAGGACGATTTCTGGTCACGCTGGCATGGATCTGTCCCTTCCTGTACCTGACCGGCAATCTGAACAGCATCCTGCACGGATTGGGAGAGACCGGGATCACGTTTTTCAACCAGCTGACAGGCAGCGGAATCCGCATCCTTTTCGTTGTCTTTCTGGTTCCCCCTCTGGGAATCCAGGGCGTCCTGCTTGGCATTCTGGCCAGTCAGCTTATACTGAGCATACTCGGGATTCTGGCCGTATCGCGCCATGTAACCCCCTCGATCGGTCTGGACAGTCTGGTCCTGAAACCGCTCGGGGCTCTGATCCTTTCCCTGGGAGGTGTGGAACTGATGAAACATTTATGCCCCATCCTTCGTCTGGGCGGCGAATTATTTACGCTGGTCCTCAGCATCTGCCTAATGGCTGCCGTCTATTTTCTTCTGATGATCCTGGCCGGCATCCGTAAAATTTTTCGTCTTTGAAAGACCGTCTTTGTCGGGCGCCGATTGGCATTTACAACGCGAAAAACTTATACTATAATAGAAAATTGTCAGGGACAGACGCATGTCCCGGCCGAAGGAGACGAAAGGAGACATTATGGGATTCACATTCAACAAAAAACTGCCCATCCCGAAAGAGATCAAAGCCATGTATCCGCTTTCGGAAAAATGCGCAGCCATAAAAGCACAGAGAGATAAAGAAATCCGGGACGTAATCACCGGAGCAGACGACCGTTTCCTGATCATTATCGGCCCCTGCTCGGCGGACAATGAGACGGCTGTCATGGATTACCTCCACAGACTGGTGCCCGTCCAGGATAAGATCAAAGATAAATGTATTATTATACCTCGCATATATACCAACAAACCCCGCACCACGGGAGAAGGTTATAAAGGAATGGTGCATCAGCCGGATCCGGAAGCCGCTCCGGATCTGCTGGCCGGACTCGTCGCCATCCGGAAGCTGCACATACGCAATATTGAAGAAACAGGTCTGACTGCTGCCGATGAGATGCTTTATCCGGAAAACTGGTGGTATCTCTCCGATCTGCTTTCCTATGTGGCCGTAGGAGCCAGATCCGTAGAAGACCAGCAGCACCGTCTTACCGTCAGCGGTTTCGATGTGCCGGCCGGCATGAAGAATCCCACCAGCGGCGACATGACGGTTATGCTGAACTCTGTAGTCGCCGCCCAGCACGCGCACAATTTTATCTATCGCGGATGGGACGTCAATACTGGCGGCAACCCGCTGGCACATACCGTTCTGCGGGGCGCAGTGAACAAACGGGGCGCGACGATTCCCAACTACCACTACGAGGATCTTCTCCTGCTGCTGCATCTTTATCAGGAAAAGAACCTGAAAAACCCCGCCTGCGTAGTGGACACGAACCATTCGAACTCCAACAAACAATATCTGGAACAGATCCGGATCACCAAAGAGGTCCTGCACAGCCGCCAGTACAATCCCGATATCCACAAGCTGGTCAAGGGACTGATGATCGAAAGTTATATTGAGGACGGCTCGCAGGGTATTCACGATAAAGTGTACGGCAAATCCATCACCGACCCATGCCTGGGCTGGGAGAAAACCGAACGTCTTCTCTATGAGATCGCGGAAAAATGCTGATATATACGGAGCGGAGATCAGGCTGACTGCGCCTGATCCCCGCTCCTCATTTATCTTACATATTTCTGAATAAAATTCAGCATAATCTTGCGCGTCTCCTCGTAAGCATTGGCGGTCTCAAACCGCCGCTCCGGATGCCACTGGAGCGCCAGAATCTTCATCTCGTCCGATCCGAACGCTTCCACGATCCCATTTTCCCGGTCCAGGGCCAGCGGTTCAAAACAAGGGGCAAGATCCGCTTCAAAGATACAGTCGTCATGGTAATTGTTCACCCAGATATTCCGCTCTTCTTTTATCAGCCACACCTGATGGTCCACTCCGCGCTTTCTCTCAACGGGCAGATCCGGATGATAACGGAGCTTCCCTCCGAACATGACATTGATATACTGCATTCCCCGGCAGGTCGCGATAATCGGGATTCCATGCGCCACGCAGTAATGGATCACCTGTTCCTCCATACGATCCCGGTGAGGCTGCAGTTCATCTTCATGGGGACGGTCATACATCTCCGGCGGCAGGGAACCTCCTCCTACCACGATCAGCAGGTCCCTTTTCTTATTGAACAGCATCTCCACATTTTTGGTAAAATTTGACACGGCTTTCGGGATAAATCCCAGCAGTTCGTAGAACCGCACATATCCGGATTCCAGGATGTCCACCGGATCACCATACTGATTTACCCCTTCCCTCTGGGTAATCAAAGCGCTCAGATTCCGGTACTGTATACCTTCTTCGATCTTTCCGCTCTTGCAGTCCATGGACAGATAGCTTAAAGACGCCACGTAATCATAGATCTTTTCCCCGCAGCCGATGGCGGCAGGTATTTCAAATTCCGCGCAGCGGATCGCCATGTGGGAAGCCGCGCCCCCATAACAGGTAATAAATCCTTTGATTCCCTTTGTGAAAACCCACTCGTATCCCGGATCCGCCTTAGGCACTACTACGATCTTATCATGAATATCCGCATCCGGCTCCTCTTCCAGCAGGACCGCTTCGCCTTCTACCTTTTTCGTCGTGATAAAGTTCGGCCTTGCCTCATACACTTCGACCACATCCAGGCTGGTGCGGTCCACGATCACTTCAGGAAGCGAAAGCTCCCGGAACTGCTGGTACTTCACGTGCCTTCTCTGGATCAGGGTTTCCAGCCTGTCCTTCAGTTCCTCCGCGATCATATACTGCGGAATCTTGAAATCTTCGATCTTCAGCCAGGAAAGATCCTGCCGGGCAATCTCCAGCACATTGCCCGTACGTATCAAAAGCTCCAGGATCAGACTCAGGGATTTTGTAAACTCAAATTTAAAATATTCTCTCTGACGCACCGCGCTCCGTATAAAATGGATCAGCTGTCCTGCCTCGACCGAAATACTATGCTCGTCCAGTGCCTGTTGGATCCGGGACAGTTCCAGGGCGTCCGGGCGCCCTTCGGTTCTCTGACGGTGTCTGGAAGGTCCCGGACGGAAATTCATCTGATCATAACGCTCCGTACGGATATCATAGGTTCCCACACGCAGATGGCCGTATTTCCGGTTAAATTCTGCCCGGGTCATGCGGTCCATGGAGAAATCCCGGAAGTCCCTTTCAAACTCCGTAGCCACTGTGGAGATCGACTGCATAAATGCGTCTACATCCTCAGCGGGAAACCAGCTCGTCCCCGGTTCCGAGGCAGGTCCGCATTCCGTAAGACTTCTTAAGAATGCTCTGGCCATAAAAGCCATTCTGGCCTGGCGGGCAAACTGGGGCGTTCCATAGAGCTGCAGAGCCGTCATGAGATTCTGAACCGATGCCAGTATCTGATGAACGGAGATTTCCTGGTTCGCCAGCCGGGCTTCTTCATTCTCACGGATCTCTTCCAGACTCTTCAGCGCGTCCAGGTCTTCCTCCAGGATTTCATCAAAATGCAGGATCGCATACTCGGTCACTTCCTTCAGGCTCTCCGTCAGACAGCGGCGTTCTTCTTCCGTGAACCCATAATCCAGCAGACACCCGGTCCTCTCTTCCGTCCCGAAATCATAAGTGGAAAATACGATTTCGAACTCAATCTTGTCATGGGCCGTCAGATTACGCTTCAGCGCCTCCTGATAATATTTCACCAGCCGCAGCGCCAGCGGCTCGTCTACCTTCTGCGGGATCAGCGAATAGAAAGAATATTCCAGACAGATATAAGGTTTATTTCCTATCTGGTGCATAAGGTCCTGATCCAGCTTCCTGAAACCGATAGCCGCGATTCCCTGGTTCCAGGCCCGCCGCGTGATGATGGCCCGGTACAGGGAATAATCCAGCGGCCGTGGATTGGTACCGATGATCTCGGACGGATTCCAGAAAGCCATATCTGACAGCATCATAGGGGTATCGGTCACCACGTTGCGGTGATGGGCATACATGGCTCCCGCATCCTGCAGCAGTCGGAAAAAGGCCTGATCATCGTAAGAACCCGCCTGTTTGTAACTGGCCACCAACGGCCGCATCTGGAAAAGGATCACCCGGTTGTCCTGATCGATGGCAAATTCAATATCCAGCGCCAGTCCGTCCATGATCTGCTCCAGTTCCCGGACTGCCCGCAGCAGTTCTCTCCACGGCGTGTGCAGGAGGTTCTCATCCACGTTGCGGATCACCTTCATCATCCTGCCTGCCGACCCGCTGGTCACGCTGTCCGTCGATCCGGTCTCATCATAGTTAATCAGATAGTAAGGCCGGTGATTCTGGATATCCCTTGTAAAGACAACTCCCCCGTACCGCACATTCTTTGCCTGGCACTGAATCAGCACCTGCTCGTTCTCCACCTGCCGGATATCTCTGGCATAAGAAGCAATTACCGAATCTACCGCCCGGATAATCTCCTCCTTACTTGAAGAATTCACATCCAGTATGCTTTTATAATGTCCCGCGTTGGACCGCTGAAAGGAATCTTCTGCAGAAGAAGAGCTTCTCACCACGATGCGCCGGCCTTTAAACTGCTCCATAATCTCCCGGCACACCGCCTGTTTGTCCTTCTGGTAATCTCTGATATACAGAATATACATTTCCTCAATGACAGATTCACGGACCAGACTTCGGAGCGCGAACAGCGTATCTGCTTTTGTCGATATGAGTTTCCTGTGTTCTTCCATGGTCTCCTCCCGTTAAAAAAGCGCACAGATCCCCCGGATCCATGCGCCTTTGCATGTCGTCAGTCATCCTCTCGGATGAGCCTTGCTGTATTCCTTTCTCATTCCCGGCTGAAATCCGGCATAGATCTGCGTCGCAGTCAGGTCCGAATGTCCCAGCATTTCCCGGATGGTCTGCAGCTGCGCGCCTCCGGCGGCCATATGGGCCGCGCAGGAATGGCGGAACATCCTTGGCGTAATATCTTTCTCGATGCCGGCCTTAGCCGCATAACTCTTCAGAACTTTCCAGAATCCCTGGCGGCTCATAGGCATGCCGGAACAGTTCAGGAAAAGAAAGTCACTGTCTTCTTTTTTCAGAAACGCGTCACGGCCTTTTTCCATATATTGACGCAATGCCTGTCCCGCCTTTTTTCCAAACGGAATCATGCGTTCCCGGTCGCTTTCTCTGCAGATCACCCATCCGAAATGCAGATTCACGTCTCCGGTCTTCAAATGAACCAGCTCGCTGACCCGAAGTCCGGTGGCGTACAGAAGCTCCAGCATGGCTTTATCCCGGCTGCCTTTGGGGCCGTCTGTCACCGGCTGGTCCAGAAGGCTCTCCATCTCCTGGACCGTCAGAATATCCGGAAGCTGACGTTCGACTCTGGGCGCCTTCAACCGGAGAGCCGGATCTTCCGGTATCCGGTGTTCGCGTACCAGATATTCAAAAAAAGCCTTCATAGAAGCAACATACCTGGAAATCGTAGATGGAGCCATGCCGCTCCGCTCCAGATCCAATACATATGCGTTCAGAATCGTAGCCGTAACCTCATCGATGCGCTCCACACCTTTTCCTTTCGCGTATGCCGCCATCTTCGTCAGATCACTGTGGTAAGACAGCACCGTATTATGAGAAGCTTTCCTGACTTCTCCCAGATAACTTACAAAACACTGTATCTCATAGTCCATAACATGCCCTCGTCTGTAAAAAAATTCCCCGTTCCGGAAATTTTCTGTCTGCGCGCACATTTTCAATGTCCCTCTGCGTGCGCTGCGGTACAAGTATAGCCGAGAATGGCTGAAATTTCAACAATTTCAGGATATTTTTCTGAGAACCTGCTGCAAAATAAGCGGATTGACGCCTGCTTCCGTCCCGATCCCAAATAACAGGAAAAAAAATCCGGCCACTATCAGGCAAAAATATCTTTTCCGGTTCCTTCCGCCATACATGGTCCACAGAAGAACCCATCCAAAAGCTGGAAGATAAAAGAAAAACTGCGGGAAAATTCCCGCCGCGCAGATCAGAATTCCCGCCAGGCCCAGACGGACGGCAGAAATACTGAGAGCCGTTCCCCAGGCCATTCCCAGCAGAAATACCAGGCCCGCAAAAACTGCCGGAGCCACAGGCAGCACCCCGCAGCAGACTGCCAGAAAATACTGACCGCAGCGGTACCTTCCCACATAACTCAAAAGCTTTCCTGAATCAAACCTCAGATTTGCGTACTGATTCAGGAAATATTCGCTGAAAATCCCTGCCAGCGCCGCGCTGTTCTGCACCTGCACCACTGCGACCCCGGCCAGAATCCCGCAGAAAAAGAACATCAGATATCCCGTCGGACGCGTCATATACTTGCTGAAAACAGATTCTCCCATAAGTGTTCCTCCCTGCTTATTATATGAGCAGAGATAGGACGATATATCAGATCCGGGTACATTTTTTATAGACGGCTTCCGACGCTTTCAGCACCGCGTTCCTCATACCGTATTCCTCCAGCGCCGCTACACCTTCTATCGTCGTACCCGCCGGAGAACACACCTTGTCTTTCAGGATTCCCGGATGTTCTCCCGATTCAAGCACCATGGCCGCCGCACCTTTTACCGCCTGAGCCGCAAATACATATGCCTGTTTCCGGGGCATGCCGCATCTTACCGCACTGTCTGCCAGAGCCTCAATAAACATGTAGGCAAAGGCCGGAGAACTGCCGCTGGCGCACACAACCGCGTCCATCAGTCTCTCGTCAACCAGTTCCGCCTTCCCGCAGGATAAAAATATCCTTTTCAGCATCTCCAGTTCCTGAGGCGCATATTCTTCCTGAATGCAGCTGATACCGGTCATTCCTTCACCAATCATCGCCGGCGTATTGGGCATAGCCCGGGCAATCCGCTTGTCGTTCCCGAGACTCAGTTTCAGCTGTTCGATGGTTCTTCCCGGCGCCAGAGAGATCACCACATGTTCCGGTGTCACCATATACCGGATAGCCTTCAGCACCTCTTCATAAAACTGGGGTTTCACTGCCAGGATCAGATATTTGCAGCGGTTTGCGCACTCCGCGTTTGAATCCGCATACATGACTCCGGTCTCCTCATAGACCCGCCGCTTCGTCGTCTCGGTCTTTGCAGTAAAGATCAGATCTTCCTTCGGAAATTCCTTCAGCAGACCGTGCAGGATCGCGCTCCCCATATTACCCATTCCAATAAAACCTATCTTTGCCAACCTGTATGTACCTCCTGTTCCTATAAAAAAGGATGCCGTTTTCACGACATCCCCTTTGTTATCTTTTCTATTCGTTATTATTTTGCATATTCCGTCGCTCTGCTCTCGCGAATCACATTGACCTTGATCTGACCAGGGTATTCCAACTCAGCTTCAATCTGTTTGGAAATATCACGCGCAAGCAATACCATCTGCGCGTCGTCTACCTGATCCGGAACTACCATAACCCGAATCTCTCTGCCTGCCTGAACAGCAAAAGATTTTTCTACTCCTTTGTAGGAGTTCGCAATATCTTCCAGTTGTTTTAATCTGTTTGTATAAGTCTCCAGCGTCTCTCTTCTCGCACCTGGTCTGGCCGCCGATATGGTATCCGCAGCCTGTACAATACAGGCGATCAGAGATGTGGGCTCCACATCACCATGATGGGCCTCCACTGCATTGATGACAATCTGAGATTCCTTATACTTTTTGCATAAATCCACGCCAATCTGAATATGGGAACCTTCCATTTCATGGTCAATGGATTTACCAATATCATGTAAAAGTCCGGCTCTCTTTGCCAAACGGACATCGACGCCAATCTCCCCCGCTAATAAGCCCGCCAAATGAGCCACCTCGATAGAATGCTTCAGAGCATTCTGTCCGTAGCTGCTGCGGAACTTCATACGTCCAAGCAGACGCACAAGTTCCGGGTGAATACCGTGAACACCCACTTCCAGCGTCGCAGCTTCCCCTTCTTCGCGAATCATCGTATCAACTTCTTTTTGGGCTTTTTCCACCATCTCTTCGATCCTTGCCGGATGAATACGCCCGTCTACAATGAGTTTTTCAAGCGCAATCCGTGCCACTTCACGGCGTATCGGATCGAATGCTGACAGAATCACAGCTTCCGGCGTATCGTCTATAATCAGATCCACGCCGGTCAGGGTCTCAAGAGTACGGATATTTCTGCCCTCTCGCCCTATAATGCGTCCTTTCATCTCGTCGTTCGGAAGCTGAACCACAGAAATCGTGGTCTCGGCCACATGATCGGCCGCACATTTCTGAATGGCATTCACAATATATTCCTTTGCCTTCTTGTTCGCTTCCTCTTTTGCCCTGCTTTCCAATTCCTTGACCAGCTTGGCGGTTTCATGTTTTACATCGTCTTCAACTGTTTTTAAAAGATATTCTTTTGCTTGTTCGGAGGTAAGGCCTGAGATTCTCTCCAGTTCCTGTAACCGCTTCGCAGACAGCGCTTCTACTTCTGCACGTTTTTTCGCAAGCTGCTCTTCCCGTACAGCAAATCCCGCTTCCCGCCGTTCGATGGCTTCCGTCTTCTTATCCAGGGCTTCTTCCTTCGAAAGTACACGGCGTTCATAACGCTGGAGCTCCGCTCTGCGCTCTTTGGTCTCTTTATCCAGCTCGTTCTTGGTCTTCATAGACTCTTCTTTTGCTTCCAGCAGCGCTTCGCGTTTCTTCGTCTCTGCTGTCTTCAAAGCTTCATCTATGATCTCTCTCGCTCTGTCTTCTGCATTCCCGATCTTAGCCTCTACGACCTTCTTGCGATAGCCGATCGCACAGGGCCAGACCACTGCAGCTGTCAGGACGAGTGTAACCGCCACGGCCACAATAATCTCAACCATATACAGGAGCACCTCCTTATTAAGTTTTCATTGTACATTATACATACACAATGATTAAATTTTAAACTGTTTTTACAATTATGTCAAGTCTAACGTAGACTCTTTTGTGCAACAGTTCAAGGCGTATCCTGTATATCTTCCCCCATTACAGAGAGAATATCTCCTGTCCGGAAGCCCCGGCGGAGAAGCGCGGACATGAGCCGCCGCTTCTGCTTTTCGTCACAGCTCTCCCGGTCATAACCCTTTTTCTCCAAAAAATCCCGGATCATTTCCTTCTCGTCCGCCGGTTCCAGTTCCCCGCAGACTTTTTGAATCAGCTCTTCAGAAGCCCCGGCGCGGTACCGGAGTTCCTGGGCGAGAAGGCTCCTGCTCTTTTTCCCGCAGCCATTCTCCAGATAATTGCGTACAAAACGCTCATCATCCAGATACCCGAAACTCTTCACATATTCCACAGCCGCAGCCGCTTCTTCCTGCTCAAATCCGGCTCTCAGAAGCCGGTCCGTAAGTTGGCTTTCTGTCCGGTCAGACCTCTCCAGCAGGCGAAGCGCCTTAAGCTTTGCCCTTCTCAGCCGGCTTTCCGGAGTCTCCTGCTCCCGGCTGTCCTGGCTCTGACTGGCCTTCCGCTGCCGGCGATACCGGTAATCCATAATGTTCTCTTACTTTCCTTTCCACTTCCTCGCAGATCTGAGGATTGTCCTTCAGATACTGTTTCGCATTCTCCCTGCCCTGTCCGATCTTGGCGTCGTTGTACGCATACCATGCTCCGCTTTTTACGACTACGCCGCAGTCCGCCGCCAGATCCAGAATATCTCCTTCTCTGGAAATCCCTTTGCCGAACATGATATCAAATTCTGCTTCCCGGAAAGGCGGCGCGATCTTATTCTTCACCACTTTGACGCGGGTACGGTTGCCCACTACTTCGCCGCCCTGCTTCAGCGCTTCGATCCTGCGGACATCCAGACGGACCGAAGAATAGAACTTCAGAGCGCGGCCTCCGGTAGTCGTCTCCGGATTGCCGAACATCACGCCCACCTTCTCGCGGAGCTGATTGATAAAGATCACCACACAGTTGGTCTTGCTGATCACCGCAGTAAGCTTCCGGAGTGCCTGGGACATCAGGCGGGCCTGAAGGCCCACATGGGAATCACCCATATCCCCGTCTATCTCCGCCTTCGGCACCAGCGCCGCCACCGAGTCCACGATTACGATGTCAATGGCACCGGATCGCACCATGGTCTCCGTGATCTCCAGTGCCTGTTCGCCGTTATCCGGCTGAGAAATGTAAAGATTGTCAATGTCTACGCCGATATTCTTGGCATATACCGGATCCAGCGCGTGCTCGGCGTCGATAAATCCCGCGATGCCGCCTCGCTTCTGCACTTCTGCCACCATATGTAAAGCCACTGTCGTCTTACCGGAGGACTCCGGTCCGTAAATCTCCACTACTCGTCCCTTGGGCACTCCGCCCGCTCCCAGCGCAATATCCAGACTCAAAGATCCCGTAGGCACCGTCTCCACCTGCATGTGGCCGGTATCTCCCAGTTTCATCACGGAACCCTTTCCATACTGCTTCTCAATCTGACTCAGCGCCGCGTCCAGCGCCTTTAATTTATCCTCTTTGCCCATAGATATCTCCTTCTATACTCACAGATTTCACAATACGAACTTTTGTTCGATTCCCTGTTCCTATCCTATCCTATCGCGCGCCGGATGTCAAGGAGTAAAAAAGCCGATATGGAAATCTCCGACAGATCTCCATACCGGCAGCGAGCTCCGCGTCATTCCCTGCCCGGGAGCTATTATTTTTTCGTGATATAGCCTTTCGCCTTCAGTGTCTCCGCACAGAGCACAGCCCCGCCTGCCGCGCCGCGCACGGTATTGTGGGAAAGGCCGATAAATTTCCAGTCATAAATGCTGTCTTCGCGCAGACGTCCCACCGAAACGCCCATACCGTTCTCATAATCCACATCCGCCTTTACCTGGGGCCGGTTATCTTCTTCCATATAACGGATGAACTGCTTCGGCGCGCTGGGCAGTCCGGCTTCCTGAGGGAATCCGCGGAAATTCACCAGACGGTCGATGAGTTCTTCTTTCGTAGGTTTCCTGCGGAATTTCACGAACACAGCCGCCGTATGGCCGTTCAGCACAGACACACGCACGCACTGGCAGGTGATCTTCGGCTCCTCCGCCTTCACGATCACGCCGTTTTCAATATGTCCCCACAGGCGCAGCGGCTCCTGCTCGGATTTTTCTTCTTCTCCGGCGATATAGGGGATCAGGTTCTCCACCATCTCCGGCCAGTCTTTGAATGTCTTGCCCGCGCCGGAGATCGCCTGATAAGTGGTGGCCACCACCTCGTAAGGCTCGAACTCTTTCCATGCCGTCAGTACCGGAGCGTAACTCTGGATGGAGCAATTCGGTTTTACAGCAATAAATCCTCTTGTGGTGCCGAGGCGTTTCTTCTGGAACTCGATCACGTCGAAATGCTCCGGATTGATCTCCGGCACAACCATCGGCACATCCGGAGTCCAGCGGTGCGCGCTGTTGTTGGACACTACCGGAGTCTCTGTTTTCGCGTATGCTTCCTCGATGGCGCGGATCTCGTCCTTGCTCATATCTACGGCGCTGAATACAAAATCAACCTCCGCAGCTACTTTTTCCACTTCATTTACATTCATAACCACGATTTTCTTAACCGCTTCCGGCATAGGCGTATCCATCTTCCAGCGGCCGCCGACCGCTTCTTCATAAGTCTTTCCTGCCGAACGTTCGCTGGCGGCGATGGTCGTCACCTCGAACCACGGATGATTCTCCAGCAAAGAAATAAACCTCTGTCCCACCATTCCGGTACCGCCCAGGATACCTACTCTCAACTTTTCACTCATTTTTCATTCTCCTCTGTTCTGTGCGCGTGTCATACAACCGTTCTTACTGCCTGTCCGTGCTATGCGCACATTTGTCTTTCCTATGAAATATTACAGGATTCTTCGTGAAAATGCAAGCCCTTTATTTCCGCGGGCAGCGATCCGGGCAGTCTTCTTTCAGATATGCCCGGCACGCCTCGATCTCTTTCTCCATGGCCTCTTTGCCCGGAGCGCCCGCCGTGAGCCGCTTGTCCACACAGGTCTCCAGAGAGATGGCATCGTAAATATCTTCCTCAAAGACAGGGCTGACCGCGCGATACTCTTCCAGAGTCAGATCATCCAGCGCTTTGCTCCGGTCGATGCAGTACAGCACCAGCCGCCCCACGATCCCGTGAGCGTCCCGGAACGGCACTCCACGCTTCACCAGATAATCCGCCGCGTCTGTGGCATTGGTAAACCCGTGCCTTGCGCTGTCGCGCATACGGTCTTTGCGGAAGGTGATCGTATCCAGCATCCCGGTGAACAGGGCGATGCACCCCTTAGTTGTATCCATGGCGTCAAAGGGCAGTTCCTTGTCTTCCTGCATATCCTTGTTGTAAGCCAGCGGTATCCCCTTCATCGTGGTCAGCAGGGCGGTCAGCGCTCCGTAGACACGCCCGGTCTTTCCTCGCACCAGCTCCGCGATATCCGGATTTTTTTTCTGAGGCATGATAGAACTTCCCGTACTGTACGCGTCGTCGATCTCCACAAACTGATATTCATTGCTGTTCCAGAGGATAATCTCCTCGCAGAAACGGCTCAGATGCATCATTACGATGGACATGGCCGACAGATACTCGATCAGATAGTCCCGGTCGGACACCGCGTCCATACTGTTCGCCATAGGCCCGTAGAAGTCCAGCAGTTCCGCAGTGTATTCCCGGTCCAGAGGATATGTGGTCCCGGCCAGCGCGCCGGCCCCCAGAGGACAGTAATTCATCCTCTCATAGATATCATGCAGGCGCAGGCGGTCTCTCTTGAACATTTCAAAATAAGCTCCCATATGATGGGCCAGCGTGATCGGCTGCGCTTTCTGCAGGTGGGTAAATCCCGGCATGATCGTTTCTTTATTTTCTTCCATGATCCTCAGCAGTACCTGCAGCAGATTCTTCAGGAGCTCATCAGTCTCCCGCACTTCCTGTCTCGTATACAGACGCATGTCCAGAGCCACCTGGTCGTTGCGGCTCCTTCCAGTATGCAGTTTCTTTCCCACGTCGCCGATCCGGCCGATCAGATTCGCCTCCACGAAACTGTGAATATCCTCATATTCATCGGTGATCTTAAGCTTTCCGGATTCCACGTCCTCCAGGATTCCCTGAAGCCCTTCCAGGATCCGGTCTCTTTCTTCTTCCGTCAGAATTCCCTGCTTCGCCAGCATCTTCACATGAGCCATGCTGCCCTCTATATCCTGTCTGTAAAATTTCTGATCGAAAGAGATCGACGCGTTAAACCGGTACACCAGCTGATCTGTCTCTTTCGTAAAACGTCCGCCCCATAACTGTGCCATAGGTATCTTTCCTTTCTCATATGCAAAATCAATCTTTTGTCGTCCATTGTATCACAAAGCAGGCACAACGCACAATTCTTTTCCGTTTTCGGGCAGCAAAAAGGGGCAGAACCGCTGCCCCTTTTTGCCTTATATGGGATTAAACACTCAAAACTAGTACTTGTCGCCTTATTTTTTCCGGGAGATCGTGTAATACGCCAGCGCTACGCTGATACCTCCCACCATATTGCCCAGCGTCACCCAGAGCAGATTATGTACATAGCCTGCCAGAGAGATCCCCTCCACTCCGTTCGGAGCGATCAGTCCCACTGCCATCACCGTCATATTGGCGATGCTGTGCTCAAATCCGCATGCCATGAACACGTAGATACACCAGAATACCATGATCAGCTTGCCGGCTTCCGACTTCATCTTTGTCGCGCACCACACCGCAAGACATACCAGGATGTTGCAGAAGATTGCTTTGACAAAGAGCTGCGGCGCCGTGCCGCCCATCTTGGCCGCCGCCGTAGTAGCGAAATATGCACCTACATTTCCTGTAGGGATCCCGGCAAAACAGAACAGAGCCGCCGCCGCCAGAGAACCTGCCAGATTTCCCACATAGCAGAAGATCCAGAGCTTCACTGTATCGATCCACGGCACTGTTTTCGATAAAGAAGCAGACGCCATTACGAAATTGTTGCCGGTAAACAGTTCCGCGCCGGCCATCACCACAAGGCTTAACGCCGCGGCGAACGAAAACGGCTGAACCACACGGACAAGCACATTGTCAGCCGCCGAGAAATAGCTTCCCAGCGTAAACGTGACGAAACCGCCGAAGGCAATAAAAATACCGGCCACCACAGCCGCCACAAAATAACCTAAGGGATTATTCTTCATCAGAGCTGCCTTTCCCTTTGCTGCATTACATACGCTCATAAATTCATCATAAAACATATTCATTCATCCTCCGTCCGATCTAAAGATCGTTAATATAATAACATACTCTCTCTGTTCTGGAATTGTACAATCTGTATGAAAAGATGCCGGCATATTTTTTTAAAAAAGGTCTTTACTTTCAAAAGCGCATCGTGTATAATAACCTTCGTTGTGAGACAACAGGCTTCCGTGGCTCAGTTGGTAGAGCACTTCACTCGTAATGAAGGGGTCGCCGGTTCGAGTCCGGCCGGGAGCTTTTCTTTCTTTAAAAATCCCCCATGGAACAGCGCCATGAGGGATTTTTCATTATCATATCTTTACCGGCTTATTCCTCCGGACGCTCCACTTTCAGCGGCACGTCTTCCTCTGCCTTAAACACATAACCGCAGCTGCACGCGGTATCCTCGATAACCCTTCCGCGGTTGGTAAATACCTCTACTTCTTTGCCGCACTGAGGGCATACTCTTTCTTCCGGCACCGGGGTACGGTATTGAGCTTCACAACCATCCATGACTGCCATAGTGGCACCTCCTTTTTTATAACTCATGCTGTGTTTTTGTCACACCTATACTATAACTCCGCCTGTATTTTCTGTCAATTCCAATCACCCGTTCCAGCCGGTGATCCTGACCAGTTCCTGCTCCGCGTATACATATGCGGAGACAGGGAAATCCCGGTAATTGCCGGTATTGGAACAGATCAGATAATCTATCGTCCTGCCGTCCTCATCGCGCACTGCCTGGGAGATAATCACCGCATGATGATAATTTCCATCGGCAGACATGAGGATCACATCGCCTTCCTCCCCGGTATCGTAAGCGGCGCCCACCTGGGCGCTGAGCCCATATCCCGTATTATCCCGGGCATATACCCGGAAAGAATCCACTCCCGTCCAGGCCGGAGCCCGATTTCCGTCGGAGTACCAGTACCACCGGGCATCTCCGGACTCATCCATGGGGATACCGGAAGCATAAAGGCTCTGGGAAACAAAATTCATACAGTTCCCGCCGGAGCCGTCGTACGCCTGCCACCGGGGGTTTCTCTCTCCTGCCCATTCTCTTGCATATGCCACCGCCGCTTCCCGGTCAGAGGCATGCTCTGCCTCAGGCACGGCCTCCTCTCCGGCCGCCTGCTGCCCGCGCAGAGCGATCTGCTCTTCCGCGGCCCGGATCCGCTGCCGGGCTATCGCTTCCAGTTCTTCCTCCGAAGCAGTTTCCGTACTGCGCCCTGTACTGGAATTTTCCCATCTCAGGAACCCGAAGTAGGCAGAATCATATGCCGCGTGATGCGTCAGAAACCACTTTCCATCCGCTTCTCTCATCACAAAAGAATGCCAGACGCCGGTGACGGAACTGTCTGTATCCGGCGTATGCGCGAACCTCATGTCCGCGTATTCCATGACCTCTACCTGGACGCATCCGTCCTCCTGCTCATAGATATTCAGGCAATCCAGCTGATAATCGTAGGAAGAAAGCCTCAGATCCAGCCCGGAAGCCCTCCGGATCCCGATCATCGTCTCCCAGACTGCCCGGTGCATGGCCGCCTGCGTCTGATTGTCCGTCACTGCCGTCCAGGAAGTACCGTCCACCTGGGCGCGAAACTGTTCATGTCCCCCGTCTTCTATAAATAATCCGCTGCAGTCTTTTACTTCCAGCTCCGCCATGCTCTGATAATACGCGTCCATGAACTCCAGCAGGATCTCCTGTTGTCCTTCCGTCAGAGCGTCGCTGCCTGTAACTGTCCCGGAGCCCTGGTACCTCCACGCAGACGCGGTTTCATCCGGGCCAACAGATTCTGTTCCGGCATCCGTCACTTCCCCGGCTGTACCTGTTCCGCTTCCCGGGGCCGCCTCTGTCTCGGCATTTGCCGTCTCTTCATAACCGGCGTTCATTGTCTCCTGTGTCCCCTGGCCGCATCCGGTCAACAATACCGCCAGCACAACCGCCGGCATCGTCCTGAATAGCTTCTTCACTGTGTATGATCCTCCTGCCTGTATCTTCAGTTCTTTTCAAAATGCTGATAATCTTTGGGACTGTCCCAGTCTCCTCCCCACTCAAATCCATGCTGCGTGAATAATTCATAAGCCAGATCTTCATGCGTAATCATATGCGGCAGGCCCGCGTCCCGGTCTATATAATCGTTGGCGTTTTCATGCCACCATATGGGTTCTCCTGTCCCGTAAGACACGTAAGGATTCTGCTGCGGATTCAGATCTATGGCCAGCCCGTACGCATGATTGGACATATTGCCGCCTCCCGTGATCTCCCGGTAGCAGAACGCCGAAGTATTGTTCGCGTCCACCGACTCGGTGTCAGAATCCTCCGCGTCGCCTGTCCAGTAATCATCGATCAGATACATAGACTTAATCTCATATTCTTCCCGGAAAAGCGCCTGAAAGATCTCCAGCACGTCCTGCTGGATGCTCTCATTGACGATCATCTCTCCCACCTGGATCTGTCCGTCGAAATTATAATGCAGCATCTTCAGATAACAGAGCTCTTCCAGACCGATATGGGGATTATCACGGTAGGACCGGCCGTTGATCCGCTCATACACCGGATCCCCCTCGGCAATGGCGGTTCCTGTAAAATAACGTGCGGGATCTGTCAGGTCCAGCTGCGCCGCATCCAGCACAGTCCCTGCTTCCAGACCGTCCAGGTCCTCAAGTTTCGCAGTCTCAGCCTCCGGTTCCGGCTCCGGGACTTCTGCGCTCTGGCTGTCCGAAACCTCATTCCGCTCTGCGGATGCCTCAGGTACTGCGGAAGCTGCCCCGCATGCAGATGCGATAAAAACTATCCCTGACAGTATCAATATGGCTATGGCTTTTCTCACAGTTCTACCTCCATTTTAACCGTATTATAAAGACCCGGAAAGGATTCTGTCCAATACCTGGTATTCATGGCAGTCTATGCCTGATATGTATACAGGTTTTTAAAGGATTTCGCCTGATTCACCGGATCCTCTTAAAAGCAGCCGTACAGATAAGATAAAATATTACAAAGCAATGGAAATCATAACAGGAAAAGAGGAATGTGAGATGAAAAAGATTCTGGTCGTACCGGGCGGCGGACGCCCGAACGGAAATACAAAGATCCGGTGCGCGACTGCGCTTTGCTCATGACTTCAGCAGACCATTTCTTCTGGACCTTTGAACAGGCTGTTTCTTACTATCAATTTACGCTGGTAAACTATATCGGCTTCCACGACAAAGGAATGCTTCTTGCCGGAAGATGCGGCGACACGGACGGAAAACCGCAGATCAGCCAGACTGATTATCTGGAACAGGCGTTTGCATTCGGCCGCTGTATCTATTAAGAGTCAAATACCCCGGGCAGCTTTACCGATGCCCGGGGTATATTCTTTTTCATTATTTCTGTGCCGCCAGTGCCTCCAGTTCCCGGATACGCGCCGCCTGCCTGTCAATCACCTGCTGCTGCTCATTCATTTTTTGCCGTTGCTCGTCCATTTCCTGCTGTTGTTCATTTATTTTTTGCCGCTGCTCGTCCATTTCCTGCTGTTGTTCATTTATTTTTTTCTGCTGCTCGTCCATAACCTGCTGCTGTTCGTCAATCATATACTTCACCGTATTCTGATCCATGATCTTCAATGCGTATGAAAACATCCCCAATACCTCCTCCGGCTTCCGCCGCAGCATGGCCAGTTCCCGGTAGATCTCCTCCAGCCACGGATATTCGCTTACCAGCTTCTCCGCCTCTTCCACCGTCTCTGTCAGCAGGAAACTCAGCCACGCCGTCTGTTCGTTCTTATCTTTAGCATAAGGGAATTCCCGGAACACGTCAAGGCATACCAGGCAATATTCCTGAAGAAGGGACAGTTCCAGACCTGTATCGAACTTCGTACTTCCGCGGTGGATATAAGACTGCGGAATCTGATGAAAGACCTGCGTACTTTTTTCAAAAATAATGATGGTGTAAACTTTCTTCATATCCCGGTAAGTAAAATGCTTTCCCCGTTCTCCCCTCGCCCTGGCATACTGGCGCATGACCAGGTCTGAAGAATAGCAGGACATACGTCCCTCCGGAAATGCATAAGGTACTTTCTGTATTTCCACGTTTGTAAGGCTTCCGTCCTCCAGTTCCACCAGCACATCCATGATCAGGAGGGAATCCCCGTCCGAAAGGCGGTCTTCCGAGGGCAGGATGGCTTTGACTTTCACCTGAATTCCCAACAGACTGGAAATAAACGAGGATAATCGTTCCGGGTGGACGTCCGGGTGAAAGACCGCTTTAAAGAACGGGTCGTAAGTAACCGGAAGGGTTTTCGTGCCCTGGAGAAATTCCAGGAAGCGCTCCCGGCACTCCTGGTTGAGTTTCCAGAACGGGATCCTCAGTTTGGGATCACTCACCACCTCCGCCAATACATCCTCTCTGGACACGTGGAAAGGTTTCCAGTTCCCCTGCATATTCATTGTTTCGTTTTGTTTCAATTTTCCTCCTTTTCCGCTTTCGTGGACAAAAAGGTGCCGCAGACGGCAGGACATGCTGGTAGGTATCTGTCCGCTTCCGCAATCTTATTTTCATTTTTAATCCGGGAAATATTGGCGGGAACCCGCCGGAATGTTTCCGAAATTATTTGATGGGCTTAATGTAGCATATCACCGCGCCAGGTGCAAGGCCTTGGATAAAAAATATGAAATCCCAAAAAGAAATCTATAAAATAAAAGATAGAATGTATAAACGCAAAATGTATAAACACCGATATATCCCGCCCCGCGGCACAAAAAAAGCGTCCACCCCTGCGCTGGGAATGGACGCAAAAACTCCCCGGTCCTGAAACCGGGGAGTCACTCTTCCAGTCTCTGAAGTCTATCCTACCAGCCGATCAGCCAGGAATAGATTCCTTCATATTTGTAGCGGGACGCATCCCAGGAGAAGTCTTTCTGCATTCCTCTTGCGACCATCTCGTCCCACTCTTTACGGTGCACGAAATAGGTGTATTTCGCGTAATTGATCACTTCCATCATGTCCCACGGATTGTAATTTCCGAAGGAGAAGCCGTCTCCGGTGCCTTCGTACTCGTTGTACGCCTGTACCGTATCCTTCAGGCCCCCGGTCTCACGGACGATGGGCACCGTGCCGTAACGGAAGGAGATCAGCTGGGTCAGTCCGCAGGGCTCGAACGCGGAAGGCATCAGGAACGCGTCCGCGGCCGCGTACAGCTTGTGGGACAGTTCATCCGCATAGTAGATGTTCGCGGAAACTTTATCCGGATACTTCCACGCATAGTGGCGGAACATGTTCTCGTACCGCTCGTCGCCGGTGCCGATCACCACGAACTGGGTATTGTCGTCCACGATCTGTTCCATCACTTCCGCGATCAGATCCAGGCCCTTCTGGTCTGTCAGACGTGAGATCAGTCCGATCATCATCTTGCCTTCGTCCACCGTCAGTCCCAGTTCTTCCTGGAGCGCTCGCTTATTGGCCGCCTTGCCTTTATGGAAATTCTTGAGCGTATAATTCTTGCTGATCTTCTGGTCCGTCTCCGGATTCCAGATATCATAGTCGATGCCGTTCACGATACCTCGCAGGTCCATATGTCTCGCTGACAGCAGTCCGTCCAGACCCTCGCCGTACTGCGGCGTCTGGATCTCATACGCATAGGTCTCGCTGACCGTCGTGATATAATCCGCGTAGACCAGCCCGCCCTTGAGCATATTGGCGTCTCTTTTGTACTCCAGCTTGTCCGGCGTGAAGACATAGTCCGGAAGGCCGGTCAGCCCCTGCATGGTCTCGATATCCCAGATACCCTGGAAACGCAGGTTATGGATCGTCATGATCGTCTTGATCCCCCGGTAAAATTCTCCCGCCGCAAATTCCGTCTTCAGATAAACCGGGATCAGACCGGTCTGCCAGTCATGGCAGTGGATCAGATCCGGGCGGAAACCGATAACCGGGAGGATCGACAGTACCGCCTTGTCAAAGAACGCGAATTTTTCAATATCTGTACGGAAGTCCCCATAAGGTTTGGATCCTCCGAAATATACCAGATTGTCGATAAAATAATAAGTAACCCCTTCATACTCATATGTCATGATCCCCACATGCGCGCCGGGATTGTAGCTTCCTGTCCCCATATAGAAGTGAGTGATATACTTGAAATTATTCCGGAAATGATCCGGGATACAAGTATAATTCGGGATCACCACCCGAACGTCCCACTCTTCTTTGTTAAACCCCTTCGGCAGCGCCCCGCATACGTCGGCAAGTCCGCCTGTCTTGACAAATGGCACACACTCAGACGCTGCAAACAATATTTTCTTCATAATATGAGTTTCCTCCCATAAGAAATATTTTGATAATCTAATGATATCATATTATAAGAGATTTCAAAAGCCTATTTTCTCGATTTTTTCTTGAAAAACGTGCATATTTATGTATAATGGTAAAAGTGGCTTTTTAATATGAATCAATTTAATATGAGGAAATTCTATGATAAGTGCAAACAACATAACTCTGCGTCTGGGCAAGAAAGCCCTGTTTGAAGATGTCAATATCAAATTTACAGAAGGAAACTGCTACGGCCTGATCGGCGCCAACGGCGCGGGCAAGTCCACGTTCCTGAAGATTCTGTCCGGCGAACTGGAATCCACCAGCGGCGAAATCGTCATCACTCCGGGACAGCGTCTTTCCTTCCTGAAACAGGATCATTTCCAGTACGACGAATATCCGGTTCTGGATACCGTCATCATGGGAAATGAACGCCTGTATCAGATCATGAAAGAAAAAGAGGCGATCTACGCCAAAGAAGATTTCACCGACGAAGACGGCATCCGCGCCAGCGAACTGGAAGCGGAATTCGCCGATATGAACGGCTGGGAAGCCGAGTCCGACGCGGCGACGCTGCTTAACGGACTGGGTATCGAGACAGATTACCATTATTCCATGATGAAAGACCTGACCGGCGCGCAGAAGGTGAAAGTCCTGCTGGCGCAGGCACTGTTCGGCAACCCGGACATCCTGCTCCTCGACGAGCCTACCAACCACCTGGATCTGGACGCCATCGCGTGGCTGGAAGAGTTCCTGATCAATTTTGAGAATACCGTGATCGTGGTCTCCCACGACCGTTATTTCCTGAATAAAGTCTGTACGCATATCGCGGACATCGACTACGGCAAGATCCAGCTCTATGCCGGAAACTATGACTTCTGGTACGAGTCCAGCCAGCTTCTGATCCGTCAGATGAAGGAAGCGAACAAGAAGAAGGAAGAAAAGATCAAAGAGCTGCAGGAATTCATCTCCCGCTTCTCCGCCAACGCTTCCAAATCCAGGCAGGCGACATCCAGAAAGAAGGCTCTGGAGAAGATCCAGCTGGAAGAGATCCGTCCTTCCAGCCGTAAATATCCGTATATTGACTTCCGTCCCAACCGGGAGATCGGCAACGAAGTGCTGACCGTAGAGGGTATCTCCAAGACCATCGACGGCGTCAAGGTGTTGGACAACGTGTCCTTCATCATGGGACATGACGACAAGATCGCCTTCGTGGGCAGCAATGAGTTCGCGAAGACTACGCTGTTCCGCATCCTTGCGGGAGAGATCGAACCGGACGAAGGGACCTACAAATGGGGCGTCACCACCTCCCAGGCGTACTTCCCGAAGGACAATACCAGGGAATTTGACAACGACGATACCATCGTAGACTGGCTGACCCAGTATTCCGAGATCAAAGACGCCACTTACGTGCGCGGTTTCCTGGGCCGGATGCTCTTCGCGGGCGAAGACGGCATGAAGAAAGTGCGCGTGCTCTCCGGAGGAGAAAAGGTGCGGTGCATGCTCAGCAAGCTGATGATCTCCGGAGCCAACGTGCTGATCCTTGACGAGCCTACGGACCACCTGGACATGGAGTCCATCACTGCCCTGAACAACGGATTGATCAAATTTCCGGGAGTGCTTCTGTTCTCCTCCCGCGACCATCAGATTGTCCAGACCACCGCGAACCGGATCATCGAGATTATGCCGAACGGCTCAATCATCGACAAGATCACTACCTACGACGAATATCTGGCAAGCGATGAAATGGCGAGAAAACGTACCGTCTATAATACCAATAAAGAGGAAGAAGAAGATAATTGACAGACAGCCTGCTTCCGGTACAACGCTGTACCACGGGGGCAGGTTTCTGTTGTTTTTAGAGAAGGAGGAAAAGTTATGAATCAAATTGTGGAAATCATCAATTTCATTGACAACGCCATCTGGGGCTGGCCCATGATCATTCTGCTTTTGGGCACACATCTCTTCATGACCGTCCGCACCGGCTTCATCCAGCGCAAAATCGGCACCGCCATTCGTCTGTCCGTAACCAAAGACACAGATGCGGAAGGAGAAGTCAGTCAGTTCGGCGCCCTGACCACCGCGCTCGCGTCCACCATCGGTACCGGAAACATCATCGGCGTGGGTACGGCGATCGCCCTGGGAGGTCCTGGCGCTGTATTCTGGTGCTGGCTGACCGGCGTGTTCGGCATCGCCACCAAATATGCCGAATCCCTGATCGCCGTCAAATACCGGGTCAAGACGCCGGACGGACGTATGCAGGGAGGCGCCATGTACGCCCTGGAGCGCGGCCTGAATATGAAATGGCTGGGCATCCTGTTCGCTTTCTTCGGAGCATTCGCTTCCTTTGGCATCGGCTGTGCCACCCAGGTAAATGCCATCGCTACCGTATGCCAGGAAAATCTGCATATTCCCATGTGGGCAGCGGGCGTCGTTGTGGCGGTATTTACTTCGCTGGTTATCTTCGGCGGGATTAAATCCATCGCCAACGTATGCGAAAAACTGGTTCCTTTCATGGCCATTTTCTATGTGCTGGGATGTCTCATTATCCTGGGCATCAACTACGACTTTATTATTCCGGCGCTGAAGACTATCATTACGCTGGCGTTCAGACCCGGAGCCGCCGCCGGAGGTCTGGTCGGAGGAGGCATTATGCTTGCTCTTCACTACGGAGTCGCCCGCGGTCTGTTTTCCAATGAATCCGGCATGGGTTCCGCTCCTATCGCCGCCGCCGCTGCGCAGACCCGCAACCCGGTACGTCAGGCGCTGGTCTCATCCACCGGTACTTTCTGGGATACTGTGGTCGTATGCGCCATGACCGGTATGGTGCTTGTTACCAGTATCATGAAAAATCCCGGCATCGACGTCTCCAACATCGACAACGGCGGCGTACTGACCACGCTGGCTTTTGACCAGATTCCGTACATCGGACCGGTGATCCTTGTTCTGGGCCTGGTTCTCTTCGCGTTCTCCACCGTCCTTGGCTGGGCCTACTATGGAGAACGCTGTGTTGAATACTGCATGGGCAAAAAAGCGCTGATCCCCTACCGGGTACTCTACATACTGGTGGCGGCCATCGCTCCGGTCGTAGCTCTGGATCTTGTATGGACCATCGCGGATATTCTGAACGCCCTGATGGCCGTGCCGAACCTGATCGCAGTCCTTCTGCTGTCTCCGGTCATTGTCAAAGAAACAAAGAAATATCTGAACGATCTGGATGCCAAACACCACGAAGAAGTACCCACGATCGAACGCTGATGACAAAGACGCCTGCGCAGTTCCTTATGGAAACTGTACAGGCGTCTTTCATCATAACCCTCTTTGTTCTCTGAAGCGCCGGATCTCTTCCAGGGCCTCCTGCATGATCCGGTCCCCTTTCGCCATCCCGTAATCACGGGTGTCCACCGCAAGAACCGGTATCTGCTCCGGCACACGCTCCCGGATATTCGACAGGGCGCAGCGGACCTGCGGACCCACCAGGACAATATCCGCATCTTCCTGATCTTCGTCAAGCCCTGCCAGAGACGCGATGATAACATCCGCATCTATCAGATTGGCACGGCACCATGCCAGCATACGGTCTTTCAGAATGCTGGCGGAACTTCCGGAATAGCATACCAGTATTATCTTCATTCTGACTCTTCCCTCTTTCGCAGCGCTGTCTGTTTATTCCTGCGTATTATATCCGTCCGGATTCTGCGACTGCCATCTCCAGGAATCCGCGCACATCTCTTCGATGCCGTACTGAGCGGTCCAGCCCAGCTCTTTCTTCGCTTTCGTAGGATCACAGTAACAGGTGGCGATATCCCCTGCCCGGCGGGGCTTGATCTCATACGGAAGTTCTTTGCCGCAGGCTTTTCCAAACGCCGCGATCACCTGAAGCACGCTGTAGCCATGGCCTGTGCCCAGATTGTAGATCAGCACGTCTTTCTGATCTTCCTTGAACTTCTCCAGCGCCTTCACATGGCCCTTTGCCAGATCCACCACATGGATATAGTCGCGCACTCCTGTGCCGTCCGGCGTATTATAGTCATTTCCAAACACGCCCACACATTTCAGCTTGCCGATCGCCACCTGCGCCACATAAGGAAGCAGATTGTTGGGAATGCCTTTCGGATCTTCGCCGATCAGTCCTGACGGATGCGCTCCGATGGGGTTGAAATAACGAAGCAGGATTACCTTCCATTCAGGATCTGCCCGGTGGATATCCATCAGCACCTGTTCCAGCATGGTCTTGGTCTGTCCGTATGGATTGGTAGGATTCTGTTTCGGGCAATTCTCCGTGATGGGGATCTCTACAGGATCACCGTACACGGTGGCGGAAGAACTGAAGATAATATTTTTCACGCCATATTTTCTCATCGTATCGCAGAGGAGAAGTGTTCCGGTCATATTGTTATGATAATATTCAATCGGCTTCGCCACAGACTCTCCAACTGCTTTGTATCCCGCGAAATGAATCACCGCGTCCGGCTTCTCCGCCTCAAATATGCGGTCGACCGCCGGCTGATCCAGAAGATCCGCTTCATAGAACTTCAGATCTTTTCCCGTAATCTGGCGGACACGATCCAGTGCTTTCGGACTGGCGTTATACAGGTTGTCCACAACAACCACTTCATATCCCTCATTTAATAATTCCACACAAGTATGGCTGCCGATATACCCGGCGCCACCGGTTACCAGTATCTTCATCTTCCTTTACCCTTTCTGAAAAAGTTTTATGTATTCAGTGTAGCACACTTTATCTGCAATGGCAAATCTTCTTGACGCTTTCTCAAAATTCTCGTATTCTGATACCAGAATATAAACTATATTGCGCAGGAGGAAATAAAACGTGAAAAATCAATTATTTGAAGAAGCAAAACGTTCCGATACCCTGAGCCGCAGGCTCATTGACAATCTGCTGGAATCCATGCAGTACAGCAGTATTTCTTTTATCAACTGGACCATTGATGTTCTGAGAATTCTGCGTACCAGAATCGAACGGGGCGACAAGATCCATGACGAGGTGTCCGGTGTCCTGTATACGAAAAAGTCCTTTCAGGAATTTGTAAAAAAGAATTTTTCTTCCTATATCTACAGCCAGGTCTTTTCCGACCCGAAAAAAGCAGAAAAAGTCTATTTCACACTGGAAGCATGTGAAGGGGGCTACAATCTGGTCATCGCGCCTTCCTCCAAAGAAAAAACCTATCGCTGGATCTCCAGTCTCAGCGAGCGCTTTTCTCTGGTAGAGATGATCGCCACCGGCATCGTCTATATCAAGGACATCCGGAACAATTCCTATATGCCCTTCCTCTCCCAGAACGGAAAATACTGCCGTTACGATGAACAGGCCGGGAAGATACTGGAAATATAATCAGAGAATTCCGCTGCCGTCAAAAGCCGGGATAAAGCTCTCGCCCACACAGCCGCCTTCCTGGATATACGCCTGCGTCATACCCAGGAATCTGGCGTAGTCCACGACTTCATGATATTCTTCTTCAGTCACGGTACGGTTCAGTTCCGGATATGCCGCTACTTGGGAGAGCGGTGTATACTGGCTCAGGATACTTACATAGATCTTATTTCCATAAGTATCCCACAGATATTCCAGCACGTCTTTGCTGTCAGAAACGCAGCCGGGAAGCACCAGATGGCGCACGATCACGCCCCGGATCATCATGCCGCGCGGGTCGAATACCGGATCTTTGGCCTGCCTCACCATCTCCCGAAGAGCGAGATCCGCCCATACAGGATAATCTTCCGCGTTAGAATACCTCCGGGCCAGATCCGCGCTCCGGTATTTCATGTCCGGAAGCCAGATATCTACAAGTCCCTCCAGACGCTTCAGGGTATCCGGTTTCTCATATCCGCCCGTATTGTATACAACCGGGATTTTTAAGCCCTGTTCTTTTGCCAGTACCAGCGCCGGGATCACTTCTTCCAGAAAGTGCCCCGCCGTCACCAGATTGATATTATTGGCGCCCTGGCTCTGAAGCTTCAGGCAGATACCTGCCAGCTGCTCCCTGCTCACCGCTTTGCCTGCCTTTCCCCGGGAAATTTCATGATTTTGACAAAATACACAGCGAAGCGCGCAGCCGGAGAAAAATATCGCCCCGGATCCCTCTGTTCCGGACAGGCAGGGCTCCTCCCAGTAATGCAGTGCGGCACGCGCCGCGCGGATCTCTGGTCCCATGCCGCAGTATCCCGTCTGTCCGGACGCACGGTCTGCTCCGCATTCTCTCGGGCACAACGTACATGCCCTGTTTTTCTTATATTTCTCCATTCTGCATCCTTTCTTTTCCGTACCCCGGATTACTCTTTTTGTCCTCTTGAAGAATTTCTCTGTCGGACGTATACTACAGACAGAAACTAAATGTATAAGATAAAGGAGATATTATGAAAGAGAAAAAAGATCTGATCCGATACGCAATCCTCTGCATTGTCGTTCTGTTTCTGGTGATCCACTACTGGGATCTGGCCATGGCCTGGATCGGTACCTTTCTAAGAGCTACACAGCCGCTGCTGGCCGGCTGCATCATCGCTTATATTTTAAATCTGATCATGAGTTTTTACGAGCGCAACCTGCTGAAGAGCCCGAAGATGCGCTTCACGCTGAAACGCAGCGCTTCGATCTGTCTCTCTATTGTAACCCTGGTGCTGATCCTGTCCCTGATCGTCAATATGGTTCTGCCGGAGCTGCGCTCCTGTATTGACGTGCTGCTGTCCAGTATTCCTGCCGCTTATAATCTGGTTGTGGATTTTCTGGATCAGTATCCGGAACTGACAGAACAGTTCCCGGAATTATTCAGCACACAGATAAATATACAGAACGTACGCAATATTCTGGAACAGTTTTTCTCCTGGCTCAGTTCCGGAGTAGGCGCCAGTGTATTTGGATACATCAGTTCCTTTTTCTCAGTGATCATCAATTCCTTCGTGTCCTTGATCTTCGCTATCTATTTTCTGGCCTGCAAAGAATGGCTGGGGCGGCAGTTTAACCGTCTGCTGGATACCTACATTCAGATGCCGGTGATCAAAAAAAGGTTCTTTTACGTGATGAACACACTAAACAACAGCTTTCACCGCTTTATTGTAGGGCAGTGTACAGAAGCGGTGATCCTCGGGACTCTGTGTATCATCGGCATGATGATCTTCCGTTTTCCCTATGCGGTCATGATCGGGGTACTCATCGGCGCTACCGCGCTGATCCCCATCTTCGGGGCATATATAGGAGGGGCGGTAGGTTTCATCATGATCGTCACCGTATCGCCGATCAAAGCTCTTTTCTTCGTGCTTTTTCTGGTGGTGCTCCAGCAGCTGGAAGGGCAGCTCATCTATCCCCGTGTGGTCGGTTCTTCCATCGGACTGCCCGGCATCCTGGTCTTCTCGGCAGTTACGGTTGGTGCTTCCCTGTTCGGGATCGCAGGCGTGCTGTTGGGGATCCCTCTGATGGCGGCCGCCTACCAGATCCTGAAGGATGATCTGCGCGCAAGAGAAAAGCCGGTGAAAAAAGAAGAAGCTTAGGAATATTCCACGCTCAGAAGCGTCAGCCCCTCCGGCGGCATCAGACGGCCTGCGTCTGCCCGGCTGCCCGATTTCAGAAGCAGATCCATCTCTTCCGGGCTCCGCAGACCCAGTCCTACTTCTACCAGTGTGCCGGTCAGGATACGTACCATATGATAGAGGAAGCCGTCTCCGGTAAAACAGATCCGGATCACGGCTTCTTTTTGTTCAATGCGGATCTCATCCAGACGCCGGACTGTAGATTTCTTAAACCGTCGGGGATTCAGTGAAGAAAATGCCAGAAAGTCATGTTCCCCGCACAGATACCCTGCCGCTTCCCGCATCCGCTCCACATCCAGCGGTTCCTCGATCCGGGTCATGAAGCGGCGTCCGAATACATTGGGGATCTCGGAATTCCAGATCGTATAGACATAGGTTTTGCGCACCGCGTTCAGCCGGGCGTGAAAACGGGGCGCCGCTTCCTCCACAGACAGCACGGCGATGTCTTCCGGCAGATACCGGTTCATATAGCCGCGGATCTCCTGCGGACTCATGCTGACCTTGCAGCGAAAACTGATCACCTGCCCGGCGGCATGCACTCCTCCGTCCGTTCTGCCGGAGCCGTGGACTTCCACCGGTTCTCCGGCCATCCGGCCAAGCAGAGTCTCTAATTTCCCCTGGATCGTCTGATCTGTATTGCCCTGTACCTGCCAGCCCCGGTAACGGGTCCCTTCATATTGTATAACAGCTTTATAATTCATGAATTCTCCTACATCTCAATCCCTTTGCGCGCCGGTATTCCCTGGTCAAAGGGATGCTTGATCTTCTTCATCTCCGTCACGTAATCCGCCAGTTCCAGCAGTTCTTCTCCCGGATCCCGTCCGGTTAATACGATCTCCAGATGGTCCGGACGGTGGAACAGAAAATCCAGCGCTTTTTTCTGAGCGATCAGCCCGTGATTATAAGCGCTCATAAACTCATCCACGATCAGAAGATCATATTTTTCTTTCACCGCCCGCGCCGCCGCATCCAGGAAAAGCTTCGTATAGGCCGCTTTCGCCTCTTCTTTCTGTTCCTCCGTCATGTTCCAGAAAAAGCCGAAACGTTCCGGGCAGAAGCAGCAGGTGACGCCGATGGACTGCAGCATATGAACTTCGCTGGATCTGCCGTCTTTCATACACTGACAGAACATGACTTTCATATTGTAGCCTGCCGCGCGAACAGCCAGCCCCACTGCCGCCGTGGTCTTCCCTTTCCCGTCTCCGCAGTAAATATGCATACATCTTTTTACACGATCCATAAAACCACTCCTTTCACCACCATAAACACGATCAGTGTCAGAACAGCCGTCGCGTACAGCAGCCGGTTCACCCGGCGGATATCCTCATATTCCACCGGACGGTCCGGATCGCCGATGGTAGGCTTCTCATACAGCTTTCCAAAATAATATGCGTTCCCGGCCAGCTGAATATGCAGCGCTCCCGCTGCTGCCGCCTCTGTATGGGCGGAATTGGGACTGCTGTGATTGCGCCTGTCTCTTAAAAATATCTTCCAGGCATTCCCGGCGTCCAGTCCGCAGAACGAGGCAGCCGCCGACATCAGCGCTCCCGACAGCCTCGCGGGGATATAATTCAGCACATCGTCGAATCTGGCCGCCGCTCTTCCGAAATACAGATACTTATCGTTTTTATATCCCACCATAGAATCCATGGTATTGACCGCCTTGTAGAAGAATCCCAGCGGCGCGCCTCCTATGGCGAGAAACAGCAGGGGCGCAATGACGCCGTCCGACGCATTCTCCGCCACCGTCTCTACGGCTGCCTTTGTGACTCCGGTCTCATCCAGCACTTCCGTATCCCGGCCGACCACCATGGATACGGCATATTTGGCCTGCTTCAGATTTCCCTGCGATAAAGCGGTATAGACTTTCATGGTCTCATCCTTCAAAGCCTTTGTGGCAAGAAGCTGGTAACACATGACCGTCTCCAGGGCAAACCGCACCCAGGGATGGATCCGGCCTGCCAGATACAGAAGTCCCCAGGCACATCCTGTGGTGATCCCGGCAGTCAGCGCCAGAAGAAATACCCCGGCAGTCAGTTCTCCATTTTTGTTTTTCGGAAACACTCCTCGAAGCAGCTTTTCCAGGGCGCTGATCAGCGCTCCCACCAGCCGGATCGGGTGATAGAGCCAGTGCGGGTCTCCGATCAGCAGATCCAGCACAAACCCCAACACTACGGCAAGTATCGATAGTTCCATAATTCCGTCCCTTCTACAGGCGTCAGAAGATATCCGCACCCGTTCTTTACCTGAAAGTCAAAATAATCTTTCTTAGGAAATCCGAAAGTTTCCAAAATCGCCATGATTGTGCCGCCGTGGGCGACGATGGCCGTCCGGTCTCCGGCATCTTCCCGGACCGTTCCGTGACCGGACAGCGTCTTAAGTTCCTGCGCGATCCGGGCAAAAGCCTCCCTGCACCGTTTCCGGAAGGCGGCCTGGTCTTCCCCTTCCGGAAACGGCAGCGTGCCGCCGCTGTCAATCCACGCCTGATACCGCGGATCCCCGTTCAATTCCCGGTAATTCCGGTTCTCGAACGCGCCAAAATCACACTCCCGCAGATCCGCCACCAGTATGGGCTCACATCCGGGCCATAGAATCCCGGCCGTCTCGAAGCACCGTCTCATAGGACTCGCATAGATTCTGGATGCCGGAGGGTATTCTTTCTCCTTAAGGCCCAGGATTCCTTCTTCGCAAAGGGATTCATCTGTCCGGCTGCCGATGTACCGGCCTTCCAGATTGCCTGCCGTCTTGCCATGGCGGATCAGCAGAATCTCACCCATGTTTGATCACCGTCCCCAGACCGCAGACTACCCGGTGCACTTCCTGCGCCGCCTGCGCCACTTTGCAGCAGACGCGCCCTGTCTTCTCCCGATATGCCCGGTCGAACTGATCCACCGGCACCACGCCGTATCCCAGTTCATTGGTCACCAGCACGATCTGCGGATTTCTTTCCAGCAGCTCCTCCAGGGAAAACTCCCGTCCCTCCTGCATAAGCCTGCGGATATATTCATGAAAATGATAGAGCATCCCGGCCTCATAGATGGCTTCCAGCGGACAACTCGCGCCGTCCGCGGCATCCTCCGGACGGATCCCGAACTGCCGGAACGCGTATGCTTTTTTCCCCTGGAAACATCCTCCCGTCACCAGTATCATAAAAATTTACCTCCCAGCATCACGGCCAGGGCTATGGCAAGTTCACAGCATTCCAGGAAAAATCCCGCGATATCTCCGGTGGTCCCGCCAAATTCCTTCATCGCCATGTGATAATAATAAATATATACGGCTCCCGCCGCCAGGAACATCAGAAGCGTCAGCTTCCAGTCCGTCATGCATCCCAGCACCGCCGCCAGCACAAGCCATCCCGCCAGCACCACATAGACGACTCTCTTCGCCGCCGCGTCCGCGAACATACTAAGCGAACCCTTTTTATTGGCACAGGGAAAGGCCGCCAGAGCGATGCCGCTGAGCGCTCTGGAAACAATGCATCCCAGCGCCGCCACCGGCAGAGACGCCGCGCCGATCTCGCTCCACACTCCCAGCGCCAATACAAACCATACACAGCCCATAATCACCGCGAAGGCGCCGGCGTTGGAATCTTTCAGGATCTCCAGCTTCCTCTCCCGGGGCTGATAGGAGCTGAGCGCGTCCATGGTATCCAGATATCCGTCCAGATGGATGCCTCCCGACACCAGTACCGGGATCAGTACCAGTCCCGCCGCGCGCATCAGGGAACCAAAGCCTGCCGCCTCGCAGATCCGGCCATATATCCAGACCAGAAGCCCTGCCACGGCTCCCACGCCCGGAAAAAAACATACCATATACTTCATGTTCTCCTTCGTCCAGTCCGCCCTGGGCACCGGAATCTTGGAAAACATGGCAAATGCCGTCAAAAAACTGTTCCAGACCACTTTCATCCTGTCCACTTCACTTTCTCCAGATTTCCCTTATGAACCACCGGGATAGAATAGACCACTTCCACCACCAGATCCGCTTTCTCCGCGATCTTCTGATTGATCTTCCCAAGATACCTCTGATACCTCCGCGTCTCCGGATCATATTGGATACCATCGGAAAAGATCTCGTTGGACACCACCACCAGATGGCCGCACTGCTCCTGCACCGCGCGGATGCCCTCCATGATCTCTTCCACGCAGCGGTCTTTCGCTCCGCCTTCCTGGTACATCTCGTTGGCCGTCAGATTGGACATACACTCCAGAAGCGCCGTCCCATAACCTTCCGCATGAATATTTTTCAATCCCGTATAGCACTCCAGCGTATCGAACTCCTTCTCCCTGCGCATGGCCCGGTGACGGGCGATCCGCCGATGGCATTCCTCGTCGAAGGGATACATGGTCGCGATATACAGGTATGGTTTTGTGCGCAGCTGCAGCACCAGCCCTTCCGCAAACTCGGATTTGCCGCTGCCGCTGCCTCCTGTCACCAGTATCAGCATCTGTGATATTCCCCGCATTTCTTTAAAAATTCAAAAGCCGCCCCGGGATTGGAATAGTAGAACAGGTGGGGAAATCCCGCGTACATGGTCTCTCCGGCGCACACACAATTCCACTCCCTGCGTCCCGCCGGTTTTCTGGCGTGAAAACTCTCCCCGCACTGTTCGCTGTCCCAGTAATGAAACTCATGTCCCCGGATAGTCGTTCCCTCCGGGCCCAGCAGCTGATCCTCCCTGGCTTCCAGCGTAATATAGCCGAAACGTCCCAGCCGGTCAGTTTTATACGCTTTCGCGTCAATCACACTCGCCATAGGGTAAAAGGCGCCGTCCGTTCCTTCCAGTTCCCGGTGCAGGTACAGGAATCCCCCGCATTCCGCGATACAGGGCATACCTCCTTCCACTGCCCGGCGGACCGCCTCCCTCATGGTTTCATTGGCGCTCAGTCTGGCGGCGTGAAGCTCCGGATAGCCGCCGCTTAAGATCATGCCGCTTATCCCTTCCGGAAGTTCCCGATCCTCCAGAGGAGAGAAAGGCGCCAGCTCCGCGCCCATCTCCTCCAACAGTTCCAGATTATCCAGATAGGTAAAGCAAAAAGCCTCGTCTTCCGCCACCGCGATCCTGGGTTTCCCAAGATCCGGCGCAAGGTTCGGCACAGGCGGACGCTGCGCCTGTAACTCCGAAGCCTCTCCCGCAAGCTTAAGGAACGCGTCCAGATCCAGCGTTTCCTCCAGCACTCCGGCCAGGCGGTTCAGCTTCTCTTTCAGTTTTTCAATCTCTCCCGGCAGCTGAAGCCCCAGATGCCGGCTTTCCAGCACCAGCTCCGGAACCTTCGGCACATAACCCAGGACCCGGATCCCCAGTTCTTCTTCGATCTGTTTCTTCAGCGCCTGATAGATCATGGGAGAGACCTGGTTCAGAATCACAGCGCGTATATGGCTGTCACCGCGGTATTCCAGGAAGCCTTTGACCAGAGCCAGCAGGGACAGGCTGGCTCCTCTGCCGTTTACGATCAGCACCGTCGGCATATCCAGCGTGCAGGCTACTTCATAGGTGCTTCCTTCTGTCTTCACGCCGCCCAGACCGTCGTAATAGCCCATGACTCCCTCTGCCACGGCCACATCGCATCCTGACGTGTTTCTGGCGAAAAGATAACGGGTCGTTCCGGCGTCCGTGAAAAACGTGTCCAGATTCCGGGATTTGGTACCGATCACTTTTCCATGGAACATGGGATCGATATAATCCGGTCCACATTTGAAGGACGCCACCTTAAGCCCCCGGTTGACCAGGGCCTGCAGGATCCCGCAGGTGATCAGCGTCTTTCCGCTGCCGCTGGCAGGCGCCGTAAGCAGGATTCTCGGTATCTTCATGCTTCTTCGCCTCCCCTGCAGGTGATGATATAGATGGGATTCTGCCCGGTCATCAGATGATAGGCGCCCAGTTTCCTGGATCTGGCCGTATTCACGGACAGGATCTCCTCCTCGATCAGCGGCAGTTCTTTCAGGCACTGCATCACTTCTCCCACAGTCTCCAGGGTCACCGTGTTGATCACCAGACGGACCCCTGGATTTTTTCCCAGCAGACATTCCAGGATCTCTTTTAAATTCCCCGCCGATCCTCCGATAAACGCGTGGGTCGGAGCGGGCAGGTCTTCCATGGCCTCCGGAGCCAGTCCTTTCACCACCCGGATGTTGGGTGTACAAAATTTTCTCTTATTCTGCTCGATCAGGCCGCAGGCTTCCGCATTTCTCTCGATGGCGTACACCATGCCGTCCGGGGCCTGGAGCGCCATCTCTACGGTCACGGAACCGGTTCCCGCGCCCACATCATAGACCACCGCGTCAGAAGGCAGACGGAGCTTCGCCGCTGACAGACAGCGGACCTCGCTCTTGGTCATGGGAGCTTTGCCGCGCAGAAACTCCTCGTCGCTGATACAGGAACGGGAAGCGTCGGTGGCCTCCGGATTCTCAATCAGCGCCACGCAGAGGCCGTCATAGGTCCCGTCCGCCAGATCCGCCGGCGTTCCCGACGAGATCTTCTCCTCCGGATACCCCAGCCGTTCTCCCACATGAATCCGCACATGGGAAAGTCCGTATTCCTCCAGTTCCCGGCACAGCTTACCTACGCTGTCCCCTCTGCTCAGGAGTGTGAACGTCTTCCGGTGAGTGCGCGCGGCCCCCGGAAGATTCGCGTTTCGGCCATGGACGCTTTTCAGGCACACATCTTCCCAGCTCATATGGAGTCTGGAGCAGAAATACACCACGGAAGAGATCCCGCAGACAGTCCGGATCTCATACCCTTTTCCATCCAGCGCGTCGTAGAGCCGCTTCGCCCCGCTGTAGAATCCGACATCTCCCGACAGCAGCACGGCCACACGGACATATTCCGGATGAAGTTCCATATAATCGGCGATCTTCTGAGGATCGTACGCATTGTAGGCGGGTTTGCCCTTGTGAGCCGCGGACTCCAGCATCCTGCCGGCGCCGATCAGCAGATCTGCCTCATCAATGGTCTGTTCCGCTTCCAGCGTCATGCCGGACGGGGTTCCCATGCCGATACCTACAAGAGACACCGTCCTTGCAGGAGGTTCATCCCGGACCTCTTCCGCCGGCTGTTCCGGCTCTGTCTCCTTCGCTAGCCCCAGCCGTTCTTCCAGCATGCGCACAGTCTCCGCGTAAGAATATCCCGGCAGTTCCTCCGGCCGGCCGATCAGCACCACCTGCGCCCCGGCCCGTCCGGCGGCCCGGATCTTTTCTTCAAACCCTCCTGCTTTCCCGGTCTCTTTGGTAACCAGATACCTGCAGTCAAACTGTCTCAGCATGGCAGCGTTCAAATCCTCACTGAAAGGCCCCTGCATACAGATCAGATTCTTCCCCCGGAATCCCAGCTTCTCACAGGACGCGGCCACCTCCGCCGTGGACAAAACTCTGGCATAGACCCGGTTCTCATAATCCGGAATCACCGTATATTTATACAGTTCCTTGCTTCCCGTGGTGGCCAGGATATTCCCCTCGGTACCTTTCAAATATTCCACCGCTTCGTCCACGGATTCCGTAATGACGGCCTTTCCGGACAATTCTCCCAGATCCGACGATTCCCGGATCAGACGGATATACTCTGTGCCGGTATTCCCGCATGCCTGCGCCAGGTTCTTTGACACCACGGATGCGTAAGGATGTGTGGCGTCTACCACCAGAGCAGGATCCTGAGCCTGGATCCACTGTTCCATCTGGCCTTCATCCAGCCGTCCCGCATGAACCCGGAGGCAGGGGCGCTCCGCGATCAGCGTCTCTCCGTATTCTGTCGCCACGCAGGCGATGACAGAGACTCCCCGCCCTGCCAGGTATTCCGACAAAGTCCTTCCTTCTATGGTTCCTGCAAATATAATTACTGGTTTCATCTCATTCCTCCATACAGAGTGTATAGTCCGTCAATGCAGCGGCCAGCGTCATGCCGTTTCCGGCGGTTTTCCGGATCAGGAGACGGCGCGTCCCCGCCAACCGGAGTGCCGAGCGCTCGCAGACATTACCTACGCCGGTCACGTTCTTTACAAAACCGGATTCCGTAAATCCGTCTTCTGATTCCGCCTGCTCCAGCTCTTCCGCCGTGTAAACATGAAAAGGGACTCCCAGGTCTTCTGCCAGAGCATGGAGTCCCGCCTCGTCTTTTTTCAGCTCTATGGACGCGACTGCGCAGATACTTTCCGGAAAAATCTCCCGGCGTTCCAGCTCTTCCCGCACAAATCCTTTCAGAGCTTCCCCATCCGTTCCTTTCTTACACCCGACCCCCAGCGCTACTGCCCGGGGAACCAGGTGAAGCGTCCTTTCAAACGGACGGCTGCGCCGGATATCCACGGCAAATCCCAGATCTTCCTTTCCATTCAGATCCAGCTCTTCCGGGATCCCGCCCAGCACCGGAAAGGCGCTGTACATTCCTACTCTCCGGCCCTCTACCAGTGCCGCCGCTATCTCTTTCGCCATGGGCATGGAATCCAGATACATATCTCTCCCGGCCGCGAACGCATCCACCGCAAACTTGCCGTGCAGGTCGGTGGCCGTGGTGATCACCGGATCCGCGCCCAGGATTCCGGCAGCCAGAAGCGTCAGAGCGTTCGCGCCTCCGATATGTCCGGACAGAAGCGAAATCGCATGTCTGCCCTGCTCGTCGACGACGATCACCGCCGGATCCGTCTTCTTGCTCCGCACATACGGGGCGATCGAGCGGACACAGATCCCTGTGGCGCCCACAAAGATCAGGGCGTCTTTTTCCTGAAACTGGCGCCCGGTCCAGGAGGTCAGGGAATCATTTAACAGACAGATTCCTTCCGCTTCCGCCTCCTCCCTGGAGACGCCTTTCCTCTTCAGCCACACTTCACAGCTGATCCCCTGCTCCCCGAATCCCTTCCGGAGCTTCTGCATGATTGTCCCGCTGTTCTTCGTAAAACCGATCAACGCTGTCTTCATGATCTCTGCTCTCCGATCTTTTCTACCAGACTGTCTACATGGACGGTCTGCCCCAGGACGCCGTACACCTTTGAAAAGGTGATCACGCCCGTTTCCAGGCTTCCCTGCGCCCTCTGATTCACATAGAATTCCATCTTGTCCATCAGCCTGCCCATGACCTTTTCCAGATATCCCGCTTCCTTCAGATACTTCAGCGCGTCGTCCGTGGTCACACACTCCATCATCCGCTGCAGAAGCGGCAGCGGAGCCCCCGACAGGGCCGCATGGACGGTAAGCAGTTCCATCCTGGCGTCCGCATTGTGAGAGTGGGTATTCATGATGCCTCCCGCCAGCTTCACAAATTTTCCGATATGCCCCACCAGCAGCACGCCCTTCGCCCCGAACTCCACGGCCGCGTCCAGCGCCTCGCCCACAAAATTGCTGCACTTGACCGCATCATCCAGATTCAGCCCATGGCCGTACTCTTCCAGAAAATCTATGCCGTAATTTCCCGGAACGATCAGCAGATACTTCATGCCGTTCGCCAGCTTCTGGCGGATCTCTACCCGGATCGTATCGATCAGCGCCTGCTCGCTCATGGGTTCCACGATGCCGGTAGTCCCCAGGATCGAGATGCCTCCCACGATCCCCAGTCTGGGATTAAATGTCCTGGAAGCCAGCGCTTCTCCTTCCGGTACGGAGATCACCGCCTGAAGTCCGCCTTCATAGCCCAGTTCGCGGCAGATCTGCTCCAGATTTTCCCGGATCATCTGCCTGGGCACCCGGTTGATGGCCGCTTCCCCTACGGGCTGCTCCAGCCCCGGCTTCGTCACCCTTCCGACGCCCTCTCCTCCGTCCAGGAAGATGCCCGGCTCTTCCGTCCTGCGGACAACAGCCCGGATCAGGATTCCATTCGTCACATCCGGGTCATCGCCGCCGTCCTTGCGGATCGCGCAGCCGGCCTCCTGTGATGTGCGCACCGGTTCCAGTACTTCCAGATGGAGTCTGACCCCGCCCGGCGTGGTCAGATCCACAGCCGGAATCTCTTTCCCGGAAAGCAGCATATATGCGGCGGCCTTGGCGGCGGCTGCCGCGCAGGACCCGGTAGTATAGCCGTATCTTAATTTTCTATGGTTTTTATATACATACTGTTCCATGAAGGAGTCTCCTTCTATACCTGGTGTTCGTATGCCTCCACATGAGCTCCGTCCCAGGTAGCGATATGATAATAAGCGTTCAGACCCTGGTCGATCAGAGAAAGTCCCATGATCGCTCCCGTTCCTTCGCCCAGGTGCATCCCCGCATGCAGAGGCGCCTCCATACCCAGACGTTCCAGCACCAGATGCGCCGCCGGCTCCGTCGAGCAATGTGTCGCCAGCATATATTCTTTCGCCGCCGGGCAGAGCATGCCTGCCAGATATGCAGATACCGCGGAGATAAATCCATCGATCAGGATCGGCATATGTTCATGGGCCGCTCCCAGATAACACCCCACCATCCCGGCGATATCCAGGCCTCCCACCTTGGAGATCACATCCACGGCGTCTTTCGGATCCGGATTATTTACCTGAATCGCTTTCTTGATGGCACGGATCTTCCGGTCCAGTCCCTCGCTGGACAATCCTGCTCCGCGGCCGGTCACATATTCCACATCCTGGTCAAAGAGCACCGCGGCGCAGGCGGAGCTGGTCGTCGTATTGCCGATCCCCATCTCTCCGGTCACAACCAGATCATATCCTGCTTCTTTCATTTCCTTTACCAGATTGGCTCCGGTAAGGATGGCGCGGATACATTCTTCTTTCGTCATAGCCGGACCTTTGACAATATTTCCGGTACCGTGGCGCACTGCCATATTCCGGATCCTGGGGTGTTTCCCGTCTGTCAGGCATCCGATATTCACCGGAATCAGCTCACAGTTCGCCAGATTGGACATGACGCAGGCAGTGGAAAGACGGTCTCCCATGTTCTCCAGCACCTGAATCGTCACGGAGCTGTCGGTCTGGGTCACCCCTTCTTCCACAACTCCGTTGTCCGCTCCCATAATAAGCACCACTCTTTTATCCGGATGCGGGCAGGACGTCCGGCAGATCCCGGCAATCTTCACCACCGCCTCTTCCAGCCATCCCAGGCCCCTGAGAGGTTTGCACAGGGAATCCCAGTTCTTCCATGCTTCTTCCATAACCTCCCGGTCCGCCGGCTCTATTCCTTCGATCAGTTCTTCCAGTGTATTCATGATTCTTTTCCCCCTTCTTTCACGACCATAGCCTCATATTCCGGATGCTTTGCGAACCAGCTCTGGGCATACGTGCATCCCAGGATCACTTTCTTTCCCTGCTCCGACAGGTACTTTGCCGCCGCTTCCATCAGTTTTCCGGCGATTCCCTGCCCTCGCAGAGAGTTATCCACATAGGTGTGGTCGATATTCACCGTGTCTTCGTTCACTGCCGGAAAACTCACCAGGGCCGTCACCTTCTTTTCCGCATCCCACAGCTCGATCCGGTCCTCCCGATAATGAAATTCCATACGTGCTGCCCCCTGTTATTCTTTACTGTAAAGCATGGCGTTGCAGATGGTCGCCGCAATATTGCTGCCTCCTTTGCGTCCTCTCGGCACAATATAAGGCGCCCCTGCCGTCATAATCAGTTCTTTGGCTTCCACCACGTTGACAAAGCCTACCGGAGCCCCGATGATCAGCGCCGGTTTTACTTTTCCTTCCCGGATAAGTTCATACAGGCGGATCAGCGCCGTCGGAGCATTGCCTACGGCGAAGATCACTTCTCCCGGAAGCGAAGCGCCCCGTTCCATACAGATAGCCGCGCGGGTACAGCCCCTCTCTGCCGCCTCCTTTGCCACGTCTTCATCAGACATGAAGCAGTATGCTTCCCCGCCGTATTCTTTCAGTTTCTTTTTGTTGATGCCGGACCAGGCCATACGGGTATCCGTTACCACCGACGCCCCCCGGCGCAGCGCTTCTATGCCCAGCTTCGCGGCATTTTCCGAGAAGCAGAGATTGTCTGCATAATCAAAATCCGCGGATGTGTGAATGCATCTTTTTACAATGGAAAATTCCGGCTCCGGCCAGGTTCTTCCGTTCAGCTCTTCCGTGATGATCTCCATGCTGCGTTTCTCGATGTCCGCAGGCTTTACGATTTCTATTTTATCCAGCATCAGATTCCCGCCTCCAGTATCTCATAGATTTTTTTCATATCCAGTGATCTTCTGACCAGATCGGCCAGCTTGTCATATTCCTGCTCTTTATGCGCCTGAAGATCGAAATCTTCTCCCGTGTATTCGAGTCCTTTTCGTTCCATCAGGCGGCGCACCGTCTCCTCCGCGAACCCTTCCGTATCGAAAATGCCGTGGAGATAACTTCCCAGAACGCTTCCATCCTGGTTGGCAAGGGCGTCAATCCTGCCGTCTGCCAGGCGTACCAGCTCCCGGCAGTTTCCCAGATTTTCCGTGACCCCCATATGGATCTCATAGCCGGTGACCTTACGGCCTTCCCAGCCGCTCCACAGACCCGCGCCGCGCTCCATGACGCCTTCCGTCTGTGTCCGTGTCTTTGCCTCGCTGAATACGGTCCTGGTGTCCAGAAGTCCCATACCCCTCATGGTTCCTCCATGCTCCACGCAGTCCGGATCTTCCAGCTCTTTGCCCAGGATCTGGAACCCTCCGCAGATCCCGATCACCGGCGTCTTTTTTTCGGCCTGGCGCAGGATCAGAGCTTCCATGCCGGACTCCCGGAGCCACTGCATGTCGTCCATCGTATTTTTGGTCCCCGGGATCAGGATCAGATCCGGGTCGCCCAAAAGACCCGGTTTCTGCACATACCTGAGCGATACCCCGGGCATACGCTCAAACGCGGCAAAATCCGTGAAATTGGAAATATGCGGCAAATGGATCACCGCGATATCCAGTCCTTCGCCCCGGTCTGTACGGAGCAGCCGGTCGGAAAGACTGTCTTCATCATCAATATCCAGCCGTTCCATGGGCACCACTCCCACCACCGGAATCCCGGTCTTGTCCTCGATCATCCGAAGCCCCGGTTCCAATATCTTCACATCTCCCCGGAATTTGTTGATGACCAGACCTTTGATCATGGACTGTTCATCCTCCTCCAGCAGCTTCACCGTGCCGTACAGGGCAGCGAAGACGCCTCCTCTGTCTATATCTCCCACCAGGAGCACCGGAGCGCCGGCCATCTTCGCCATCCCCATATTTACGATATCATTCTCATGGAGATTGATCTCCGCGGGACTTCCCGCTCCCTCGATGACGATAATATCATAGGCCTCGCTAAGCCTCCGGTATGCCTCCATCACGTCGGGAATCAGCTGCGTTTTATTCCGATAGTAGTCCATGGCGTCCATATTTCCCCGGACTTCGCCGTTTACGATGACCTGGCTTCCCACGTTGCTGGTTGGCTTTAACAGGATCGGATTCATATCCACCGTGGGCTCGATCCCCGCCGCTTCCGCCTGCATGGCCTGGGCGCGTCCGATCTCCAGTCCGTCCTTTGTAATATAAGAATTCAGAGCCATATTCTGGGACTTAAACGGCGCCGTCCTGTACCCGTCCTGTTTAAAAACTCTGCAGAGACCGGCGGTCAAAAAACTCTTTCCAGAATTAGACATGGTTCCCTGTATCATGATTGCTTTTGCCATCTCGTCATCATCCTTTCACACCGGCTGCCCCGTCTGAAGCGACCTTTTTCAGAGCCTGTTCCATGGCTATGGACAGCTGTATATTTTCTGCCCGGGTTTTCACCGCCACCCGGTAATATTCTCCATCCAGTCCCCGGTAGTTGCCGCAGCGCCGGATCAGGATACCCTCCGGAAGCAGGCGCTCATAGAGATCCGTGATCCCGGGCGCCCGGAAAAACAGATAATCCGCCTGGCCGTCCCAGACCTGCAGGCCCAGACGTTCCAGATCCTCCTTCATCCGCTTCCGTTCTTTCCTCACCAGCGCAACGGCTTTCTCTTTATATTCCTGTTCTCTAAGAGCGGCGACTCCTGCTTCTGACGCCAGCACGCTGACTCCCCAGCACTGTCCCGCCCGCTCCATGCCTTCCAGCAGATCCTTGCACCCGCTGATCCCGTACCCCAGGCGGATCCCGGGCATGGCATACATCTTGGTAAAGGATTTCAGAATAAACAGGTGCGCATACTTCTTTGTCTCCTCAATCAGGGAACGCTCCTCCTGACCGGTAAAATCCAGGAAACATTCATCCAGCACCAGAAAAATTCCCAGATGTTCTGCTTTTTTAAGAATCTGAATCAATAGTTCCTGATCCGTCAGAATTCCTGTAGGATTATTCGGATTGCAGAGAAACATCACATCGGGACGCTGTTCCATCTGTTCCAGGATATCCTTCCGGACCTCCAGATCCGCTTCCATGCGGTAAAACAAAAGCTGCGTACCTGTCTGTTTCAGCGCTTCCTCATATTCGGAAAAGGTGGGCGCCGTCAGTAACGCTCGTTTCGGACGAAGCGCGTAGGCCAGCCGGTAGATCAGATCCGCGCCTCCGTTTCCGCAGATCAGGAAATCCTCCGGAACTTTGTGGTATTCACTCAGAGCGCCTTTCAGTCTCCGGCACAAAGGATCCGGATAATGGACCGCCTGGTCCAGCGCCTCCGTCACAGCCCGTCGGACGCCTTCCGGCATCCCCAAAGGGTTGATATTGGCGGAAAAATCCAGAAGAGTCCCTTCCCTGCGGAAACGTTCCAGACTGCCGTCATATATATTTCCTCCGTGCTGAAGCTCCATCTAACCGTCCCTCCGGTCATACAGCAGTGCGTCGCGGATGCCTTCCGCCGTATAGACCACCGCGGACTGATATACCGGTATGCCGGCTTTTTCCGCCGCCCGTTCTGTCACCGGTCCGATGCAGACCACTTTCGCCGCGAAATCCTGTCCTTCCGTCATGGATGCGAACGCGCGTACGGCGGATCCGCTGCAGAACGTCACATAATCCACTTCTTTAAGGAGTCTTCCCAGTTCTTCTGCCTTGCGCATATCCACTGCCGTGTGATACAGGGCAATATCTGTATAAGGGATGCCTGCATTCTCCAGAGCTTCCGGCAGTTTGCGGGACGCTTCCCGCGCCCGCATCAGGAACACATGATCGTCCTTTCCCAGCATGGGGATCCATTCTTTGGAAAGATCCCTGCTGCTGAAAGCAGACGGTACGAAATCCGCCAGGATTCCATGCTTCTCCAGTTCCCTTCTGGTGCCGTCTCCGATCACGGCAAACTTCACCGACGCCAGACCGCGGATATCTTTTCCGCATTCTCTGAGCCGCCGGAAGAACAGCTCCACGCCATTGCTGCTGGTAAATACGATCCAGGTACAGGTGTCCAGCGCTTCCATGGCACGCGCGACATTTTCATTATCCTCCGGCTCTGTACGGATCAGGCTGAACCTTATGGCCTCGGCCCCCTCTTCTTCCAGGACGCCGCACAGGTTCTCCGCCATCTTCTCCGTGGCCGTCACCAGCACCCTCGTGCCGGACAAAGGCTTCCTGCCAAACCAGGCCACCGCCTCACGGACGGACACGACTTCCCCGATCACCGAAATGGCCGGGCTCTCGATCTCTGCACGTTCCGTCTCTTCGGCAATATTTTCCAGAGTCCCTGTCACCACCCTCTGGAGCGCCGTCGTCCCCGCCTGTACCACGGCTGCCGGAGTCTTCGGATCTTTGCCGTACTCTATCAGCTGCGCCGCGATATTGGGCAGATTTTTAAGCCCCATCAGGAAAATCAACGTACCTTCTTCTTTCGCCAGAGTACTGTAATCCAGAGACGGATTCTGCTTGTGCTGCCCCTCATGTCCGGTGATCACGTGAAAGGAAGAAGCATAATCCCGGTGCGTCACCGGAATTCCCGCATAAGCCGGAGCGCCGTAGCAGGAAGATACTCCCGGCACAATCTCAAATTCGATCCCGGCATCCTTAAGCTCCTGGGCTTCTTCTCCTCCTCTTCCGAAGATAAAAGGATCCCCGCCCTTTAAGCGGACTACTTCTTTTCCTTCCTTTGCCTTGCGGATCAGCAGCTGATTGGTTTCCTCCTGTTTCAGATGATGATGGGAGGAACGTTTGCCCGCATAGATCAGCTCCGCGTCCGGTCTCGCCTCATTCAGGAGAGAATCCGTCGCCAGACTGTCATAGACGATAACATCGGCCTCCCGGATACAGGAAAGACATCTCTTTGTCACCAGGTTCAGATCCCCCGGGCCGGCTCCCACCAGCCGTACTTTACCCTGCCGGATCCGGTCAGCCATCTCCCGTCCCAGCGCAGCTCCCAGCTCCGGATCAGTACCGGTCTGCCTGCTGCCGGAAACTCTCTTCGCGTGAACACAATCCGGCGCATACAGCGCTTCCATATAAAGGGTTCCATCCTCCATCCGGGAAAGCGCCGCGGCAGGAGCGTTGCAGCTTCCTCCGATAGCGGACAGGTATGCCCGTTCCGCGCTCAGGCAGACATACGCCTCCGGATCATTGATCCGTTCCAGGATCTCTTTCAGGTTCAGATCGCCGTCACGGCTCTCCACAGCCAGGATCGCCTGTCCTGCGGCGGGCAGGCAGACCGATGGTTCCAGATGTTCAAAGAAATACTCTCCGCCGGACGCCATCTCCAGACGCTCAAGGCCTGCGGCGGCCAGGATGATCGCGTCATACCGGCCTTCCGACAGCTTTCTCAGTCGGGTCTGTACATTCCCCCGGATCATCTTTACCTGAATCAGCGGATTTACCTTGCGGATCTGCAGCTCCCTGCGAAGGCTTCCGGTACCCACCACGCTTCCCGGTTTCAGGTCTTTGAGGCGTGTCCCGTCCAGAGTCACGACTACATCTTCCACCGGTCCGCGCGTCAGCGCCGCGCCGATCCCGAGACCTTCGGCAAATTCCATCGGCATGTCTTTGGCGCTGTGCACTGCCAGGTCAATCTCCCCCCGCAGCAGGGCGTCTTCCAGTTCCTGGGTAAAGACGCCTTTTCCTCCGAAAGATGTGAGCGACCGGTCCAGCTGCTCGTCACCCTGCGTAGACAGCTCGGCAATCTCCACTTCCAGGTCCGGAAATGCTTCCAGGATCTTTTCTTTCACTATATTGGTCTGGACCAGGGCGAGCATGCTCTTCCTGGTCCCTATACGTATCTTCTTCTGCATGACGCCTCCTTACAGACGGTATCCGCGCGGAGTGATCATCCTGCCGTCTTTTACATAGGTCTGGGAGTTGCCGATGATGACGACGCTGAACATGTCGATCTCGGCGTCCTTTAAATGCTCCAGCGTCGTGATACAGGAGGATTCTCCTTTTCTTCCCGCATGGCGCACGATGCCCGCCGGCGTCTCTTTATCCCGGTACTTCATCAGAATATCCGCCGCCTGTTCCACATACCCGGTTCTCTTTTTGCTCTTGGGATTATACAGGCAGACGATCATATCGCCCTGTCCGGCGCAGTCTACCCTCTTCATGATCAGATCCAGCGGCGTCATCAGGTCGCTCAGGCTGATCACCGCGAAGTCGTGCATCAGCGGCGCTCCCAGTACCGAGGCAGCCGCGCTGGCGGCCGTCACGCCCGGGACAGTCTCGATCTCGATATCCGCATGTTTCTCCGCGGCCACCTGATAGATGATCCCGGCCATTCCGTAGATCCCGCTGTCTCCGCTGGACACCATCGCCACAGTCTGGTCTTTCTGCGCTTCTTCCACTGCCATCTCACAGCGCTTTACTTCCTGCATCATAGGCGTCGCGATATAATGTTTGTCCGGGAAAAATTCCTTCAGCATCTCCACATACGTGGTATATCCCGTCACCACGTCCGCTTTCTTGATCACTTCCACGGCTTTCACCGTCATATGTTCATATCCGCCCGGGCCAAACCCGACCACATATAATTTACCCATTTCCTAGTTCTCCTTCATATGCTCAAAAAATGCTCTCAGCTCCTTAGGATCGGAATTGTCACGGATCCTGTAGAACATCTTATCAATGGCATGTTCAAATCCTTTCTTTTCCGCCTCCTGAAGCATCCATTCTTTCAATGCGCGGACCTCCGGCAATGCCTGCTGGAAGATCATCCATCTTTCAAAATCCACTCTGGATTCTTCCAGAATATGGTCCGCTTCCACGGCCTCGTGCATCTTTTTCTCATTATTGGTTTTTGCAAGCTCCCGGAAGTCGTCAATGTCGTATCTCCGAATGCCGGGCAGCCACTCTGTCTTTTCTTCGATATCGATCGGTACGGCCAGATCCACCAGCACGCGGGGCTTGGAAGTCCGCAGACTTCTTGCCAGCTTTTCATAAGTCAGCGTATAGTGCGGACTGCTGGTGGCGCTGATGATAACGTCCATATCGTCCACCAGATCATAACGGTTTTCATATTCCATCACCTGGTAGGCAATTTTGTGATGATGGTCTTCATGCGCCTGCGCCAGATTGCGGGAAGTCAGATAGACACGTACTCCTTCAATACACTGCAGGTTTTTCAGCACCGTGCTTCCGATCTTCCCGGAAGCGCCGATAAGCATGACATTTTTTCCGTGAAGCGTGCCCAACCCCTGCTCCGCAGCTTTGATCGCCATCGTGGCTGTAGAAACTGTAGTCCTGGAAAGCTCCGTCTCCGTTTTCACTTTTTTCGCCGCTGTCACCGCGAAGCGGAACAGCGTATTCAGATAGACGCCGCAGGTACCCGTCTTCCTCGCCTGGTCGTGCGCCCGTTTCACCTGGCCCAGGATCTGATCCTCTCCCATTACCATGGAATCCAGTCCCGCGGCCACCCGGAACAGATGCGCCACCGCGCCGGTGTCGCTGTAAAGCCGGATATAGTCGCCGATATTCTCCACATCCGCCGCGTCCGCGAACTCCAGAAGCAGCTCCTGCACACGGGTAAAATTACTCTCTTCCCGGTCTGAATAAGTATAAATCTCCGTCCGGTTGCAGGTGCTGATCAGGATACATTCCGTGGCAATCCCGCGCTCCACCGCCTGACGCATCAGTTCGCGCTGCTGCTCCTCCGGGAAAGCAAACAACTCCCGGATAGCGAGAGGTGCCACCCGATGACTGATGCTGATCAGTGAAATTCCCATCACTCGCTCACTCCTTTTCGGAACTCCGTCGTAAAGGTCTTATCATACAGTTTGGACAATTCATATTCATCGCCGAGGAAATCTCCCACCACGGTCAGCGCCGTCTTGGTGATTCCTGCGGCTTTTACCTTCTCCGCAATATTCGTCAGATCTCCGATGACGATCTTCTGGTCCTCCCAGGTGGCTTTATATACCACAGCCACAGGAGTGTCCGGGCGGTATGCCTGACGCAGGATCTCGCTCATCTCGTCCAGCATGCCCACGCTCAGGAAGATGATCATCGTCGCGTTGTGCTGTGCCAGGTCCAGAAGCTTTTCCTTGGGCGGCATGGGAGTACGTCCTTCCATACGGGTCAGGATCACAGTCTGGCTCACACCGGGCAGAGTGTATTCTTTCTTCAGCACGGCCGCCGTGGCCAGGAAGGAGCTGACGCCCGGGATCACCTCATATTCGATACCCAGCTCATCCAGCCGGTCCATCTGCTCCCTGTGGGCTCCATAGATCGCCGGATCTCCGGTATGGACCCTGGCCACCTTCAGTCCCTTCTCCTCCGCGTCCTTCATGACTTCGATCACTTCATCCAGATGCATCGTGGCACTGTTGTAAATCACCGCGCCCTCTTTCGCGTCCGCCAGCACCTGCGGGTTCACCAGAGACCCCGCGTAGATGATCACGTCCGCGCTGTCAATAATTTTCTTTCCCTTGATCGTCAAAAGCTCCGGATCCCCGGGACCCGCTCCGATAAATGATACCATTCTCTATTTTCCCTCTTTCTTTATAATAACTGTCGTAAAGTAGCTGTATTCTCTGTCTGCATCCAACGGTCCGACATATTCGTCTTCCATCCCCACTCTGGACAGAACGGTGGCGTGGGACAGGGGAATGTTTCTCTCCTCCATCATCTGACGCAGTTTGCCGATGCTGTTCCCGGCTTTCATCACCACAATATTCTCAAAGGAATCAAACGCGGTCTTAAGCGCGGCGTTCTCTCTGGCTGACGGGACGATAGCCAATGCTTCGTTGCCCTCCATCAGGGCCACCTGGGCACGGGCCGCGCCGCTGCAGAAGGAAGGAATCCCGGGGATAATCTCCGTCTCGAAACCCTCTGCCGCCAGGTAATCGTTCACATACATATAGGTGCTGTACACCGATACATCTCCCAGCGTGATCATGGCAATATCTTTTCCCTTGCGAAGTTCGTCCGCCAGCAGTTCGCAGGCCGCCTGACGGCATTTCTTTCTCTCTTCCTCGTCAGGATGCATACGGAAGACCACTTCCATGATCTCTTTCCGGTCCAGATCCACCACCGGTCGGATGATCTCCAGAGCCGTGCTGTATTCTCCTTCTTCCTTTACCGGTACCGCGATGATATCCGCGCTGTCCAGGATTTTTTTCGCCTTCAGCGTCAGAAGTTCCGGATCCCCGGGGCCCACGCCGATTCCATAAATCTTACCCATCTCTGTTCTCCTTATTGTCCATTGCAAAAAAATAACCCGCATACCGAAGTATGCAGGTCTCATCGCGCATCGTATATACCGCGAACACAGGTGTCCGTCATGGCTGCGGTCAGGATCTGCTTTCTTCGGAAGCTCTCCCTGTCTCAGAAAGCAGGTTTCCTGACTTACGTTCGCAGCTCTATCTCTCCTTCTCACCGGCGCCGCGTCTTCCTGCGGCGTCTTCCTGGCAATGGCTTTATAAGATATCGCTCCCGCTTACAGTGACCGGATCGTTCAGGACTTCCACCTGATTCCCTTTTCCGCCCGCCTTTGGGCGCACTTTCTGATCATTTTTGTCCACGGACATCATATCACATCCGTGAGCATTCGTCAACGAAGCGGCTCCTCCCGCATTAAAATTGACATATTTTCTCGCAATGATTATAATATCTTTATTACGTGTGTAAGATTTAAGGAGGAGTTCCTATGTCAGATCTGCCCCAGATTTCGGAAGCTGAATTCAAAGTCATGAAAGTCATATGGAAATACGCGCCTATCAGCACCAATGAGATTACAGACCGTCTGACCAAGTCCACTTCGTGGAGTCCGAAAACCATCCAGACCCTGATCAAACGTCTGGTAACCAAAAAAGTTCTTTCCTGTAAAAAGCAGGGACGGGTATTCGTATATACGCCTCTGGTAAATGAAAAAGATTACGTAAGCCAGGAAAGCAAATCTTTTCTGCAGCGTTTCTATGATGGCAATATTGCCACCATGCTTTCAGCTTATATTGAAAATGAACGGTTGTCAAAATCGGAGATTGATTCTCTCCGTTCCCTTTTGTCCGGTAAAGATACACAGGAGGAAAGAAAAGATTTTTAAAGGAGAAACCGCATGGCGCATTTTATCATCCGTTTTTTATTTTGTAATCTTCTGATCTGCCTGGCTGTGGGCGTCCTTCTGGGCGCGAAACGGCTGTTCCGCCGCTGTCTCACCAGCCATATGCAGTATCATCTGTGGTTTCTGCTGCTGGGAATCCTGGCAGTCCCTTTCCTGCCGATTCGTCTCTCCGGATTCCTGCCGTTTTTCTCCTGGTTTGAAAAAATGCCTGCCGCATCCGCTTCCCCCGCCGGATCTGCCGCAGCGCAGGCCGGCACCATCAATCAGGCTGTTTCCGGGAACTGGATGAATGATTTTACCCTATCTGTCGCCCGGGATGCTTCTATCGCAGGAACTCTCCTGAGTGTTCTGTGGGTCCTCGGTATCCTGGCGATGCTCCTGATGATCGGCAGATCCCGGATTCAGCTTCATGCAGTCAGAAAATCGGCGCTCCCTCTGGAAAACAGAAAGATTTATCAGATATATCAGAACTGTCTGTCCGAGATGAAGATCCGAAAAACCATTCCCATTTACAGCGCGGCATTTCTGACTTCACCCGTTATAGACGGCCTTTTTCTCCCGCGCGTTTATGTGCCGCTTCCGCTCATCTCCGATTGTCGGGAAAACGAACTGCGGTACATCCTGCTCCATGAGCTGCAGCATTATCGGCGCCGGGATGCTCTGGTCAATTATCTCATGGTAGCCGCCGGCGTTCTGTACTGGTTCAACCCTATCGTATGGTTCGCTTTTAAGCAGATCCGCACAGACAGAGAGATCGCCTGCGACACTTCTGTTCTGGAAATAATCGGAGAGGACTCCCGCATTGACTATGGCAATACCCTGATCAATTTTGCCGAGAAAATATCTTTTTCACCGTTTCAGTTTTCTCTGGGAATCAACGGAAACGCGGCTCAGATCCGGAAAAGGATCCTGAATATCGCCGGCTACCGCCCTGCCACTGTCAGAAGAAAACTGTACGGACTTCTCTCCTGCGTTCTGACCGCCATTCTTCTGTCTGGATTTCTCCCCGCCCTGTCTTCAAGGGCTGCAGACACGGACCGGTATCACGGACGGGAAAACGGCCGGAATATCTCCGACCTGGATCTGAGCACATATTTTGGCGCCTATGACGGGAGCTTCGTGTTATATGAAGCCGCTTCTGATTCCTGGCAGATCTATGAGAAAGAAAATGCATCGACCCGGATACCTCCCGCTTCGACTTACAAGATCTACAGCGCCCTGTTCAGCCTTCAGTCAGGCGTCATCTCCCGGGAGGATTCGCGGATACCCTGGGACGGGCAGGATTATGCCTTCGATTCCTGGAACTCGGACCAGACTCTGGAATCTGCCATGTCTGATTCTGTCACATGGTATTTTCAGGAGATCGACCGCAGGCTCGGTATTTCCGCTATCGATAGTTTTATACAGGAAATCGGCTACGGCAACGAAACTGTCAGCAGCAGCGCCTCGACCTACTGGTATGATTCCTCTCTGAAGATCTCTCCCATAGAGCAGGTAGAGATGCTGGAAAAGTTTTATAATAATGATTTTGGATTTTCGTCTGAAAATATTGAGACGGTCAAAGATTCGATCCGGCTCTTCTCCGGCGGAGACGGCGTACTCTATGGAAAAACCGGCACGCTGGCGTCTGAAGGCCGGAACGTATGCGGATGGTTCATAGGATTTATCGAAAGAGAAGACGCCCCTCTGTATTTCGCCGTCAATATACAGGATGAAGACAGCGCGGCGGGTGCCGCTGCGGCAGAGCTTGCCTTTTCGGTTTTGTCCGACATGGGGATCTGGGATCAGGACAGATAGGGGGAGTGCCGCCTCCCCTTATCTACTGTTTTCGCAATAATCAGATATAATCTGAACGGCAATATCCCTGGCCGCGGCGCTGGTGGCATCCCTTTCTTCTGACTGCCCCAAATATACGCAAAAATATACGGGTTCTTCCGATGTTTCCGCAAATCCTGTAAACCACGCATCCACAGTTATACCGTCCGTCTTTCCCATTCCTGTTTTTCCGTACACAGGGATGTCCGTCCCATACTCCTCCGGCAGACGCATAACTTCTTTTAATATCTCTATTGTTTCTTCTGAATACGTACTGTTTTCTCCAAAGATCCGTTCCATGACCTCTGTCTGTTCTTTCGGAGAGATCTTAAGCGAAGACTTGATCCAGAATCCGGTCAGCGCGCGGTTGCTGTTATTTGTATTCTGTTCTCCCTTCCAGTCAGAGATGTCGCAGTTCCCGTAAGCAAGCTTTTCCAGTTCCTTCTGCATTGTCTCCCGGCCGATCTCGTCTATGACCTCCCGGAAATACCAGACACAGGAAGTACGGAACGCGTCCTCAAATCCAATATCCCGGTTCCAGTCCTCGTTCCAGAACATCTCTCCGCTCCATGTCCGCACAGAATCGTCCGGCAGGATGATCCCCTGCTCCAGACCGATCAGGGAAGATATGATCTTGAAGGTAGAGCACGGTGATCTGCGTGTCCCGGCCAGTTCGCCATTGTATACGGCATAGCGGTTTTCCGCGCGGTCGTAGATCACCGCCGCTCCGGTCAGCCCGCCAAAATACGAAGACCAGTCTTCGTCCATGATTTGAGGTTCTTCCTCTTCCAATTCCTCCCCCGGTTCTTCATCCTGCGTAATATTCTCAGCAATCTTCGGCGGTTCTTCAGAAATATCCGCAGGTTCTGCCGGCGGTTCTTCCGGTTTCGCATGCCTCCATGATGATACGGTCAAGATCAGAACGATCACGCATACTGCCGCTCCCAGTCCCAGACAAACTTTTTTCACAGGTGTGTCCTCCTTGTTATTCTAATCCAAAATAATAATTAAATATATTTCTTCCTGCCATAGTAGCATTGGAAGAAGCATATCCATTGGCAATCCTGACTGCTATTGTAATCTCCGGAGCTTCTGCAGGCGCATAGCCGGCGAACAGAGCATGATCCGGCCTGTATTTTGATTCCTGCGCAGTTCCTGTCTTACCTGCCACATTGATCTCCATATCTTTCAAAACCGCGTTTTCCTGTGCAAACTGCTGCATCCCGGTCTGAACTGTATCCCATACCGGATCCGGAAGATCAATATGCCAGTTTTCCTCACCTTCCGTATTTTCAATCAACGTAAGCGGACTACCGTCTCCTCTTGACGCCACAGCATTGATATACCGCGCCAGCTGAGTCGTCGTATAGTTATGCGTCCCTTGTCCGATCGCAGACGGAATTCCATATGCATCTGTCATATGAGGAACCGATTCATAAATTTCTATCCCTGATGTTTCATTTAAATGAAACATCTCCGCATATTTTCTCAGGCAATGCAGCGCCTGCCCATCGTCAAAACTGCCTCCTTGCTGCATTCCAAGCCGATAAGATATCTCACAAAGATAATCATTGCAGGAGAATTGCAGTGCCGTCGGCGCATTGGCCACCTCCCCGTGTCCGGAATGTTTCCAACATCTTAGGGAAGGCTCAACCTTGTCAAATACACCATCGCAGAACACTTCCGTATCCGCCTGAATAACGCCTTCCTGTATTCCTGCTATAATAGTAAGCGGTTTAAAAACAGAACCCGGAGCAGTCAACTGCTGTGTCGCCCTGTTATACAGAGGCAGAGAGCGATCATTTAAAAGGCTGCCGTAATACTCGTCGTCCACCTGATTAGCGAGCCGGTTATTGTCATACCCCGGATAAGACACACAGGCTAGCACATTGCCCGTCCCCGTTTCCACCACAACAGCTGACGCCGAACACGGATCCAACGCCAGCTGTGCCGGGGTAATCTCTCTTGTCTGTATTTTTTTCTGGATAAACTCAAATGCATCCATACTTCCGTTCGTGAGCCGCTCATAATCTTCGTCTCTTTCCGGAAATATCTCCTGTTCGTATAAAAGTCCGCATATTTCCATATTTGTGATCCTTCCTTCCAGAATCAGATAGCGGAACATCTTTTTACAAAATGTATCATCATTCTTCAAATCTTCCAGAATCTGCTCTGAAAGGACATGATAGATTTCATCCGCTGTATTATACTTATCTTTCAGATCCATATCTTCCGTTTTGATCCATCCGTTCTGCGCCGCATAAAAGAGATATTCCCGGAGACTGATTTCCCCTCCAGACTTCCATTCTCTATATACATCATCTTGGTCTGCTGCAGTCACATCCAGATAACTGCAGCTTTCTTCGATATAGGAAACATAATCCTGCATTTCAGGAGAAAGCATCCGATATGAAGTTCCCTCACCCTCCAGTTCAATCCGAATCGCCCCCAGTACTTCTTCCTGCTTTTTTTCCCATATTCCTGCCATACGTTTTTCCAGCTCCGACGCTTCTGCATCATAAAATTCTCCCGTCCTGATTACTCCGTTTTCAAACAGTGCAATATATACGTCGTAAACCGGGATACGGATATCCGTCGTATCCGCAATATTTGTTTTATCAAAATTTTTCGCATTAATCAAATTCTCCGAAAGAATTTCCGCCAATTTTTGTTCCAGAAAATCATATACAGCTATCTGCAAATCCTTATCAACAGTAAGGGATATATCTTTTCCATTTACCATTTCCTGTATGACCGCCCCTTCTCCCAAAACTCTGCCCATATTGTCCACATATATCTGCCTCTTTCCATCGGTTCCCTGCAAATCCTTTTCCAGATACTGTTCCAGTCCCGCTTTCCCGACTATCGAATCCATCGTATATCCCTTATCAGAGTCTTCAAATTCACTCAGTTCTTCTTCTGATATCTTCCCTACATATCCCAGAATATGTGAAAACGCCTCTCCTCCATTATATACCCGTTCCCAATCCTGACCGATGTCAGCGCCTGCCAGTTTTTCCGAATTTTCCAGCATGAAGGCCACTGTCTCCTCTGATACATCCCGGGCTATCACAATCGGCACATATTTCTGATATGCGTGAAATGACAGCATATAACGAATTCCAAGAATATCTAGTATTTCTTCCTGAGTATAATTTTCCGGCAAACCGTATGTACTGCGTTCCTGAGATGAATAATCCGATTCTCCGGTTCCATAAAGTGCGTACCGACCGTTTCCGGCCAGGAATCGCACCATATCGTCTGCGCTCATCGCTTTCTGTTCTTCCGTCATCTCATCCGGATCAGTTTTTCCGAATACATCCGCCTTAAACCGATCCAGAGCATTTCCCTTTACCGTGTACATATAACTACCATTCTCTCCTGCCGCAATCTTTAAGTCGTGAATCATCTGTTCGCCATTCCGTGCCAGCGTTTTTGATATTTGATATATCATTCCATTTAGTGCAAGATGATGCTGCCGTTCATTTTCATATATATCCACGTCTGTTAAAGTAACTGTATAAACCAGCCGGTTATATGCGAGAAGTTCCCCGTTGCGGTCGTAAATATTCCCCCGAAAATTATGTTCCCGGACAGTCCGCACCGCCTTTAGCACAGATTGTTCCGCATACTTTTCTCCATCTACAATCTGCAGCGTCCAAAGACGCGCTAAAAGAAATAAAAACCCCAGAATGATTGCTGTTATCAGTATGTATGTTCTTATACGGTCATCCTTTTCCATTGCTTCTCCTTTTATTACATTTGTAAGATTTAATATCAAAAATATTACATCTGTAATAATAAAAAGTCAAGCTTTCAAATAAAAATACGCCAGTCCGACCAGAACTGACGTATTTTCAGATTATCTTTTTGTTATGATTCAGCAGTATTCCCGGAAATCTTCTCCGGTTCCCTATCCAGGATTTCCATGAACTCGTCTCCTGTGATCGTTTCCTTCTCATAGAGATATTTCGCCAGTTCATGGAGCTTTTCCATATGAGATTTCAAAAGCCCTGCGGCTTTTTCATACTGCTTTTTCAAAAGCTGGTTCACCTTCTCGTCCACCACTGCCGCAGTCTCCGCCGCGCACGCCAGGGAAGCGTCGCCGCCCAGATACTGATTGCCCACCGTCTCCAGCGCCATCATACCGAACTCATCGCTCATACCATACCGGGTGATCATGGCTCTCGCCAGTTTCGTCATCTGCTCGATATCATTGGAAGCTCCTGTGGTAATGGAACCGAAGATCAGCTGCTCCGCAGCCCGGCCTCCTGCATATGTAGCAATCTTATTTTCCAGTTCTTCCTTGCTTAAAAGGTGCTGTTCCTGCGCTTCCACCTGCATGGTATAACCCAGTGCGCCGGAAGTACGGGGGATAATCGTGATCTTCGTAACCGGAGCAGAATGAGTCTGCAGCGCCGCCACCAGCGCATGACCGGTTTCATGATAAGCCACGATCATTTTCTCTTTATCAGACAGCACCGCATTCTTTTTCTGATATCCGGCAATTACCACTTCAATACTTTCTTCCAAATCCGCCTGGGTAACATACGCCCTTCCGCTTCGCACAGCCCGGAGAGCAGCTTCATTGACCATATTGGCCAGCTCGGCTCCTGACGCTCCGGCTGCCGCTCTTGCGATAGCATTAAAATCGATATCGTCGCCAAGTTTCACTTTCTTGGCATGAACCCTGAGAATAGCCTCTCTGCCGTTGAGATCCGGCAATTCCACCGGTATCCTCCGGTCAAAGCGGCCCGGACGGAGCAGGGCCGGATCCAGGGTCTCCGGGCGGTTGGTCGCCGCCAGAATCACGACGCCTTTGGAGCTGTCAAATCCATCCATCTCTGTCAAAAGCTGGTTCAGCGTCTGCTCTCTCTCATCATTCCCTCCGATGCCGTTTCCGTCGCGCTTCTTCCCGATCGTATCAATCTCGTCAATAAATACAATGCAGGGCGCTTTTTCATTGGCCTGTTTAAACAGATCTCTCACTTTCGCGGCTCCCATGCCCACGAACATCTCCACAAACTCGGAACCGGAGATGGAAAAAAACGGGACTTCCGCTTCGCCCGCCACCGCTTTTGCAAGGAGAGTTTTACCCGTTCCGGGAGGCCCTACCAGCAGAGCGCCTTTAGGCATCTTGGCCCCGATTTCCTGGTATTTATCCGGATTATGCAGGAAATCCACAATCTCCTGCAAAGCATCTTTGGCCTCTTCTTCACCTGCCACATCGCTGAATTTAATGCCGGTCTCGCTGGCCACATAGACTTTGGCATTGCTTTTTCCAAAAGACATGGCGTTTTCAAAACCGCCCCCCATTTTCTTCATCAGACTTCTGGACAGAAGCTGTCCGATGGCGATAAAGATTACCAGCGGAATCACAATTGAAAGAATCCCGCTCAGAAGAGGCGACATTTCTTCCTCGTGCACCTCTCCAAATTTACACCCGGACGCATACAGACGGTCAACCAGAGAAGTATCCGAATTGAAAGTAGTTGTCCGATAATAGGTCGGCTCTTCTTCCTTGTCTGTGAAATAAATATAATCCTGCTCCACCTGTACGACAGCCACTTCTTTTTCATCCAGCATGTTCAGAAATGTCCCATAATCCACTTCCTCAATCTGCTGCTTAAGAATGCTCGGAAAAAGAAATGTGTTCAGCAGAATCATGATCACCAGCACGATACAGTAATAAAATATCAGGGGCTTTTTAGGGGGTTTTACCTGTTGCATCAACTTCACTCCTTATAATCCTATAATAAACGGCACTGGCTGCCGCCAAACATACAATATCATATATTTTCTCTTCACTCAATAAACTAAATATAAACTGATAAATATAAACTAAGTTCCGTTTTTCTCTTTTCTTTTCCGATAATATTCGGTACAATAAAGGCATCAAACAATCGGAGGCGTTTATCTATGAAGACATATGATGTGATCGCTTTGGGCGAACTTTTAATCGACTTTACACAGAACGGGTTAAGCGAACAGGGAAACGGTCTTTTTGAAGCCAATCCCGGCGGCGCTCCCTGCAATGTGCTTTCCATGCTGAACAATCTGGGTAAAAAAACATCCTTTATCGGAAAAGTAGGCAATGACCAGTTTGGTCTCACATTAAAACATTCTCTGGAAGACCTGGGGATCGGCACAGAAAATCTGTTGATGGACGATCAGGTACATACAACTCTGGCCCTGGTTCATACTTTTGAAAACGGAGACCGGGATTTTTCCTTCTACCGCAATCCGGGTGCGGACATGATGCTTCGCGCAGATGAACTGAATGAAGAACTGCTGCAGGATACCCGCCTCTTCCATTTCGGGACTCTCTCCATGACCCACGAAGGTGTACGGGAAGCAACAAAAAAGGCCGTACGGATCGCAAAAGAATCCGGCGCACTGGTAAGCTTTGATCCCAACTTAAGAGAGCCTCTGTGGGATACTCTCGACAATGCAAAAGAACAGGTTCGCTGGGGTCTGGGACAATGCGATGTGCTGAAGATCTCTGATAATGAGATCCAGTGGCTGACCGGAGAAAAGGATTTCACCAGGGGCGTTGCGAAGATTCGTGAAGAATTTCCGATTCCGCTGATTCTGGTATCCATGGGAGGCGACGGAAGCCGGGCATACTATAACGGCGGGTATGTGGAAGCAGCCCCATTCCTTCAGAAGAATACCATCGAGACCACCGGAGCCGGAGATACCTTCTGTGCCTGCGTCATCAATTATGTACTGGATCACGGACTGAAAGGACTGACAGACGATCAATTAAAAGAGATGCTTACCTTCGCCAATGCCGCCGCATCCATCATCACCACACGCAAAGGCGCTCTGCGTGTCATGCCGCAAAAGCAGGAAGTGCTGGATTTTCTCGCTGCACACTCATAAAACAGCCGATTATTCCGGAAGGCATGAAATTACTGCCTGTCATTTTATTTTTAAGGAGGGATCTATATGGATTTCTTAGACAAAATCAATGAATTTGCCAGAACAGCCGCTGACAAAACCGGCGAAGCCATCGACACCGCCCGGCTGAAAGCCCAGATCATGAACGATACCAAATCCATCAAGGAGCTGGAGGCAAAGATCGGCGATCATTATTACAAAAAATTTGCCGCCGGAGAACCTGTAGATGAAGAAGTCATGGAATACTGCACCGCCATCTCCGTCCACAAACAGAGCATAAAAGAAAAAGAAGCGGCTCTGAACACGGAACGGACAGTGTCCGACGACTTTGCGGATGAGGATCCATTCGCATAATCTTAAACACATTTGGGACTGTGCATTTTGCACAGTCCCAGGCACTGTCACTCCACAACCACATCCGCATATTCCGCTCCCGCGGCTTTTCTCAGATCTTCCGGCTTAAGTTCCAGCTGTGTTCCGATTCTTCCTCCGCTGACCACAATCTTTTCCAGCTTTTCGGCGCTCGCGTCAATCCTGGTCACATACTGTTTCTTCATGCCGACTGCCGTACAGCCGCCCCGGATATAACCGGTCACCTGCTGGATTTCTTTTACATGGATCATGGATAGGGATTTCTCCCCTACTACCTTCGCCGCTTTCTTCAGATCCAGTTCTTTGTCTATGGGAATCACAAACACAAAATAATTCTTGCTGTTTCCCACCGTCACCAGCGTCTTATATACCTTTTCATATGGCAGATGCAGCATATCCGCAATCTGGAGCGCATCTACGAACTCTTCGCATTCATACGTATGCGCTTCATAGGGAATCTTCATCCGATCCAGGATACGCATAGCATTCGTCTTGATCTCTTTTGATTTCGCCATAATTCTCCTCCGCACTAGATATTGTCTACAGGCTATACTTTATCACATCTGCGAAAAATTTCCATACTTTATATTATAATTCGACCGAAGGCGCTCCCGCAAGCGTCATCCGGTTCCGAAGGAGGCCTGCTCATGGACACTCTGATGAATGTCAGTCACGTCAGTTATGCGTACCATACCCTGGGCGGGGAGACCATGGCTCTGTCAGATATCACCTTTTCCGTGGGAGAGGGGGAATTTCTGGCCATCGTAGGGCCCAGCGGCTGCGGCAAATCCACGCTGCTCTCCCTCCTCTCCGGTCTGATGGAACCGGAACAGGGCACCATCGAGATCCGTCAAGATACCGAAGAAGGCAAGACCCAGATCGGATATATGCTCCAGAAAGACCATCTTTTTGAATGGAGGACCGTCTACCGCAATGTCATCCTGGGACTGGAGATTCAGAACCGGATGACGCCGGAAAATCTTTCCCATGTGGATCAGCTTCTGGAAGAATACGGCCTGTCCAGATTCAAAAATGCCCGTCCTTCCGAGCTGTCCGGCGGTATGCGCCAGCGCGCGGCGCTGATCCGGACGCTGGCCCTGGATCCTCAGCTTCTGTTGTTGGATGAACCGTTTTCCGCCCTGGACTATCAAACCCGTCTGAATGTCTGCGACGATGTATATCAGATCATACAAAAAGAAAAAAAGACCGCGGTGCTGGTCACCCACGATCTTTCTGAAGCTATCAGTATGGCGGACCGGGTCCTGATCCTGTCCAGCCGCCCCGCCGCCGTCCGCAAGACCGTCGAGATCCGATTCACCGCAGACGGGCTGACTCCCATGGAGCGGCGGCAGGCTCCGGAATTCAAAGACTATTTCAATGAAATCTGGAAGGAGTTGAATCACTATGCCTGATGTTTCTCTCCGCCAGGCGGAATATATCCGCCGCCACCGCCGCCACCATCATCTGGTCGCTCTCTGCCGTTTCCTGGCTTTTGCCGGCTTCCTGGTCCTCTGGGAGATCAGTGTCAATCTGGAATGGATCGATGCCTTTATCTTCAGCAGTCCCAGCCGGGTACTGCAGACAATTCTGGAAATGGGCGGTGACCACACCCTGTTCCGCCATACCGGCATCACTCTTTATGAGACTCTGCTGAGTTTTGCCCTGGTCATTCTGGTCAGTTTTCTGGCAGCGACTCTTCTATGGTTCTCCAGTTCTCTCTCCGAGATCCTGGAGCCCTGGCTGGTCATACTGAACAGTCTGCCCAAATCAGCTCTGGCCCCGCTCCTGATCGTATGGCTGGGCGCCAACATGAAGACGATCATCATCGCCGGTATGTCCGTGGCAGTATTTGGCAGTATCATCAGCATGTATACAGCGTTTCGCACTACAGATGAAGAAGAGATCAAACTGATCTACACGCTCGGCGGCTCTCGCATGCAGGTGCTTCGCTGCGTAGTATTTCCATCCAGCGTACCCGCCATCATCAGCATCCTGAAGGTCAACATCGGCCTTTGTCTGGTCGGCGTCATCATCGGCGAATTCCTGGCCGCCCGGGAAGGGCTGGGATATCTCATCATATACTCCAGCCAGGTATTCAAGCTGAACTATCTGATCGCCGCCCTGATCATCCTTTGCCTCATCGCCTTCTGCCTGTATCAGGCGATCCAGAAGCTGGAGCACCATATCCGGAAAAACAGAAAACTCTAGATTTCCTCCTGCGCAGTACGCACTGCCTTCAGGATCGCCTGTTCCATTACCTCCGCAGCCAGCGTTCCTGCCATATTGATATCTGCTTCCACCTCTCCGCAGGACGCGGCATAGATCGTGTCTCCGTCCGCCATCGTCCCTACCGGATAGATACAGCGGGCGTAGGCACATCTGGTCATAGAAGCGATCTTCCCCATCTCTGCTTTGGAAAACCTTCCGTTAGTCACTACAGCGCCAATCGTGGTATTTCCGGCAAACAGATCTGTCTTTCGGCTGATTTTATACATCTCCCGGCAGCTGTCTGCAAAACCGGTTCCATCTTCGGTCCGCAGCCCGGCGATCCTCTGTCCGCACGAGGGATCTACAATATCTCCCAGGGCATTGACTGCCACCACCGCCGCAATCTTAAGCTCCCCTGCCTGCACCGCACAGATACCCAGTCCGGACTTCATGGCCCGCTCCATTCCATAGAGCTTGCCCACCGAAGCGCCGGTTCCTGCACCTCTGCTTCCGCAGAAAGGACTGTTATGCTCTGCGTCCAGACACGCGTCATATCCCATACGGGCGTCCGGCCGCACATCGGCTCTTCCCAGGCCCAGATCATAGATACAGGACTGGCAGACCAGAGGCACCTTCGCAAACCCGGTGTCAAAACCGACTCCCCGTTCTTCCAGATAACGCATGACGCCGTCTCCGGCCGCCAGGCCGTAGGCAGATCCTCCGGAAAGCACGATGGCATGGACCGGATTGTCCGCAGTAAGCGGATCGGCCAGAAGAGTCTCACGGGACGCAGGCCCTCCGCCGCTCACATCTATTCCTACCCTGGCTCCCTGATCAAACAAAAGTACCGTGACTCCTGTCTTAGCCTCCTCATCCTGAGCGTTCCCTATCCTCAGGCCTTCGATCCGGCCTGCCGGAATCTCCTGCAGTACATCGCTATGCAGCATTCTTCTTATCTTCTCCTCTTCTTATACCTGTTTCAGCGCCACCGCCAGCGTCCGCGACACAGCGCCTGCGATCACGCAGCATACAGCCGCCTCAATCAATCCCTGGACACCCACAAACGCCACCACGAACAGGAAAGGGTTGGTCGTTCCAAAGGTCTGTGCAAATCCCTGGATATAATCCGTCTGATAGAAAAATACAACCAGGGAAGTCATGTAAAGCACTGTATTCAAAACCGGGCATGCCAGACTTGCCGTCAAATATGCTCCATTCTTCATCACCCTTCTGGCGGCACGGAAGATCAGTCCGCACAGCCACCCTTCCAGAACTCTCGGCACAATACATGTAAACGCCGTCGCCGCAGGATTTATGCTGAACAGCATAGTTCCGAAAAAGCCAATGCCGAAACATTGCATCAGACTGGTAATTCCAAAAGCCAGGCCGCATACGGCACCCCCTTTCGGCCCCAGCAGGATAGCTCCGACCGCCACCGGCACGGTCAGGAAAGTGATAGACAGACCCAGGGTCTGAAAATACCCCAGCGGCGTAAAGGCCATGATAAAGATGATCGCGACCATCAATGCCAGTTCCACCATGTACAAAGTGCCCGTTGTGTTGTTATTCCTCATTTTTTTCTCCTTCCGGCTGATAAAACGGCGCATACGCGTCCCCTGTCTTTCAGCTCTTTAAATTTTGGGGATTCTAGAAATTGGTGAAAACGCAGTCAGCCTGCATACAGAACAGACATACGGCCTTATATGAGTTGCCGCCTTGGTCGGCACTTTTTAAACCGGACGTCCATATGAATCAAGATATCAGAAACAGTATATGGCGATGCGTTTTCTCGCAAGAATAACGTTCCCTTATAATATAACACACCAGTTCAAAATAACAACCATATATTTCTGTTGACGAAAAAGAGATTCTGTGATATCTTTTATTTAGACATTTAGAAAATCATCTAATTATTATAAAAAAATGGAAAAAGGAGGCATGTTTATGGGATTTCAGGATAGTTTCAAAGCGCTGTCCGACCCTACGAGGCGGGAAATTCTTTCTCTTCTTCGCGCCGGTCCCATGACGGTAGGCGAGATTCTGGAACACTTTGATATGACCGGAGCCTCGCTCTCCCACCATCTCTCGGTCCTCCGGCAGGCCGGTCTGATCGATGATGAGAAAAAGGGCAAATATATCTTCTATACTTTAAATACCACCGTACTGGACGACATCCTGAAATGGATGATGTCGCTGAAAGGAGTGTCTGACCATGAGGAACACTAAACTTCGTATCGTGAATTATGTCATTGCCGTCTGCAATCTTCTGCTGGCCGGCGTCTTTTATCCGCTTCTTCCGGACCGGATCCCCATGAACTGGAGCTTTGACGGTACCGCTGCCTACAGTGCCAAGTATGAAATATTTCTCATGTGCGGCATGGGTATCCTGATCGCTTTTCTCCTGGATGTACTGCCCAAGATTGATCCCAGACGACAGAACTACCAGAAGTTCAGCTCATATTATGACAGTTTCTGCATAGTTATACAGTTATTCCTCCTGGCCATGACCGGAATCATCCTGACAGAGAGCTTCCGTCCCGGAACAGTCTCCGTCCAGTATGTCGTCATGCTCGCCGTGGGACTGCTGTTCATGTATATCGGCAACATCATGCCTAAATTCAAAAGCAATTTTTTCTGCGGCGTCAAGACGCCGTGGGCCCTGTCCAGCGAAGAAATCTGGCGCAAAAGCCAGCGCCTGGGAGGAAAATGTTTTTTCATCGCCGGGATACTGGTCATCTTCTCCCTGCTGCTCCCAAGCCCTGAGACGGCGTACGCGGTCGTTATAGCTGCTGTCTTTGCGGCCGCTCTGATACCCTGCGTAATGTCCTATGTGTGGTGGCGTCAGGAGCAAAACAGTGAAAAGCACTGAGACTTATTTCGACAATAGACGGCGTCCTGCTCCTTTGTGGAGGACAGGGCGCCGTCTGCGCAGAAAAAACTTTTCTATTTCGCCCGAATCTCCTGCCGCATAAAGCACACGTAGGATCCGGCAAATGTAATCAGCATCAATGCGATCAACCCCGCCAGGTGAGGCCATACCAGCAGAAGGCTCTGTCCCAGGCTCAGATATCCGCTGATCGCTCCGGACAGGGACTCTACCGTGATCACATTCACGGAACGCACACTGGGATTCATAATCGTCGTTACGGCCTCGCTGTACAGATAATACGGCGAAAGCCTGTTGATATCCAGCTCCAGTGTATAATTTCCATAAGAATTGTAAAGCGCCTGCATCTCATTATTCACGGGATACACCAGATTGGCGATCATGCTGGCCACCAGTCCCATGAACAGCGCGCAGAACAGCCACACTCCGATTGCCGCCATGGCGGAGGCCGCCGCATTCTGACAGATCACCGAAAACCAGAGCGATAATCCCAGCCAGAAACTGATATAGACTGCCGTAAAGAGCAGAAACACAAAAATTCTGGCGATCTCTTCCAGGCTGGGCGGCACCCCCAGGCACAGAAGCCCCAGAGCTCCGATGGAGACGCCCATGGCAAATACCATCGTGAAAATCAACGTGGTCCCTGCAAGAAATTTCCCGTTTATAATAGAATCCCGGTAGATAGGCTGAGCGGCGATGCGGTACAACGTCCGCTCGGATTTCTCTCCGCTGATTCCGTCAAATCCCAGGATCACGCCTACAAACGGTCCCAGGAGAGCGATAAAGGACATAAAAGAAGGTATAGAACTCCCGCTCGTAGTGTACAGGGCCAGAAACAGATAATCCGATCCTTCCGAAGAAGTGATACCGGTAAGCGCCCCATAAAGGCTGGCATAGCTGGTCACACAGACCAGGACCAGGATCATCAGAAACTTTTTGCTTCGGATATGATCCATCATTTCCTTCTGATAAAGCGCGTGAAGTCCCCGGATATTATCTTCATTCCTTGCGAAAACCGCGTCCAAGCTTCGGGAAACGCGTTCCCAAAGCTGTCCGGGACTGCTGTTCTTTTTCGGCTTTTTCAAAATACCGGCTGTAAATTTCATCCAGATCTCCTCCTTTCTGACGAAGCTGCAGCAAGGTATAACCGTTTGCCGCCAGCGCAAGCGTCGCTTTCCTTCTCAAATCTTCTCTGGACCGGACGATCAGCAGCTCGCCCTCCCTTTCTACAGAATCAACGCCTTCCATTCTGCTCATAAGCTGAACCAGCGCGTCATTATCCGGCTCGGCGGCAAGCTCCAGCGTATATTTGCCCTCACTCTCCATCTGCCGGCCCAACTCTTCGATTGTCCCGCAGGCAATCAGGCGCCCGTCCACAAAGATACCTACCCGGTCGCAGATCTGCTGGATCTGATATAGCTGATGGGAGGAGATCAGGATTGTTCTGCCGTCTTTTTCTGAGAGTTCCCGGATCAGTCTCAAAAGATCCCGCATACCCTGAGGATCTATGCCCAGCGTCGGTTCATCCATGATAATGACCTCCGGATCCTTAATCAATACATCCGCGATACCCAGCCTCTGTTTCATACCTCTGGAATATGTTCCCGTCTTTTTATCCGCCGCGTCTGTCATACCGACCCGCTCCAGAAGGTTTTCCGTCCGTTCCCGGATCACATCTTCCGGCAGACCGTTCAGTCGTCCGGTAAAATACAGATTCTCACGTCCGGTCATATCACTGTAAAATCCCACATTGTCCGGCAGATATCCTACAATCCTTTTCACATTAATCGGATCCCTGGTACAGTCTTTTCCGTCTATCCATGCCTGTCCGTCGCCGGGTTCCGTCAGTCCCAGAAGCATCAGGGTAGTTGTGGTCTTGCCTGCGCCGTTTGGCCCCAGGAGGCCAAATACTTCCCCTTTCCGGATCGTCAGGTCCAGATGGTCCACCGCCACTTTCTCTCCGTAACGTTTCGTCAGGCCTGTGGTCTGAATAATCGTCTCCTTCATGGCTGCTCACCGCCTAACGTCTGCCATACTTTTTGAACACAGCGCCGACTCCTGCTACCAGGGCAAGGATAATGACGATAGCCACAATCCCCCATATCGTATCCGTTTTCACAGACACACGGAATTCTGCCGTATCAGATGTCTCCGAACAGCTTGCCGTAATCGTCGTAACGTAATCTCCGGTCATAGCCGAGTCGCCCGGCGTCACATGAGCGGTAATTTCCTGGGTAGCGCCCGCCTCCAGGACTTCGATTGAAGATTCGTCGAACATCACCGTCCAGTCTGTGGGCGCAGAAGAAGTCAAAGTAATATTCTGTAAATCCACATTACTGTTATTGGTAATACTCAGTGTCACATCCGATTCCCTGTTGGCATGAGCGTCAAAACTCAAAAGACCGCTGGGCGTGGAAAGTTCCAGCGCGTAAGTTCCGGTAATCGTCACGGTCAGCTCTGTTTCCAGCGTATCACTGGCAGATGTGGCACTGATAGGGATCGTATAGTCTCCGGCCTCCACATTCTCCGGCGGCGTTACGGACACAGTAAGTCCCTCGCTGGAAGCAGCCGCCACTTCAATGCTTGCCACCTGTGTGGATTCGCCGCTGGGCTGGAAAGATACCTGCCATCCTGCCGGAGCCTGCGCTGACAGGCTGTAGGACTGATCCGCCGCGCTGTTGTTCACAAGAGTTGTACTGAAGCTGAACGCCGTCCCGGAAGCGCCCTCCTGCTCCGGATACTCTGCCTCAAAGCTTCCCTGTCCGTACTGTACTTCCTGGATGCTCAGAACCAGATCCGTCACATCCGTAAGCCCTGTGTCGGAAGTCGCCTGCAGCTGGACTGTGTAGTCGCCTTCCGCCGCGTCTTCCGGAATCTCCAGATTAAAAGTAACTGTAGATTCCGCCCCGTTCTCCACATGGACTCTGCTGATCTGGCTTCCGCTTCCGCTGAAATAACCCTCCCAGCCGTCCGGGATCGATACGATGCTCAGATCCGCGTCCAGGCCGCTGCCGCTGGTATTGGACACATACATGCTGATCGTCTGACTGTCTCCGGCCTTTACCGAGATCCCCGGATAATCCGTGTAAAACTCCAGACCGCCCGCCGCGAAAGCCGGGAATGATGAAAACACAGTGAGAAACAACAGCAGAAATGCTGCAGAAATTGAGTAGATTTTTTGTCTCATAACCATCTTATCCTCCTAAAATAGATATAGCTATTTTAGGAAATGTTTATGTTCATTTTGAGGAAATATTTTGAAAATTCTGTGTCCTGGTTCCGGCTTTTTCTTCTGTTTATCCGCGGAACAACAGGGCAGGGATACCATTGATGAAAACGGTATCCCTGCCCTGTAAACTTCTTCTTACGACGGATTCTTACTGACTCCGAATTTCTGTAAAAGCCTTGGCACCATCTCTTTGGAAAGCGGAAGGGACATGCCCATGGGATTCAGCATATATGCCTTCGCGTCGTTGACCCAGAATTTCGTAATATCCGCGAACGGAATCTGGATCGGGCGGAGCGTTTTATTTCCTTTGGCATATTTCTGATATTCCCAGATATCTGAAAACAGTGGAAAGAAAATGTCTCCATTCTGATGCTTCAGATAAGGAATCCTGCATTCTTTCAGATTTACTTTCTGTTCCTTCTCCTGTCCTTCCGGCGGCAGGACTGCCATAAAGAGACGGGATTTCGCCAGATTGGATCCGAACTCTTCATCCAGCTCCTGCAGATGCTTCATATCCACCCATTCTTTTTTGCGGCGGGCTTCCTGCATCAGATACAGTCCGGTCAGCTGCAGATTAGGCTGATAAAGAGCATTTTTTCCCACCTTTTCCTCAAAGCCTTCCGGAAGGATCCCGGAAAGCTCCACAGTCAAAAGCTCACTGCCTTTCGGGCAATACCCCACCGCATTGACTCCGATAAACGGCAGGATCCCTATATGCTGGCGCACATGGTTCAGATACATCTTTTTCTTCGGACCCTTGGGTTCCCTGGCATTTACCGGGACATAGATCTCCTGCACCTTCAATTCTCTGACCTGGATCCGGATGCCGTCGTCTTCCAGCTCTTCCGCCGCTTTTTTGGCATCCTCCTCATCCTCATAAAGACGCACCCTGTCATAAAAGTTCTCTTCCTCGCATTCCACATAGGGCATGTTGGTGAGCGGAGAAAACATCGCATAAGCTTTATTTAAGTCTTTGATCTTTTTCGCAATAATATCTGTCGGCATTCTGTATCCTCCGGTCTTATTCGTTGTATACCAGAGCCATCATCACCAGTTCTTCATCCGAATCATTCTCAAATCCATGGCTCTGCCCGCACTCGATCAGGCACACATCATCCGGACCCACCGGAATGCGGCTTCCATCATTGTCAATAAATATGCCGTGACCGGATATCACATAATATGGCTCTGTCTCTCCGATATGTTCATGAAAACCGATGCTGCTGTGCGGCTCCATCTTTACCAGCGCATACATCCGTCCATGTCCGTTAAGCTCCTCCGGCTTCAGGATGTGGTGCATCTCCAGACGGCCTTTGCCGCCGCGAAGTCCTTCCACGGTCTTGATCTCTGCTTTGCGTACCATATCAGTTTCCTCTTTTCCTGAATTTCTATTATACTAATGTATTATAGCATGCACACGCCGACTTTACCAGTGCGAAAACATCAGTAAGATGCTGGACGCATCCCCGGACTTATAGTACACTGTATACATATTCACTGGCCGGAACAGTTCTTTCTGCTCCGGCATGGGAAATGCACAGGAGGCTTTCATGGACGGAAAAGAACGCAGAGAACGGATTATAGGAGAACTGGGAAGGGCAGATACCCCCCTGTCCGGCAGCACGCTGGCAAAGCAGATGGGCATCAGCCGCCAGGTAATCGTACAGGATATCGCGCTGCTGCGCACCCGGTATCCTATCCTTGCCACAGCCCAGGGATACCTGCTCTACGAACCTGCCGGAAAAAAATACGTCCGCGCTTTTCTGGTGCGCCATACGAAGGACCAGATCCGCGACGAACTTATGACGATCGTCTCCCTGGGCGGGCTGGTGCTGGACGTGGCGGTGGAGCATGACGTATACGGGCAGCTTCGGGCAGATCTGAATCTGGCTTCCCCAAAAGACGTGGAACTTTTCTGCCAACGTCTGGCACACAGCCGCAGCGGTCCGCTCTTCCCCATCTCCGACGGCATCCATCTGCACACAGTAGAGGCTTCTTCGGAGCATGCCCTGGATCAGATCGAAAATAATCTGCTGAAAAAAGGGTATTTACTCAGAGAATCATAATTGACTTTTCCCAACAGCTGTGATATCTTATTCAGGATATTACAGCTGTCTTGTCACCTGTAATGGTGCAAAGGAGGAAAGTTATGAGTGAAAAACAGATGTCTGCCGTCCGGCAGTTTATGAAACGGAAAAATATCGTGTTTTCCGCCAGACGTTACGGAATCGACGCCCTCGGCGCCATGGCCCAGGGCTTGTTCGCCTCTCTGCTGATCGGTACGATCATCTCCACATTGGGCGAGCAGGCCGGGATCCCTTTCCTGGTCACCGCAGGCGGCTACGCAAAAGCCGTATCCGGCCCTGCCATGGCGATCTCTATCGGATATGCCCTGCAGGCTCCCCAGCTGGTGCTCTTTTCCCTGCTGGCTGTGGGCGAGGCCGCCAATGAACTGGGCGGCGCCGGCGGTCCGCTGGCCGTACTGGTAGTCACGATCTTCGCCGCGGAATTCGGCAAAGCCGTATCCAAGGAGACGAAGATCGATATTCTGGTGACTCCTCTTGTCACGATCCTGATCGGCACCGCCCTGTCCGCATGGTGGGCTCCCGGCATCGGAAGCGCGGCGAACGCGGTAGGCCAGCTGATCATGTGGGCCACAGAACTGCAGCCTTTCTTTATGGGCATCTTTGTATCTGTCATCGTGGGGATCGCCCTTACGCTGCCGATCAGCAGCGCGGCCATCTGCGCCGCCCTGAACCTGACCGGGCTTGCCGGAGGAGCCGCCGTAGCAGGCTGCTGCGCCCAGATGGTAGGATTCGCCGTGATGAGTTTCCGGGAAAACCGCTGGGGCGGACTGGTGGCCCAGGGACTGGGTACCGGTATGCTGCAGATGGGCAATATTGTAAAAAATCCGCGGATCTGGATCCCGCCCACACTGGCATCCGCCATCACAGGCCCCATCGCCACCTGCATCTTCGCCATGCAGATGAATGGCCCGGCAGTCTCGTCCGGCATGGGTACCTGCGGGCTGGTAGGTCAGATCGGCGTCTACACGGGATGGCTCGCAGACATTGCATCCGGCGCCAAAGCTGCCATCACACCCATGGACTGGATCGGCCTTCTCCTGATCTGCTTCATCCTGCCTGCCGTGCTGAGTACATTTTTCTGTGAAATTCTCCGCCGTATGGGCTGGATCAAAAAAGGAGACCTGACGCTGGAATAATCCGGCGCAGGTCTCTTTTTCTGTCAGCTGTACTGAGGTACGGATGTCCTGGAAGGCTGTTTTTCCAGTTTCTTTCTTATCCTGATCCAGAGGATTACAGACAGGATAACCGCGATATAGTCCGTCACAGACTGTCCCAGGATCACACCGTCCAGTCCGAACATGGCGCGCAGCAGATACAGAAGCGGGATCAGCAGAATACCCTGCCGGAGCACAGAGAGCACCGTCGCAGGAAACGCATGTCCCACAGACTGCATGCAGTTCATATTCACAAACAGGAAGCCGATCACCGGTCCGGACAGCATATAGGCCACCAGCATTTCTACCCCATAGGCTATGACCTCCTCATCGCTGATGAAAATCCGGATGATCGGTTCCCGGAGCAGAAAATAAAGTACCGTGGCAGCAACTCCCGCTATAAGGCAGCACTTCTTGGTATACCGTTCCACACCCCGGAACCGCTCCATATCTCCCATTCCATAGCTGTATCCCAGAAGCGGCTGCACGCCGTTTGCCAGTCCCATCTGCAGGAAGGTGATAAACATGTTGGCTTTAAATACGATTCCGATGGCCGCCACCGGGGCATTTCCATAAGCTACCAGAAGCTGGTTCAGAACGATCGTGGACACGCTCATCAAGGCGGAAAATATCGCCGTCGGAAGCCCGGAAGAACAGGTCTGGGTCAATATGCCGGCCCCGGCTTTGAAATATTTCCAATGGATGGAAAGGACATGGCTTTTCTTCAGGAAATACCACAGATAATAAGCGCTCGCCATCACATTCCCGATGGTCGTGGCGATGGCGGCTCCCGCAGTGCCCTGTCCCAGGACAGATATAAAGATCGGATCCAGCACGATATTGGCGATGGTACCGATCATGCTTCCAACCATCGCCTCTTTGCTGGCGCCTTCCGCCCGGACAATAAAACTGGCCGCCGCAGACCAGATAATGAACGGCGCGCCGTAAGAGATATGGAAGGTATAGCCTCTGGCAAATTCATAAGTCTGTTCGTCTGCTCCGAAAAGAGCCAGGATCGGATCCATGAAAATGATCAGGACCGCCGCGAACAGAATACCGATGATCAGGGAAGCGTAGGTCACAAAAGAAGAGGTATTCTTCGCCCGCTCCTCCTTCTTCTCTCCCAGCGCCCGGGACAGCACGGCGCTGCCTCCCATGCCCAGCATATTGGCAAAAGCCATCATCAGGATAAATATAGGATTCGTCAGGCTGACCGCCGCCACCTGCAGCGGATCTCCGGTCTGCCCCACGAAAAAAGTATCTGCCATATTATAGAGCACAGTCACCAGACTGCTGATCACGCTGGGCACCGCCATCTTCATCACAGCCTTCGGGATCGGCGCCTTTCCCATCAATTCATGTTCGTCCATATGTTCATTCCTCCCGTTCCAGATTTTCCAGCATCTTAGCCGTAATCTTCATAAATATCTCCTGCTCCTCCGGTGAAATCCCTTCCAGCAGGATCTCTTCGGATCTTACGATCTCCCGGCGCAGGGCATTCTGAATCTCTTCCGCCTTTTCTGTAAACACGATCTTCTTATACCGTCCGTCATCCTCATCCGGGATGCGCACAATAAGCCCCTCTTCTTCCAAGTGTTTCAGCACTTCCGTGGCTGTGGACGGACGCAGGCCAAACTCTTTTTCGATCTCTTTCTGATAGACATTGTGTTTCTCGCTCTCCACCAGAATATAATCCAGGATATTTCCCCTGGCTCCGGAGATGCCCACTGTTTCCTGCACTTTTCTGGAGCGTCTTCTCAGCCGGTTGGAGATCCGGTTGATCATCTTTCCTGTTTCCATTTCCATGGCCTCCCGTCTTTTTAATTACTTCGGTTCCTAACTATATTAGTGCAAATATTTTATAATGTCAATAAAAAGAACTCTCTTTTCCAAACGGGGCGCCAGGACGTATTCCATACGTCTCCCGGCGCCCTGTCGTCTCTAAAGCAGCGTCACAGATTCCACTGCGCGCTCTCTGTCTGCAGTTTCACCATCCGGGTATAGATCCCGTTCTTCTGATACAGCTCTTCCGGGGTTCCCTGTTCCGCCGCCGTTCCGTCCGCAAGCACCACGATCCGGTCCGCGCTGCTCACCGTGCGCATGCGGTGGGCGATGATCAGCACCGTCTTGTCTTTCACCAGTCTGGAGATGGCCTCCTGCACCGCCGTCTCGTTCTCCACGTCCAGGGATGCAGTTGCCTCGTCAAGCAGGATGATCGGCGCGTTTTTCAGAAGCGCCCGCGCGATGGAAATCCGCTGGCGCTCCCCGCCGGAAAGCGTGGAGCCGTTCTCGCCCACCATGGTCTGATAGCCGTCCGGCAGTTCCCGGATAAATTCATCGCAGCGGGCTGCCCGGGCAGCGGCGTATACTTCCTCGTCAGTGGCTCCTCTCCGCCCCAGACGGATATTTTCCAGAATCGTATCCCGGAACAGCACCACATCCTGGAACACGAATGAATAATGCTTCAGGAGCGTTTCCGGATCAATTTTGGAGATATCCAGGCCGCCCAGCGTGATCTTTCCTCCCTGGATATCCCAGAAGCGGGCCGCCAGCTTGCACGCCGTGGACTTTCCGCCGCCGGAAGGACCCACCAGCGCCGTGACCTGCCCCTGTTTCGCGGTAAACGACACATCCTCCAGCACGCCTTCATCTTCCCGGTAGGCAAATTTCACATGATCGAATACAATATCAAAATTGTCCGGATCGCACTCGCTGCTTCCGGTCTGTACCGGCTGCTCCAGGATTGCGCTCATCCGGTTGATGTTCAGCTTCGCGCTGAATGTGGCGGCGATATTCTGCAGCACCAGCCCCAGCGGATCATACAGCCTGGCGGCCGCGAACAGAAATCCCAGGAAATACAGGAAACTAAGCTCTCCCTTCGCCATCAGCCCCACGCCGGTAAGCACGGTAGTGGCCAGCCCGATCCTCAGGAACGCCTGTGCCGAGCACACAAATACGCCTGTCATCAGCTCCGAGTGGATCGCGCAGCGTTCCGCCTCTTCCAGCCTTTCATCCAGCCCTTTCAGATAGGCCTCCTGACGGCTGCATGCCTTAATATCCCGGATATTTTCCAGGCATTCCTGTATATTATCCGCTACGGCACGTTTCGCCAGAATATTTTTCGTCCCGAAGGTATCCTGCAGCTTTTTGGATCCCGCCGTCAGAAGCACCGCCACCGGCAGTACCCAGAGCGCGGCCGCCGCCATCCTCCAGTCAAAACAGAACATGCAGATGCCGATAAACAGCGTGGAGAAGATCGACGCGAAAAGCTGCGGAATATAATGGGAAAACATCTGATCCAGACTGGAGCAGTCCGCGATCATCGTAGCCGTCAGGTCGCTCAGATCCCGGTTCCCGAAGAAACTCAGCGGCAGTTTGCGAAGAGTTTCTGCAAGACTGACCCTCCGGCTGGCGCTTTCCTGATAAGTAGCCAGATACAGCGCCGCATACTGGAAATAGTGCAGTATGAACAGCACCGCAAGCACCAGAATCGCCATCCCCGTATATACCCACCATCTGTCCATGGTATTTTCACCGTTCTCCAGGACGTTCAAAAGATATTGAATCGTCGCCATAATGACTCCCACCGGGAGCATCAGGCTGATGTTGCAGACAAAGCACCAGAGGACCGCTTTAACAAAGTCTCTCGCCCCTTTCTCACTGAGCGCAAATACATGCTGCAATCTGTCAATCATCTGGATTCCTCCTTTCCGACCTTCCACCGGGCCGCCTGCTGGTAATCTTTCCACATCTCCGCATACAGGCCGTCTTTTTCCAGAAGCTCTTCGTGGCTTCCCTGTTCTTTTAATTTTCCTTTCTCCAGTACCAGGATAGAATCCGCATTCCGCACAGTGGTCAACCGGTGAGCGATCATCAGCACCGTTTTTCCTCTGGTCAGTTCGCCGAACGCCTTCTGGATCAGGGCTTCATTCTGCGGATCCGCAAATGCGGTGGCCTCGTCCATGACGATGATCGGAGCGTCCTTCAGGATTGCGCGGGCCAGGGCGATTCTCTGGGCTTCCCCTCCGGAGAGATAGACACCTTTGGTTCCCACTACCGTATCCAGCCCCTGAGGCAGCTTCTCCAGGATATCCGCACACTGAGCGGCCCTGGCTGCCGCTTCCACTTCTTCCCGGCCCGCATCCGGCCTCGCCATACGGATATTTTCCAGGAGACTCACCTTAAACAGCTTCGTGTCCTGAAAGACAAACGCCACCCGGCGCATCAGATCGCCGCTCTCCATCTCCCTCACATCCACTCCGCCGATCCGGATGCTTCCGCTCTCCGCATCCCAGAAACGGGGAATCAACGCGGCCGCCGTGGATTTTCCTCCGCCGGAAGGCCCCACCAGGCCCACAACAGAACCCTCTTTTACCCGGAAACTCACATCCGAAAGCGCCGGCCTCTCCGTGCCGGGATAGCGGAACGTCACATGGTCAAACACCACTTCCGATCCATGGGGCTTTCCGGGACTCTTTGTCTCGGGAAGCGGCTTCTCCTGCAGGATCTCATCCAGCTTCATCATAGCCTCATCTGCTTCCATCACAGACTCGGACGCATACATGATCCGGTTGATCATACCTCCGCAGGCAGGTCCGAACAGCGCATAGAATATAAAATCCGCCAGCACTTCCCAGCCGTTTCCTCCGGAAGCCAGCAGAAGCGCCGCCGGGATCAGCAGAGCGAAACTGCCGTTGATGCAGGTCAGAAAAGAGGTCTGCCCGTTCCTGCAGCTCATGGCGTATTGGCTGGCCAGATTACTGTAGGACTGGATCGCCGCGTAGAATGCCTTAAAAGAATACACCGTCTGCTGAAATACTTTCACCACCGGGATACCGCGGACATATTCCACCGCTTCTCCGCTCATCTTCTCGATCTCTCTCTGGTAACGGTGAAAAAATCCCGCGTTCTTCCCGCCCATCATGCTCATCATACACACCATGGCCAGCACCATGGTCAGCAGGCACAGAAGGCCCATCCGCCAGTCAAAGACAAAAAGCAGGATAATGGCCGCCGCTGGAGTGACCACCGCCGCCGTCAGATCCGGCAGCTTATGCGCCAGCAGATCCTCCGTCAGCGCCGCGTTGTCATCGATAATCTTCCGCAGCCGCCCAGACTGGTCTCCGGTAAAGAATCCAAGAGGCAGGTTCATCACATGTTCCGCTCCTGTGCGGCGGATATTGCGGGCTGTACGGAACGCCGCGATATGCGTGCACATCAATGCCGCGAAATACACCACAATATTCGCGACCGCGAACCACACGGCCATCCATCCCCAGCGGATCACTCCCTGGACTCCGCTCACATCCGGGTAGGCCGACAATACGCCGCGCGCCACCAGCCATACGCAGACATAGGGCGCCAGTCCCAGCACCGCCGCGACGCCGGACAGCGTGCATCCCAATATGGTGAGCTTCTTATGTCCTTTGGCATAGCTCAGCAGCTTTGATAAATTTGACTGTTTTTTCAAGGAACTCCCTCCTTAATTAGATTTTGTAACAGTTCAGAACGGCGGGAAAAGGGGCAAAAGCAGGCGTTAAGCTTGCTTATAAGCATGCTTTTGTCCCCCTTTTCACATCGGATGGACATCCGATGCTTCTTGTCCGGCCAAGGCCGGACAAGAAGATGTGCCGTTCTGAACAGTTGTAAGTTTTTTATGATACAGGAAGCATGTGCTTCCGAATATCTAAGATTAGTTTAGACTAACTTATCTTTCAAAAGAAAGGGCGGAGCCGTCCTCTGCCCTTTGCTTCCATGGGTTACTGTCCCATGATCTTCATCCAGCCCGCCGTATAAAATGCCCTCATCTCTGCCAGATAGTTTTCCGCCTCATGAAGAGGCATCTCATGGATAATCAGTTCAAAAAAAGCGTTAAACATCCCTGTGATCAGGATATGCTCCAGCCTCGGGTCTATCCTCGGCGAAGGGCGCCCCAGCCCTTCCAGAATGTCCTGGTAATCGTGCGTCGCTTTCGTCTCGATCTCGGCCATCTCGTCCGCCATACCCGCAAAGCGAGTCCCCTCCGAGCAGCAGAGAATCAGCTTGAATTCTTCCAGGTTGTCATAAGCGTACCGGAGCATCTCCAGCATACAGGCCCCGCTGATATCTCCCAGGTTTTCCGGCTGTTCTTCTGGCGGCAGCGCCGCGAAATCTTCCTGCGCCCTGCGGAAAAATCCCATAAATGTCTCATACTGCCTGCCCACCAGCGCCTCGAACAGTTCTTCCTTGCTGCGGTAATATCCGTAAAACGCGCCGGTCGTCACTCCGGCCAGCTTTACAATCGTTCTTAAGGAAGCGCCGAGAAATCCTTTTTCCAGAAATTCTTTTTTCGCCGCTTCATGTATCCGCTCCAGCGTAGCGGATCTCTCTTCTCCCATCCGTGATCCCCCTGTCGTTGTCTGTATTTAGGATATAACGGTGTTATATTTATGTCAAGAACTGCAGTTGAGAAGATTCCTCAGTATTGAAAATCGTCTCGTACGAAAAAAAGCCACCCTTGACGACGACAATGGCAGCAGGTAATATAAAATGAGAATTCCAGAAAGGAGAGTCCCCATGGCTCAGGTGATCACAATCTCCATCGATTTGATGATGGCGCTTTGTATGTTTTTATTTGGAAGATATTTTTATAAGTCAAAAGGGAAAGCATGCAATCTCCTGACAGGATACAATATGCGCTCAGAAAATGACAGGAAAAGCCCGGATGAAGAAAAAGCCATGTGCCGCATCTATGGAAAAATCATGACGATTATGGCTGTTCCGTTTCTGTGCGGAGCAGCCATCGATCTCGTAAAACCCGGTATCGGGTGCGTATTGGCATGGGGGATCTGGATTATTCTTTTTATATGGCTATGTATAAAAAGGACAAAATTAGAGAAGTGAAACGGCAGATTTAAAAAGAGAGCCGGTGTATCCGCTCCGATTCCACCTTCCACTGCGTTCCTCTCGCATACGGAATCTGAGGATATCCAAAGCCGATGATCATACCCACGTAATGATCTTCCGGGATCTCCAGCACCCGTTCCATCCGAATTCTTCAAACGCTTTCATATGGGGACGTTTGTCTTCTCCCATAAAAAGTATGCACTTTTTGGTAACTGTCAAAAAAGTCAGCGGCTGCATGCAGCTGCCAGCAGCATCTCCTGCTCCACCGTCTTTCCGGTCCGCAGGATCGCCTGTTTCAGCCCGTCCAGCTCTCCTGCGTCCATGTTTTCCAGCTTTTCTTTCGTACCCTCTTCCAGGTCGATCCCTGCTCCCATACGGATCGCTTCCTCGAAATCCCGGGTGTCCATCCGGTACGGGACCAGTTCCGGGAATAAATGCCTCTTTATATACTGATAAATGCGTATCCCGCCATAGTCCATATCTCCCCAGTGCAGATATTTTACTCCTGCGGGGAGCACACCGCGCAGGCCTGACAGGAACCGGAGCTCTTTGGGTGAGAAAAATCCATGACAGTATATATACAGGGTATCTTCCGCATAAGCCATATTCTCATAGTTCGCTTTATTCTCAATGGTCATTACCGTGCTCACACAGCCGGAGCACCCGGAGACCTCTGCATGCTCCAGCGTCTGGGCATTCAGTACACATCCATAGCGGAGCGCCGAAGTATCCGCCTGAACTTCCATAATCTGATACTGCAGAGGTCCTTTCCATTCCAGAGTCTGAGAATAAGAAAGTATCCCGCAGGCGGTCAGAAGTCCATCGTCCGTCATGCCTTCTTCATAGAACGGACAGCCGTACAGGCCGTTTTTCAGAACTGAGATCACTTTTTCCCGGCAGCCTCCGCTCCGGAACTTTTTAGAATTTTTAAATACCATACAGCTGAATACCCGCTCCCATACGGGTTCTTTCAGCTCTGCCAGCGTATTCAGGCACCGGAACAGATCCGGATCCTCCGGCTCCTTCACAATCTTTCCGGCTTCCAGTCTCCGGATCAGGTCTTCATAGTATGCCCTAAGCCACGGAACCTCCTGCACCGGCGCACTCCAGGCTCTCACTTCTTCCAGATAGCGGAGCTGTCTCTGCCTGGAATCCTCCATGCCTTCTCTCTGGCAGAGCTTTTCCACTGCCGCCACCGGAAGATCGATCCTTTTCACATCGCTTCCCATGTCCCGGTACGTGACCTGGATCAATCCTTCCTTTTCCAACGCGCGGATCTGCTCCATCAGCGCTTTCCGGCCTCCTACTGTATCAATAATTTCCTGCGTGATCTCCGGATGCTTCCAGCCCGTCAGTTTCCCCGCCCGATAGGCCTCCGTATCCATCTTCCGGATCCACAGCTTCGCCAGCGTCTCCGGCTCCTTCCTCTTCGCCATCCGGTTCTCCTTCCACCATCCTCAGATAATCGCCTTTATCAATATGCATCATGGAAATCTGATTTTTATGCCTGCGGAATCCGTAGACACAGTCCACGTTCCGGATCAGCGACTGAAGCCTTTCGTCCGGCACGCAGACGATCAGCTGCAGCTCCAGCTCCCGTGCGTAGCGCAGACACACTTCGCTGCGCTCCTTGTCCATCTTGGAGAACGCCTCGTCCAGAAGCACCAGGCGGATCTTGGAATCCCTGCTGCTCTGCTGCATATAGAGCATGGCAAAGCCCGCCAGCAGCGCTACGTATTTGGGATTCTGTCCCTCTCCTCCGGAATCTCTTCCGGCCATTTCGTCCACCGGGTTCTTCTTCACAACGCCGTGTTCGTCCTCCACCCGTTCGTACATCCGGAAGGTCAGATAGCTCCGGTAATCCGCATACCGCTCCATCTCCTGTTTCTGTCTCGCAGTCTGGCGGGGATCCTGGTCTGCGGCCGGAGGCATGAATTTCTCCGTCAGCAGCTGGATCTTCTGCTCGTATTTCCGGTAAAAATCATCGTCTCCCAGGCTCATCTGGCCTTCAAAGCCCAGGTCGTCCGTCACCTTGCTGTCCAGTTCCTTCGCGGTCAGCATCTCATAGAACTGTCCGTTCTCATTTTCCGCCGGCAGAATCTCAATCTGGTAAATACTGTCCGAGAAACGGATCTTCGCCAGCAACCGGTTGATCTCCCTGGCATGCCGGTACGCCGCCTTGATGTCTCCGTGGATCGTGGCAATTACATTTTCCCGCAAAGTATGATAAACCAGATCGCATTGCTTCCGGAATTCTTCCTGGTACTCAGGCTCAAAATCCTGACGGCACTGATCCAGCACGCGGTCGTAGACGTCATTTTCCTGCTCTTCGCCGCTGAAATCATAGGACGGATATTCCCGGTTAAAGCGCATCCTGGCTTTCATGCGGCTTTCTCTCTCTTCCTGCTCCTGCTCCTTAAGCTGCGTCAGTTCCCGTTTTTTCTGATCCCGGTACGCGCTCTCTGTCCGGCCTGCCAGCGCGTCCTTCACCTCGGCCTCCAGATCCGCATTTGCTGTAAATCCCTCCGTCAGCTGTTCCAATTTTTCCCGATAACCGTCGATGTCTTTTTCCGCACGGATCTTTTCTCCGTTTTTCTGCAGAAGTCCTTCCTGAACCGAAGCAAGGTTCTGTCCGGTCCCGGAAATTTTCTCCTTCAGTTCCTCTCTTCTGCGTTTCAGATCCGCCACCAGCGTGCCGTCCTCCAGTTCCTTCAGCTCGTTCTGCAGTTTTTCCTGTCTTTTCAGACATTCCTCCAGCTGCCCGGCTGCCCTGGACCAGGCGGTAAGCTGTGCCGGATCCTGATTTAGCGATTCATAGCTCTGAACTTCTTTCAGACCATGTTCCTCGATTAAAAGCTCCTGAAGTTCCTGCTCCAGCCTGCGTACTTCCTGCTCCAGTTCTTCCAGCTTTGCCCGGGAAACCTTCGTGCCGATACAGGCACGAAGGGTATAATCCTTCTTTTTTAAATGGCGGAACCGATAGCCGCTGTAAGAATAGCAGTCCGGCGTCACGCCGTCGCGCACCTGGTGAAGTTCCTCCACCGTACGGCATTTTATGATCCTTCCCAGATAATATTTCAGGCACTGATCCACATACGGCTCTTCCGCGCGGACCGCCTCATAAAGAGACCCTTCCAGGGCCTGCGGCTGATCCCTGCGGACCGCCGCCGTATTGATCAGCTCCACGTCCTCATACTGGCGCATTCCGCGGAACAGCTCCGCCGCCGTGAGCGCATATTCCGGCGCAGTAATCAGGCTGTACTTAACGCGCCCCATACGGCCTTCCACTGCATTCTTCCATTCTTCGTCCACAATGTCAAAAAGATCCGCGAAGACATATACCGGGATCCGTCTGCCGTAGCGCATCTTCAGCGCGTCTTCCAGTTTCGTCCTTGCCTGCTTCAGGCCTGCGTCATACGGTTTCCGGTCATTTTTAAGATCCTCCACGATCTCTTTTTTCTCTTTCAGCTCCGGCCCCAGCTCCCGTTTCCGGATATTCAGCTCCTGGATCTCTTCGCTCACCGCGTCTCTGGCCTCGCCAAGCCTCCGGCGGAGCTCACCGCAGCGTTCTTCCGTCACATTCCCTTTTCGGAACTCCTCGATCAGCTGAAGCGCAGGATTGCTCACATAGTCCGACGCCGGGCCGTCCTCCGTCCAGCCGCCAAGGCCCTCCAGGATCCTTCTCCACTGGCGGCTGTTTCCTGCCAGAAGTTCCGCCGTACGGCCGACCTCGTCCAGTTCCCGTCTTTTCTGTCCGTAGTCGCTGGCTTTCAGCCCGGCTTCCACCTCCACAAGTTCCGAACGCAGATCCTCCTGTGCCGTTTCCAGCGATATTTTTTCTTTTTCCAGTTCTTCGATCCGGCGGACCGCATCGGAAAGATCCTGCGTTCTGGCTTCCAGACGCGCCTTCTGCCCTTCAATCTCAATGATCCGGAGAATGGATTCGATCCGCACCATGTCCGCCCTGGTCTTCGTCAGATTCACGTGCGCCTCATGGACCGCGTCCAGCAGCCCAATCCGGTGCTCCAGGTCGTCCACGCGCTCCTTAATCTCCCGGTACGCTCCCAGCTGGTCGCTGATGGTACCGACCGTATCCTCCCTGCTCTTTGGAAACATATAATCCCGGATAAACTGCCCCGTACCATTGGTCATCCGCAGTGCGATCGCGCTCTTTTCCATCGTCGCCAGGCGCCGTGGCTCCACATAACCCAGGATCACGTCGCACAGCGTGTTGATATATGCCTCATTGGACGGATACAGCCGGTTTATGTCTCCCCTGCCCCGGTTCCAGGAAGAATTCTTTCGCTCCTCGGTCAGCTTCCGGATCTTCGCTATGGAATAGGGGACTCCGTCCTCGTCCAGATATTCATTTTCCGGCAGCGGGCCGCTGTGGCTGAAAAACGTATATTTTTTTATATCCTGGTCCATTTTTCCCACTTCAAATGCCGCCCCGAAGCAGGTCGTAATCTTTGTCCCTGTGTCTGTCAGCTCCAGCACGATATGCGAGCAGAAATCCATATGCTCACGGTTCGCCGTGCCGTCCTTCTGTGCTCCGCGCAGATAGCTGAGCACGCTTCTGCGGTTCCTGGCGTCGTCCGCCGCTTTATTCAGGAAAGACGGGGACAGGCTTCCATACAGGATCACCTGGATCGCGTCCATGACCGTAGATTTCCCAGATCCGCTCTTACCGCTGAACAGATTGACATATTCGTGGAATTCCAGCACTTTATGGCTGATTCCGCCCCAGTTGTTAATCAGCATCCGGGTAAATATCTTCTTCGCCTGTTTCAAAGTCTTCCTCCTCTTCCGTGTCCTGCACGTTCTGCTCTTCCTGAAGTTCTTCCCGGTATTTTTCTACCAGATCGCGGATATCCGCCGAAGTGCAGTACAGGTTCACCGTTCCGTAAATATAGATGGGCGTATGGTCTTCCACATCCCGGACTGCTCCCGGCAGATCAATCATCTGATGCATACGCATCAGATACAATGCTTCTTTCCATTCTGCCGCCGTCAGTTTTCTGGTGATCAGGTTCGTATTTTTCCCGTATTCCCGGATCTCCGCCAGATTCGTTACGGTTGCTTTCAACCCTTCTCCCAGAATCTTGTCTCTGTAGATCAATTTGAGCAGCAGCACCAGCAGCGTCGTGGTCATGCTCATACGCTCCGCAGCAACGCCCTCTCCTTCCAGCCGGAAGATATGTTCCTGAGGATCATGCTTCAGCCCGCATCCCAGCACAGACAGATAATCTTCAATAAATCCCCGGTGGCGCATACAGATCTCATACCTGGGATTGTCTCTGGGCGTCAGTGTCACCGGATCGTATTTTACCTGCAGGATGCAGGTCTGGCGAAAGAGATCCCGGATCGTCTTCTTCAGATTTTCCGCCTCCGTCACTGTCAGTTCTTCCAAATAAGATACCATGCCGTCATTTCCTCCGATCTGCATTCTTTACGGTCAGGGAAGAGAAACGGAATCCTTCTTCCGTCTCCACTTCTTCCCCGATCTCGATCTTCTGGCGTCCTTCCGACTGTTCCGTCATTTCCTGCCATATGAAAAACAGTTTTTCCAGATCCTCCATGGACCGGACCGTGTCTTTTCCGGCCCGGAACACGCCGTCCTTCTGGCTGCGGTTCCAGAAATCCCGAAGTTCCTTTCCCGTGTAAAGCGGGCGCAGGACGAACTCTCCCAGTTCCTCTTTTTCGGCCTGAGGCGCTTCTGCCACCGCCCCAGGCAAAAACGCCTCTTTCTCCTTGTCTCTCCGGCTGTAAAAGCTCTTCTCCGTAATCACCCGGTAGGACGACGTGACCTTCATACGCGCCGCCAGTTCCTCCAGCAGTTCTTCTTTCCGTTTCCCATGGTCCAGAAGGTTGACCAGCAGGACCGTCTGGTCTTCCTCCTGCGCCCCCTCCTGCAGAAGGTAGCGGATACGCGCCGCCGCGCGCCCCGCAAATACCGTTTTCTGCTCAATCAGCTGGTTGTACCTGCGCTCCAGTACGTCGAATTCCCTCTCAATCTGATAAAGCAGATCCATCGCTTCTGTACAAAGCTCCACAGCCCTTTCGGCTCTCGCCGCCGCGGGAGTCCCCTCCGGCTCTTCTCCCCGCCTCTGCTCCAGTTCCTGGCGCCGGAGTTCATTTTCCCGCAGATTCCGGTCGATCAGCTCCTTCACGGCCTCTTTGTACCGGTAAAAGCTGTCCGTAGTGGTCAGGATCGCATATCTGCGGCTGTCCGTATTATTGATCTCTTTGACCAGAACCTCCTGAATCCCCCGGAAATCTTTTTTCCTGGATAATTCATCAAAATATCCCCGCATGCCTTCCTGCATATTGGAAAGCATCTGCGTCAGGCGCCGGGAAGTTTTCCAGGCGCTCTTTAACATCTCATTATTTTTCTCCGGATCTGAACTGTAGGTAAACAGATAACTGTAGACTGCCAGCACACTCTCCCTCTCCGCCCCGTCCTCTTCGCTGGACAGTTTCTGGAACAGTTCCACGAACAGGCGGCTGTATTCAGGGAAGGACAGCACATAGCTGTTCAATGTCTCGTCAAAGTCTCTCCGGAGCCATCCCCAGTCCACAAAATGTCCCAGGCAAACGGAAGCCATATTGCTGCGGGTCAGAAGCTCGCCTTCTTCGTCGAACCGGTCCTGATCCCAGTCGATCGTGGTCTCCGTCAGCTTTTCATTGATGACTGCCCGGCATTCCTGTTCGGTCAGCCCCAGCACAGAATAGGATCTGCTGCTTTCTTCATGGACCGCCACCAGGAAAGACACATAATATCCCATGTATTTACTTGCAAATAGTTTATAAAAATCCGGCGGGATCTTTCCCATCAGACTCATCGGCTTCTTCCTTTCCTGTTCCTGCTCGCAGCAAAACACTGGTCGCATACCCGGAATTCATACCCGAGCGGCAGTGTCCGCCCGCAGTATTTGCACTTCTGGATATAATTCTTCTTGTCCCTCACCAGATACCTCATAATCCGGTCCTCGGTTTTCTCTCTTTCCAGCTCCAGCCGCTCCACATCCATGTTTTTCCCGATCCGGTTGGAAAACTGATGATAGAGATCCAGCATTTTGTAATAGGTCTCATATTTCATCAGCCCGGCATCCGTACACATTTCCAGCGTAGGAAAATCCAGGCAGATATCCGCCGTGTAGGTCTGGCAATAATACAGCCAAAGCCATACGATGTCCCGGTTCTTAATATCGATGGAGCAGGTCAGCATCCGGTACAGCGTATGCTTGTCCTCAAAGCCGTCGATATCCTCCCGCGCCTTGTACGCCCTCTCATACAAAAATAGAATCTCGTCGATGCTGATCTTCTCAAACGGCGGCTCCGGCTCTACCGATTTCCATATTTTCAGGATCGTATTCAGCGGCTCTGCCATATCCAGCAGCACATGAGGGAATCCCAGGCTCACCCGGCTGATCTTCGGCTCTGTATTTTCGAACTGCGCGCGGATATAGTCCAGAGCCTCCCCGCCCATGGCGTTGACGTACCCAGTGTCATACATTCCATACCGCCCTGCTCTCCCCGCGATCTGCTTTACTTCAGAGACGTTTAAGGGGCGGCGGCTCTTGCCGTCGAATTTATCCGTCTGCATAAAAACGATCCGGCGCACCGGCAGGTTGAGTCCCATGCCGATTGCGTCCGTGGAGACGACTACTTTTGTCTTCCCTTCCGTAAAAAGTTTAATCTGACGGCGGCGGATCTCCGGAGGCAGGCTTCCGTATACCACGCTCGCCTTCCTGCCCGACGCTTCCAGCCTCCCTGCGATATCCAGCACCGCCCTCTTGGTAAACACGATCAGCGCGTCCCCCTGCTGTACGTCTTCCGGGAACCGGAACGGCACATCCTCGCATTCCAGGCTGGTCATCCGTTCGTATCTGCGGATTTCATAGGAGTCATGGCAAAGCGTAATCAGATGCGTGATCACTTCTTCCGCCGCAGGACTCATACAGATATGGATCTCCGAAGCCTTTACGCCCAGAATCGCCCTCGTCCAGGAATGTCCCCTGTCTTCGTCCGCGATCATCTGCGCTTCGTCGATCACTGCCACATCATACGTCTGGTCGATGTCCAGCATCTCAATCGTAGACGACACCACCCGGCTGCCGTCCTCCCGGATGCACTCTTCTCCGGTCAGCATCGTACAGGCCAGCCCAAAATCTTTCATCTTTTCGTAGACCTCCAGCGCCAGCAGACGCAGCGGTCCAAGATAAACGCCGTGCTCCGCCTCCCTGAGACGCTCCAGCGCGTGGAACGTCTTTCCGCAGTTGGTAGGCCCGACGTGCAGGATAAACTTCCGCTCCATCTCCAGAGCCTCCGGAAACTCCATCTCCGGCCGGGTGGGCACGAGATCGATAATCTGGCCCCTGACTCCGTATTCTGAATAGTGCCTGCACAGGTCTCTCAGCGTCCGGATACAGATTTTCCCCGGCATCTCCGTACGCAGGTAATCCAGGAATTTTGTCGTGATGATTTCCTGCTCTTCCTCATCCAGAAGCGCCAGATCCAGGCGCACCAGTTCCGGAAGCAGAAAATCCCGGATCCTCATGACGGCGATCTGGTTGTCCTGCCGGAACGCGTAGTAGGAAAGATTCCTGATCTGCCGGTGATAGTCCTCCAGACGCACCTGTGTGATTTTTTTTGAACTGGAATTCTGCAGTTCGTGGGACAAACTTCTGATCCGTCTCTCATACGTCTTCTTTCCGTCCGTGTTTTTCTTCTTCAGCTTTTTGGCGCTTTCCTTATACTCTGAAAAGTACAGCTGCACCAGTTTATCTTTTTGTACCATGAATCCTCCCTCGTATGTATGGGATTCCGCTTCTGCAGGATTCCCTCCGCGGACGGCTCTCTTTCTGCCGCCGCACCAATATTTTTAGTATATAACAAATTGTATGGATTGTGGGAATTTTTTTCAGAATTCAAAACGGGGCTGCTGCACAGCCGTGCAACAACCCCTGCCATGCAATAACCTCTAATTTAATTCTCCTACGGCCGGCTGAAGATATAACGTCAGAATATCTTTCATACGGTAAATGGATGCCGAAAAAACATCCGCAGTCCATTTCCAGTTTTGGCTCCCGCCCTCCGAAGATTCTCCATCATAGACGGGTTCCGATCCCATCAGTTCTGTAACCCGGCTGATCCACGTTTCGGTTTCTTCATCCGTTTCCTGAAAAGCATCCTCCTGCACACTCTCCTGATCCGTCTGGGAACCGGCGTCTGTTTCAGAAGGAGGAACCGTTTCTCCCGCAGTGCAGCCGCTGAGGAACAGAACGGCGATGATTGCGGCCGCAAAAATTTTTATCTTTTTCATTTTCTTCTTCTCCTTTCCTGTAAATGCATTTTATATTTTCCCGAATTTTCCTTGTTATAGTATAGACAATTTACAGAGAAGAAAAATTTCGAAAAGTCCGTTTAAAATGCAAAAATGGAAAGCCTGTTATAGATCCAGAAACAGGGATGCAGAAGATAGAATGGCAGCCTGCTTCGTCCTCATCAATCCCACCAGAAGTACCAGACAATGGACTGCCGCAGCACATCGGCCAGAGCTCCCACTATTGGGTCGTCCTCCTGATCCACGATGTCCGGGCAGAAACCGTACTGCTCTACGGCCAATTCCATAGCCTGATCTTGGGAAATGGGAGCAGGGAGCAGGAACTCCAGCTCGTCGTGGCTCATAGCCGCAGGGATTGCGCCATGTTTCTCAAACCAGTATTTTGCCACGGCCATCAGCTCCGGCGTATCGGGGCACTCGTTCCAGTTGCCGAAGGGCAGGTAGGCAAAGATCTCCCAAGGGTTCTTCACTGGGATTTTAGCCAGAATGAGAGGATAGGTCATATTGTTGTTGGAATTCCAGTAGCTTGAAAAGCGACGGTTATCGTATCCGCCCTCCATCTCGCCCAGGACATCCTCATCCCAGTCCATATCGTCATCCTCGGCTTCTTCTTTGCGCTGCCCAATCATTTTCTCCAGAACTGCCTTACTGTTCTTGATGGGGGCTGAGAGCATTTTCTTCCGGTATTCGGCAACTTTGTCTGGGTCGAAAGCATAGTCGTCCTCGCCGTCGCTGTCCGGGTCAGAATTCATAATCAGGCATTCCCACAGGATTTCGTCATCCGCCTTAATCAGAACCGGCACAAATCCCTCTTTGACACTTTCTCGTTTGGCATAGTTGTATGCCGACATGATGGGATCATCGTCCGTCATCGAGGGGAAATAGGTACATTCACAATCCAGATATTCCATCATGGCTTCAGCAAGTTCCGAAGGCTCCAAAGTGTCCTCATCGAAATCCTGTCCCTGCCAGTTGACGAACCGCTTTTCTATGACTTTTGCCATAGCCTGATAATAGTTCTCATCAAAGGGAATAAACAGATAGGCTTCATCCTGGAACTTATCGGAATAATATTGCTCTGATCCAAAATATTCCAACGCATAGTTGTCAATGTCGCTGGGGAAGTAAGGGCTGTCCGCCTCCCCATAGTAGTATCCGGCAAAGGCTGCGCCCTCCTTGTTGAACAGCGCCCCAAAGAGCTGTCCTTTCAGCTGGTCCCGGATAAAGCCACGCAGATCGGCGCGGCTCAGATCCGCCATAAACGGCTGCACCTGCTCCCAGTACCGCTCCATAAATTCCACGCTCATCAGGTCATGCTCCATGCACCACCGCAGATAAATTGCCATGTGATTATAGGCATTGATTTCATCCACCGGCAATTTCTTTTCCCGAATGGATTCCAGGTGCCGGACTGCGTCATCCATTTCACCGTCAAAATCATCTGTACAAAGGGCACCTCTGGTGATGGCACTCTGGCGGGTAGGATTTACGACAAAACTGATGCCTGCCATCTTTTTCAGCAGAGCGTCCGCGTCATGCTCCATCTTATATTCCATTTCATTCTGATAGAGAGGGATCACCTGATAGAAGTTGATCTCCTCGCCGTCCGGCAAAGTGCAGACCTCGCCGCCTTTCTCCACGCCCTGGGGACCGGTCAGAATAGCGGCTCTGAGCTTCGTGTTCTCTGCAAAAGGCGATTGCTTGTCCATCGTATGGCCAAAGCCTAGCCAGGTATCGCCGGCGATGGGCAGGCGGGCCAGCACCTTCAAGAGGCCAATAGGCCAGTACCACCGCTCCTCCTTCAGGGATTCCTCATCCAGTTTCCAGTCCGGCGGCAGCGCGATAGCCAGCTCCGCCCGCTCCAGCTTGTATTCCGCCAGTTCCTCCGGCACATTCATCCGGTGAGCACCCATGCCGATCGTCACCAGTGTGTAATAGCCCCGCTCCTCAGAAGGTGAAGCAACACAGATGTCCACATGGATGTCGGGGGAAACCAGCTCATGGAACACATTCTCAAACTCCCCAAAGGTATTTTCAATATACTGCTCTATCGCAGCCATCTCATCCTCCGTATAAACCTCCGGTTCCCTATTTTCCGCCAAGGACCAGATGGCATCCGCCTTTGTTAAGTCTGGGTTCAGAAAAAGCTGAAAATACTGGTCGTCTCCCGGCTGTTGATAGACAAGACCAATACGTCGGGTCTGATCCACAAACACCGCTATCAGGATGCCCTCTGGTTCTCCTTCAGGGGTGTGGTTCAGCCATTCCCCGCTGTCCAGCCGTTCCTTGAGCTGCCGCAGCCAGTCAGTTCCCATCTTAGAGAGTCCGGCTTCGTTCATACGGAAGGAGAGCTCCACAAGATGTTCCTTCACCGGATATTGAAATTCACAGCAGGGGGAATTTTTCTCATAGCCATACCGCTCTGGGCAGAACAGCTCGTAAAATTCGGCAAGTCCAGCTTCGTCCACTAGAATGCATGCCAAGGCGCGTTGTTTGTCATCCGCATCCTTGTCCAGTCCCTGCTGGAGCGTTTGGTCAGCGCCAGGGTCGATCCAATGGTATTCCATCTGTTCCAGGGTGGCTCCGGATTTGATCTCCTGCCGCAAGGTCAGGAACTCATAATCCCCCGGTTCCAGTTCCAATCCTTGTTTGACGGCATCCAGCGCGCCGGTTTTATCACCAAAATGCGCCCGCAGTTTGCCTACTTGCAGCCAGATCCAGGGATAGTCCGGCTCCTCCTGAATGCCCCGCTCCGCATATTCCAGTGCTTCTTCCAGCCTGCCGCAGTACATCAACGCCACAGAATACCGGTAGTACCAGGTAGCGCAGCCTGCGGCGTTGGATTCCGAATCCTTCATCCACTGGGCTGCCTGATAGTAATGGATGTAGTCGTCCAGATTGTTGCAGGCGAAGGCGTACCAGAGAGCGATCTGCAAATCCTGGTGTGCCTGTTTTTCGGTGAATTTTCCTTCTTCTACGCCGTTTTTAATAAAATCCTCCAGCCAGCGGAGCATTTTTCCAAAGTAGCCGGAAACTCCTTCATCAAAGGATTCCAGCGTTTCAATGTCCTCTGCCGAGAGCAGGGAGCCGGTTTCCTCATGAATATCAGGCTCCGGTTCCTTCTCATCCAGCAGCGGCACACCGCCCACATCCCGCCGGAAAGCGTGAAAGTGAGCATAGGGCAGATCGCTTCCCTCAAAGAATGCCTGCGCCGCTGTTAATACAGCTGGCAGATCCCAGGCAATAAAATCCAGATACCCGCAATACAGGCCAGTGGCCCCACCCAGGAAGGTCACGGCTTCCTCTCCAGCTTGGTTCAAAATTGCCTCTTGCAGCGCATCCCGGAAATCCAGGATATTTTTGCTTCGCTCCTCGCCGGTAAAGCCCGCCAGGGGATAACAGAGGAAACCGGCTGCAATGCCGTCCCGATGATACTCGTCCACCGCATCGCTACGGGCAGACAGATAGTCGTTGATGAGCACCGGCAGGCGGCAGGTGCCGGTATAGACATCCAGCCGCCAGTCGGCCTCCGGATCTTTTACCGGTTCCAGTTCATAGGCAAGATAACTGTTTTCCAGATAGTCGCTGCCATCCCGCCAAAGAGAGAATCCCATACTTTGCAGCAGCTCCGGCAGTTGGGAAAGGAGCATGGCCGGTTCGTCTTTTGGCTGAGTATAAACATCAAACCCAGCAACAAAAGCAATAGCGGAAACTTCTCCGATGGTTTGATCCACCAGCATAGAAAGCGCCCACCAGCCCCGATCCGTATCCTCTTTCAAAAGCGGCGTCAGCTTTTCGCAGCAGAGGATCAGGCTCACCCGCTGATCCTCTGTTTTCTCTGCCCACATCTGCACATCCTCGGCCCGAACTTCGATCTCTCCAGCCCGCAGCTCGAACCCCTCGCAGGGCTGACGGCCTACCCAGATATTCCAATGCTCAAGCACCGATTCCGGGGCCTGCTTCTGGAAGTACACGAGTGGGAACAGGCGGGAACGAAGTCCCTCCGGACTGAGGATCAGTTCATATTTTTCTCCATTGAAGCCCAACTCAAAAGCTGTATCCCGCAGGGCAGGTTTGAGGGCGCTGCTGCATTTCTCAATCAGTTCCTCGCCGCGCTGGTGCATTTTGTCGGTATCCATGATTTGCCGCAGCTCCGACTCAATTTGAGTAAAGGCTGCCCACGCTTCCTGCGTCCTTTCCCGGAAGTTCTTTTCAAACCGGGGCAGGGACAAACGGCGGCGGCAATCGTCTATGTACTCCTGGGTATCTCTGTCTCCGGGGCGGGCTTTCAGGGCCTTTTCAAAGTAACGCAGGGCGGGGCCTTCCTCATCCAGGTAATAGTAAGCGGAAGCGATCCGGTAATTCCAGCAGTGATCGCCTGCAAAATACTCCTCATGGGGAGCCAGAAGCTCCAGAGCCTTTTCATACAGCACCCGTCCTGCCTCTCCGATTTCTGCCGCGCCAATATACGCCTTGGCCAGCTCGCTGTCCAGCTCTGGGGTACGCTCCCCGGCGGGGATGGCCTCCAGAGCATCCATCACCTTCTGAATTTCATTCTGTTCAAACCACTGCCGGCATTGTTTCAATAAATCCATATCACGGCCTCCTTTTTTATTTTTCGATCAAATAGGTTTCTCTTAATAAGCAGAGCTTGTAATTTCAAAACTAAAATTCATATCCGTATTTATGGTTGCTTCTTCATTCGCTGCTGGTTGTATCAAAAATTCAAATGTTGGTTCATAGTCCCCGTCCTGCAAGGTTTCTCCGCCCAAAATCTCGATATGATACCAGCCATTTGCAAGCTCAATCATCGGCTTCTTATGCACTCTATAGTAAGAAATCAGATCTTTCACCTTTTCAGGCGTAAACTGTTCCAATATTGGCCATGTAAAAAGCATCAGCATATTATGATCTACTTTGAGGGAATAGCCACTTTTTCTAAGCTGCAATCGGTTTCTTTCTTTGCACAGCTCCGGTCTATCACCAGAGAGGTTGAACAATATGGTATAGGGATAGTTTTCAATACCGGTCATTGGGATTACAATTCCTTCGGCAAATATCCTGTCGCCGCTTTCGTTTGTGGTAAACTCCATCGCTAAATCATCTGAAAGATGATTTGCCTGCTTCCAGTCCTCCAGCAACAAAATGTCACCAAGGAGAAAATAATTAACAAGATCGTTTAATACTTCCGTAAACCTATATATCATCCATTATGCCTCCCTTACAATCCTGTCCGTTGCCAGCCGTCCAGCCGCTCCTGCACCGCGTCAATCATCCAACCCTCGCCCACGCGCTTCATGAGAAAGCGGCGGTCAAAGCCGGTATTTTTCTCTCTGGTGTAGATGTAGAGCTTATTCTTAGTGATCTGCTCCGCGTCAAGGAATTCTTCCCCGTTGTAGGTGCCCTGGGCGCTGTATGAGAGGGCCAGAGGCCGATAGCCCAGACGGGGCTTTTCGCTCACATACTTCTCCCAGATCGCCAGCAGGCGGGGCACAGCCTCGGCATCTTCAAACCCGGCCTGCTCCATGTACTGCTCCCATTCTGTCATTTCGGCAAAGAAAGCGGACAACACACTGCGGCATTCCGACGCTGCCTGCTCATCCAGCTGGACGGGCTTTTTGGCCTTTTCCCGCTGGAGCTGGGAGAAGTGTTCCATCTGCTCCTTGGTAAATTGCACATGGGCCACCGGCTTGATGTAGTTGTTGCCGGCGACAGCCAGTAGTCCATCATAAGTAACAGCAGTGTGGTCGATCCAGATATGAGAGAGCTTGGGGATGGAGGCTGCCTGGAGCAGACCGGCATCATCCAGCCCAGTGTGGTCAAGGGTCAGCAGGTCCAGCTTACAGCCTTGCAGGGCGGACAGGCCGCTGCCGTCGATCCCGGCGTTCCCGGTCAGCAGCAGGATGCGCAGCTTGGGCATGGCGGAAAAAACGGGGAAACAGGCGTCGGTAAGGGTGCCGTTTTCCACGCCGAAGTTGACCATGCTTTTATGCCCGGCAAAGGGGGCCAGCAGTTCATCCGTCACCGGATACCCTTTCACATGGAAGCCCACCAGGGTGTAACCGGCCAACCGCTCCATGATCTCTGCGGTCAGCTTCGGAATATCAAATTTCTTTTCTCCATCTAAAGTTAGGACACCGTTTTCCCAATCCGCTGTTCGTGTCCGTTTTGGCCATTCCATAGTTTACCTCCTTACTCTTGCGCTCTATCTATTACCATTCTCCACCCGGATGTCTGCACCCGGATAACAGGACGGAAAAAATCATAGTCATTGTGGATCTCGTTATCCTCCCGAACATCCGGTTTGCAGTGAGGAGAACAGGGCAAATATCCAAGCAAAGGTCCCATGCCGCCGCAGATATTGCAGCCTCCGTCGCCGCCGCAGGTGGTCAATGTTTTCCCGTCTACCAGCTCCCGTTTATAGGGGTCGTAGGCGATAGACAGGCCAAAGAAGTTGGGCTGCTCCATGTCATATGGCTTGCCCTGATCTTCCTCACTTTCAAAGTGGTGCAGATGCATGGAGTAGTCCAGTCCATCCCCCCAGGGAAACAGGGTGCGGCATCCGCCTCCGCACAGATAGGCCCACTCATCCGGCGTGGGAAGGCTGGCTGCCACCTCCCACAACAGGGACCGCTGAAACTCCGGGTAGGTCATTGGATGGCACAGCCACGCTCGCCAGCTATCACCATTGCGTTCAAAGCGGACAGTTTCGTGTATCTCAAAACTCTGGCTGTTCTGGCCCGCCCACTTCTGCAAGTTCTCCAGCCAGTCGGGGTGGGCGGTGATGCGAGGGTCGTTCATGGGTACGCTTTCCCAGCCGATCTCCTCCAGTTTTCTGCCCACGAACATGGGGCCGATGGTCACCTGGCGTACTGGGGTCATGCCCTGCCGGAGAAATTCCTCCGCAGTGCCCTCATATTCGATTTCCGCAAAAATATCCGCCAGTTCCTCTTGGTTGGCCTTGTCCATCCCTTGGACAAAGCCCTCCCAGCCAAGCATCACGGTATCGCCAGGGACAAAGACAAACTCCCGGCCGCCTCTTTCAAATATGCCGGTGGTGCAGCTTTGCCCCCAGCGGGAAAAGGCGTATAGTTCCTTGAATGTCAAATTGTAACGAGCCGCCAGGGTCTGCATCATCCAGAGCTTATCGGACAGTTTCAATGTATCAAATTGTGGGCGAAATAAATTCTCATTCATAACAAGTCCTCTTTCAATTTGCTCTGGCAGACTGTGATTCCTTTTCCACAAGGCGAACCGCCTCCGTTAACAGCTTGGGGAGCTGATTCCTTTCTGCTGTTTCATACTGCTGGACTGGATGCATCCAATCAAAATTTTGAATGATAGAAATGATGTATCTGTCCTGATACCAGCCCATATCCAGCAGAAAGCCGTTCGGATATTCCACTTGCAGCATATCTTCTTTTTGCGTGATATCCAAAAAGATAATCTCTCCAGTGCCAAAATCCATCTTTGACCAGACTTGCACGGCAAAATTCCTCCTCACGATTCTCCGAAATGCTCCAGGTACAACTTCCGCACGGAATAGGGACCAACAAGGGTCGTTTCCTTCCGGCCATCCCAAGAATACACATGAATTTCGCCATCATCCCCAATGTACCGCTGTTCCTCAAAGGGTGCGGGAAAGGGGAAGCTTTCTACGATGCTCCAGTCAATCTTGGGCTTCAGCCCATCAAACTCCTCGCGCTTGAGCCTTTTGAAATTGAACACCAAGGCCGCTCCAATTCCATCGAAAAGCAAATCTGCGTATTCTCTGGGGGTAATATTCTCGCTCACATTGGCAGCTTTGATGTCCACATTCAGAACCTTGTCGCCGCAGTTTGTCCATATTTTATTGGGAGAGAACCAGGTAGTCCGATCCTTGCCGCCTGCAAAGTCCTCGCGGAAATAGCTTCTGTTGGCGCTGTCCATCTCGACCCCTTCCCGAAGCAAGCCGTTGTATGGGGAAAGCGGAAAATATCGGTGTTTTGCCGGGTCAAATTGGCCAAACGCAATGTCCAACAGATACCCATGCTTCTCACTGCGCATAAGCTTGTGTGGCTTCACAATGTTTTCTTCGATGAAACTCCAAATGTACTCGTCCACATGAATAGATACACGAGGGCGACTGAATAATGTGATTTTGTAGTGATCCTCTCTGTCCATTCTCTCCGTATTGAACCAAATACGATGAATTTTAACCATAGTTATCCCCTCGTATGATTTCTGCCAACGACACTTCTGTTTCCGCCTAAAAAAGCAGTTCACCGAAAAACAGTCTAAGAACCACGGCAGATAATGTTTCAAGCTGTGGCTTGCTGAGAGGAGTGTAGTGAAGGACGATTTCTCCATACAACTCCGTGTTGATGTGGTGTTCTTCCAGATACCGCAGAACCTTTCGGTTGTTCCGCACGATATTTAGACGAAACCTGGTATTATCAAGGGCATATTCAAAACAGTCCGGGTCAATCAACTGACCATTGGCTGGATCATTCATTTCCAAGCGGAGTGCTTCCGCGCCGGTCTTGCGGGAGAGTGTAAAGTAACCATCCTCCAGTTCAAAGAACAGGCAGGACAGCCCTTCCTCATTGTCCAGCTCCCAAGTCATTCTTTTTGCAAATAATTCCATCATTTTACCTCAGACTGCGTTCCAGTCGCACAACATTTCACTCTGCGTGACCCGGCGCAGTTCGTCCCGTACCTCCATTAGAGCAAAACCCAGCAGGTTTTGCCCCCGCCACTTCATCGGGTCCTGCGCCTCGGGGGAGCTGGCTGCGAGACGAATACCCCAGATGTTATCATAGGGACTGGCCTCCACCAGCACACTATCTCCGGTGGAGAGAAGAAATTCGCGCAGGTCGCGGTTCTGGCTGAATTTGCACCAGTTGCCATTCAATACAATGGCGTATTTGAACTTGTCCCATACCTTCTGATCAAAACCCCGCACCTTGCGGCCCAGGGCCTTGATCTGTTTAGGGTCACTACACTTCAATATCTGCTCCTGGATTTCATTATCGCCAAAGAGCTCCGCCTTGGCCGCCATCATATACTGCTCCATACAAAGATAGGTATTGGCAACGGACCAGAAATCCTCCATCCACCACTGGCTGAGGCAGCTTTTTGTCAGCTGGCCGTCCTCGGAAGGCTGATGGCCCCAGAATAAGCAAAATTCCCGCTTTCTCCCAGCGGCAAACTCCTGCAGGAGCCACTGGCGAGTGTACTTAGGGCTTCCTTCTGGCTGCCACGCATTCACCCAGAAGTCCCCATGTTCCAGCATTTCACTGCTATCTTCGTCATCCCACCAGCCCTTCCAGGTCACCGGCTCAGGAAAGAGGGTGCGGTATTCTGTCCGCTCATCCGGGGAGAGGGTGTCCAGCCAATCGCCAAATCGGTATATGTAATCCTCCCCATAGCCCATGCGCCAGCCAATAGAGTATCTCTCGATCTCCCGGTGGGCCAGCCAAGGGGGAGGCATTATTTTCTTTTCCTGTAATGCCATATCATTTTCCCTCGTCTCACAGCAATTAAATTCTTCTTTTCCTACTTTTTTTGAAAAGCATACTCAGCCCCCATAACTACTCCAAGGTCATTTCACAAAGAACCAGCTTGTTTTTCTCATCGCTGAGAAATGCCCGGTTTCCCCATACATCCAGCACATGGAAGGAAGCGTATCCACGGGGCATGGCAAGGTCGATCAGCACCAAATCTGAAAGGCGCAGCACCTTTTGTTTACCCTTCCAGTCATCATTCTTAAAAATGGGAGATAGGATCAGGCAAGTCCTGTCACCGGAGAATTTTCCGCGCATCCCGTGTTTTCCGGGCAGGCGGCTTAAATTATCTTTGCCCCACAGTTTCTTTTTGAATAGTCCGTTTTCCTCCAGTTCCAGATACCAATAGTAGCCCATGAGAGAAAGACCCGCCGGATTGATGGTGCTGCTTTCCAAAAAGGCATAAAACTGTCCATTCTGTTCCAGTATGGAGCCAATCATAGGATAGTTGTAGTGAAAGTCTGCCTGGGCAAAATTGCCGCCAGCTCGCTCTACCGCCGCCAAATGGGTCTGTCGGGTTCCTGCTTTGCTGTATACGCAAGAGCCGCTTTCTGCCCAGTGTGCAGTCATGGTTTCAAAATCTACCGTCAGGCTGGTAAAACTGTTGGTCGCATCAGCGGAGTTGTCCACTCGGCACACAATAGGGAAAACGCCCTGGCTTCCGGTGACGGCCACCGGCATAGGGATGCCCTGGGCGCACCAGTTATCCATGGGGATCGGAGTCCACTCTCCATCCATCTGCGGCATCCACCAAAGGGATTTACTGGCGGGGCAAACCAACAGTATTCCTCTGTCGCATGAGAGCAAGACAGGAACTTCCCAAACATCTTGCTGCTCTTTCGGCTCCGGGCTGGGAATCCACCTGGAAACTTCGCCTTTGACCCACAAAACGCCGCTGCACTTTTGCACGAGATGATAGGTCCAAAACACAATTTCATCCTCGCTGCGGGCTACCATACCTTTGCATCCAGTCGGGCTGTATTTGAAGGAAGTTCCCGTCAGTTCAAATTCCTCGAACTCCCAGTTCTTTATCACTTTTAGTTTCGCTTTCATACTTTCACCTCACAGCAAATCTGCTTTGATACCGCACCGTTCCAGAACCGGCAGCACCTGTTCCGGCTTAGAGGACATGAGGGTAATATGTTTGAGATTAGGGAACTGGCGCAGTTCATCCTCAGTAATGGTATTGAGATCAAAGGCTCCGTCCTCGCCATCCCAGAATGGACAGAGCTGGGTATAAATCTCGCTGCCGCCATCCATCTCGATTTCTGTGACCTCCGGGGCCAGCCGCGCCGGGACAGGGTATTGTTCCAGCCACTTCTGAATCTCTGGGATAGGTTCATACCCTTTTGCGTCAATGTCGATCTTGCGGCGACTGTACTCTCTGGCAAACTCATAGGCGTCCAGTTTAGGAGCCAGTAAGCCTTTCTCGTACATCAGGACTTCCATGACCGCCAGCTTGAAGTTGAAGCTGGTAAAGGTGAGCACTGGTTCAGTCGGCTTGGATAACTTGTATTTCTGCGCTTTCGCCGCCTTTTTCTCTGGCTCTTTCCAGCTGATCTGCACCATGGCGGAGAGGGCCTCCAGTTTTGCTTTCTGCGCTGACTGCTCCTCCGGAACAGGACCCGGCAAGCGGGTATAAACGGTAAAGCCGCCTAATTTGAGGGTATGGGCAAATCCGGCGAAATCCTTCCAGCTGGCCTCCCGGTAGTCCTTGGACCCGATCCAAACCGCTCCGTCAAATGTCTGCCGGACCGCATACTCTCCCTGTGCCGCTACCCGGACACCAAGGGTTTTGATGGTCTGCTCATCTTCATCCAACCAGCCCTGGAGTCCAAGCTCGTCCCACAAAGCAAGGGCCTGGGTATAGGGACTCTCTCGGCCAGTCATGGGGCTTTTCCGTGTTCCATTTTGCAGGACAATGCGGGCAGGTCCCAACTTTTCCGCCAGCTGCGACAGGGTAAACGGCGGCGTAAATACCGACCCCAGGATGGTCAGGCTGTCTTTTTTGAGAATGATTTTTCGCTCCGTGGCCTTGGGCGGCAGAAAGATGGGCAGATTCGGGTACACTTCTTTGTACTCCCGCCATTCCAGCTTTTTGGGCTTGTTTGCCGTCCGCAGGAAGTCCCAGAAGTCGATGGGATAACGGAACACCGGCCCAACCCTATCCCGCCGGGTGACAATAACCACCGTGTCATCGGTGAGTATTCCGATGTGCTGCATTTTCTCCCCGCCGAACATTCCCGGACGGATACGCAGCACTTCACGGGTGTTTATGTTGATGAGCTGGGCAAAGTCATCGGAAAGGATTTCGCCGTTTCCCTGCACCAGCAGCCAGTCCCCGGTAAACCAGCGCAGTTTTAGCCCCTCGCCCATTCCAGGCAGGAGGGCAATTCGGCACCTCCCGGTGTCCATGTCCAGTTCCAGCAGGCATTCTTCCACTCTTCCCTTGCCGCTGACAGCGTGGGTCATGGCAATGCGGCCTGTACCGGGAACGGGAACGGCCTCGGAAAGATGGTCGTATCCATACAGAGAGAAGGTATGTTTTGTTACCCTGCCGTTTTCCCATCGGTAGATCTGCCCCTTATACCACTCGTTGGAAAAATAGACCCGGCCCAGCCCGTCTGTCGTAATGCCACAATGGTATTTGGTGCTCCATCCATCTTCCGGCAGAGTCCAGTTTTTCACATCCTGGCAGGTGCCCCGGTCAGTCAGTTCAATCCGTGTAGCGTTGGTGGGATCACCCACCCAGAGGGAATGGTCAGCCCAGCACAGAGTCCGGGGTGGACCATCGTATCCGATGGGGGACGGTTCGGCCCAGTTGAGGGTAGCTGGATTCTTGCTCAGTAATACCCGGCCAATGGTTCCGCTTCCAGCGGCCCTCGATGCGGCATATAGTTCATGTTCCGGGGAATAGGTAAGGTGCCCAAGGTGCGGCAAGCTATGGGAGCGGATTACTTGCGGCGGACGATGGCGCAGATCGGCCACACAGCCGTTTTTCCATTCTTCTGCATCCTGGCTTTTCCACTTCCCCGCCGCAAAATCACCCGCTACGGAATTGAAGAAATAATCGTACCCATCCTGAAGTATGTATTCCTCGCAGGGCATCAGGGCACCAGGGTCCTGCTCCTTGGCATGGTCGCCCCATTTTCGCCCTTGCTGTTTCATCAGGTGGCAATATTGCCCCTGCTTTTTGCAGTAGCGTTCCCATTCGTTGCGTTCTTCCTCTGGGATCAAGGCAAACAGATACTCGTCCTCATCGTCCAGGTTATACAGTGCCCAGCCGAAGGCAGAAAGTTCCTGTCCCAACGCTGCCGCCCCTTTTTCATGGGATAGTTTCATATACTGAACGCCAACGGCATCAAAGCGTTCATCCAGCAGCGCCGGGACCTGTGCGCCCCATTTCCCTCGAAGTTCCGCCAGAGTGTCCTGTACGGCTCCGTCAAATTTTAGAATGTCCAGCGCATCGGATATGATTTGTGCCCAGTCTGGCATGAAAGTACCCCCTTTTTAGTGCCTCAAAGTTTGTTGCTCAGCCGCTTGACTGGCGCAGACATTACATCTGGAAAATGCTTACACAGAATCTCTGTGAATAAGGTCATTGCAAGAAACGGCTTGAGATTACCTGCTGCAATCTCAAAATATTGAGAATAGCCCCAATCCAACTCATCTTCTCCGCACCAAAAGTTGAGAAGTTCTGCCCCCAGATCCATCCGCTGACTGGATAGGGATTTCCATGGAATCTGTGACCGCAGATACTCCTGAACCTCTCTGAGCTGTTCTGTGGCAATGTGCTGATGGGCATAATCCTGCACATTCTTAAAATAGGTATCCAATTCTATGTAGCTGGGAAAGAGGCTACTGCAATCAATCTTGGAAAACATCTCCTCCATACAAAGGATGCGCCGCCGGTGAAAATCCTCCATTTCCCGCTCCAAAGCCTCGGCCTGAATCATTTCGTGTTTCTCTCTACAGGCATAGGCTTTATTTTCTGGTACCTGGAACGCTTCATCTACTTTCTTGGCTATGGTAAACATCTGGATTTCATCGGTATTCTTGCGCTTCCGCAGATCATCCCAACTGCCTCGTTCCAATTTATCCTCTTTTGAATAACAAACAGAGCATATCGCCTGTGCCGGATCAATTTCTCTCGTCAAACAGTAAGGACAAAGAATTTTCGCATTCTCACACAATCTGGTCGCCTCCTTTCCATTGTGTTACAGCGACAGCCATGTGGTCAAAGCACTGATTTCCTCCCGCAGCAATGCGGATTTCCCAGCGGCGGCAAAGGCTTTTTGGATACCGCCATAGCGCCGCCCGGAGCGGTCTACCAGCTGGAGCGCGGCTGCCTCCAGATCGGGAATCGCCATCACAGCATCTGCCAGCGCCTGGGCGGAGAGTTTATCCGCAATCAGAGTGGCGGCAAAGTAGCGCAAATGGCTGTGAGAGAGGGTGGACAAATCGCCGAGCTTATGCAACTCATAGAGTTTCAGGGCATAAAGGGAAGGCAGCCCATCCAGAGCCGGTAGTTTCTGCACAGATGGGAGTGACTGGAGATAGAGTTTCTGAAGCCGGGTCGCCGGAGTCAGGAAAGGGGTGAGATCTTCCGTTTTCCGCATTTCCTCCAAATGGAGATAGGTAATGCTGGTGAGAAGCGGGGTGATGTCGCCATTCTTTTCCCCACGCAGGTGGAGAACACGCAGGCCGGGGAGAGAAACATTGTCCCAGGAAACAGGGGCCGACAGCCATAGGGACAGTGTATGAAGCTGCTTTAGCTCGGAGAGAACTTCTACACCCTCACACTTTTCCATTAAGGTCAGTTCCTCCAGATTGGGATAATCTCGTAGGAAGGACAGATTCACCTTCCGCTCTCCCGTCACAGACAGACACCATACCGCATCTGGTTTTAGTCCATTCAGATCAATCTTTTCTCCGCCGCGCCAGAAAACAGCGGTGCTAAGAGGGGGCTCTATTTTCATAAAAATCACCAGTCCCGTTCTCGGATGGCCTCCTCCATATCAATCGGGATACCGAACCACTCCAGAATGTAGGCAACGGTGTCTCCAATACAATCCCGGGCCACCGTTTCAATCTCGCTGTCGTTTTCGTAAAATTCATCCTGAAGATCATTGATGCCGCAGACCGCTTTATCCAGCGTTTTCTGTATCACTTCGGTGTCCGTTTCGCCGCTCTCCAGCAGGTCAATGACCTTCTGAAGCTCGTCCCTGACCTTATCCACCAGAAAAACTGGATAGTAATTATCCTGATACATCTCGTCCAGCAGTTTGTAATTCGGGTCAAATGCTTTCATCATGATTTCTCCTTTCGCATTCAAATATCAGCTTGTATGTCTTATGCAACCGTTATCCCGCAATATTGGCGCTCTCTATCCCATTTTCCAGGGAGCCGCAAACCTCAACAGTGTGTCCCCAGAACATATCGTCGTCATCAAAATAGGCCGTAAAGTCACCCTCATAAGTAAGGCTCAGTTCTGACAAAGTAATGCGCTGGGCAAATCCTTCTTCTGTAATGGGATCAGCATTTTTCTTCTCATCGTCATCTGCCTGCCACTCATTGGCCAGCCCGGTCAGTTCCTTTGCCGCAAATTCCCGCATGGACTTGTCCCAGCTTTCGCGGTCTGCCATAACTTTGTGGGCAATGCTGCGGACGGTATCCCAGGTTTCCTCATCCTCCAGATCTATTTCCAGTGCAAGGGAGACTTCCTTTTCGTTCCACAAGATTTTGCCATCCAGCAGCCCGAAGTCCCGGTTCAGTTTCAAAGTTCCCAGAACTTCATCCTCAATGTTTACGGGTTTCTGGTATTCCTCCCATACTGCCTCCAACGGAGGGCAGGGGACAGAAGGCTCCAGCACATCTATAACAGCCCAGCTGTTGAACTGTTCCGGAGTGGTGTGTTCAGGTACCAACCCATCCAACAATCTGCGTACCTTCAGACGGCAAATCTGCCCTTGCTGCAAACGCCCCCAGCTCTTTTCACTGTTGCGTTCCTCCTCCGTAACCGGCCATTTCAGCCGACCTTCTTTAATGCTGACCTTGCCGGTATTGCAGAACACCATACCCAGTGTAATGACAGTCATCTCCCAAAAGTCACTGTTATCGCTCTTATGGTACCCAGCCCCAATGCACTTACAAATCAGGGCAATCACTTCCTGCTCCTCAGTCTCATATTTTTGATAAAATTCCTCAAACATCGCGTTAGCTCCTTATTCCTCAAACTCACCCTCAATCATTCCATTGAGATATTTTCCGGGATTAGCGATAAATGCCTCCCATTTGGCTAACGGATGAAACTCCTCATGCTCAATGTCCAGATACCAGAGTTTCTTATCTCTGGGACTCCACAGCAGCAAATAGTCGCTGTAATTATCCATTTTCGCCATGAGAGAGAGCAGCTTTTTCCGCTTCCAGGTCATCTCCTGCACATCCATGTAGGGGTACAGTTCCGCCCATTTCACCAGCTCCCGCTCTGGAAATTCCAGACGCAAGGGGCCGGTCTTTAAGTATTCCACCAGCTTGGCAGGTAGCTTGTAAGGCATGAGTTGACGCGCCTTTTCCTGTTCGTTGTGCCATTCCTCCGGCTCCAGAGCTTTTAAGTAGGCGGCCATTTCCTGATTTTTGTTCTGTACTGCCACGGTGTAGGGCCGGTCACCGTATTTATCTGGGATGGTGATGTCTGCACCCTGCTCCACAAGCCAGCGCACCATAGAAAAATCGTTGTGCCGTGCAGCTTCAGTGACAGGAGTCGAAGCGTAGGGAAACACCATATCTGGCTTGTGATAGTTGATGTCCGCCCCGTTTTGAATCAGATACTCCACCAGCAGCTGATTTCCATGGCTCGCCATACTGCGCAGGGCTTCACCGCCATATTGTTTCAAATCCATGCTCATCCTTTTCAAAATGGGGAGTACATTAGGCTCATCCCGATCCACCAAGTGGAGAAACAGCCTGCATATATCCCTTTGCGCTGCGGGGATTCTGACTCCCACATCTACCAAAAAGGAAAACAGGGCCAGGTCTTGACTGCGCAGGGAACCACAAAGCAATTCTTCCGGGTTATGGGTCAAATCTGCTCCGCATTCGATCAGGAGCTGCACCATGTCCATCCGATTTTCCAGCACAGCCAATTCCAGTGGAGAGGCTTCGCCATCCCGCGGCCACTCTCCAATCATTACCTGATAGCACTGCGGCTCATTGGGAGAATGCCCTGCATGAAGCAAGGAACGAATCGCCTCTATGTCACCACTTTTGATGGCAGCCATCATGGGAGGTACATTTGAATAGCTTACTTCACTCATCCGAATCCTCCTGACATTCTATTGAAAAATTTCCGAATACCGTTCTTTCAGTTCCTCCGAAGCTGCTTCCACCACTTTCTGACCACCCTTGGCGCTGGCTT
>ERZ1643249.37-NODE-37-length-220380-cov-62.663075_pt1 | contig 220380 bp, 182 predicted proteins | sample MGYA00579263_ERZ1643249 | MGnify/ENA primary metagenome ERZ1643249 (study PRJEB29033, sample SAMEA4952264) | chicken gut metagenome | biome: Broiler Chicken; feature: Gastrointestinal Tract; material: Caecum | place: Ireland | collected 2018 | study: Broiler...
TCTTATCCATGAGTTCGGAGAGCGGCACATCGCGGATGTCCACGCCCCGCACCTTTATACTGCCGGACTTGATGTCCCAAAAACGGGCAAGCAAGTTTGCAAGCGTGGTTTTTCCTCCCCCGCTGGGGCCGACGAGCGCGGTCATCGTGTTCTTTTCCGCCGTAAAGCTGACATTATGCACGGTATCTTCTTCGCCATATGCAAAGGTCACGTTTTCAAATGCTATTTCGGGCGCGCCGGTCGCGGGAATATGCTTTTTGCCGTTGTCGGGCAACGTCTTTTCGTCGAACACCCCCTCGATCCTGTCTAAACAGCTCCCCATGACGGTCAGGCGCGACGATTCGCTGTACAGCGTTTTCAGCGGCAGGAAGATAGAGAAGGCAAACAGCACGCAGCCGATAAGGTACGGCAAGGTCATCATATTTTCAAAATACAGCCACACGCCGAGCGCGACGATGCCCGCCATGCCGACGGTATAGAGCACGTTGAGCACGACCATCCACGGCAACTGCGTGAACTCGAATTTGAGCGCGGCGTCCCTTGTCTTGCGGAAGTTCTTTGTCAGATCTTCCGACTTTTCGCCGAGCAGATTGTAGCTTTTGATGACACCGATTCCCTCGATGTGGGAGATGACCGCATCCGTCAGTTCTTCGCTAAGCTGCTGGCGGATATTGCTGTGTTTTACGCCCGACTTGTTCATAAAGATGGCGGCGATGACGACCGCCAGCGACACGCACGTAACAAGCAACCCGATGCGCCAGTCGATGACGTACATAAAGGCGACCATAAGGAACGCAGAAAACCCGTTGCCCAGCATGTCGGCGATGGACTGCATAACATTTTCTTCGACAAATACCATATCGGACGAGAGCACCGAGCTGATCTTTCCGATATTGCCAGCCGTAAAGTAGCCCATAGGAAGTTTCCGAAGGCGCGCGCCCAGCTCCATGCGCTTTTCGGCAAAGATCTTATATCCCGCCGTGCTCTGCAACCTGTCGCTTAAGTTTGTGGCAAAAATATGCACGGCAAGCGACGCCGCCATGCCCGCAAAATAGATGAGGCATCGAGCTACGGTTATTGTGCCCTCGTAAAACTCATTGAAGAGCAAAAATCCGAGAAAGAGCGGCATCATGATGCAGATGCCCTTGATGAACGCGAACAGCGCCGCCGAGAGCACCCTGCCCTTGTATTTACCCGAAAACTTCAATATCCTTACGAAAAATTTAATCATACCGCGCCTCCTTCCGTTCCGACCACGTTCCACGCCGCGCTGTCCTCGGAGATCTGCCAGAGCCGTTGATAAATAGCGTTATTTTGGAGCAGTTCTTTATGCGTGCCGCTGCCCGCCACTCTGCCGTTGTCCAGCACATAAATTCTGTCCGCGTTCTGTATGGACGCAAGGCGGTGCGCGATGACGAGGAGCGTTTTGCCCCGGACGACTTCGGCGATCGCCTTTTCCATCTTCTCCTCGTTTTCGGGATCGGCGAACGCCGTTGCCTCGTCCAGAATGACGACGGGCGCGTTTTTGAGGATCGCCCTTGCGAGCGACACCCTCTGCCTCTCCCCGCCCGAAAGCGCGCTGCCGCAATCGCCCGCGAGCGTATAAATGCCGTTTTCCAGTCGGTTTATAAATTCCATGCACTGTGCTTTTTGCGCCGCGGCAAATACTTCCTCTTTTGTCGCATCAGGCTTGCCGACCTTGATATTATCGTAAATGCTCGTGTTGAACAGGAAGTTATCCTGCGACACGAAGGAGATGCGGGCGTTCAAAGCGTCGAGGCTCATGTCCGTAATGTCCTGCCCGCCCAAAGTTATTTTGCCGCCGCCGATGTCGTAGTAATGCACCAGCAGTTTTGCGAGCGTGCTCTTGCCCGAACCCGATTCGCCGACCAGCGCCGTCTTTTTGCCTTCCTCCACGACGAGATCTGCGCTTTGAATTACGTTTTTGTCCTCGTAGGCGAAAGTCACGTTCTCAAATACCGCCGTATTGCCCTTACCCTTAAAGGTATTGCCCTTGCTTTTCAGCGGCTCGGCATCCAAAGTCTTTTCGAGTTCCTTAACTTTCCTGTCCACCTGCGCGAGCGAGGGAACGAAGCGCATCGCCTTCATCAGAGGCCCGCCCAGCCCGAAGGAAAGGCAGAGCACCAAAATGAGGTCTGCAAGCTGCGACCAGCCGTTCACGACGAACATGCCGCCGAAGGGAAGCGTGAACAGCGAGCAGCAGGCGAACACGCCCGCATACACCGCCATCCACGGCCAGCACACGCGGTACCAGTCCAGCGTAAAATCGCGGTACGCTTCCACGTCCTTTTTATACCGTTTATAAGAGTCGCCGTCCCTGCCGAACACTTTGACGACTTCCATGCCGTTGACGTATTCGATGATGGTGTTGTTCATGACCTGTGCCGAGCGGTAGTAACTGTCCATTTTGGCAAAGCCGGAGCGCGTCATCATCATGACCGCCCACACTCCAATGGGAAGCATAATAAGTGTTAAGAGCGCGAGTTTCCAATCGATCGCGAACATGGCGATGAACACGCCGATAGGAATGAGCAGATTGCCGATGCCTTCGGGGATAGCGTGCGCCAAGAGTAGTTCCATGCTCTCCACGTCGTCCACAAACAGTTTTTTCAAGTTGCCCGTCCCCTTCTCCTGCACCACGCCGAGGGGCAGTTTTTCCATTTTTCCCTGCAAGCTCACGCGCAGATTGTACAGCGTGTTGAACGCCGCAATGTGCGAGAGGGACAGCCCGCCGAGGTAGAACACGAAGTTCAATACAAGACAGACGGCAACGCCCACCACTCTGCCTACGGCAAACTGCCACGGAATGCTCTCGCCCGCAATGAGCGGCGAGATGATCTGATACGCGAATATGTACGGCAAGATCTGCGCCGCCACTGCTATGACAACCATGATCGTCGCCACAATGGTAAGAATCTTGTACTTACCCGCGTACTTCAAGATACTTTTTATCATACAGCCTCCTATACTTTTATTTGTTCGCATATGCGAACGATATACCGAAAGAATTGCCGCCACTGCGGGCGGCAGAATTTACCGCTCGAAACCGAGCATTTTATACCAGTCGAACAGTCCGCACATCAGGTCGGATATGCGCCCTGCTTCCTCCTTTGTAAATCCGTGGATGAGCGGCTCACAGATCGCCGTCCAAAAGGACGAAAGCATGACGTGCAATTCCTTTTCGGAAATGTCCGTCTTTGTCAGTCCGCGCCTCTGCGCCTCCTTGTAGTACGCGTAAGTGGTATGGCTCATGCCCTCCACCCATTCGTGCTCGAAGTTCGCGTACTTCGTTCCGTCCGAAAAGACGAGCAGCAGGCGCATTTCGTCGTAGCGGTCGTAGAGATAGTCGAACCACCACTGCATGTATTCCCTGTCCATGTCCCACGCCTTTTTGAGCTGTTCGTCCGTGAGCGTGGCGGGCAGAACGGATTTTTGCCGCACTACCTCTTCGAGGTCTTGTACAGTGCTCTCCACCAGCGCGCAGAAAAGCTCTTCCTTGCCCTTGAACCGCTTGTACAACGCGCCCGTCGTAACACCCGCGTTTTTACAGATTTCCTGCAAGGACGCATCCAGAAAGCCCTTTTGCAGAAACTCCTCTTTTGCGCTCTCGATGATGCGCGGATCGATACTTCTGTCCGCAACCGACATGCCTACCTCCCATGATAATCTAATTACCGATAATTTAATTATCATTATAATCATATGCTGTTCTTCTGTCAAGAATTTCGTAGCAATTTTAAGAAATTTTCGAAATAAAATTTGGTCGTAAAAAAATCGCAGGGTTCAAGTCCCTTCGTAAGGCGGGATAACGCAAACAAACAGGGCTCCCGCAAAAGTCGCGCAGCGAGTTTTGTGGGAAAAGGAGACGCAGGCGAAAAAGGAAACAGCTTGAGATTTCTCAAGCTGTTTCGAAACGCGCCTTGCGGCGACGTGGTGCGGACGAAGGGACTTGCGCCTTTGGCGGCGCGCCCCGGTGAACAGCCCACCGGGCTGTTCAGTTTGCGCCATGCTTTGTTGTTCATTAGGGTTACCGCGTGCAAACCGTTTGCTCCCGCAAACGCCTCCACCCTCAAGTCCCTTCGTAAGGCGGGATAACACAAACAAACAGGGCTCCCGCAAAAGTCGCGCAGCGAGTTTTGTGGGAAAAGGAGACGCAGGCGAAAAAGGAAACAGCTTGAGATTTCTCAAGCTGTTTCGAAACGCGCCTTGCGGCGACGTGGTGCGGACGAAGGGACTTGAAGCCAAAGAGAGGGTAATAAAATGCCGCTTGAAGGTCAGAATTTGGCCTAAAAACAGTGTTTCACGCCCATTTTTCAATTTTTGCCCCCTATATGCCCCCATAAATATTTCCTGTATCGCTCAAAATTCGACCGCTAAATAAACCTATTTCTATAATAGTCCCTCGAAATCGTGCATTTTCGTTTACTTATAATTCAAAACGATAGTCTATTGTAGTCCTATATAGCTAATTATAAATATTCGGCAAGCTAAATATCACAATAGACGCTCAATCTACCATATTTATATATATTTCTACATGGATCGTACTCTCTGCTTTGTCTCGAAATATTTTTTCTATCTTTTGACCCCAAAATTAGTTAGGTGAGACCTAAAAAAATAGAAAGCCACCGCTTGAAGGCGATGGCTTTAAGTGTCCGTACGGTTGTCCGTACAAGGGACGGCTGCGCGCCGCTTAGTCGTTCTGCTTGGTTTTCTTCCAATAGAATACGATCCCGGTCGCGACGCCGCCGACGGCAAGGATGGCTGCGATAACGATCAGAGCGATCGCCCAACCGGGAAGAGTCTCACTTTTTTGATCGGCTTGAATAAGTTCTTGATAATTATCCACATATTCTGTGTACATTTGTCCGCAATAAGCACAGGCCCATCTTGTAAGGAGAAGCTCTCCATCTTTTGTGTACATATATGAATACTCATAATATTTATGCTCTTTTGCTGGGTATGTTACTCGAAAAGTCTCTCCGCAGTCGAGGCAAAAAAACTCGTCATAGCCCCCTTCTGTGCAGGTCGGGAGTACCCAATCAACCTTTTCCTTTCTTTTGTGCGGACATTCCTCCTCTGCGTTTGCGCATATTGCTCCGAGCGGAACAAAGCAGAGCGAGACAATTAGCAACACAAGGGCAAAAACGGCGGCGATTTTCTTCATGATTCTTTCCATTGTGATATTCCTCTTTTTTTAATCTGCTACACAATGCCATGATATTTCACAAGAAAGTCGGATACCGACATGACTTGGGCATCGTTCGGAAAGTGTTTCAGATTTCCTGTGACCAATATGGCGTTGCTGTATTTTGCTACTTCGAAGAACTTTTTATCTGACTCATCGATGAAAATATCTTCAAGTGGTTCTGCGAGAATCGATCTTCCATATATCTCGATCCAGTCAAGCAAGGCGTTGATCTCGCCATCTGTAAAACCGAATTTAGGACGAGCGAGGACAGTTCTATATTCAGATAAAATGCGGTAATCATAACACGGAATCAGTTTGCCTTGTAAGACCAAGCTGATTATCTTTGCAGGCGCGCCGTTTTTCGACCAAAGTGCGGATACCAAAACATTTGTATCGATCACAACAAGCATTTTACTCTCCCTGACGAGCGGCTTCAATTTCGGCTTCTATATCGTTCTCACTCATAAAGCCTTTCGATGCGGCCTTTGTTCTCATCGAGTTAAATGCGATCGTCGCTTTCGCTTGTCGTACAGCCCTTAAAGTTTCCTCAAAGCTACCGTCTGAAATATCGATCATAATTGCAGTAGGTTTTCCGTTGTTTGTGATGACGACTTCACCATCTGCGGAAAGATTATCCCATATACTTTTAGGCGTTGTTCTCAAGTCTCTGACAGTATAAAAGTTCATCGTTTTACCTCCTGCCTATATTATACACTATTCGTAGACGATTGTCAACACAACTTGTAAAATTTATTCCCGCTTTATTGCAATCGTTCTATCTTTTCTTTTAAATTGAAGGCCTGTCCGGTTTGCCCGAACAGGCCTATTGCGTTGCAAAACCTTCTTACGTCAAACTTAAAATGACCTGCATGAACACATTCACGAGGAACGGTGCCGCCACAAGAAGGCAAAAACTCACAACAATTCCGACCACGAAGTTTACGAGCATTTTCTTCGCCTTCTCCTTATCGTCTTGCTTTCGGGCTATGATATAGGAGACCCCTACGGGGATGCCCCAAATTGCAGCGAAGATCCCAAACAGCATGAGCAGCAGACTTTGATACGGACCGTATATCGATTCCTGATAATATTCCGCCACGCGGTTGAGGATCTCGCTCAGATCGACGGACACGCCGATCCCTCCCCCATCTGTTTCTGCTTTGACCTGTTCCGACTTAGTAGAAGTGCAGCGGGAGCACTCATATCGAACCGTCGTCGTATTGCTTGCTTCATCGAAGTTTTGATCGACCACGACCCAATCGTGGTCGAGGGCGGGAATCTCCATGCTCCCCTCTTCACCGCACAAGGCACACGTCCCCGCTCTGATCCCCGACGCCGTGCAGGTGGGAGCCTGACTGATCGTTGACGTTGCGTTTGAAAGGTCATGTGTTGTCCTCTCTTCTGTTCCCGTGGACTCATAGTAAAAGGCATCGCAGTCCTGACATTCGTATTTCCAGTCATGGCAATTATAATCATTGCCATCAACTTCGACTTTGAAATAGTTATGTTCTGTTGCGGGAACGACTTCCTCGTAGGCTGTCCCGCAGCGCAAACAGTAATTCCTTATCTTTCCCGTTTCCGTGCAGGTCGCGTCTTTGATGACGGCTGTTTCGTAATTGTGCCCAAGCGGTTGAATAGGCTCGGTTATTTTCTCGCCGCACAGGATACAAGTGAGGACTTTGCTGCCGGAATGCGTGCAATCGGGGGCTTTCTCTGTGCTGCCGCTGTCCCAGGCATGGGGGCATGGAGGCTCACCCTCTGCTGCACCGGCGGAGATCGGATCAGAAGCCATCAAAGTACCGCAAAACGCACACACAAGCGATAAAAGCGCGATCATAAGCCAAACTCGGACTTTCATGCGACGATCCCCCCTTCCTCTTCAAAGAGGCCCTCGACGTCCGGAGACGCAATGATCTCCACGCCCGCACGGAATTCAGTCGAACCAACAAAGAACGCCTGTCCCGTTTCTGCGCGCATGATCATGGCGCGCTCATCGTCGTTATAGCTCTCCCCCGCCCGATAGAGGTCGAGGACGTCGGCCATATCGGGAGACGAGAGTTTGAAGATAAACGTATATTGACTGTTTTTGATGATGGCCGATGACTTGCTGCGAAGCTCCTCGTTGGCGTTCCAGTCGGCAATGTTTTGCGTCGCCGGGATGAAACTTCCGCCGTATTTTCGGATACGTTTATTCATCGAGTAGAAGAAGTCGAGCGCGATCGGGAATTTAGAATCGATGAAGAGATGGGCCTCGTCGCAGACGATGAGCGTATGGATCGCATCGCCGCTGCGGTTGCGTTCCCGCGCATTGATAACGGCTTGTTCGATCCAACGGAATACGAGCAGCATCTGCGCATTCGCGACGACGTTGTTTTTGTTTGCAAAGAGCGATTGAAAGTTGAAATCGATCATATCGGCGTCTGCGCGCAGCGTTGAGGGCGCGTTCCACAGATCGGAATAGCGGCCCGTGACAAACTTTTCGAGATAGAGTTCAGCAATATGCTTTTCTCGTCTCGTATATTCGTCCATCGCGGTGACGTCCCGTCCCTTGAGAATCTCCAAGAGATCGGCAAAGACGGGGAACGCCTCGGGCGGAAGCTGCGTGCAGTCGGTCGTCTCATTGATCCCGCGCCGTGCATAGGCTTCGAGGGCGAGATTGTTGACGAGTTCGAGGACGTCCGAGCTGACATCTCCGAGCACGATGCGAAAGAACGATTCGAGCGTTTTCAGGTGTGTAGAGAACGTCACGTTGGTTGCGGCGGGCGACCCGTCCTCAGACAAGATCTGATAGACATGGAACGGGTTGATCCTCCCCTCTTGCGCGCTCCCGACGTCGATGACGTTTCCGCAAGCATTGCGCGTGATCCCGAGATATTCGGCCTCGGGATCCAAAACGATGACCTTAGTGCCATTGGACCACTCATTAAGAAGCAGCGTCTTTAAGAAATAGCTCTTCCCGCTGCCCGGAAGACCTATGACCATGCCGTTGCTGTTTTGATGCAGCGCATCGCGTTTCCAAATGTTTAAGATGAACGGATAGCCGCTGTCATAGCTCGTGCCGAGCAGGATCCCGCCGTCGTCCATACAAACTGTACGGACAAAGGGGAACACCGCCGCGAGCGACGTACTGTTGATGCCCGTCGTATAGCTCTTTAGCGTACATACGGGCGTAAGCCCCGCCGCGACAAAACCGTCTTGCTGTAAGCCGTAGAGCGTTGAAAGCTTGAAGTTGTTTACCAAGACGTCACGACGCACGCTGCGCCTGTAATTTGCGTCGTCGAGATACTTGTAGGCGGTCACGGTCAGAGTGACATTCAAGAGGTTCTCATTGCCCTGCTGCAAGGCGGTGAGCAGCACTTCCATCGTCTCTTGGTGGGAGTCCGCGGAGTTTGCCTCGCTGGCCCGATCGGAAGTCAGACGTTTGGTCTGCATTTCTCCGATCACATGGTCGATGCGGCGGATCGCGCGGTTCTTTTCCTCCGCGGCGATGTGCATGACGATTTTTGTATTCGGGATATTAAACAGACGTGCTCCCCATGCGTTGGTGACATATAAGGGATAGTCTGCGATCGCAAAGACAGAAGCCTCTACCCCATCTACCATGTAGTGATTGCCCGAGAAGGTGACCTCTTTGGGTATCGCCCACGAAAGCAGCTCCGAGTCCTTCGCGTTCTGCACGTCGCGCTCATCGAAGTTGCGCGAGAAACTGTACTTGTAAAATACCGCTGCTTCTCTTGCGTTGAGCTCCCGCACGCTGATACCGCTGCGAGCGATCTCCATGTGTACGTTGAGCGTCAGTCGTTCGAGGTCCGCTTCGTTGCGATCGTAGACAACGAGATAAAACTGTGAGGCATACTCTTTTTCGACATTGTTCAGGCTGTCAATCGTTTCTACGCGCTCCGTCATGATCTTGATGCGCACTTCGTCGGCGGGCGAGTGATCGCCGTGCTCAAGTGCGGATAAACGGTCAAAATATGCCTTTGAGAAGCCGTCGAAATTGAGCGGCCGATCGAGCTTGACGAGATCCGCGCATTGGGCGCCCTCAAGCATTTTTAGCGCGTTCGCAAAACACTCAACGTCCGCATTCTGTGAGTCTTCATCCTCGATATAGTAGTTTTTTTGTCCGAGCTTCAAGACCTTCCCGAAATAGCCGCCCTGATAGACAAGCGTGCCGTTCGGGCGCAAATCACGGATCCCGAGCAGGTTCTCGATCGTTCCCTTTGCGGGGGCTGCCGGCAATGTCCGTACATCATTTGTCCGTACATTCCGTCCGTACGAGTTGTCCATACGTTCTGTCCGTACAGTTTTTTCTTGTGGTTTTGACTTGAAAAGTACCTGCTGAAATTTGATCTTTACATTTCCCGAGCCATCCTTTGGTTGCTTTTCGGCTTCCAATCTTGCAACAGTTTTTTGAGCTATTGCTGTTGTCCGTACACCTGTCCGTACAAACTTTTTTCGGCCCGTCGCAAATTTTATCAGTGAAAAGAGATATGTATAGAAGATCCCGTCTTGTGTCGGCATGAAGAGTACGACTGCCACGATGAGCATGATGATGGCAAAAGCCCAATTCTCAGCCGAGATCGCAAAAAAGATGATAAGCAGGATCCCGAGCGCGACTAAAATGTCGGGGAAAGAATAGCACTTCCAAACCGTGTTTTTGATATTGACTTTTTTCGGTATCATTCTCATGATTGCTTGCCTCCTTTGTTAGTTGACGACGTCTGCGTCGGCTGCGACGCAGCAGATCCGTCTTTCCCTGCAAATCCTCTTTCACCGCGTTCTCCGCGCGCCCCGTCTTTCCCGTCACGTCCGTCTCGTCCGGCCGCGCCGCCCGCAGCCACCGGGGTCACAGCGGAACCGGCGTCGGTGTTGCCGCTGTTACCTGATTTCGCGGCGGCTTTAGCCTGTAATTGCTCCTTGTACCGTGCCGTTGCAATATCATGCTTAGCGCTTGCCTTCGCGCCTCCGTGCGTATTGTGATAACTGCCGTATGCCTTATTTGCGCCCCATTTCGCACCACCGCCGAGGGCTTTCATGACGCCACCACCCATTGCGATCGCCGCATGGCCCGCTAAATGCCCGAGCCCGCCAAAGAGGCGACGGGATTGACTGACGTCCTCTCCGTTACCAAATACCTTCCCAAAGAGCTCGACGGAGCTCGAGAGCATCATTGCACCGCCGATGATCATGACAATGTAAAAGATCGCGTTCTCGAACCACCCTACATTTTGCAAGCTCATGCGCGAGAACGAGCCGATGCAGATTACAAAGATATTTACACCGATCACCGCGCCATAAACGATAATCACTTTCGTGACGAAACTCTCGCGCCAATTTTTGAAGCGCGCCCCGTCGTCCATCGGCAGCGTGGATACAGACGCCGGCATAGTGACATAGAGAAATACAAGCTCAAATAGACGTTTCGCGAGATGGGCCGAGACGATAAGCAGCTCAAACAATACGATCCCCGCGCCGATCAGAGCAAGAAGGTACTGAAAATCAGCGGGTCTGATATACCCGTTATTTTTCCAACTGTCGTTGCTCGCGAAGATCGCCCAGTCGCGGTGACCACCGAGGATCGCATCGACGCTTACTTGCGTAATAGACGTCTTCCCTTCGTTGGCAAGCAAAGTTTCAAGCGTCCACTTTATGTCACTTTTCTTTTGATTGGCATAGTTGTTTCCGACACATGCGTCGAACAGAGCGTTGGCGAGACCTCCGCCCTGATCATACTCGAAGATCTCCGCAAGAAGCTTTAAGACGGCGTTTGCGATCAAAATACCGACATAGATAATGGCAAACAGCGCAAGTGTCCCCACAAGGAACAGTGCGAATTTACCGAGGATGGATGTGATATTTTTGTTGTTTGCGATCATGTTTTTGATGATGGCAATAATGGCGAAGATCACGCCAAGTCCGATAGCAAGCAAGAAGATACACCAAAACACGGTCGCAACGGTAGAATTGCCCATCAAAAACGTCTCTAAGATGTTGACGTTCGAGCCGTTGAATATCACGTCATCCACGCCTGAGATGGCGGCAAAGATATTCATTAAGCCGTCAATGAGCGCCAGCAGCCACAAAAATAGCTGCATGCAAAGTTGTTCGATGAGTACCATATACCCTCCAAAAATTCAGGGGGACGGAAGCCCGTCCCCCCTTCCGTTGCATCTTAGACCATCGCAAAGATCAGAAGTGTGATCCCGATGACCACAACAAAAATAAGGATGGTGGCAACTGCGATCGTCACGACAGACTTAGCGCCTACCGCCTCACCTTTTCCCTGTACCTTTTTGACGTGTCTCCAAGCGAAGAGTGTCGAAAGTGCCGCAGAAATTACAATCGCAACGATGATCCACGGCCAAAGCGTGCTTGTGTTGAGCTGTCCGGCCTTGAGATCTTCTGTTACCGCAGCGATTTCGTTCTCAGCTTCGGCCAAGATCTCATCGATCTCTTCAGGCGTCACAGCGCCTTCGATCTCGTCCTTTGCGTCATTGACGATCTCATCGACTTTGCCCTTCAACTCATCCTTCTCCTCGTCCGAGATGTCGGAGCCGTCGATCCCGTCCTTTGCGTCCTGAGCAATCTCAGTAAGATCAGAGATTGCCGCATCTTTCTTTTCGGCGAGCTCATTGTCCAAGCTGCCCTTCAGAAGATCATCAATATCCTCCCGGGTATCGTTGACAATGTTCTCTATCTCTTCTTTGCTTGTGGCGTTGTCGATCGCCTCCTTAGCATCCTCGATGGCAGCATCGACTTTGTCCTTCAGCTCGGCTTTTTCCTCATCCGAGATGCCGGAGCTGCCGATCTCGTCCTTCGCGCTTTGAGCGATCTTGTCGAGGTCAGACTTTGCATCGTCCTTTTCCGCGTTGAGGATCGCATCCTCAATCTCCTGTTGCGCATCCTCGACCGTCTGATCGACTTCTTCCTTCGAGGTCTCTCCGTCGATCTCGGTCTTTGCGTCATTGACGATCTCATCGATCTTGTCTTTGAGGTCATCCTTCACATCGTCAGGGAGATCAGAGCCATCGACCTCGTCCTTTGCGCCTTGCGCGATCTCGTCGAGATCAGACTTTGCATCGTCCTTTTCCGCGTCAAGGATAGCATCTTCGATCTCATCCTTCGTGTTTTCAACCGCCTGATCAATGTCGTCAAAGTCAGTAGAACCTTCGACCTCGTCCTTCGCCCCGTTGATGATCTCATCGACCTTGTCTTTGAGATCTTCTTTGACGTCGTCAGGGAGATCGGAGCCGTCGATCTCGTCCTTTGCATCCTGAGCAATGTCGTCAAGATCGGTCTTTGCATCGTCCTTGTCGTTATCAAGGGCGGTACCGTCGATCGCGCCGCAAACCGAACAATACCCATCCACAAAATGGTGACCGCGCGCAGGAACTAATGTCGTACCGCAAACTGTACATCTTTGAGCAGAGGTACAGGTTGCGGCCGTGCCCGGCGTATGGCCCGTTGCAGCGATCTCGCGATACGTCGTGTAGTCGCAGCGGGAACAGGTCTCATAATCGTTCCAACCGTTCTGCGTACAGGTCGCCGCTTGTCCTTCATGCTTTACGATGTCGTGGCCGAGAGCCTCAATGGTCATCCCTGCGCGGCTCAATTCTTCGCCGCAGACGGAGCAGTAGACGACTTCGTCATACGAGCCGGCCGCGGTGCAGGTAGCAGCCGCTTCATTCTCGCGAACGGGCGCGCCTTCGGTGTGCCCAAGAGCCTCAATGGTCTTCTCTTCACGGCTCAGTTCTTCGCCGCAGACGGAGCAGTAGACGACTTCGTCATACGAGCCGGCCGCGGTGCAGGTAGCAGCCGCTTCATTCTCGCGAACGGGCGCGCCTTCGGTATGGCCGAGCGCGGGGATCTCCTCATACGTTGTGTAATCACAACGAGAGCAGGTGTCGTAGGCATTCCAACCGATCTCGGTACACGTCGCGGCCTGAGCCTCATGGTGCTGCAAATCGTGGCCGAGTGCAGGAGCAAGCTCTTTGCCGCAAACCGTGCAAACTTGAGGAGCGGTGCACGTTGCGGCCGGGCCAGCGATATGACCAATCGCCTGAATTCGGTCAATCTCTGCCATCGCCTCGGCAAGTGCATTTGCGATCGCTTCAAAATCGGCTGCGGCCGTGATCTCTTCCTTTGTGGCTTCTACTTCCGCATCGATTTGGCCGCTATGATCCGCTTGTTCTTCAGGCGAAAGGTCAGATGATGCAATGCCATTCTTCGCGTTTTCCGCATACGTTTCGAGAGCTGCAACAGCTTCTTCTCTTGCGGTTGCGATCGCTTCTTCCTGCACGAAAGCGATCTCAGATTCGGCGGTTTCGCCGAGCTCGTACACTTCTTCAAAAGTCGTTTTTTCCTTGATTTCGGTTTTCACGTTCTCAAGGATCTCATCGGCTTTGTCTTTCAGTTCAGTCTTTGCTTCGTCTGAAAGATCGGATCCGTCAATTTCGTCTTTCAGGGACTGTGCAAGCTCTTCAAGCTCGGTGAGAACGCCTTCCTTAGCGCTTTCGATGGCACCGTCACGGATCGCCTCGAGTTCAGAGGCAACGGTATCACCAATTTTGTAAACTTCGTCCGGAGTCGTTGTTTTCGCAAGTTTGTCTTGTACGCTTCCGAGGAGCTCATCGGCTTTTCCCTTCAGCTCGTTCTTTTCTTCGTCGGGCAGGTTGGAGCCGTCAATTTCCTCTTTTACGGACTGTGCAAGCTCTTCAAGTTCAGAGAGAACGTCTTCCTTAGCGCTTTCGAGAGCCTCTCTGTTTACTTCTTCGATTGCCGTTTCAGCCTCGGAGAACGATGTATCGATCTCTTCCTTAGAAGATGCTCCGTCGATCTCGCCCTTTGCGTTACTGACAATCTCGTCCACCTTGTTTTTCAGCTCGTCCTTGACGTCGTCGGGAAGATCGGAGGCGTCGATCTCGTCCTTCGCGTCCTGAGCGATCTCATCGAGGTCAGACTTCGCATCGTCCTTCTCTGCGTCAAGGATGGCGTCTTCGATCTCCTTTTGCGCATCCTCGACTGTCTGATCGACTTCTTCCTTCGAGGTCTCACCGTCGATCTCGGTCTTTGCGTTACTGACGATCTCGTCCACCTTGTTTTTCAGCTCGTCCTTGACATCGTCGGGAAGATCGGAAGCGTCGATTTCGTCCTTCGCGCTCTGCGCGATCTCGTCGAGATCAGACTTTGCATCGTCTTTCTCCGCATTGAGGATAGCGTCTTCGATCTCCTTTTGCGCGTCCTCGACCGTCTGATCGACCTCTTCCTTCGAGGTCTCCCCGTCGATCTCGCCCTTTGCGTCAGTTACGATCTCATCGACTTTGCCTTTCAGATCATCCTTGACATCGTCGGGAAGATCGGAAGCATCGATCTCGTCCTTTGCGTTCTGCGCGATCTCATCAAGGTCAGACTTCGCATCGTCCTTCTCTGCGTCGAGGATGGCGTCCGCAATCTCGTCCTTTGCGTCCTCGATGGCCTGATCCACGTCATCGAAGTCGGTAGATCCGTCGACTTCATCCTTCGCTCCATTGATAACCTCATCAACCTTGTCCTTCAAATCCTCCTTCACTTCGTCGGGCAGGTCAGAGGCATCGATCTCGTCCTTTGCGTCCTGAGCAACGTCGTCAAGATCGGTCTTTGCATCGTCCTTGTCGTTATCAAGCGCAGCGCCGTCGATTATACCGCACACGGTGCAATAGCCATCTACATAGTTGTGCTCTGCAAAGTCTCCGTACTCAACGCCGCAGACTTCGCACTCTGCAAGTTCGATGCACGTCGCGGTGCCGCCGCTGTGGTTGGCTTTGTCGTTGATCTCGTCGCAGCGGCTGCATTCATGCCAATGCGCGGTGCCGTCCGTCGTCCACTCTTCGGCCCAGTCATGGCCGAGAGCGGAACCCTCGTCCGTTCTCGTGTCGGTGACTTCGCAGCGATCGCACTTTGCGGTCTCCGTTCCGTCCTCGGTACAAGTTGCGTCGTTGTTAGAAGCATAGCTTGTAAAGCTGTGCCCGAGGGCCTCAATGGTCTTCTCTTCACGGCTCAGTTCTTCGCCGCAGACGGAACAGTAGACGACCTCGTCATACGAGCCGGCCACGGTGCAGGTAGCGTCCACTTCGTTCTCGCGGACAGCTTCCCCTTCGGTATGGCCGAGCGCAGGGATCTCCTCATACGTTGTATAGTCACAACGTGAGCAGGTATCGTAAGCATTCCAACCGATCTCGGTGCACGTTGCAGCCTGTGCATCGTGATGCTGTAAGTCATGCCCAAGGGCCTCTCCATATGCGACGCCGCAAACTTCGCATTCTGCGGGCTCGGTACACGTCGCGGTGCCGCCGCTGTGGTTAGCCTTGCCGTTGATCTCGTCGCAGCGGCTACATTCATGCCAATGCGCGGTGCCGTCCGTCGTCCACTCTTCGGCCCAGTCATGGCCGAGAGCGGAACCATCGTCCGTTCTCGTGTCGGTAACATTGCAGCGATCGCACTTTGCAGTCTCCGTTCCATCCTCGGTACACGTTGCGTCATTGTTCGAGACGTAGCTCGTAAAGCTGTGCCCAAGGGATTCAAGCGTTTCCGCGGTGGTCGTGATATACTCTTCGCCGCCGAACAAGACCTTAGCGGTGTAAGTTCTCAGCCCTTCCTTTTCACATTCAGCGGGTGTCGTGATTTCACTCGTGATCGAGCCACCCGAAGCAGCTACGGTTTGTACGTCACCGCAGCCGTGCGCACAAGTAAATTTTGCCGTTGCGGACGTATATCCTTCCCACGTCCATTCGGGCTCGCCGTAACTGTGGCCGAGAGGGTCACCAAACTCAAAGATCTCTTCCCCCGCTTCGCCGCAGACAGAGCAGCTCTTGTAGTAGGTTGCCTTTGTTGTACACGTTGCCGCAGAGACGAGATACTGTTCCTCTGCATTCTCCACATAGACGTGCTCTGCAAAGTCGCCATACTCAACGCCGCAGATCTCGCACTTTGCAAGAGCAATGCACGTCGCGGTGCCGCCGCTATGGTTTGCCTTGTCGTTGATCTCGTCGCAGCGGCTACATTCGTGCCAATGTGAAGTGCCGTCCGTCGTCCACTCTTCGGCCCAATCATGGCCGAGTGCGGAGCCCTCGTCCGTTCTCGTATCGGTGACATCGCAGCGATCGCACTTTGCGGTCTCCGTTCCGTCCTCGGTACACGTTGCATTGTTGTCCGAAACGTAGTTCGTGAAGCTATGACCGAGGGCCGGAATGATTTCATACGTCGTATAATCGCAGTTTTCGCACGTTTCGTATGGCTTCCAGCCTTCCGCCGTACAAGTAGGATCCTGACCGAGGTGCGATACCGTTTTGTGGCCAAGCGCCTCTACCAGTATCGCGCCGCATTCAGTACACGTCTGCGGTGTCGTACACGTTGCGGCTGCGCCCGGCGTATGGCCCGTTGCAGCGATCTCGCGATACGTCGTGTAGTCGCATCCTGCCCGATTACAGGTCTCATAATCGTTCCATCCGATTTCGGTACACGTTGCGGGCTGTCCGTCATGGTGTTCGAGATCATGGCCGAGTGCAGGTATTGTTGAACAGGTATTTGCATAACACCATTGACATTCATATCCTGCCGTCCTTCCCGAGGCGGTACACGTTGGTTCAACGCGCGATAAGTAAATATTATAATTATGGCTTCGCTTTGCAATGGTTTCCGTTTTTGTTTCTCCGCAAGCGGTGCACTCATACTTGCGCGTACCTGTACGTTGACAAGTAGCACTAACCGTTACCGTTCCGCTGTCCCACGTGTGACCTGTCGCCTCGATCGTGCGCGTCTCCCGAGCTGAGCAGCGGCTGCACTGCCGCTGTTCCGTGCCGTTTTGCGTACAGGTCGCAGCCTGCGCCACAAACCAATCTCCGTAATCATGCCCGAGCGCGGGGATCTCAATATAGGACATGTTGAGAGTATGACAATAAACGCAATCAACATACATTTCATGGCCTTTGGCAGTGCATGTGGGTTCTACTTTTGGATGCGACTGAGCAGTATGAATCGATATCGTGCCGGAATGTTTACCTCCACCACGATTGAATGTGTGCGTATAAGAATAGGTGCATCCGCTTTGTCGTGTAAAAGTGAGACTACCCTCAGAGGGGGATGGATACTCGCCACACTCGGGACAAACAGAAGGCGTAGCCCAATACGAACCTGCTGCATCTGCGGTGATCGGGCCTTCCTTCTCTTGCTGAGCTGCAAGGAAAATGCCGCCGAGAAGCAGGACGATGATGCTCACAAAGAGGAGCAGTATGTACTTTGACTTTGTTTTCATGGTCTACCTCCAAAAATTAGAAGTCAGGTTCGATCACGGTAAAGACGGTGCCGTTTTCTCCCGTGACCTGCGCCGTTTCATCAAGCGCGAGCTGCTGTACCCGGTATTCGACTTGAGCTTTTGCGCCGTCCTCATTCTCAATAGGCGTACCCATCCAAGCGGAAAGGCCTTTGATGATGAGCGGGCCGCCGACGGTGATCGCCACAATGATTAAAATACCGATGAGCAGTTGCTTGATGAGGTCTCGCGCTTCTACTTTCTGCTCGTTGCGTTGTGCAACGACGTACTTGATCCCGACATACGCGCCCCATGCGACGATGAGCACGGCGGCGAGCGTCAGGAACAGCCACCAAAAGCTGTCGATGAGCTCGCTCATCTTGTCCGCGAACTCGCCCAAAGGCTGGTTGAGGTCGGAATCGGCCAAAAGTGCAAATTGAAACATTTCTTTATCCTCCATAAATTTAGATTGCCGGTGCGGCTTGTTGTGCTAAGGTCATGGATGCTCTCGGCCATCTTGCGGCCTGACGCTCCAACTCTTTCATCTGCGGCATCGCCTCGTTTTCGAGATACTCGGCGGTAAGCCGGATGTTGGCTGCGACGCTGTCGGAATAATGTTCCGTCAGCGCATAAAGCAGCATTGCCTTGTTGTCAAACTCTGCATTCAGTATGTCTGCAGCATCTTCTTCCGAAAGCATTTCGCAAACATTTTTGATCCGACGTATCGCTTCACCGTTCAGGCTTTCCCATTTCTTGTCGTATGGGTCGGTACGGCGTTTGCGCTGTTCTGCAGCGCGGCGAGCATCTGCACGATCATGTTCGTTCAGTTCCTCCCCTAACTTCTTTTCCACCTCCTCTTTTGCTTTAACTCCAATATCAAAGACGATCGCTTCCTTCTGATAACGCCGTGGCGGACGATTGTCGCTGTCGCTGCGCCCCAACGGGAAATACACGTCTTTGAGCTTGTACGACGGTGTAAAGTGAGACCATATCGGACGATACCCTCTTACGGAGACGATCGCGTTCCCCTTCTCCTCGCCGTTCAGAAGCTCGAGCTCCCCCACCGAAATGAGGGGCTGAAGCGTCGCACCCGTAGAAGATGACGCCGGCGTCTCAACGTTCGTATTCACGGAAAACTGTTTCGTCTTTCGTTGACCGCAAAGCTCAGAGAACGCCTTGCGTGTTTCGGGATCGTCGGTGCCGATGAACATTTTGACGTTGCAGTTGTCACGGATGATCCCTGCGATCTCGTTCCCGTAAACCGCGTTGAGCTGCGTGAACGATTGCAGGATGAAGAGAAAGCGGATGCCGCGCGAGCGGGCGACGGTGACCATGTTCGTCATGCCCTCGAACTTCGGCAGGTTCCCGAACTCATCGAGGATGAAGTGACAGCGGCGCTTTAAGATCATCGTCTCCGCTTCCTTCTTCCTTGCATTCATATCGGCTTTGTCTACGAGCTCCTTATACGCTTGCGTGATAAACAGCGTCGTGAAGCGGTGTCGGGTAACGCGCTCATCCGAAAAGATGACAAATACGGCATTCGGCTCCTCGTCCATCTGACTGACGTCCAACTCATTGTCCGAAAGCATACTCATGACGCCGTCGTCCGAGAGCTGCTGCATATAGCTGTTGACTTCGGATAGGTAAGACGTGAGCGTGCGGTCGGAAGTGATGAGCACCGTATTTGCGAGGCCGCGGACCTTAGAAAATTCGCTCCTGTCGTTGAGAAGGTAATTCTTGAGCACGGTCGTGTCCTCGGAACAGTACTTCGTGATGTTGTGATAGACGTTGAAGAGCTGCATCTGCTTTTCATCGATCTTCCCGGCGGCGCAGTCCTCGCACATTGCAAGCACGAGCGCAAAGATGAGATTGCGCGCGCCCTGTTCCCAGTTCGGTTGCTGCGCGTTCTGCACGGGGCAGAGCGTATAGACAAGGTCCTTTGCGTTGTCGTAGATCTCATCCCATAGCTCTTGCACGCGCACGATCCGCGCTTCTTTGATGGTGTTGTACTCCACCCCTTCGCTGCGGTACTTGCCGTCGCCTTTATTCTCGAGGTTGTGGTTGATCTCCTTGATGAGATGGATGCGGCGCGTGAGCACCTGCATGGGGTTCCATCGCTGTGATGAATACGGTCGCCGGAAGTTGAGCACGGAGACTTTGTATCCGCGCTCGACGAGCTGCTTCATGTGGTTTTCCGTGAGCTCGCCCTTCGGGTCGGTGATGATCATGCTCGGCTTGGTCTTGGTCAATGAGAGGAGCTCGATGTTCTGATCCACGCAGCCCGTCGTCTTACCGGTACCTGTCGTGCCAACGATGAGGGCGTGCATTTGCTCTGTCGTCGTCACTTCAAGCTTCCCGTCGTCCCTCGTCACCGCGCCGATCACAAGGGCGTCCTCTCTGTCCTTTAGCTCGGGCAGAAGGGAAACGGAAAACTCTCTGAGCTTTTTCATTTCCTTCTGCGTCATCCACGAGCTGTCCTCGAGGTCGTTCCCCTTCAGCGCGACGTTTTGCGCGTCGATCTTGTAGAGCATGAGGTAGCCCGCAAGGACGAGACAGTCCACGGCAAAGGCGGCAAGCCAAAAGTCCTTGTTGTGCAGCACCGCGCCGAGCGATGCTTGCCCGACAACGGAGAAAAGCACGCAGACGATGATGTCGAGGACGAAGAATGCTGCGATCCAAAAGACGATCGTCTTTTTCCATGACCGTTTTTTCTTCTCGTGATAAATTTCTTGTTTCTGTTTTTTCAAATTCGGTATGCCTCCTCCCGGGCGCTTTCGCCCGACGTTTCTTCTCCACGCTGCCGTCTGAGTTCTTCTTCGATCTCCCGCAAGCGGTTGCGCGCTCGTTCCGCATTGGTACTTACCATTGACTTAAAATCGCGCAAAAACTGCTTAGCGATTTTCCCTGTACGTTTCTCCGAGGTATGGATGAGCTTTTTCAAGCCGCTGTCGCTTGCCCGCTCATGGCCGATGTTCCGCTCCAAGATCTCGGGCTTGATGTCTCTCGCCGCTTGAAGAACGACGTTCCCCAACCGCCGCTTGTAGTCCGCTTCGATGTCCTCGACGATATGAATGTTTTTGTCGTCGATGGTGTAGTGGTATCTCTGCGCAAGGCGCTCTACCGTTTCGGGCTCGTTGTTGCGGTTGGAGAAGAGATAGGGCTGATTGCAGATGTTCTTGATGACGGCTCTCCGGCGAGCAAGCTCTGTTTGGAAATTAAGGTCTGCCCCACGCGCCTTAGGGTCGCTCCCGAACAGCTTCTCCGTGATCGCGTCGATCCGCTCTCGGAAAGGCTCCATGTCTTTGCTGCCGTATGCGAGCCGTCCTGTCGGCGGGAGATCGCGGGCAAGCGCAAGGAGATCTTCGCAGATGTCCTTTCGCCTTTGCTGTACCTCGGCCGGGGAAAGTGTGCGCCTGAGTTCCTTGATCGCATCGTTGCGGGTGAGATAGAGATCTTCTTTTTGCTCGCTCACCCATATACCGGCTTTTACAAACATATTGTCGATGGCTGCTTTATCAAGTTCTCCGCGCCGTCGGTACTCAAAGCCCTTTCCGTCTCGGGATCGGTACTTCGGTGCCTTCTCCCAAAAGGAATAGTGGATATGAAGGTGATGCGGTCGATCGATATGGAGCGAGCACATGAGGTCAATATTGTCCTCATTGAGGTGCGCCGCTTTGAAGAACGTGCCGAACGTGTTTTTGATAAAAGCGATGCACTTCTCGGGCGTGTCGATCTTGTGCGATTCCTGCTTGTTGAAGGATATGTAGCCGTGCCAAATATTTCCTTTGTTTTGCGCGGCCCGCTGCTTCATATATGCAAGCTCTTCCTGCGAGATCATGCCCTTCCCGTTAAAGACCCGCGTCGATTTTTGCAGGTATTCGAGGATGGTCGGGTACCGCTTTTCGGACGGAACAGGCGCGCTGTTTTCAGGTGGCGCACGAGGGACCTTTTCATCTGCGTCCTCTGCATCCGCTGCCTTGTCCTCTCTCGTCATGTAGTCGAGGATCGTCTGCCCTTCGGCCGTCATATCATAGAATGCACGGTCGTGCGCATGACGCGCGCGTTGCTCTTTCGTTGCATTCCTCGGCGGCCGGTATGGCGTGTATTGCAGATTAAATACGATGGGCTGATTACTGATCATTCTTACTCTTCTCTCCCAACTTGGAGATCGCTTTCAGTCCTTCCGCCTCTTGCTTGGAGAGGCAATCAGGCGTGAGCCCGAGTTTGCCCGCCGTAAGCAATTTAGCAAACTCCTCTCCCGTCGTTCCCTCGGCGATCAGAGCGAGAAAGCGGAAGATCCCCGAGAGCATTTGTTTGTTCAAGAGCTCGTTCAGGTTGATCTCTTTAAGAAGCAACGTGGCCGTCCAACAAAACTCCCTGTCGGGACACATCGGCGGCTGCTGTGTCGGTTCCTCGGGAAAGGCGGGCGGTTCCCACTCTTCTTCGGACTCCTCTTCCCCGCCGAAAAGTTCTTTATAAAGGATCGGGAGACCGCGGTCTACGACGTCATTGATTACCTTGTTAAAGCTCTTGTATTGGGGCAGAGCTTGGATGCGATCGAGCTTTTCTGCCGCATCTGCATCCCATATCCTTATTGTTTGTTTAATGTCGTTACTCATTATGTTGCTATCTGTTTTTGTGGTTTCTGCTAAGGAAAGCGGGTTTCCCGCTTGTCCTGCCGAGCGCTTCGTGCGAGGCCTCGAAGTGCGAAGTGCCGCACTTCCTTATCCTGCCCCCAAAAATCGGCAAAGTGCCGCATTTTTGGGACCATTTCGGAAATCGTTCTTTTCAAAGCAAAATTCATTACTTTGTAGCCGAATTTTGACGACTTCCATGATGTTTGATTTCATCATCCGTCTGCATGACCTTCGGGAGGATCTTCTTGACGGTATCAATCGCAGAGGTGGCGAGCTGTTTGATCTCCGTTTCGAGCATCCCCTCGCGGAACTGACCGCTCGCCCGGAACACTCTGCCGATCTGCTCCGCGTCATCAGTATAAAGGGCAAGACGTCGCATGATGGAATTGACGTCGGCAGCCCATTCTCCCGTCACTCTGTCGCCCCGGAAGAGCGCCTGAAAGACGCTGCCCTCTGTTCCCGTTTCGGCCTTCGAGACAAGTTCTCTGTCTGACGGGACAAGGCTCTCAATGCCTCTTCCCTTCATATCCGGCCGCCATTCGTTTTCGACTTTCGCCGCATATTGGGAAGGCAGCATATAGCCGATCTTCCGATCTTCGTTCCTGCGTTCCTGTTTCGCGTAGTACTGATCTGCACGCTCGCGGCTCATCTCGGCGAGCTCGGAAATTGATACTTCCTTAAATTTCGTCCCTCGCCAAAAAGGCTTCAGTTGCATGATCGAAAACTCTTTCATCAGGGCCTCGGGACTGCGAAATCCATAGCCGCCGAATTGCGATCTCGTTTGTCCGTAGGGCGCGATCATCTTCAGCCTGTAGACGGTTTCGCCCGCGTCGTCCTCATCTTTGACGATTGCATACGGCTCAATTTTCTCGTCCTGCGCAAGGGGGAATCCTCCCCCTTGAACCCCCTGCGCGTTCTCCCGAACGCTATTTGAAGGGACACTTGCAAGGGGGTGCGCTCCCCCTTGCATCCCCCCTCTCGTCGCCTCTGTTTCGCCCTCTTTTTGAGCCTCGTCGGCGGACGAACTTGAAGCGGAATCCACAAAAGAAAGGGGGCCTGATACTGCTTCATTTTTTTCTTTTGTGGCTTCTTTTTCGAGGGAAAATTCTTTTTCTTTGCCCATCACATAGGCGGAAATTTTAGAGGCATCCGTGACAGCCGAGAAGAAAATCGAAGGGTCGTTCTTGATCGCACCATACCAATTTTCTACATAGGCGCTGCTGTTTCTGAGGTGCTCGGGATCGGTCGGAACACCGAACTCCTGCTCCAAGAACAACGAGCCGATCTCCGCTCTGAGTTCCTCTTTTGCGTACTCATCGGAGGCGAACGAGTTCGTGATCTGACGGTTCAGACGCTTCTCATGGCCCGTAGAATGGCTGAGTTCATGGAGCGCCGTAGAATAAAATTCTGCCGTCGAACGAAAGGCTTTTTGTTCTGGAAGATGGATCTCATCCAGCCTCGGAGAATAGTAAGCCTCGTCTCCGCCGTAAACGATCTTAGCTTCTTTCTCACTCCATCCGTCGAGGAAATTGTCCACCCTTTCGATGCTCTCCATGACGCCGGGAAGCGTTTCCTCGTTGGCGGGGATGCCCTCTACAAGATCCGCATTGAACACCGTATAGCTCCGCTTCAGAGCATAGACGTTCTCGTCCATGTACTCACGCTTCTCGTCCTCCGTCATCCCGTCGAGCACGCTGCGATCGAACGGGCGCTTGGTTTCGCGGTCACGCAGCTCATAGTAGTCGATCCCGACACCTTTGTTTTTGGCGAGAGAGTTGCCCTCTTCGTCCAGCTTGAACGACCATCCCTTTTCCGTCATCTGTCGGAACGTGAGCCAGCGATTGTCCTTATATCCGCGCTCCATGCCGATCATAAAGAGTCGGATGTTGTTTAATCCGCGGTATCCCTTCCCGGTGATGGCGTTCCTCGGCAGCCCGCTCGATACCCAACCCGGGCTCCAGATCCCTGAGCCATTTTCGAGGTTTTTAAGCACGATGTCTATGACCATCTGCTCGGACTTGGAGAGCTTTTCGTATGCTTTTTCTTTTGTGGTCTCATTCGCCATATTTCAGCTTCACCTCCACTATTTTTTCGGGTTCTTCGTCGGGGCATTTCTGCCCCACGTCGAGATACTCTTCAGGCGTATAGCCCGCAGGGATCACGACTTCTTCTCGGGTCGTTTCGTCTTTTTCTTCTTGTTTCATATTGGGTTCTCCTTTCGAAAATTTTTTTGTTTTTTTCTTTGTTTGTGCTTGACAAATAATTATATAATAATTATAATATAAGTACAAGGAGGGGTTGCAGATGAACTTTGAGTGGGATGAGAACAAAAACCAAATCAATCAAAGGAAGCACGGCATCTCTTTTGAAGAAGCACGGGCTGTATTTGAAGATGAGCATGCGATCTTGTTTGATGACCCGGATCACTCAGAAAGTGAAGAGCGGTTTTTGCTCATAGGCTTGGATCGTAAAACACGAGTATGCATCGTAAGTCATTGTTATCGTGGTACGGACGAAACAATTAGGATCATCTCTGCAAGAAAAGCGACCAAGTTAGAGCGAAGTGTTTACGATGAACAATTTTAAGAATGGAGGTAATATCATGCGAGAAGAATACGATATTAAGGCCCTGAATCCGAGGAAAAATCCTTATGCAAAAGCACTCAAGAAGCAGGTGACTATCAATTTGGACGACTCTGTAGTTGAGTTCTTCAAAAAGCAATCGGAAAGTATTGGTATCCCATATCAAACTTTGATCAACCTTTATCTCCGTGATTGTGTAATCAACGATCGGCATCCCGAGATCTCTTGGAAATGAAATTAGCAATTCTGTTCCCCTCCCAAGACGCAGCACGAGCTGCGTCTTTTTCATGTGGAGGGTTTTATCCGTACAGTCTTGTCCGTACAGCCTTGTCCGTACAGCCTTGTCCGTACATTACTTTTCGCTGTAATTTCCTGTTTGTGGTATCTTCCCTTGAACGGACGCAGAAGCGTTTTGCATTCCCATGCGGTTTTGCAAGCATTTCATTGCCGTTGTCTCAAAGTATGCGGGCGCTTTGTCGGGACGGTAGAGCCCTGACGTTGCGAAGATCTGAAGCATCTGATCGATGTCACCGTTGGTCCAGTAGGCGAGGTGGCTCATGAGCGCCATGTCGCTGCGGCTGTGATCATGGAAAAGATCCTCGCCGTTGTAGAGCCGCTTGATCGTGTCTCCGTTCTTGGACGCGAACGCCTTTTCGAGCACTTCGCGGTCAGAGCTGTATGTAAGCCCCGCTTGCCGCTGGCAGGTCCCCTTCCATTCGATACGCCGTTCAAAGTTCTCGCGGATGTAGTCCGTCATTTCGGGCGTATCGAAACTCTTGATCTCCTTGCAGCCTGTTTCAATGTCGCCCGTCATCGAGATAAAATGCCCGTTACGATAGAACTCCAACTTGCCGTCCGTCGAGAAGGATTTGAGATCGTCCTGCATCGTCGTCTTGCCGAAGAAATGCAGCCCCTTGCCGCTGATAGACCGCTCGCAGTAGGTGTTATCTGCTTTGCAGTACGTCTCAATGGCTTTGGCGGAATATTTCCCGTCCTCGCCAACGCAGCTATCAACGTCGATGCACGCGATATTATCTTCTCCCGTCAGGGCGAATGCGATCGTGTCTGCGCCGTGCGTTTCGGCATAAGCAAGCGCGGTCTCAAAGTCTGTCCAAGTATTGGGATCCGAGCTCACTGCCCACGAGCCGTTATGGCAATCGATGAGCCTTTTCCCGAGATGTTCTTTCCCGTCCTCTACTACGGTGACGACGGCTACCCACTTCGGCTGCTGCTTCATCTCTTCCGGCACATTGTCGATAAGGTTCTGTTTCAGAGCTTTCCACGCCGCTTCGCTCGGCCGCTCATAGCGTTTGTGGAAGTCATCGGCGGTGACGTCCTGCATGGCGGCGACAAACTGTTCGCGCGTCAGAGTGCTCTTCTCTTCCCGTTTTTGCAGCTTGACGACAAAATCCTGCGGCACGGAGAGGCGCACGGTCCGGTCGTCCTTTCCGGGCTTTATGAGCTTGTTGGGGAAGTAGAAGATGCTGTTTGCATATTCTCCCGTGATCGGCATTTTGATCATCGTGACCGTGTCGTATGACTTCATGAGCGCCTCTCTCGGCAGCGTGATGTATTCATACGCGGAAGTTTTGGACGTATCTTCCGCTGCTGTCTTGGGAGCGAATACGGCGGCGAAATCGGTTACAGGGAGATCTTTCGTCTGTTTCTCTCTATTTTGCAATTTCGCAGTAAATTCGGGCCACAACGTCGCATAGATCTTTCCGTCCTCTTCTTTGACCGCGCCTTTGGGAAGATAGAACGAATACCCTGCAAACTCCGAGTCATCGGGCATTCTGAACAGAATGCTCTTCGGGTATTCACCGAGCTTGTGAACGCCGACAAGTTCAATGGTGATCTTCTTTTTTTCTTTTGTGGTTTCTTCTGCCTTTTCCGTTTGAGCCGTGTCTGCGGCAATGGGTTCCTTCCTCTCCCGCTTCCCGGTATCTGTCTCGGTCTGCTTTTGCCCATACGTTTCATCGATGTACTCCTGCGCCGCCTCGGCGGACGGGAAATCATAGCGCCCCTGCGCCCACCTTCCGTCCTCAACGTCGTAACCGATCGCAACGATGTAATCGTCGAGCGTGTCGGTCTGACGATGTACGATCGCAATGTTTCGATCACTACCGTCTTTTTCGATCTTGAGGACGGGATAACCGCGGGCTGTCGTTTTCTCGTATTTGGGCTGTTCCTGCTCTTGCTGTTCCTGCATTCGGAGCTGATCCTCACGGAGCCCGAAAAGATGGATGAGTGCTTCAGCGGTTTGGTTCTTTTCCCCGGTGAAGAAGTCCTCCGTCACCGTCTCCCAATACCATCCCTCTACAGGTTCTGCTTCGCTTCCGAGATCCTCCTCGTTGTACTTTCCGGTCAAAAAGTCTCGGATGATCTGCTCTGTCTCCTCTTCCGATCCACCCTCCAAACGGATGACCATATAGGTCTTGTTGGCAGCGATCGCTCCGTCATAGCGATCTGCCTTCGCGTCGAAGTTTTCATCCAGTTTGTGAAGCTGCGATCGGGTATAGACGTAGTTTTCTTCTTTCAGCCCCTTCCAGTTGTAGATGAGGCCATAGATCGATTCATGGTACCCATTCAAATATGCCGGCGTCTCGACTTTTTCTTTCTCCATTTCCTTGTAGCAATGCAGCGTTGCAAGGCAGTCCTCAAGGCTGTTGTGCGCGCCTCGTTCGGTCCATTCATAGCCGTACCATGCCGCACACGTCGAAAGTTTCTGCCATTTGTAATCCCCTCTCTCTTCGCTCCATTCGCCGTAGATCGGGGCAAAGTCTTGCATGACGTCAACGATCTTCTGTTCTTCGGGCCGCTGCCATCCTGCTGCTCGTAAGAAGCGGAGATCGTATCCGGTGTTGTAACCGACGATCGTCTTAGCGCGGCTCAGGATGTTCCCGATCGCCGCTATTTCCGATTGAATGCTCGGCGCGTTGGCGACCATCTCAGGAGAAATATGGTTGACCTCTTCCGCTTTCGGCCAGCTCTCCGTATGCTCGGGCTTGAAATAGCCGTTATAAAGCGTGTTGCCGTCACCGTCGATGATGGAGACCTGCAAAAGCTCGTCTATAGACGCATCAAGGCCCGTCGTCTCGGTGTCCACAACGATAAGGTCAATGGGGTCTGCGGGCAGAGGCTGCTGTTCTTGTTCCTGCCGTTCTTGTTCTTCTGCTGCTTCCATGATGGATTCATGATGGCGCTTACAGTAGTCATCGATAAACTCTGCCGTTTCGGCATAGCTGTTGACGCTCGCCCAATCATGTTTGATGAAGTCATCGTAAAGGCTACTGAGGATATGCCCTCGTTCCTCGTACAGGGCCCTGTAATGCTGCGGCTCTAAGTAGCTTTCTACGATCGTCGATTCCAGTTCGCCCATAGCTGTGATATGGAAGCTTTCTGTAAAGATCGCCTCGGGTGAGCGGGTAAGAAGGTCTGCCTTAAACTCTGCAAACTCTTGTTGCACGCTTCGGCTGACCTCTGCTTCAAAGTCAACCTGAGCTGCGGGCGCTTCCTCTGCTGTCATCTGCTCCGCCTCTTCCTCGGCATCCTTTGCGTTCTGCCTTACGTTGTTCACAACGCCGTTGATCACAACGGGATGCGACGTGAGTAAGCAATTTAACCTTGTCTGTTCGCTTTCAGAGATCTCGATCCCTGCGGCCCACTCCTGATTTACGCGGCTGTATCTTTGATCGTATGTGTGCTCACGCAGCGTTGTCGCGAGGATATATTTCACGCGCTCTACGCCGAAATCTTCGATGATCTGCGGCAGAAAGCTGCTGTCAAGATGCGATCCGTCATAGTGTTCTCGGATCCCGTTATCGATCGCGTCTCTACAAGCCTCATCGGCTCGGCGAGAGACACGCAGCATCTCACGCTCATCGTGTTCCCGCGCATAGTCTCCCGTCTGCAGATAGATCGGGACGTCACGATAACTCACGGCCTGTTCATTGGTTTTCGGCATGGTTTCCTCCTCTTTTTCTGTGGTTACCGGTTCTGTTTTTGGTTGTACGCGGCCCTCTTGCGCTTTGAGGTATGCGGCTTGATATTCCTTGCAGTATTCCTCTATGGGCGCATTAAGCAGCGCTCTCCACTTCTCAAAAAACCGCTCTTTTTGTTCCTCGGTAAGATCCCTGTAACGGGTCGTTCCCTCAAGCTCAGGGATAGCGTCAGCGTCGGCAGAATAGGCATCGAAGAACGGGTTTTCTTTTGTAAGAATGCCTTTATCGATCATCTCGCGGAAGGCAATGCATGCGGCGACGTCCTCTTCAAAACAAAGATATTGCCCGAAACTCTCTGCTTCCTTCCGCGCTGCAGGAGACAGGATATAGGCTGCAAGCTGCCGAACAATCATCACGCCGCCATGCCCTGCGGTGCTGACGTCGTAGATGCCGGGCGCGATCGTATAGCAATGCTGTACCTCGCCCCAAAGTGACATCTCAGGCTCGTACTCCCAATCTCGGCCCTTATATGCCTCAAAGGCAGAGGTCTCCTCTTCCGTCAGTTGTGTGAACGGGTCATGCGGTCTGTTTACCGTTGTCTGTGCCGAAGCGGATTCAGCCTCTACCGCGTCGTTACTTTGTTCCGTACTCTCTCCCCTCTGCGCTTTTGCACGGCTTTCAAAGTATTCTTTGGCTTCTTTGCGGTCGTGGAAGGCTTGAAAATCTGCGGCACTAATCAATGCAATTTTCGGATGTATTAAACTTTCGGGAAACAACGATTCAAGATCGATCTGATCGCCCACATGGAGCACGATATTTTCGCTAATTTTTGGCGACGTCGTAACAACGTACCATTCGCCATCAAAATCGCCATCATACTCTGTATTCTCGAGAAACAACACTCCCGTCCTCGATGTTCGCCCGTCTCCGAATGGCGTATCTTCTTGCACTGCAAGGACTTTAAGGGCAACGTCCAACGATGGTATCCCTAAGAAATCCATATCGCTTTCTTGCTCTTCTCGCTCTGCCTCTTCGCTTATGCGTTCTCGCAAAACAGGATATAGGACGTCGTCGTAAAAGTAAGTATCGTACCAATAGTCATAGTCCGCCCCACCCTTGCTTTCGTCGAATGCGCTACGTTCAAAATGGAATTTCAGGTCTCCGTAAAGATCTGTCATGTCATCCCACGAAAAATCGTCTTTTCGGCCGTTGAGCCAACGAAGCTCGCTCAACCCCAGCTCAAGGTACTCCGTAACATCTTGATGCTCGGCATATCGCTTGAGCATTTCGGTCAAAGGGATATCAGGAAGTTCGCTGACGATTTTTTGTCGTAAAGCATCTTTTTTCCAAACCCTCTGTCCTTCGGGTAGTTTGGAAATGAGATAATTCGTTTGCTCGTCAAGGATCCTGACCGCATAAGGATATAACCCTGCTTCGTTCCCGTTTGGCTTTTCCGCTCCATGACCAAAGAGTTCTCGCACACTTCTCTGATTTTCTTCCTTTAACTCTTCTAAAACAGATTCTTCAAAGTCGTCATTGTCGTTTGCTCTGCTTGTGTCGTAAAGAAATTCGGAAACACCGCTAAAAAGAACGTAGAGACGGGCGTCCATGTAATTTTTCCCTTTCTTTGAAGTAACGAACGCTTCCCATTCGTCTTTCATCACGGCAAACATTACTTTGGGATCGTCAAATTCGCTCATACCAAGCGCTCTTGCCATTTCGCCGCTTGGTTGAGGGATATAAACACTCAGCCCTAAGCGAATGAGCAACCGTGCGATCTCGTTCCTGATCGGCAACGCATCTTTTGTTATATGCACTTCCGTATCGGCGAAATCTTCGAGCTGTACTCTGTCGGGCAGCAAAATATCTCTTTCTTTGGTTACGGGCATTTCCTCTTGCACCTCGTTTTCAATGGCATCCTCGATTTCCTGCGGGATCGTCGTTCCAGTGCTGCGCTCTGTCCCAACGGGTTCATCGAGGGTATCATTTTCTTCTTTTGTGGTCTCTACGGATTTATCTTCTTCTACGGCTTCTACAGCCTCGCCTGTTTCGTCGTCTACAATGACTTCCTCATGATGGTTGAGATCGAGTTCCGCGTTGAGCTGCGCCTGTTCGGAGAGCAGCTCTTTTAGCCGCTCCGTATGCTCAAACGGCTTTTTTACCTCTTCTTTGGCGATCTCAAAGTCGTTTTGCATCTGTTCAAGCCGCATTTCGAGACGCCGAACGCGGTCCGGGAAGTCGGCGAAGAAATTATCGAGCCTCATGAGGTTGCCTGACGGACTGTCGGCAAGATCTGTTATGTATTCGCCCGCGCCTTTGATCACGCACTCTCGCTCCAACTTTAAGACGTTGAGAGGTTTGGCGGCAATTTGGAAGCCACGATAAGCAGCGATGGAGACGTCGGGGATCGGGGTAAAGATCGCTTCCGTGAGAGCCTGCCCGCCCTCTTTGCGCGCCGTGTATCTCTTGCCTTTTACGGTGATCTCAAACTTATCATCCTCACGGGGATGCGCTTTCAGCGTTTCGAGGTCTTTTTGCGCGCGTTCCACCAACAGCTCTTGCCGTTGGATGCGTTCGGGATAGCCCTTTCTGATCTCGTCCTGCAACTCAAAGAGACGTTTTTTGTAACGCCCTTCGAGCAAACGCAGCCGGGAAACTTCCGCATCTACTTCCATCTTGCGTTTGATCTTGGGGTTCGCCGCCGTGATCGCCTTGATTTCAGCATAGGAAAGTGTCGTCTCGTCGATGTCCGCAGCCTCCCGAACATACAGATCGCCGCGCGTGATCTGAGATATAAAGCGCTGCTTATTTTCGAGGATCTGATAAGAATAGCTATCAAACGTGCGCTGCGTCACATAAGTGAAGATCTTCACGTCCTCATTCTCGTTGCCCTGACGGACGATGCGGCCCTCCCGCTGTTCCATGTCTGCGGGGCGGTACGGCGTGTCAAGGTGATGAAGCGCCACGAGCTTCTTTTGCAGGTTTGCTCCTGCGCCGCATTTTTCCGTGCTGCCGATGATGACGCGAACCGTCCCCTCGTTCAGCTCGTCAAAGAGGGCTTGCTTTTCTTTTTCGTTCTTCGGGTCGTGGATGTAAGCGATCTCATCTTTCGGGATCCCGCGCTGCACGAGTTTGTATTTTAGCTCGTTGTAGGCATCAAAATCCGTTCCCGGCACATAGTCCTCGAACTTCTTTTTGGGCGTCGAGAGGTCACAGAAGATGATCTGCGTGCCTTGAATGTCGGCGGTATCTGCCCATATCTCAAAGACACGCTTTGCGCATTCGCTGAGTTTATTTCCTGCTTCGTCCTGCCCGTTTTCCGCATAGAGGCGGGGATCGAGAGCGAGCTTTTTGCCGTCCGAGGTAATGCGCAGCATATTATCGATGTGCGGATCGACGCCGCCGCTATTGATGCGCTCGGCACGAGCTGCGATCTCCTCGGCAAAGGCGATGACCGTTTCGGACGGAGTAAGATTAACGACGATATGCTCGGCGGTGGGAACGTCCAATTTGACCATGTCGGCGGTCTGAACGTCGGCAAAGGAGCGGTAAAGCGTCATGAGCTCAGGCAGGTTCGTAAACTTTGCAAAGCGCGTCTTTGCGCGGTACCCCTGCCCGCTCGGTGCAAGTTCCATTGACGTGACCGTTTCGCCGAAGTTTGCCGCCCAGTTGTCAAAGAACGGCATCCCGAGCTCTTTGAGAGTGGTCGGCTGCAAGTACGTCTGCATCGTGTACATTTCGGTCATGCTGTTGGATACAGGCGTACCGGTCAGGAACACAACGCCGCGATCGCTGCCATGAAGCTCTTGCAGATATTCGCACTTTAGCTTCAGGTCCGTTGCCCGCTGGCTTGCAGCCGAGGAAATTCCCGAGACGTTGTTCATTTTTGTGAACAAAAAGAGATTTTTGTAATAGTGCGCCTCGTCCACTAAAAGATAGTCAATGCCGAGCTCTTCGAAGAGAAGCACGTTGTCTTTCTTCTCCGCGCTCATCAGCTCTTTGAGCTGCTTTTCCTTGTTCTTCTTGATGCGTTGGAGGTTTTTGACGGCTCCGTCGGGCTGCCCTTTCTCTTCCCATGTCTGCTCGATACAGGCTTCGATGTTCCCTATCTCTTCCCGCATCTTGCGGATCTGCCGTTCGGGGGATATGGGGATCTTAGCAAAGGACGACTGCGCGATCAGGATGCCGTCCCAATCGCCGAGCGCGACCTTCGAGACAAACCGCTTGCGGTTGTCTTTCGCTAAATCTTCTTTTGTGGCAACAAGGATCTTCGCAGCAGGATACAGTCTGCGCCAATCCCCCGCCCATTGCTCGACGAGATGATTCGGCACCGCGACCATTGCTTTCTGACAGATACCGAGCTGCCGCATTTTCATGATGGCGGAGATGGCCGTAAAGGTTTTGCCGCTGCCGACGACGTGATGAAGCAGCACGCTGCCGTCGCTTGACACAATGCGTTCCACAGCGCTTCTTTGATGCGGCCGAAGTTCGATCTCGGGGTTTTTCCCGGGAAAACGCAAATAGCTTCCGTCGTAGCTCGGTAAGCGCAGCCGGTTGAAACGGAGATTGTACGTTGTCTCCAAGTCCTCGCGGCGTTCGGGATCCGCGAAGATCCAATCTGCAAACGCTTCTTTGATCTGATTCTGCTTATCACGGGCGGCAAGCGTCTCTGCCTGATTGAGGACACGCCTCTCATGTCCGTCCTCTTTGATGGTATCGTAGATCGTTGTTGCCCGCAGATTGAGAGCATCCTCAAACAGGCGGGCAGCGGGTGCGCGTTCCGTTCCATATACATTCTTCTGCCGATAGTTCGTTTTGCCCTTTACGCTCCCCCACTGATCCAAACGCCATGAGCTGTCAAATGCGTTGTAGAAGATCTCCACCCCGTCGCGGAGATAGAACGGGACTTCGACGAGCTCGCAGAAGAATTGTTCGTAATACTTTTTATCGATCCACGGCGCGCCGAGCCGCACTGCAATGTCGCTTGCGCTGATGCGCTCGGGCTGCACCGCTTGCAACGCTTCAACATTACGCTTGAAACTCGGGTCTTCTAAGGCTTTTTCGCTTGCTGCTGCAAGTTTCGTGACGACGTCGCCCGCAAGATATTCGCTCGCGGTCACAAACCCGGAGTATTTGTCCCCTTCCGTTATCTTTGCAGGATCGCGGAAAACGGCACTTTCAAGCTCGGTGAGAACGGTATCATAGTCCTTGCCTGTAAGCTCTTCGATGTAAGCAATGTCCACTCTGCCGCGCTCGTTCTTCGAGATCTGCATTGCCTCGTAGCAGTCTTTGGTCTCTGTCGGGACAATGTACGGACGCACCGTGCGCTTCGAGAAAATATCGGCCTTCGTATAGCTCTCCCCTTCCACGTTTTCCGAGGCGAAGAGGAAGGCGCTTTCGGCGTCGTCACGGAACAGCCGCACGTTGGTCTGCGTGTTGAGCGCACCGTATTCTTTGACAAAGGCGTCATAGCGGGCATTCAGGCTTACCTGCATGGCGGCAAGCACCTCGTCGGAACAGCCTTGCGCTTGCAGATCGAGGATATGATGGAGCGCATCCTTCAAGGCGATCATGGCGGTAATACGTTCGACCGCGTCTTTGGGCTTCGAAGGCGTTCTGTCTTCCATCGCATCGCCGATGCGCTGATAGACCTTGCCGCGGATGACGGTAAAGCACCCTTCCTTGATGTTGTAATCTGTTTCGATCTTTTCCGCTTCAAGAGGCTCTTCCGTCCGTTCGCGGGCCGTGAAGATCTCTCGCGGCAAATTCTGCGCCGCCTCTGCGATCGCTGCGCCGATCTCCCGCCCGTCGGGCTTGACGGTGATGTCCATCCCGCCGTAAAGACCGGTCTCATAAGCAAGCGTACCGAGGACCATTTCGGGATGCTCCACAAAGTAGGCGTTGAGCCGCATCCCGTCTGCATTTTCGGTAAGGCCGATCCAGCGTTCGCCTGAAAGATCTTGCAGCTTTTCTTCCCGCTTGCGGAAGAAGAGAATATCTGCAACGGCTTCCGTGCCCGCAGTAGACTTGAAGGCGTTGTTTGGCAGTCTGATCGCGCCGAGGAGCTCAGCCCGCTCCGCGACGTATCGCCGGGCGCTTTCGTTCTGCTTGTCCATCGTGCCCTTCGAGGTGATGACGGCGACGATCCCGCCCGCCCGCACCTTATCAATGGATTTGGCGAGGAAATAATCGTGGATGCGGAAGTTATAGCGGTTATAGGCGCTGTCAAATACGCCAAAGCCGCCGAACGGCACGTTGCCCACCACGACGTCAAACATCCCGTCGGGGAAAGACGTATCCTCGAAGCCCTTGATCTGCACATTGATATTGGGATATAACTTCGCGGCGATCCTGCCCGTCACGCGGTCAAGCTCTACGCCATACCGCTGTGCGCCTTCTGCGATCGAGGCGGGCATATAGGCAAAGAAATTCCCCGTTCCCATTGCGGGTTCCAAAATACGGTTCCCGCCATGCACGCCGAAACGCTGCAAAATGTCATACATTCCTGCAATGACTTCCTGCGGCGTGTAAAACGCGGAGAGCGTGCTTGCCTTTGCCTGTTCATAGTCCTCGGCAGACAAAAGTCCCTTGAGTTCTTCGTACTCCTTTGCCCATGCGGCGTTGTGCACATCAAACGCCTGAGGCAGCCCGCCCCATCCGACATAGCGGGAGAGAGTTGCCCTTTGTTCCTCGGTCGCCGTAATGTTGTGAGCATCCAAGAAGTTCACGAGTCTGATAGCGGCGACATTGTTGCGGTATCTTGCCTTTGGCCCGTTTCCGCTCGCCTCTTCCTCAGTCGCAGTGGTCGAAAGGTTTTCCCCGTCCTGCTGTTCTACCTGCTCCTCGTACCCCTCATCGCCTTCCTGAAGCTCATAGTTCGGGCAAAAAGCATAGAAAAACGTCGTATCGATCCCGCGCTCGTCGATCTCTACGTCCGCGACTTCTTCGCGGTTTAGGAGCTCTTCGCGCACAAGGTCTATGTGTTCCCGAACAAACGCCTCATCCTCTCCGAGATCGGCATACTCCACGAGCCAAACGGTATCCAACGTTGCCTGAGTTCCCTCGGAGACGATGCTCTCAACGATGCGTTTTACTTGCTGTTCCACGCCGTTCAGCTTTTCGCAGAATTCCTCGTAAAACTCTGCATGGATATACCATTCGTCGCTTTCGACCGCTTTGATTTCCCCCCGCGCAAGCATGGCCTCTTTGATCTCATTGCAATGTGCGCGGACATACTCCTCGTCCTTCCCAAATGTACCGTAGTAGTATGCGTACTTTCCGCTTTCCGTGTTTCGCGTGCCGAGCTGCACCATTCTGTCAATGATCTCAGCATGGTCGTTCACGTTCTGCTGCTCTTTTGTTTCGTGGCTTTGCAGCTCATACGCACCGCGGTCGATCGTATCGCCGATCAGGCCTGTAAAGGCATCCCAACTAAGATTTGCCTCAAATACGATCCTGCCGTTCTCGTCAAGCTCGTGCAGACGTACCCCTTGCGAGGTGATGTACTGTGCGAAATATCCGTCCCCGGTCTCGATGCTGTAACCGTACTCATCGCAGACGGCTGCCGCAAAGTCGGTCGATTCTTTGTCGCCGGAATATGCCGCCATGATACGCTGCTTTCTTGGCTCGATCGCGCCGTTGATGACGCGCTCGATAAGGGACGAAAGCCGCTTCGATTTTTCTTCCTCTGCTTTCCGTTTCGTTTCTTGCTTCTCGCGGTACTCCTTTATCTCTTCTTCGCCGAGATATTTCTCATCGTCAATGAGATCTCCGATCCGATTTGCAACTTCTTTCCACGAAAGGAAGATCTTATCATCTCTCCCAAATACGCCGGGGACTAAGATCTTGATGCCGCGCGATTCGGTGATGAAAAACGTATCGTCGATGCTCTGACCGCCCGAGCCATATTCGCTTTTCAAATAGTCTGCGAAGGCTTTTGACGTAGGGTTTTTACGGTACTCGTCGTAAATGCGGAACTTCCCATCCTCAAATGCCGTTCCTCTTTGCAGAACGCGCTCGATAAGCTGCTCTTTCTCCGACTTCTCTTCGGCTTCCGTAAGGTCAAACAGGGAGAGCTGCAGCTTTTTTCTGCGGCGTCTCTCCTGAATGCCGGGCTCATGCTTTTCTGTGGGTTGCCCTTGATTTTCGGTCTCTTCGGGTGAGAACGAGACGGGATCGTCAAACGGGTTGGGCTCCGAAGCCGCGTCGGAAATGGATATGACGACTGAAGAACGTTCCTGCGCCGCTTTGTTTGCGGCAGGGAAGAACTGTTTTTCCTCTCCGTCCGGGGCAAGCACGACAGCACGGAACTGCACGAGCTTGTCTATGTACTGCGGCGCGACGTGATAAGGGAAGCCTACCATCGGCACGCGCCCTTCCGTCCCCATGCTGCGAGAGGTAAGCGTGAGCCCGATCGCGTTCGCAGCCTCCACGGCGCGATCGCCGAGGATCTCGTAAAAATCGCCCATTCGGTCGATGATAAATGCGTTCGGATACTGTTTTTCGATCGCCTGATAACGGCGATAGCGTACCGTTTCTCCCACGTCGGGTGCTTCGGGGAATTTGACTTCAAAGTTCTTCCAATCCATAATGTTCCTCGTTATACCTTCATCGGTGTCAGCCATTCGTTGATGTCGTACCAACCACCGGCCGCTGCCTTTTTTACCGTTCTGATCTTGCTTTCCTCGTCGCTTTCAAACCGCTCATCCAAACGGATGATCATATCCTCAAGCTGTGCATTTACGACCAAATGCCCGTTTGCATAGCTGTTGCGAAGCAGCTCGCGGAACGCATCCTTGAGCAGTGGGGCTACGCCCATCCGTTCCATAACTTCCTCATGGCTTTCAAGCCGTTCAAAATTGTGCTGCGTCTTGATTACCTTCCCGTCCCATTGCTTTGCATCAGCTTTCCGCTTTTGGCACTCATCGTTCCAAGCATAAAATTCGGCTTCTTGCTGAGGATCGGAAAGATCGATCGGATTGTGCCCCCAGTCTAAAAGCTCCTCATCACTCATTTCCTCGAACTTGGATGATGCTTCTTTTTTTATACTTTCTTTCTTTCTTTCTCTATAACTTGTATTTCTATTTATATTTATAATAGGGCGGTCATTTTGTCCGTCCCCCCGGACATTTTGTCCGCCCGGGGCGGTCATTTTGTCCGCCCCCCTTTGTTCCTCGGGGAGAGGACGGTCATTTTGTTTGCCGATCTCCGATAGGCGGTTAAGGTCAACGATGGAACGATAACTATTTGCGATCCCCGCGCTCTGATTGCGCTCACTCATCTCGATATAGCCCATATCCTCAAGATGACGAAGGCTTCGACGTATTGTCCTCTCAGATGCCCCCGTGAATTCTGCTATGTAAGCAAGACTGCCCTTAAATTCGCTTTCCCCGTCTTGCGAAAAGGAATAGATGATCGCGTAAACGACAAGATCGATGCCGTTTAGATTAAGTTCCTTCAGCATCCAGCCGAAGATAGTATAATAGTTCTCGTTCTTTATCATTTTCCATGTCCCCTTTGTTTGTTCAAATTACTACAAGCTGTCCGTACAAGTGTCCGTACATCTTGGCATCTATCGCATATTTTTCAATATATGGGGCGGTCATTTTGTCCGTCCCCTCCAGAAGGGGGGGGTGGTCATTTTGTCCACCCCTCCTGCTGCCTTGACGGGCTCTCAAAAGATGGGTGAGAGACGCATCTGCGATAGGATCGGTGATATTGTGCTTAATATTGTTAAATATTTATCCAAAACCTGTATGATAATTATCGTTTCTGTTCATCTTTTCTCCTTAATGTCCGTACAAATGTCCGTACAGCCTCGTCTTTATCGTATAAATTTCAATATATGGGGCGGTCATTTTGTCCGCCCCCTCCAGGGGGGGGATGGTCATTTTGACCACCCCCTGGTTCTCTTAAAGAGCGGGGTATCGTATGAAGTTAGTCAAAGCGTGCGGCGTATTTCCCGCAAGCCGGTGTTTTCTTACGCACCGTCGCATCCGGCGAACACGTCCAAATATCGCACTTGTGTCTGATTCGTTTTCCAGACTTGGACGGATATTCGACACAATGCGCGCAATGAAAGCAGCTCTTCCCCTCAAGCGTGCCATTGACGTCCTGCATCGTCTGATATTTCTTTCCGTGCTGCACCATCTCTTCCACGGGGACCTCACCCCCGAACAAATCAAGCTGTAAGTAGTCCATCCTCGCCCCCTTTTTTGCCGTATATTAAAATTCGTGTCCGTACAATTGTACGGACACGAACGTGTGTATCAAGGTTCTTCAGTTTCGCGGACTTGCTCTTCCATAAAGCGGCGCAGCTCGGATGACGCCGAGACGCCTTTTCGTTGACAATCTTCAACGAATGTCCGCCACAGATCCTCATTGACACGGAGGTCTACTTTCATAGTCTTTTTTGTGGACTCCACAGGGATGACGCTCGACGTGATCAATGCCCGCGTCGTTCTCTGCGTGCTGTTTGCTCTCGCTCTGAAATTTCCGAGTGCCATCTTATGCCTCCATTTCCAAAGTCTTTAAGATCTCATCGCAGAGATGTTCATAGTCTGCTGCGACGCCCGAGTTGGGTGCGTATTCCAAAATGCTCTTGCCGTAAGAGGGCGCATCGGCTGCCGCAACGCCGACGCGGATCTCCGAGTGGAACACTCTTCCGCCGCGCTCTTCGGCGATGCTGCGGACGTATTCAACGGCCTCTCGCGTGCTCCTGCGACGAGGATCCGCCATCGTCACCACATAACCGAGCACGCCGATCTCCGGCTTGTCCCGTTGGATCTCTGTCACGCTGTCGAGCAGCAGGTCAATGCCCTTGAACGAGTTGAACTCCGGCTTGAACGGGATCAGGATGTAGTCGCTTGCCACGATGACGTTGATCGTCGTGATGGACAGCGACGGGTTGCTGTCTATGATGATGTAATCATAAAGGTCACGGTACTTCCTGAGCGCCCGGTCGAGAAAGCGTTCTCTTCCATACTTCGGCGCAAGGCGCGTATTCGCCTCTTCGAGGCCGATGTCAGATGTGATGATGGAGAGATTGTGCGAAAGCACGGTTTCTTTCACTTCGATGCCCTTATCGAGGCCGAGCAGCCGCAGCGCTTCGGGGTAGTCGGGATTTTCATCTTCAAGCCCGTACGACGTCGTAAGATGCCCCTGAGGGTCAAAGTCAACGAGCAGTACTTTCTTCCCGCGGCGGGCGAACCCGTCTGCCAATGCCATTGCGGTCGTCGTCTTGGCTACGCCGCCCTTCTGATTTACCAACGATATGATTTTCATTTTGTCACTCCCTTTTTCTTTTGTCCGTACATTTGTACGGACGTTTTTGTCTTACCGTTTATTATGCGTTACGCTTTTCTCTTCGATCTGCCTTCGTGGAGCTTCGTCCGACATTCCTTGCATCAGAGCCCCCATTTTTATCGCGTCTTGTTTGCTTAACCTTTCGGGCTCTTCTCCATCTTCAAGGCGACCGTAGAGTTCATGCTTTTGGATGAAGGTATCGAAGAAAAATTCCTCTTCACGCTTATACAGCCTCTTGTAAAAGTCGAACAGAAATTCGATCTCGATTTTCTGCGCGAGCGTTGCCTTACACCCAAATCTTCTCTTGCGACGGCCATTGCCGACGTGGTCTGAAAATGTATAGATATTTCTCTTACTGTCAAGGACCTTGTAGGCAATTTGCCCTAAGAGTCTGCGTTCTCTTACGCTGGAGTAGTCAAACACGCACTCAATAATCGTTTCCTCGTCGAGTTCATCTTCCGTGATCCCGTTCTTCTGCATCAGCGCTTCGAGCTTCTTTCGGGCATTGATTTTTTCACCGCCGACGCCTTTCTCTGCAAGCGCTTTTAACTTACGCAGTAAATCTTTTTTGTTCATCTTTCACCCCTGCGATGACAAGGTCGTTGCTCTGATCGCCTCTACTATCCAAATTACAACGTAATCACTTTTGAGTGTAAGATACTGCTGTAATTCGTTATGCGCCCGATCTGTTATTACCGTCGTCCTCTTTCGCTTTTCCGGCATCCGAAATATGGCGATAGTACTTTTCCATTTGCTCATCCTCGCGCGAGGCGAGGATGAGCGAGCAATAGATGCATAAGGCTATTGTAATAAACATCAACACCCCAAAGACGATCAGGATGATTTCCCACCATTGCATTTGTTTGCCCCCCTCTTTTTGACACACACAAGCACAATGCCCGTTACAACGCCAAAAAAGATAACGGCGCCTTCAGCGATCATGACGATCGGGATCCACTTGGGAATTTCATCATGCTGTGCCAACGACGCCATAGTCGTTTTTCCATACATCCATCCGCATCGCTCGCACTGGTAAATCTGTTCTCCCGGTACGCTCTCCGCAGGGAGCCGTTCAAAAATACAAGTATAACTATGTCCAAACGGAGCTTCTTCTTCCGAATATGTATATGCACACTTCGCGCATTTTTCCGTTCTGACGCCGCTCTTCAAACACGTTGCCGTGCTTGTAGTTATGAGCTCGTGAGTACTTTCAACAGCTGTGTCGCCGCATACTAAACACGTCATTTGTAGATCGGGGCAGTATCCTTCTTCCGCTTCGCTCTTCTCAACGTCAACTTCCGAATGTACTTTGTAGTAGCCGGCATACCCGTGTCCGCCTTGACTCGTTGAGCTGAAGCAATAACAGTAATACAGGCAGCTATCAGCATCCCGCAGTTCTCTCGTACAGGATCCGAGCTCGTAAGATTCTCCGCAGATCGGACAAATCGTATCGTCGAAAACGGAGCCCATAATAGAGACGGCTTCATTTTCTACTGCGTCTGCTTCGGCAAACTGCCCGCTTGATACGCCCGCGACGATCGCTAAAACACCGATAGCGATCAAAAACACTCTTTTCGCCTTCATAACACACTCCCTATGTCTCATCAGGCTGATGAGTTGTGCCGAAAGCCCGACCCGACCGGGCTGCATTCCTATGGTTTCGGCATTTTGTACGGACAAATGTCCGTACAGTCATGAATTTGGAGATATTTCGGGGCCGAAGGCCTGACTTGCACAGGCTGCAATCGTATTGGCTTCGGCGTGGTGTACGGACAAGCGTCCGTACATATCATAATAGGAGGAGTAGGATGGACTTACTCTGCGATAGGATTCCCCGCCGCAGAGCACAGGAGAGTTCCTGAGAGCTGAAACAAATTACTTGGCCACACTTTCAGCTCTTAGGTGTGTGGAGATGACGACCTTCCACACGGGAATAGTAAGGAGTTCTCAGCCGAAGGCCCGACCCGAACGGACTGTATTCCATTAGCTTCGGCGTGGTGTACGGACAATGTCCGTACAGTCACTTAAGGTGAGAGAATATGAATGGCCGAAGATCTGACTTGAACAGATCGCATCCATGATGGCTTCGGCAGGATGCGCGGAGATTCGGGGGATCCCCGCGCGGATATAGGGGAAATGAGAAAAAATGATCCGCACTTGCGGCAAGCAAAGCCTACCGCAAGATAGGGAGTGGTCGAAAGCCTGACCTGAACAGGCAGCACCCCATCGGTGGTTTCGGCGTATTGTACGGACAATGTCCGTACGGGGGGCGGATCATGCAGCCCTTGTGAGCCCGCCCGCCATCGAGAGACAGGAGATCGTACCCATCTCGCTGTTTGGCTCATAGCTGCGGTTCCAAACGTATGCAAGCACATTGTGCTGCACCATGTTGGATCGTAGCAGCCATTCCCAATCCTCGGGATCGTCCGGCACAAGCAGGAAATTATAGCAGTCGCCGAAGTACATTTCGCTATGAATGACGGCATAGACGAGACATTTATACTTCTTTTCGATCTCCTTCAGCTTGATAAATACATCCTCGATCCCGGGCGCGGGATAGCCGTAAAGGTTTTCAAACACATACACTTTGTCGTTTTGCTCGAAGTCCTCGATGTAAGGCTTTGCCACTTGCAGCCCTTTCAGGCACGCGAGGGCTTGTTCCTTCTTTTCCGCTCTTGTCGTTCTTGTGGTCTTTTCCATAAATATCACTCCCTGTTTTCGTTACAATTTCGCACCTTTAAGATGCGTTTCCGATGAAGCGTGCAATAAGCGTATGCGTGCGTCATTCCGAACGCATGATAGCTGCGAGGCTGATAATATGTTTGCCATACGCGGCGCTCACGGTGCGGACAGTCTTTACACTCTGAGACCTTCATTTATTGTTCCTGTCCGTACATTTGTCCGTACATTACCACACCCATGGGACAAGGATGGTCCCGAGGAGCGTCAGGATCGCGCCGATGAGCCACAACCCTCCGCAGAATGCGTGAACGAGGATCCACCAAAGCACACGCCCTGTCGCTACAAACACACTCTTTACCGTTACTTTCTTCATGGTTTCCCTCCTTCCGTACGGACATTTGTCCGTACAATTATTTTTTATTGCCAGCGAGCACCAACTCTTCTTCGTCCGGATGATTGTCACAGAGCCAATCGATCGAGACGTTGAGCAGGGCTGCGATGCGCCTAAGATACAGCATTGACGGTTCTCTCAAACCGCTCTCGAGAAACGAGTACGACGTCTGCGAGATGCCGATTTTTTTCGCAACTTCTCGCTGCGACATTTTGGCATTGATCCGAGCTGTTTTCAAACGATCACAAAACAACTTCAGCGCCTCCTGTTTTTAGATATGTTCTCTATCCCCCTATCGGGGGTGTATTTTTCAAGAAGAAAGCATCGCTACGCTATAACGAATTAAATTCCTATACATTGCGCTTGAAGTATAGCATACGATTTCTTGTCTGTCAAGCCCTTTGATGAAAAAAATTCCTAAACGCTTGCATTTTCTTGGGCTTTCAGGTATAATGTTCTTAAAGGAGCCTTCTATGAACGTATTCAAGCAACTTCGACAGGAGCATAGATTTACTCAAGCGTATCTTTCTTATTTGTTACACGTCGATCAGACGACGGTATCGAAATGGGAGACGGACAAGGCCCTTCCGGAGCCCAATATGCTGATCAAACTTTCCGAGTTGTACGATTGTTCGATCGACTATCTTCTCGGGCGTTCCGACATCAGACATCCGAACGATCTGCATCCGCCGTCGACCACTTATAAAAAGCTTGCATTGACGAGGTATCTCTCCGATGAACCCCCTCCCCCCTTCAAAGTGAAGGCTGTGGAAGCAGAAGTAATCGAAAAGTACCGACTGCTTTCCGAGCGGTCTCAATCAACATTGCGGCAGCTCCTCGATCTGATGGTCGAGAATGAACCACAAGGACCGAAACAAGTAAAACCACCAAAGGATAAGCAAAACTAATCGCATATCGGCTGCTCTTCTTTTTGTGGCTTCTCCCCTACGCTCTCCCCTTCCGGGAGAGCTTTTTTCATGCCTTGCACGGGAAGATGATTACAATGTAATATAATTGCTCGGAAAAAAATCGCCTCTAATAGAATCATAGTTCTATTCAATAGCATTATAGCAGAAACATAGTTCTATGTCAAGACAAAAAAGAAAAAAAGTTCTAAAATTTTTACATGAGCTTTGGAACAATTCTTAAAGACCTACTGAAGGAACATGGTTTAACCCAGTCTGCCCTTGCCAGCGAGATTGGATATACGCAACGCGCAATCTCGAAATGGATAAATCAAGAGGCTGAGCCAACGGAATCTGCTATCAATCGTGTCGCCAACTATTTTCATGTAACAAGCGACGCTCTTCTCGGCAGAACAACAGATATTGATATGTCCAAACATAAAGCCCCCTCTCTTACAGCTCAAGAACAGCAACTCATCCGCTGCTTTCGTGAGCTGCCTGAGTCGTCGCAGGATCTCATTCTTGGCATGGTCAAAAGTGCCGCGGACGCCGCAAAACGCGCTTGACGGCATAAAAAAAGACCCCGCTATGATCGTTCATAACGAGGCCGTTTATTCACATTGTTTTTTACACAAATTCGATCTGTACCTTTCTCCCAAGAGCAGTAGCCACTCTTTGAAGCGTTTTAATCGATGGATTTGCCGTTCCACGTTCTAATCTACTAATATCAGCTTGAGAAATCCCAGTCATGTCAGCTAATTGCTTTTGTGTCAATCCGGCTTGCACCCGTGCTCGCAAAATAGCTTGCATGACAGCAAACTCAGGCTCAAGAGCGTCGTATTCCTCCTTGAACCCAGGATCCTTGAGTTGTTCCTTCATAAAGTCATCAAATTTAACCAGCTTATCAAATTTATCCATATCACACCTCCTTATCATTTAGATAGTCATTACGATATTTCTTAGCTAAGGCTATTTCTCTTTCCGGAGTTTTCTGCGTCTTTTTTATAAATCCGTTAGTCAGAATTATCCGTTTCCCAACGATGAAAAAATATAATACCCTTGATATATTATTACCCACTTGTGCTCTTAATTCAAAAATACCGTCTCCAAGTGGCTTTAAAAATGGCTCTCTTAAATCACCCCCAAACTCTTGAAGCAGTCCAATCGTTCGTAACATCTTTGCTCTCATTTTGTTATCTAAACTCTGCAGAAACTCCGCAGCGGGCTTTGTTCCATCTGACTTCTCATAAAAAGCAACCATAAATTGCATACGTCTATTCCTCAGCCGTTATCTTATCTTCATTTATATTATATGTGATATATCCCATAATGTCAAGTAAAAATGCCATAAAATTTTCCAACGAAAATAGCTATTGAGAAAAATCAGCTTCTTCGATTAACCGCAACATCGCAGGATCTCATCCTCGGTATGGTAAAAAGCGCCGCGGACGCCGCAAAACGCGCTTAGGTATTGAAATTCTTCTTGTGGTGTCGTATCATCTTCATACAATCTTTTATGGAGGTGGACCATCATGCGGTACACAGAAGAAAAATATCAAGCCTTCCTCGAGGAACTCATACAGAGGATCTTCGCGGAATACACCAAGATCGGCGTCGCGACAGAACGGTGGAAAGCATCTTTTTCCGTACTTCGTCCTGATTTTGGGCAAAAAAAAGCGCCTCTGAGGGTTCAGAGGCAAAGGAGATGATCTCACAAGAAGAACTATGGAAACAAGTTGCCGCGTCTCAGACGCCCGATGAAGGCCATACATCGGGGTTGGAGAGCACGCTCTCACTTGATCAAAAAGTGAGCGGAACTGAAGCGAAACAGGAAGTGTTTTTGGGATTTACCAGTAAGGAGATTTCAAAAATGCCACAAAGATTCAGAAAACTATTTCGCGTTGATGGACTACCCGTCCATTGTCGCAAGCGTAAGCGCGGCGGCTCAGTCAATTTTGAGTTGCGCTATCGTGCGAATGGATTAAACATCTCTGCCAGCGGAACAACGATCGAACGCGCGAAAGAACGCTTCATAGCAGCGCTAAGGCGTATCGAGTCCGGAGATGGAGTTAAGCAGACTAAAATCCCTACCACTTATAAAGAGTTTTGCTTATATTATTTCGAGACTTTTCGCAAGAGAAAGGTTACCGAGCTTACCTATTATCACGATATGAGCCGATGCCGCAATCATATCTTCCCTGTCATTGGAGGAATGGCTTTGAAGGCGATCACACCTTCTGACTGTCAGTCGATGATTGACGATCTGCGTTCACGAGGATTAGGAAAGACGGCAGATGAAGTGTTTTCGCTCATGAATTACACTTTTAAGGGAGCCATAGCGCACGGCTTAATTACGAAGAACCCGTTAGCTGTTGTTTTTCATCAAAAGCACAAACACGAGCACGGAAAAGCGCTTACCAAGATTGAGGAAGTGAAGCTGATTTCTTCTTCGACGCCCTATCGAATTTTGTTGCTCATAGCGTTATATACCGGGTTGAGACCAAACGAATACGCAACACTTCGACGTGAGGGAAATATGCTCATTGCGAAAAACTCAAAGAGAAAGAACGGTCGTGAAGAGTATAAGCGCATTCCGATCAATCCTATGCTTGCTCCGTATATCGGCGATATGAAAGAATTCCATTGGTGCCACATGGAGACGTTGTATAAGCACCTTCGTAGGCTCATGCCTATTCATACCTTGTATGATTTACGGACGACCTTTTATACGAGGTGCCGAGAATGCGGTGTTTCTGATGCAGCGAGGGATGAAATGGTCGGTCATTCATCGGGCGTGCTGGCCGATGCTTACACGGATCTATCTGATGCTTACCTGATCCAAGAGGCGAACAAAATCAAATATGCCCTTCCGTTGGACCAATAACTTATATTTTTACGCAGAGACAAGGTAAAATTGCCCCCAATTTTGCCCCCAAAGTTCCCTTTTTGTCCCTGTGAAACGTGCCGTGAAACGCAAAAAATGGGCTAAAATTAAGCGTTTAAGCCCAATTATAGCCCATTTTTGGTGCGGACGAAGGGACTTGAACCCCCATGGTCTCCCACAGGAACCTGAAACCTGCGCGTCTGCCAATTTCGCCACGTCCGCATATGAGGACAGTCAGAAGACTGTCTTTTTGAGTTCGCCCGAGGAAGCATCCAGGCGAAAGACCTTTCCGCCGGCGGATATACTTTTCACGGGTTCCCCGTTTTGCATCTCGAGGGCGGCGTTGTTCTCCAACCCCCAAGCGCACCACCTATTATACAGCACGATATCGTCAAAGTCAAGCGTTCTTTCGTCGTAATGCGGAGAAATTTTGCCGTTTATCCAGCCAAGTCCGGGGAAAATGTGATACTCCCCTTCGACGACGGAATCAGAATACATCTCTTCGAACCAGCAGATGGCGCCAGCCGAAAGCCCTGCGATGAGCTTCCCCTCCTCGAATGCCGTTTGGATGAGCGGCAGAAGCCCGCTTTGTTTCCACTGCCTGAGCATATAGACGGTATCGCCCCCGCCGATGTAGAGAAAGTCTGCCTTTTCGAACTTTGCTTTCATCTTTTCGGGGTCGACTTCGCGGTTCACCGTCAGGGCGACGTCCGTCTTGATGTCGAACAGCCCCGTATAGACCTTGTGGAAGGTGTTGTAATAGGGCATGCAGTCGTGGCTGGCGGTCGGGAGAAAGAGCCCCGAAGCGCGCCGTTCGCCTGCGATCTTTTTCGCTTCGGAGGCGATATACTCGTCGATTTTAAGCGTCTGCCGCTCTTTGAGCTCCCCGCCGCCGATCAGGATGAGACGGCTCATGCCAGCCCCTCTTTGGCTTCCTGTGCTTCGGCTGCGACCGCGATGCCCGCCGTCTTATCGACGGGAACGGAGAAGATGACGCCGCCCGCTTCCGTCTTCAAGCCGACTTTTTCGGAAAGCGCCTGCATGATGGCGAGCTTCCTCTCGCGCGTCGTGAGGATAAAGAGAAGTTCCTGCTCGTGCATGAGGGAAATGCCGATGAACTGTTCCGCCTTCTCGTTGCTTGTGGATCGGCCGCGCACGATGGTGCCACCCGCAGCTCCCGCAGAGCGCGCCGCTTCCATGGCGTCGTCGACATAGTTTGCGGCGACTGCCGCGATGATAAGGTCGTATTGCCGTTGTTCGTCCTTCATGATCTTGCTCCCGTCGATAGTCTTTTCCGCTGCCGCGCTCTCGAGACCGTTTGAGACGATCTGCGAAACGGCGCTTAAGGGAATGGTGAAAGAGATGCCGCGCCCCACGAGATAGAGCGACATGCGCGCCCTTAACTCCCGCATGATGTTCTCCTCATCGCTTTCGGGGATGAGGGAGAGGATGACCGACTTTTCCGTGCCGCCGATGCCGAGATAGTCGAGGACGGCGGAACGCGCCGTGCCCGTGCCCGCGAACATGAAGCTGAGGGCGACGGAGGTATCGTCCAAGATCTCTTTGAGGCGCTTTTCGTCGTCGTGATTGACGATGCTCACGAGCACCTTGGTGCGGTTGGGTAGTTTTTGTTTTTCCGCCGTCTTGGGCGTGACGCCGATGACGCTTCCGACGCCTTTGACGAGCTTTTCGACGGCGCCTGCCGCAGCCACTGCGGGATTTTTGCGTTCGTTTCGTTTTTCAGCCATCAGAACACCTCGTATTCGACGATCTTATCTTCCACAGAGAGGAAGTTGCGCTTGATCTTATGCGTCTTGCTCTTATAGACGATGCCGAGGATCTGGATGGAGATGAGCGGCGCGAGCGCCACGAAGGAGACGCACCCGAAGGCGAGCGTCATGACAGAACCCGAGCCCCAGATCGTGCTGCACGCGCCGATCGCCATGGGAAGCACGAAGGAAGAGACCATCGCGCCGCTTGCGACACCGCCCGAGTCGAAGGCGATACCCGTGAACATGGGTGGCGTGAAGAAGGTGAGCCCCAATGCGATGACATACCCCGGGATGAGGAAGTACATGATGTTCTCGCCGAGCAGGATGCGAAGCATGGCAAGCCCGATGGCGCAGCATACGCCGATGCACAGCCCCTTCTTCATCGCGGACGAGCTGATGGCGCCTGCGGAGACGCGTTCCACCTGCTTGTTGAGGACGTGGACGGCGGGCTCTGCCGCGACGACGAAGTAGCCGATGATCATGCCGACGGGGATCAGCAGCCAGCCCCCCCAAAGGGAGGCGAGCGTCTTACCGATCTCGCTGCCGACGGGCATGAAGCCGACGTTCGCGCCCGTCAGAAAGAGCACGAGCCCCACAAAGGTATAGAGAAAACCCATGAAGATACGGATGATCTGCTTCTTGTGGAAGGAGCGCGAGACGAGCTGGAACATGAGGAAAAAGGCAAGGATAGGCGAAAGCGCGATGAGCACTTCGAGGGCGTAGTCTGCGAACCCGTGGAGATACAGGAAAAGGACGTCGCGCGTGTTTTCGGCGACGGCGGGCGATGTGACTTCGTACTCGACGCCCGAAATATCGAAGACGACGCCGAGCACGAGCACGGCGACGATGGGCCCGACGCTCGAGAGTGCGACGAGACCGAAGGAGTCGTCCTGCCCGCTCTTGTCGCTTCTAATGGAGGCAACGCCGACGCCCAGCGACATGATGAAGGGCACGGTCATGGGCCCCGTCGTCACGCCGCCCGAATCAAAGGAGACCGCCCAGAAATCTTCCGCGACAAAGATGCTCAAAATGAATGCCGCGACATAAAAGATGATGAGGAGCACGGAGAGCCTGATGCGGAGCACGATACGCAGCATCGCGATCGTGAGGAAGATGCCCACCCCCACCGCGACCGTGATGATGAGAAGATAGTTGCCGAGCTGAGGAACCTTCTCCGCGACGGCGGGGACTTGCTCTGCAAGGATCTGCAGATCGGGCTCTGCGATCGTCACGATGATACCGATGACGAAAGAGAGGAGCGCGATGAGCCAGATCTTGCGCGAATGCGTCATCGATGAGCCGATCTTTTCGCCGATGACGAGCATGGACATATCCGCCCCCAGCGTGAAGCAGCCAAGTCCCAGGATGAGAAGCACCACTCCCACCATGAAGAGGACGAACGTCCCCGAGTTCAGGGGCGTGAACGTCATGGAAAGCACGATGATGATGAGTGCGATGGGCAGGATGGAAGTGAGTGATTCGATGATCTTATCTTTGAGCGCCTGCGTCATGTGCGGCCCTCCTTTTCTTGGAATGGGTGTTACTTGCTGTACTTTTGTTCGATCGCCGTGATCTTATCGATGCGGCGCTGATGCTTTGCCTCCCCCGAGAAGGGCGTTGAAAGGAAGGTCTCCACGATGTCGAGCCCTAAGTTGACCCCTACCATGCCGCCGCCGAGCGCCAGGATGTTGGCGTCGTTGTGAAGGCGGGTCATCTTTGCGGAGAGCGGCTCCGAGCAGAGCGCGCAGCGGATGCCTGGCACTTTGTTGGCGGCGATGGAGATGCCGATGCCCGTCGTGCAGACAAAGACTCCCTTTTCGCATTCGCCCGAAGCGACGGCTTCCGCCGCTTTGAGCGCGAAATCGGGATAGTCGCACGAATCGAAGGTATCCGTTCCGAAATTGACGACTTCGTACCCCTTTTCGTTGAGGTATTTGACCACCGCCTGTTTGAGGGTAAGGCCGCCGTGGTCACAGCAAACTGCGATCTTCATAATATTCCTCCTTAGCGCTCCCTTTGCGGGAACGTTGTTATTTGTTGTTATTTGTTTTTCTCCGCCGCCGCGTTCGGTGCGGGGGGCGAAAGCTGTTCGATGACTTCGATGACGCGCGGGATGCACTCGCGGATGCGCCTGAGCGTGACGCGGTAGGCATCGATATTGAGCCCGTATGGGTCGGGGATCTCCCTGCCGCAGAGTTCAAAAAAGCTCGTCACGTTGGGATAGCGGGAAAGTTTCTCGCGGTGGCGCTCCGTCATGCAGACGACAAGCAGGGACTCTTTCACCATCTTTTCCGTGAGCTGGCGGGGGCGGAAGGACTTTAAGACGGAGATCTTCGCCTCTTTCAGTGCCTGCGCGCTGTTGGGGCTCAGTGTGCTCCCCTCTTCGACATGCAGCCCCGCCGAGCGCACGGAAATGCCCGTGAGCTTCCTGCGTTTGAGTTCGCGGCGAAGCGCCGCTTCCGCCATGGGCGAGCGGCAGGTGTTGCCCGTACAGACAAAGAGTACCTTTTGCGTGGGCATACGTCCCCTCCTTGGTGTTGCTTTTGTCGAAAAACGCGGTCGTTAACCGCCGAAGGCGCGCGTGAGGCGGTTGAGCACCCCTTCAAAGACGCCTCCCCTCTCTTTGGGGCAGATGCCGATGAGAAGGGTCGCTTCCTCCTCTCCGCGGTGGAGAAGCTCGTAAAGGCGGTTTGCCATCTCTTCACCCGTGCTTCCCAAGTTCAGCACGCGGCAGCCGGGAAGAAGACGCGCGAGCGAGCCTTCGCAGAAGAAGCAGGGCGTGCCGCCCTTTTTCTCTTCTTCCGAATAGAGCGCTTTCGCCTTTTCGAGCTCTTCGGGAGAAAAGAACGCCGTGCGGCATTTGGGAGCATAGTGCTTATACGCCATACCGGGGCTTTTGGGCTGTTCGCCTTTTTGGGGCACATACACGCCGCAGCTGCCCGCAACGGAGGCGATCATCTCCTGCGTCACGAGCCCTGCGCGTAAAATTTGCGGCGTTTCGCCCGTGCAGTCGAGGACGGTGCTTTCGATGCCGCCTTCGCATCTGCCCCCGTCCAGGATGAGCGGGATGCGCCCTTCGAAATCTTCGAAGACGTGCCGCGCGGTGACGGGCGAGATGTGCTTGGAGACATTGGCGCTGGGCGCGGCGACGGGAACATCGACGGCGCGAAGGAACGCCTGCGCCGTGGGCGATGAGGGCACGCGGACGGCGAGTGTTTTCAGGCCGCAAGAAACGAGCGGGCTCACCTTGCCCGTCGAAGGATAGACCATCGTAAGCGGCCCCGGGAGAAAGGCTTTGGCAAGCTTTTTCGCATACGCGGGGATATCGTCGACAAGCGAAGAAATATCAAAGTCCCTGTGGACGTGCGCGATGAGCGGGTTGTTCTGCGGCCTGCCTTTGAGCTCGAAGATATGGCGGACGGCTTCATCGCTCCTTGCGTCTGCGCCGAGCCCGTACACCGTCTCTGTATGAAAGGCGACGACTTCCCCTTCCGAAATCAGTTGTTTTGCAAGGCGGAGGGATGTTTCGCTCACGCCTAAAATTTGGGTGATCATGGTCTAATCGAAGGGAAGTTCCTCTTCCGCGGGCGGAGCGTCGTCGGGGCCTAAAGGCGGTTCTTCGTCGGGGAAGTCCTGCGGCGCGGGACGGGAGTACTGAGGCTCCTCGTCGGGCGCGCCCTGTGCGTCCACGTCGACGAACTTGGTGCATTCGCCGATGAAGCGGAGCTGCACCCTGCCCGTCGAGCCGTTTCTGTGCTTGGCGATGATGAGTTCCGCCGCCCCCTTGACGACCTCGTTTTTGGCAAGTTCTTCGGCGGTCGCCGTGACGTCGGGGCGGTTGATGAAGATGACGATATCGGCATCCTGCTCGATGGCGCCCGATTCTCGCAGGTCGGAAAGCTGCGGCTCCTTGGTCTGGATACGCCTCAGCTGCGAGAGGGCGATGACGGGGACGTCGAGCTCCTTTGCCATGATCTTGAGTTCGCGCGTGATAGATGCGATCTCCTGCTGGCGGTTCTCGCTCGTTTTCGATTCCCCGCCCATGAGCTGGATATAGTCGATCATGATGAGATCGAGCCTGCCTTCGCTGCTCTTCAAACGGCGGCACTTGGAGAGGATCTCCGCAGGCGTGACGCGGGAAGAGTCGTCGATGAAGATCTTGCTCTTCTGCATCCGGTCGGAAGCGAGCATGAGCTTCTTCCAATCGGACTGCTGAAGTTTACCCGAGAGCGCCTTTTCCATGCTCACGTTCGCGTAGGCGCACATGAGGCGCTGCACGATCTGGATGCGCGGCATTTCGAGCGAGAATACCGCCGCGACGCCGTTTTTGTGCAGGCAGGCGTTTTCGACGATGTTCATGGAAAGCGACGTCTTGCCCATGCCGGGGCGGGCGGCGAGCACGATGAGATCGGACTTTTGCAGACCGTTCGTGATGCGGTCGAAGTGCTTAAAGCCCGTCTCGACGCCGCGGAAGGCGTTGGGGTCGGACTGGATGTTTTCGAACTTGCCCAAAACTTCCTGGATGGTCTCGCCGTCTTCCATGCCCATGAGGGCGTTGTTGTCTTCCCGTTTGGAGATATCGTAGACCGCCTTTTCCGCAAAAGAAATGGCGTCGCGCTCCTCCTCTCCCTTCATGCTGTTCTCGATGATGTCTTTCGCGGCGCGGATGAGCGCACGGTTGACGGCATCGCGGCGCACGATGGTGAGGTATTGCTTGTAGTTTGCGGCGGAGGGAGTGATCTGGGCAAGCTCCGTGATGTATTGCAGCCCGCCCGCACGTTCGAGTTTGCCGTCGCGGTCCAGCCGGTCGGTCAGCGTGACGACGTCGACGGGCACGCGGCCGCCGTAGACGGCGCGCATCGCGTTCAAGATCTCGCGGTGCGACTCCTGATAGAAATCTTCTTCGCGGAGCTGTTCCAAGAGTTCGGACTGGATCTCCTCGTCGATGAGGATGCAGCCGAGAAGCGCGGCCTCCGCGTCGAGATTGTGCGGCATCTGGTTGATCGCCATCGTGATACCGCCGTCAGATCATCGCCTCGAAGGCGTTGAGGGTGTCCTCGAATTCCTTCATGGCGGCAAGGAAGGTCTCTTCCTTGGTAAGGTCTGCGCCCGCGCCCTTCAGAAGGGAGACGGGATCGGTGCTGCCTCCGCCCGAAAGGAAGCTGAAATACTTCTCGATGGCGGGAGCGCCCTCCGACAAGATCTTGTTGGCGATGCAGATCGCCGCCGTGATGCCCGTCGCGTACTTATAGACGTAGAACGCACGATAGAAGTGCGGGATGCGCGCCCATTCGGTGGCGATCTCCTTGTCGTAAGTGACGGCGTCGCCGTAGTACTTCTTGTTGAGCCCGTCGTAGAGTGCGGAGAGATTGTCTTTATTGAGCGGTTCGCCCGCTTCCGCCATCTCGTGCGCCTTCTCTTCGAACTCCGCGAACTGCGTCTGACGGAAGAGCGTCGTGCGGATCATATCCATGAAGTAGTTGAGAAGATATTTCTTGAGCGCCTTGTCTTCCGTCGTTTTGAGAAGGTATTTCAGAAGCAGCACTTCGTTGACGGTGCTGGCAACTTCGGCGACGAAGAGCGTGTAGTCCGATTTTGCATAGGGCTGGCGGCTGTTGGAGAAATAGCTGTGAAGCGCGTGTCCCATCTCGTGCGCGATCGTGAAGACGTTGTGCGTCGTGGGCTGGTAATTCAAAAGAACGTAAGGATGGCAGCCGTAGATGCCGATGGAATAGGCGCCGCTGCGCTTGCCTTCCGTCTCGCAGACGTCGATCCAATGCTCGTCGCGGCCCTTTTTGAGGAGGGAGATGTACTCCTCGCCGAGAGGAGCAAGCCCCTTCAAGACGAGCTCGAACGCCTCCTCATAGGAAAGGCGCAGCTCGGCGTCTTCGACGAGGGAAGGATAGATGTCGTACATGTGCATCTCATCGTAGCCCAAGACACGCTTACGGACATGCATATAGCGGTGCATGAGCGGCGTTGCGTCGTTGACCGCCTTGATGAGGTTGCGGTAGACGCTCTCGTCGACGTCCTCGCCCATGAGCGACTTCTGAAGGCAGCTCTGATACCCGCGGACGTTTTTATAGAAGATGTCCTTCTTGATGCTGCCGTAATAGGTCGTGGCGAGCGTTCCCAAAATTTTTCCGTAAGCGGAATAGAAGAGACGGAACGCTTCTTCGCGCTTTGCGCGGTCCTTCCCGCTCATGATCATGGAATACAGCCCGTTCGTGATTGTCTGCTTTTTGCCCTCGTACTCGATCTCGGGCGCGTTGAGCTCGGCGTTGTCGAGTATGCCGAACACGTCGTTGGCAACGGACATGGGCTCCGCCGTCTGCGCGAGGATGCGCTCCTCCGCTTCGGAGAGGATATACTTCTTCTCGGCAAGAATGCGGGTGAGCATATAGTCGTAGTCTTTGAGGCGTTCGTCCGCGGCGAAGGCTCTGAGCGTCTCTTCGGGGAGGGCGGTGAGTTCGGGGGTCACGAAGGAAGTTTCCATCGAATACTTGGTCATGAGCCCCATCATCTTGCCCATGTAACCCATGTACTTGGTGTTGCCGACGTCCTCGTCGTGCTTCAGAAAGGCGTAGAGATAGACGCGCATCACTTCGATCGCGAGCGCTTCTTCCTCTTTGAAATAGGAAACGAGGTTTTCTGCGGTGTTGAGCGTGCCGCGGTATTTTGCAAAGCCGATCTTGGGAGCGAGCGCGTCGAAGGCGACCTCCCAAGCCTCATCGGACGGGAAGACGTCTTCCACCGCCCACTTGTATTTCTGTTCTACTTCCGTTCTTTTCATAAAATTCCTCCGAAGATGGTCTCAAAGTCAATGCTTTGTAAATTTAATTCTTGAAGCTGTGGATGGGTGCGGGGATGAGCCCGCCGCGCGAGATGAACTTTTCCGCCGACCCCGTATGCACGGGCATGACGGGAGCGCGCCCCAAAAGGCCGCCGAAGCTCACTTCGTCCCCCACCTTCTTGCCGTAAGCGGGGATGATGCGCACCGCCGTCGTCTTGTTGTTGATCATGCCGATGGCGGCTTCGTCTGCAATGATCGCCGAGATCGTCGAAGCGGGCGTATCGCCGGGGATGGCGATCATGTCGAGCCCCACCGAGCAGACGCAGGTCATTGCTTCCAGCTTATCGAGCGAAATCTTGCCCGCCTGCGCCGATTCGATCATGCCGATGTCCTCGGAAACGGGGATGAACGCGCCCGAGAGCCCGCCCACGCGCGAGGACGCCATGACGCCGCCCTTCTTGACGGCATCATTGAGCATGGCGAGCGCCGCCGTCGTGCCGTGCCCGCCGACCACTTCGAGCCCGAGCTCTTCGAGGATGTGCGCGACGGAATCTCCCCTTGCAGGGGTGGGCGCAAGCGAAAGATCGACGATGCCGAACCGCGCCCCGAGGCGCTTCGACGCCTCCTTTGCGATGAGCTGGCCGGCGCGCGTGATCTTGAATGCGGTGCGTTTGATGGTCTCCGCGGCGTCCGTGAGGTCGGCATCGGGCACGAACTTCAACGCATGTTGGACGACGCCGGGGCCGGAAATGCCCACGTTGATGACGGTATCCGCCTCACCCGTGCCGTGGAAGGCGCCCGCCATGAAGGGGTTGTCCTCCACCGCGTTGCAGAAGACGACGAGCTTCGCGCAGCCCAAAGAATCGTTGTCCTTGGTGAGGAAAGCGGTATCGAGGAAGATCTGCCCCATCGTGCGGACGGCGTCCATGTTGATGCCCGAGCGCGACGAGCCGACGTTGACGGAAGAGCAGAGCCGCTCCGTCGTTGCAAGCACTTCGGGGATGCTCTTCAAGAAGACTTCTTCATAGTCCGCCGTGCCCTTCTGCACGAGCGCGGAATATCCGCCCAAAAAGTCGATGCCGAGTTCTTTGGCGGCACGATCGAGCGCTTTGCCGACAAGGGCGCTTTGTTCGGGGAACGCCGCCGCGATGAGGGAGACGGGCGTCACCGAGACGCGCTTGTTGACGATCGGGATGCCGTATTCGAGGGAGAGCTCTTCGGCGGTCGGAACGAGGTGTTCCGCCTTCTTCATGACGCGGTCGTAAACGGCCTGCGCCGTCTCTTCGGCGCTCCCGCGGATGCAGGAGAGCAGGGAGATGCCCATCGTCACCGTGCGGATGTCGAGGTGCTCCTTTTCGACCATGTCGATGGTTTCAATGACGTCGAATTTGCTGAACATGGGCTCTCCTCAGATGTTGTGCATGGCGTTGAAGATGTCTTCGTGCTGGATGCGGACGCTCATGCCGATCTCTTTGCCCAGCGCTTCGAGCTGAGAGGAAAGCGTGACGAAGTTTTCCTTCGACTCCGAGGTGTCGACCATCATGATCATGGCGAACTGTTCGCCTAAGATGGTCTGAGAAATGTCTTCGATGTTGATGTTGTGTTCATAGAGGAAGCCGCTCACCTTGGCGATGATGCCGCGGCGGTCCGTCCCCGTGACCGTGACAACTGCACGCATATAGTTACTCCTTATTGAAAATTTCTTGTGTGGTATTTTGTTGTGTGGTATTTTGATCCGCCTGCTCGGGGTTGGGAGCCGAGCGAACGGGGCGGAGGATCTCATATTCGATGAGGAGGTTCCCCTGCGTGACGATCCGCACTTTATCCCCCACTGCGAAGGGCGGGAACTCCTTTTCGCCGTCCACATAGATGTGGCGGTGCATCACTTCGTCGCGCTTGATGTTTTTGACGCCGAAGACGGCGACGTTGACATCGACGTTGTCGCGCGTCGTCCAGTCGTCGATATCTTCGAAGGGAAGGACGGCGCTCTCTTTGAGGCCTTCCGAGATAAAGCCGAGCATCTTGCAGTAGGCGCGCACGCGCTTTAAGCAGATGTCGCAAAAGGGAAAGCAGAAGATGAGATAGAGCGCGAGAAGGACGCTCGTGACGGCGACGATGATGTTGCCCCGCTCATCGTGATAGGGAAGGCGGAGATAGCAGATGACGCAGGCGAGAAAGCCTGCCGCGACGAACGCCGTGACGAGCCAAAAGATGAGAAGAAGTCTGTGTTTTTGCTTGACCGCATCGAGAAGATCGCGGTCGGAATAGATCTTGACCATAGTTTCCGATTACTTTGTGATGAACAAAACGCCGAGGGTGTTTCTGCCGCAGTGGCCCGTGATGACGGAGCCTGCGACGGTTTCCAATACTTCGTCGAAGGTGAAAAGTTCCTTCACCTTCTTGCGGGCGACTTCGATGACGCTCTCATCCGCATAGCTGTGCGTGATGAAGCAGCGCGTCTTGTCGTACTCGGGGTACATTTTTGCAAGGTCGTCGATATAGCTTGCGATGCACTTTTCCATGCTGCCCCGAAGCTTTTTGTCGGCGACGAGCTGGCCTTCCTTCATCTCGATCATGGGATGGATCTTGAGAAGGTTGGCGCCGTACATCGTCATGCGCGAGCAGCGGCCGCCCTTGTAGAGATAGTCGAGCCTGTCGGGCACAAAGGAGGTGTTGACCATGGGCGCGATGCGCTTGGTTTCTTCGACGATCTCTTCCGCGCTCTTCCCTTCGTCGCGCAGATCGCACGCCTTCATGACGACGAGCCCCTGCCCCGTGGAAAGCCCCCATCGAATCGACGACGAAAACCTTCCCGGAGAAGGCTTTTGCGGCTTCCACGGCATAGCGGTGCGCGGACGAGGCTTTGACGGAGATGTTGTAGTGGATGACCGTCTTGCCCTCATCGACATAACTCCTGAAGAAATCTTCATAGTCCGCGATGCTGGGCGTCGAGGTCTTGGGGAGTTCCCCCGTCTTTTCGACATAGGCGAAAATATCCTGCGGGGTGATATCGACGCCGTCGTGATAGGTCGTATCGCCCAGGATGACGCACAGCGGTGCGATACCGATATTGCGCTTTGCAACGCTTTCGCCGAGGTCGCAGGTGCTGTCCGCCGTGATTTGAATGTCCATAGTATTCCTCCATATCTTTGTAACAATTTCAAACGAGCCCGGGGTGCCAAAAGCGTACCCAGCCCGTAATGAGATCGATGTGAGCGAGCGTAAAATCGGTGACGACGCCCACGACTGCTTCGAGCGGAAGACAGCCGACATAGCGGGAATCTTTGCTCACCGCGCGGTTGTCGCCGAGGAAAAAGACTTCCCCTTCTTCCACCTTCACGAGCGAAAAGCCCTCCGTCACGCCCTTTGCGTAAGGTTCCTCGAGGGCGGAAAACTCCTCTTTATCCGCCTGCTTCAGCCAGACGGTGCCGCCGCTCGCATAGACTTCGTCCCCTTCGAGGGCGACGACCCGCTTGATGATGAAGCGCTCCTGCCCCGCTTCGTGCGGAAAAAGTCCGGGATAGTCCGTCACGTTCAGGACGATGATATCGCCGCGTTCGGGAGACGTGTGGACGTCGACATAGAGCGCGTCGCCGTCATAGAGCGTGTTTTCCATCGAGGAGCCGTCCACGATGACGAGCAGGAAGTTCTGCGTGAAATAGAGATCCGCCGCAAAGACGAGGATGAGGAGGATGCAGGCGGCGGTGAGCACGGCGGAGAGCACGCGGCTCTCTCTGCGTTCGCGCTCGCCCAGAAATTCGGGTCGCTTTGCCATTCATTCCTCCTTGGGAAGCACCCGCTTCACCCGCTTTTTGAGTTCGTCGGGCGTAAGAAGGACGAGCCTTCCGCAGGTAAGGCAGCGGATCTTATAGTCGGCGCCCGTGCGGACGACCTCCCACTTCGTGCCGCCGCAGGGATGGGGCTTGCGCGTTTCCACTTTGTCCCCCAAAGAAAAGATCAAAGCCATAAGAGATTGTTGATGAGGACGTCCCCTTCGCCCTGGAAGACGACGGAAACGGTACCGAGAAAGGCGGGAAGGGATGCGCCGCGCTCGCTCTTGTAGTCGTTGGCGTCCGATAAAAAGCTCTTCCATTTGCCGCCGCCCGAAACAAAGAAGGTCTCGGTAAAACCCGTCTCTTCCTCGGAATCGGAATAGAAGGTGACTTTTAAGACGGCGTCCTTTTCCGACCAGGCGTCGAAGCGGAAGGAAGCGCCTTCGGGCGGTTCGAAGCGGGGTTCGCTGACGCGGTAGGTGATGATGCCCGTGCGCGTCGTCACGCCCGCGATGCCGCCGTAACCGGGGAGCAGTTCGAGGTCGATGTGATCGGAATCGGAAAAGCAGTCGGCAATGCTGCCCGCCCTGCGGCGGAACGCCGCAAAACCGATGGTGCCGCCTTCGCTCGTGTAGAGGATGCGGCTCTTGCGGCAGCCGTTGTGCTTATCGCCGAGCGCGACTTCCTGGATCTTGGACGTGACGGAAAATCCGTTGGAATAGCGCACGAAGGTATAGACGAGCGCCTTTTCGCTCTTTTCATAGACGTCGAGCGGGAAGACGAAGGTGTTGTCCTTCCCCATCTGGCGGATGTCGCCGAGACGACGCGTCCAGTCGCGCGCCTTGTAGGTGGAAAGGTTTTCGGTATAGAAGATGCCGCACTCCGCGACTTCCCCCATGGGATCGTAACTTGCGCGCACCTTGATGTCGCCGCCGTCCTTCTGCGCGGTGAAACTTACCGGCCTGCTCAAAAAGACGGAGTGGTGTTTTAAGAATTTATCGAGGAAAAGGTCGATATTGACGAAGGAATGGCGGCCGATGAGCCCGTTCCCGTGCGCCGAATAGAGGATCGCCTTCTCGACTTCCGGGTTGATCTGCTGGAAGGTATCGTAGACGCGGTCGTAGTTGCACTTCTTGTCGTTGATGGCGCACAGCATCATGACGGGGCATTTGACATACGGGGCATAGCTCTGCGAATCGATGCCCGCAATGAAGCGGTGCCGCTCTTCCGAGAAGATGCCGCTCCCCTCTTCGGAGAATTTTTCGATGTCGCGGTAGGCGAGCCAGCCCGCGGCGCCGATGGAGATAAAGCAGTCGATGGGCGCATAGGGCGCGATCTTCCACAAGATCTCCCCTCCCGTCCTTAACCCGACGGCGCCCGCCGCCGTGACTTCGGGCCGCTCTTTGAGCCAGCGGGCTGCATACCGCGCGACAGCCGTCCATTCGTACCAGCTCGTCTCGCGGGCGGTCTCGTCGACATAGTCCATCGCCCGCCCCGCACGCGCAAAATTGGCGTGATCGATGTCGCGCGGGTAGATGGTGTGGCGGCCGTCGCCGAGTTCTCCGCTGTAATCGATCCCGAGGACGCCGTAGCCCTTTCGGATAAAGTGCATGACGAGCTTTTCGTCGCAGGGAAAGCCTGCCTCGAACATGATGAGGACGGCGGGAAAACTTTCAAGACCGTTGGGCGTATAATATCTGCCGTAGATCTTGACTCTGCCGAACCCCGTCTGCCGGCCGAGGATGTACACATCGCGCATGACGGCGCCCTCGCGCTCCTCCTTCGAGAGAAATTCCTCGTTGAAGGGCAGGGTGTCGTCAAAATCTTTCCAGAGTGTGATGGGTGTTAAGATCGTATTTGCCAAATCAAATACCTCATTCCGCTATGATCTGCGAACCGTGTGTTTCGGTCGCCTTTTTTACGATGAGTTTCTTTTCGATGCGGTGCTTCAGCTCTTCGACGTGCGAGATGATGCCGATGGAGAAATGTTCGCCCTTGAGGCGTTCCAGACTGTCCATCACGGTATCGACGAGATGCTCGTCCAACGTGCCGAACCCTTCGTCGAGGAAGAAAAATTCGATGGGACGAAGGGAGCGCAGGCAGATCTCCTGCGAGAGCGAGAGCGCGAGTGAAAGAGAGACGAGGAAGGTCTCGCCGCCCGAGAGCGTGTAGACGCCGCGCGTCTTGCCGCCGTTCAGATTGTCGCCCACCGTGAAGCCGCCGCCTCCCCCTTCGTAACGCAGGAAATATCTGCCGTCCGTGAGGGACAAGAGCCGCGAGGAAGCGTTTTGAGCAACGTTCTGAAGGTATTCTTCCGCCACGAAATCCATGAATTTATTTCCTTCGAGGAGCTTTTTGAGGCGCTCTGAAAGCTCCGCCTCTTTTGCTGCCTTCTTTGCTTCCGCTTCGAGGACGCGCTTTTTTGAAAGCGCTTCTTCCCCGCGCCTGAGCTCGTCGCGCGCAAGGGCGCAAGCGCGTGCCGTCTCCGTATATTCCCGCTGCGCATTGAGGAGAGCATCGCGTGCGGATGCGGCGTTTTTTTCGGTGCCATCGATAAGATCTTCCCTGGAAAGTTCCTGAAGACGGGCGGTGACGGCGGCGTCTTCCGATTTGAAGGCTTCGAGTTTTGCGCGGGCAGCTTTGCCGTCGCCGTACTTTTCGATGAGCGCTTCCGCTTCCCGGGAAGAGGAGAACGCGCCCGCAAGCAGCGCCTCTTTTGCGCGTTCGCGCGCCCGAAGGAGCGTTTCTTTGCTTTGGATGAGCTTTTCCTGCGCCGCGCGGAGAGCGGCTTCCGACGCGCTCAGCTCCCGCCCCGCCCGTTCGCGGGCGGAAAGCATCTCGGAGCGGATGCGCTTTTTTTCGTTGACCGTCTTCAGAAGAGCGGGATAGTTCTCCTCCCCCTCTTCTTTGGGAGCAAGGGAGGCAAGCTCTTCTTTGAGGCGAACACCCGTCTCCTGCAGATGGGAAAGCCGTTCGAGATGGGCGCGGTACAGCCCGCCCTTCTTTTCGAGCTCCAAAAGCTTCGAAGAGAGGTTCTCGCGCTCCTTTTCGCGGGCGGAGAACGCTTCGCGAAGATCGTCAAGATCGGCGCCTTCCCGGGAAAGTGCGGTGTATTTTTCGATGAGGGGAAGCAGTTCTTCCGCCTCGGAATGAACATCGTGCACGGCAGTGAGTTCTGCCGCAAAGGTGAGGTATTCTTCTCTGAGCAGGGCGGGCTTACCTCTCTCTTCGAGGAAGGCAAGATAGTTGCCCGCGCCGAGCGATGCCTTTTTCTCTTCGAGCGCCGCACGCTCTTCTTCATAGGAGAAGCCCTTGAACAGCTTTGCCTCTTCCGCATACTCGCTGCGGGCGGCCGAAAGGCTGCGTTCGAGTTCGCTTCTTCGCTTCTGCTGTTTTTCTGCCTGTTCTGCAAGGACCAGCCGTTCGGTGAGACGGGAAAGTTCTTCATCGGCAGCCCCTTCATCCCACTTGGAAAGCTCCTCCGCACGAGCCGCGGAAGACAGGTGCCGCTTTTCGGCTTCCGACCTTTCATTCTCCGCACGGGTGAGATCGTTCTCGGCGCGCATACGGTCGCGCTCTGACGTGACGGCGGACGCAGCCTTTTCGATGCTGCCGAGTTCGGTCTCGAGAGACGCCATCTCAGGGCGCAGCGCGGAAAGCTTTTGCGCGCGTTCCGAGAGCGAGGCTCGCTCCTTCGCCTTTTCATAGAGCGAGAGGATGCGCTTTTCCCGTTCGCGGGCGGTCTCAAGCGCGGCGGAGGCTGCCTTTTCCTGTGTTTCGAGGACTTCGAGCCGTGCCTTTGTCGCCGCGTTGTTTTCTTCGGAGACTTCCGCATACGGTTCGAGGCGTGCCTGAGCGAGCTTGCGTTCTCCTTCCGCCGCAGAATAGCGGGCGTTGGCGCGCTTGACGAGCCTATCGCCGTATTCTTCGAGGTCGAACAGGCGGGAGACGAGCTTCAGTCTGTCTGCCCGCGTGGAGCGGACGAATTGCGCAAATTCCCCCTGCGGGAGCGCGATGCATTTTTCGAAATCGCGCTGTTCGAGCCCGATGATGCGCTCCAAAAGCGCGTTGCTCTCCCTCACCCCGTCCGAAACGACGACAAATTTCTCGCCTTCCTTTTCATAAACCTTGACGGACTGGGCGGCGTTCTTGCGCTTGAGTTCGCGCTCGACGCGGAAGATACGGCGCCTGCCTTCGAAGGAGATCTCGAAAGAAAAATGCACATACGCCTTTTCGAGGGCGAAGTTGATGACATCGCCGATGCTGCCCGAACGAGAACGGGCAACATTGCCGTAAAGGGCAAAGCCGATGCAGTCTAAAATGGTGCTCTTGCCCGAACCGGTATCGCCGAAGATGCCGAAGATGCCGTATTCGAGGAGTTTGGAAAAATCGATGGATGCGGGCTCCGAGAAGGAGTTGATGCCGCAGAATTCCAGGGTGAGCGGCTTCATGCGTCCTCCTTCAAGAGCTCGAGGAAGGCGGTCAGAAGCGCTTCATCGGGCTCTGCATCATAAATGCTCTTATAGTATTGCGTGAAAAGCTCGGAAGAGGTGAGCTTGGAACGGCTTTGGAAGGGAGTGGCGCCCGCGCCTTCTACCCGCGTGATGAGGGAAACGAGTCCTTCGTTCGCGGCGCGGAGAGAGCGCGTTTCTTCGGATGAGAGCGGCGAATTGAGATGCAGCGTGAGTTCGATGAAGGCGCCTTCATACTGCCGAAGGAGGGAAACCGCCTGTTCCGCGCCCGTGCATTCGAGGCGGACAAGCTGCCTGCCCGAGGTGAGCGGGATGGTCTCTTTGACTTCGATGTGCTCCCCTTTTGTTTCAAGCAGAAGGACGCATTTCTCCGAGCCCGCTTCATCGAAGGAATATTGGAGAAGCGACCCGCTGTAGCGGACGTTCTTCATCTTCTGCGGTTTATGGAGATGCCCCAGGGCGACGTAACCGAACCCTTCAAAGAGAGAGAGCGGCACGGCGCGGGCGCCGCCGAGATCGATATCGCGTTCGCTCTCGCTCGCTTTGCCGCCCGCGACAAAGAGATGGGACAACAGGATGTGCGGCATGCCGCCGTGAAAGCCCGCCTCCCCCGAGGCGATCCAGCGGGAGACCTTTTCGGAGTAGCTTTCTTCCGTCTTTTCTTCTTTGAGGCGCGCCTCGTTGGGATAGGGCAGCGCGTTGATGTAGATGCGCTCCCCCATCTCATTCTGAAGGATGAGATAGTTTTCGCCCGCTTCGACGGCGCGGACGGGGCGGTCGCTCTTCAGCGAGAAATGCCCCCCTCTGCTGCCGAAGAGATAGACGCCGTGCATTTCTGCAATGGGCGCGGAGGCAGCCAGGCGGACGCCGTCGTCGTGGTTCCCGGGAATGACGACGACTGCGCGCTTTTCTCCTGCAAGCTCTTTGACGGCATGGAAAAAGGTCTCCTCTGCTTCGGCGGGCGGAAGATAGGTATCGAAAATATCGCCCGCAACGAGCACGACGGAGACATCCTTCTCCTCGGCGATGCGGGTAAGCTCATGAAGCGCTTCGATCTGTTCGGGCAGACGGTCCCTGTCCATGAGCCGCTTGCCGATATGCCAATCCGATGTGTGGAGAATGTTCACCCTGAAAAATGCGTCCTTATGTCCCGGAAAAACACCTTGCTTTTACGGGCAAGATATGATATACTAAAACAACGGGCAAAACTGCCCTTTATACTTCACTATTATACATCGCCTGCCCCGAAAAAGCAAGCGGATGAGAGAAAGTTCGGAGATTTTGTATGTCCTTCAGCGTCTATTCCAAAGAATTTACCGCAAATATGTACACGACTGTGGAAAATCAGTTCATTACGAAGTATCTTCCGCAGGCGGACGGCGACGCCGTGAAGGCATATCTCTACGGGCTGTATCTTTGCGGCTGCAAGGACGAATTCGACGGGAAAGCCATGGCAAAGCTCTTAAAAACGGACTATTCCCGCCTTCAGGAGATCTTCGGGTTCTGGGAGGAGTGCGATCTCGTGCGCGTCCTTTCCAAAGATCCCCTCTTTGTGGAGTATCTGCCCGTGAGTTCGCTCATCGGGAAACCCAAGCCCATCCGTGCGGAAAAATATTCGGAATTCAACCGCGAACTTCTGAAGCAGCTGCAAAAGGCAGGCAAGGACTTCAAGCCCTACGAGCATCAGCGCATTCTGGAGTTCCTCGAAAACTACCCCATGGAGCAGCAGGCGTTTTTGCTCGTATCCGAGTACTGCATGAAAAAGGACGGCGAAAAGCTTTCCTCGCAGCACATCCTCAACAAGGCAAAGAAGCTGTGCGAGGAACATAAATACACCTATGAACAGGTGGAGCGCGAATTTTCCGACTTCAACGAGCATGAACGCGAGCTTTCCAGGCTGTATCGCCTGCTCGGCATCTACAAAAAGCCGCAGGAGAGCGATTATGCGTATTTGACGAGGTGGCGCGACGCGGGTCTGGATGCGGGAGCCGCAGAGGCGTGCGCTTCTTACTTACAAAAGGGCTCGATGGCGACGCTCGACGCGCTTGTTTCCGAACTTCTGGAAAAAGGCATCTCTTCCGCAGGCGCGGCATCGGAGTATCTTCGGGAGCGCACCCAAAAGGCGGAACTTGTCTTTGCGGTCGCAAAAAAATTGGGCGTCAAGGTGCAGAACCCGCGCGCTTATATCGAAGAATATGCGGAAAAATGGCTGGAACGCGGCTTTGAGGCGGAAAGCCTTGTGAAGATCGCTGCGTTCTGCTTCAAACTCGGATATGATTTTCAGGGGATGGACAGCGTTGTCCTTTCGCTCTATGAGGGCGGCATTGTCACGGACGAGGGAGTCGCGGCATATCTTGCGGCGCGGGAGAAGCAGCTGAAGCTCCTGCAGTCGCTGCAATCGGTGTGCGGCGTGCTCAAAAAGACGCTCTCCGCCCTTGATATGATCGCCGCATGGAAGAGCTGGGAGATGCCGGACGCCGTCATTCTGGAAGCGGCAAAGCGCAGCCAGGGGGCGAGCTCCCCTCTCCCGTATATGAACAAGCTGCTCTCCGAATGGAAGCGGGCGGGAGTGAAGGATGTCCGCTCCATCCCCGAAAAGGACGCGGCGGCCGCGCAGGGAGGCGCACCATTCAGAAGAACCGAATTCAAGAGCGATGCTCAGATCGCAGCAGATCTGCGCGGAGAACGCGAACATTACTATGCGGTGCTGCGTCAGAGGGCGCAGGAGCGGGCGGAGGCAAACCGCAAAAAGGCAGAAAGCGACGGGGAGTTCGCCTCCCGGGATGCCGCCGTAAAGCGCGGTGAGATCGAGCTTGCAAAGGCGGAAGTGTTCTCCCCCAAGGAAGCGGAGGCCATCCGTGAAAAGCTGCTTTCTGCAAGGCGGGCAAGAGAAAAAGCGCTTGCAAGGCTTTCCCTTACGGAAGCAGACTTACAGCCCAGATATGCCTGCCCGAAGTGTTCGGATACGGGATTTCTCCCCGACGGCAGAGCTTGTGACTGCTACCCCGCAAACAAGTAAAAAATCGGCCCGCAGTGTTGCCTGCGGGCTGTTTTTATGATGATTTGAGTTATTATGTCTGACATAGTACTATGCAAAACGGCAAAAACTGCATGATATTACTCATAATCGGAGAAATCGCGGCGCGGTTGCGGGCAGTTTGGCGGCGGCGAATAGCCTTCTCCCCGTGAAAGGACGCCCTTCTTCCGCTCAATGCGCGGGGCGCTTCTGAGTTCGACAAGGACGACGTCGACCCCCACTTTCGTCACGCATTTGAGGTCGATGTAGACATCCTGCTTGCCCCAGCGGAACCCTCTTCCGCCCGGCGCGACGATGCCTTTGACGCGCCCTTCGGGATAGGTGAAGACGACGTCTGAGACCTTCCCGAGCTGTTTTCCGTCGCACACGTTGACGACCTGCTTTTGTCTGAGTTCCTGAAAGCTCGTATCCACGCTATCAGTGTATGCTGCCTTTCGGCAAATCTTGACAAATTTTTATACGATTTCTTTGCGGATGCACCCGATCGCGTTCTTTTCGAGGCGGGATACCTGCGCCTGCGAGATGCCCACCTCTTTGGAGATCTCCGTCTGCGTCTTCCCTTCGTAGTATCGAAGGAGCAGGATCTTTCTTTCGCGTTCGCCGAGCCTGTCGAGCGCTTCGCGGAGAGCGACGTGCTCCGTCCAGATCTCGTCGCTCTGCTTTTCGTCGCAGAGCTGATCCAAAAGCTCCACTGCATCCCCCGACTTATTGTAGACGGGATCGTACAGCGAAACGGGATCGGAGATGGCATCGAGCGCGTAGACGACTTCGCGCTCTTTTAGGGCAAGTTCTTCGGCGATGCGGGAGATGGTCGCCTCCTCGTCCTGCGCCTCGAGCTTTTCGCGCGCCTTCAAGATGCGGTACGCGGTATCGCGGATGGAACGGGAGACGCGGAGGGAATTCCCGTCGCGAAGGTACCGTTTGATCTCACCTAAGATCATGGGGACGGCGTACGTCGAAAATTTGACGTTGAATTTGAGATCGAAGTGATCGATCGCCTTGATGAGCCCCACGCAGCCCGCCTGAAACACGTCGTCGGCATTGGCGTTCTTTGCCCAAAAGCGCTTGACGAGGGAAAGGACGAGGCGCATATTGCCGACGATGAACTGCTCCCGTGCCCGCTCGTCTCCGTTTTTCAGCGCCTTCATCAGGCGATCGTTTTCCTCCGGCGAAAGCTTGGGAAGCCCCGCCGTATCCACCCCGCAGATCACGACCTTTTGCAGCATAAGTACCTCCTTATGTATCGACGGGAGTATCTGCAATGCCGCGGGAAATATACCAAAAAAGGGAGCGACGGGTCCGCTCCCCTTTTCTTGCCCTTTTTTGCCCGATCTATGCGCGCCTCATTTGGAGAAAAAGGCGACTGCGATGGCGTTCGGACCGATATGCGTGCCGATCGTGCTCCCGATGAGATAGTACGGGATGTGATCGGTGTGCTCCTTCCAGAGGTGTTCGCTGTCGTGCAGGTATTTGAGAAGATACTCCTCGGAAAGCCCCGAATAGGCGAGCGTATAGGGCATGGAAAAATCGATGCCGCCGCACTCCTCCACCAAGCGGCTGAGAAGGTTGTTGCCCTTCTTGGAACCCATCGCCTTGCCGATGAGCTTGGGCTCGCCGTCCGTTACCGTGATGACGGGCTTGATGGAGAGCATTTCGCCTGCGATCGCCGTGACGGAGGAAATGCGCCCGCCCTTGCGAAGATATTTCAAGGTATCAAGGAGCGCGAGAAGTTTGATCTTCCCCTTCTTGTTTTCAAGTTCCGCTGCGATCTCGCGTGCGGAGAGCTTGCCTTCCCCGATGAGGCGCGCCGCATATTCGACGAGGATGCGCTCCCCGAGGCAGGCGTTCATGCTGTCGACGACAAAGACCTTGCCTTCGAACTTCTTTGCGGCCTTCACGGCGCTTTGGCAGGTACCCGATAGCTTGGAAGAAAGGACGATGGCGATCACTTCGCTGCCGTCCTTTGTGAGTTCTTCGAACGCTTCCGTGAAGCGGTATTCGCTGATCTGGCTCGTCTTGGGGATGTCGTCCGTTTCGATGAGCTTTTCGAAAAATTCGCGGTGGGAAAGCGTGACGCCGTCCTGAAACTCTTCGTCGCCGAAGCGGATATAGAGCGGCATAAGTGCAATGCCGCGTGCCTTGGCTTCCTCGGCTTCGAGGTCGCAGGCGGAATCTGCCAATAATTTGATCATAGTTCCTCCTGAATGCTGCTCTCTTTCAGCAGCTTCTTCTGATATTTTTCGAGATTGTTGCAGATGGCCTCCATCACCGAAAAGAAGCGGGTGCGTTCTTCATCGCTCAAGCCCACGCCCCCTTCGCTCACGGCGCAGGCGGCGCGGCCCGTGATGTAAGCGGCGAGCTCCTCCCCTTCTTTCGTGAGCCGCACGGGGGAAAGGCGGGCGTCATCGGGAACGACATAGCCGCGTTCCCGAAGCACGGCGACCGCGCGGGAGACAGCCGCTTTATCGTCCAACGTCTGGCGGCAGAGCTCACTGACGGAAAGCCCTTCGCGGTGCATGCGAAGCAGGTATAAGATCATGACGTGCACGGCTTTGAGGTCGAACGGCACCATTTCGAGCGCCTTGATCTTCTGCACGACTTTACTCATTTTGAGGATGAGCAGGGAAAACTGCTCGAAGACATCTTGCTGCATCATGTTCTCCATTGTTGATTTTTCAACAACCCGTCCATTATACACGAGAAAATTCGGCATGTCAATCAAATCGGCACAAAAAAAGCCCCGTTTGAGGGGCAAAATCAGGCAATCGGGAGCTGAGGCAAAACCATGGGCGGCGTCTTCGTCGGCGGCTGATGCCGGAGAGGTCATTTACGTTCCTCGTACATTCTATGATAGTAATTCCGATATTCGCCCGAAATGATCTCCTGCCACCAGGACTTGTTGTTCAGATACCATTGAATGGTCTTTTGGATACCGTCTTCGAACTTGGTTTCGGGCAGCCAGCCGAGCTCGGTGTGGATCTTGGTCGGGTCGATGGCATAGCGCAGATCGTGGCCCTTGCGGTCTGCGACATAGGTGATGAGGCTCTCGCTCTTCCCAAGCGCCTTACAGATGAGGCGGACGATATCGATATTCTTCCTCTCGTTGTGTCCGCCGACGTTATACACTTCGCCTTCTCGCCCCTTATGGAGGATGAGATCGATCGCCTTGCAGTGGTCTTCGACATACAGCCAGTCGCGTACGTTCTCTCCCGTGCCGTAGACAGGGAGCGGCTTTTCATGGAGCGCGTTGACGATCGTGAGCGGGATGAGCTTCTCGGGGAATTGATACGGCCCGTAGTTGTTGGAACAGCGGGAGATGGTGACGGGAAGAGAGTACGTCCTGTGATAGGCAAGGACGAGAAGATCGGCGCTCGCCTTGGACGCGGAATAAGGGCTCGAGGTGTGCAGAGGCGTTGCTTCCGTAAAGAAGAGATCGGGTCTTGTAAGGGGCAGGTCGCCGTACACCTCATCCGTCGAGACCTGATGAAAGCGGCGGATGCCGAATTTGCGGCAGGCGTCCATGAGCGTTGCCGTGCCGAGGATGTTGGTCTGCAAAAAGATGCCAGGATCTAAGATGGAGCGGTCGACATGGCTCTCCGCCGCGAAATTGACGACGATATCGGGTCGTTCCTCCTCAAAGAGACGGAAGACGCCCTCTCTGTCGCAGATATCCAGCCTGACAAAGCGGAAGTTGCGCTCTTCCAAGACGCAAGAAAGCGTCGAAAGATTGCCTGCATAGGTGAGCTTATCGAGGCAGACGATGCGGTAGTCGGGATACTTTTTCAGAAGATAAAAGATGAAGTTGCTGCCGATGAACCCGGCGCCGCCCGTAACGAGGATAGTCATTGGTGTTCTCCTTTATTTCTGTGTGCCTTCCTGAGCGGAAGGCACGGAAGCGGACAAAACCCGCCGTACAAGTTAATTTGTGCCGATGAGTCCGTTATCTGCGCCCGATCCTGCGCTCTGCGCCTTTGCTTTCAGGCGATAGCGGTGCGGGGTCGTGCCCGTAAACTGTGAAAATTGGCGGATGAAGTGTTCCTCGTTGAGATAGCCGCAGCGTTCTGCGATCCGTGAGACGCTCTCCTGAGAGGAAGAGAGCAGATCTTCCGCCGCCTGCACGCGCGAGATGATGACGTCGGATAAAAAGGTCGTTCCAAAATACTGCTTATAGAGGGTGTGGAAGTATCCTTTGCTGAGGCTGAGACGCGCCGCCGCGCCCTCTGCCGTCCATTCGCGCTCGGGGGAGCGGAAGATGTCCTCTCTGAGAGAGAGGAAGGAATAAAAGAGCGTGCCTTTGAGCTCGACTTCGGAAGAGAGCATCTCGACGAGCGCCGAACAGAGAGACGATAAAACGCTCTCCCGCATGCGGCGGGCGGAAAAGAATTCCCCGAGCATGACGGAAAAGAGCGCAAAAAAGCGTTCGGGGGCGGCGAGCGGCCCATTTGTATTGGATGATTTTTATCTGTGCTGTCTTCCTTACCCCTCGCGGAAGAGTTCCAAGAAGGCGCGAAGGGCGTAGGAAATGCTCGTGTTTTTGGGGAGCGCCACTCCCACCGAGCGCGAGGGCATGGTGGGAGAAACTTCGATCTCGAAGATGCTATTGTCTCCCGCTTCGGGCTGCATGTACTCGCGCGGGATGCAGCCGATGCCCATCCCCTCTGCGACGAGTTTTTTCATGAACCCCCAGCTGTCGACCTCAATGGCGGGGCGGAAGCGGATGCCGAGGCTCGTGCAGAAGTGATCGACGGCGCTCCTTGCCACGGTGTGCGGCTCCATGAGAAGGAGCGGCTCGTTTTGCAGCTCCCATAAGGGCACCTGACGGCCCTTGAAACGTTCGAAGCCCTTCCCGCCGATGAAGACGTCGTTGAGGAGCGTGATGGTCTGCCGGACGACGATGCCATCGTCCTCGGGGATGGGGAAATTGAGGAAGCCGACGTCGCAGCGGTCCGTTTTGAGCTGTTCGATGGTGATGGGCGAAACGTCGGATAAAAGCTCGAATTTGACGTCGGGATAGAGCGCGTGATATCTGACGAGCTTATCGGCGAGGATGTATTGGAAGATCGTCTCGGAAGCGCCGATGCGCAGCGTACCTTTGGCGCTCTTTTTGAGTTCGGAGAGGCGGCTTTCCACCCCGTCCAAGAGCTGAAGGGCGCGCGAAACGTCCTCAAAGACGAGTTCGCCCCCTTGCTTGGTGAGTTCCATGCCCTTATGCACGCGGTTGAAAAGCGTCGTGCCGAGTTGGTTTTCGAGTTGCCGGATCGCCTGCGAGACGGCGGGCTGGGAAATGTAAAGTTCCTGCGCCGCCTTGGTGAGGCTCCCGCACTTTGCGACCGTGTAAAAGACGCGGTAAAGTTCTAAATTGACCATATTCTCTCCTGACAGGGCGGGCGGAATGCTCCCCCGTTCCCCTGCTCACTTGCCCACACAGAATTTGGAGAAGATCTCGCTGATGATCTCCTCGGTCGCCGCCTCGCCGCTCAAGAGCCCCAGCGCCCTGTAGGCGCGTTTGAGGTCCTCGGCATACAGTTCGGCGGGAAGCCCCTCCGAAATGGCGGAGCGGGCAGCTGAGGCCGCTTCTTTGGCTTCTTCCACCGCGCGGTAGTGGCGCTCTTCCATGAGATAGACGTGATCGTTCTGTTTCCCGAAGCCGCGCTCGAAAATGAGCTGTTTGAGTTCTTCGATGCCCTCTCCCGTGACCGAAGAGACGTTGATGTCGCAGTCTATTTCGCGGCGGACATCACTCTTGCTGCCCACAACGATGAGCTCTGCGCCTTCGGGAAGCGCGGTCGGCAGCTCCTCATCCTCACGCACCCAGACGATGACGTCGGCTCGCTCCATGGCGGCATGCGCGCGGCGGATGCCCTCTTGCTCGACCTCCCCCGCTCCTTCTCTGAGCCCTGCCGTATCGGTGAGAAGGAACAAAACGCCGTGCAGTTCGAGCGTGCCTTCCACGGCGTCGCGCGTTGTGCCCGCCTCCGAGGAGACGATGGCGCGGTCGTAGCCCAAAAGCGCATTGAGAAGCGAACTCTTGCCCGCATTGGGCTTGCCGCAGAGGGCGACGTTGACCCCTTCGCGGATGCGTTTTCCCGCGCGGTACTGCTTCAGAAGTGCCGAAAGCGCGGTTTCGATCTCGCAGAGGTGCGCTTCGATCTCCTCGCCCGAGACGGCGGAAAGGTCCTCTTCGGGGTAGTCGACGTCGGCATCGACGCGGGCAAGGCATTCCTTTAAGATATTTTGAAGGCGCTTTGCCTCTTTCGTCAGTTTTTCGCCATACAGAAGATAGCCCGCCTTTGCCTGCGCTTCCGAGCGGGCGCCGATCATCTCGCCGAGGCCTTCTGCCGCGGAGAGCGATAGTTTGCCGTTGAGAAAGGCGCGGCGGGTGAACTCCCCCGCTTCCGCAGGACGGGCGCCGAGCTCCAGCGTGCGGCGGTAGACGGCGCGCGGGATCTCGATGCCGCCGTGGCAGTGGAATTCGGCAACGTCCTCCCCCGTGAAGGAATGAGGCGCGCGGAAACAGACGCACATGCCGAAATCGAAGAACGTGCCGCAGTCGATCTTGCCCGGGTACATGCGGTAGGGCTCGAACTCCCCCCGATGGGAAAACATATTTCGGGCGAGCGAGAAAGCGCCTTCCCCGCTCACGCGGATGATGGAGACGCCGCCCGCGCCCTGTGCCGTTGCAATGGCAGAAATGAGTTCCATAACTTTCACCTATGAAAGCGGCGCACAAATGAAAGTTCCGCGCGCTTTGCTATAATCTGCGATTATGATTATAGCAGGTCGCATGGGAAAAGTAAAATGATTTTACAAAAAAACAGCTTCCCGAATGCAAGGGAAGCCGTTTATTTTTACTTTTTGTCGTCGCCGAACTCGGAGAAAGGATCGTCGTCGGACGAGGGCGAGGACGAAGAGCCCGATGAACTTCCGCCCGAAGCGCCGTGATTCCCGCCCGAAGGGCCGCCGAAGCCTTCGAAGGGATCAGGGCCGTTCTGCGGGCCGCCCGAGCCGTAACCGCCGTTTCCGGGGCCGTAAGGACCGTAGGGAGGCTGATTATAACCATTCCCTCGCATATACGCCTGCGTGCGGCGGCGGATGTAGTCGTTATAATCGACGGGAGCGTTGTTGCGCACCGCGAAGATGGTGAAGCCGCGGAACGGGAGCACTGCCGAAAGGAAGGCTAACAGGATGGGCCCGCGCGCATAGTACTTGCGGAAGAAGGAAACGTACAGGACGCAGAAGAAGACGATGACGAAGAACCAAAGAAGATAGGCAACGAGACTGCCGTAAGTGATGGCAGGATCGATCCATGACGGCATTGCATCATCGTTGGGGACTCCTGATAAGACCCCGTCCGAAACTTCAAGCGTGCGGTACTGCGGGAAAAAAGAGATGATGACGGCAACAAAGACAAACAGCTGCAGAGCGACGTATAAGATCTCCGAGATCATCGCATACAGCCCGACGCGCTTCATCTTCTGCCCGAAAAACTGCGTTTCGCCCGCAAGTTTGCCCGCATAATAGGTGTTGAAGAAGGGCAAAAACGCCATCCAGCGATGTTTGAGCCCCCGCTTTTTGGCAAGTTTATTGAGTCCAATGCCGCCGAACACGAGCAGGATGAGATAGACGCCCAAAGTTCCCAGCGCGGCAAACAGATAGCAGCTCAAGGCGACATTGCAATAATCGTAAATGTTCTGAATGTCGGGTTTGATGATGAGGTTGATGATATAGTCCATGAAGAACATGGGGACATTAAACAGATCAAAAAATTCCATCGTTCCTCCCTATGGAAGCAGTTCGGTAATGCCGTAGTCGGCGCTTACGAGGACGAGCCCGTGCGGGGGCATCGTCACCGAGAGCGCGCTTCGCTCCCCCGTTTCAAAGGCGCGCGTGATCCCCTCCTGCTTGCCGCAGCCGACCGCGAACAGCTCGCCTGCGAGGATGCGCACCATGTTGTATAAAAACCCGTTCCCCGTGACCCGCACCGAATAGAGCGTGCCCGACGGGATGGCGGTTTTTTCAATGTTGACAGAATAGAGCGTCCGTATGCTCGTCCTGGACGTATAGCCGGACGCGCGGAAGGCGGAAAAATCATGCTCCCCTTCCAACAGTTTTGCAGCTTCCCGCATCAGGGCTATATCGGGCTGCCTTTTGAGCCGCGCCGCATAGCGGGAATAGAGCGGAAGTTCGGTCTCCGCAAAATAGGCGTTGTAGCAGTACGTCTTGCGCTTTGCCTGCCGTGTAACGTCGAACCCCTCGGGCGCTTTGCAGCTTCTTAACACTTTGACATCGGGCGGAAGCTGAATGTTAAGGCATTCCCTGAGCTTTTCGGGCGGGATGCCTTCGGGGAAGTCCCCTTCGACGACCTGCCCCAGGGCGTGAACGCCCGCGTCCGTCCTGCCGCTTGCGGTCAAAGTAACGCGGCGGGAAAAGGCGCGATAGGCTGCCTCTTCCATCTCTTCCTGCACCGTGCGGGCGTTCGGCTGACGCTGCCAGCCCGAAAACGCGGTACCGTCGTAACTGACTAAGAGCAGCGCCTTCATATCGTCACTCCGAGATAGACGTTGAGGAGCACCACGCCCGTGATGAGCGCGGCTCCTGCAAGGAATGCAAGGAGATCGCGCCAGGTGAAGCGAAGCTTTTTATACTTGGTGCGCTTTCTGCCGCCCGTGTAGCAGCGGGCTTCCATCGCGTCGCCGAGCTCCTCTGCCCGACGGAAGGAGGAGAGCAGCAGCGGGATGAGCACGGGGATGACCGCCTTGACGCGGCTTACGAGCCCGCCCGATTCAAAGTTTGCCCCCCTTGCCTTCTGCGCATTCATGATGCGCTCCGTTTCGTCGATGAGGATGGGGATATAGCGGAGGGCGATGCTCATGATCTGCGCGAGCTCGCGCACCGGGAAGCGGATGAGCGTGAGCGGAAATAAAAGGCTCTCGATGCCGTCCGTGAGCGCCACGGGCGTCGTCGTATAGGTGAGAAGCGACGAGCAGGTGATGAGCAGCACGAGGCGGATGACGAGGAAAACGCTGAAGAGGATGCCCTCTTTCGTGATCGTGAAGATCCACCACTCCGCATACACCGTCTCTCCGTTGTAAAAGAGGAGGTTGAGGAGCGTCGTGAAAACGATGAGAAAGAGGATGCCCTTGATCGCCTTGAAAACGCGGAGAACGGGCACGCGGGAGAACCCGATCGCAAGCGCCAAAACAAGAAAGCAGCAGGCGAGCCCGTAAAAATTCTTCGCGAGGAAGATCGCCACGATATAGGCGATGAGGAAGACGATCTTGAGGCGGGGGTCCAAGTTGTGGACGTAAGACTTCGTCGGATAATATTGCCCGAAGGCGACGTCTTTCATCATACGCTGCCCCCTTTCCCTTGAAGGGCAAGGGCTTTTTTCAGGAAGTCTTCCGTCGTGAAATCACATTCAAGCCGGATGCCGTACTCTTTGAGCGCGAGACAAATTTTTGCGGTGAGCGGCACGTCGAGCCCGAAAGAGAGCAGTTCTTCCGCATGGAGGAAGAGTTCTTTGGGGGGCAGGACGTATTTGACTTCCCCGTCCGAAAAGACGGCGACGCGCGTGCAGTTTTCGGCGATCTCGTCCATATCGTGCGAGACGATGATGATGGTCTTGCACCACGAGGCGTGCAGGCGGTGCAGAAGCTCCATGACTTCTTGTTTGCCCAAAGGGTCGAGACCTGCGGCGGGCTCGTCCAGAACCAGAATTTCGGGCTTTGTGACGATGACACCTGCAATGGCGACGCGGCGCTTCTGCCCGCCCGAAAGATCGAAGGGAGACATCTCCTTCACTTCGTCGTAGTTGAGCCCGACGATGGTGAGCGCGTCGCGGACGGCGCTTTCCACCTGTTCCTTCGTCGGCTTTTCGGGGGCGAAGTTCTTATAGCCGAAGGCGACGTCTTCAAAGACGGTCTCGGCAAAGAGCTGGTATTCGGGATACTGCATCACCATGCCGACTTTACTGCGAAGGGCGTTGAAGTCCGTCTTCTTGTCGGTAAGGTCGAACTCCCCCACCCGGAGGACGGTATTCGAAGGCGGAGATTTGCGCTTCTTTCTGTACTTCTTCAAAGAGGTCGGAACGCGGAGAAGCGCGTTGAGATGCTGCACGAAGGTGCTCTTCCCGCTGCCCGTGTGGCCGATGATGCCGAAGAACTCCCCTTCTTCCACGGAGAGGGAAACGTCCTTCAAAGCCGCCGAAGAAAAGGGTGAGCCGGGGTTATAGGTGTAGCTCAAATGCTCTGCTTGGATACGCATGCGGCGATCTCCTTTGCAAGTGAGCTTGCGTCCAAGGTGTCCCGAACGGGCATCCCGCCCGCGCGCAGTTCCTTGCAGATGCGCCCGATGAGGGGCAGCGTGAGGTTATAGGTCAGAAGCTCTTCGTGGCGCTCGAAGATGTCGTCGGGTGTGCCCTGCATAACGATCTCGCCGCGGTTCATGACGATGGCGCGCGTCGCACGCAGCGCTTCTTCCATGAAGTGCGTGATGAGGAGCACGGTGATGCCCTCATCGCGGTTGAGGCGGGTGACGACGTCGATGATCTCGCGCCGCCCCTTCGGATCGAGCATCGCCGTCGACTCGTCGAGAATGAGCACTTTGGGCATGACGGCAAGCACCCCTGCGATCGCGATGCGCTGCTTCTGCCCGCCCGAAAGACGGGAGACCGTCGCATGGCGGAACTCCTCCATGCCGACCGCTTTTAAGGCAAAGTCGATGCGGCGGCCGATCTCCTCGCGCGGAAGGGCGATGTTCTCGGCGCCGAAGGCAATGTCGTCCTCCACGATGGAAGCGACCGTCTGATTGTCGGGGTTCTGGAAGACGATGCCGACCTGCTTGCTGATATCGAAGAGATTCTTATCCGTCAGCTGTTCGCTGAAGACGCGGATGGTTCCCCCGTCCGCTTCCAAGAGCCCGTTCGTGAGGCGGGCGAGCGTACTTTTGCCGCTGCCGTTGTGGCCCAAAATGGCGACGAACTCCCCTTCCTCCACGGAAAAATTTAAGTTTTTGATCGCAAACGCCCCGCCCTCTTCATAAGAAAAGCTGACGTTTTCGAATTCGATCGCTTTCATATCCCTCGTAAATTGCGGGCGCACAAAACCCATCGGCGGCGCCCGATCTGCCTATATTATAGCAAACGCATGGCATAAATACAATGAAAATGCCGTGAAAGTTTATGAAATACTTGGAAATGCCGTCCTGTACGGCAAAAGCAGAACCCCGCCGCGGCGGGGAAGAGTTACATATTCTGCATGCCGCGTTTGCCCTTGGAGAGCTTTTTGACGGAAGTTCTGTGTTCTTCGCCCGCGAACAGGCGCACGAGGTTCTTGCGGTGCGCGAACCAGGTGAGGAAGTTGAGAAGGAGCAGCAGCATGAAGATGAGGATGACCCAGACGTTCTGAAGCTCTGCCTCATAGCGGAGGAAGAAGATGACGCCCTGCCAAAGGGAAAAACCCGTGACGCCGAGGAGAGAGCCCATGGAGCCCCACTCCGTCACGGCGATGAAGAGAAGGACGCAGACGAGCCACAAAAAGGCGACCGCCGCAAACCAACCCTGTTCACAGCCGAGCGTGAACCAGAAGAGCCCGAGCGTCGAGGCAATGCCCTTGCCGCCGCGGAAGCGCATCGTGACGGGCCAGATATGCCCGATGATGACGAATACCCCGCAGAAATAACGGGTGAAATCGGAGACGACGACGTCCGTCCCCGCAAATACATAGCCGCGGAAGATGAAGTAGCTCACAAGGGCGGGAACGCCGCCCTTCGCAACATCCAGAAGGAAATTGACGAGCCCTACTTTGAGGCCGAATTCGCGGCTCATGTTCATGGTACCCGGGTTGCCGCTGCCGATCTTGTGCGCATCCTTGTGCTTGGTGCGGGCGATGATCATGGCAAAGTTGACGCACCCTACAAAATAGCACACGAGCGCCATCAGCACAAACCAATACCAATTTTGAGAAAAGGTCAGCTCCTGCATACAAGCTCCTCAGTCGTCCTTCTTGTTGCGCACCTGGATGCGGATAGGCGTACCCGAAAAATCGTACGCCTGACGGATGACGTTTTCGAGATACCGCGCATAGGAAAAGTGCAGGAGCGTCTCGTCATTGACCATGAGCACGAAGAGCGGCGGCGCGACGGAGACCTCAGACGCATAGTAAAGCTTTAATCTCCTGCCCTGATAGGAAGGCGGTTCGGAGATGCGCATGGCGTCCATCAGAAGATCGTTGAGCGCTCCCGTCGGGATGCGGAAATGCGCATGGTCGTACGCCTCGCGGGCAAGTTTTAAGACCTTTTCCGCGCGTTGGCCCGTCTTTGCCGAAATGTAGACGGACTTGAAGTAGTCCATGAATTTGAGATCTTCTTTGAGTTTCGCTTCAAACGTCTCGATGGTGTGGGTATCCTTTTCGACGAGATCCCACTTGTTCATGACGATGACGGAAGGCTTGCCCTCTTCGTGCACCATGCCGATGATGCGAACGTCCTGCTCGGTGAGACCTTCTACGGCGTCCACGACGAGCACGGCAACGTCCGCCCGTCTCACGGCGTCAAAGGCGCGGAGAACGGAATAGTATTCGACGTTGTCCTCGACGGAGCGCTTGCGGCGGATGCCCGCCGTATCGATGATGACGTACTTTTCGCCGTCCCGCTCGAAGGGGGTATCGATGGCGTCGCGCGTCGTGCCTGCAATGTCGGTGACGATGGTCCGCTCCTCGCCCAAGATGCGGTTGACGAGCGAGCTCTTGCCCGCATTGGGCTTGCCGACGACGGCGATGCGGAGGGCGTCGCCCCCCTCTTCCTCCCCTTCTTCGAAGGAAGAGACGGCTTCGTCCAAAACGTCGCCGATGCCGCGCGAATGCTCGGCGGAGATGCCGAAGGGCTCCCCGAGGCCGAGCGAATAAAATTCGAAGAGTTTATCCTGCGAGTATTCGTCGAGCTTGTTGACGACGAGGACGACGGGCTTGCGGCTGCGGCGGAGATAGTCCGCGACGTCGTAGTCGGAGCTCGTCAGCCCCTCCCTGCCGTCCACGAAGAAGAGGATGACGTCGGCAGTCTCGACGGCGAGCTTCGCCTGAGAGGCGATCTGCTTCCACATGACGTCTTCGCTCTTTAATTCGATGCCGCCCGTATCGACGAGCGTAAAGGGCTTGCCGCGCCACTCTGCCGAGGCGTAGATGCGGTCGCGCGTGACCCCCGGGCGGTTCTCGGTGATGGAGAGCTTGCGCCCGATGACTTTATTGAAGAATGTGCTCTTGCCGACGTTCGGCCTGCCGACAATGGCGATGAGATGCTGCATAAACCCTCCTTTTAAGGGGTGTTGAGTGTAAAATTACGTCGTGATGTACGCGCCGTCCTCGCCGTCCGTTTCTTTGAAGCGGACAATGACGCGCTCCTTGCTGCTGGTGGGCACGTTCTTTCCCACGCCGTCCGCGCGGAAGGGAAGCTCCCGGTGCCCCCTGTCGACAAGGCAGAACAGGCGCACGCTCTCGGCGCGCCCGAGTGCGGAGAGCGCTGCAAGCGCGGCGCGCACGGTGCGGCCCGTGTAGAGGACGTCGTCGCAGAGGATGACCTTCTTGCCCTCGACGTCGAAATCGATCTCGCTGCCCTTGAAGACGGCGTCGCAGCTTCCCGAGAGAAGATCGTCGCGATAAAGGGCGATATCGAGGATGCCGAGAGGAAGTTTTACCCCTTCGAGCTTTTCGATCTCCGCCTGCATGCGGCGGGCGAGGATGACGCCGCGCGTGCGGATGCCGATGAGGACGACGTTCTCCGTGCCCTTTTCGAGCTCGACCGCCTCTGCGGACAGCCTGCGGATGGTGCGGGAGAGCGTCTCCGAGTCGATGATGTTCTTCATTTGTCACCTCTCACGATGGTAAGGATGCGTTGAAAATAGTCGGGAAGCGGGGCGGAAAACGTCATCACTTCGCCCGTTCTCGGATGGGTGAGCGTCAGGCGGAAGGCGTGTAAAAGCTGCCCGTGAAGTTCGAACCGCTGCTTTTTATAGCCGTAGACGGGATCGCCGACGACGGGATGCCCTATGTACTTGGCGTGTACCCTGATCTGATGGGTGCGCCCCGTGTGCAGGATAAAATGCACGAGCGTGTTGTGAGCGAAGCGTTCCTCCACTTCCCAATCCGTTTCGGCGCGCCGCCCTTTTCCTTCGGGAAGCACCGCCATTTTGAGGCGATCTTTTGGGTCGCGGCCGATCATGGTCACCACCTTGCCGCTGTCCTCTTTGAGGACGCCTTCGAGGAGTGCGAGATATTCGCGGCGGCAGGACTTTTCGGCGATCTGCTTGCTCAAAGAAAGGTGCGCTTTATCGTTTTTTGCGACGACGAGCAGACCCGAAGTATCTTTATCGATGCGGTGGACGATGCCGGGGCGCAGTTCGCCGTTGATGCCGCTCAAGGAATCGAGCCGGAATAAGAGCGCGTTGACAAGGGTGCCTTCGTAATTGCCGCTGCCCGCATGCACCGTCATGCCCTGCGGTTTGTTGATGACGGCGATATCTTCGTCTTCATAGACGATATCGAGGGGGATATCCTCGGGGCGGGCCTCAATGGGTCTCGGGTCGGGGATCTCGATCGTGACCTCCTCCCCAGCCTTCAAAAGCGCGCCCGCCTTGACGGGTTTGCCCGCAACGAGCACATGCCCTTCTTCCGTGAGTTTTTTGACGGCGCTTCTCGTGAGGCCCGACTTTTCGCTCAAAAACACGTCGACGCGGAGGCTCTCCTCCGCGACATACTGCTGCCTATTCATCGTGTTTTTGCTCGCTGCTTCCCTCTTCGGGAGAAGAAGATCGCGTTTCGTTCGCCGCGACGGGCGTTTCGGGGGATTGGGCGGAAGGCGCCTCTGTGGCATGATCCGCAGCGGCTTTTAACGCCTCTTTTTTCTCCTCCTCGGCTTTTGCCTCTTCGCGCCATTTTTTGGTGATCGGGAAGAGCGCATCCTTGCCGATAAAGGCGATGATGAGAAGGAGCGCGACCCCGCCGAAGGTGATGAAAAAGTCTGCAAAGTTGCATACGCCGAAGCCGAGCGGCGAGACATCGACCATATCGCGGACGTACCCCAGAGCGAGACGGTCGATGAGGTTGCCGATCGCGCCCGCTTCGATGACGGCAAGCGTGATGCGGGCGGGCGTATTGCGCTTAAAGACGGTGAAAAAGAGCGCCACGAGCGCGACGATGAGCACGACTGTGAAGATGGTGACGACGGTCATTGCCGCCTCGTTATCGTCGAACCAACTGAACGCCATGCCCGTATTCTTGGTGAAGTAAAAGCGCACGATCCCCAAAAAGAAGGTGCTTTGGCGGACGTTCGTGCTCTCCGCCCACGCCTTTGTGGCAAGGTCGACCCCGAGCAGGACGCCGAACAGGACGAGCGAGATGAGGGCGACGATCGTCTCCCTTTTTTTGAAAAAATCAATGAGTTTTTGCTTCATAGGAAATTGATGGGCTGATGTAAAACGCGGCGTAAAGCCGACAACGTATTGCGAAGAAGATCCGCCTCAGGACCTAAGGTGAAGCTTCAAGCAAGACAAGGAGGCTGCGTATCTGCCGAAAGGAGTTTACTTGGGGTAAATGACTGAGGCAGAACGCAAAGCCGACGTGGTATTGCGCCGAAGATCCGCCTCAGGCGTCTTCTTCCATGAGGCCAAGCTCCTTGCACAGCTTGGAAAGATCGAGCGGGTATTTGGGGTTGAGCACTTCTTCCATGTCGAACTCGGGCTCGTCCTGCTCTTCCTCGCCGAGATAGACGAGAAGAGAATGGGTGAACGCCTGAAAATCGGAAACGTCCTCTTCGTCGGGATACTTGGCAGTGAGGCGGTCGCACAAAAGGCGGCATTTCTCCGCAAGCAGTCTGAGCTCTTTGCGGTCGTTTTCCGCCTGTTCGTTCCCCTCCTTTTTGATGCGTTCCCCTTCCGCAACGGCGCGCATGAGCGCTTCGGAGACCTCCCCGCGCTGCCCCTCGAGAACGGAGAGGCGGGCACGGAGACGGCGGTTGTCCTCACGGATCTCTTCGGTAACTTCACGCTGGCGCTTCAAGACGCCGTCATACTCCTCTTTGAGGCGCTGAACGAGCGTGCGCACTTCCTTTGCGGAATACATTTTGAACATTTCAGACTCCCTTGCCGTGGCGGTGCATCATTTCCGTCTTCAGGGAATGCAGCGCGGGCGATAAGTCGACTTTATAGATATGCGGCATATCGAGGCGGGTGTACTCCTCCCAGAAGCGCGCATACTCCGAATTGAAATAGGCGTTGATCTCTTTGAGGGGCTTGGAATAGATGAGGCGCTCGCCCTCTCTGATCCACGTTTCGCGGATGTTGCGGACGGAAAAGTTTTCGACCGTCATTCGCTTCCACGTTTCGACGGGGTGGAAAAGTTCAAGCGGCTCATTCGTATCTACCTGTTCCCCCGCGCGCACGATATAGTCTGCGATCGCCTTGCCCGATGCGTTGTCGTAAATGCGGTAGACGTCCTTCATGCCGGGGTTGGTGACCTTTTCCGAGGTATCGGAGAGCTTGATCTTGGGGATCTCCTCGCCGTTTTCGAAGACGGCGGCGAGCTTATACACGCCCCCGAGCGCGGGCATATCGGCGCTCGTGATGAGCTTTGTTCCGACGCCCCACGAATCGATGCGAGCCCCCTGCTCCTTCAAAGAGCGGATGGAATACTCGTCGAGATCGCCCGAAGCGCAGATGATGGTCTTTTCAAAGCCCGCTTTGTCGAGCATCTTCCTTGCCTCTTTGGAAAGATAGGCAAGGTCGCCCGAATCAAGGCGGATGCCGACGGGCTCGTGCCCCGAAGCGCGCAGTTCCTTGAAGACCCGGATGGCGTTGGGAACGCCGCTCTTTAAGGTATCGTAGGTATCGACGAGGAGCAGACACCCCGTCGGGAAACTCTTTGCATAGGCGCGGAAGGCTTCAAGCTCGGAGGGGAAGTTCATCACCCAGCTGTGCGCCATCGTGCCCGAGACGGGAACGTCGAACGCTTTCCCCGCATAGACGTTGGAAGTGCCCACGCATCCGCCGATGATGGCGGCACGCGCGCCGAAGATGCCCGCATCGGGCCCCTGCGCGCGGCGAAGACCGAACTCCATCACGCCACCGCCCGCAGCCGCGCAAATTTTAGCGGACTTGCTCGCGATGAGCGTCTGATGATTGACGAACGTCAAAAGCGCCGTCTCTGCGAGCTGCGCTTCGATCATGGGCGCCTTGATGGTGAGGATGGGCTCGTACGGGAAGACGATCTCCCCCTCTTTGACGGCGATCATATCGCCCGAAAAGCGGAGCCCCGAGAGATATTCGAGGTAGTCTTCTGTAAAGATATTCAGCGAGCGGAGATAGGCGATGTCGTCCTCGTTGAAGTGAAGGCTCATGAGCCAGTCGCAAGCCTGCTCCATGCCTGCCGCGACCGAATAGGTGATGAGCTTGTTGGGGCGGAAGAAGATGTCGAACGCCGCCATCTCCTCGTGCCTGCCCTCGTTGAAATAGCCCTGCCCCATCGTGATCTGATAAAGATCGGTCAAAAGCGTTAAATTTCTCATGTCATTCCCCTCCGGGCACATCAAGATCGCCCATGTCGCCGCCGTCGTCGGAGCCGCCGTCGCTGCTGTCATCGGGTCCGCCGTCGTTGTCGTCCTGCTCCCGATCATCTGTCAGCGGGAGATCGTGGGCAGCGGGATCGAGATATACGTCTTCTTCTTTTTTATTCTTCTCCTTCGGAGGGGCAGGCGGATAGTTGGCGCCCAGAAGGTTTATCTTGTCGAAATACGGCACGTCGTCCTTATACGCCTTAATATACGCCGTGATACCGCAGGGATCGCCCGTCTTGCTGCCGATGGGAGCGCCCTCTTTGCGGTAATTGAGATAGAGCAGAACGCCTGCGCCGATGAGGCCCAGCACCATGAGGATGAGCGAGGTCACGAACGACCAGCGGATGCCCCCGCCGCTTAAGATATAGGCGGGATCGCGCAGCGGCTCCATGACGGAGCGCACGAGGCCGTACCAGAAGAAGTAGGCGCAGACGAAGAGACCGTTAGGCTTTTTATCCCACTTCCACGCCGCATAAAACAAAAGCGCCCAGCCGATGAGATTGATGCAGCTTTCGTAGAAGAAGAAGGCATAGTGCCATTCCGAACTCGGATCGGAGAAGGAGCCGACGCCGTAGATGCCGCCCGAAGGGCTCACGGGCACAGCAAACGGGAACCACTGAAAGGCAGGGTTGGTGACTTCTGCGCCGTACACTTCCTTGTTGAAGAAGTTGCCCCAGCGCCCCATCGCCTGTGCGACGAGGATGTTGAGGACAACGCAGTCGGCAACGCGCAGAAAGTCGATCTTCTTGATGAGGCAGACGATCAGCCCCGCGAGGACGCCGCCCATGACGCCGCCGAGGATGCTCAAGCCTCCGCTTCGGATGCTGTCCCACTCGAACCACTGCGAAATATGCATACCGTCCGTGATGCAGTAGTAAAGACGAGCGCAGACGAGCGCCGAGGGAATGCAAACGATGAAGAGCGTTAAAATGAGCTCGGGATTGATGTTCCTCCTCCGCATGAGGAGAGAGGAAAGATAGGCTGCGAGCAGCATGCCCGCAACGATGCAGATGGCATAAAAGTAAATTTCAAATCCGAAGAGGATGATGCCGCGCTCGTTGATGCCGAAGAGCGGCCCGTCCTTCGCAAGAAGCAAAGTTTGCAAGAAGACCTCCCGAAAGAAGAGAAGTTAAGTTTTGACTATTATACCATCCCGGGCGCGAAAAAGTCAACCGCGTTGGTTGACTTTCACCAAAGTTTCGTCATTCAAGGCCGAGCTTTAAGGGCTTCACCGCATTGAGGAGCGGGATCGCAAGAAAGGCAAGGATGTAATTCAAGATGCTGTTGTAGATCTGCCCCAGCACAAAGAGGCGCACGAAGACGTAGTTCCCGAACGACCAGACGCCGCCGAAGCGCTCGTTGATGGCGTCGATGAGGCTTTGCGATAAAAAAATCTTGTTGCCGATATAGTACATCCCGAGCGAATTGACGAGCACGGTGCAGAGCGAAAAGGTAAGAGCGGTGACGATGGCAAGTTTTACAAAGAGGCTCCCTTTAAAATGCATGGGGATGCGCATCACGAGCCCTGCGATGACCGCCATGAGCATCAGAGAGAGCGCCACCCACCAATAGTAATACATCCCCGCGCTGTTGAGAAGATACCCGAAAAGATCGCCCACGAATACGGCGACGGCGCCGGGGAGTGCTCCCAGCAGGACGCCCGCAAGGAGCGCCGTGAACAGGCTGAAACTGAACTGCGTATCGGCAAACTTGATCTCGAAGGTGTTAACGGCGATACAGAGCGCCGCCATCACGCCGATATAGGCGAGCTTATGCGAGATCGGACGGAAGAGGAGCACATCGGAAAAGAGGAGCTTCTTCCAAAGAGGAGCTTTTCTTTCCTTTCTCTCCCCTGCTGCCGCAGTATTATCCGCGGCTTGTTTGATTGCTTCGGACATACAAAAAAACCTCCCATTGAGGAGGTCCGCAAAAAGGGCGCTTCGAACTCAAAGCGCAGATCGAGCGGACGCGCCGCGGCACCGCAGAGGCAATGCTGAGATTTTTGCCCCTTTCGTCTGCGAACAACGTCCCGTTTCGCAGCACTTAACGCACCTTGGCTACTCTTCGACGCTATTATACCACCTTTGAAGGCGGGCGGCAAGCAAATTCGGCATATTTTCGGGCGAGGGAAACAAACTTTGCATATGGCACTCATCATGGTAAGGACGGTCATCGTCTTTCTGGTCCTTCTCATCATCATGCGGCTGATGGGCAAGCGGCAGATCGGGGAGATGCAGCCCTTCGAACTCGTCATCACCCTGCTCATTTCCGAGCTTGCCTGCATCCCCATGGCAGACGCGTCCGTTCCTCTCCTCTACGGCATCGTCTCCGTCGTCACCATCTTTGTTCTGCATGAGCTCGTCACCCTCATCGACCTCAAAGGGAAACCCTTCAAGGCGCTGCTTTCGGGAAAACCCGGCGTCGTCGTCAACAAGAACGGCATCGACGCCTATGAATTGAAGCGCAACCGCCTCGATGTGAGCGACCTCATCGAATCGCTCCGCACGGCGGGTTACTTTTCCCTCGACAGCATCGATTACGCCCTCTACGAATCCAACGGCACCTTCTCCGCGCTCCCGAAAAAAGACTATGAAGAAAAACAGACTTCTCTCCCCCTCGTCATCCTCTCTTCAGGCAAATTCGATGAGAAAAATTTGCAGTTTTCGGGGCTTTCCGCGGAGTTCTTCCGCGGCATTCTGCACGGTCAAGGCGTGAAAGAGAAGGACGTCCTCGTTCTGACCGCGGACGGCACGGGGAAGCTCTATCTGCAGGAAAACGGGAAGAAATATCAGACGATGCAGGTCGAATACCCGGGAGGCAGGACGTGGTAAAATCGCTTCTGAGCATCCTCTTTGCGGGGATGCTGCTTATCGGCGCGGCGGTCTTTGAGGGCATCTATGTGAAGCGGCAGTTTTCCGCCTTCGGCGAAGAAGTTGCGGCGCTCATCCAAAAGACGGAAGAGGGAGAAGCGGGCGAAGAGGACGGGGAAGCCGTGTATGTCTCGTGGGAAAGAAGAAGAGATGAGCTGCATATCTGGATCCCCCACAACGATATATCCCGTATCGACGACTATCTTTCGGAGAGCATCCGCTGCCTGAGGGAGAATGAGACCCGGCTTGCCCTTTGCAAACTCGAGATCGTTGCAAGGCTGTGCGAGACGCTCCCTTCGACCTATCTCGTCTCGCTGCCCAACCTCTTTTAGAAAAACGATGAAGGCGCCCCGTTCGGGACGCCTTCTCAAGATAAGGAGGAAGGATCATTCGCTCTGTTCGGAGCCGCTTTCGCCTTTGTCGAGGAAGCGATAGACGAGCGCTGCAAGCGCTGCGTCGGCAAGCGGGCCGACGATGAAGATCCAGATCTGGGAAATAGCCGTGAAATCGCCGCCGATCATCTGCAGGAGCGCGGGACCGAGCGAGCGGGCGGGGTTGACGGAAGATGACATAGCCCGCAAATTCTTTGCCCGACATCTTCTTGTTGAGGAGCATCGCAAGGCTCACGGCGGGGTTGATATGGCAGCCCGAGACGTTGCCGATGGAGTACGCCATCGCCACGATGACGAGACCGAACGCGAGCGCCGTTGCGACGACGCCGTCGTTGCCTTCGCAACCGGTTGCGACTGCGACGCCGCAGCCGAAGATGACAAGGATCATGGTGCCGATAAATTCGGCGATACATTTTTTAGATCATCGCTTCGGAGCAATGGGCTTCTTCGCCGAGTTTTTTGGTCGTTAGATTTTCTAAGCCGAACCTTTCGCAGACGTCGTAGACGGCTTTTAGCACGTCGGAACGGACGTCCCTCTTTGACATGAACACCTCCTTAAAATTAGTATAAAGTTATAGTCCATAGCAGTTGCTCCTAATTTATAAGAGAGGCGCGGAGATTTGTCAATAGGTTCGGGCGAATTTTGGCGAAAATTTTTTTGAACGTTTTTTTCATGCGTTTGTGAGTTGCGGGCGGGTTTTATTTGGGGGGGGCGAGGTTTAGCGCGCCCCCGGCTTTTACAACCCTTCCGCCGCGCTATGCTCGGCACCGTCTCGCGCGATGGAAACCGCGCTGCTCTTCTTCCCACACATCTGCTTCGCATCTGCGTGGGAGCCCTGAAACGGCACGCTCCATGTGCCGTTTCCAAGCTCGCAAATGGTCAAAGCCACACCGTGGCTTTGCCAAGAAAGCATTTGCTCGCCCCTTACACAGGGAGGGCTATAATAGGATGACTCCCTCAGTCATCCCGCAGCAGCAAGCTGCAGACGGGATGACAGCTCCCCCGAAGAGGAGGGCTAAAATTGAAAAACAGCTGCGGGCGGAGGCTCGCAGCTGTCATCAAAATAGGCGCTCAAAAGTCAGGGGGACTCAAGAGCTTTGTTGGGGCGTTTCGGGGGGTGTCTGAGGGGGCGCCTGAGGGGGCGCGACTGCCTCGCCGTTTGCCGCGGCGAGCATGTACTGCGCCGCTTCCATCGGGAGCCGCCCGCCCGAGTTCATTACGAGAGAGAGGAAGGTGCTCGTATCGATGACGCGCCGCAAAAAGACCGCGCCTTTGATCATGTTGAACTTTTCGTCGCCTTCGGGGAGCTTCTCCGCCGCTTCAAGCAGCTGACGGGAGCCCGCCTGCACCTGCTCGTAAACGGCTTTCCCCGCGGGCGCTGCCGTGAGGTCGATAAAGCGCGAGAGCAGCGTGAAGGGCGGGAATTGGGGCTCTTGGGGGATCGCGAGCCCGCTCATTGCCGTGAAGCGTTCGTCGGTGACTGCGGGCAATTCCTGCGCCGAGTAGAAGCAGGCGTCGTTTATGGGCGCTTCGCCTGCGATCGTCACTTTGGAAGCGGCGATATCGGTGAGGACGTCCGTCGAAACGTGCACGGTGTATTCGCCGCCGAAGAGCTGATAGCCCTGCCCGGGGATGAAGTCTTTGAGGTCGGCAACGGGGAAGGAGAGCATGACTTCCTTCTTCTCCCCCGCCGCAAGTCGCACCTTTTCGAAGGCGCGGAGCTCCTTCATGGGACGCGGGATGCCGCCCTCAGGGGGGGAAACATAAAGTTGAAGGACGGCAGAGCCCGCACGGTCCCCGGTATTCTTGACGCAGCAAGTAACGGAGACGGTATCTCCCTTGACGACTGCGGGGGAGGCGGTGTAGGAAAAGTCCGTATAGCAAAGCCCGAAGCCGAAGGGATAGCGCACCTCCTTCTGCGCGCTCGTATAATAGCGGTAGCCGACAAAGACGCTCTCCTTGTACACTTCGTTGACGTGCTTCGTGAAGACGTCGCCGAAGGGAACATCGGAATAGGTGAGCGGCCACGTCTCGGCAAGGCGGCCTGCGGGGTTTTTCTCGCCCGTGAGGAGCTCTGCGCACGCCGTGCCGCCGTTCTGCCCGGGAAGGTACATATCGAGGATGGCGTTCACTTTGTCCGCGAAGGGAAGCTCCACGGGAGAGCCGCCGAAGAGCACGACGGCAATCTTCTTGCCCGCCGTGAGGAGCGCATCCGCAAGGTCGAGCTGGTGCTGAGGAAGCCGCATGGTCTCGCGGTCGTAGCCCTCCCCTTCCGACATGTCGTCGAGCCCCGCAAAGAGGAGCACGGTGTCGGCAGAGGCAGCCGCTTGGATGGCTTCTTCGCGCAGTTCTCGCGCATTTGCGCCGCTTTCCGTATAGCCCTTGCAATAGGTGTAGGCAATGCCCTTGAGCTCGAAGGCTTCCTTGGGGGAAGTGGTCTTCGTGGGGTTGATCATCGAACTGCCCGCGCCCTGATAGCGCATCTTTTCGAACATCTCGCCGACGACGAGCAGCTTTTCTTTGCCCGTGAGCGGGAGCGTGCCGTCGTTCTTCAAGAGCACGGCGCAATCTGCCGCGATCTCGGCGGCGAGCGCGTGATGCGCCTCAAAATCGGCTGGCTTTTGCTCGGCGCCCACGGCGTATTTATCGACGAGCTTCAGAACGTTTTCAACGGCTTTGTCGAGCGCTTCCATGGGAAGGGAGCCGTCTTCGAGCCCTGCCATGATCTGTCTGCGGCAGTATTCGGTGTCGCCCGGCATTTCGAGATCGAGCCCCGCTTTGAGGGAAGCGACTCTATCATGCGTGGCGCCCCAATCGGTCATCACGAGGCCGTCAAAGCCCCACTCTTTGCGGAGGATATCGGTGAGGAGCCACTCGTTCTCCGAGCAGAACGTGCCATTGATGGCGTTGTAGGCGCACATGAGGGTCGCGGGCTTTGCGGCTTTCACGACGCGCTCAAATGCTTTGAGGTAGATCTCGCGGGCGGCGCGCTCATCGCAGACGCTGTTGCCCCCGAAGCGGTGGTCTTCCGCATTGTTGAGGGCAAAGTGCTTGACGGAAACGCCCACGCCCTTGCTCTGAACGCCCTCGACTTCGCCGATGCCCATTTCGGAAGCGAGCAAGGGATCTTCGGAATAGTATTCGAAGTTCCTCCCGCACAGAGGGTTGCGCTTGATGTTGACGCCCGGACCGAGGATGACATTGACGCCGTAGTGCATGCACTCTTCGGCGATGCCCTCCCCCACCTTTCTGGCGTTTTCGGGATCCCAGCCCGAGGCGACGGTCGCCGCCGTCGGGAAGGATGTTGCAGGCTCGCTCATCGAGACGCCGTTGTCTCCCCCTTCCGACTGCTTGCGGAGGCCGTGAGGGCCGTCTGCCATCGAAAGAGACGGGATACCGAGGCGCCCGACGGGAGCGGTGTACATAAAGTTGACTCCTGCAACGAGCCTTGCCTTTTCTTCGGGCGTGAGTTCTTGTAGAAGTTTCTTGATATCCATGAGTTCTCCTTATTCTTTGACGCCGCCGAGCACCGCGCCCTTCTCAATATACTTCTGGAAAAACGGGAACACGCAGAGGATGGGAATGGTCGCAACGACGACGAGGCCGTACTGGATGAGGAAGCGCGAATAGTCGATATTGCCCGACTGCATGAAGTTGGTGTTTTCGCTGATCATGTTGTTGACGACGAGCTGCAGAGGCCACCATTCACGCGCCGTGGACAGATAGACGTATGCCTGGAACCAGGAGTTCCACTGGAAGACGACGCTGTAAAGGAGGACGACCGTCGCGATGCTCATGCACTGAGGAAGGCAGATCTGGAACATGAGGCGGAAATGCCCCGCGCCGTCGAGTTCTGCGGCTTCCACCGTGGACTGCGGCACGCCGAGATAGGCGTTCATCATGAGGATCATGAAGTAGGCGTTCGTGCAGGTGGGGATGATGATCGCAAGCGGACTGTTGACAAAGCCCAAAGCGCGCATGACGATGTACGTCGGGATGAGGCCGCCGTTGAACATCATCGTGAACATGACGAACAAGATCATGATGCCGCGGTAACGGGTGCTGCGGCTTAAGACATAGCCCGCAAGCACGTTGAGGACAAAGCCGAGCAGCGTCGCGCCGACGACATAGATGATGGTATTGAGGTACCCGCGCAGGACGTTGTTGGAAGCGAAGACGTGCTCATAGCCCGCAAGCGTCCATTCCCCCACGGGGAACCAGATCATGCCCTCGGAATTGTAGAGGGTAAAGCCGTCCGAGAAGGAAGCGACGAGGGAGTACCAGAGCGGGATGACGCAGATGAACATCATGACGACAAGGAGCGCGTAGATGATGATATCCGCGATCCAGCCGAGCACGCTGTTCTTTTCGACCATGCCGCCGTTCCTGTATTTGGTTTTCACTTTTGCCATGATGATCCCTCCTTAGAAGAGCGAGGTCTTCGCCGCAACTTTCGTCAGCTTGTTGGAAAGGAGCAGGAGCGCCGTCGAGATGACGGACTGGAAGAGACCTGCCGCCGAAGAAAGCCCGTAGTTGTTCTGAACGACGCCCCAGCGGTAGGTGAACGTCGAAAGGCAGTCTGCCGTGTCGTAAATGCTCTCGTTGTAGAGAAGGAGCACCTTATCGAAGCCCGTCATGAAGACGGTGCCGACGGACATCGTGAACATCATGATGATGGTCGGGATGATGCTGGGGATGGTGATGTGCCAAAGCCGCTGCCATCTGCCCGCGCCGTCGAGAGCCGCCGCTTCGTGCAGGTCGGGGTTGATATTGGAGATGGCTGCGACATAGACGATCGAGCCGTATCCCGCGCCCTGCCAGACGCCCGCAAGCGTATTGATCCACCAGAAGTACTTGGGATTGGTGAGCATGTCTTCACGGTTTGCCCCCATTGCCACGAAGAGGTCGGTGATGACGCCCGTATCGCTCATGAAGTCCTTGATGAGCGAGCAGACGACGACCGTCGCAACGAAGTAAGGCATATAGCTCACCGTCTGCGCCACCCTCTTGAAGCCTTTAAAGCGCACCTGCGAAAGCAGAAGGCCCAGAATGACGGGCGCAAGGAAGCCGATGGAAAGGTTCATCGCAGCCATCACGCAGGTATTGCGGAAGACTTTGGGGAAGGACTCGTTGGAGAAAAGATCGGCAAAGTTCTCCCACCCCACCCACTCGCTGCCGAAGATGCCGCGGCCGGGGCGGTAATCTTCGAACGCCATGAGGATACCGAACATCGGCACATAGTTGAAGATGATAAAGAAGACTGCAATGGGAATGAAGAGAAGATAGATGGGATAGTCCTTCTTCATATCCTTGACCCATCTGCGGTGCCTGTCCTGCCGCCTTTGCCTGCGCTGTTCTTTGCGGGCAGCGACGGGGTCGGCGTTCTCTTCCGCCTCCACAGCAGCTACGTTTTCCACTGTCTGCATAATTCCCTCCTTATATTGTTTAAGAGACGGCGCGGGATAAGCCCGCGCCCGCTCCCTTAAAGGTGCTTACTCTCCGGCCGTCGCCGTGTAAGTCGTGCCGTTGATCTCAATGGTGATGACGCCGTCCGCCTGGGACCAGGTGCCCTCCCCTTCGTCGGTCGCGTAGGAAGTGGTACCCGAGCAGGTGCCGTCCGCCGCGCAGACGATCGTGAAGGTGCATGCACCGTCCCAGATGCTGCCCGTGAAGGTGTACTCCTCGGCGCCCGCGACGCTGTTACAGACCATGTTCACCGTCTCTCCCGCCGCATAGCTCAAAACAGGCGTATAGGTGAAGGAATAGGAGATGAGAGGTTCTTCCAGCGTATAGGAGAGCGTGACCTCCTCGCCGCCAAACTGCGCCGCATTGATCTTGTAGGAGAAGGAATAGGTCCCGTCGGTATTCTCGGCCGTGTAGACGGTGCCGCCAAACACGAAGAAGTAGTAGTCGCCGTCCGACATATACTGCCAGGTGCCCGTTGCATCGGCGAAGTCCATGACGCCTTCCATCGTGATCTGAAGGTTGGCGGACGAGTCGTCATAGCAGGTAAGCACGACTGCAGCGCCCCAGCTGTTGCTGCCCGTGAACTCCACTTTCACCACGAGGTTGGGATTGATGGAGGTCATCGTGTATTCAGTCTCGGTGCCCGTCAGAGTAATGGACGCGCCGACAACGGTGATGGTGTAGACCTTGGAGCTGTCGTCGCCGTCCGTCATCGTGTAAGTGACGGTGCCGTCCTCCGCGGTCTCAGACGTATAGGTGCCCAACGAGCCAGCATAGCCGGCGCCGTTGATGCCGTCGAGGGTGTAGGAGTTATCCGAATAGAAGGTCGCCGTGACGAAATCCTCCGCATAGTTGGTGCTCCAGAACTGCTCCACCGTCTGCACGACTTCCTCGAGGTAGTCCTCCTGTTTGGAGAAGTTGTAGGTCAGAAGGCTCATGTCGTCGTACATATTCGTGAGGTAGACCGTGCCGTCCGCATCCGAGACGATGTTGTGCGTCTCCTCGCCAAAGTTGACCTGATCGTCGAACGTGACAGTATAGTGGATGGTGTTGCCATCCTCGTCCGTACCCGATGCCTCCTCGGCGGTGTAGGTGCCGCTGTAGAGGACGGAGGTGAACTGCGAGTAATAGTAGGTGCCGTCCTCGTAAAGGTTGAGCTCGAGGCCGATACCGCCCTGATCAGGGGGATAGTAGCCGTAGCCGCCTTCGACGGTGACTTCCGCGGGAGCCACGGGCGTATCGCCGCCGGGAGTTTCGGGATCCTTGCCAGGATCCTCCGTATCGGGCTTGCATGCCGCAAGGCCAAAGCTGAATGCGGCAACGGTGAGCGCCGCGATGCCGATCGTCAAAAATTTACGGAATTTCATTGTGTCATCTCCTTATCGTCGTTCAGTGCAGCCTGTCGTAGAGGCTCTGCAGAAGTTCGGTGTTGCTGTCGCACTTGCGGGTACGGAGCGCGCCGAGGAATGCGTTCCAGTTTGCATCCGTAACGCCGCTCTTGATGAGGTTGGGAACTTCCTTCCCGAGGTACTCACGGATGGTCTCCTGCGTGGCGTTGTAAGCAGAGCCCTCATCGATGGTGAACTGCGAGGTAAAGCTGCCCGTGAGCGTGCCGTTGTTGTTGTAGACCGCCCATTCGTCATAGGCATGAGACCTGACGAAGGGTTCCTGATCATACTCGAGGCCGCGGGCATCATAGCCGAGGCCGAAAAAGTAGGCGCCGTTGGTTGCAACTGCGATGTCACCCGTCGCGTTCTTGATCTTGGAGTTCCAGAACACTTTCGCGCCCGGGGTCCCCTCTTCCACGCGGTTGCCGTCCTCATCAGCCCACCACCAGCAGCCTTCCTCGAGAAGGCCGTACTCCTCAAGAAGAGACGTGTCGATGTCGTACTCTTCAAGTTCCTTTAAGGAGAGCCCGTAGTACTTGATGATGCTTCCCTCTTCGGAATACAGCCAATCAAGCATCGAGAAGAGCTTTTCGAGGTTCTTTCCTTCGGCGGCGTCCGTCACGATCCAGCGGCGTGCCGTCTCCTGGCTGTCAAGATAGAAGATCGTGGGATCGTCCGTGTACATCCCTGCCGCCTCGTCCTCGGCGCCGTAGCCCTCTCTCGGCTGACGTGCGCCCCAGGCGTCGATGCCTTCAAGCGCCGCGATGGTCTGCGTGGAGGACTGCGCAAGGTGATCGCCGAGCTGACCGGTCGTGCCGTACCACATGCCGACGACACCCGAAGTGATGGACTCGCCGTCGATGGCGTAGAACATATCGCCGCTCGTCGAAGTGAAGTTGGGATCGAGCCAGCCCTTTTCGTACCACTCGTTCATCTTCTCGAGGTACCTTCTGTAGCCGTCCTCGGTGGGACCGAACTTGATCTCGGAAAAGGTGCCCGTGCCGTCATCATAGGCGTTCCAGAGGGGGCCTACACCGAACGCGCTCAGAAGTTCGCCCGTGCCGTGATAGCCGATATTCGGAAGCGAGATGCAGTACTCGCAGTAGTCGTTCTGCATGAAGATCTCGAACATCCACTCCCAGTCGCGGAGAGTGAGGGGGTTGTCATAACCGTCCGCCGTCAGGAAGCCGTCCGGAAAGACGATGCCGTCCGCATAGGCATAGCCGCCCTCATAGCTGTCGTCGGCAACAGGTTCGATAAACCCGCCCGTTCGCTCCGAGCTCCCTTGGGAGAGTGCCGCCTCTACCTCTTCGACGGAGGAATAACTGCCCTTTGTCTGAGACTCACCGTAGTCGACGATCCAGTCACGGCGATACATCCAGCCGCCCCACTGGTTGGGAATGGCCTCGTTGTAGTTGTTGAGGGTGAGATACATGCCGTCGATCTTCGCATACTGCGTAAGCTGGGGGTTATCCTCCATGAACTGAGAATAGTTGGGCATGTAGTCTTCGATGTACTGCGTGAGATCCATTGCCGCACCGTAGCCGTCATCGTACAAAAGCCCGATGGAGTCGGTGTAGAAGGTAAGGTCCATCACGTCGGGATAGGACCCGGAGCCGATGAGCTTGTTGAAGTCCTCGAGCTCCTTGCCGAGCATGGGATTCGAAAATTCGAGGTTGATGTCGAATCTCTTCTCCAGATACTGGATGAACGGGTTCTCGCCGTAGTCGTTGTAGAACGTGCTGTTGACCGAGGACGCCATCCAGATCGTGAAGGTATCGGCATCGCTCGTGTTGTTGCAGCCCGCGAGCATACCGACGCCGCCCACGGCCATCATCGCCGCCAATGCGGCAGTGCCAAAAGTTTTCCACTTCTTCATGTTTGTTTCCTCCCTTAGGAATTTGACCCTATTATATACGAAAAAGCGGCGCTTGTATTTCACCAGCGTCGCTTTTTGTGCACGATTATCGCTTCTTTTTTATGTTTTTCACGAAATGTGAAAAACTAACACCCAAAAATCACTTGTTCATGACAGGCAGAGCGTTCAGTTTGTTCAAAACCGCCGTAAACAGCGCCGTGCCCTGTTCCCCCGAGAATGCGCACATCTCGGCGAGCGTCATATCGCGCGCGAGCTCGACCATCGGCCCGTCGAGCATCCCGGGCGAAAGCTCGTTCAAAATGGCACGCCCTTCGGGCATATCGAGGATGGAGCCGAACCTCGTCTCCATCGTATGGCGGAGGAGCTTGAGATCGGTCTTTGTTTCGTATTCCCATTCATAGGAGCCGCTGCCGACGGTGACGGCCTCGTGCTCGGGGATGACGACCTCAGCCGTGCAGTTTGCAGGCACGGTGACAAAGACGCGGAGTTTGCCTTCTTTGCACTCGTAGCCCGAGACGACGGTGCCGTACACGCTCTCAAACTGCGCACGGACGCTTTCGAGCCCCTTCGTGAGCGTGGGCGCGAGCTTCAAGGTGCGGTAGCCGGGCGACGTTTCGCGGATGCCCGCGACGACGCGGTACAGCCAATCCCCCACCGAGCCGTACGAATAGTGGTTGAAGGAATTCATGGAAGGCTCATGCAGCGAGCCGTCGGGCAGGATGCCGTCCCAGCGCTCCCAGATGGTCGTCGCGCCCATCCTGACCGCGTACAGCCAGGAAGGGAAATCTTCGTGGAAGAGAAGCTTTTCGGCAAGATCGTGCATCCCGTTTTCGGAGAGCGCGAAAAGGAGATAGGGCGTGCCCGCAAAGCCCGTGACGAGGTGGTTGTTGTGTTCGGAAAGGTTGGTCCTGAGCGTTTCGATGACGCGCGCTCTCTTTCCTTCAGGAACGAGACCGAAATATAGCGTCAGAACGCACGCCGTCTGCGTTTCGGAGACGAGGCGGCCCGTTGCCGTAAAGTACTCCGTCTGAAACGCTTTCTTGACGGCGTCCGCGCGGGCAGCATATTGCTTCGCAAGCGCTTCTTCACCCAAAACCTCGGCGGCCTTTGCGACGATGCCCGTCGAAACATAGTAGAACACGTTGGCGACGAGGTGCTTATCCGTCGAGCCCGTGCGCGTTGCGGGGTTGGAGCCGTCGAGCGCCAGCCAGTCGCCGTATTGGAAACCCGTCTGCCACAGGCCGTTTTCGCTGCATCTGGAATAAACGAAATCCACCCACTTCTTCATGGCGGGGAATTGCGCGCGGAGTGCTGCTTTGTCGCCATAGACGAGGTATTCGTTCCAGGGGATCATGGCCGCGCAGTCGCTCCAGAGCGCCGCGCCGTCGTTATTGCTGAGGATATCGGGGATGACGTGCGGCACGCTGCCGTCGGCGCGCTGCTCACTCGCAAGGTCTATGAGCCATTTATCGAAGAAGGACGAGACGTCGTAGTTGAATGCCGCCGTGCGGAAGAAGACGTTGGCATCGCCCGTCCAGCCGAGGCGCTCGTCGCGCTGCGGACAGTCGGTCGGAACGTCGACAAAGTTGCTCCTCTGCCCCCAGACGATGTTCTGCCAAAGCCGCTCGACGCGGGGATCGGAGCACTCGAATGTGCCTGTTCTTCTCATATCAGAATGCAGCACAAGCCCCGTGACCGCCTCCAAAGGAAGCTCCTTCCCGACGATCTGAAGATAGCGGAAGCCGTGGAAGGTGAAATGCGGCGTTAAGACCTGCTTCCCGCCCGCGAGGATGAACGTATCTTCGCTCGTCGCTTCGCGCAGGTTCTCCGTGTAGAAGTTGCCCTCTTTGTCGAGCACTTCGGCATGCCGCAGCGTAATGGTTTCCCCGCGCTTCCCATCCACTTCCAGAGAGACAAAGCCCGTGAAGTTCTGCCCGAAATCGAGGACGTATTCCCCCTTCGGCGTATGGAAGGCGGAGACGGGCTTTAAGACTTCGGTGCAGCGGACGGGCTCGTTGATCTGCCCGACCACCTTTGCAGGGAAGATGACGGCTTCCACAGGAGAAGTTTTCTCTTCCTGCGTGAAGTCCTGCGTTTCGCCGAAATAAAATTCGCTGTCGGCGATATAGGTGGAGACGGCGGTGAAGCTCTCGTCCGTTGCGAATACATCTTCGGTGCCGTCCTCGTAAAGAAGGCGCACTTCTGCCATGCCCGCCGTGCGGTCGCCGTAGATGCCGCGCTGCTTCATAAAGCCGAGCGCACCCGCATACCAGCCCTTGCCGATGAGCATCGAAAAGTCGTTTTCTCCCTCTTTGATAAGGGAAGTGACATCGTAAGTCTGATACTCGAGGGTGTGGGAATAGCTCGTCCAGAAAGGTGCAAAATAGCTGTCCCCCGCCTTTACTCCGCCGAAATAACACTCATAGAGCCCGAGCGCCGTCGCATACAGCCGCGCCGATTTGACGGGCTTTTTCGCCGTAAACTTTGCTTTGAGCGCATAGACGGGCGCAGGCGCTTGCTTGGGGGCGATCATCTTTGCCGCGAAGGGTTCGGAGAGCTTATCCGTTTCGAAGACAAGCGCCTCTTCCGCGCGTTCGCCGTGGTTGTCCTCCGCCGTTACGCGCACTTCATAGCGGGTGCGGGGCAAGAGCGCTTCTCCTTCGGCAAGCACATAGGCGCACTCCCCATTCCCTCTGACGGAAGAGACTCTTTCCCCGCCACGGAAGACGCAAAGTTCAAAGGATACCTGTTTTGTATCCTTCTTGCCGGAACGGAGTTTCCAGGAAAAATGAGGGCGTCCGGTGCGGCAAAAACCGCCCGCCGCTTCCACAACACGAAGGTCATAAAGCTGCATGATGAAAAATCCTCCTTATTTTACTGCCATTTTACCACTTTTTTTCGGAAAAGTATTGCACCATTGTCGCTTTTATTGTATAATTGTTGCAAATATTTTTTCTTTCTCACAAGCGAGGTGCCTTCCTTATGGAAAATTATGACTTTTTGTGTGAAGCCTCCAAACTGCTCAACGACCTCAGCGGCCTTCCCGTTGCCATCTTCCGTGGGAAGGAACATGTGAAAGATTATTCCGTCGTGCGTCTGCCTCCCGCCTCGGCGTCTCCTGCCCTGAGGCATTTTGAAACGCTGTATGAAAGAAATGAGCCCGTTGCCTACGAGGTCGCGGACGATAAGCTGCTTTACGGCCTCGTGCGATCGAAAGAGGACGATCTGAGCCTTCTCGTCGGACCCGCCTGCCTTTCCGACCTCACGGAGCACGAGATCGCAAAGCTCATGCTCCATTACGATATCCCAAAAGAACAGGAAAAGGTCTTCAAGGAATTTCTTTTCTATGCTCCCGGATACCATTTCCAATACTGTATCCATCTGCTGCTTTTTTTGCAGCTCGTCATCAACAAAACGCTCGTTTCGCACCGCGAGATCACGCTCGACAAATCGGAACGGGGCGAAGAGCTTGTGCAGCAGGCCTTCCGTGAAATGTTCCACCACAACGAGCAGCTCGAATACGGCGAAGTGCAGAAGCATACCACGCTTGAATTCGAGCAGAAGATGCTCGAAGCCATCCGTATCGGAAGCCGGAAGAGTCTGGAAGATCTCTTCAACAACGTACCTGTAGGGCGCATCGGGAAGGTCGCCCCCACTTCCATGCGTCAGGCGCAGAATACGGCGATCGTTTCGATCACCCTTTCGGCACGCGCTGCGATCAAAGGCGGCCTGAGCCAGGAGATCGCCTTCCAGCTCTCGGATATTGCCATCCAGAAGATCGAGGCCTGCTCCTCCATCAATGAAGTCGACCTCATTTCCTACCGCATGATGACCAACCTCACCGAACGCGTCGCGGCGATCAATACGACAAGTTCGGGCAATCCCATCGTCGACAGCGCCATCCGCTATATCGACGAACATGTCTGTTCCAAGATCTCCATCGACGATCTTGCCGAGTGCGCCCACGCCAACCGCTCCTATCTTTCGGCAAAGTTTAAGAAAGAAACAGGACTTTCCATCATGGAATATATCAACAAGAAGAAGATCGAGGAAGCAGAGCGCCTTCTGCGATTTTCCGATAAGTCTCTCATCGCCATCGCAAGTTACCTTTCTTTCTCATCGCAGAGCCACTTCCAGAACACGTTCAAAAAAGTCACGGGGAAGACGCCGACGCAGTATCAGCGGGAATTCAAGATCAAGCAGTAAAAAAGCGGCCGAAAAGGCCGCTTTTCATATCGAAGGAACACTTACTTGACGTCGAGCTCGCTGACGATCTTGGGGTATTCGCGCATCTCGTCGGGGCCGTGCAACGGATCCCACACCTGCGCGAAGAATTTATCTACTTTGGCGCGGGCGCCGTAGTTCCAGCTCTTTCGCTCGCACTCGTCGCACCAATGGCCGCCCTCGAGGACGAGGCGCGGGCTCGCCTTGAACTTGTGCCCGAACGCGCACTCAAATTCGAGGGGAGTTTTCCAGTCGCCGGTAGTCATTGTTTTGCTTAAAAGTTTTCCGCCGCGGAACTCGGCGGCGCGCTTCATATCGTCGTAGCAAAGCTCGCTTTCGGGCTTTTCTTCGTCGTAGCCGTGGTCGATGGGAACGACTTTATCCCAATCGGTGAAATGTTCCATCTCCGAAAGTTTTTCGGGGAGAGCCTCCCACCGTTTGCGGCTGCCCCAGTAGGCGTCGATATGATCTTCGACGTTATCTTCGATGAAGTGCAGCGTGCCGTGTTCGGTGCGGGCGAGCTGATCGAAGCGCTTCCTCATGATGCCGCCCATCAGTTTCTGCCCGCCCGGGAGCTTGCAGATGACGCGCGAAACCGTGCGAAGGCCGCCGAGCATTTCGAGATAGCAGTCATAGTAGTACTGCATGGAATCGTGGCGGAAATGCAGGTAATTTTCGAGCTTATCGCTATCTAGATAATAATGCCCGTGGAAATTGAGCGTCGCCTGCTTTTTTGGGCTTAGAATATAGTCGAGCTTCTTGAGCCCGATCTCGCCGTACAGCACTTCGAACATGGAATAGGTATCCGTTCTGCACGAAGGGCCGCCGCCGATGTTGTAGATATGCCCCCAGAACTCTTCGGGAAGCGTTCCGTCGTGGAAGAAGGCGCACAGGTTTTTCATTGCGCGCGCCGAATCGCGGTCGGAACAATATTCGAGGACGTTATCAAAGCAGTTGTGGAACATGATGGCGTCGTTGATCTCGCTCATCGCCTTGCCGATGATGCCCGTCTGACGGAGCGACACCCAATATTTCAATCCGCTTTCGATGACGAGCCGTTCCGCCGCCACTTTGGAGACGGCGTAGTAGTCGAACATGGAAGGCTTGATAGGGTCGCCCACCCTGCCCCAATGGATGGGCGGCATCCTGTCGCCCGTCTCCGCCACCGTGCCGATGTACACGAGGCGGGTCGAATTTTCCTGCCCGCAGTCATAGATGGCGTTGATGATGTTCTTCGTCGAGCCGTAGTTGACCTTCATCGCCCGTTCCGGGTAGTAATCGGCGGCAGGCGACACGAAGGCGGCGATGTGCAGGACAAGATCGCACCCCTTCACGCACTTTTTGACGACTTCATAATCATTGAGATCGCCCCACTCAACAGAAAGCCCCTTCGTCTGCAGATAGGGTGCGAGCAGGCTTCTGTTCTTTTCGGAATCGCGGGCGAGAATGACGATGTCCTGTTTGTCGGTATCTTTGAGCATCTCTTTGAGGGATGCAAAGCCCATGCCGCCCGTTGCGCCCGTCACAAATACGCGCTGCTTCATGTTACTCCCCTTTCATGGCGACGATATTTTTGGACTTTCCGTCGAGAATATCGGCGCAGAGTTTTACGGAATCGCCGATCGCAGACTCTATATCGTCGGGCTGAACGCCGAGCGGCTCGCAGCCAAGTTTTTTATCGATGAACAGATTGCTGCACTGCAGCTTGGTGAACTTTACCATATGCAGGCCGCCGTCGATGCCCTCTTTCTTCTGCTGTTTTCTCAGCTGCATCCCGCCGATCGCATAGAAGCAGTTGGGGATGGTCTTGATCGGTTTATTCGGGCAGCCGAGATATTTGTGGCAGATTTTGAGCATCTGCTTCCACTCCATGTTGTAATAACCGATGGGATAACACTTGCCGCCTCGGTTGCGTTCCAGTGCGCCCGCGATAGCCTGTCCGACCTGCTTTACCGTGACCATCGTCGAGCCGCCCTTCGGCCAGAGCGTTGCGTTTTTCATGGAGCGGATATTTTCGACGAGGAACACCCACACGGGTTTGCGCCCCGGCTGCGTGCCGAAGATATAGGGAAGTTCCAAAACGGCGACGTCGAAATCTTTGCCTGCGAAGCTCATTGCTGCATTCTCCTGGTCGATGCGCGAGCGGATATACGGATGATACTTGGTGAGCTTCCATTCGGGATGCTTTTTCGCAAAATACGAAAAGTACGAACCGAGAATGACGGAATGCTTGACGCCGCACTCTTTGGCAAGTTTCAGAAGCCGCTTGACAGGGTCGATGTTGTACTTCTTATACAAGTTGTAGATGGGCGCAGGGCCTTCGACGCGCTCGTCCACGCCTGCGGCGAATACGAAGCCTTCGCAGCCCTTCATGTGAGCGCGCACTTCGTCGTCCGTCATCTCGAGATAGTTGCCGTACTCGATCTTCATTTCGGGCGGCAGGACGGCGCCCGCGGGCAGGGGCGGAAGTGCGATGCTCGATACTTCGTGCCCTCTTGCAATGAGCTCCTTGGCGGCTTCCGAGCCCAAAAGCCCCGTACCGCCGATCATAAATACTTTCATAAAACGCCTCCTTTGCGTTGATCTTACAGTTGATAGGTCCCCGATGAGAGCATTTTCTCTCTGCCGTCGGGAAGGATCAGCCGCGCCGTCGTATTGGAAGGAAGGGTGACGGTGTATCGATAGCCTTCTTTTGTCTTTTCCCACCCGCAGGCGACTTTGCCGTAGATGCTCTGATATTCCGCTTTGGCGTAAGTTATACTGCCGCCCGGTTTGGGCGCGATGAGAAATTGATTTTCGCCCATGACTTTGATGCCGCACATTTCGCTCATCAGCCATTCGCACACGGCGCCCTTGGAATAGTGGTTGAGGGATGCTATGCCGCCCTGCGCGCCGATGGCGCTCTCTTTGACGTTGCCCTCCCACGCTTCCCAGATGGTCGTCGCACCATGCTTTGGCATGAAGAGCCAGCCGGGGAGTTCTTCATTTTCCAGCAGCTTGTAGGCATATTCGATGCCGATCTTTTCGAGCACAAAGAGGATGAAGGGCGTCGATAAAAAGCCTGTGCCGAGCCGCCAGCCGTAGTTTTCAAGCGCTTGGATGAGCCGTTTTTTGGCAAAGTCTTCCTGCTCCACCGTCAGAAGCCCCATATAGAGCGGGCGGACAAGTTTTGCCTGTCGGTCGGTATCGAGTGAGAATTTAGGCTTTGTGACAAGTTCCCGATAGGCGCGCTTTGCTCCTTCGCTGTATTCCAGGATACGGGCAAGGCGCTTTGTCTTGGGCTTTTGTAAGATGTCGGCGATCCTTAAAACGCGCTGCAGGGTGAAATAGGTGTACGCCGTCGATTCCTCGGGCTTCGACGTTACAAAATCGTACCACATGATGGGTTTGACGTTGGCGGGCTCCGCCCACTCGCCATAGGAGCGGCCGCTGTTGACGGCGTATTTCCGATTTTCCCGCGAAAGATGCATTGGCATGGAATAGAAGCCGCCCCATTTGCCTGCACGGCGTATCATGAAGTCGGCATAGTCGAGGATATCTTCGTAGTGTTCTTCCAAAACGCGCTTATCGCCGTAGCGCTCGTAAAGATAGAGCGGGATATAGACGCCTGCGCACGCCCAGCCGACCGAACCGTTGAGCCCGTATATAACAAAGTCCTCATTCGACCAAGGGGCGATCTGCGGCAGGCAGCCGTTCTTCCATCTGCGGTCGAAAATATCGCGGACATGCTTGCGCGCAAATGCGGCGTAGTCCGCCATGTAAGCGGCAGTATTAAAAAAGACTTCGCTGTCCCCCGTCCAGCCCATGCGCTCGCGCGTGGGGCAGTCGGTGGGAACGTCCGTCGAGTTGCTCTTCAAAGACCAAAGAGTGTTTTCGAAGAACTTGTTGATGAGTGGATGCGAACAGGAAAAGGATGCCGTCTCTTCCAAGTCGCTGTAAACGGCGATCGCGGTGAAATTTTCCTTTTCAAAGGGGATGTCCGTTTCGATCTCTGCATACTGAAATCCGCCGAAGAAGAATTTCGGGGTGTATTCGTTGATGCCGTCGCGGCAGAGGTAGTCGATCTCCTGAAGCGGCGTAAACTTTCCTTTGTGGATATTCCGGATATTGACCTGCGTGAATTCGCCGTCCTTCATCATCTCACCGAGGCGGATGCGGATGCGCTGCCCCGCCCGGGCGGAAAGACGGAAACAAAGATACCCCGAAAGATTCTGCGGGAACTTTAAGACCTTCTTCCCCGAAGGCGTGATGATGAGTTCTTCGGGGGAAAAGCGTTCGTGCTCCCTGACGAGGACGTTATCAGAAGCCGTGAGGTTTGCTTTACACTTAACGGGCTTTGCCTTTTTGCTGTATGTCGGCGATTTGCGGGCATCCACCCGTTCGCCGTCGCGAAGGTCGGCAAAACGGATGGGGCCGTCGTTGCTCCACGCCCAGCTGCCGTCCGTACAGATGCGGGTGATCTTACCTTCCGAATCGTAAAGTTCGAGCTGCACAAAAAGTTTGGTCTGCGTTCCGAAGGAATTGCGCCGCCCCTGCGGACCGTTTGAACCGCGGTACCAGCCGTCGGCAAGCTCCGCCGTCATCACGTTGACGCCGCCCTTTACGAGCGACGTCACGTCGTACGTCTGATATTGGATGCGCTTTCTGTAATCGGTGGAGCCGGGCGCGAACACCATATCTCCCACGCGGACGCCGTTGAGTCTGACTTCGTACAGCCCGCACGCCGAAGCATACAGCCGCGCCTTTTGCACGCCGATCGCCGTAAACTGTTTTTGGAAACAGTCGACGGGATAGCGTTTTTTTCTGTTGACTTTGTAATTTCCCGCGATCCATTCTGCCTTCCGATCGGAGCGAGAAAGGAAGCCCATTTCAAAGAATGCGGGCTCCGACCACTCCCCTTCCCCGCTTTCATCCCAGAGTTTGACCTTCCATTCCACACGCAGGCGCGAGACAAGCTTTTCGGGATATTCGGCGCGCATGGAGGAAGAGGCGACTTTTCCGCTGTCCCACACCGTCTTGCCGTCCGTCTGTGCCAAGATGCGATAAGCGGCCTGCTTGCTGCCGCCCTCGCAGTTCCAAAACAGCAAGGGCTTTTGGATGTCGATGCCCAAAGGGTCTTTGAGATATTCCGTTCTCAAACGGATGGCTTTCATGCTTTTTTTCCTTCGCGGACGGTATGGTAAAATTGCGCGGCGCGGCTTGTCCAGTCTTCGGCGGGGGTATTCTTGGCAACGCCCCAGCCGTGCTTTGTTCCCTCGACGGGCATAAATCCGAACAGAACGCCCGCCCGTTCGAGCGCCGCCTTCATCATGAGGCTGTTTTCAAAGGGCACGGTGTCGTCTTGGGTACACTGCCAAAGGAAGGTAGGAGGATAAGTTGCATCCACCCGCTCTTCGACCGACCACTCCCTTTGAAGCGCCTTATCTTCCGCCTCTTTCCCGAGGAAGAGCGTGCGCGAACCTGCGTGCGTCTTTTCCCCCATCGTGAGGACGGGATAGCACAAAAACAGGGCGGCGGGCTTGGGAAGGCCGTACTTTTCATAGCCGAGCTTTGCAGCGCCCCAGCAGCCTGCGACGTGACCGCCCGCTGAAAACCCGCAGACGGCATAGTTTTTCATATCGACCTGCCACTCTTCGGCATGAGAAAATACAAAGGAGAGGATGGCGGCAACGTCCTCCTGCGGGGCGGGGTAGTGCGCGCGCTTCCCCACATGGTACTGCCCGATGACGGCGTTGAAGCCGAGCTCGTTGAAGCGCGTCGCCGTCGAAAACCCTTCGACGAGCGAACACACATCCCCATACCCGCCGCCCGGCAGGATGAGAACAAAGGGCGCACGCTTCCCGATGAGGAAGGCATAGAGCCCGACGGTATCGCCGAGGCCGTAAAAGAGCTGCTCTCCCCTTTGTCGGCGCAGGCGCATCTCGTTGAGCGCGTTGCAGAGCGAGGGCAGATCGAAGGGAAAGTACTGCGTGAGTTTTTCCAAAGTGAGCGGGCCCATCATGGCGGCGAACTGCCGCGGGCACACGACATACTTTTTGAAAGGCGCAAATTCTTTGCAATTCCGGATCTCGGAGATCTTGCTCTTGGGCGTAAATTCTTTCATATTATTCCTAAGAGAAGCTCCTGCTTTCACTTTCTTAATTCTTCAAGCCCGTACTCATTGATGAGCGCTTCGATGGCGGGCCTGATGTAGCCGTCCCGCCACAAGAGCTGCCCCTCATGGTTGAGATGGATGCCGTCCTTGATGAAGAGCTCGCTCCGATAAGCGCTGCCGTCGAAGGTCATTTCTTCCGCATCGACGAAAGTCATGTAGTCATGCTCTGCGCAAAGCTCCTCGAGCGCATCGTTGATCTTCTGCGTGAGCGCCGTATATTGGCTTCGCCCGGGGAGCAGAAGCCCGCTCATGACGACAAACTTTGCTTCGGGCAGCTTTTCATGAAAGGTCTCGAACATGAACTTTTTATACGCCATACACACTTCCACTTTTTCTTCATCAGTGCCGTCCAGAGAGACATAGTCGTTGGAACCCGTCTGAAAGAACACGACGGCGGGCGCGTAAGGATAGAGGAGCGTATCTGCCCGCTCCACAAGGTCATGATCGGTGCTGCCGCCAAAACCGTGGTTCTGCACTTTGTACTCCGGAAGATCGTTTTCCATCTCCGTCCAGAGGCGGAAGTTGGACGCACCGTAAAAGACGATCTCCCCCTTCCTGGTTTCAGAGTCGTATTTCTGAAGGATGAGTTTTTCTTCGTGATCGAACTGCATAAACGCAAAGGGCCCCCAGCCCACATACATTCCCGTAAAGATCAGCCCCACAAGGCAGGTAAGAAGCAGACCAGAAACAGATGCAATGACTGCGATCGTCACTTTCTTCCCCTTTGTCATGATTTTCTCCTATTGATCGGTGCGGTGAGAGGCGATATAGTCGCGGTAGAAATAGGCGCTCTGTTTCCACTTCGTTTCAAACGTCCTGAAATTGGTATGAATGAGGCCGTATTTGATCATCGTGCCCGCGCACCATTCGAAATTGTCCATCAAGCTCCAGGCGTAATATCCCGCAATGTTGAGCCCCTCTTCGTTGGCGCGTTCCACTTCGTCAAGGACAGCCCTGAAGTAATCAACGCGCTTTTTATCGCGGATGATGCCGCCGCGGGAACATTCGTGTATATACGTTCCCTTCCCGTTTTCGGTGATGAGGATGGGAAGTCTGAGCGAATACATTTCGCGCAGCATTTTTACAACGTCGCGGATGACATGGGGATCGAACCCGCCGCGCGTTTCCTGCTGGTTTCCGCCCGCAAGCAGCTTCTTTGCCCCTTTCTTTCCCTTGTTGATGAGGACGCGGTCGTAGATATTCAGCCCGAAAAAGTCGATGGGCGTATGGATGCGGGCAAGATCGCCCTCTTTGATCTCCATGAGCGTCCCTTCGCGGGTAAGCGCAGATAAGATATAATCGGAATACGCCCCGCCGAGGACAGGATCGGTATAGAACTTCCAATTGCGCTCGTCCTCGTCGCGGACGGCGGCAAGGTTTTCCTCGGTGGGATACTTTGCGTACCGCTTCCACACGTCGATGACGATGCCGATCTTGGCACTTTTTGAGGCGACGGCGCGGAATGCTTCCACCGCTCTGCCGTGCGCGACGAGCAAGTTGTGCCGCGCCCGGTTGCCGAGCGTTTCATCCTTGTGCCCCGGGGCGAACTTGCCCTTCGCGTAGCCGATATACGTCGCGATGGGCTCGTTGACCGTCGCAAAGTAGGGAACGAGGTCGGAATAGAGGCGGAACATCTTTTCGGCATACTCGCCGAACCATTCGATGCAGCCGCGGTTTGCCCAGCCGCCCTTCTCTTCGAGGCACTCGGGAAGATCCCAATGATAGAGCGTGACGTTTGGCTGAATGCCCGCTTCCAGCAGAGCTTCAAAGACGCGCTTATAGTAGTCGACGCCCTTTTCGTTGAGTTTTCCCGTGCCTTCGGGCAGGACGCGCGACCAGGAAAGAGACATGCGGTAACTGTTCACGCCGAGCGCTTTGAGATTTGCAAGGTCGCGTGAAAAGAACCGGTGATAGCTGTCGCACACCGTCGGGAAATACCCGGCGTTCATGACCTTTTTCTCGGCGGCGAACTTGTCCCAGATACTCGGGCTCCTGCCGTCTTCCGCCGCGCCGCCCTCGACCTGGGCGGCAGCCGTCGAAACGCCCCATAAAAACTCTTTCGGATAAGCCATCAGTTTTCCTCTGAAAGAAAGCGAACGGAATGCACTCTCAGATCGCCAGAAGAGGTGAGTACGATCTCATTGATCCCTTGATCTGCTTTATCAAGCGGCTTTCCGTTTGCCTGAGCCGTGAGCGCGCCCTCGCCCTCGAAGTCTGCTTCCATGCGGACGGGAGTATTTTCAAAGTCACAATAGCGGATGACGGCACGGCTCCCTTTCTTCATGATAAGATCGGTGCCGTCGATATAAGCTCCCCCTTCCGTTTCACAGGCACGCCAGCCTTCGATGGCCTCGCCGAGCGCGAACGGCTCGCCCGCGCCCTGAGAGGTCATCTTGACTTCGTCGATGGTGCCGTCGTCGTTGAAACAGATCTTTTCGACGCACAGCCTGCGGTTGGCGCGGCAGTTGCCCGACGAGCGGTGATAGAAGACATACCACTGTCCGTGGAATTCTTCGATGCTGCCGTGGATGTTCCAGCTTTCGGGGTCGCACTTCGCGTTATCGATGATGATGCCGCGGTAAGTGAACGGCCCCAAGGGGCTTTTGCTCGTTGCGTAGGCAAGGCAAGTCGGCCTCCCTTTGCGAAAGATGCAGGGATAGACATAGTAGTAAATGCCATTCCGCTTTCGCATGGAACTGCCTTCATGGAAGCCGTGCTCCTCTTCGGTGACGATGCGCTCGACGACGCTGCTTTCATCGAAGGATATCATATCGTCGTTGAGGCGGACGCCGTTCGCGCGGAACTGACCCCAATAGTAGTAAACTTTGCCGTCGTCGTCGACAAAGACTGCGGGATCGATGCCTCCGCACGGAAGGCGCACGGGATCGCGGAAAGGACCTTCGGGTTTTTCGGAGACCGCCACGCCTTCGGTGTAATCGCTCATGCAGAAATAGAGATAGTATTTCCCGTTTTTTTCGCAGCAATCGGGCGCGAAGAGAAGGTGTTTGTTGGGCACAAATGCGGCGAAATCGATGTTCTGCGGGCGGATGCCCTTGGGCATGAGCCCGAGCGGGATATGCATGCCCTTCAAGATCTCGCGGTAGACGGGCGTCGGGTCTTTGAGCCCCATATCGACGACGTAATACTTCTCCTTTTTCTTTTCGTCGGGCCAGGGGATGTCGTTGCCGTCGAGCGACTTTTCCCCCACCTCCCAGGTGAGCATATCCGAAGTCGAGGCGACGTGGTACTCCTCGCTGCAATACTCCTTCGCGCTCACATCAAAGCTGCCGTACACATAGAGCTTATCGTGAAAGACGTGCGCTTCGCCGTCGGGGATACGGATATCGGGCGGCAGAACGGGGTTGCGGCCCTTGGAACGAAATTGCTTTTCCATCACTTCGCCTCTGCGGCGGCCAAAGCCTTCTGCATCTTTTCGTAGTACGCTTCACCCTTTGCTTTTTCTGCCTGCCAGCGGGCTTCGTCCTTCTTTTCTTGGGCGAGGCGGCGGGCATCCCGCTTTTGCTTCTGTTCGGGCGTGAGCTTTGCAAGTTTCTGCACCTGCTTTTCGGCGGCTCTCTTTGCCTTCTCTTCCGCCTTGATCTTGGAAAGCCGTTCCTTTTCCGCCTGCTTTTCTTCCTTCTTGTGGACGGCCTCAAGGTGCTTTGCAAGCTCCGCTTCGTAATTCAGGTGCTTTTTCTCGCAGCGCTCTTTGAGCTCTTTGCGGTAAGCTTCTTCCGCTTCGGCGTCCTGCCGCTTTTGTTCCTCGGCGGCGCGCACTTCGGGCTCGACCCACACTTCGCCGCTTGCTTCCACTGCCGCACGCTGACGTGCGCGGATGATTTGCTGCTTTCTTTCAAGCGTCTTCTCAACGCCGACCAAGCTCAAAAGAATGGCGGAGATCACGCCCGTGAGAACCTCGAGCCCGACAAAGAGGAACGCGATGACATTGATCGTGCTCTCAGGCTGGGCGATACCCACTGTAAAGGTGCCGTCGATCGCAGCATGATAGTCGCCGATGGGCAGCTGAGAGAGCCAGCCGTTGGCGGCAAGGATAGACTCGGCCTCCTCAAGGGTGCCCGCGTTGATGGGCGGGATGTACCCGCTCGCATTCAGGCAGGCATTGAGCACGGACATGCCTACACCGATGAGGACGACGCTGATCGTTGAATAGATGGACATTGCCAAACTGTCGCTTCTGAATCCCGTCTTCCATTCGAGGTGATCGAAGGAATCGGAAAAGAGAGACATGAAGATATAAGCGCAGGGCAAACCGCCGATATTCTTGATGAACTGCCCCGCAAGCACGATGACCATGTTGGTGGGCGCCAGCCAGCAGATGAGCGAACCCAACGCATAGAGCACAAAGCCCGCAACGGAGACGTTCTTCTTGCCGAACTTCTTGGCAAGCGGCCAAACGGCGAAAATGCCGATACCCATGGGCACACCGCCGATAACGTTGATGAGCGTCTGTGTAATGCCGTCGTTATAAGTGCCTAAAACATAGTTGCTGTAATAGACGAGCGCCTGCGTCTTTAAGGTAGAGCCCGCCGTGAAGATGATGCTGTAGATGAGCAAAATGAACATATACTTATCGGTGAGCACCGCTTTGATCTGCATCACATAGGGCACCTTGATCTCTTTGGCGTGACCAAGCTCCTCGGTGACGCGCTCCTTGGTGTAATAATATTCGAGCAGCATCAGGGGCAGCATGGCAACGGCGATGATAGACATGGAGCCGATCCAAAGCGATTTGCTCGAACCGATGAGCGGAAGGATCGCCATAGGGAAGATGAGAGCGGCGATGATGCCCGTCACCATCACGGCCGAGACCTGGTTGAAGACCGCCAAAACGCCGCGCTGCTGCGAATTGCGCGTGGAGAGCGGCACCATCATGCTATGGCTCATATTGTAGATGGTGTAGGCGAAAGAGAAGAAGAGATTATAGGAGATCATCACCCATACTGCCTGCCACTCTTCCGACATATTCGGCACGAGATACATCAAAATGCCCGTAATGGGAACAAGGATAGCCGACAACAAAATATACGGACGGGCTTTCCCTTGCTTATTGTGCGTCCGGTTGATGATCCATCCCATAATAAAGTTGGTGATGGCGTCGATGATCTTGGAGATAAGCGGGAAAACAACGAGGAAGCTCCCTCCCCATAAGCCGCCGATCTTCAGAACGTCCGTCCAATATTGATTGAGGAAGGTGCCGCCCAAAATGGCATTGATGAGCAGCGCACCACAAGGACCCAGAAGATAGCCGATCCACTTCTCCTTCCCGCTCACGTTCTGCGAACGGATCTTACTGTTGAAAAACCTCGATGAAAGAGCGTTCCCTTTTGCCGACATTATTTCTTTTCCTCCTGATCTTTTGGTAATTTTGATGCTTTTATCTTCGTGCAGAAGCATTGGATGCCTTTGAATAAATGCCCGTTTGCAAGCTCCATGAAGCCGCAGGCGAAGTTGTAGGGCATAGTCTTGCCTGCCGACATCGACATGGAGATCAAAGAATTGCTCTCCAGGATGCGCTTCAAAAAGAACGCGCCCTTTATTTTGTTGTCCCGTTCTTTGCCTTCGGGGAGCTTTTTCGCCTCTTTCATCTGCTTCGTCGCGACGCTCAGAACGGCGGAATGCAGTATTTTCCCTATCAGTCCCGCCTTCTCTAAGTTTGAAAAGCGGCTCTCGAGCGTGATGGGCTTTTGGGCGGGAAGGAGCGGGATATGCTGCCCGCTCATTTTTTCAAAGACTTCATCCGTGAGCCCTTCCAAGTTGGCGCCTTGATACACCTTCAACACGTCCTCGGGATAGGGCGCGTTGTGCTCTCCTTCGAGGATGACCGCCTGTTCGAGGACGACGGTAGCCGCATCCGAACAGAGTTGAAATTGGTACTCTCCCCCTTCCAAGACCCAACCGCGCCTTTGGACGTCGAAATAGCGAAGCTCGTCCTTGTTGACGGTGAGTTTAACTTCCTTCTCCTCTCCCGCTGCAAGGCGCACCTTTTGGAAGGCTCTGAGCTCGCGGAGAGGCTTAAAGACCTTGCTCTCGGGCGCAGAAACATAGAGCTGAACGACTTCCGCGCCGTCGCGCGCACCCGTGTTTTTCACAAGACAGGAGACGGAGATGTTCTCCCCTTCCGTCTGCACCTGCATATCCGACCAAGTAAAGTTCGTGTACGAGAGCCCGTAGCCGAAGGGATAGCGCACCTGCTTTTTCGCCGTTGTATAGTAGCGGTAGCCGACAAAGACGCTCTCTTTGTAAACCTCGTTTTCGCTCTTTCCGAACGTTTTGCCGAAAGGAACGTCCTCATAGCGGAACGGCCAAGTCTCTGCAAGCCTGCCCGCAGGGTTTGCTTTGCCGAACAGCAAATTCGCGCACGCTCTTCCGCCGCTCTGCCCGGGCAGATACAGATTCAATATTGCGCTCACTTTCTCCGCGAACGGCAGCTCCACGGGCGAGCCCCCGAACAATACGACGATGACCTGCTTGCCCGCATTGCTGAGGGCGTCGATGAGCGCGAGCTGATTTTCGGGAAGGCGCATATCCTCCCGGTCGCAGCCCTCGCTCTCCACATAGTCGGTGAGCCCCGCAAAGACGAGCACTTTTTGGAACTTTTTTGCCCCGTCAAGCGCCTCGCGAAGGAGCGCGTCGTTCGTTGATGTGCTGTTTTCCGCATAGCCGCGGGCATAAGTATAGCGGACTCCCATTGCATCGAACGCATCCTTCGGCGTCGTCAGTTTCGTGGGGTTGATCATCGAGCTGCCCGCGCCCTGGTAGCGCATCTTCTCAAATAGATCGCCGCAGACGAAGAGCTTTCCTTTTTCGTCCAAAGGAAGAACACCGTCGTTTTTCAAGAGCACGGCGCTGTCCTCGGCGATCTTACAGGCGAGGCGATCGTTCGCTTCAAAGTCGCAGTCATCGGGATGAGAGCGGGCATACGTCTCAACGAGGATCAGCACGTTTTTGACAGCTTCATCGAGGACTTCCATCGCAAGCGAGCCGTCCTTCACGCCGTCCAGGATCCACTTGCGACAGATGGTGGTATCGCCCGGCATTTCGAGATCGAGCCCCGCCTTGAGGCTTTTCACGCGGTCGTGCATCGCGCCCCAATCGGTCATCACAAGCCCGTCAAAGCCCCATTCCTTGCGAAGAACGTCGGTCAACAGCCATTTATTCTGGCTGCAATATTCGCCGTTGATCGCGTTATAGGCGCACATCATCGTCGCAGGGTGCGCCTCTTTGACGACCATTTCAAAGACTTTGAGATAGACCTCGCGGATGGCGCGCTCATCGGCGACGGAATTTCCCATGAAACGGAAGTTTTCCGCATTGTTGAGGGCAAAGTGCTTGACGGAGACCCCCACGCCCTCGCTCTGTATCCCCTTGACTTCGGCTGCCGCCATTTTTCCCGCAAGGTACGGATCTTCGGAAAAATATTCGAAGTTGCGCCCCGCCAAAGGGTTGCGCTTGATATTCGCCCCGGGGCCCAACACAACATGGATGCCGTATTTATGCGCCTCTTTTCCGATCGCCGCGCCCATCTTTCTGGCATTTTCAGGCTCCCAGCTCGAAGCTACCGTCGCCGCCGTGGGGAAGGAAGTTGCAGGTTCGCTTGCCGTCACACCGTTGTCGCCGCCCTCTATCTGCACTCTGAGCCCGTGCGGCCCGTCTGACATCCTCAGCGACGGAATATGAAGCCTCGGCACGGGGTTGGTGAACATAAAGTCCGTTCCTGCCACAAGCGCCGCCTTTTCCTCGATGGTCAGCCGGCGCAAAATTTCGTTGATCTCCATACGATCTCCCCTTTCCCCGTTTTCCCCATTATAACACCGAATTTGCGGCGAAGTCTTGCATTTTTGTTTTATTTGCGTTATAATCGTTTTATCATCGGAGGAAAATCATGGAGAAAATCGACTATCCCTATTTTTGCAACCTCATCGGGAGCCTTGCGGGCATCCCCGTGCGCATCTTTGAAAACGGGGAAAAAACTTACTATCATTCCGTCGTCTATCTTCCCCGCGATCCCATGACCGCATATGAGAAGGATATCCTTTCCGTCTCCTCGCATATCGGATACTACGTCACACCCGAATTTCAATATTACGGCGTTGTCAGGAACGGGGAAACTTCCATCATCATCGGCCCTTCCATGCAGATCAAGAACGACGATCAGACGCTCAAGGCGCTCGGCTTCCTCTGCGACGTTCCGCAGGAAGAGATCGGCGATTTTGTTTCGGGCATGCGGAGCATCATCCCCATGCCGCTCGACAGCATCCTGCAGATGCTCTGCTCGCTCAACTACTTGATGAACGGCGAAAAGCTGGGGCTTCAGGACCTGCGCATATACGAGCACGAGCAGGAATTGCTCAAAGCGCAGACGGAAGAACTGCTCGCCGAACGGCATTTTGATGCAGATGAGAGCGACGAGGAATATACGCTCCACAATACGCTTGCTTCCGAGCAGACCATGCTCACCTATGTGCGGCGGGGAGACAGCGCGGGACTGAGGGAATGGACGAAGAGCGTGCCCGCCATCCGCCCCGGCGTGCTTGCAGGCGATACCCTCCGTCAGCTCAAAAACACCTTCATCGTGACGGCGACACTCGTCTCGCGCTCGGCGATCCGCGGCGGGATGCCCATCGATGAAGCGCTCACGCTCAGCGACGCCTACATTCAGAAGTGTGAGCTCCTATCCAGCATCGAACGCATCACCAACCTCCAATACCGCATGATCTTCGACTATACGGAGCGCGTGGAAAAGCTGCGGCTCGGGAAAGCGCCTTCAAAGTTCGTGCTCGACGTTACAAACTTTGTCCGCCGTCATCTTTCCGACCCCATCACGACGGAGGATGTCGCAAACGCGCTCTTTCTGAGCCGCTCCCGCATCTCCGTCAAGTTCAAGGAAGAGACGGGCATCACCATCACAGACTTTATCCTGAAAGAAAAGACGGACGAAGCCAAGCGCCTTTTGAGATACAGCGATAAACCTGCCGTTGCCATCTCCAACTTCTTGGGATTTTCGTCGCAGAGCCACTTTTCGCGCGTGTTCAAAAAGTATGCGGGCTGCGTTCCGCACGAATACCGCAAGCGTTACGACAGACCTTGAAAAAACAGCGGGGCGCCCTGCCGGTTGGCAGGGCGCCCCGCGCTATATCGTTTGAAAAGAGTTCTTGGGCGTTTACAATTTTGCAGCCGCCGCTTCGTCTGCGATGAGCGTGCAGTCGGGGTGCAGCTGCAAAACGGAAGCGGGCACGTCTTCGGTGACGGGCCCCTTTGCCATCCTGAAAACGGCTTCTGCCTTGTTTGCGCCGCTCGCCAGAATGAGGATGCGCTTTGCCTGCATGATATGGCGGATGCCCATCGTGAACGCCTTCCTCGGCACTTCGTCGGGGCTTGCAAAGAGGCGCGCGTTGTCTTTGATCGTGCTTTCGGCAAGCGAGACGACGTGCGTACCGCTCCCGAAGGGCGTATTCGGTTCGTTGAAGGCGATATGCCCGTTGCTGCCAAGCCCCAAAAGCTGGATGTCGCGCGGCATCGCATCGAGAAGCGCGTCGTAGCGGGTGCACTCCCCTTCTTCATCTTCCGCCATGCCATTTTCGATGTTGGTCTTCTCGGGAGCGATACCCAAACCCTCAAACAGGTTATGGCGCATGAAATAGGCATAGCTCTGCTCGTGCGAGGCGGGCAAGCCCTTGTACTCATCGAGATTGACGGTGCGGATGTTCTTGTAATCTGTGCCGTTCTTTTTTTGTTCCTCGATGAGGCGGGCATACAGCCCGAGGGGCGTCGTGCCCGTCGCAAGCCCCAAAACGGCGTTCGGGGAGTTCTTTACGACCGCGAGCATCATTTCTGCGGCCTTCTTGGAAAGTTCTTCGTAATCTTTTGCGAGGATGATCTTCATTGGAATTTGCGGATGCCCTCCTTTACCTGTTCTTTGAAGCGCTCGATAGCTGCCGTAATGAAGTTTGCGATGTCTGCGCTCTCGTCCATCAGCGGCGTCAGATCCATCGCGTAGTTGAGGGCGGAATAGGTATCGCAGGCATGGCTTGCGGAGAAGGTGGCGTTTGCGAGCCTTCTTCCCTCCGCCGCGAGATCGTATCGCTTGCCGCCCGCGATCTGGCTGTCGAACACGGCGGAAAGCGCACGCATGAGGTTGGGGTGCGGGCCGCAGTCGAGAAAGATCTTCTCGTTGTCGCAGAGCCAATCGAGATCGCGCCACACCTCGCAGCCAAAGACCTTCTCGGGCCGATCCTCGGGCTTGAGGAAACGAAGCGCCGCGATGACCCTGAGCGCCGTTGCAACGTGCGTTTCGTGCTTATCGGCCAGGTTGTGGGTGTAAAGGTACTTCGGGTGCGCCCTTTGGATGAGCGAGGCGAGCTCTTCGACGATCGCGCGCTCTCCTGCCTTCACTTCCTTGGAAGGATGGCCGAGGAGCGCCAAAAAGCTGTACTCCCCGAGAAAAGCCGCCTTCTTCTGTTCGACGACGCGCACTTTCTTCATCTCTTCATCGGTGTAATCGGCGTAGATGCCGCTTCTGGGGCTCCCCGCGCCGTCGGTGACGACGACTGCACCGAACCACTTGTCTTGTGCGCCGAAGCATTCCGCCGTGGGCGCATACGCCATGAATTCGATGTCGTCCTGATGTGCGGCGATCGCCAGATGCGTCGTCCGCGCAACCGCCGTCTGTTCTTCCAAACCGTCCGGAATATAGATCATATCTGCTCCTTTGCCCGCACAAAGTACTGCGGGCGATGAAAACTATCGGAAAAAGTGGGCGAAAGCGCATATAAAAGCTGCCGCCCATCAGCCATTTTGTCCAGCCGAAAGGCGTTAAAGGTCATTTCATCCGGTGCGGCGGCACCGAGGGCGCGATAGGCCAGCGAAATACGGACATGATAGCCCTCTTTCGTACGTCGGACTTCGGCATCAAATACGGGCGGGAGCTTTTTAAGGTGCGGTGTCTGTCCGTCAGGATTCATGATCTCGCCCCAAAACCGCAGGCCGAAGGGTGAGACCTCCAGCTCGAAATAGCGCGTCCTATCGCCGTCGGGCGAGAGGAACACCTCTACGGCGTCCCCCTGCCAGATGTCTTCGTTGTCCGTAAGATAAGGGCTGATGATGTCTTCGTCCTTAACTTCAAAGGAAAAGTGCGCGGCGTACTTGCGGAACTCGCACGAAAAACGGCATTCCTCGTTGCTTGCGCCCGTTGTGTTTTCCGAAAGGAAACACGTCATTGCGCCGCTTCCTCCATCTGAGAGAAGCAAGAGAGCATCTCGTCGACGAGCTTGAACTGCGTATGCGCTCTGTCGAGATTGTGCTTTTCGCGGTGCGTCTTAAAGTAGGTGTCGCCCTCGAGATAGTCGGTGAGGAAGCGCATCCCGCACTCGTAGGTCATCATGACCGCGCCGAGCGGAAGCGCCTTCTTTTCCGCCTCCGTGATGCCGTTCCCGACTGCCGAGAGATACCCCTTGAGATATACTTTGTAAAGCCCGAGATCGAAATGCACTTTTTCAAGATCGGGCTCGTCCTCCGCCGCCGTGTTGCAGCCGAAGCGGATGCTGTCGCCGAAGTCGTAGCAAAGAGAGCCGGGCATGACGGTATCGAGGTCGATGACGGCGATCCCCTTGCCCGATGCATCGTCCAGCATCACGTTGTTGAGCTTGGTGTCGTTGTGCGTCACGCGAAGAGGGATCTCTCCCGAGGCGATGGCGTCCACCAGCTTCCCGCTAAGGGAACTGTGCGCCTTCACCCATTCGATCTCGCGCTCCACTTCCTTTGCACGGCCGCAGACGTCTTTTTCCACCGCCGCAAGGAAGTTCCGGTAGCGCACTTTCGTGTTGTGGAAATCGGGGAGCACCTCGTAAAGCTGAGAGGCGTCGAACCCGGAAAGAAGGTTTGCAAAGTTCCCGAAAGCGACGGCGCTTTCGTAAAAGTCGCGCTCGGTACGCACGCTCTGATAAGACGTCGCCCCTTCGATGAAGACATACACGCGGAAATAGTTCGCGCCGTCGAAGTAGTACGCAGCACCCTCTTTGGTGCGGATGAGCGTGAGGCACTCGCGCAGCGGGTCTCCGCCGTGCTTTATCACGCTTTCGCGGCAGAAGGACGTCACGAGTTCGATGTTGTGCATGAGCTTTGCAACGTCTTGGAAGAGGTTGTGGTTGATGCGCTGCAGAATGTAGTGCTTCTCCCCGCTTTCTTCCTGCATCGTCACCTTGAAGGTGTCGTTGATGTGCCCTTCGCCGTAGCGGACACAGCTCTTCGGCTCGCCGTCGAGCGCAAAATGGGAAAGAACGTCGATATAGTCAAATTGCGTTTCCATCGTCATAATACCGTAAGTTTGCCCGCCTTGATCTCCACTTGTAAGGAAAGGCGGATATCGCGCGAGGAGGCGCCGATCATGATCTCATAGACGCCGTCGTCCACCTTCCAACCGTCCGTCGCCGTCGACCAGTAAGCAAAGGCGGAACGGTCGAGCACGACCTCGATCTCCTTTTTCTCGTGCGCGCCTATCTCCACTTTGCCGTACGCTTTGAGCTCCTTTTCGGGACGGTAGACAAAGTTCTCGATAGTATGCACATACACTTCGTAAACTTCCTTGGCGGGAACATCGGATGTGTTTTCCAAAGAGAAGGAGAGCGTGAGCTTTTCCCCTGCCTGTGCTTTCAACGCGGAATAAGAGAAGTCCGCATAGCTCAGTCCGTGGCCGAAGGGGAACGCAACGGGAATGTTGTAGGTATCGTAATAGCGGTAACCGACATCCAAGCCCTCTTCATAGCGGGCGACGAGCGCGTCGCAATAGCTCCCGTAAGCGGGCGTCAGCTCCAGAGAGAGCGGCATGGTCTCGGAGAGCTTGCCCGAAGGGCAAACGAGCCCCGTAAGAATATCGGCAAGCGCTTCGCCGCCGCTCTCGCCGCAGAACCCTGCCCAGACGATCGCGGAGACTTCGTCCTTCCACGCGCTCATATCGACGGGGCTGCCCGCAAAAATGACAACGACGGTGCTTTCGTTGCGGCGGGCGATCTCTAAGATCATCTCCTCCTGCGGGCCGGGAAGGCGCATGTTCGCGCGGTCGCCGCCCTCATATTCGATATCCGAACCCGTACCGACGCAAACGATCGCGGTATCGCAGACGGCGGCGTCGTGGAACGCCTTGTGCGGCTTCTGCCAATTGGAGACGATGCCCTGCGTCCAGAATGCGGGCTCGTATCTGACTTCCGCCCCCGTGCGCTCACGAAGGAGAGCGGCAAGGTCGAAGAAGTGCTCGTCGTTCCTCACCATCGAAGAGCCGCCGCCTGCAAAGAGAGAATAGCGCTTGGGGCAGGCGTATTCCCCGCTCACCGCGATGCTCCCGCCCTTTTGAAGGGGCAGCGCGCCTTCGTTCTTGAGAAGAACGATGCTCTCCTCGGCAAGCTTTCTTGCAAGGGCGCGGCGCTCTTCCTTGGTGCGCTTGATGTGCCGCTTTGTCTTCATCTCTTCGACGCGGTAGACAAGCTCGAGCACGCGCGCGGCGCAGGCGTCAAGTTCCTCATCCGAAAGGAGCCCCGCGTGATAGTCTGCAACGAGCTTTTCGTAGTTCTTTTGGTTGAAGGGGAATTCGATATCGAGCCCTGCTTTGCAAGCCGCCGTGCGGTCGCGCACCGCCTCCCAGTCGGAGTAGATGGCGCCGTCGAAGCCGAATTCTTCGCGCAGGATGCGGAAGCCCTTCTTGTTTTCCGAAGCGTACACGCCGTTGATGCGATTGTAGGCGCACATGGCGGAGACGGGCTTTGCCTTGGCGGCAAGTTCGAAGGGTTTTAAGTAGATCTCGCGCAGCGTCCGCTCGTCCACTTCGCTCGATTGCTCTAAGCGGTTATATTCGAGATTGTTGCAGTAATAGTGTTTGAGGCAGGCGCCCACGCCGCTTTGCTGCAAGCCGTCGATATACTCATAGGCGAGCGTGCCCGCAAGATAAGGGTCTTCGGAAAAATATTCGAAGTTGCGGCCGTTCAAAGGGCAGCGCTTGATATTGACGCCGGGCGCGAGCAGGATATCCACCTCGTTTTCGATGCAGATGTCGGCAAGCGCCTCCCCCATCGCACGGGCGCCTTCGCGGCTCCAGGAGTTTGCAAGGCTCTGCACGGCAGGATAGGCAACGGAAGGGATGGTCTCCACCCTGCCGTCCTCATAGCGCAGCTCCTTTCTCAGCCCCACGGGGCCGTCGGAAACGCTCACGCGGGGAAGCTTGCCGCCCAAAGAGGGCGTGTGCCAGAAGCCGTCGCTGCAGATAAGGCGCAGCTTTTCTTCTGCGGAAAGATCGTTGAGAGTCAATCTTTTCATATCAATTACCTCATGGTTTTATCGCTTGACGTTACATTTGCCGCTCACCTTCAGAAGAGGCGCAAAGCAGCCGCCCACGACCGAACGGTTGATGAAATGCACGATATCGCCGCGCGTCGAATAGTACCAATCGCCGAAGGGAACGCGGGAAGGCGTCCCCTTGAGATAGGCAAGCACGGGCGCATACAGCTTTTCGCACTTTTCTTTCTCGTCTGTGAGCGCAGCCGCCCACAAGATCCAGTCCGCCTTCGTGTAGTCCTCGCGTGTGTCGAGCGGAACGCCGTAGCGGTTTGCTTTTTCGATGTAATAGGAAGTCTCCGCTTCGCAGATGTCCTGCCCGATGAGGGAAAAGCCGAAGAGCTTATCGAAGAGGATATTGTACTTGATGGAGAAAGTATCCTTCTCTCCGTAGGCAAGGGGCAGGATGCCCGTTCCCGCTTTTTCCCGGAACGCTTCGGCAAAGGAGCGCGCTTTTCTCTCGTACTCTTCGGCAAGCTCCTCTTTGCCCAAGAAGCGGCAGATGAGGGAGAACGCCTTGATGCCGACGAGCGCCTTGATGGTCAGGTTGACATTCCCTACAAGGTGGCCTGCAAAGTCATCGGTGCACAGCTGATTTTCGGGCGAGAGGCCGAATTCTTCGAGATATTTCACCCAGCCTGCAAGGAGAGCGAAATTTTCCTCGGCGAGCGACTTGTCTGCCCCCGCCGCGATGGCAGCCGCCTGCATGATGAGCATGTTGCCGCACTCTTCGACGGGCATCTGCATGTTCTTTTCGTAAACTTCGCTCTCGGCGGGGCGGAGATAGAGCATCTGATTGGTGCGGGGCGAAGCCCCGGTCGAGAACATCCCGCAGCAGTACTTGTCGTCTCTTTGGGCGGTGCCGTAGATCTGACCCGAGCACCACGGGTAAGTGCCGAGATCGTGCGGCGCAAAATCGAAGTTCCAGACGGGCATCCTCGCAAAATCGTAGATGCCGCGCAGCATGCCCTGTACAAGTTCGGGGTTATACAGAAGATAGAGCGGGATGGAAGGATAGCTCACATCTGCCGTGCCGATGTAGCCGTTGGAATTGTTCTCCTTGGAGAGAAACAGGAGCTTTCCGTCCTTCGTTTCGACGAGCTTATGCGCGGCAACGCTCTGGCGCAGGGAGGCGCAGGCGATCGTATAATAGCCGTTGCCCACCTTTTCGCAGTCCGACTTAAGCTGTTCGTCGAACGCTTCGCATTCGGATACGATGCGGGCGTACTCGGCGAAGGAAAATTCGAGCGCGTCGAGAATGTTCTTTCCATTCCGGAAGAAATAGCATTTGAGCCACTCCCCGAAATAAAAGACGGAGACTTTATCGTCGAAGGCGGTGAGGAAGGTGCCCTTCTGTTCCGTGTTGACGGCAAGAAGGTACAGCCGCTCGCAGTCTTTGCGGAGATACTCGCGCTTCCCTTCCGAAAGATACAATGTAAGCCCCGCTTCGCTTAATAACCAGCTCTCTTTTGCGGCAAGGTAGATATCGCCCCAATCGGGGGAGCACATGTCGCTCGTATCGGAGAGGACAAGGTTGCGCCCGCGGGTGAAATACGCTGCTTCATAGCCCTTCATGGGGATGACGCCGCCCACGACCCACGAACGCTCCCCATTATAGCAGAACTCTTCGTCGATTGCAAGGGCTACAGAGACGTCTCCCGGTCGAAATTGCCCGTGGGCTCGTCCGCAAGCAGCACGCGGCACCCGCGCACAAGCGCCCGCGCGATGGCGACGCGCTGCAGCTGCCCGCCCGAAAGTTCGTTGACCTTTCTCTCCAAAAGCCCGCCGATGCCCAACTCTTCCGCGACCTTCTGAGGATGAGCGGAAGCGTCCGAAAAGGTGATGTTTTCCGCGACGGTGAGCGCGGGAAAGACGTTTTTCTCCTGGAAGACAAAGCTCACCGTGCGGGCGCGGTACTCATCAAGCTCGCGGGAAGACATCGAAGAAAGCGACCTTCCCTCATAGACGACTTCGCCCGAAGTCGGCTTTTCCAGCCCGCCGAGCAAATTGAGAAGCGTCGATTTTCCGCTCCCGCTCTTGCCCACGAGAAAGAAAAGCCCGCGCTCGGGGAAGCAAAGATCGACCCCTTTGACGGCGTCGATGCGCATCCTGCCGTCCGAAAAGCTCTTTTTGACATTTCTCAGTTCCAGCACGTGATCCCCCTTTTTGTATGCAGTACATACAGTCTTTGTATCTATTATACTCATTTCTGCGCGTTTGTCAATAGGCATTTCAAAATTCGGCACGAAAAAACCGCCCCGAAAAAAGGAGCGGTCTTTCTATCACTTTCCAACAAATGTTACTTCAAAAGTTCGCGTTCGATGGTCTTGACGAGTTCCAAAGCGTTCGCGGTATAATAATCGGCGCCGATCTCTTTTGCGATCTCTTCGTTGAGCACCGCGCCGCCCGCAAAGACGGGCGTTTTGCAGCCCGCTAAGCGGAGCGCCTCGATGGTCGAGCGCATGTTGGGCACCGTCGTCGTCATGAGCGCCGAAAGCCCCACACAGAGCGGCTGTTCGCGCTGCACCGCCTGAACGACACACTCGATTGGCACATCTTTGCCGAGGTCGACAACTTCGAAGCCATAAGATTCGAGCACCACCTTGCAGATGTTCTTGCCGATGTCGTGCACGTCGCCCTTGACGGTCGCAAGCACCACTTTGCCGCGCCCCGCGCCCTTGCGTTCGAACCTTTCCCCGAGCACCGCAAACGCCTCTTTGGCTGCCTCCGCCGCCGCGATGAGCTGCGGAAGATAGAGCGTGCCCCGATCGTACAGCCGCCCCACCTCTTCGAGCGCGGGGATGAGGATGCCGTTCACGACGTCCATCGGCGCTTTCACTTGGAGTTCTATTTCGGTGAGAGTACGCGCCTCCCCCTTCATTCCGCGTCGGACTGCTTCGGAAAGAGACTGAACAGCCGAAGCGTTCGTGCTGTTTGCGGGGGCGGGAGCCGCAGCCGTAGCAACAGAAACAGCGCCCGCATAGCGAGAAATATAATCCTCTGCGCCCTCGTCCTCGCCCGAGAGAACGCGGAAGGCATACACCGTGCCCGCCATCTCGCCGTCCATGGGGTTCATGATGGGCATCGTGAGCCCCGCCTGAAGCGCCGCCGCAAGAAAGGCGCGGTTGAGGCGCGGGCGGTCGGGAAGCCCGAAGGAGACGTTGGAAACGCCGAGCGCCGTCTGAACGCCCAGATTCCTTACAAGAGAAAGCGCCTTCAACGTCTCTTTGACGAGGGGCTGTTCGGCGGACGCCGTTAAAACGAGGGTATCGATCATCACCCTGTGGCGAGGGATGCCGTACTCTTCGGCGCGCGAAAGGATGCGCTCGGCGATTTGTAGGCGCTCCTCCGCCGTCCGCGGCACGCCCTTCTGATCCATCGTGAGCCCTAAAACGACGGCGCCGTACTTTTTGACAAGGGGGAAGACGGCGTCCATCACCGCGCCCTCTCCGTTGACGCTGTTGACAAGGGGCACGCCGCTATACTTTCGGATGCCCGCTTCGATGGCTTTGGGGTCGGAGGAGTCGATCTGCAGGGGAAGGTCGGTCGCTTCCGAAACTGCCGCCGCGGCGCGTTCCATGACGGCGGGCTCGTCGAGCCCGGGAACGCCGACGTTGAGATCGAGCAGTTCCGCCCCCGCCTCTTCTTGGGCGATCGCCTCGCGGGCGAGATAATCCATATCCCCCTTCCCAAGCGCCTCTTTGAGCTTCTTTTTGCCCGTGGGGTTGAGCCGCTCTCCGCAGATGCGCGCCCCTTTTATAACGACGCGGCGCGTCGAAGAAGTAACGACAGTCTCAAATGCGGGTTCGGGCTGTTCGACTTCTCTGCCCGAAAACTTTGCAAGCTGCGAAATAAATTCGGGCGTCGTGCCGCAGCAGCCGCCGACGACGGAGACGCCCATTTGGATGAACTCCTCCATGGGCGCCATGAAGTCCTCGACGCTCAGAGAATAGACGGTCTTTCCGTCCTCGAACGTCGGAATGCCGCGGTTGGGCTGCACGATGACGGGAAGATGCGAAACGGCAAGAAAGCGCTCGACGACAGCCTTCAATTCCTGAGGGCCAAGCGAACAGTTGACGCCGAGCGCGGAAACGCCCAGATTTTCAAGGAGCGCCGCGCAGATCTCGGGCGTGGTGCCGTTCAGCGTGCGGCACGTTTTATCGAAGGTCATCGTCGCGAAGATGGGTTTCTCCGTCTGCTCTTTGAGCGCCAGAATGCACGCTTTGAGCTCTGAAAGATCGGAAAAAGTTTCGACGATATACCCGTCGACGAGTTCCTTCGTGCATGCGGCGATCTCCGAGAACGCTTCGAACGCTTCTTCGAAGGTGAGCGTGCCGAGGGGCTGCATCATGCCGCCCGTGGGGCCGATATCGAAAAACACCTGTTTGCCCGCCGCCCGCGCGTTTGAGATCGCCGCTTCGGCGACCTCTTGGATGGAGAACTTCCCGCGGTACTTGATGCGGTTGAGCCCGAAGGAGTTGGTCGTGATGATGTCCGCCATCGCATAGGCGCGGTGGATGGCACGGACAGTCTCCCCGTCCGTGAGGTTGAGATCTTCGGGAACGGCGACAAGCACGCCGCGGCGTTCAAGCTCGCTGCCGAATCCCCCGTCGATGACCACTACTTTGCGTAACATACCCTTCCCTCCTTGCGGTAGGCGCAGTGCTCGCTCAGGATACAGCCTGCGCACGACTTTTGCGCCCTCTTTCCGATGCCGACAAAACCCGCCATCGTCTTCTGCGGCAGCATGAGCCCGCTTTGCTGCATCGTGATGCCGATGCGGTCTCCCCGCACGGCTTCTAAGATATATCTGACGTCCGAAATGTCGCTCCCGCCGTAGCCGGGGCAGAAGCGATAGGTGCGCTCTTTCCCCAAAGCCTCTTCCGCCTCGTCGGCAAGCGTTTCTAAAAGCGCGCTCGCACAGGCATCGGCGACGACGCCCGCCGCCATATTTTCTTTTGAGATCCTGCGGATGAGAAGATCGACCTCCCCGCCCAGCGTCACGGCTTCGAGAACAACGGAGGAACACCCCGAAAGAAAGCTCAAATAGGGCTCCTTGCGCAAAAACAAGGGGAGCGCCGTAAAGCGCCCCTCGCTGCGGCGGAAGCGCGCCGCTTGCTCCACGCGCGGCAGCACTTCCGAAATGAGCGTCTCCGTCTCCCCGTTCCCCTTCCCGTGAAAGCCGAGATAGGTGAGGATGAGCGCGTGCAGATCAGAATAATTCACGGAACACCCTCTCGAGGCGGGAATAGATGGCGTGCGCCGCCCCCGCGTTGTTCATGATGTAGAGGTGAATGCCGGGCGCGCCCTTCGCGATGAGGTCGATGATCTGATAGACGGCGTAGTTGAGCCCGATCTCCTCCATGACGGCGGGGCGGTCGGAATACACCTCGATCATGTTGCGGAACTCGAGCGGCACGGCGCTGCCGCACATTTCTTTGACACGCCTGATGTTCTGCACCTTCAGAAGGGGCATGATGCCCGGGATGATGGGCACGGTGACGCCGATCTTCTTCGCCTCGTTGACGAGGCGGTAGTAATACGAATTGTCGTAAAAGAGCTGGGTGACGAAGAACTTCGCGCCGCAGTCCTGCTTGCGTTTGAGGGCGGCAAGGTCCTTATAGAGGGTATCGCATTCGGGATGCCCTTCTGGATACGCCGCGCCCGCGAGCGCAAAGGGATATTTTTTGAGATATTCCATGAGGTCGGTCGCGTGCGGGAAGTACTTGCAGTACTCCGCCTCGTAATCGACGGGCTTATCCCCGCGGAGCGCCAACACGTTCTCGACGCCGAGCGACAAAAACTCCTCAGCCGTGCGGTCGATGTCCTCGGGCGACGAGGGCCCGCCCGTGAGATGGGCAAGGGGTTCGATCCCGCTCTTTTTGATATATCCCGCAATCTCGGCGGCGTTGCGGCTGTTGCTGCCGCTCGCCCCGTAGGTGACGCTGATATAGTCGGGCGAGAGCTCTTTCAAGGCGTCGATGGTCGCAAACACCCCCTTCGTGCCGACGTCCGCGCGCTTGGGCGGGAACACTTCGAAGGAGAGCGTGCGCTTTTTATTTAACAATTCGTGGATCTTCATGCCCCGATTATAACACGCCAAAGCGCAAAATGTCAAACGCCTTGCAAAATTCGCCGAAAAAAGGAGGGAGATATTTTGCAAAACCCTCTTGCAAGGGGCAAAAAAGCGTGCTATAATCGAGCCGATCCAAATATAGGGAGGAACTTATGCACTTTTTATTTGAACAGGACGGCGCGCTTTATTTCCGACGCCGCAGAGAGCTTTTGAGGATCTGCGCCTGGGGGAAGGGACTTCGCGTCACCGCCACACAGAACCGCGCCTTTTCGGGAAGAGACTGGGCGCTCGACACCCCCATGCAGCACCCCGTAAAGGTGGAGATCGGCGATCATCTCGCCGTCATCGAAAACGGAAATATCCGCGCCGAAGTGACGGAATACGGCAAGATCGCCTTTTACAACACGCAGGGCAAACTGCTCCTCAAAGAGTATTACCGCACCTGGGAATACGGCACCGAAGGCTGGCGGGAACTCGACCAGATCTCGCAGCTGCGCGCCGCGGGCAGGGAATACCGCTCGGTGGGCGGAGACAACTACGCCCTCCGCGTGCGCTTCGAACCCAACGACGAAAAATTCTTCGGCATGGGGCAGTATCAGCAGCCTACCTTTGATCTGAAGGGCTCTACGCTCGAACTCGAACAGAAAAACACGCAGGCGAGCGTCCCCTTCCTGCTCTCTTCGAACGGCTACGGGCTCCTCTGGAACGACCCTTCGGTGGGCAGGGCGACGCTCGGCACCAACTACACCGAATTCACCTCCCGCTCCTCCAAGCAGATCGACTATTGGATCGCGGCGGGCGACACCCCTTCCGACATCCTGACTTCTTACATGGAAGTCGTGGGCAAGCCCCCGATGATGCCCGAATACGGCCTCGGCTTCTGGCAGTGCAAGCTGCGCTATCAGACGCAGGAAGAGCTGCTTTCCGTCGCGCGCGAATATCACCGCCGCAACATTCCCGTAAACGTCATCGTCGTCGACTTCTTCCACTGGACGCAGCAGGGCGACTGGCAGTTCGACAAGCGCTATTGGCCCGACCCTAAGGCAATGACGCAAGAGCTCGACAGTATGGGCATGAAGCTGATGGTCTCCGTCTGGCCGACCGTCGATCGGAATTCCGTCCACTACCGCGAGATGGAGGAGCGCGATCTCCTCGTCCGCGTCGACAGGGGGCTTGCCGTCACGATGGACTGCTGGGGCTTTGAACAGTTCTTCGACGCCACCAACCCCGAATCGCGCGCATTCGTGTGGAACTGCTGTAAGGAAAATTACAGAAAGAACGGCGTCACCCTCTTTTGGCTGGACGAGGCGGAGCCCGAATACACCGTCGCCGACTGGGAGCTCTACCGCTACTACGACGGCCCCGCGCTCGAATGCGCCAACGAATACCCCGTGCAGTACGCCCGCGCCTTCTACGAGGGCATGAAAGCAGAGGGCGAAGAAAACATCGTCAACCTCATCCGCTGCGCCTGGGCGGGCAGCGCCAAGTACGGCGCGCTCGTGTGGAGCGGAGACGTGCCCTCCACCTTCCAAGCGCTCCGCAATCAGTACAACGCGGGTCTCCATATGGCGATGGCGGGCATCCCCTGGTGGACGGCGGACATCGGCGGCTTCCACGGCGGCAATATCCACGACCCCGCCTTCCACGAACTGCTTGCGCGCTGGTTTGAATTTGCGACCTATCTTCCCGTCATGCGCCTGCACGGAGACCGCGATCCCCACGATAAACCGCCGCTCGGCAAAGACGGAGGCGGCATGTGCTTCACGGGCGCGGAGAACGAAGTCTGGGCGTATCCCCCCTTCGTGCAGTCCATCATGGAAGAGCATATCCGCCGCCGCGAAGGCATGCGCGATTATCTCCGCGACGTCATGAAGAAGGCGCACGAGGAAGGCGCGCCCGTCATCCGTCCCCTCTTCTACTCCTTCCCCGACGACAAGAACTGCTGGGAGGAGCACGAGGAATTTTTGCTCGGCGAAAATCTCCTCGTCTGCCCCGTGCTCGAAGCGAACGTGCGCGAGCGGGAAGTTTACTTCCCCGCGGGCGCCGACTGGCTGGCAGAAGACGGCACCCTGTACAAAGGCGGCACGACGGCGACCATCCCTGCCCCCATCGAACGCATCCCTGTATTCAGAAAGATATAATTGTAAGAGCCTGCGCGTGCTTCGCAGGCTCTTTGATTATATCAAGTTCAGATCGTATTTTCTGACGGAAAGGAGCTTTGCTTCCCCGCCCTCCGCAAAGAAGGAGATGCCCCGATCGCCCTCGTCGGCATAGATATTTCCCGTCATCACGCCCCTTCCGCCGTTCAAGAACACTTCCGCGCTTGAAACGTCCAGAAAGATGCGGAAGGAGATCGTTCCGTTCCCGAGGGAAAGGGGCAGAACGCGCACGTTCGACTCGTTTTCGCTCCCCCGTTGATCGGCGCCCGACTGGCTGCGGTCAAAGACGACGCGCCCCGCCTCCGCGTCATAAAATATCAACGTCTCATGTGTTTCGCCCTGAAAAAGGACAACCCCCGCACGCTTGGCGCTCCCGAGGGAAAAGACGGCTTCGAGTTCAAGCACCATCCCCTCGATGCCGGCAAGCTGCCTGCACTCGTTGCAGAGCGGGATATCGTGATAAAAAACCTCGCCGCAGCGGTGACCTTCGATCTCTTTGACGGGCGTTTGAAAGAGCGCACCGTCGATAATGTGCAGTTCGCGCGGGAGCGTAAAACTCCCCGCCCAGCCGTCCTTTGCCGTGGGGATGGTGCGCCCCCACATCTGCTTCCAAGCGATGAGCACCCTTCTCCCGTCGGGAAGGCGCATGGTCTGCGGCGCGTAAAAATCAAAGCCCCCGTCGAGCTCACCGCAGGTCTCGGGCACAAACCGCCCCGATGAAAGATCGAGATGCCCCGTCGTATAGAGCGACGAGTGCACGTTCTGGAATCTCCCCTCCCGCTCGGGATAATTCATGGCGCAAAAGAGAAGGAGCTCCTTCCCGTCCACTTCGAGATAGTCGGGGCATTCGCACACGCCGTCCACGAAGATGCCATCTTTCTCGGGCGAGAGCAGCCGCCCCACGAACGACCAATGAAGCAGATCGGGCGAGCGGAAGAGAAGCAGATCGCCCGTCTCCCCGTCGCGAACGCCCGTGATGCAGTAAAAAATGCCCTGTCTTTCAAACACTTTGGGATCGCGGAAATCGCGCCCCGAACACCCTTCGGGGAGGAGCGAAGCAGGAATGACGGGGTTGGAAGCCGCCTTTTCAAACGTCACACCGTCTTTGGAAATGGCAAGGCACTGCTGCTGTATCTCTTTTGCAACACCCGTGTACATCAGAACGAGCTTCCCTTTGTGCTCCAACGCCGTGCCCGAAAAGCACCCGCCTCCGCAGTCATAGTTTTGATCGGGCGCGAGCGCCACGGGCAGAAATTCCCAGCGGATGAGATCGGTGGAGACAAAATGCCCCCAATGCATGCTCTCCCAATAGGGATGATAGGGATTGTATTGGCAAAAAAGGTGCGCCTTTCCGCCGAAGAAGATGAGCCCGTTCGGGTCGTTCGCCCAACCCACGGGAACGCTCGCATGATAGCGCGGGCGATAGCGCCCCTTTGTTTTGCCGCTGTGTTCTTTGAGGAAAGCATTTGCCCGCTCGACCGTCTTTTTCATCCTTCTCTCCTGAAAGCGTTTGCCTCATTATATCACGAGGCGTGCAAAACCGCAAGATGCAAAAGCCCCTCGGCACAGCGACGAGGGGATATTTCATGCTTCAAACGTGAAGAGCACAACATCATTGGCGGAAAGAGCCGCCTGCACGATCGATTTGCCGCCGTCCGAAGAAAACGGCACTTCCTCGGCGCAAAGGCGCGTGCGTTGCTTGATGGCGGCGACTTCTTCCCGCGTCAGAAGGTCGGGCGAGCCAAATTTTTGCCACTCAGCCTTTGGATTGCAATGCGTATCGTCAATGCGCTGCGCCGTGACTCGGCGGGCGGGAATATTTACGGTCAAAGTGACTTCATACTTGTCGTGCCTGCCATAGTCCATATCCTGCACATACAAAAGCACCTGCACGTTTTTGCCGTCCGTAAAGGCGGCGTATTCGATATCGCCCTGTTGTTTTGGCAAAACGATGCGCTGCGGGTATAACTTTGAAAGCAGTTTGAACGCCCAGAAATTGGGCTTGGGGATGCCCTCGTTGTTGATAAGCCCGAACCCGCCGTGGAAGGGCGTTCCGAGCATGAACTGTTCCTCGTAAATATCCGAGCAGCACCAGAACATATAGCCATCCATAAGATGAGCGGAATCTAAAACCGTTTTGACAATGAACGCCGCCGAAAACTTCTCATCATGCACGGGCGAGGCGAACACCGCCATCGAGTTCCACTCCGTCATAAAGAGCGCTTTGCCGCCTGCCTGCTGTTTTGCACGCTCGTCGAGTTCGGAAAGCACGCCCTTTCTCCATGTTTTGTAGACCTCGGGACGGAAAAAGAGGTTTTCCATGGCGGCAGAAAGACCGACCTTTTCTTTTGCCGCATTCTTTGCGATGCGCATCATCCTGAAGGCATCCTTCATGGAGAATGTATTGCCGAAGGCGTCGCCTGGGTAATGATGGGTGGAGAGAAAATCGCAGGGAACAGCGTTTTTCTCGCAGAATGCCTTGAAGTCTTTGAGCCACAGACAGGCGGAGGAAGACGGCCCGCCTACACGCAAGTTTTCATCCACCTTCTTGACGGCGCGCGCCGTCGCCTCATACAGGCGGAAATAGTCCTGCTGCTTCCCCTTGAAGAAGATGGCAAGGTCGGGCTCGTTCCAGACTTCGAAGTACCAGCTCTCCACTTCCTCCTTGCCGTAGCGGCGGAGAAGAAACTTTACAAACGCCGTCACAAACTCGCACCAGCGCGCAAGCGACTTGGGCTGCGTGATATTATTGAGGTAACGAATACCGGTCTTTTTGCCGCTCGCCAAAGCAGAGGGCATAAAGGATAATTCCACAAAGGGCTTCATGCCGCAAGATAGGACGTTGTCGTACACCTTAGCAACCTGCAAAAAGTTGACTTCTTCGATCTCCTTGGAGTGCGGCACGGCGCGGAAGGGCTTATAATCGGAAAGCCGCTGCACGCAGAGCATATCGTCGTCGAAAATGCCGTGAAAGCGCAGGTATCGGAAGCCGAGTTCCTCATGCGCCAGCCTGATATGCTCGCACATATCGGTGCGGTGCATCTGAAAGGCGTGGTCGTTCCCCACCCCGAACTGCCAGGAAAAGTTGGTCGGCGTCGTCTTTGCGTTTTTATCGATGAAAATATTCATACTCACCTACTCACATTGCAGCAATACTTTTATGATCTGCTTCACGCTGTTTTGCAGCGTCCCTTTGGAAATCTCGCCCCGCTTTGCGGCGGAATGGATCTTTTTGAACAGCTTTTTATCCCCGGGCGTCAGGAGGTTTGTTCCCGCATTCACCGAACGAACGGCGTCCGCCGTATCGCAGGCGCCCCAGTCGGTCATCACAAAGCCGTCAAAGCCCCAGCACTTTCGCAGCAGATCGTGCAAAAGCGGCGCGCACTCGCTCGGATAGATCCCGTTGACGGCATTATAGCTCGTCATCACGCAGGATGGCTTGTAGAGTGAAAATGCCTTGTCAAACACGCGCAGATACAGTTCTCGAAGCGTCCTCTCATTCATGATGCTGTGCGAAGACTTGCGCTCCAACTCGCTGCCATTGGCAAGGAAATGCTTGTACGTCGCGCGCACGCCGTTTTCTTCCTGCCCGCGCGCCTGATACGCCATAAGCGTGCCTGTGAGGATAGGGTCTTCGGAGAAATATTCAGGGTGCCGCCCGCAGAGAAGATTGCGGTGCAGGTTGCCGCCTGGGCCCAGATTGATGGCGATGCCGTACTCTTTCGACTCCTTCGCAAGCACTTCTCCGACCATATAGGCAAGCTGCTTGTTGAAGGTGCCCGCCAACACGTTGGAGGAAGGGAACCCCGTGGTACGGCGGTTGAGATTGACGGAAGAATTGCCGTCGCTCATATAGTAAGTCGGGATGCCGTACTTTTTAGAATGCGCCAGTTTTCCCGCAGCACCGCTTTGCTTTGGTCCGAAACAGGAACCGTTGCAGACGGTAAAATCAACGAGTTCCTTTAAGGAAAATTGAGAGACGAAATCGTCGAGCTTTTCGGGGTGCACCTTGAGATCGGAAAACAAAATGCGTGCGCCGCGGTGACCGGGAAGTTCTGCAAAAGCGGGTTTTTGATAGGCTGCCCGCACAGGGAAGACGCCGCAGCGCGGCACCAACTCCGTGCGCTCCGAAACGCTTCCGTCCGCGGAGATACCCTTCACCTCTTCGACGGGCGCGAGGACGGAACAGGTCTTTTCGACGATCTCATCCTGCGCAAGGGTGAACGAGCCGATCTTCTCCGCCTCATCTACGGCGCCGCCTGCAAAGATAAAATATTCCCCTGCTTCGAGGACAAAGAAGTGCGCTTTGTCGTCATAGACGGCGAAATCTTTGGCGGGAATTTCTATAGTGAGCATCTCTTTCTCCCCGGGAGCGAGCAGCTTTGTCTTTTCAAATCCAGCAAAGGTGCGCACGGGCTTTTTGAGCCGCCCGCGGGGCGAGCCAACATAGACGAGCACGCTCTCCTTTCCGGCGCATTCGCCAACGTTGCGCACTTCAGACGTGACGGAGAGCGCACCGTCCGTCCATTTCGCCGAGGCAGAAAGGGAAAACTTCGTATAGGAGAGACCGTGCCCGAACAGGAACGCTGCACTATTTCGATTTTGGTCGAATTGACCGCCATTCTTATTTTGAAAGCTATCGAAATAGCGGTAGCCGACGAACTGCTCTTCCTCGTAAAAGACGCGAACGCCCTGGTTTTTTCCGTCATCCGAATAGACGGGCGTGTTTTCGCCCTGATTGACAAAGTTCTGCGCGGCGGGCGTATCATAATAGTCATACGGCCAGCTGTCTGCAAGCCGCCCCGAGGGGTTCACCTTGCCGCATAAAATATCGGCAAGACTTTCCGTGCCCCGCTGTCCGCAAAAGCCCGTCCAGAGAATAGCTGAAAGCGGCAGAGAAGAAAGCCACTTCATCTCCACGGGATAACCCGTATTGAAAATGAGGATGACGCGTTGATATTGTTTGACCGCCTCGGAAAGTTCTCTCTTTTCCGTTTCCGTCAGATAGTAGTTGCCCGCAATTGGCTTGTTGTCCTGATTTTCGCCCGAACGGCGGGAGATGATATAAAGAGCCGTACCGGAATCTTTCGAAAGAGTGAACGCGGCACGCTGCACGAGCGCCTCCTCCCAAGTGAGCTGCCAGCGCGGCTTGATGAGGCTTGCTCCGACGGCGGAGATGCGGAAATCTTGGTATGCCCCCAAGAGCGCCACCCTCTCCCCCACCGCAAGCGGGAGCGTGCCGTCGTTTTTGAGCAGCACGATGCCCTCATCGGAAACTTGCTTTGCGATCGTCTCGTTTTCTCTATGCTTACCGTCGTCCGCACCGCGCTCTGCCGTCGTCAGGCGGAAAGTGCATGGTGCAAACTTTTTTCCCTTTTTATTGCGGAAACCGGTAAGTTTGACCGTATAAGTTTTCCCGAACTCGCGCGCTACTTCCCCCACGGGAGCAAAATAAATAGGCAGAGGCGAAAAATCGAATTTGACGCATTTCCCATGCGAAACGGGCTTGCCGTCTACCGTCACCGTGCCGCTGTTCGGGTCGACCTCGCTCGTAGCAATGAGCGGAACGGCGTGCGGCGTGACCGCGAACATCGAAAATATCCCCTTATCGACATTGGCGGGATCGTATTTTTTTGCCAATACCGTAAAAAATCTTGCCATCATTCACCTCAGTTCAAACTGCAGAAATTCAATGGGCTCGCCCTGCCACACAAGAAAGAGCGGTTTTATGCCCTCAACGGGCTGTAAGGGAGCGGAAAAGGTGCGCCATTTTTCGCTTGCTTCGATCTTCACCCGACCTATCGCCGCGCCGTGTTCGGCAGTCTTTACGAGCAGTTCTCCCGCACCGCCGCGCACGGTGACGAAAACTTTCTTCGGTGCTTGAAAGTCAAAATACTTATAGCCGATGAAAGTACCGTCTTTGATGCGCGTTATGTAGCTTTCTCCGTTCTTTGCCGTGATGATGGCGCGCTTGTCCCTCTTATCTTTTCGCTTTGCGTTGTAGAGGTTGCAGCACAGCGCCGCAGGGTACTTCCCGCTCGAAACAAGGGGCCCACCCACGCCCTGCGTCGTCACTTCCACCTGCGAAAAAGTGCCGTCCGCATTCATTTGGATGGGCTCGGCGCACGCCTGACGGGAAAAATCGGTATCGTTGGTGCAGCGGTGATAGAAAACGTAATATTTGCCGTTTATCTTCTCCACGCTGCCGTGGATGGTGCCTGCGGGCATCTTGGGCTTTTTGTTGCCCTGAAAGCCCAAATCGGAATTGGAGATGAGCACGCCCTTATATTCAAACCCGCGATCGGGATAGCGACTCATCGCATAGGCAAGTTCGTTGTTTTTATTGGAAGAGTAGATGAGATAGTACCACTCCCCGAATTTGCGTATGGAGGGCGCTTCATAGAAGGGATGCGCGTATAAAGGCGTTCTCCTCTTTGCCGTAGTCAAGCTGTCTAAAACGGCCTTTGGCTCCCCCTTCACCGTGCACATATCTTCTTCATTTCAACGACAGCGCAGGAGAGAATAGAGGGTTTCGTTTTCCTTATGTCGGCAAGCGAGCGATCGCAGAGTTTGGAGAGGACGAAGTTAAAAAGCGGTTTCAAGACAGGGTTTCTGAAATCTTTGATAAACCCCCAGCCGTAGTAGAGATAAATTCTGCCATCGTCGTTGATGACCGCAGGGTCGTTGGTGAGGTATTTGAGAACGGGCGTGCCGTCCTGATACTTGATGTCCGAAAGATATGTAAACTGCCCTTCGGGGCGATCGGAAACGGCGACCGCCATCGGCCCGAAGGCAGACGTATTCGGCCCCGCCGCAAAGTAATAGAGATAATACTTTCCGTCATTTCCGCGAACGCAGTCGGGCGCGTAGAAATCGACGAGCTTGCCCTCTCTGCTCCTCGGGTCTTGGCTCTTTTTATAGGTAACGCCGTGGCAAGTCCACTCACTCAAATTATTTACGGGCGCGCTCCACACGGTATAATCGCGCGTGCAGAAGCGCGTGCCGCCCTCCTCATCGTGACTGCCGTAGAGATACACCCGATCGCCAAAGACGTGCGGTTCGCCGTCCGGCACATATTCGTTCAAGGGAAATAAAGGATTCATATATTCTCACCGTTTGTACTTATAATATCTTTATATACATAAGCCGACTTTTTGAGAGTACGTTCTCCCGTTTTATAGTCCACATAGATGAGCCCGAAGCGGGGCTCGTACCCTTCCGCCCACTCGAAATTATCCATGAGCGACCAATGCTGATAGCCGAGAACGGTGATCCCCTCATCGATGGCGCGGGCAAGGTTTTTCAAAAATCCTTCCAGGGCGCGACAACGCTCTGTGTCATTGACTTCGCCCTTCTCGTTCGGCTGATCGTCCAAAGTGACGCCGTTTTCCGTGATCATGATCGGAACGCGATAGCGTTCATAGATAAGTTTTACCGTCCAATAGAGAGAGCGCTCGTCAATGACCCAGCCCAAAGAATTTTGGCGCAGCTTACTGCGGTCGATGCCCTTGTCGCCGCCAAAGAAGGAATAGTTAAACGCCTCGTAGTGATTGATACCGATAAAATCAAAGTCGCACTTGAACTCTTTGACACGCTTTCCGCCGTTGCGGTAAACACCATAGGCAGAGACGGGCGCGCCCAACAAGATGGGATCCATCCACCAGCGGTTGTTCATGGTGCCCATGCCCTTATAAAAGGTCTTTTTGCGCGCTTCTTCGACGGAGGCGGGGTCGTTTTCCTCCTTCGGGATAAACGCCCCCGCCGCAAAGGAGAGCCCGATCTTGGGCAGTTTTTTGGCAAGTTTGCGGATGAGTTTGACCGTCTCCGCATTCGTCTTCATGAAAATTTTAGTGAACTTTGGAAGCGCCAGATAGTGCCGCTTAAAGGGCGCATGCACCCCCTGCATATAGCCGTTCATCAAAAAGCACGAGGGCTCGTTGAAGGTGATCCAATAGGTGACGCGATCGGAAAGTTTTTGAACGACCGCTTTTGCGTAATCGAGAAAAAACGCCGTGATGCGCTTATCTTCCCAGCCGCCATAAGCATTCACCCATGCGGGCATATCCCAATGATATAAGGTCACGAGCGGCTCGATGCCGTTTTTTATGAGTTCATCCACAAGGTCGGAATAAAATTTGAGCCCTTCCTCGTTGACTTTGCCCTCTTTGGGCATCACGCGCGGCCAGGAGACAGAGAAGCGATAGCTCTTGAGCCCCATCTCTTTCATTAAGGCGACATCCTCCCGCCAGCGGTGGTAAAAGTCACACGCCACATGGCAATTTTCGCCGTTCTTGATCTTATCCGCAGGAGCGTTGTCCCAGATGGACGGCGTTCTTCCGCCCTCCAGATAGCCGCCCTCAATCTGCGCTGCCGCCGTCGCCGCGCCCCACAAAAAGTTTTCAGGAAATTTCATATTGCTTCCTCCATTTCATATTCGCCGCTTTTGAGAATGACTCGTTTTCCGCTTGGCATCGTCACGCGGCAGGTGCAGGAGACAGGCACGGTGACTTTGAGACTAAATTTGCCGCCATCCAAATGCCATTCGCTTGCAGCCGTGCCGTAGGGCGTCTTTACGCTTGCCTTTGCGTAAGTGAGTCCGCCGCCCAAAACGGGTCTGACGGAAAAGCACTTGTATCCACCTTCCGTCGGTTCTATCCCCGCTACTCTGCGATACAAAAAGTCGCCCACCGCGCCGTAGGCATAGTGATTGTAGGAAGGGATGTTGCCCTCTTTGTAAGGATCGATCGTCCACTCCTCCCAGGTTGTCGTAGCACCCTCTTTGATGCAGGCAAGCCACGAGGGTGCGGTATCCTGCAAGAGAAGTTTATAAGCCGTCTCCGCCTTTCCGCCGTCCGCAAGGGCAAAGAGGATGTGCGGCGTGCCCGTAAAGCCCGTGCTCAAATGATACCGCCGTTCCCGCACGAGGCAGTCGAGATTTTGCGCCATCGCTTCGCGCTCTGCGCCCTCTTCAAGCCCGAAGGCAAGGGGCAGCACATAGCCCGTCTGAAATTCTTTTTTGAGCGTTCCCTTTCCGTCCGTGAACACATGGCGGAAGGCTTCCCCGATCTTTCCCGCGAGCGAAGCGTAATACTCCGCGTCCTCGCTTTTTCCCAAAATGCGGGCAATTTCCGAAACAAGACGGCAGGAATTTGCATAATACGCCGTGGCGATCTCGCGCCCGCGCTTCATCCAATCTATGATGCCGCCCTCGGGCGCACACCAATCGCCGAACTGAAACAGCCACTTCCAGATATGCCTGCGGTACTTGCCGGGACCCGACAAAGAAGCCCAGAATCTGACCGCTTTCAGGTACTTTTTGATGGCAGGATACATGGTGCGAAGAAGCTCCTTATCCCCGCGCGCCAGATATTCCGCCCACGGCACGAGGACGATGCAATCCGCCCAGCACGCTGTTGCGACGGTAGGAGCCGCAATGCCCTGCTTGGGCACGACGAGCGGAAGCCCGCCGCCATGCCCTTGCTCCGCGCGCACGTCATAAAGCCACTTTTCAAGGAAAGCAGCAAGATCGAAGTTAAAGCACGCCGTCTTTGCAAAGACGGAGATATCGCCCGTCCAACCCATGCGCTCGTCGCGCTGCGGACAGTCGGTGGGGATATCGACAAAGTTGCTCTTTCCACTCCATACGATATTGCTCTGCAGCTTGTTGAGAAGCGGATCGGAGCATTCAAAACTGCCTGTCTCCTCAAAATCGGAATAGAGCGCAATCGCGGAAACCTCGATATTTTCGGGCGCAATGCCCTCAATGCCGATATAGCGGAAGCCCATGTAGGTAAGACGCGGGGAATATTCCTGCTCCCCCTCTTTGCAAGTGTAAATGAGGGTCGCCTTTGCCGTGCGCAGAGATTTGACGTTCAAGTCTCCGTCCGTAATAATTTCCGCGTGCCGCACGATCACTTTCTGCCCTTTTTTCCCTTTGATACGCATAGAAACGACGCCCGCAAAATTCTGCCCGAAGTCGTAGATCTCCTCTTTCCCGTTCTTCGCGGGAAAGTGCGAGAGAGGTGTGAGACGCTCGTGCGCGGTGACAGGACAGCCATAGTGCGCCGTGATCTGCGGCTTGATTTTCGGTCTGTAAATATCCGCCGCCCGCCACTTGGCTTGGTTCAGATCGAGGGTCGCGTCGTACACTTCGCCGTCGTAGAAATCGCCGAAGCGGAAATTCCCGTCCATCGTCTGCTGCCAACTTTCGTCGGTAACGATCTTCTCCTTCGAGCCATCCTCATATTCAAGGAAAAGTTCGGCTAAAAACGCCTGTCTGTCGCAGGTGATGCGGCTCTTGCTCGAATAGGTGAACCTGCCGACCGCCCAGCCGCCGCCGACCACGGCGACAAGCTCGTTTTGCTCTTTCAAAAGCGCCGTCACGTCGTAGAGGTCGTATTGCAGGATATGTTTATAACTCGTAAAGCCGGGAGCAAAGTACTGCTCCCCCACCTTTTTGCCGTTTAATTCAAGCTCGTAAATGCCGAGCGCCGTCGCCGTCAGAAGCGCGCGCCTGATGTTCTTCGCCGCAAATGCTTTCCGGAAGGTAAAGGGCGCGGGCGAGGCGTTCTTGGGGAAAGTGTAGGAAGCGTTGGTGATCCACTTCGCCGTCCACGGAAGTTCGCGGCGGCCCGTCATAAAATGCGTTTTGCCCTCCGCATGGCTTCCGAAATTGTCCGTTGCCGTGACAGATACCCAGAAGATACTGCACATAGTAATACTGCACGTTGCCGCCCTTGAAGTTATCGATGAGCCCCTGCATCGTCATGAGAACGATGAGGATGACATAGAAGCGGTCGGTGAACATCGCCTTGAGCTGCTCTTTCAAGGGGACGCGGTTGGAGTTGCCGCCCTCCGATTCCGCGTCGGCGTCCTCGATGACGCGCTCCTTCGTGTAGTAGTACTCCATGAGAAGGAGCGGAACGGCGCAGACGGACATGGCAATGAGAAGAATGGCATACCCCTTGATATCGTTCTGCAGCCAGAAGGGAATGAGAACCGTGCCGACGATGAAGCCGATGATGATGCCCGAGATGAGCGTCCAGCACAGCTTGCGCATGAAGGAGAGCTCCATCTTCTCCTTGGGATCGTGCGTGATGAGGGAGACGATGCTGTCGCGATAGGTAAAGAAGTAGGTCGTTCCGATCGTATGATAGCACGCCAGCAGGATGAAGAAATACACCCAATATGCCTCACCGAAGAGATTGGGCGAGAAAAGGAAAATGAGAACGCCGATGATGATCGTCAGAAAGCTGAAAATGAGATACCACGGGCGCATTCTGCCTTGCTTGCACTTGGTGTGCGAGAGCAGCCAGCCGTTGAGGATGCCGACGCCCACCATGAGGATGCGCGCGATCATGACGACGAGCTGATATTCATCCCCCATCGCCTGTGCGAGCGGGTTGGCGGATCCGTCCGGCCCCGCAGGATAGGTGAGCCCCACCATCTGCATGAAGAACTTCTCGACGAGCCCTGCGATGGTGTTGACGATGAAGATCATCCCGAGCGGCCCGATGAGGTGCCCGAAGATCTTTTCCTTGCGCGTGACGGCGCGCGTTTTCACGCGCGAGTCGAGCAGCTTGGAATTGAAGATGCCCTTGCTAAGTAAATTGATCTCTTTCATAGTTTCCCCTTTTCCGCGCATTATGAGAAAATGCGCGGAATTTTCTTATTCTGAGAATATTCTACAACAATTTGTCATGAGAGTATTGCATTGTGCTCCGAAATATTGTAAAATTATCCACGGAGGAAAAAATATGACAACTCAAGCCATCCTGCGCACTTTGGAACTCCTGTACGCGACGCACGAACTGCCCGTTGCGTGCTTTCAGGAAAACTTGTCGCTTCTTCATGCTTACTGTTCCTGTTCGGGCTATGCGCCCGTCTTTTCCGCTATGGCAGGCAGGGCGCCGGACGACCAAAACATTTCGCTCGTCAGCGGCTATGCAGGGCTTTACGGCGCAGTACGCATCCGAGAAAGCGGACATCTCCTCATCACGGGGCCATTCCTCAACAAGAAGCCCGACGAAGCTCTGTTCGATGCGATCCTTCACGACTATGAACTTCCCTGGGAGGAGCGGGAGCCGTTGAAGCAGTTCTTGTTTTCCCTGCCCCGATACCCCCTCAACCGATTCCTGAATTTTGTCGTTCTTCTCAATTACCTCTTTAACGGGGAAGATGTTTCCGTAACGGAATATTTCAAGAATGCCCTGCCACGCCTGCAAAACAAGATCGGAGAGAAGCATTCCTAAGAGATCTTAAAAGAGGCCGACATTTCGCACGGGACTTACAGCTTTGAACAACAGCTTTTATCTTACGTTTCAGCGGGAGACGTCGCGGGGATATACGCCTTCTTCGATGCGGTGTCGCGCAGCGCGCCCATGACGGAGGGGAAAGTCGCCGACGACACATTGCGGCAGGCAAAAAATATCTTCATCGGTCTCATCTGCATGGTCGGTAAAGTGGGCGCCATCCGCGGCAACCTCGATATCGAACAGACCTATCAGCTCATCGACCTCTATACCCAGGAGTGCGAGCGCTGCACTTCGGTGAGCGCGGTCGATCAGCTGCGCTATACCGCCATCATGGACTTTACCCAGCGCGTCGCCGAACAGAAGCACCCCGAAGCTTATTCTACCGACGTCTATCAGGCGCTGCAATTTATCAAGACGCATACCAACCAGCCCATCGGCGTTGCGGATGTTTTGGAGCATGTCGGAAGAAGCCGTTCGCAGTTCATGGAACAGTTCAAAAGGGAGACGGGCGAGACGATCGGAAAATACATCGTCAAAACAAAGCTGCAGGAAGCGAAGCTGCTTTTAGCCTATTCCGACCGCCCCCTTTCGGAAATTTCCAACTTTTTCTTCTTTTCCAGCCAATCCTACTTCCAGAACCTGTTCAAGAAGGAGTTCGGCGTCACGCCCCTTGAATACCGAAAAAAACACCATAAAGAATGAGCGGCCGCAGCCGCTCATCTTTTTTCCCAAAGGACGATTTTACAAAATCACCGCCCAAAAAAACGCCCACCCGAAACAGGCGAAATTTGCTATCATTCCAACGTGAAACTCAAAAGTTCCAAAAAGCCGCGCTCGATATGAAATTCGAGCGCCGAGTTTTCTTCCCCGCCCGCGATCGGGCCGCGCACGCTTTCCCAGGACTTGCTTGAACATTCGAGCGTACAGAAGGTCTTCTTTCCGTCCGAAACGCGGATGCGCCCCCTTCCGCGCGCTTTCAGCACAATGGAGCGCGTCTCCAAAAGGCCGAAGGAACGATAGCGCACCAGAACGCCGCGGGTAAGGTTCGTTAAAAAGCGTTCGCTGCCGTCGTCCGTCACCATAGGGAGCCCTTTGAACGTGCGGTTTCCGCCGTGCGGCATCTTTCCGTTGGTCAGATGGCAGCAAATGACGGCAGGATACTCCCCTTCCCCTCTGAGCGGCCCGCCGTTGAGCCCGCAGCTCGAGATCGGGACCTGCGGGATGCTCCCGTCCTCCAGGATCTCGATGGGCTCGGCGCACGCCTGACGGGAATAGTCGCTCCCGTGCGACTGGCGGTGATAAAAGACATACCACTTTCCGCCGATCTTTTCGATGCCGCCGTGCGTGGTGCCCGTATGGTTGAGGCGATCTTTCTGCTTTCTGCCCAGAAAGCCCACATCACCGTTGGAAACGACCGTCCCGCCGAATACAAAACCGCGGTCGGGATATTTGCTCGTCGCATAGCAGAGCTCATGATTGCGCTCAGAGGAATAGAGGAAGTAATAGGTATCGCCGATCTTACGGATGGACGCCCCTTCATAGAACGCATGGCCTAAAAAGCCGTTGATTTTAGAAGGAACGGGCAGGATATGCGGCGTACAGGAGCGCACCGTCATCATATCGTCGTCAAGGACGAGCATGAAGGGCCCGAGCGGATCATTCTCGCCCCCGAACACTTCGGGCGGGCGGTGATAGACGGCGGAAGCGATCTTTGCCATCACAAAACGGTTGCGGCGCGTGATCTGCATCCCGCCCCACAGCCCCGTGCCGCCGTAGAGGCGGATGACGCCGCCGTCGTTGATCACGGCGGGATCGAAGAGCACGCAGTCCTGAAAGGGCGTGCCGTCGGGGTGTTTCACTTCGCCGAGATAGGTAAATCTCCCGTCGGGCGCATCGCTGACGGCGACGAGGATGGGCCCGTCATATCCCCCTTTCCCCTTGTCGCCCGCAGGGCAGCAATAGAGATAATATCTTCCGTCATTTCCCCGCACGCAGTCGGGCGCATAGAGGTAGGGCCGCTCCTCACAATAGTAGGGCGTATCTTTCGGCGAGAAGACGATCCCCGAAGAAGTCCAATTCCCGAGATCGTCCACGGGCGCCGACCATACCTCATAGCCGAGCATGCAGAAGGTATTGCCGCCCTCTTTGTCGTGCGAGCCGTATAAATACACCCTGTCACCGAAGACGTGCGGCTCCCCGTCGGGGATATAAGTATCGAGCGGCAAAAACGGATTGAATGCCTGTTGTTTCATGAATGCCTCCTTATCTTGTGTTCGGCAAAATCATGTATCGCGTTGGTGGGCAAACCGTCAGAGCTTTGCAAGAAAGGCGTCTGCGCGGCCGATCCAGCCCTCCGCGCCTGTTGCGGAGCCGTCGCCGAACCCGTGCGGCGCATGCGGAAAGATATCGAGCTGAACCGCGATCCCCTTCTCTTTAAGGAATTTCGAGAACGCTTCGAGCGGTTTTTTCGAGATGAGGAGATCGTGCTTCCCCACCGCCATGTAGGTGGGCGGGAAACTGCCGCAGTGCGAAGGGACGTCGTACTCCTTCTTCGTCTTCTCGCCGAAATTTTCCCCAAACATGGTTTTCAGAAAGCCGCGGTGGCGGAGATCGGAAAAGAGCGCCGCGCCCGAAATGGCAGGGTAGATCGCAAGCAGGGCTTTGGGCGGCTGCAGCCGATGGGCAGGATAGCCCAAATTGTCCGTTCCCCACTGTGTGATGAGGTTGCCGCCCGCAGAAAAACCGCATAAAACGTACTCTCCGTTCCCCCCGAAGGAAGCGCCGCGCTCCAAAACGAAGCGAACGGCGCGCTCTAAATCTTCCATTGCCATGGGAACGGCGGGCGCGCGTCCCACGCGGTAGTTGAGCACAAACACGGGATAGCCGAGCCTTGCAAAGCGCATGGCGACGGGAAAGCCCTCGACGACATTGCACACATATCCGTACCCGCCGCCCGCACAGACGATGACGGCGGGCTTTTTTTGGCTCTCTTTAGAAGCAAAGGCAAAGAGGCGCACTTCCTTTTTGCGCTCATCGTCGCGGCATTCGTTAAGCTCGTAAAGAGGATAGACGACGCGCCCTATCTTGCTCTTTTCGAGCAAAAAGCTGAGCCCTTCCCGCATGACTTCGGCGGGGCAGCAGGGATGCATTTTGTGGAACTGCTGCAAGGTGAGCTCTTTTTCGCGGCGGGCAAGCTTTTCGTTGCCGTAGTCCAGATAACGCACGAGCCCCTCAAGCTCCCCCGAAAATTCAGAATAAAGCGGCGATTTGAATTCGATCATCATATTCCCTCCTTTGTTTTTCCTTATCAAACTTCCTTCCCGCGCGGCGCTTGATTCACTCCGCAGGGGGAATTTTCCTGCCTCAAAACTGCAAAGAGATGAGATCGATGGCTCCCTTTCCCGCAAAACGCACATAGAGCGCGCGCGTTCCTTGAAAGGGAAGGTTGAGGCTCACGCGGCTCTCCTTCGCGCCGGCATATGCGGCTTCCGAAAGGCAGGAAAAAGTTTCGTCGAAAGAGACCTGCAATTTCCCCTTTGCGCGCCTGCCGCGATGTCCGCGCACGGTGAGCGTGAGCTGGGCGCCCTCGGGAATCAAGAAATACTTAAACCCCGCCACGCAGCCGTCGCCGAAATTTGCAACATACTGTGCGGGGTCGCTCTCTCTGTCCTTTCCGTCCTGCGTGATATATGGGTGCTTTTTGCCGCGCATTTTCGTCACTTTGCAGGCGCCCTGTTTGCTTTTCAGTACGCAGGCGATCCCCGCTTCATAGCTACCTTCCGCGGGCAGAGGCTTGCCGTATAGCCCCTGACTTGTCATTTCGGCGGGATAGAATCTTCCGTTTTCAAAGCGGACGGGCTCGGCAACGCCCTGACGGCTGCACTCGTTTTTGCCCGTCTGCCGATGTCCGAAGATGTAATATTTGCCGTTCACGCACTCGATGCCGCCGTGATCGTTCCCCCAATAATACTGCGCGGGGCTACCGCCGAAGATATTTCCGTTGGAATGCAGCGGCCCGCCGAATTGGAAGCCGCCATCGGGGCGGTCGGAGACGGCGTAACAAAGTTCATGCGAAAGCACGGAGGAATAGACGGCATAGTACTTTTCCCCGAACTTGCGCATGGACATCGCTTCATAAAATTCATGCCCTTCAAAGCCCGTGCCCGCGCTGTTTCGGGTGCCGGGGAGGAGCATCTTCGGCTCGCCCTCGATGGTGAGCATATCCGTTCCGAGCCGCACGACCGTGCTCCCCTCGCCCGTGATATTGATGTGCGCGATCTTGCAAAGAAAGCCCATCCGATCCGAACTGAACCCGGTATAGAGATAGGTGACGCCGTTTTCGTGCAGGACGGCGGGATCGAAGCGGATGCGCTCATTCTCCCTTCCGCCGTAGCGCGTGCCGTCTTCATAGCGCACTTCGCCGTAATATTCATAGGGTCCCGCGGGTTTTTCGGCAACAGCGACTCCGACACGGTTGTACCACTCCATCGCATAGTAGAGATAATATCTTCCGTCCGCCCCGCGGCAGACATCGGGCGCCCACATGTGGGTGTGGAGCAAGCCGCAGGGCGTCGGATCCTGCGTCCTCCGATAGACGATCCCCTCGCACTTCCAGTCGGAGAGATCGTCCTCGGACGCAGACCAGCAGGTATAATCGTTTTCGCAATACACTTTTCCGCCGAACTTATCGTGGCTGCCAAAGACGTATAATCTCCCTTCAAAGAGATGCGGTTCGCCGTCCGGCATATATTCATAGGACGGGAGATAGGGATTGAAGACTATCTTTTTCATATTTGTTCCTCCGCCGCCCGCAGGGGTCGCTTTTTATTTACTAAGAACGCGCAGGTTCTTCGCGGAGCACTCGCGGGTGAAGCCGTCGTCGAGATACTGCGTATATTCCTTCCCGCCGCCGAGGAGCGTGACGTCGGAAAGATCGATCTCCTTCGTATTCATGCCGCCCTTCCCGACGGGAATGCACTTGCCCTTTCTGATATAGAAGACGACTTCCCCGAGCGGAACGGTTACAAACCGCTCGCCCTGAGGCACTTCGCGCGTTACAAACTCCTTCCCGTTCCAGCGCACTTCCGTCATCTCTTCGGGAAGATACACCTTCCTCCCCTTTGCGCCCTTTTCAAGGACGGGCGCTGCGAGCAGGCTGTCGCCGACGAGCAGTTCGTCCTCGATATGCCGCGCCCGCGCGTCCTTCGGATAGGCAAAGGCGAGCGGACGGATATAGAGATCGGACGAAAGCGCCGCCTTCATGAACTCCGAATAAATGTACGGGAGCAGCCGGTAGCGAAGGGAAAGAATGCTCCGGAAATCGCGCTTGCCGCGGTAGCGGAAGCACTCCTGGTGGCGGGTGAAAATGGCGGTATGATCGCGCATGAGGGGCGTAAACACGGAGAAGGCAAGCCAGCGCAGAAGGAGCTCGCGCGAACAGTTGCCGCCGAAGCCGCCCGTATCCGCACCGCTGAATAAAAAGCCGCACATATTGAGCCCCGGCATCATCGTCACATTGCGGCGGAGCATATGGAACGTCGAGCTGTTGTCGCCCGTCCAGATGCCGCCATAGCGGTGCGCCCCGATGTAGGAGGAGCGCGAAAAGAGCAGAAAGCGCTTGTCCAGAAGTTTTTCAAGCCCTTCCGAGGAAGCCTCGGTCATCTTCGCGCCGAAAAGGTTATGAACGTCCCAATGGGAGACGGTCTTTCCATCCACATTGTGCGTAAAGCTCTTATAGTCGGAAAGGCGCGCGCCGCCCTTATAGAGCGGATCGCCGCACGACTTATCGCCCAAGCGGCTCGTATTGTATTCGCTATAAAAGATGGCGGGCTCGTTCATGTCGTTCCAGAACCCCTCGAAGCCGAGGTCGGTATAAAACTTATACTGCCGCCCGAACCATGCGCGTGCCTTCGTCTGCAGGAAATCGGGGAAGTGCGTCAGCCCCGGCCAGACCGCCGCCTGAAAGTCTTTCCCTTCCAGATTTTTGCAGAAGTACCCCTCTTTGACGCCCTCTTCATAGACGGGGTTATGGGGCTCGATCTTAATGCCCGCGTCGACGATGGGCACGAGCCGAACGCCGCGCGCCTTCATCTCTTTCACAAGCCCCTTCATGTCGGGGAAGCGCTGTTTATTGACCGTGAAGTCGATATAGCGGTCCATGTAGTCGATATCGAGGCAGATATATTCGAGCGGCATCCCCGCCTTTTTGTAGCGGGCGGCGATCTTGCGCACGTCCTTCTCCGTCTTATATCCCCAGCGGCTCTGCCCGAAGCCGAACGCCCATAAAGGCGGGAGATAACTCCTGCCGATGGCGGCAAGGAACTGCCGCGCGATGTCGTTCGCGTTCTCTCCTTCGACAAGATAGACGGTAACGCCCTGCTCGGCTAAAATATCGATCTTCCCGCTGCCCTCGTAGTCGATCTCGAAGATAATGCGCGCGGGCGTATCGAAGAAGGCGCCAAACGTGCGTTCTCCGTCCACGATAAAAAAGTTGTGCGAGCCGTACAGCGAGGGCATATCGTCCTCGTGGTGCGGGTTATCGGTGTTGAAGGAGACATACCGTCCGCCCCGCTTGTCGATGCCGCGCATCGTCTCGCCGAGGCCGAACACAACGTCGTCCTCTCCCAAAGGGCAGCAAAAGCGCGTGCCCGTTCCCTCTTTGACTGCCGAAAAATAGGGAAGCGCTTCCCCCTCTTTTACGGCAGCCGTGACAGCGCCCGTCTCTGCGTGCGCCCCGAAGCAGTATTTTGTGAGCATATCCTATCCTCCTTTTCTTATAGTTTACCATACAAACGGCGATTTGTATTGCATCATTGTCCTGTTTTTTGCAGATTTATTCTCAATTTTCCCCGAAGGGAAGCGAAAAGAGCAGCTCAAAGGCCTGCTGTTGTACGGGGGTGAACTTCTTGTCCTGCCGCCGCACCGCGAACCAGCGGCGGGAAAGCTCGAGCCCCTGTATCCGCACTTCCTTCAGCCGCCCTGCCGAAAGATCGGCCGCAACGAGCGCTTCGGGCAGCACGGCGACGCCCAGCCCCTCCCGCGCGGCGGCAAGCAGGACGGAATTGCTCGAAGAGGAGAGCTTGGGCTGCGCTTTGAGCCCGAGCGCAGAGAGCCGCTCATCCAAAAGATCGCGCGAAGCGCTCCCCCTTCTTCGGAGCAGCAGCGGGAGCGAAACGAGCTCTGCGGGAGAGAGCGTATTTTTTATTTTCATCCCCGCGCTGCAAACGGCCATAAGGCGGTCGGAGAAAACCGCCTCCGCCGCGAGGGCGCGCGAAACGCTCCCCTCGACGAGGGCGAAATCGAGCGAACCTTCCTCGACGAGCTGTTCGACCGCCGCCGCGCTGTCGGCTGTGGCGCGGCATTCGGCGCGATCGAGCGTTGTTTCGATGGCAGTAATGAGGCGCGGGAGCACCATCTGCCCTGCCGTCACGGAAGAGCCGATGCGGATGACATGCCGCGCATTCGTGTCCCGCGCCGCCTCTTCAAATTCCGAAAAGCTTGCGATCGCCTCCTGCGCCTTGACGCGCAGCCGCTCGCCCTCGGGCGTCAGGACGAGCCGCCTTCCCACGCGGTCGAACAGGCTGACGCCATAATAGCGTTCGAGTTCACCGATGGTCTGGCTCACCGAAGGCTGCGCCACGCACAGCTTTTCCGCCGCCCGCGTGATGCCGCCCTCCTCGCACACCGCGCAAAATGTCTTCAGATGCCGTATCGTCATAGCTTTCTCCTATGTTTTTTATTTGATTATAGTATTTTACTTATTTTCTGTCAAGAGGTATAATACAAAAAAACAGCGGAGCGCGCCATGCCAAAATTCAAGACCTGCTTAAAACTTTTTCTCGTCATGTTCAAGATCGGGCTCTTCACCTTCGGGGGAGGATACGCGATGATCAGCCTCCTCGAAAGCGAGCTCGTCGCCAAGCTCAAGTGGCTCGAAAGCGACGAATTTTTAAACGTCGTCGCCATCGCGGAATCGACTCCGGGGCCCGTCGCCATCAACGCGGCGACCTATGTCGGCTACAAATTGGCAGGAGTTTGGGGCTCGCTTTCGGCGACCATCGCCGTCGCGCTCCCCTCCTTTTCGATCATCTTTCTGATCTCCCTCTTTTTCGACGCCTTCCTCTCTTTAAAGTACGTCGCCTATGCCTTCGACGGCATCCAGGTGTGCGTCATCTTCCTCATTTTGAGCGCGGGCGTGAAGATGCTCTTAAAGCTCGAAAGGACGGTGTGGAACATTGCTGTAACTGCCGTCGTCATCGCCGTCATGATCGCGCTGAGCGTGCTTTCCATCGCATTTTCTTCGGTGTGGTATATCCTCATCACGGCGGGGCTCGCGCTTCTTTTGTATCTTTTCTCCTATTTCCGCGCCCGACGCAAAGAAAACTCGGAAAAAATGCCCGATGAGGAGGGAAAGCAATGATCTACCTCACGCTTTTTCTGACCTTCCTGAAGATCGGTGCGGTGTCCTTCGGGGGCGGATACGGCATGATCTCGCTCATCCGCGAGACGGTGCTTGAAAACGCCTGGCTGACGGAGGAAGAATTCCTCAATTTCATCGCCGTCGCGGAATCGACGCCGGGGCCGCTCGCCGTCAATATGGCGACCTTCATCGGCTCGGCTCAGGCGGGTTTTTTGGGGGCGCTTGTTGCAACGCTGGGCGTCATCCTCCCCTCCTTTGTCATCATCCTCATCATTGCGGCGCTCATCAAAAATCTTCTGAAGTACGCGGGCGTGAAGAGCGTGCTTTCGGGCATCCGCCCCACCATCGTCGGGCTCATATTGGCGACCGCCCTCACGATGTTTGTAACGCAAGTTTTCGGCTTCACGTCGGTAGGAGACGCCTTCTCTTTCGACTGGCGCGCCCTTGCGATCTTTCTCATGATCGCCGCCGTCGCCGTCCTTTGGCGGGTGTTCAAAAAGAGGCAGTTTTCGCCCATCCTCCTCATTCTCCTTTCGGGCGGCCTCGGCATCCTCGTCAATGTGATATGAAACGATCTTGCAACGAAACGGCACGTTTGTGATAGACTTTCCTGCCGTTTTCTGCTATCATTGCGTTGTCGGTCGCAAAAATATAAGCGCGGTCTTACACGCAAGGAACAAACTCTACATGGCAAGCCTTTTTATTGCCGTCATCTATCTCGCATTCATCTCTCTCGGGCTGCCCGATTCCCTCCTCGGTTCCGCCTGGCCCGTCATGCACACGGAGCTGGGCGCTTCCCTCTCTTCCGCGGGCGTCATCAGCCTCATCATCTCTCTTTCCACCATCGTCTCGGCGCTCTTTTCCAATCAGCTCGTGACGAGGATCGGCGCGCCGCTCGTCACCGCGCTGAGCGTCCTTTTGACGGCGCTTGCGATGCTTTCTTTCTCCTTTGCGGGAGCTTTCTGGCAGCTCTGCCTTCTGGCCGTTCCCTACGGGCTCGGCGCGGGCGCCATCGATACGACGCTCAACAATTACACCGCAAAACACCTCAAGGCGCGGCACATGAACTGGCTGCACTGCTGCTGGGGCATCGGCGCTTCCGTCGGCCCCTATGTGATGGGCTTCTGCCTCTCGGGCGAAAGCAGCTGGCGGGGCGGGTATCTCGCGATCTCTATCGTGCAGTTCGTGCTCACGCTCATCATGTTCCTCTCCCTCCCCCTTTGGAAGAAGACCGCCGAGCAAAACGGCACGGAGGAAAAGGAGATCGCCCTGCCTCCGCAAAAGACGCTCTGCCTCAAAGGCGCATTGTGCCTCTTCCTTGCGGGGCTCTTCTACTTCGCCATCGAACAGCTGCCCATCGTCTGGGCGAGCACCTTCTTTACCGAAGTGTATTCGTTGAACAGCGAGACGGCTGCCTTCCTTGCCTCCCTCTTTTACATCGGCATCACGGCAGGGCGGCTTTTGAGCGGCTTTTTCTCGGAAAAGGCGGGCGACAAACGCATGGTGCGCATCGGGCTTTTCGTCGTGCTCGCAGGCGCAGCTTTGATCGCGCTTTCCCTTCCCTTTGCCTCCTTCCTTCCCGCGCTCATCGGCTTTCTCCTCGTCGGCGTCGGCTGCGGGCCCGTCTTCCCCTGCCTCATCCACGCCGTCCCAAACAACTTCGGGGCGCAGTACTCGGGTTCCGTCATCGGCCTTATGATGGCATTTTCTTACACGGGCATGACGTTTACGCCTCTCGTTTTCGGGGAACTTGCGGAGGCCGTGACCATCAAACTGCTCCCCTTCGGCGTTGCGCTGTTGGCGCTCCTCGTACTGCTCTTTACCGAGCTCATGAACCGCGCCGTCAACCGCCGCCAAACCGCCGGATAAATTTTAGGCGTTTGTTGTCGGCAAAACACGATCTTCAACACCATTTTTTCCTCCAAAATGCACGATTGTATTGACAAAATCGTACATTTCTGCTATAATAATAGTACGAAAAGAAGGAGGCAAGTCTTATGTCGATCACCGCTACCGAACTGAAATCCAATTTAAGCAAGTATCTGATCCTTTCCGCCACGGAAGACGTCTATATCACCCGAAACGGCAAAGTGATCTCAAAGCTCACCAACCCGTTCCGCGAACGTGTCGACATCGCAAAATCTCTGTTTGGCATTCTGCCCGACGACGTCACCGAAGAGGAAGCGCGCGACGAGAGGCTTGGGAAAATATGAGAGCACTTCTGGATACTTGCGTCATTGTAGACGCACTCCAATGCAGAGAACCTTTCTGCAAGGACGCGCAAGATCTGTTTTTAGCCACGGCAAGCAATTTGTTTGTAGGGTGCATCACGGCAAAAGCTTCCACGGATATTTACTATCTCATGCACCGCTATACACACAACGATAAAGCCTCTCGTGAAGTCCTCAACAAGCTTTTTACCCTATTTGAAGTCGCCGATACCGCAGGGATCGACTGCCGAAGAGCCATCCCCTCTCCTGTTTCCGATTTTGAAGATGCGGTCATGATCGAAACGGCGGCACGGACGGAAGTCGATTGCATCGTCACACGCAATATCCAAGATTTTGCAAAATCGACCGTGCCCGTCCTCACGCCAAAAGACTTTTTACGCAAACTTGCAGACGATTGAATTTCCCGGCGTCCCCTTCGTCGGCTCTGTCCGTGTGTAACGGCGTCGTATTCTTCCTTTGCATATGAAAAGTCCATCCCAAAACGGGATGGACTTTTCTTTCGGAAAGAATACATGATCGGAGATCTTCCTTACTTCTTTTTATCCGCTTCGTCGAGGGCGGTCGTCATATGGACGGTGATCGTCCTATAATAGCAGGAGAAGATCTCGTCCACCTTGTCCGCATCGGGTTTTTTGGTGAACAGACTGATGAGCGGCACGAGCGCCAGATTCAAGAGCATCACCAGCGAGCCGAGCGTCAGCGATGAATCGAGGAAGGCGGGCAGCGTGAAGTAGCTGCTGAGCGCTAAGTCGTAGACAAGATACAAGACCATCACGCCGACGCCGAAACAAAAGCTGAACCACACGGAAGCCTTCGTCGTCTTCTTCCAATACAGCCCGTAGAGGAAGGGCGCGAGGAAGGCGCCCGCGAGCGCGCCCCACGAAACGCCCATCATCTGCGCGATGAAGCTGAAATTGCCGTAGTACTGCACGATGGCGATGACGGCGGAAATGACGACGAAAACGACGATGAGGACGCGCATGATGAACACTTCCTGCCCGTCCGTCAAAGGCTTGTTTTTGCTCCTTGCCGCGGGCGAGATGAGGTCGATCGTAAGGCTTGCCGAAGACGCCATCGCAAGCGAGGAGAGCGTCGACATGGAAGCAGACAGCACGAGGATGATGACGAGCCCGATGAGGAAGGGCGAAAGTTCGGAGACCATCGCGGGGATGATCGCGTCATAACTGCCCGAGGCGAACGCTTCGGGATAGAGGCGGGAAAATCCGCCGAGGAAGTAGCACCCGCCCGACACGACGAGCGCAAACAGCGTGGAGATGAGCGTCCCCTTCTTGATCGCCTGCTCGTCCTTGATGGCGTAGAACTTCTGCACCATCTGCGGAAGCCCCCAGGTGCCCAAAGACGTCAGAATGACGACGGAGAGAAGAGAGAGGATATCCGGGCCGAAGAAGGACGTGAAGACGCCGAGCTGTTCGGAACCGTTATCGGCGGGAATTTGCGAAAGATCGGCAAAGATCTGCTCCCAGCCGCCGCCGTTCACGATGACCGCCGCGACGACCGCAACGATGCCCACGAGCATGATGATGCCCTGGATGAAATCGTTGATGGCGGTCGCCGTATAGCCTCCCGCGACGACGTACACCGCCGTGAGTACCGCCATGATGACGATACAGATCCAGAAATCGATGTGGAACGCCATCTCAAAGAGGCGCGAAAGCCCGTTGTAAAGAGACGCCGTATAGGGGATGAGGAAGATGAAGATGATGACGGCCGCCGCGATCTTGAGCGCGGGCGAGAAATAGCGCTTGGCAAAGAAATCGCTCATCGTGGAGCTTTTAAGATGCTGCGTCATGACGCGCGTCCTTCTTCCCAGCACCCCCCACGCAAGAAGGGAGCCTAAAAGCGCGTTGCCGAGCCCGATCCACGTCGACGAGACGCCGAACTTCCAGCCGAACTGCCCCGCATACCCGACGAAGACGACGGCGGAAAAGTAGCTCGTGCCGTAGGCAAACGCCGTGAGCCACGGGCCCACGCTCCTGCCGCCCAGCATGAAGCCCTGCGACGTCCGCGACTTCCTGCGGCAGACGAAGCCCACCGCGATCATCACGCCAAAAAAGAGGACGAGCATGACGAGATATAATACGATCTGCATATTCTCACCTTAACTTGCAAATTTTCCCATTGATATTACCATATTCCGCATAAAATTACAAACGAATTACAGGAAATTCGCAAAAAATTTGTCCGAATTTGCGGAAGTGCCTTGCAAACATTTCCCCTTTATGAAAAAATGTGATATACTGTTTGGAAAAGCACAAAGAAGTATCCTATGCAAAATCACGAGATCATCGATATCCATACCCACACCTTTCCCGATGCGATCGCCAAACAGACGGTCTGCTCGCTCGAAGGGCGCAGCCATACGCATTCCTTTTCGGACGGCACCGTCGAAGGGCTCTCTTCCGCCATCAAAGAGGCGGGCGTCTCGCTCGCCGTCGTGCAGCCCGTCGTCACCAACCCCCTGAAGACGGAAAAGATCAACCGCGCCGCCGCGGAAGTCAACGAACATACCGACGAAACGCACGTCTTTTCCTTCGGCGGCATGCACCCCGATACGCCCAACTATAAAGAAGAGCTCCGCCTCATCCAAGAGCTCGGGCTCAAGGGCTTCAAGCTCCATCCCGCCTATCAGCAGGTCACCTTCGACGACATCCGCTATCAGCGCATCGTCGGCTATGCGGAAGAGCTCGGCCTTATTACCCTCGTGCACGGGGGCGTCGATATCGGCATCCCGGGCGAATGGGCATCCCCCCGTCAGACGCGCATCCTGTACGAAGCCGTCAAACCCAAAAAGCTCATCGTCGCGCACCTCGGCGGCTGGCAGCTTTGGGAGGAAGTTAAAGACTGGCTCGCCGATACCGAGCTCCTCTTCGACACTGCCTTCACCCTCGGCGACATCGCCTACTTCGACGATTTCCCCAAAGAAAGCCGCGTCAAACAGCTTTCCAAGCAAAAATTTGCGGAGCTTGTGCGCCTTCTCGGCGCGGAGCGCGTCCTCTTCGGCACGGATAGCCCGTGGGCGGAGCACAAGGAGCAGGTCGAACGCATCGAGAGCTGCCCCCTTTCGGACGAGGAAAAGGCGCTCATCCTGGGCGGAAACGCCAAAAAACTACTCAACTTGTAACATTTTGCGCCCTTGCGCCCCCATGCGGAGCGCAGGAGCGCGTCGATCTATGAAGGAGAGAAAATCATGAGCAAACAACTGATGCTGGGCAATGCGGCGCTCGCACGCGGCCTCTATGAAGCAGGCTGCTGCGTCGCCTCCTCCTATCCCGGCACCCCGAGCACGGAAGTGACCGAGGAAGCGGCGAAGTACGACGCCATCTACTGCGAATGGGCGCCCAACGAAAAGGTCGCCATGGAAACGGCGTTCGGCGCCTCGATGGCAGGGAAACGCAGCTTCTGCGGCATGAAGCACGTCGGGCTCAACGTCGCCGCCGACCCCCTCTTCACCATCGCCTATACGGGCGTGAATGCGGGCATGGTCATCTGCGTTGCGGACGACGCGGGCATGCATTCCTCGCAGAACGAGCAGGATTCCCGCCACTATGCGGAAGCCGCCAAGCTCCCCATGCTGGAACCTTCCGACAGCAGCGAAGCCCTCGCCTTTGCCAAGGCCGCCTATGAAATTTCCGAGAAGTTCGATACGCCCGTCATCATCAAGATGTGCACGCGCGTCGCGCACTCGCAGAGCGTTGTGGAAACGGGCGAGCGCGAAGAGCGGCCCACAAAGCCTTACGAAAAGAATATTCAGAAGAACGTCATGATGCCCGCCAACGCAAAGAAGCGGCACTACGACGTTGAAAAGCGCATGAAGGCGCTCGAAGAGTATGCGGAGACCACCCCTCTCAACCGCATCGAATGGGGCGGCAAAGAGCTTGGCATCATCACTTCCTCCACTTCCTATCAGTACACGAAGGAAGTCTTCGGCGACAGCGTCAGCGTCTTGAAGCTCGGCATGGTGCATCCCCTGCCCGAAAAGCTCATCAGGAAGTTCGCTTCCAACGTGAAGTCGCTCGCCGTCATCGAAGAGCTCGATCCCGTCATCGAAAATTACTGCAAACAGCTCGGGCTCACGGTCATCGGCAAGGATATCCTCCCCTTAGAGGACGAATATTCGCAGAACCTCATTGCCGCCGCCTTCGGCCGCCCCGTTCCTGAGGGCAAGAAGCTTGCAGACGCCGTGCCTCCCCGCCCGCCCGTCATGTGCGCGGGCTGCCCGCACAGGGGGATGTTCTATCTCCTTTCCAAGCACAAGCTCACCGTGTTCGGCGACATCGGCTGCTACACGCTGGGCGCGACGGCTCCCCTCTACGCCCTCGACATCTCCACCTGCATGGGCGCCTCGCTTTCGGGCATCCACGGCTTTAATAAGGCGCTCGGCAAAGAGAGCGAGAAAAAGACGGTCGCCGTCATCGGCGACAGCACGTTCATGCACTCGGGCATGACGGGACTTGCCAACATCGCCTACAATCAGAGCGTCTCCACCGTCATCATCCTCGATAACTCCATCACGGGCATGACGGGCCATCAGCAGAACCCCACCACGGGCTACAACATCAAGGGCGACCCCGCGGGCAAGATCGATTTAGAAGCGCTCTGCCGCGCGATGGGCTTTACCCGCGTGCGCGTCGTCGACCCTTACGACCTTGCGGCAACCGAAAAGGTGCTCCTCGAAGAGCTTGCAGCAGAAGAGGCGTCCGTCATCATCAGCCGCCGCCCCTGCGCGCTTTTGAAATACGTCAAACACGCCCCGCCCCTTCATGTGGAGGCGGACAAGTGCAGAAGCTGCAAGGCGTGCATGAAGCTCGGCTGCCCCGCCATCAGCATGCGGGACGGGAAGGCCGTCATCGACAGCACCCAGTGCGTCGGCTGCGGCGTGTGCGAGGGACTTTGCAAGTTCTCCGCCATCGTGAAGTAAGGAGGATACCATGCAGACGAAAAATATTATGATCGTGGGCGTGGGCGGACAGGGTTCGCTGCTCGCCAGCAAGCTTTTGGGGCATCTGCTCCTCAAATACGGCTACGACGTCAAAGTTTCCGAAGTACACGGCATGAGCCAGCGCGGCGGCAGCGTCGTCACCTATGTGCGCTACGGCGATAAAGTCTTCTCCCCCGTCATCGACAAGGGCGAGGCGGATGTCATCGTCTCCTTCGAGCTTTTGGAAGCCGCCCGCTGGACGGAATACCTCAAAGAAGGCGGCGTCATCGTCACCAACACGCAGCGGATCGACCCCATGCCCGTCATCACGGGCGCGGCGCAGTACCCCGAAAAATTGACGGAAAAGATCGCCTCTCTGGGCGTGAAGATCGACGCTTTCGACTGTTTATCCCTCGCGCGCGAGGCGGGCAGCGAAAAGGCGGTCAATATCGTGCTTTTGGGCAGGCTTTCCTCTTACTTCGACTACGACCCCGAAGATTGGAAGCAAGCTATCCGCGAATGCGTGCCCCAGAAGTTCGTCGAACTCAATCTCAAAGCGTTCGAACTCGGCAGGGCATCCGAAACCGCCTGAACATAACAAACGATAAGGGAAAAAGGAGAGAATTTCCGATGCACACATACTATCAGCCCCATGAAGAGACCATGTCGCGCGACGAAATGCGTGCGCTCCAGAACGAAAAGTTCTTAAAGCAGGTGAAGCACGTCTACGACAACGTGCCCTACTACCGCAAAAAGATGGAAGAAAAGGGCGTCACGCCCGAGGACATCAAGAGCCTCGACGACATCCGCCTGCTCCCCTTCCTCACAAAGGACGACCTGCGCGAAGCGTACCCCTATGGTCTTCTTGCGACCCCCTTGGAGCGCTGCGTCCGCATCCAGTCGACTTCGGGCACGACGGGCAAGCGCGTCGTCGCCTTCTACACGCAGGAAGACCTCGACATCTGGGAAGAGTGCTGTGCGCGCGCCATCGTCGCCGCGGGCGGCACCAACAAGGACGTCGTGCAGGTGAGCTACGGCTACGGGCTGTTCACGGGCGGCCCCGGGCTCAACGGCGGCTCGCACAAGGTGGGCTGTCTCACCATCCCCACCTCTTCGGGCAATACCGACAGACAAGTGCAGTTCATGGTCGATCTGCAGGCGACCTTCCTCTGCTGCACCCCTTCCTATGCCCTCTATCTTGCAGAAGCCATCGAAGAGAAGGGCCTGCGCAATGAGATCAAGCTGCGCGCGGGCATCTTCGGCGCGGAGGCATGGACGCAAGAGATGCGGCAGGAGCTCGAAAAAAAGCTCGGCATCAAGGCTTATGACATCTACGGCCTTACCGAGATCTCCGGCCCCGGCGTCTCCTTCGAATGCGAAGAGCAGACGGGCATGCATATCTGCGAAGATCACTTCTATCCCGAGATCATCGACCCCGAAACGGGCGAAGTGCTCCCTGAAGGGAGCAAGGGCGAACTCGTCTTCACCTCGCTCGACAAGGAAGCCTTCCCCCTCCTTCGCTACCGCACCAAAGATATCTGCGTGCTCTCGAGAAAGCCCTGCTCGTGCGGCAGAACGCTCGTCAAGATGAGTAAGCCCCTGGGCCGCAGCGACGATATGCTCATCATCCGCGGCGTCAACGTCTTCCCTTCGCAGATCGAGACGGTGCTCCTCAATCACGGCTACGAAGCCAACTATCAGATCTTCGTCGACCGCGTCAACAATACCGATACGCTCGATGTCAACGTCGAGAGAAAGCCCGATATGGGCAGCGATCTCGATACCGTCAAGGCGGCGGAGAGAAAGCTCGTCTCAGCTCTCCGCTCCATGCTCGGCATCACGGCGAACGTCCGTCTCGTCGAACCCAAGTCCATCGCGCGGAGCGAAGGCAAGGCAGTGCGCGTTATCGATAAGCGCAAGCTCTACTGAGGTCAGAAAGGTTATGCCCATCACGCAACTGTTAGAGAGAAACGCCTCCGTCTACCCCAACGACGTGGCGCTCGTGGAGCTCAACCCCGAGATCCAGGAAAAGAGCCGCCGCACCTGGCGGGAGTATGCCCTCGTCGAGGGCAACCCCCTCTGCCACTACCGCCGCGAGATCTCTTGGCGCGTCTTTGACGAAAAGGCGAACCGCGTCGCCAACATGCTGCTTGCACGCGGCATCAAGAAGGGAGACAAGGTCGGCATCCTCCTCATGAACTGCCTCGAATGGCTCCCCATCTACTTCGGCATCTTAAAGACGGGCGCGCTCGCGGTGCCGCTCAACTACCGCTATACGGCGGAGGAGATCAAGTACTGCGTCGATCTTGCCGAGGTCAACATCCTGCTCTTCGGCCCCGAATTCATCGGGCGCGTCGAGGAGATCGCCGACGAGATCGGCAAAAACCGCATCCTCCTCTTTGTGGGCGGCGTCATGGTGCCGACTTTTGCAGAGAGCTACGACCAGCAGGTCAACAACTATTCCTCCGTCGCCCCCGACGTGGAGCTTTCCGACGAGGACGACGCCGCCATCTACTTTTCGAGCGGCACGACGGGCTTCCCGAAAGCCATCCTGCACGCGCACCGTTCGCTCATGCACGCGGCGCAGGTCGAATACATCCACCACCGCCAGACGCGCGACGACGTGTTCCTGCTCATCCCGCCCCTCTACCACACGGGCGCGAAGATGCACTGGATGGGAAGTCTGATGTCCGCAAGCAAGGCGGTGCTGCTTCGCGGCATCTCCCCCGAAGCGATCATGGAGACCATCTCCAACGAGCGATGCACCATCGTCTGGCTGCTCGTGCCGTGGGCGCAGGATATCCTCGAAAAACTCGACTCGGGCGAACTCAAACTCAACAACTTCAATATCCGCCAATTCCGCCTCATGCACATCGGCGCGCAGCCCGTACCGCAGAGCCTCATCAAGCGCTGGCAGGCATACTTCCCGGGGCAGGCGTACGACACCAACTACGGCCTTTCGGAGTCCATCGGCCCCGGTGCCGTGCATCTCGGCATCGGGAACCTCAAAAAGGTGGGCGCCATCGGCATCCCCGGTTACGGCTGGCAGGCGCGCATCGTCAAAGAGGACGGCGTCACCGAAGTGGAACAGGGGGAAGTGGGCGAACTTTCCTTGAAGGGCCCCGGCATCATGCGCTGCTACTACCGCAACGAGGAAGCGACGAAGGAAGTCATGCGCGGCGAATGGCTGCTGACGGGCGACATGGCGCGGCAGGACGAGGACGGTTTTTACTACCTTGTCGATAGAAAGAAGGACGTCATCGTCTCGGGCGGCGAAAATCTGTACCCCGTCGAGATCGAAAACTTCCTGAGCAAGTGCCCTCTCATCAAGGACGTCGCCGTCATCGGGCTTCCCGACGCGCGCCTCGGCGAGATCGCCTGCGCCATCGTGGAAACGCCCGCGGGCGTCACCTGCACGGAGGAGGACATCAACGACTTTTCCAAGGAGCTCCCCCGCTACAAGCGCCCCCGCCGCATCATCTTCGCGAAAGTGCCGCGCAACGCCACGGGCAAGATCGAAAAGCCCCTCCTTCGCAAAATGTATCATGCCGATAACATCGTCGACGAGCAGAACCGCTCATGATACGCCAAAAACGCTGAACGGACAATTTTATAAGGAAAGCGGCGGCGCACTTCAAGTGCGCCGCCGCTTTTTCTTTGCAGCCGCGGGCGGGGCATTGTGCCCCGCACGCGGCTTGAAAGAATTACCCGTAATACTGTTCGCCGAGGCGGGTCGCCGAGGCTTCGAACCAGATGCCGTCGTACGGCACATACGCGCCGTGGCGGTACTTGGGGATCTCGCACGCCTGCATCCACACGCCAAGCGCCGCCGCATAGGCTGCAAGAAACAGCCCGACCCCGAAGAGCGCCCATACCCCGCCCGAAAGCCCGAGAACAGCTGCCGCGATCAGACCCGCCGCGCCCAAAAGCGCCAAGATGAGGCAGATCGCGCCCGAAAACGCCCGCTTGCCCGCAAGCGTTTTGCAATTTCTCATCCAATAGCGGAGGGCGGACGGGATGCACACCAAAAACGGCATCAGCGGCCCGAGCACAAGGTTTTGGATGCCGTGCCCCGCCTCGTGCAGGCGCGTTCTCTCGCTCGCGTCCCTCGCGACGAAGAAGAACGCCCCGTATTCCATCCCGCCCCAACCGCGGCCGACCTCAAAGTACACGTTCGGCCCCAGCTTTTTGGGCGCATGCCCCGAAAGCAGCATCCCGAGCGCGATCACCGCGCCAAGCAGCGTCATCGCGCCGCCCCAGGTGAGCGACACGAGCCAATAGCCCGCCGTCCTGAACATGCGTCCGATGCGCGCAAAACGCGTCCCCCTTTGCCTTCCCAGATCACTCATGCCTTGCCCCCGCTCTTTCTCACACGTCATTTCCGCCCGACTTTTTGATCTGCTTGTAGACCTGATCCAACCCCGTCGCCGAAAGGCCCGAAGCAAGCCCCAATAAGACTGCCGAGAGCACATTGTCCGCAGGCATCGCCTCGGGTACGAGAAAATACGCCGCCACGCCGAGCGCGATCCCCAAGACGCCAGCCCACACGGGGATGAGGCTCGTCCAGACGGCGGGCTTTTCCGCCATCAGCTGCTTATAGACCGCCATCACGCCATAGACGATCGCCGCGATCACAGGCACCGTCACCACTTCCAAAGCATTCTCCATTGTTTCCTCCCTTATTTTGCCGCCGCGCGCTTCCAAATGCGGCGCTCAGGCGACGTGCTCCACGCCGCTCTCTTCCAAAAATGCCCGCATCTCGTGCTTGACGCGCTGTTCATAGGCAAGCGCCTTGTCCGTTTCCCCGTTCGCGTGCCCGTTTTTGAGCGCGGTCGCCGTCGCCTCACCGAGGCTCATCGCAGCCAACGTGCCTCTGATCTGCAACAGTTCGAGCCTCCGCCTGTCCGCATCCCGCCGCTTCTCTTCCTCGATGCGCCGTCTTTCCCTGCGCTCGAGCCGCTTCATGCACACGGAGACGACCGCCGAGACAAGGACGGACGGGATGCCCGCCGCCAACAATAGTTCCCACATACTTCCCCCCATCGGGCTCTCCGCCCGCTTTTCCTCTATTGTAGCATACAAGCGGGCAAAACGCACCCTCAACTGCCAGAATTTTTCCTGATTTTTCCCGAATGCTTGAAATCATCCCCGAAACGTGCTATCATGGAAAAGAGCGCTGCCGCACGATCGGCAAAACGCGCTTGCAAATCGTTCGAAAAGGAGGAGAGGATGAAGCGGCTTATCGCCTTTTTCAAAGAACCGCCCGTGTGGTTCGCCCTTTTATGGGCGCTTCTGACGGGCGGCATGATCGCGCTCTCGGCGTATCTTTCCTCCTCGGGGGCAAAAGAGGAGCCCTTCGCCGCCGTCCTCTATGGCTTTACGGCGCTCTCGCTTTCCTATGCCATCTACGCCATAGTGCGCTGGGTGCCGAAGGTGAAGCTCGCCGCCAAGACGCGCCTTTCCCGCAACAAATATGCGGGCACTTTCCTTGCGAGCTACACGGTACGCACCGTCGTCTATTCCTCGCTTTCGACGCTCCTCGACTTTGCCTACGTCGTCGTCAACGGCGTCACGGCGATCCGCTATCGTTCCGTTTGGTACTACGCCCTCGCCGCGTACTACTTCGCGCTCATGGTCATCCGCCTCTTCGTCATCCTCTGCGCGGGGCAGGGGCTGAAAAAATACGGCAGCGAAAGCCGCGCCTTCGACGAACGCAAACTCAACATCTATCTCGTGAGCGGCATTGCACTGCTGCTCCTTGAAGCTTCGCTCTCGGGCGTCATCACGCTCATGATCGCACTGCCCAAAGAGACGCAGACGGGCTTTGTCCTCGCGATCGCGAATGCCGCCTATACCTTTACGCGGGTCATCCTCGCCATCGTCAATAAAGTAAAGTCGGGGAAGCGGCAGGAGCCCGTCACGCAGGCGCTCCGCAACCTCAATTTGACGGATGCGCTCGTCTCCCTCTTCTCGCTGCAGATCACGCTCTCTGCGGCGGTCGGCGGCGATCTTCCTCTTCAGATGAACGGGCTCGTCGGGTTTGCGGTGTGCTTCTTCACCGCCTGCCTCGGCATCTACATGATCTTCGACGGCGTGCGCCGAAAAAAGAAACTTAGGCGCCTTGACGCCTCTTCCGCTCGATCAGCCGAGCCATCAGCCCCCGAAGACGCCCTCTCTCATCCCGAGAAAAGCAAAAAGTAAAAGGACTTCCGCGGAAGTCCTTTTTTGTTTCGATATTGTTCTAAATAAAAGCCCCGATCATCGCGCTGTTATTTCGAATTTCGTCTAAAAGGTATCGGCAACATGCATGAACGCGTCTTTGAGCGGCGACTTGGGGATGAGCTCTTCGATCTCCTCCACCGTGCGGGGCGCAGAGCGCGGAAGCCCGTCGAGCTCCTCTTCGGGCGCATACCAGGAGATACGACCCGATGCCGTCACGGAGAACACGCCGCCCGTCTTCCCCCTTCCCGCGTCGCTTGCAAGGAAGGCGAGGAAGGGCGCAAGATTTCTGGCGTCGCCGTGGTCGGCTTCCACCTCTTTGCGCTTTTCTTCGGGCATATGGAACCCCTCCCCCATCGCTTTTTCCAGCGTGAGGAGCGTCTTCGTAAAGCCCGAGACGTGCCCCGGGGACGCCGCCTGCGGGCAGATGGCGTTGACGTTGATGTTATAGTGGATAAGCTCCATGGCACAGGAGCGGGTCAGCCCCACGAGCCCCGCGTTGGACGCGCTGTAAGCGGCGGCATTCGCCATGCCTACCCACGCATCGGAAGCGACGTTGATGAAGCTCCCGCCGCCCTGCTCGATCATATACGGCGCGGCAAGGCGCATCGTATTGAAGGCGCCCTTCAATTTGACGACGGTCTGCCTGTCCCAATCGCTCTCGGAAAGCAGCATGAGCCCACCCGCCTGCGTGATCGCGGCGTTGTTGACGACGATATCGATGCGCCCGTACTTTTCTACGATATGATCGATCATCTCTTTCACGGCGGCGTAGTCGGAGACATCGCAAAAATACGCCTCGGCTTTACCGCCTTTCTTTCGGATGGCTTCCGCCGCCGTTTCGGCGTCGCCGCTCATTGCAAGGAATTGCTCCCTCGCCTCGCCCGTGAGATATTCGGGTACCGCAGTATTCTGCTTCTTCTTGCGGTTGTTGGTGATGACAACGGCGCCCTCTTCGGCAAAGAACTCAGCAATGCCGCGGCCGACGCCCTGCCCGGACCCCGTGACGAGCGCCACCTTTCCCTGTAAACTGTTCATATTTTCCTCCTCAAGGTAATTTTGCATATTCCTCATCGGAAACGTGCTCAAAGGTCAGCGTGGAATCTTCGGGGCAGTTGGCAACAAACCCCAGCTGCGCCATATAGCTGTCCTTTGCGGCACCGTGCCAATGTTTGACGCCCGGCTCCACGACGACATAGTCGCCTGCGTGCAGTTCGCGCGGCGCTTTCCCTTCCTCCTGATACCATCCCCTCCCGTAGGTGACAAGGAGCACCTGCAGCCCGGGGTGCGCGTGCCAGCTGTTGCGGGAACCCGGCGTATAGGTCACATTGCCCAACGGGCAGTTGAGCTTGCTCTCGTGCGGGATGAACATAAAGTGATACACGTCCCCGCCCGTAAAGGACTTCTGCCCTTTTTCGGGCGTCTTCTCCCCCACGGGGAACAAAAACCGAATGCCGTCCAATTCTCTCAATTCCGTCATAATTCCTCCGCCGTACAGTACGGTACTGTTTTTCTCTATCATAGCGCAGATCAAAAGAACAATCTTGCAGAATATTTCCCCTCTTGGTAAATTATTTACTTTTTTGTGAGGCGGCAACACCAACGAAAATCTTCTCATTTTGTGCCCGAACGAGCCCTCATCCCCTTGACTTTTTTTCGCGTTCGCGCTATAAAAATAGGGATAAGACCGATACTCCCGAAAAAGGAAGAAAGAGCATATATGCACCTGAATGAAGCACAAAAGGACAAGGACTATATCGTCAAAAGCATCGGCCTGCCCTTTGAAACGGAGCGCCGTCTGCAGGCACTCGGCATGACGGACGACACCCCCATCCGCGTTGTCAACCGCAAAGGGAAGGGCATCCTCGTCGTCAAACTCCGCGGAACGCGCTTTGCGTTCGGCTACAACATCACGAAGAACATCGAAGTCGAGGAGGCGCCCGATGAACAGCAGCAATGAAATGACCATCGGCTTCATCGGCAACCCCAACTGCGGCAAGACGACGCTCTTCAACGCCTATACGGGCGCCAACCTCAAAGTCGCCAACTGGCCGGGGGTCACCGTCGAGAAGGTCTCGGGCGCCATCAAAGAACACAACGAGACCATCCATCTCGTCGATCTTCCCGGCACTTACAGCCTCACTTCCTACACGATGGAAGAGACCGTCTCCCGCCAGTTCATTTTGAGCGACGAGGTGGACGTCATCATCAACGTCGTCGATGCCTCCGCCCTCGAGCGCAGCCTCTATCTCACGCTGCAGCTTTTGGAGCTCGGCAAACCCGTCGTCATGGCTCTCAACATGATGGATATCGTTCAGAAGCGCGGCATGGAGATCGACATGCACCGCCTCCCGGAAATGCTCGGCATCCCCGTCATCCCCGTGACGGCAAGAAAGCGGCAGGGGCTCGACTCCCTCCTCCACGCCGCCATCCACCACAAAGACAGCGCGGGGCCCGACAATCTCGTCCACGACCACAGGACCCCCTCCCATCACATCCACGACCATCACGCGGAATACACGATGGTCTATTCGGATGCCATCGAGGACAAGATCGACGCCATTATCTGTGAGCTCAACAAAAAGTACCCCGATACCCCTAACAAACGCTGGCACGCCATCAAGCTTTTGGAAGGCGACAAGGAGATCTCGGAAAAATACCCCGTCGAACTTCCTTCCGTCCTCGACAGAAGCTACGAAGCGGACATCATCAATCAGAAATACGACTTCATCGACGAGATCATCCATGAAGTCATGATCCACAAGCAGCGGCAGGACGTCTTCACCGATAAGCTCGACCGCGCCTTCACGCACAAGGTGTGGGGCATCCCCATCTTCCTCGGCATCATGGCGCTCGTCTTCTTCCTCACCTTCTATGTGGGTGATGCGATCAAAGCGCTCTTTGAGCTGGGGCTCGGCTGGCTTTCGGATACGGCGCAGTCGGGGCTCACCTCCATCGGCGCGCACCCCATCCTCGTCTCCCTCCTCGTCGACGGCATCATCGGCGGCGTCGGGACCATCCTCACCTTCCTGCCCAACATCTTCATCCTCTTCCTCGCGCTCGCCTTCCTCGAAGACAGCGGCTACATGGCGCGCGTTGCCTACGTCATGGAGGGCGTCATGAGCAAGCTCGGGCTCTCGGGCAAGGCGTTCATCCCCATGCTCTTGGGCTTCGGCTGCACGGTGCCCGCCATCATGGCGTCCCGCGCGCTCGAAAGTAAGCGCGACCGCTTCAAGGTGATGCTCGTCACCCCCTTCATGAGCTGCAACGCCCGCCTCACCATCTACATCCTCTTTTCGGAGATGTTCTTCGGGGCATATGCGATGCTCGCCGCCTTCTCGATGTATCTCATCGGCATCGTGGTCGCCATCGGCGTCTCGGCGGTCATCCACCTCATCGACAAAAAGAAGACGGTCAACTATCTCATCATCGAACTGCCCGAATATAAGCTCCCCGACGCGCGCACCGTCGCCATCTATGTGTGGGAGAAGGTCAAGGACTATCTCGTGAAAGCGGGTACGACCATCTTCATTGCGACCATCCTCATCTGGGCACTCCTCAACTTCGGCCCCACGGGCTTTGTGGAGGATATGAGCGGGAGCTTTGCCGCCTATGTGGGCAAATTCCTCGTGCCCGTCTTTATCCCGGTCGGGCTCGGGTTCTGGCAGATCGTCGTCGCCCTCATTGCGGGCATCTCCGCAAAGGAGCTCGTCGTCTCGAGCTGCGCCATCCTCTTCGGCATCGTCAATGCGAGCTCGCCCGAGGGCATGGAAGCCTTTTCCGCGGCGCTCGGCGCTATCGGCTTCACCTCCCTCAACGCCTTCTGCCTGATGGTGTTCTGCGTCCTCTACATCCCCTGCGCGGCGACCATCGCGACCATCCACAAGGAATCGAGAAGCTGGGGCTGGACGTGCTTTTCCCTCTTCTTCACCCTTCTCGTCGCGTGGGTCGTGACCTTTGTCGTCTATCAGGTCGGGCTACTCATCGTGTAAGGAGCACACCATGCGGCAGCTTTTTTCAAGCGCACAACTTCAAGCCGCCGAGCTGACGGGCGCTGGGCTCATCGTCACCCTCGTGCTTGCGGCGATCATCCTCGCAGCGGCCGTCTTCGCCGTCATTTCCATCGTGAAACGGCGCCATAAGAAAGGCGGATGCCACGGCTGCGGCGGAAGCTGCCCCTCCTGCGGCATGAGCTGCCCCGTCAAGCTAAAACCCCGCAGCGAAGACACAGACGGGAGAACAGACAAAGACAAATGATCCCCGCTTTTATCCCGAATAAAAACAGAAACCCCGCGTTCGGCGGGGTTTTTCATTACCCAAAAAGCGGGCGAAAGAAGAGATTTGTTTCCGTTATCGGCAAAAATACCGTCACATTTCCAATCAGCCCTCTTGCAATTTTGCCGATAGCGTGATATACTGATAGACGAGGTACTCGTATGAAATATGTATCGGTGGCAGAAACAGCGAAAAAATGGAAGATCTCGGAGCGCAGCGTCCGCAACTACTGCGCCTCAGGCAGGATCGACGGCGCGTTTTTAACGGGAAAGACTTGGAATATCCCCGAAGACGCGCAAAAGCCCGAAAGAGCGAATCACAAGCCCTCGTTGCCGCCAACTCTTTTGGAAAGGCTTTCGGCAGAAAGACGCGCAAAAATTTCGGGCGGCATCTATCATAAAGTCCAGATCGAATTCACATACAATTCCAATCATATCGAAGGAAGCCGTCTGACGCACGACCAGACCCGCTATATCTTTGAAACGAATACGATCGGGATCGGCGGCGGCTCGGTGAAAGTTGACGACATTGTAGAGACTGCCAATCATTTCAGGTGCATCGATCTCATCATCGAAAACGCAAAAAGACCCATTTCGGAAGCATTGATCAAGGAACTCCACCGCACCTTGAAGAACGGGACAACGGATGCAAGGCAGGATTGGTTCGCCGTTGGCGATTACAAACGGCTGCCGAATACCGTCGGAAATATGGATACGACGCTTCCCGAAGACGTGCCGCAAAAAATACAGGAGCTGCTCTTTGAATACAACGCAAAGAAAGAAAAGACGTTTGACGACCTTTTGGACTTTCACTACAAATTCGAATGTATCCACCCCTTTCAGGACGGCAACGGGCGTGTCGGAAGACTTCTCCTATTCAAAGACTGCTTGAAACATGACATCGTGCCGTTCATCATCGATGAAGAACTGAAACTGTTCTACTATCGCGGCTTGAAAGAATGGAACCATGAGCGCGGTTACCTGCGCGACACCTGCCTGACCGCACAGGATAAATTCAAGCGCTATCTTGATTATTTTAAGGTGCCGTATTGAAAATACACATCCATACAACACACGCTCACGCCAAAAGCAAAGGAGAGAGATGATCTTCGCCGCATAAAGTTTGCGTCATCCCCTCTTTTTCAGGCGGCTCGATGGCTTCGCAGCCGCAAGCGGCTGCTACTTCGGGCTTTGCCCTCGTGCGTCACGGCTGCGGGATGCCTCCGCAAGCAGGCATCCCGCAGCCGTGGCGGGCGCTCGCGCCTCCACCCTCGAATCCCTCTCTTTATTCGTTCAGCGGGAACGGGGAGCAGGCTGTTGCCTGCTCCCCGTTCCCGTTGGCGGAAGGAGAGGGATTCGAACCCCCGGAGGCTTTCACCTCAACGGTTTTCAAGACCGCCGCGATCGACCGCTCCGCCATCCTTCCGTATCGGCCGCCTCAAATGGCAGCCGTTTTTTGTTGTATGATGACGATTTCTCGCCTATTCTTCGGCAGCGCCCGCTTACAAATTACGTTCTCAAGCGGCGCCCCACATTCAGAGCACGCTCCTAAACGGCGTCCCTCATGCAAAACTCCGTTCTCAAGCGGCGCCCCGCCGTGGGCACGCCCCGCCCCTCAACGATGTGCGCCGAGGAAGAAGAGCGCCAAAGTGCCTGCGCCCGAGTGCGTGCCGATGACGTTCCCGACGTAGTTATACTTGATCTCATGCCCCGGGAAGTTGGCTTTTAAGAGGGAGATGAGATAGTTCACGTCCTCGATGCAGTCGCCGTGGCTGATGAAGATGGGATCGTGCTCGCCCATCGTCTGCAGCTCCTTCATGTGGTCGACGAGCGCCGAGATGGACTTCTTTCTGCCCATCGCCTTGCCGATGGCGATGAGGTGCCCCTCGTGGTCGACATGCAGCACGGGTTTGATGTTGAGCATGGTGCCGACGACCGCCGTCGCCGCCGAGACCCTTCCGCCGCGCTTCAAGTGGAACAAATTGTCCACCGTAAAGAAGTGGCAGATGTGCTGCTTCAGATTTTCCGCGTAGTCGCGTGCCTCTTTCAAAGCGACGCCCTCGTCCGCCTTTTTGACGACATAATCGACGAACAAGCCCTCGCCCATGGAAGCGCACAGCGAGTCGACGACCTCGATATGGCGGTAGGGATAGTCCTCCATGAGATCGCGCGCGGCGATCTTGAAGCTGTTGGCAGTCCCCGAAAGCCCCGAAGAGAAGGCGAGGACGAGCACGTCCTTCCCCTCTTTTAAAAGGGGCTCGATGGTGAGGCGCGCCTGTTCGGGCGTCACCTGGAAGGTCGTGGGCATCGCGCCCGCACGCAACTTGTCGTAAAAGACTTTGACGTCCATCTTGTTGCCGCTCTCGCCGCCGTAGATCACGCCGTCGAGATTGAACCCGAGGTCGACGCAGGCAATGTCATGTTCTTCAAAATATTCCGCGGGAAGATCGGATGCGGAATCGGTCACGATCGCAAAATTTCTCATAATTGATCTCCGTTGTATGGCTTTTCGGATGCGGCTTTCAGGGCTGCCCCAAAGGGGCGCTCCTCTTTGCCTCACGCTATATTATACCAAAACCGCCGATTTCTGTCAACCGCGTGAGCGACCTCTCACTTGACGATGGTGAAATTTTTTACACGGTTTGCACGAAAGGTGATGCTCACTTCGGAGGAAGAGCGCCCTCTTCTGATCTCCATCGCGACATCCCCCTCCGTTTCGAAATATTCGCCCGCAACGCGGGAAAATTCGGCGATGCACGCCTCCCTCGTCACCTCGTTCATCTCTTCCTTGTCTGCATGCAGGATGCCCATCAGCCTTTCCTTGGTCACTTCGCTCCGCATAGATCCCCTCCTCAACGATTTTTCAGTCCGCGCATGAGCGCGCCCCAAAGTCCCGTGTACTTCCGTTCCCCTTCCTCCTGCGGTTTGCCTGTATAAAAGTTCGCGAGCAGCTTGAACGCCCGCACGCGGTCGGCAACGTTCTCCAAAAAGATCTTGTCCTCCTCGGGCACGATGGCGGTGAGCGGGATCCTGAGCGCCTTTGCGATCTCCTCGGGCGTCAAGATCTCCCCCCGCCGCACGAGATCGCCGCGCACCATGTTGACGACGAGCCCGATGCGGCTCAGCCGGTACCCTTTGAGCATGTTCCCCACGCGGTCGGCATCCCGCATTGCCGAGATGTGCGGCGTCGTGACGAGCAGCGCTTCCTCCGCACAGGCGACGGCGCGGTGAAAGCCTTCGTCGATGCCTGCGGGCGAATCGATGAGGATATAATCGAACTGCGGCGCGAGCGTATCCAGGATGAGCCGCACCGCCTGCGGAGAGACGTACCGTTCGGAGATGCGGTTGCTCGCCAGGGAATAGAGCGTCGGATAGCGGGGATGGCGCACGAGCGCCTGTTTGGGGCGGCACCTGCCTTCGATGGCGTCGATGACGTCGAAGCTTGCAAGGTTCTCGACGCCGAGCACCACGTCCACGTTGTTGAGCCCGAAGTCGAGATCGCAGACGACGACGCGGCATCCGTTCTTTGCGAGCTGTACCCCGAGGTTGGCGGTGACGGTCGTCTTGCCGACTCCCCCCTTCCCCGATGTGACCACGATCTTTCTTGCCATTGCTAACCCCCCGCGCGCACCGTTTTGCATAAGGATACAATAAATGAGAGGATATATTTCGGCACCTTTTGTCGAATCAACAAAAAAGAGCTCCCCTTTTTCGGGGGAACTCTCTCGTTTGCGGGATATGCGCCGCGGCGCATGTCTGAATGAAGTTTTGCGGCACTTTTTACGCTCAGCCGCCGTTCCAAACGCGGTTCTTTTTGAACCATTCGGTGTCTTTTAAGACCGTCGAATTGTTGCTGCACCAAAGTTTCAGACTCTTTTCTGCCTCTCCCTCATCGGCGCCAAGGTAGAACACGATATCCCCGTTCATATCCTTATAACCGTCCGTTTCTTCGTCCCACATGATCGTAACGTAAATGAAATCGGTATAGGGAGCAATACGATCGACAAAAGCCTGCGTAGGAAAAACATTCTCCTCTGCCGCATCATACTCATTGTAACCCGCGCAACAGCAAACGACGACATACTCGGGGGTGATCACACTTAAAAGCTCGTTCGTAGAGGAAGTCTTACTTCCATGATGACCTGCCTTATAGAGTCGCACATGAGGAAGTTGATTATTTTCTACCAATCTCTCCTCGCCGTCCTTCTCTAAATCACCTGTAAATAAATAGTGATCGAACTCACCATCTGTCTCCCGAGAAAGCAACATGCAAACAGAGTAATTATTCTCATCCCCGGAATCATGGTCGTAGTAATAGTTATAGAGGATCGTCATAGAGACAGTTTTCTCGTCATTCAGATAATATGTCTTCGACGCTCCGTTTGTCTCATTGCAGCACTCGGAACCCGAGAAAACTTCTGTTCCCTGACTTTCAGCATATTCGACCGCCGACACATAACGAGCATACAGTGTCGGATTGCCGGATGCCGTCTCTAATTCTTTATTGGTGCGGTCAAATTGGATGAGCGTACCGATCTTATAGCTATAAAGAATACCATTATACTCACCGCCCGAACTTGTGCCGACAAGCCCGGCTATATGGTCGGTATCGGCATGCGTTGCGATCACATATTCAAGTATGCCGTCCGTGCAATAATGGGAAAGATACTCCTCGATCTCTGTTACATTCCCCTGCGTAGGTCCGGCGTCGATCAGCACCTCTGTATCCCCGACCTTGATGAGGGTACAGTCACCGCTTGCTTTGACAGCGGGAGCAATGAAATGAATGGAGAGCTCCGCCGAAAGTATATCGGCAAAGTCGCCCTCCCCGATATCGGAAGGACGTTCCGTTTTCTTTTCGGCAAACAGCGCCTTGAAGTCGTCCCAGCTCTTACCTTTGACGACAAACCAGTAAACGCTGAACACCGCCGCCGCGACGAGCACGATGACGAGGAGGACGGCGACCGCCCGCAAAATACGTTGTTGAGAGGCTTTCGATCTTCTTGCCATGATTTATCTTATGTGACCTATCCTATCTCAGTACTGAAAGCGCACAAAGCTCCAGCTCATGGGCGCAAGCGTCAGGGAAACGAGCGAGCCGTCCTTGACGTTCGGCACGTCGAGCTCCTCGGGCTTCACCGTATCGGGGTGTTCAAAGCCGTTGGTGGCGTCGAGGTCGGGATTTACCATACGCACATATTCCTTGGCTTTGAGGTCGCCGAAGGAGCGCAGTTCGAGCTCGACTTCGCGCGTCTCCTGGCTGTAATTGCAGAGGGAAACGCACACTTCGCGCTTTGCCGTATCGTGCGTGACGGCTTCGTTGATGGTCCGCGCCGTGCCGTACATGTTCTCGAAGGTATCGCTGTCGGAGAAGGTACGCACCGTCGCGCCCGAAGCGTTGCCCGCGAGATAGCGGAAGGGATAGAAGGACGCCTGTTTGAAGGTGCCGCCGCCCTTCTTCGTCATGATGGGCGCGATGACGTTGACGAGCTGCGCAAGGCAGCCGATCTTCACGACGTCGCAGTTGTTGAGGAGCGTATTCATGAGGCCCGCAAAAACGAGCGCGTCGCGGAAGGTATAGACGTCTTCGAGAAGATGCGGCGCCTTCTTCCAGAGCGGCTCGGTGCGGGGCGCGTCCACCGTCCAGATGTTCCACTCGTCGAAACTGATCTTCAGATGCCGCTTGGAACGCACTTTGGCGCGCACATATTCGATGGTCGCTTTCAGCGTGCCGATATACTCGTTCATATCGTCGGCAGAACCCAAGAAGTCCTCCAACGGGCGCTTCCTCGTCTCGTCATACTGATAGTAGCGGTGCATGGAGAGATAGTCGACCGCCTCATAGGTGTGTTCGAGGACAACTCGATCCCATTCGGGGAAGGTCTTCATCTCGTGATTGGAAGAGCCCGAGACGATGAGCTTCAAATCGTGCGGCGCGTTCTTTTCGTATTCGCCGTTCGTCCAGCGCATGACTTTGGCGGCTTCGAGCGCCTTTTTGCCGTACTCGTCGGCGCTCAAGTGCCCCGTCTGCCAGGGGCCGTCCATCTCGTTGCCGATGCACCAGTATTTGACGTTGTAAGGCTCTTCCGCCCCGTTTTCACGACGCAGATCGGAGATGGTCGTGCCGCCCGCATGATTGCAGTATTCGACGAGGTGCGCCGCATCGAGGATGGTGCCCGTGCCCATATTGACCGCCATCATGGGCGTGATGCCCGCCTTTTTGCACCACTTCATGAACTCATCGGTGCCGAATTCGTTGGTCTCCGTCGTGAGCCACGCAAGATCGAGGCGGGTGGGCCGCTTCTCGCGGGGGCCGATGCCATCCCGCCAGTCGTACCCCGAAAGGAAGTTGCCGCCCGGATAGCGCACGATGGGCACATTCAGCTCGCGGATGAGCCCGATGACGTCCTCGCGGAAGCCGTTTTCGTCCGCCGTGGGATGCCCGGGCTCATAGATGCCCTCGTACACCGCGCGCCCCAGATGCTCGATGAACGAGCCGAAGAGGTTGCGGTCGATCTCGCCCACCCGAAGGTTGGCATCTGCAAAAATTTTCGTTTTCATCATTTCCTCCCTAAAAGAAAACTATATGGTTCAAATTAAAATACGCCTAAGCACATCCTGACGCCAAAGTTGCAAGCAAGACGCGGAGTGCGCTACGCCTCAGCCCGTCGTAACGCCGCAGTTTCGGGTCACGCTATCACCCATACAAAGCGAGATTTGGGGTTGGAGATGCAAGCAAGACAAGGAGCGCGCGCAAACGACGAAGGGAGCTTACTAAGACGTAAGTGACCGAGGAGTGCGTAAGCGCGACACCGTATTGCGCCGCATATCCGAAGCCAAATCAGACCAATCCGAACATGGCGGCGATATTTACAGTCGCCTCATTGATATTATGCAGGAACTTATTCACCGCATTCTGAAGGGAAGGCAGATCGCTGTCCGATTCGGCGGTCTTCAAGACCTGGACGAGCATATCGAAGTTCGAATAGATGACGTTCGCCTCCACGTCGATGGTCTGCATGGCGGGATCCTCGCTGCCGTGCTGTAAGCGGTACATTTCCTTGATGATGCGGTTCATTGAAGGGAGCTTATCAAGATCGTTCGTCTTGAAAATATCGACGATGACGCGGCTCAGCTCGATGAGCTGCTTCGCAAAATCTATCGTCACCTGAGAAGCCTGTTCTTCCATTATAGTGTCACTCCGTTGTATTTCAAAAGTTCGCGCGCAGACTGCACGCTGTCGACGCCCTCGGCGTTTTTGATGGGCGCAAACTCGCGCTCGCGCACCGCTTCAAAAGGCAGGCAGCTCTTCATGAGCCGCACCCAATCGACGACGAGCGTTTCGTACTTATACCCGTTCTCTTTTTCGGGGCGGATGAGCTCCGAGCCGTTCCAATAGGGGATCTTCTTTTTCGCCCTGTGGACGGGGATGGCGGTGCGGGAGGCCTGTTCGATCGCTTTTAAGCGGAAGAGATAGTTGAGAGTGACCCCGAAGGAATAGACGAGCTCTCCCCTTTCATCGCGCGCGTTTGCCATCGCTGCGGGCAGGTCGTAATATTCCACGACGTCGGGAAGGCTCCCCCGCCTGCAAAGCACGCCGACGCGCTCCTCGGGCGCGCACTTTTTCACAAACTTCGCCCCGCAGTTTACGCCCGATAAAAGCGTCGCCCCCACAAAGACGGGGTCTGCAATGCGCTGCAGGACGTTGTCGACAGAAAAGACGTTGATCCACTCCACGCCGCTTTGTTTCGCCTCGTCCATGAGCCCCGCCCGCCGAAGAGAGGAAAAACAGCCGCCGTTGCCGTTGGGCGAGAGCGCGAGCGCGCCCCTCCCTTCGAGCAGCAGCCTGCCCTCAAAGTCGGTCGCGGGCGCCATGTCCTGCAAGAAGAAGCGCACTTTTTCTTCGGGATAGCCGAAACAGCCGTGCTCCTTCAAAAAGGCGCGCGTCATACGGTCGGTCTTGTCGCTCGTCATGATATAGAGCGGCACATACGCCCCGCACGCGGTGCACACCTCCAAAAGGTTGCGGATGAGGCATTCGTAGATATAGAGCGGGCGTGCAACGCCGATATCGAGCGTCCCCTTCGGCCCGTCGAAGCCGAGCCGCGTTCCCTGCCCGCCCGCGAGCATGAGCGCCGCCACTTTCCCATCATGAACGGCTTGCCTCCCGGCCTTTTCGAATTCCTCGCGGCGGGAAGCGATCTCCTCTTTTTTCAGCCCTTCGATGGGTGCGATCTCCCCCTCGGGCGGCCGCACGCGCGCTTCCTCGGAAAAAATAGTCCAATCGACGCGCTCGAGCTCACAAAAAAACCGTTCTTGCTCCGCGCCGTCAAGCTCTCGGATATGGGCGAGGAGATGCTCCTGCCCGTTTGCGATCAGGAGCTGTTCCACACGTTCCTTTCGGTCCATAGCCCCTCCCGTCAAGTTACTTCTTCTCTATTATAAGGGCTCGGGCGACAAAAGTCAATGCCCGAGCCCATTTTCACAAAACTTTCAGTCAACAGCGAGGCCGCCCTGCGCGCGGTTCAGATACGCTCCAACAGGAAGGCGCCCGCCGCAAACGGCCTGCCTTCGATCTCAAGTTCGCCCTCCGCCGTATAGGCAAGGTCGGTGAAGGCGCGTTTGAGGCAGTACCCGTCGAGCGGAAGAGAGACCTTCTCCGCACTCTCCAAAAAATGCACGATGACGAGCTTTCTCCCCTCGTATTCCTTGAGATACACCTGCCTGCCTTCGGGGGCGCGGTAGTACTCCACCGTGTTGTCGATGAGGGAGATGCTGCCATAGCGCACGACGTCTTTGACTTGCTGATAGAACTCCAGCCCCTCTTGGATGAGGCGGACGCGCTCCTCGTCGAGGTGCAGCACGTCGCCCGAGAGGCAGATACGGCCCATCATGGCGGCGCAGAGCGAGTAGACGGTACGCGAAACGCTCTCTCCTTCCCGCAGCACCGCCCAGATCTGCATCTGCCGCGCGGGGATGACGCGCGAGACGTTGGCGGCGACGAGCGGGATCTCATTGCACTCGTGCGCGTCCGAGAAAGAACACATGGAAACTTGGCTCATCCTGAGCGGTTCGATGCGGCTGCCGCCCGAAGAACAATTCTCGATGACGAGCCCCGGGACGGCCTCTTTGAGCTTTGCAAGCCACACAAGGCTCTCTTCGGCGATCCGACGCCCGCCCTCGCCCGGCGCCGCGCCGTCCGCGCTGTCGCACCCGATGCCGAGGCTGTCGTTATAGTCGATCTTGATATACTCAAAGCCGTTCTTCTGCAAAAACCCGAGCATGCGCTCTTTCAAGTACTCCTGCACTTTGGGAAGACGCAGGTCGAGGAAGCGGCGGTTCTTGCCCGTGATGATGTGCCCGTCCCGCTTCAACAGTTTGCTCTCATCGTAAAAGCAGTCGCTGTCTCTGCCCGCCACCTCGAATTCGAACCAGATGCCGGGGTGCTTTCCCGCCGCCCTGATGGCGCTTGAGACCGCCGAGATGCCTTCGGGGAAGAGCGCGCGGCTCTCCCGCCAGTCGCCGATGGCGTTGCACCAGCCCTTGTCGTCGGGCTTGTACCAGCCGCAGTCGATGACGAAGGTGTCGATGGGAAAGGGCTCGATCGCCTTCAAAATGGCGTTGATGTTCTCCGCCGAAGGGCAGCCCCACGTCGTGCAGTATTCGTTGAAGAGAACGGGCATGCTCTCCTCGGAAGCAGGCACTTTCAGCCTTTGCTCCTGCTCCGCGACAAAGGCGTTGCAGCAGGCGAGCACGCTGCTTTGCACCGTCAGAAAAGCCTTATGCGTTGCAAAACTTTCGCCCGGGGCGATAGTTTTGCGCCAATGCCCGAACTCGTAGTCCGCGAGCCCGCCCGAGAGCGCGCACGTCTCCTTCTCGGCATACACTTCCATCTGCCAGGAAGAGGGCGCTTCCATCATCGCCGCCCAAACGATATGCCGCTCTTTGTCCTCAACGGCGGCAAAGGGAAAATGCCCGCGGTTGGACATCGACCCCACTTCGCCGAAGCGTTCGCACTTGACGCCGTAGCGCGCCCAGCTCGTATCCAAGCCCAAATTTGAAAAGCTGTCCTCCTCGGGGCGGCACTCCCGCGACCACGCGCTCGTCAGGCGGTGGAGCCTGAGCCCCGCGAGCGTCGCCTTCCCGCCGCGAAGGGCGTGGATGCCGCTTACCGAAAAGCTCTGCAGGCTTTCGAGCGTCTGTTCCTTCCCCGTGAGGTTACAGTATTCCGCCCAGACGGTGAAGACGCCCGTTTTCGGGCTGTATTCAAGGTGATGGAGATAGACGTTCCCGCGCGCGTCGCGAAGGCGGGTGACGACGCCGTTTTCCTCCGCCGCCTGCTCTTCGACTTTCAGAAGCGTGCCCTCGCGGTTGCGCATGGTGACGCCCAGCGTATAGTCGATGAGCGTCTCGTCGCCCGTGAAGGAGACCTGGATGAGGCTGTCCATCGGAACTTCTTTCTCCTCCCCAACGGGGAAGAGCGCAAGCCCCACCGTCGTCTTGCCTTCATGGCCTTCGACGGGCACTTCCTGATAGCACACGGCGGTATCGCCGAAAAGATATTTCTTATAAAACATAGTCCCTCAAAAAAACCTGTCCGGGGGTGCCGTGCGGAACCGCCAAAAGCGCGGCTTCGGTCGCCCCCTCAAAAAATACGGGGCAGTACGCCGTACCGCCCCGCAAAAATCTCTCTCAAAGTTTGGTCTTCCAGATCTGATCGGACCACATGAGCTGCTTCTTGAACTCGTCGATCTTGGTGTTCTCGTCGATGAGGACGACTTCCATGCCCCACATATTGCCGAGGTCCACCATCTCCTGTGCGGTGACGACGGAGGAGACGACGGTGTGGTGCGCGCCGCCCGCATAGATCCATGCCGCAACGCCTTCCTTGAAGTTGGGCTTATACTTCCACATGCAGCCCGCAACGGGAAGCTTGGGCATCTTATGGGGATACTTCACGAGCTCGATCTTCTGCACGATGAGGCGGATCCTGTCGCCCATGTCGACCATGGAGACGGCGATCGCTTCGGGCGCTTCGATGCCTTCGAAGACGAGGCGGGCAGGGTCGGACTTGCCGCCGATGCCGAGCGGATGCACCTGGATCTCGGGCTTGGTCGAAGCGAACTGAGGGGAAACTTCGAGCATGTGCGCGCCGAGGCAGAGCCCGTCGACAAGGTCGTAGGTGTAGTCTTCCATAAGACCGGTTCCCTTCTGCCCTGCCATGTACTGCATGACGGCGCCGAGCGCCGCGATCTTCCAGTCGCCTTCCGCGCCGAAGCCGTAGCCCTTGCCCTGCAGATCCTGGATGGCGAGCCCGGGCAGCTGGTTCATGCCGTGGAGCGCCCCGAAGTGGTCGACGATGCCGATATAGCCGCCGTTTTCCTTGCAGAACTTATCGATGGCGATCTCATACTTGGCCTGCTCGCGCACGACGTCGATGCGGTCGGTGCCCATCGTGTACTTCGTCGCATATTCTGCCATCTGCGCGTCCACTTCCGCGTCCGTAACGGTATCGATGACATCCACCAAATCGCCGACGGGATAGTAATCGACTTCCCAGCCCATCTCGATGTGCGCCGCGACCTTATCGCCTTCGGTGACGGCGACGTTCCTCATGTTATCGGAGAAGCGGCACACCTTGACCTGCTTGGAGAACGCATAGCCCGCAGCCACCTTGCACCAGGAAGCGAGCTCTTTCAGCGCTTCGGGATCTTTGTAGTAGCCGACGATGACCTTGTTGTCCATGCGCAGGCGGGAGACGATATAGCCGAACTCTCTGTCGCCGTGGGCTGCCTGGTTCTCGTTCATGAAGTCCATGTCGATGGTGTCGTAAGGCAGTCTCTCGTTGTACTGCGTCGCGAAATGGCACATGGGCTTCTGCAGCATCTTGAGGCCCTTGATCCACATCTTGGCGGGCGAGAAGGTATGACACCAGGTGATGATACCGATGCAGTCGTCGTCCGCATTGACTTTCTTGACGGCGGCAACGATCTCTTCCGAGCTCTTGCAGGTCGTGAGGTACTTCACCGTCACGGGAACGTGCTCGTTGACATAATTTGCCATCTCTTCGGAGTGCTGGGCAACGTGTGCGAGCACGTCGTCGCCGTAAAGGGTCTGGGAACCGGTCAGCCAATAAACAACTTTTTCTTTCATTTTTACTTTCCTCTACCTATTTTGATTTTTCCCGCAGTCCGCCTGCGGGGCGCGAAAAATGAGGATTGCGCCGCAGTTGGGCGTCGACAGGGCGGAAACGAGTTCCTCCCCCCGCGCCTCGTGTGCGTTCGCAGTCTCCTCGATGCGCTTTGCGCGCTTGTTGGGATCGGGCGTATATGGGATAACTTCCGTAACGATCATATGCGCCCCTTTTTTTACCGTTTGATCTGCCCGTAGTAGGCGTTCTTGCCGTGCTTGCGCAGATAGTGCTTGTCCATCATGAACTGATCGGCGCGCTCGACGTTGGGATTGACGATCTCGGTGATCGTCGCCATCTTGGCGACTTCCTCGATGACCGTCGCGTTATACACGGAGTTGTCGCCGTCCTTGCCGAAGGCGAACACGCCGTGGCTCTTGACGAGGACGCCCGGCACTTCGAGGGGCTTTAAGCCCTCCATCCTGAACTTCTCGATGATGACGAGCCCGGTGTTCTTCTCGTACTCGCCCTCGATCTCCTCGCGCGTCAAAGAGCGTGCGCAGGGGATGTCGCCGTAGAAGTAGTCGGCATGCGTCGTTCCGTAGAAGGGAATGTTGCGCCCCGCCTGCGCCCAGCTCGTCGCGAACGTCGAATGGGTGTGCGTGACGCCGCCGAGGTCGGGGAACGCCTTGTAAAGTTCGAGGTGCGTGGGCGTATCCGACGAAGGGCGCAAGTCGCCTTCCACCACTTTGCCGTTGAGGTCGACGACGACCATGTCGCTCGCCTTCATGTCGTCGTACTCGACGCCCGAGGGCTTGATGACGACGAGCCCGCTCTCACGGTCGATCTCAGAGACGTTGCCCCAGGTGAAGAGCACGAGCTTGTGCTTGACCAAATCGAGATTGGCCTTGAGCACTTTTTCCTTCAAAGCTTCTAACATATTTTCAATTCCTCCTATAAGACGGACTTATTTAGTCTTTCAGGCTGACGACTGCCTCGCGCACGATGGGAAGGCCCGCAACATAGCGCTTTGCGAACTGTTCGAACCCTTCGACGTTGGCGGGATCGGGAGCGAGCGTGACGCCCTCCTGCCCTGCGAACACCTTGTTCTCGAGGTAGTCTTCAAGGCTTTCGCCCTGCTCCTTGGTGACCATATAGTTTGCAAGGATGGCGATGCCCCACGCGCCGCCTTCGCCCGCCGTCTTCATGACGGTGACGGGTGCGTTGATGGCAGCCGCAAGATAGCTCTGGCCCACGCGCTCGGTCTTGAAGAGGCCGCCGTGGCCCGTGATGCGGTCGAGCTTGACCCCCTCTTCGCGCAGCATGATGTCGCAGCCCACTTTGAGTGCGCCGAACGCCGTGTAAAGATGGGCGCGCATGAAGTTCGCAAGATCGAATTTGCTCTCCGACGTCCGCACAAAGAGCGGCCTTCCCGCGTCCACGCGCGTGACGTGCTCGCCCGAGACATAGTTGTAGGCAAGCAAGCCGCCGCAGTCCTTATCGCCCTTTTCGGAAGCGAAGTAGAGCTCGTCGTAAAGCCTCCACTTGGGGATATCCACGCCGAGGATCTTGGCGAATTCACCGAAGAGATCCACCCAGCCGTTGATGTCCGACGTGCAGTTGTTGCAGTGGACCATACCGACAAGGTCGCCCACGGGCGTCGTGACGAGGTCGATCTCGGGATACGCTTTGGAGAGTGCCTTTTCGAGCACGATCATCGCGAACACGCTCGTGCCCGCAGAGACGTTGCCCGTGCGCTTTTTGACGGAATTGGTCGCGACCATGCCCGTGCCTGCGTCGCCTTCGGGCGGGCAGAGCGGGATACCGGGCTGCAGCGTTCCCGTCGGGTCGAGGAGCTTTGCGCCCTCGGGGGTCAGACGGCCCGCCTCGTCGCCCGCAACGAGGATCTTAGGCAGGATGTCCTCCACCTTGAAGGGCACCTTGTCCTTAACAAGGTCGTTGAACTTTTTCAGCATGCCCGCGTCGTACTGCCTCGTTTCGGGGTCGACGGGGAACATGCCCGAAGCTTCGCCGATGCCGATGACCTTCTCGCCCGTCAGCATCCAGTGGATGTACCCTTCGAGCGTCGTCTGGAAGACGATGTCCTTGACGTGCTCTTCGCCGTTCAGGATCGCCTGATAGAGGTGCGCCACCGACCAGCGCGCGGGGATGTGATAGTTGAAAAGCTCGGTGAGCTTGTCGCCCGCAGCTTCGGCGCAGTTGTTTCTCCAGGTGCGGAAGGGCACGAGGAGCTTGTCGTCCTTATCAAAGACCATATAGCCGTGCATCATGGCGGAGAAGCCGATCGCCCCGATCGTGGTGATCTTGATGCCGTACTGATGTTCGACCGCCGTCGCCATGTTGGCGTAGCAGTCCTGGAGCCCCGTCCAGATATCCTCGAGCGTATACGTCCAGATGCCGTTTTCAAAACGGTTCTCCCAGGTATGGCTGCCCGAGGCAATGGGTTCGTTCTTCTCGTTGACGAGGACGGCTTTGATCCTCGTCGAGCCGAACTCGATGCCGAGTGCGGTCTTGCCGCATTCGATCGCTTTTCTGTTGTCTTCCACGGTTGATTCCCCCCTGAAATTTAGAGTGCGTACTTTTGTACTTATCACATTATAGCCCAAAAGCCATAAAATTTCAATAGGCAAACGAAAAAAAGTGACAGAAATTTTTAGAAAAATCGCGCCCTACACGACATTTCGCGCAAAATACCGTTCTTTTTCGCGTCAAAGCGACAGTTGCCCTTCCGCCCCTTCATTTCGTTGACATTTTTTCCGTCATTTGGTAAAATAAAAGCGTCCTTAAAATAAGGTCTATGGAGCAGAATATGAAAAGTGTAAAACAGCACCGCGCAGCGATCATCGTCATGAACGTCTTCGTCGCGCTCTTGTGCATCGCCGCGATCGCGGGCTACTTCCTCGCGCCGCTGCTTTCCGTCCGCGTGAAGGTCGATCTTTCCGCAGACGACCTCAAACAGATGGCGGGCGACGTCTCCTTCGAAGGCGTCGAAGTCGCCTATCCCGATCCCGAGCCCGTCGACGTCGAACTTTCCTTCGAAACGCTCGATTTCGTGCTCCCCCTCTTCTCGGGCGACGCCATGGGCAAGACGGAAGCGCTCATCTCCGAAAAGGCGGACGCTCTTGCAAAAGAGCTCACGCCCGTCATCCGCGTCACCGTCGAACAGGTCGCCGAAGAGACGATCAAGGAAGTCATCAAGGAAGAGGCGGATAAGATCGTCACCGACCAGGCGCAGGAAGTCATCGAAGAATACATCCCCGACGTCACCGAAGAGGAAAAGGAGACCATCCTCGAAGAAGCCGACCTCACCGAAACATACATCGGGCAGAAGGCGGAAGAGGCGCTTGCGCTCCTCAACAGCGGCACCACGAACATCTCAGCCATCCAGGATTTTGCCGTCGAAACCGTCGAAGAGGTGTTCTCCAAGCTCAAAGGAACGGGCCGCACGGAATTTGCAGAGCTCACCTTTGACGCCGAGGCCGAGCAGGAAGTGCGCGACATCGTCAAAGAGAACCTCGATGCGATCACCGACGAATTCGGCGACCTTTCGACGGATGAGATCGTCGACCGCGTCCTCGAAGAGATCGCAAACGGCTTGGAGGGCGGACTTGATACGGCTTCCGCTCCCGTCGTCTCCCTCTCCGCAAGAGCGGGCGATACGGAAGAAGCTTCCGAAGCGGAAGAAAAGCTCGAAAGCAACATTTCGGGGTACATCCGCAGCCATCTTGTCGGCGAGAGCAGCACCCAAATCTTCTTCTACTTCACGATCGCGGCCTTCGTGCTCACGGCGATCTCCATGCTCTCGTGGCTGTACCTTCTCATCAAGGTCTTCGTCAAGGGATTCACGATGAACCCCGCCGTCAAGCTCAAGGCGCCCATCCTCTTCTTGGGTTGGCTCCCCTTCCTCGTGTTCTTCATCATCCCGAGCATCGCCTTCCTCGCCGTCAACGCCCTTGGCGGCATCGGCGCACTTGCAGGCGAAACGCTCGCCTTCATCGCGGGCGTCTCCTTCCGTTCGAGCGGGCTTGTCGCCTGCGCGGCGGCAGTGCTGCTCATCCTCCTCTTCATCCCTTACGGCATCATCCGCAGAAAGCTCAAGCTCGAGCTCGCCTCCCGCATCACGCCGCAGGAAGAGGCGGCGTACATCGCAGCCAATCCCGCACTCGTGCCGCAGGAGCCCGTCGTCATGGAGCATACCGTGACGGATGAGCCCTATCAGGGCGGAAGCGAAGATCCCGAAGCAGAAGAGCCTGCTTCTTCCGAACAAAACGACGAGAGCGCGCCCGAAGACGGCGGCGACGCTCCCGCCCCCTACGAAGGCGAATGAGCCTTCTTTGATAAAAATCCGCGCCGTCCTTTTCAGGGCGGCGCATATGCCGCCGTGGCGGAATTGGCAGACGCGCAGGACTTAGGATCCTGTACCTAAAAGGCGTATCGGTTCGAGGCCGATCGGCGGCACCGCGTCGGAACACGACGCCTTTTTGCGGGCATCCTCCTGACGGAGAATGCCACGCTGATAACGTCGGTTCCTCCTTTCCCCACAAAACTCGCTACGCGACTTTTGCGGGGGTCCCATCAAAATTCTCCCAAAAATCTTTTTCTTCGAAAAATATTTTCGGGAACCCTGCAATATAGCCTCCCCTGTGTAAGGGGAGGTGGCTTGCCGAAGGCAAGACGGAGGGGTTGTTAAGCCCGACACCATGACTGAGGGAGTAACACCCCCACCGCCCCTATGCGGCTTTTACGGGAACAACAACAAAACAACCGCTGCGGAATGTTCGCAGCGCGGAGGAAACAGTATGAAATACGATACCATCATCGTGGGCGCAGGCCCTGCGGGCATCTTCACGGCGCTCGAACTCAGGAACAAGGGCTACGAAGGCTCCATCCTCATCATCGAAAAGGGTGCCGCCATCGAAAACCGCAAATGCCCCAAGTCCAGGACAGGCCACTGCGCTTCCTGCAAGCCCTGCCACATCACGACGGGCTTTTCGGGCGCGGGCGCCTTTTCGGACGGCAAGCTCTCTTTGAACTACGAAGTGGGCGGCGACCTTCCCGATCTCATCGGCGAGCAGTACGCGCAGGAGCTCATCGACTATGCCGATCAGATCTATCTCTCCTTCGGCGCAGACCACAAAGTGGAGGGCGTCGGCCACAATGAGGAGATCAAAGACATCCGCCGCCGCGCCATCATGGCGGGCCTGAAGCTCGTCGACTGCCCCATCCGCCACCTCGGCACCGAGAAGGCGCAGGAGCTCTACTACGCCATCGAGCAGTACCTGCTCGAACACGGCGTCGAAATGCGCTTCCGGACGGAGTGCCTCGATCTTCTCATCAAGAACGATATCTGCAGAGGCGTGCGCATTGCCGACCAGAAGGGCAACGAGGAGACGCTCGAAGCGGACAATATCATCGTCGGCGTGGGAAGAAGAGGCGCGGACTGGCTGGCGCGCGTGTGCATCGTGCACGGCATCGCCCACATCGCGGGAACCGTCGATATCGGCGTGAGGGTCGAAGTGCGCAACGAGATCATGGAGACCGTCAACAAGGTGCTCTACGAGTCCAAGCTCATCGGCTATCCCAACCCCTTCAAAGACAAGGTGCGCACCTTCTGCCAGAACCCGGGCGGCTTCGTCGCGCAGGAAAATTACGACAACGACCTTGCCGTCGTCAACGGGCACAGCTATAAGGAGCGCAAGTCGGACAATACCAACCTCGCCATCCTCGTCTCGCAGAACTTCACCGAGCCCTTCCATCAGCCCATCACCTACGCAAAGAAGGTAGGCGAGCTTACCAACATGCTGGGCGCGGGCTCTATCCTCGTGCAGCGCTTCGGCGATATTCTGGACGGCAAGCGCACCTGGCAGAAAGAGCTCTCCCGCTCCAACGTCAAGCCCTCCCTCCCCGATGCGGTGGCAGGCGACATCACGGCTGCCATGCCCTACCGTGCAATGACGGGCATCATCAACTTCATCAAATCGCTCGACGAAGTCGTGCCCGGCTTTGCCTCCAAGGAGACGCTCCTCTACTCCCCCGAACTCAAATTCTACAGCAATAAGGTGAAGATGGACAAAGACCTTCGCACCTCGGTCAAGAATCTCTATTGTTTGGGCGATTCGAGCGGCTGGACGCGCGGCCTCATGATGGCGTCCGTCATGGGTATCCATATGGCGCGCGTGCTGACGGCTTCGAAGTGAGCAGGCGGCAGCGAAAATCAGATAACGAAAACATAAGGTGCGGGGCGCCGCGGCTCGTTGAGCCGCGGCGCCCCGCTTATAGATCTTAATTGTTCTGCTTTCATTGTATGTCTATCTTCTCCTCCAGCAAGCGGCGCTCTTTTTCGATATAGTTTTGCAATTCTTCCTCTGTAGGCAGCGTGAACTGATACTTTGAGGCGAAAATATTCTTTTTATCGTTCAGTACCGAATATTTTACAATGGCTTCGCTCTTTTCGGAACAAAGGATAATACCGATCGTAGGATTATCGTCTTCGTTTTTATAGAGCGCATCGAACATGCGAATATAACTGTCCATTTGTCCGATATCCTGATGCGTGAGCTTGCCGATCTTCAAATCTATCAGCACATGGCACTTCAATATGCTGTTGTAGAAAACGAGGTCGAGATAGAAATCTTCGTCATCATAACGCATCCGCTTTTGACGGGCAACAAAACAGAACCCTTTGCCGAGTTCCAGCAAAAAGTGCTGCAAATTGTCTATCAGCGCGTATGGATCTTTTATAAATCCTTCTGTCGGAACGGCACCCAATTTTTCTTTGGCTTCCGCGATGACGGGCTCTTTGTTGCGGCTCATCAAAAGCCTATCATAATATAGCGTGGAAATTTGCCTGTCGAGCTGCCTGACAGACCATCCTTCGGAAGCGGCTTCCCGGATATACCAATTGCGCGCCTCGGCGTTTTCCACGCGCAAAACGGTGCGGTAATGCGACCACGTCAATTCGGTACACACTGTGTTCCAATTCGGAAATGCGAGATAGAAGGCGCGCATATTGCGAAGATTCCTCTCGTCGAATCCCTTGCCGAAATCTGCCGTCAGCCTTTTTGAAAGTTCGGAGATCAGGCGCGCGCCATAATCGGCCCTTTCATCGCCGCCTTGCTGTTCGACGATATTTTTGCCGATCTGCCAATACGCCATCACCATCGCGGCATTCGTCGCTTTATAAACCTGTCCGCGCGCGGATTCGAGTATACTTTTGATTTGGCTATAAAATTTGATGTCAATGAGTTCATTCATTTGTTTTATCTCCAAGCAATGTTGTAATTTTACTTCAAAAGCGCAGGATCGATCTTCTTTTCGCGGAAATAAACTTCCCTGTCTTTCTCGCCGATGGGGCGAATGACGCGGCAGGGAACGCCGAGCGCCACAACGTTTTCGGGGATATCCTTCGTCACGACGCTCCCCGCGCCGATGACGCTCCCCTTCCCGATCGTCACGCCGGGCAGCACGATGACCCCCGCCCCCAGCCAGCAGCCCTCGCCGATGCAAATGGGCGCGTTGTACTGATACCCCTTTTCGCGAAGCTTGGGAAGGACGGGATGCGCCGCCGTCGCGAGCACGACGTTGGGCCCCATCATCACGTTGTCGCCCACGTCGATGAAGGTATCGTCGACGAGCGTCAGATCAAAATTCGCATACACGTTTTTGCCGAAGCGGCAGTGCGCGCCGCCCCAGTTCGCATGCAGCGGCGGCTCGATATAAGAGCCCTCGCCGATCGACAAAAACATCTCTTTGAGGAGCTGCGCCCGCTTCTCCCCTTCCGAAGGCCGCGTCGCGTTGTAGTCGTAAAGCTTTTCCAGGCACGCCGTCTGCTCCTTCATGATCTCCTCATCCCCGGGAAGATACAGCTCCCCCGTGTGCAGTTTCTCGCGCTCTTTCATGGACCACTCCTTGCGTTTTTTGCTATTTTACCGCACTTCCCCCGCATTTGTCAAGAAAGATCTCCTTCAGCCAGACGGCAACTACGGAAGCGAACCCGTGGCAGCAGGAGGCAGTCGGTTCGTTGTTCTCCCACAGCGTGCCCGTGCGGTGAGCCATATTGAGATAGCAGTCCTTGATCTCGCGAAGGAGCTGCTCTTTTCTTTCCTCGCGCGCCAAGACGGAAAGACGCAGAACGTTCCCGATAAAGGCATTGGAAGGCCAAAGAGAGGGATATTTCTCCTGAAGAAGCGCGCGGCTCCCTTCGAACATGCGCTCAAACAGCGCGGGATGGCTCTTTCGATCGGCAATGCCGAAGAAGAAGGCATAGTATTGGCAGGTCTCGGAAGTATTCTCCTCTCGGACAAGCACGCCTTTCTTCCGCACGGCGTTGTCCGCAAAGAACGTGCCGTTGAAACTCTGCTCCCGCACGCGCTCCGCCGCTTTTCCCCTTTTTCGAGGAGCGCTTTCTCGCCGTACAGCTCCCCCGCCGCTTTGAGCGCCGCCGAATAGAGCATGTTGGAAGGATAATTGACGCCCTCCGTGAAGTCGTTCGCCCTGCTCCACTCGACGAACACCCAGCCGCCGACGTCCTCCAAAAGCCCGTCCTCGTTCTCAAAACGGCGCAGAAAAAAAAGAGGCGCATCACCTTGCCGCGGAAGAGGCGGACAAGTTCCTCATCTTTTGAACGCGCAAGATATCCATTCAGCTCGAGCACCAGCCAGAGCGCCCAGTTGGCGATATAAGAGCCGTCGAAATGATCGGATGGATAGCACTGCGGCAGCATCCCGAAGGGCTGGCAAGGAACAGGCTCGGGCGCTAAGAGATAGGCGCGCAGAAGGTTGCGCTCCACGCAGCTCTTCCCCGTCAGGGCATGCTCCGCCTGCGCCGTAAAATAGCTGTCGCACAGCCACCCGCTGCGCTCGCGGGAGGGGCAGTCGGTCAACACATCGACGGCGTTCTGCGCAAAGGTCTCTTGGGCCGCCCGGAAGATGCGCTCCGCCTCCTTATCGGGAAGTATCGGAAACTCCTTCACATCGGGGTTTTCGTAAGAGAGAAGCACGGGCGCCTCCGCCTCGGCATCCCCGAAGACGACGGCTTTCACATACATCATCGTATAGGGTTCGAAGGAGAGCAGCTCATACTCCCCGGGCGCAAGCGTAAATTTCAGCGCATTGACGGCACACATCCGCCACGGGAGGATGGGATGCAGCTCATCAAAGAGGAGATAGACGGCCGCTTTCCCCTTCGCCCTCACATGCAGCGAAACAAACCCCGTCTTATTGCAGGGAAAGGCATACTCCCGCCATTTCCCCGCACCGCCGTCAAAGGCGATCTTCTGGATCTCGCGGAGAAGATGCAGCAAATGCTCCTCCTTTGCAAAGCCGTCCACCTTCCAGCGGTTGCCCTTATAAAACCACACGTCGTCGTAATATTGTTCGGGCGCTTGGATGCGCGCCTTCCCCTCCCCCACGACGCGCTCCGCCGCTACGGGCGCATACGTCGGCTCCGAAAGCCCGCTTTCAAGAAGCTCCGGCCCTTTCACGGGCACAGTTTCCGCCGAAGGGAAGCGCCCCGCCCCGAGATAGAACGCAGAGCGCCCTTCCTTCATCTCGTAAGCTTCGGCAAAGGTGCGCTGCATGGAGTACTTTTCGATCTTCTGCACGCGGTCGTCCAGATGAAAGCAAGCAAAATCGTCTGTCGAATAGGAAGGCGCGCCGTCCATTCCTTCGAGTTCCGCCCCGAAGAAGGGCTGCTGCAAGATGGTATAGTAGGAATTGACATTATACGCCGCCGCTTCCACGACGAGGAAATTCTCTTCCCGTTCGGCGCAGAGCGTCCTCTCGTGCACGAGCGCATATCCGTGCGCCGTGCGCATGGGCCCGTAGCCCAGGAATTCCCCGTTGAGAAAGATGCGCCAGCAATTGGCAGCCGCCATCCTGAGCACATACTTCCCCTTTGCGATGCGCGCACGGAAGGCGGCCGTCATATTTTTCTCCTGCAAAAATTCTTTGGCAAACACAAACTTCATACGGCATCCTCGCCGCCCCGAACCCTACCTCGGGGCTTTTTTTGTCAGTGTATCATACTTTTTTGCCGCCTCTTGCAAGATCGCCGCCTTTATGCCATAAAATTGACCTGATTTGAAAAGGAGCCCGCTGCAAGGCGGACTCCTTTTCGGAACTTGTATTTGATTCAGAACGTATATTCTCCCGCCGAAACGGTCTCCTTCCTTCCGTCGGGGAGCACGATCTCTGCCGTCGTGTTGGAAGGCACGCGAACGGTATATTTCCAGCCCTTTTCCGTTTTCTCCCAGCCCGAGAACACTTTGCCGTAAACGCTCAGGTATTCCGTCTTCGCAAAGGTGAAGTGTCCGCCGGGGCGGGGCGCGATCGTAAACTTGTTCTCGCCCGCCACTTGGATGCCGCACATTTCGGAGAACACCCACTCGCACAGCGCGCCTTTGGAATAATGGTCGCGCGAGTCGGTGCCTTCCCAGCCTTCCCAGATGGTATTGGCGCCCGCCTTGACCATATACAGCCAGCCGGGCATCTCCTCGCTTTCGAGAAGGCGGTAAGCGTATTCGGTGTCCATCTCCGCCAGCACATAGAGGATGAAGGGCGTCGACAAGAAGCCGGTACCAAGCCGCCAGCGGTAATTTTCAAGCGCCTTCAGAAGGCGGTCTTTTGCGTACTTTTCCTGCCCCTTATCGAGAAGGCGCAGATAGAGCGGCCGCACGAGCTTTGCCTGACGGTCGGTGTCGAGCGAGAACTTCTTGCCCGAAACGAGCTTCCGATAGCCCGTCCTCGCCCGTTCCGCATACTTTTTGTAATGCGCCTCGTCCTCTTTCTTCCCGAGTGCAGAGGCGATCTCAGCCATTCTCTCCAGAAGCAGTACGACGTACGCCGTCGACTCTTCGGGATGAGGGCTGACGAAATCGGAGATCGCGAAGGGATGCACATCCGCGGGCTCCGACCACTCGCCGTAAGATTGTCCGTAGTTGCAGATATACTTGCGGTACTTGAGCCCGACGCCCGTCGGCAGTGAGGTGAGATAATGCTTCCCGAGCGTCTTTATTTTAAACTTCGCATACGCCTGCATGGAGACATAGCTCTCTTTCAGGATGCGCTCATCGCCGTACATCTTCCAGAGGAAATACGGGATGAACACGCCCGCATCCGACCAGCCCGCCGAACCGTCCATCGCGTCCATGTAACGGTCGACGCCGCCGGGCGGCGTGATCTGACGGTAACAGCCGTTCTTTTTCTGCCCGTCCTGCATATCGGTTATGTACTTGCGCGCCATCGCGTCGTAATCGAAGAAATAGCTTGCAGTCTTCACAAAGATCTGCGCATCCCCCGTCCAGCCGTGGCGCTCGCGCGTCGGGCAGTCGGTGGGAATATCCGCATGGTTGTTCTTTGCCGACCAGCGGGTATTTTCCACAAACTTGTTGAGGAGCGCATGGGAGCTTTCGAACGCGACCGTGCTCTCCATGGAAGAGTAGACGGCGATCGCGGTGAAGTCCTCCTCCTTCCAGGGCGCATCCCCCTCGACGAGCGCATATTGGAACCCGAAGATCGCAAACCTGGTCTTATATTCGTTCACGCCCTCGCGGCAGGTGTATTCGATCTGCTGCAGCGGGGTCTTGCGCTCCTTTTTGACGCATTGGAAGTTCTTCTGCGTGAATTCGCCCGCTTCGTCGAACATCTCGCCGAAGCGGAGCTTTAATTTCTGCCCCGCCTTCGCATTGAGGCGGAATTCGATATACCCTGCGATATTCTGCCCGAAATCGAGCACCTTCTTGCCCGAAGGCGTCGTGATGACCTGAACGGCTTTCAGCCGCTCGTGCTCTTCCAAAAGTACGTTATCGGAAGCGGTCGGAAGCACGGGGCAGGACGTAACTTTGGCTTTCCCCGAAAAGCTCGGCGTTTTGCGGGCGTCATAAACTTCGCCGTCCTTATTGTCTGCAAAGCGGACGGGCCCGTCGTTCGACCACGCCCAGCTCCCGTCCGAGACGATCGTCGTCACCTTCCCGTTCCTGTCAAAGAGTTCGAGCTGCACAAAGAGTTTTGTCTCGATGCCGTACTCGTTCAGAAGCCCCCACGCGCCGCAGCTGCCGCGGTACCAGCCGTCCGCAAGCTCGCAGGTGAGGATGTTTTCGCCGTTATTGAGAAGCGCCGTCACATCCGCCGTCTGATACTGGATGCGCTTTTTATAGTCGGTATGCCCGGGCGCAAGGCAGAAACTCCCCGCCTTCTGCCCGTTGAGCTTCACCTCATAGATGCCGCAGGCGGTCGAATACAGCCGCGCTCTGACGATATTTTCCGCCGAAAACCTGCGCAGGAAGCAATCGACGGGATAGCGTTTGGAAGCATCCACGGTATAATTCCCCGCGATCCACTTGGCGGAAAAGTCGGAAGGCGACAAGAGCCCCATTTCGAAGGAGGCTTCTTTTGACCACTCCCCTTCCTTCCCCTCTTCATCCCAAAGCTTGACCTTCCACACAACGCGCTGACGGGAGACGAGCTTTTCGGGGTACACCGCCCGCATCGAGGAAGAGGCGACCTTCCCGCTGTCCCACACCGTCTTTCCGCCGCTTTCGGCAGCGATGCGGTAGGCAGTCTGCGTCTTTCCGCCCTCACAGTTCCAGAACAGGCGGGGGTTTTGGATGTCGATGCCGATGGGATCGAATAAATATTCCGTCTTGAGTCTTACTGCTTTCATATTGTTCTCCTCTTATCTTGTTCTATCGCTTGCTGCCTTTGCGGCAGATATTGTTCAGCGGACAGCCTCATCAAAGAACGTCTTCATGTTTTGAAGTGTCTGATGCGATTCGGGGATCTGCGGGATGGACGCCCAGGCATGCAGCTGCTTGTGCCCGATCTCGAGCTTGCACTTCACCCCCGCCGCCTTTGCCTTTTCATAGAGAAGTTTGCTGTCGTCGAACAGCACTTCGCTGTCCGACACCGACAAAAAGAGGGGCGGAAAGCCGCGGAATTCGCCGTACACGGGCGAAATACTCGGATCTTTCAAAAAGTCCTCCCCCGCTCCTGCGGGCAGGAGCTTTGCAAGCAGTTTTCCGCCCGAAGGATCGCGCTTCAGCATATAGTCCGTTTTGATATTCGCCTTGTGCGAGGGAAGATCCATGCCGATGCCCGCAACGGGCGAAAACGCCGCCACCGCCAAAGGCAGCGGAAGATGGGCGCGCATCGCCCGCTGCACGATGCCGATGGCAAGCGCCCCGCCCGCGCTCCCGCCCAGAACGATGAGGCGCGGATACTTTTTGATGACCGCTCGGTACACATCGAAGCAGTCCTCAAAGGCCGCGGGCAGCTTGTGCTCGGGCGCGAGCCGGTAATCGCAGGCAAGCACGTTGTAGCCGAGCTTATCGCAAAGATAGAAGGAAAGGGCGCGCGTCTCCTTCGCGGAGCCCGTCGTAAACCCGCCGCCATGGATATTGAGAACGAAGATATCCCCGTTCCCCTGCTTTTCAACGAGCTCGCACGGAACAGAAAGCCCCGCATCCCCGACCGTAACGCCCTTCGGGGGCTTGGGAAGCGGCCGCGCGACATTTTGACGGCGCTCCTCCTCGGTGTCCTCGATGATGGGCATATGGCGGAACATGACATTGAGAAAATGCGTCACAAAACTTGCCATCTGTTTTCCCCCTTCGTTTTTCTTATAGTATACTGTAAGGGAATAATAGGAACCCGATCAAAAGCGCGTGTTTTGCCCCGATACTGCGTTAAGGCCCTTGACCGTGCGCTCGGCACGGCCTGCGGCCCTTGCCTTGTCTGGGGGCAAAACCGCAGCTTTTGATTGCTTCGCACTTTTGGCGAGTAGATTTTGAGATGCTTTGCCGTGAAGAGGATGCAGCAATACCGCCGTATTGCAAAGACGATGAACGGCAAGGCGCGCAAAAGATGCCGCCAAAAGCGGGTTCGTACTGTTCCCTTACAGTATAGCAGCAAATTTCGGCAAAGTCTTGCACGATCGTCGCATTTTATGCATAATCGTCGCATCTTTTCCCCATCCCCCCCGAGGCATGCTGTTTCTTTACAGGATGCAAAAAGGGAGCCCTTCGGCTCCCCTCGTTCCATTGAGATCTCCTTGTTTTGAGATTTACTTGTTTTCGCCCTGCTTTGCCTTGAGATTTTCCCTTGCGGTCGCGAGCATGAGTTTTATTCTGTTCTCCTGATTGACGCGCGTTGCCGAAGGGTCGTAGTCGACGGGCACGATATTCTCGTTTTCAAACAGCTTCTTCAAAGTACGCACCGCGCCCTTGCCCGCGATGTGGTTGGGCAGGCACCCGAAGGGCTGCGCGCAGACGATGTTCTCCGTTCCCGTCTCGGCGAGCGCCGCCATCTCGGCGGGGATGAGCCACCCCTCCCCCATCTTCACCCCCTGGTTCATGACGAGATCTGCACACTTCCTCAGATGTTCGAAGTCGTGCACGGGCTCGAAGCGGCTGTACTTCTTCGTGAGGCGGATGAGCTTCCTCTGCTTAAATAGCAGCCAGCGGTAGGCAAGCGCAAAGAGCGGGGTCGCCGCGCTCCTTCTGCCGTAGAACCTGGCGTCGTTCAGATTATTGACAACGCAGTACAAGATGAAGTCCATGAGGGCGGGCACGACGGGCTCGCAGCCTTCCGAAAGCAGGAAATCTTCGAGGTGCGAATTGCCTAAGGGGGAATACTTGACGTAGATCTCCCCCACGATGCCCACCTTGACTTTGGGGTTAAGCTCAACTGGCACGCGCTCAAACGCATTGAGAATATACTTCACGTTGCGCGCATACCTGGAAAAGCTCTTTTTGTCGAAGGCGGAGCGGATATACTTCACGCACTCCTCGCGCGCCTTGGCGGCGGCGCCCTCCTCCCTTTCATAGGGCTTCGTCTGGTTGAAGGCGCTCATGATAAGATCGCCGTAGAAAATGGCGTAGGCGAGCTCCAGCAAAAAACCGAGCGTGATCTCCAGCCCGTTCCCCTTCTCGAGGCCCGCAAAGTTCAGAGAGAGCACGGGAACTTCGGGAAATTCCGCCTTCAGCGCCTTGCGGATGAGCGGGATATAGTTGCTCGCGCGGCACCCGCCGCCCGACTGCGTGATCATCACCGCCGTATGTTTGGGGTCGTACTTGCCGCTCTTCAAAGCGTCGAGGTACTGCCCGATGACGCAGAGCGCGGGATAGCAGGCGTCGTTGTGGACGTGTTTTAATCCCTCGTCGATGACGGCGCGCCCCTCGTTTTTCAAAACTTCCACTTTATAGCCGTGAAGGCGCATGACGTGCACCAGAAGATCGAAATGCCACGGGAGCATATCGGGGATGAGGATGGTGTGCGTCGCCTTCATGGCGGGGGTAAATCTGGGATAATCGTCTGTAAAATCGACGACGGGTCTTGTCTCTTCTTGCTTCTTCATGCCTTGTTCCTCTCGCGTTCCGCTTTTTGTTCCTCGATGGCAGCGAGAAGCGACCGCAGTCTAATCTTCACGACGCCGAGGTTGTTGATCTCATCGATCTTGATCTGCGTATAAAGCTTCCCGCGGCTTTCGAGGATGTGCCTTACTTCGTCCGTCGTCACGGCGTCGATGCCGCACCCGAAGGAGACGAGCTGCACGAGATCGACGTTTTCGTGCCGCGTGACGAACTCCGCCGCGCGGTAGAGGCGGGCGTGGTACGTCCACTGGTCGAGCACGTTGACCTTGACGAGCTCCCCTTCTTCGAAGACGGAATCTTCGGAAAGCACGGCGATGCCGAGGCTCGTCAAAAGCTTGTCGATGCCGTGGTTGATCTCGGGGTCGGTGTGATAGGGTCTGCCCGCGAGCACGATGACGTGCCGCCCCTCGCGCTCGGCTTCTGCTAAAATGCTCCTGCCGCGCTCGACGATGCCTTGATGGAACTCCTCCATCCGCCGCTTGCCTTCGCGCAGCCCCTCCCGCACGAGGGAGGCGGGCACCTTGTATTTCTTCAATGCCTTGGTGAGCGTATGCACGGCGCTCTTCTCTTCGTTGAGGTCGAGATACGGCATCACGAAGTTGTCTTCATTGAGCCGCTCGTTGTTGGCTTTTAAGAGTTCCCCGTAATACGCCACCACGGGGCAGTTGTAGTGGTTGACCGAATCATGTTCGTCGAGGTTGTAACTCTCGGAAGGATAGAAGATGAAATCGACGCCCATGTCGAGCAGACTTTCGATATGCCCGTGCATGAGCTTGGCGGGATAGCACGCCGTATCGCTCGCGACGGTGTGCTGGCCCTTGAAGTAGAGCTCGCGCGAACTTTTTTCGGAGAGCACGACTTCAAACCCGCACGTCTCGAAAAAGCTCGTCCAGAGCGGGAGCTGTTCATACATCACAAGCTGCAGCGGGAGCCCCACCTTCCCGCGCTTTCCGGGAAGCCCGGAAGGAAGGGCGAGCAGCTTTTCGTACTTATAAGTATAGATATCGGGCACGTTTTTGGGCCTCGGGAGCCCCGCGCCGCGCTCGCACTTGTTACCCGAAACAAAGCGGCGGCCGTCCGAGAAGGTCAAAATATTGACGGAGCAGTGCGACGTGCAGCCCTTGCACATGACGGAGCGCGACGAATAGCCGAAGCGGTCGAGCTCGGCGGGCGTTGCAAGCGAACTTATCAGCGTATCCTTTCTCGTACTCTCCTTGGCATAGAGCGCGGCGCCGAACGCCCCCATCAGCCCCGCGATGGCGGGACGGACGACCTCTTTGCCCGTCTCCTTTTCAAAGGAGCGCAAAACAGCGTCGTTTAAGAAGGTGCCGCCCTGCACGACGATGTGCTCGCCGAGCTCTTCGGGCGTCCGCGCACGGATGACTTTATAGATGGCATTCTTGACGATGGAGGAAGAGAGCCCCGCCGAAATATCCTCGACGGTCGCGCCCTCCTTCTGCGCCTGCTTGACCGAGCTGTTCATGAACACCGTGCAGCGCGAGCCGAGTTCGACGGGATGCCGCGCAAACAGCCCGAGGCGGGAGAATTCTTCGATCTCCATGCCCATCGCCTTTGCGAACGTCTGGATGAAGGATCCGCAGCCCGAGGAGCACGCCTCGTTGAGCATGATGGAGTCGATGACGCGGTTCTTCACCTTGAAGCACTTGATGTCCTGTCCGCCGATATCGATGATGAAGTCGACGTCGGGATTGAAGTAGAGCGCCGCCTTGAAGTGCGCCATCGTCTCGACGACGCCGAAATCGATCTTCAAAGCCGCGCGCATCATATCCTCGCCGTATCCCGTGACGCACGCGCCGCGGATGACGATCCTGTCGCCCATCAGCCAGTAGAGCTCTTTTAATTTGTTGACGACGATATCGAGCGGCTGGCCGTTGTTGGACTGATAGTGGGAATATAAAATTTTGCACTCGGGCGTGATGAGCATGAGCTTGGTCGTCGTCGAGCCCGAGTCGATGCCGAGATACGCGTCCCCGCGGTAGGAATGGATGTCCTCAAAGGAAAGATCGCTGCGCATATGGCGCATGATGAATTCGTCGTACTCCTTGCGGGAGGCAAAGAGCGGCTCGCCCACCGTGATGCCGCTTCCGAACTTGGCGTTTTCGATGCGCTCCATGATAGAAGAGAGCTTTTCCGCCTTCTCCCCTTCCGCGTAGAGCGCCGCGCCGACCGACATGAAGCAGGGCGCATTGTCGGGGAAGATGGCGTGCTCGTCGTCGAGCTTCAGCGTCTCTTGAAACGCCTTCCGAAGTCCTTTCAAAAAGTATAAAGGCCCGCCCAGAAAGAGCACCGTGCCCTTGATCCTGCGCCCCTGCGCAAGCCCTGCGACCGTCTGATCGACGACCGCCTGCAAGATGGACGCGGCGATATCCGCCTTGCTCGCCCCTTGGTTGAGAAGGGGCTGGATATCCGATTTCGCGAACACGCCGCAGCGGGAAGCGATGGGATAGACGCGCTCCGCCTTCAAGGCGAGCTCGTCCAGCTCCCCCACGGAAACGTTGAGGAGGGTCGCCATCTGGTCGATGAACGCGCCCGTGCCGCCCGCGCAGCTGCCGTTCATGCGCTGTTCGGTGCCGCCCGTAATGAAGATGATCTTGGCGTCTTCCCCGCCCAATTCCACGGCGGCGTCCGCCTGAGGATAAAATCTTCGGATGGCGCCGAAGGCGGACTGCACTTCCTGCACGAAGCCGATCTCCCCGCGCTGCGCAAGCCCGAGCCCCGCTGAACCCGTGATGCACGCCTTGTATTCCCCGTCGGGGTCGCCAAGCTTTTTGAGCTCATTTAAAACGCACTCCTTGACCTTGGAGAAGTGCCTTTCGTAAGTGGAAGAGAGGATCTTCCCCCCTTCGTCGATGACGCATACCTTAACCGTCGTAGAACCGACGTCGATGCCGAGCAATTTTGCCATAGTATCTTGACCGTAATCGTTTTTGTAAATTTATCCATGCGTATTATATCACAGACGGCGGCAAATGACAAGTATTTCACAAAATGTTCATTTTCGGGCGAAGGGCTGCGCCAAGCCTGCTATTTTGCGTGCGGGTTTCCCGTCTCCCCTCTTCCCTTTTCCATTTTTTCGTATTTGAGCCGCGTCGCTCTGCCCCCGCGCAGGTGCCGCTCCGAAAGGTTGACTTTCAAGACCTTCTGCACGCGCCGCCAAAGGGCGGGTTCAAGATAGAAAAGCCGCTCCGTCACGTCCTTATGTACCGTCGATTTGCTCACGCCAAAATGCGCCGCGCACGCGCGCACCGTGCAGCCCGTCTTTGCGATATACTCCCCACACCGCACGGCACGCTCGCGCATATAGTCCCACATCAACTTGTACCCCCTTCCGGTATTGACACATTGTATGTCGAAAGAGAGCGCATTATGATGAACGGCTTTTAAAGAAGCGGCACAAGGGAGCCGTCCTTTTTATAAAGATGGGCAGGGGGAACATACCCCCGCACGGAAGAGAGCGGTTCCGCGCGCGAATTTCTGCCCATCACCGTGCCGGGGTTGAGGACGCATTGGCAGCCCACTTCCGCGCCGTCCCCCACCATCGCGCCCAGCTTTTTTCTGCCCGTGGGGATGGCGGCATGCGGAAGGCGCACGGTGACGGGCATGCGGTCCGCGCGCACGTTGGAGAGGATGACCCCCGCCCCGAGATGGGCATCCCCCACGATGCTGTCGCCCGCATAATTGAAGTGCGGCAGTTTCGCCCCGTCCAATAAGATGACGTTTTTGAGCTCCGTCGCATTGCCGACGACGCAGCCCTCCCCCACATACGCCCTGCCGCGCACAAAGGCGTTATGGCGCACTTCCGCCCCCGCGCAGACGATGCAGGGCGGCGCGAGGGCAGCGCTTTGTGCGATCTTCGCCCTTTCATGCACCCACACGCCGCGGGAAACTTCCCGAAATTCCCCCGAAAGCGCCCCGCCCAAAGCCCAAAGCCATTCTCCGATGCCGTCGAGCGCTTCCCACGGGTCGCAGAACGCGGACAGATACTCCCCCGCCGCCCCCCGAAGGGCGAACAGTTCGCTTGTAAACCCTCTTCCCGAATTTTCCATACCGTATTGTATGAAGCACCCGTCCAAATTAGCCTCCGGCTCTGCTCCTTTGCGCCGCGTTCCCCCCGATTTCGGAGCCATTCCAAGGAGCTTGGAGCGATTTTGCCCCTCTCCGCATTGAATTTTTCTCCAAGGTGTGGTATGATCAAGGCGACCGATCGGAAAGGAGAAACAATGGAAAACAACCGGATGGGCGAATTTCTCGCCGCCCTCAGAAAATCAAAAGGATATACCCAGCAGGAAGTCGCGGATACCCTCGGCGTCTCCAACAAGACGGTGTCGAGCTGGGAGACGGGCGCTTCCTGCCCCGATATCTCCATGCTGCCCGTGCTTGCAGAACTTTACGGCGTGACGTGCGACGAGATCATCCACGGAAGAAGGCTCGGCGCGGAGGAAACGCCCTCCCCGTCAAAGCGCAAAAAGGCGACGGAACGCCTGCTGCAACGGCAGAAAACCAACCTCTTCACGCTCTCGTGGATCGCGGGCGGGCTTGCAGGACTTGCCTTCCTGCTCACGTCCATCGTCGGCTACGCGGCGCTCAAGAGCCTGCTCGCATTCTTCCTCGGGCTCATCTTCCACGCGGCGTCCGTCATCGCGGCAGTCATCTGCATCCGCCGCTTCCGCTTCAAAGCAGGCGACCCGTGGGAAAGCGAGCCCGCGCTCCGTTTTTCCCTCTCGCTCGATAAGACGCTCTTTTGGATCGTCTTTGCAAACATCGCCGTCTTCGGCTTCGATCTTCCGCACGCCTTTGTCCCTGCCGAAGCGGGGCTCCGGTTTGAAGGAGCCAACCTCTTTCTCCAGCTCCTCTTTGCGCTCGGCGCGGCGGCGCTCGCTTTTCTCATTGGCTGGCCCGTCCTGCTGCGCGTTCAGAAGAAGCGCCTGCTTCTCTCGGCCGAACAGGCGTCCGACGAACATTGTGGGGCATTTGCCGCCCTCATGCGCCAGAACACGCTCTCCATTTGGAAGGTAAAACACATCCCGCTCCTCATCGTCCTGCCCTTTGCCGTCCTTTTAGCGCTTTCGCTGATCTTCCTCGCCATCCCTGCGTCAAGCGAAGCGGACGTCGTGCTGCAAACGACGTACAACTATACGCTCAGCGAAGGGGCATATCTCAGGCAAGACGGCGCCTTCGAACGGGAGGAATACACCCTCGTCTCCGAAGAGCAGCCCCAAAGCGAGAATGAGACGGGCAAATTCGAAGCCGTCTATCTCTTCCCCTCTTTCCCCGAAGAATGGCGCGGATATTACCGCACGCAGGAGACGGCGGACGGCACCCTCGTCACCATCTACAAATACCGCGCCGCGAGCGAAGAAGGAAACATCGCCGAATTCTATGCCTATGACTACAGATGGCAGGGCGAACTCAAATCGATCGCAGTTTCGGAAACAGGCAAAGAAGGCGAACTCTATGTCGAAGCCGCCTTCGGCCCCTCCCTCTTTGAACAGGATGACGTCACAAACACCATCCTCTTCCTCAGCCTCGGCGGAGCGTTCGGAGCGCTCTCCCTCCTTTCCTTCGCCGTCACCATCCCGCTCTATCTCAGAAAGGAGCGCAAATTCAAAAAGACGCTGTAAGACGCTGTAAGAAAGCGTGCGCCGCGAACAATTCGCGGCGCGCGCCATACAAAAGGAGCCCCGCGGCAAAAGCCGCGGGGCTCATCGCATTCACGGAAAAACTTAGAAGTCGACCTCGGTGTCGTAGTAGCAGCACTTGAGGAGCTTTTCCATCTCTTCCTGCGTGGGGATACGGGGATTGGAACCCGTGCAAGCGTCGCCGATCGCGTTCTTGGCGATCTCGGGAAGGCGTGCAAGGAACACGTCCTCGGGCACGAAGCCCTGCTCGCAGGGATAGCTGTCCGCACCGTAATTCTTGATGCAGTGAGGGATGTTGAGCGCGTCGTTCATGTCGCGCAGCGTCTTGATGAGGAGAGCGACCTTCTCATCGTCGTTCGCGCCGCCGAGATGCATATAGTCGGCGATGACGCCGTAGCGCTTCTTCGCCGTCTCGTCCTTGGCGTTGTAGGCGATGACCTTAGGAAGATACATTGCATTCGCCGCGCCGTGGATGATGTGCGCGCCGTAGTCTGCAAAAGCCGCGCCCGTCTTGTGCGCCATGGAGTGCACGATGCCGAGCAGCGCGTTGGAGAACGCCTGGCCCGCAAGGCACTGTGCGTTGTGCATCTTGTCGCGCGCTTCCATATCGCCGTTGTAGGAAGGGATGAGGTCCTTCTGGATCATCTCGATCGCGTGGATCGCAAGAGGATCGGTGAAGTCGCAGTTCGCCGTCGAAACATAAGCTTCGATCGCGTGCGTCATTGCGTCCATACCGGTATGCGCGACGAGCTTTTTGGGCATCGTCTCGGCAAGGTCGGGATCGACGATGGCGATATCGGGCGTGATCTCAAAGTCCGCGATGGGATACTTGATGCCCTTCTGATAGTCGGTAATGATCGAAAAAGCCGTGACTTCCGTCGCGGTACCCGAAGTCGAAGGGATGGCGCAGAATTTTGCCTTCTTGCGGAGCTTGGGAATGCCGAAGACCTTGCACATATCCTCGAACGTGATGTCGGGATACTCGTACTTGATCCACATCGCCTTCGCAGCGTCGATGGGCGAACCGCCGCCCATTGCGACGATCCAGTCGGGTTGGAACTTCTCCATCGCAGCGGCGCCGCGCATGACGGTCTCGACGGAAGGATCGGCTTCGATGCCTTCGAAGAGCTCGACTTCCATGCCCGCCTCTTTGAGGTAGGAAACGGCACGGTCGAGGAAGCCGAAGCGCTTCATCGAGCCGCCGCCCACGCACACCATTGCCTTCTTGCCCTCAAGCGTCTTGAGGGTCTCGAGAGAACCCTTTCCGTGATAAAGGTCTCTCGGTAACGTAAATCTTGCCATTGGTAGATACCCCCGTAAGGTTATTTTTGAACGATATTTCGTTCTTTCAGCACACATTATACCGCCGAAACGTTGTTTTGTCAATAGCCGCTTTGAAAATTTTACACGCTTTTTACAAAGCGCACTCACCCTTCACAGCTTTCGATGAGCTCGCACCCTAAAAGCGTCGGGCGGAACGCCTGTTCGCTGCGTCCGGAGAAGGGCTCGCTGAGCACGAACCCCTCGGGAAGGCGGGAAGGCGAATGCCCCGTCAGCTCCCTGAAGATGCGGTTGAAGTTGCGGATGGTCGAAAACCCGCACGCCTCGGAAATTTCCGTCATCGTCATCCCCCGCCCCTCCTGCAAAAAACGCACCGCGGCGTCCGTGCGCACATAATTGAGGTACTGCGAAAACGTCGTCCCCGTCATCGCCTTGAAATAGCGCGAAAAGTACGCCTCGCTCATGCCCATAAAAGCGACGGCGTCCGAAAAGGTATATTCTTCATAATGCTCCTCAACGTCCTCTAAAAGGCGTTTGAAGGCGTCCTCGGTGCGGTCTCCCCCCGTGCGGCGGACGACGGCTTCTCCGCGGAACACTTTGATCATCAGCTCGCTCACGATGCAGCGCGCCTCTTCGCCGAAGAAGGGCTTTTTCTCTTTGAGCGCCCGTAAAAGCCGCGCATATGCCTCGGCGACGGGATAAACTCCCGCAAGCTTGGGCGAAAGCAGCCTGAAAGTTTCGAGCGCGGGAAAGACGGAGCTTTCAAACACGATGACGCGCAGCACGGTATCGGGCTCCAAAGCCCGCTGATAGTGCATCTGCCCGCTGTCCGTAAAGAGCGCCTCCCCTTCGGAAAGGCTATGCAGCTTTTTTTCGCAGAACACTTCGAGCTTCCCCCGCTCCACCGAGATAAATTCGCAGTCGAAGTGCCAATGTAAAAGGTTGTGCGAGTTGCGGTATTTGCCCGCCCACACCTTCGCCCCCTCGGGGTAATTCCAGATCTCCCGCTTTGCAAGCATGCCTTCCCTCCCTTTTTGCTTTATTATAATCTAAATCAATTCACCTGTCAAGAGGATAAGGTCAATAAATGTCCGATATCGGACAACTGCCTGCTTGCATCTTCTTTTGGGATGCGCTATAATGAATGAGCCGAAAGCGAAAGGGAGCCGGGCGGCATCGCCCCCGTTTCCCCCGTTTTCCGGGCAACACACATTCTTAAATTCCCCCTATATTACAGCGATCGGGCGACTATGTTCGCCCTTTTGCTGTATGCCGCGCAAAATGCGCAAAAGACGCAAACGCAACGCAAGGAGCCAAAGATGTCCCCCGAACTTCTCATCGAAAACCTGCTCGCCTATGCAAAATGCCGCCTCTTCCTCCCCGAAGAGGACGAAATCTACATGCGCAACGTGCTTTTATCGCACTTTAGCCTCTCTTCGCCCTATCAGGGGGAAGCGGATACCGCCGAAGCGGAAAACGCCGACGTGCCCGACGCGCTCATGGGCGAGATCGCAGCCTTCGCAAAGAGCGCCCGCCTTTGCGAAGAGGGCGCCGAGGAGCGCTTTGCCGCAAATGTCTTCGGGCTCCTCATGCCCCGCCCTTCCAAGGTCAACGAAGAATTTTCCCGCATCCGCGAAAGAGAGGGCGCTTCCAAGGCTTCCGATTATCTTTACTCGCTCTCCGTCAAGAGCGGTTATGTGCAAAAAACCGCCATCGCGCGCAACCTGAAATGGAACTACGACGACGGCAAGAGCGGGCTCGAGATCACCGTCAATTTATCCAAACCCGAAAAGAACAACAAGGACATCGCCAAGCTCCTCACCGCGCCCAAGGGCAACAAATACCCCTCCTGCGCGCTCTGCAAGGAGAACGAGGGCTTCGAAGGCTCTGTAACGCACCCGCCCCGCAGGAACCTGCGCACGATCAAGCTGACGCTCGGCGGCGAAAAGTGGTTTTTGCAGTACTCCCCCTATGCCTATTACGAAGAGCACTGCATCGCCATCAACGAAGAGCACGTCCCCATGCATGTCGACGCAAACACCCCCGCCAAGCTTTTAGATTTTGTGGACGTTCTCCCCCACTATTTCATCGGGAGCAACGCTTCCCTTCCCATCGTGGGCGGCTCTATCCTCGATCATGAGCACTTCCAGGGCGGCAAGCACCTGATGCCCATGCATCACGCGCCCATCCGCACGCGCTATGCCCATCCCGCGTTCCTTCATCTCACCTTCGGCATCCTCGACTGGTACAACAGCGCCGTCCGCTTCGAAGGCCCGCGCGATGAGGCGGAAGCCTGCGCCGCAAAGATCATCGAAGCGTGGAAGACGTTCGACTGCCCCGCATGCGGCATCCTGAGCCACACGGACGGCACCCCGCACAACGCCTGCTCCCCCATCCTCCGCAAGATCGGAGACATGTACTCCTTCACCATCATCCTGCGCAACAACCGCACGGATGAGAAATACCCCGACGGCATCTTCCATGTGCACCCCGAGCACCTCAACATCAAGAGCGAGGGCATCGGGCTCATCGAAGCGATGGGGCTCTTTATTTTGCCGCCCCGCTTAAAGCGCCAGCTCGCGGCGATCGCCGACATCCTCTGCGGCAATGCGGAGTACGACGAAACTGCCCTCAACGCTCCCGAAAACGATCTTTACCTCCACCGCAATATGATAAAGACGCTGCTTTCGGAAGGCAGAGCCGCCTCGAAAGAGGAAGCCGAAGCGCGCGTCAAGGACTATGTCAACAAGACATGCGCCGCCATTCTCGACAACACGGCGGTATTCAAGAACGACGAAACGGGCAGGCAGGGCTTTGACGCCTTCCTGCGCTCGATGGGATTTGAGGAGGTCTGACGTATGGACATCACGGCACACTTTCAAAAGGTATTTTACGGCTCCCCCACGCTCGAAGTGAGCGCGGCGGGGCGCATCAACCTCATCGGCGAACACGTCGATTACTGCGGCGGGCTCGTCATGCCGGCATCCCTCAACCTCTGCTGCCGCGTACTCGCGCGCCCCAACGGCACCAATGTCGTCAACGTCTATGCTGACGACCTCGACGAGACGGCAAAACTCTCCCTCGACTCTCTGGAAGAGTACAAGTCGCTCGGCTGGGGCAAATATCAGGCGGGCGTCCTCTCCGTCCTCAAAGAGGCGGGGCACCCACTCATCGGCTGCGACCTTTACTACTCCTGCTCCGTCCCCTTCGGGAGCGGGCTCTCCTCCTCCGCCGCCATCGAAGTCGCAACGGCGGTCGCGATGCGCGAACTCACGGGCGAAAAATACGACCTTACCGCGATCGCTCTCCTTTCGCAGAAGGCGGAAAACACCTACTGCGGCGTCAACTGCGGCATCATGGATCAGTTCGCTTCGGCGATGGGCAAAAAGGACAAAGCCATCCTCCTCAACTGCAAGACGCTCGAATACGAATACATCCCTCTGGAGCTTGAAAATTACGAGCTCATCGTCGCCAACTGCAACAAGCCGCACGCGCTCGTGACGAGCAAATACAACGAACGCCGCGCCGAAACGGACGAAGCGCTCTCCCTCCTTCAAAAGAAGCTCCCCGAGGCAAGCTGCCTTGCCGACATCACGCCTCAGGCGTTCGAGGGCGCAAAGCACGTCTTACCTTGCACCCTTCTTGCAAGAGCGCAGCACGTCGTCTATGAATGTGCGCGCGTCAAAGAGGCGGCGTCCGCCCTCAAAGCAGGCGATATTCAGACGCTTGCAAAGCTCATCAATGCCTCGCACGACTCGCTCTCCAAGCTCTATGAAGTGACGGGCAAAGAGCCCGACGCCCTTGCGTATGCCGCACGGGAGACGGAGGGCTGCATCGCCTCGCGCATGATCGGCGCGGGCTTCGGCGGCTGCACGATAAGCCTTGTCGAACAGGGAAAGACACAAGCCTTCAAGCAAGCCGTCGGCAAAATATATACCCAAGAGACGGGATACACCGCCGCCTTCTACGATACGAGCATCGAAGACGGCGTCGGGATCAGGCATTTTTAAGGAGGACGGTATGCAAAACATTTTGGTAACGGGCGGCGCGGGCTACATCGGCAGCCACACCGTGGTGGAACTTCTGGAGCGCGGCTACGGCGTCGTGGTCGTCGATAACCTTGCAAATTCCAATGAAGAATCGCTCCGCCGCGTTCAAAAGATCACGGGCAAAGAGGTCAAGTTTTACAATGCGGACATCCGCGACCGCGCCGTGATGGAGACCATCTTCTCGGAGAACACATTTGACGCCGTCATCCACTTTGCAGGACTCAAAGCGGTGGGCGAGAGTGTGCAAAAGCCCATCGAATATTACGACAACAACCTCTACGGCATCCTCGTGCTCCTCGAAACGATGAAGGCGCACAATGTCAAGAAGCTCGTCTTCTCGTCTTCTGCGACCGTCTACGGCACCCCCGAACATCTCCCCCTCACCGAGGAGAGCCCCATCGGCGGCACGACCAACCCCTACGGCACGAGCAAGTACTTCCAGGAGCTCATGCTGCGCGACGTCTTCCGTGCAGACAACGCATGGAACATCATCCTGCTGCGCTATTTCAACCCCGTGGGCGCGCACGCTTCGGGGCTCATCGGCGAAGACCCCAAGGGCATCCCCAACAACCTGATGCCCTATGTGGCGCAGGTGGCGAGCGGGAAGCTCCAAAAGATCGGCGTCTTCGGCAACGACTACCCCACCCCCGACGGCACGGGCGTGAGAGATTACATCCACGTCGTCGACCTCGCGCGCGGGCATATCGCCGCCATCGAGGGCTGCAAGGAGGCGGGCGTGCACGTCTATAACCTCGGCACGGGCGTCGGCTACAGCGTGCTCGACATGATCCACGCCTTCGAAAAGGCGTGCGGGAAAACGCTCCCCTACGAGATCAAGCCTCGCCGCGCGGGCGACATCGCCGCCTGCTATGCGGACGCTTCCAAGGCAAAGAGAGAACTCGGTTGGGAGGCAAAAAACGGCATCGAGGAGATGTGCCGCGACCAGTGGAACTGGCAAAGCCATAACCCGAACGGCTACGAAGCAAATTAACGAAGCAATTTAACATGGTGCGCCCTGCGGCTCTTGCCGCAGGGCGCCTTTTTTGAAAGCCGCGGCGGCGGGGCAATGAGCCCCGCCGCCGCGGCGATACAAATCATCACTTACTCTTTCACTCCGTTTCCCGCCGCCTTTTTATCAAGGCGCAGATTGCGGAAGTATAAGATGAGATCGAGCGACACAACGATAAGATTGAACGCATAGATAAAGAGCACATAAGGGATGCTCCCGGTCTCTACGGCGAGCAAAATTTTGCCCGCAAGCCCGAACACATAGCCGATCCAGATCGCAAGCAGGAAGAGGATGCTCTTGCCTTTTGTTGTGCGGGCGCGGTAAGACTTGACGACGGAAACGGGCCAGCTCACGCCGAAGCAGACGAGCATCACCGCTTCAAAGGCGGAAATGACAGCGCTCATCACAGCGCCTCCAAGTAAGGCCTGAGCTTTTCCAGAACGAGCGCATACGCCTCGGGCCACATGTGCACGCCGTCGATCGCAAACTCCTCTTTGAGCCGGCCTGCCTCGTCTCTGAGCCCCTCGTTGCAGTCAAGGTACTCCACAAACGAGAACTCCGCGCACACTTCCTTCACGGCGGCATTGGCTTCCGTTGTGAGCTCGTTCGTGCGCAGCCCGAACGCCATCGGGTGCGACATCTTCGCTTCGTTCATGGGATAGAACGCCATGAAATACACCTTTGTATCGGGCAGCCTCTCCGCGATCTGCGTGAAGATAAAGCGGTACCGCTCCTTCAACCCCTCGTGCGTATAATCGGGGCGGCTCAGATCGTTGGTGCCGATGTTCAAAAAGACAACGCTCGGCTCCGGGTCGAAGAGCATCGCATCGATATGGGCGAGAAACTCAAAGGAAGTCGAACCCCCCACCCCGCGGTTATAGACTTTCTTCTTTGTCAGCCCCTGCGCCATCTCAACGACGGGAAAGTACTCCATGAGCGAGGATCCCGTAAACAGTATCTGTCCCTTCTCGCAGAACGCGTTGAGACGGCGGTACTTTTCGTACTTCTGTTCTCTGTTGCGCCTGCCCGCCTCGATCATGTAGTCTCTGAATTGCTTGATCGCCTGTTCGTCCATCTTTTGCCTCCGGAGTTTTTCTCTATGATAGCACAAACCGCCCCTCCTCGTCTTGCAAAATTGTTTTATTTTGTATCAAATCGTTTTCTATTTTGCCGCAAAAAAACCCGCACTTCGCGGGCTTTTGTGCTTATAGCTGTTTCAGACAATTTTTCCAGCGAGCGCGGGAAGCTATGACGCGCGCATTTTCGCGGGGCGTAAAACGGCGCACCTCGCCTTGGAGGACGTCCTCTTGGTACACCCCCGCCGCAATGCCCGCAAGCACGCCCGCCCCGAGCGGGGAAAGCTCACGCTCACAGGAAGCAAGCACGCTTGCCCCCGAAACGTCCGCCTGCAGCTGCATGAGGAACGCATCCCCCGCGGCGCCGCCGTCCGCCCGCACTTCGCGGGCTTCGAGCCCCGTATCGGCGCGGAGCGCATCCAGAATATCGGCGATCTGAAAGGCAATGCTCTCCTCCGCCGCACGGCAAAGCTCCTTTTTGCCCGTCGTGCGGCTCATGTTGAGGATGGCGGCCCTTGCATCGGGCTTCCAATAGGGCGCCGAAAGCCCCGAAAAGGCGGGGATGAGCACCGTCTCATCCCGCTCGTTCGCCTCCGCCGCCAACACGCCCGCCTCCTTCGCGTCGTTCAGGAGCCCCAGATCGTCTTTCAGCCAGGTGATGACGGCACAGGAATAATTGATATTCCCTTCGAGCACATAACTGACTTTCCCCTTCCGCTTCCATGCGAGCGAAGAAGCGAGCCCGCAGCGACTCTCAACGAATTTCTCCCCCACGTTCATCATCACGGAGCTTCCCGTGCCGTAAGTGACTTTGAGCTGCCCCGCGGCAAGGCATCCCTCGGCGAAGAGGGCGGCGTGCGAATCGCCCAGAACGCCGCACACGGGCACCTGTTCGGGGAGAATGCCGCCCAGGTCGGTATAGCCGAACACCCCGTCGCTGTCTTTGACCTCGGGCAGCGCTTCGACGGGCACGCCGAAGAGGCGGCACAGCTCCTCATCCCATTGCAGCGTATGGAGATCAAAGAGCTGCGTGCGCGAAGCATTGGAATAGTCTGTATAAAAGCTGCCCGTCAGCTTCCATACGAGAAAGCTGTCAACGGTGCCCAAGCGCACTTTCCCGCTTTTCTCCGTATTCCGAAGCAGCCAGGCATACTTCGCGGCGGGGAAATAGGGCGAGAGCGGCAGTCCCGTTCTCTCGCGCACAAGATCCGCATACGGAGCGAGCGCGTCGGAAATATCCTTCCCCCGCGCACATTGCCACACGACGGCATCTGCAAGCGGGCCCTCATCGTTCCACATACAGCTCGTCTCCCGTTGGTTGGAGATGCCGACCGCTTTCACGCTCGCGGCGTTCTCCCCCACGCACTCCCGCGCGACGAGGAGCACGTTGCGCCAAATTTCATTGAGGTCATGGGAGATATATCCCCGCCCGTCGACGATCTGTCTGTGCGGCCTTGCGGCGCGCGCGATCACCCGCCCCTCTTCATCGAGAAGGAGCGCCTTCGTGCCCTGCGTGCTCTGGTCGATACAAAGTACCGTCTTCATGCGAGCTCCTTTTTCACGCGCCTTGCGATGCCCTCTGCGGTCAGCCCGTAGTACTGAAAGGCCTCCGATTGCGTCCCCGTGACGATATGCCCGTCGGGCAGGGTGAGCCCCACGACTTTCTTCGGGCACTTCGAAGAGAACAGCTGCGCCGTCATCGAAAACAGCCCGCCGTAGGGGGAATGCTCTTCTGCCGCCGCCACAAGGCGCACCCCCTCCGCCGCCTTCAAAATTAGCTCCTCATTGAGGGGCTTGACGCGGTAGGCATCGACGACGCCCGCCGAAACGCCCTCTTTCCCGAGCAGCTCCGCCGCATGCAGGCAGGGCGCAACGAGTTCGCCGCAGGCGACAAACAGCACGTCCTTCCCCTCTCTCAGCACCTTCGCGCCGCCCGAGAAAACGGTGTCTTCGGAATAGAGATCTTCGCTCGCACTGCGCGAAACGCGGATGTAGGCAGGCTTTTCGTCCTGGAGCAATCCCTCGACGATTGCTTTCGTCTGAAAGCGGTCGGAAGGAAGATACACGCGCATCCCGGGCAGAGCCGCCATTGCCGCAATATCTTGCAGCGAGTGGTGCGTCATGCCGAGCGCCCCGTAGGAAATGCCCCCCGAAATGCCGACGAGCGTGACGTTGGTCTCCGCATAAGCGACGTCCACCTTCGCCTGTTCATAGGAGCGGGTGGAGAGGAAGCAGGCGGGCGACACGGCGAACACCTTCTTCCCGCACGCCGCAAGCCCCGCCGAAATGGAGACGAGATCCTGCTCCGCAATGCCCACTTCCACGCTTTGGGCAGGATACTGTTCAAAAAACGCTGTCATGGAGCCCGACCCGCGCGAATCGGAGCAGGCGACGATGATGTCTTTATCTTCCTTTGCCGCCGCAAGCAGCGTATCGCAGATGACCTGGCGGTTGGTCACTTTATTCATACATCGCCTCCAATTCGCGCACCGCGCGCTCGTACTGTTCGGCGCTCATCACGCCGTGATGCCACTTCGCGTTGTTCTCCATGAAGGAGACCCCCTTGCCCTTCACCGTGTGCGCGATGACGGCAGTAGGCATCCCCTTGCAGTTCTTTGCCGCCTCATAGGCAGCGATGAGCTGCGAACAATCGTTCCCGTCCATGACTTCGATAACGTTCCACCCGAACGCCTTGAACTTCTCGCCAAGCGGCGCGCTGTTCATGACTTCCTTCGTCGTGCCCGAAATTTGTAGCCCGTTGAGATCGACGGTCGCACAGAGATTATCCAAACCGTACTGCGCCGCCGCCATCATCGCCTCATAGTTGCTGCCCTCCGCCATCTCGCCGTCGCCGAGGACGACATAGGTGCGGTAAACTCTCTTGTCCATCTTCGCCGCGAGCGCCATGCCGACGCCCACCGCAAGCCCGTGCCCCAAAGAACCGCCGTTCATCTCCACGCCGGGGATGGCGGTATTCGTATGCCCGATAAAGCGGCTTTGAAAGCGCTCGAAGGTGTTAAGGTACTCGTCAAGCTCGAAATACCCCTTCTCCCCTAACACCGCATACAGGCAATCTGCGCAGTGCGCCTTGCTCAGAATAAAGCGGTCTCTGTTCGGATCGGTGCGCGTTTCGGGCGAGACGTTCATGATCTTGTTATAAAGCACATTGAGGATATCGACGACGGAGAGATCGCCGCCGATATGCCCAGACGAGGAGCGGTACACCGCCTCGATGACGATGCGCCGAAGCTTATAAGATTTTTTCGTGAGTTCGTCCATCTCATTCCCCTCGGATATACGCCTTCACGTCTTCCTCGATATCGTCATAGAGATCGGGCTTGATGCCCAGATACTTGCACGCCTCGTAGAGGACGGGCACGACGTCTTCGTGGATGCCCACGCAGTGATGGATATACGGCCCTTCGACGATCTTCGCTTCCAGCCGCTTCCAGTTTTTCACTTCCACCCACACATAGGTGCCCTTGGTATAAGGCCCGTCGATGCCCTTCGCGTTGCCGAGCAAAAGCGAATATTCGCCGTTGTCGCCGTCAAAGCGTGCGAGCGTCATGGTGCCGTGCCTGGCTTCGCCCGCCACCGCGCCCGGATAGTCGAAGGCAAGCGGATAGCAGATCTCGGGCTTGCAATTCAGGCAGGAAGACGGCCACGGCCCGCAATGCTGCAACAGTTCCCCGTTCTCGTTGTCGGGGTGGCGCACCGTCCAATCGGCGAAGAAGGAGCGCTTCACTCCCATGCCCGCCGCTTCCACCAGAACAGATGTGATCGCCCCGTGGATGTCCGTCTCGCAGGCGACGGGGAAGCCCTCCTCATTGAGAAGGCTGTTCGCGGCGCACGGCATGATGCCGATCTCATCCTGAAGCGCGTTCCAGCATTGGATGCATCCCGCATTGCAGCCGTACTTTTCCGCCAAATTCCGCATAGCGCCCTTGAGTGCGGCGATAGTTTCGAGCTGTTCGTCCGAAACGGAAATCTTGAACTGTTCGCGGCAGAAGGCGACGATCTTCGCAAGCTGTTCCCGATCCTCCTTCACCTTCTTCATTTCGGCGGTGAGTTCGGGAAGCGGCACGGGCGCAAGCTGGATGTTGAACTTTTCGAGGAGCTCCCCCTCGTTGCACATCGTCGACCAGAAGTCGAAGGGGCGGGGCCCGATCTGCAAGATACGCGTTTTTCGGAAGGCTTTCACCGTGTTGCAGACGGCAAGGAACAGCTTCACGCCCCGCTCAAACGCCTCGTCCTCCAAATTGCAGTTGCAAAGATAGGTGAAGGGAACGCGGAAGCGGCGCAGCACCTTGCCCGTTGCAAAGAGCCCGCACTGGCTGTCGCGAAGGCGCACGCCGTTCTCATCGGGGCGCTCGTCGCGCGGACCCCACAAAAGGACGGGCAGCCCCATCTCCTTTGCAAGGCGGGCGACTTCATACTCCGTGCCGAAGTTGGTGTGCGGGAAAAAGAGCCCGTCCACCCCCGCCGCCTTGAATTTTTTGGCGATCTTCACGCGGTCGTTATCGTCGTGCAGCAGCCCGTCCGAAGAAATATCGTCGATATCGACGAACTCCACGCCCATTGCGCGCAGCTTCTCGCGCGTGTAGTTTGCATACTCCACCGCCGCAGGCGCGGAGAAAATGCTCCGCCTCGTCGGCGCAAATCCCAAAACGATCTTATCCATATCTATCCTCCGAATTTTATAAATTTTCTCCGCTTAAACGCGTGACAAGGAGCGCGATGCCCTCTTTGGCGGGCAGTTCCACGCGTACCTTGCCGCAGGCAGCCTCATATGCCGTCCTCCGCGTCATCTCCCAGATATCGATGACTTCCATGCGGTACTCGCCCTTTTCGGGAAGCGCGAGCTCGAAATACCGCGCGCACTGGCGGCCGAGATACAGAATACGGTGCCCCTCGTTGCGGCCGTAGAACTCGGCAAAACAGAGCTCCACCTGCCACTGTTCGCGGGCGGGGAATCCTTCTACAAGCTTCCTCACCCAATCGTTCCCGTCGTTGCCGTTGGGGTCTTTGGGCAGCGCCGAAACGGGCTCCAGCGCCCCGGCTTCCTCGATCACGCTCTTAAGATAAGCAAACCGTTCGGGCGCCTTGCCGTAAAGTTTGCCGCCCTTCGCCCACCACAAGACTTCGTCCTCGCGGTGGAAGGTCTCGCCGTGCGTTGCATAACCGCCGACCGCGGCGATGCTCCACGCGCGATTCATAAATTCGAAGGCAGACAAATTCCCCCATCCGAACGGAAGATCGCCTTCATAGCCGAATTCATCGATGATGACGGGGATGCCATACTCCTTCTTCCAGGCAGCGACCCTTCTCACCTCGCCGCTCTGGATGGAGGCATGCGTCAGCCATTTCTTCTTGGGGAAGGGGCAGACCCAATCATGCACGCCGATGAGATGATGATAAGCGTCCTTTTCCGCGATAAAGCGCCCGATCGTATCCCAATCGTCCAAGGAGAGCGCCGTCACCATTTCGTACTCGTTGGCAAGGCTCCACCACACATTGCGGTAAGCGGAAAGGCGGGCGACGGCATATTTGAGGTACTGCAAATTTTTCTTCATCCCGAGCCTCGAAAAGCCCCAGCGGTCATAGGGGTGGAAGAGGATGATGTCTGCCTCGATGTTCATCTCCCGAAGCGCCGCAAGGCAGCGGTCGAGCCGATCCCAATAGCGGAAGTCGGGCTTTTCCATATCCCACTCCCCCTTCTCGTCCTTTTCGAAGGGGAAGTAGGGCGGCTCGTTGTGGTTATAGGGCATATGCTTGGGGAAGATGCACATGCGGATCTTGTTGAAGGGCGCCGTCTTGAGCGTGAAAATCGTCTCTTCCACGAGCGCGTCCTCCTGGCTCGTCCAGGCATAGCATGTCGTGCCGAAGGGATAGAAGGGCGTGCCGTCCTCATAGCTAAAATGCGTTCCCTTCGCCTGCACGCGCCCGTGCACACCCTCATCGGGGACGCATCCGAAGCTTCCCTCTTTTTCCCCGATGCGATAGTGCCACTCGCCCAAAGCATCGGGCATGAAGCGCACGGCGTAATCGCCCTTTGCCTTCAAAAAGCTCTCCGCCCGCACACACTTTTCTCCCAATCGGAACTCTGCGCAAAGCGGCGCATTGCCGACGGAAAATTCTATCATGTCATACTGTTTTACGGTCATAGTGAGCCCTCTCATGATTTTTTCTTCATTGTAAACTGAACTTCATCTTTCTTCAAGAGAAGTTCAGTAAAACCATTGACTTAATTTACTTAATTTGCTACAATAAAGCTGCAGAACGCATCCGCGGGAGGAGCTCATGATCACAGCGAAGGAACTTGCAAAGCAATTAAATTTATCGGAGGCAGCCGTCTCGATGGCGCTCAACGGAAAAGTCGGCGTCAGCGAAAAAACGCGGGCGCGCGTCCTTGCGGCAGCGGAAGAACAGGGCTACGACTTTTCGCGCATCAAGGAAAGGCAATTCGAACGCGAACACCCCGAAGGGAACATCCTCTTTCTCATCTTCAAAAAGCACGGCGCCGTGGTCGCCGACACCCCCTTCTTTTCCGAGCTCACGCAGGGCATCGAAGCGGAGACGCGGAAACAGGGCTATCGCCTTCTTGTGCGCTATGTCTATGAGGAGGACAGCCGCGCACAGTTTTCCCTCGCCGCAAGGGAAGGCTTCGGCGGGGCGGTCATCCTCGGCACCGAGATGGACGAAGGCGATCTCCCCCTCCTTTCCTTGCTTCCCTTCCCCGTTGTGCTCCTTGATACCTACTTCGAAGGCGCGCCATACGACAGCGTGCTCATCAACAACGTGCAGGGGGCTTATCTTGCGACGAGCTATCTCATCGCGAAATACCGCACGCAGGCGGGGTATCTGAGCTCCTCCTACCCCATCAACAACTTTTCAGAGCGCGCCGACGGCTTTTACAAAGCCATCCGCAAGAGCGGGCTCTCCCCTTCGCGCAGCATCGTGCACCGTCTGACCCCCTCCGCGGAAGGCGCCTATTCGGATATGCTCGAACTTCTGGACCGCGGCGAAGAGCTTGCCCGCTGCTATTTTGCCGACAACGACCTCATCGCGGCGGGCGCCATGCGGGCGCTCACCGAGCGGGGAAAGCGCATCCCCGAGGATATAGCCGTTGTCGGCTTTGACGATATGCCCCTCTGCGCCTACACCTCCCCCACGCTCTCGACGGTGCGCGTTCCCAAGCAGGAGATGGGAAAGGCAGCCGCCAAACGCCTTCTGGACAAAATAAAAGACGGGCTCCCGCCCGTCAAAATAGAGGTCGGCACATCGCTCATCCGCCGCACCTCGGCATAAAATCAGCGCAGCCTTTCGGCTGCGCCTTTCTTTTTTGATTTGTGCGGGGTCACTCCTTGACGCCGCCGATGATGATGCCCGTCTCGAAATACTTCTGCACGAAGGGATAGAGGATGATGAGCGGAAGCGAGCCGACCACCACCATCACCACCCGAAGGGAAGCGAGGTAGAAGGAGATGGGATACCCCGACGGGGAGAGCACGCCCTCCGCGCTGTTGTTGATTAGGATATCACGCATGATGAGCTGCAGCGGATAGAGATCCTTGTGCGAACGGCTCAGAAACATCGAGGCATTCACCCACGAATTCCAGTGTCCGATGGCATTGAAGAGCACCACCGTGGCGATGAAGGAAGTGGTGAGCGGGAGCATGATCTGCACGAGGATGCGCACATGGCCCGCACCGTCGATCTGTGCCGCTTCGCAAATGGAATCGTTCACCGATTCCATGCCGTTCTTGAGCATGATGATGCTCATCGCATTGCAGCAGGCGGGGATGATCATCGAACCCATCGTGTTGGTGAGCCCGAGCGCACGGACGACGATATACAGCGGGATGATACCGCCGCTGAAGAGCATCGTGATGATGATGAACACCATCAGCGGCCGCTGGAAGAGCACCTTCTTGCGCGAGAGCACATACGCCGCGAGCAGATCGAGCACGAGCCCCAGCCCCGTCGCGCCCGCCGTGTAGATGACGGTGTTGAGGTAGCTCCGCCACAGGCCGTCGTAGGAAAAGAGCAGCTCATAGCCCTCGACGGAGAACGTGAGCGGGCTGAAGAGGAACCCTTCATAGAGCGAAAGGCGGATGGGGTCGGAAAAACTCGCCATGATGACGTGCCACATGGGCAGCACGCACAGGACGGCAAAGAGAGCGGTAAAGAAGTAGGTGAGTATCCGGACAATGACGTCGGACGGCTTTTTCGATCTGACTGCCATACTTTGCCTCCTTAAAAGAGATTGTTCCCGCCGAATTTCTTCGAGAACCAGTTGGAAATGAGGAGCAGCACGAACCCGACGACGGAATTGAAGAAGCTGATGGCGGTCGTGTAACTGATGCGCCCCTGCTCGATGCCGATGCGGTAGATATACGTCGAGAGGATATCCCCCACTTCATAGGTCGGGATGGAGTAGAGAAGGTGGATCTTCTCGAAGTTGTAGTTGAGGATCGCCGCAATCTTCAGGAGCAGGAAGATCATGATGGTGGGCATGATGGAGGGGATGGTGATGCGGAAGAGCTTCGCCATGCGCCCCGCGCCGTCGATATCCGCCGCCTCGTAGAGCGTCGTGTCGATGGAACACAGCGCCGCGATATAGATGATGCTCCCGTACCCCGTCGCCTGCCAGATATTGGAAATGATGACGATCCAGCGGAAGAAGCGGGTGTCACCCAGGATCGCCACTTCATCGCCGACGATGCCGACCTTCTGCGCGACGACGCTGAAGATGCCGCTCACCGAAGTAAAGTCTCTGACGATACCGCACACGACGACCATCGAGATGAAGTACGGCATGTACATCATCGTGGAAGTCACCCTCCGATAGGGCTTGTTCTGGATGGAGTGCATGAGGAGCGCCACCACGATGGGCGCCGGGAACACGAACACGATGTCCATCAGGCTGAAAATGATGGTGTTCCTTAAGAGCCGCCCGAAGTACGGGTCGGAAAAGAACGTCTTGAAGTGGAACAGAATGTCCGTATTCCCCGCAAGATCGGTCGCCCAGGGGCTGCCGAAGATGCCCTGCACCGTGCTGTAATCTTTGAAGGAGACCAGAAGCCCTGCCATCGGGAAGTAGGAGAAGACGATGAAAAACACGACGACGGGCAGGATCATCAAATACAGCGGCCAGTTGCGCCTCATATCCTTCTTCACCTTTTCCCACTTGGACGGCTTGCGTCCCGCGGGAGCGGCTTTCTCTTCCGCATGCGCGGAAACCACTTCCAGAGCCGTATCTTTCATCTCGTCTTACCCCCTTTCCGATTTTTTGTTATCTTTGCAGATATCTTTCGTATGCTGCCTGATACACCTTGACGAGGTCGTCCATATGATAGGTCGCCTTCATCGTCGCCACGAATTCGTCGAAGCTCTGCGTGTTCTTGCCGATGATATAGTTGACGGTGAACTCATCCTTGAACTTGGTGAGGTTGAGCTCGTAAAGATCGGAGACCTTCCCTTCCTGCTCAGTGAGCGTGACGGTGGGCAGCACATAGGAATTGTCGCAGTTCCACACTTCCGTCATGGCGCTCTTTTCCTCGTCGGTGACGACCTGCAGTTCGCGCGTCCAGTCGTACTTGAAGCAGAAGTTGAGCGAACAGTACTTGTTGATGGCATCCGAGAAGTTGAGCGGCGGCTCCTCACTGTTGGCGGTGATCTTTTCGGTGAACATGGGCTCGCCGTCCACATACTCGAAGGTATCGCCCTCGATACCGTAGTTCATGAGCAGCGCCCCTTCGTCCGTGAAGAGATAGTTGAACCATTCGAGGATGGCACGCACCTTCTCTTCCGACTTGACGCGGTTGGTGATGACGGCATAAGCGGAAGATTTTTCCGTATAGCGGATATGCAGCTCGTCGCTTGCATTCTGCTTGGGCGCCGCCACGGGGCGAAGGTCGTAAACATCCATCCCCAATGCCTCATACACCGGCCCCAGATTGTTTTTCATCAGGTCTTCATAGGTATGGATATAAGTGTAGATCATGGGGAATGCCGCATACTGGGCGGGCGTGTACTGATAGGTCGTAAGATCGAAGGAATCCATCGCGGGCATCTGCGGCTGCTGCGACTCGGAGCCCTCGTTGTTGGTGAAGAAGTTGGCGTCGATGAGCCCCTTTGCATACCAGTCTCTCATCTTGTCGAGGTACTGCTGATATTCGGGCTCGGCAGCGCCGTAAGCGACGGTATTGCCGTTCTTGAGATACAGCCCGCTCGAGACCTGGAAGCCCGCGTTCAGCGTGCCGACCATGTCCGTCCCCGTGTAGTAGAGGAAGAGCGGGGCTTTGCCGCCGTTGATGTTGTCCTTGACGTAGGTGAGGTAAGCTTCCCAATCGTCATAAGTGACGGGGTCGACGACTTCCTCCCCTTCCTTGATGATGCCCTTTGCCTCTTCATAGGCGCGCAGCCAGTCCTCGCGCATGACGAAGCCGTACCAGGGCCCCTGTTCCTCCATGGGAACGCTGTAAATGCCGGCATACTTGCCGCTGTCCGTCTTGGTGAACTTCTGAACGGACTCATAGCTTCCCCCGATGGCTTTGAGATAATCGGGCGCGCACTCCTCCATGTAGGGGGTGAGATCCCAGATGACGCCGTCCGAGATACCCTTTTCGATGCCGCCGGGATATCCCGCGCCCACCTGCACGTCGCTGATGATCATGACGTCGTAGTTCTCGTAATCGCCCGTCCACATCTGCTGGATGTCGTTATACACGCCGTGGGTGTACTCCACCTTGACGCCCGTGCGCTTTTCGAGTTCCTGATAGACGGGGAGCTCGTTGTAGCTCGTATATCCGTCGACGACTTCGAAGGGCAGGAAGATCTTGATGTTGTTGAGATCTTCTTCGACGTCCTTGCAGCCTGCCGCAGCGCCTGCGATGCCGAGCGCGACGACCGCGCTCAATGCAATGCAAAGTACCTTGTGTTTCATCTTTTTCCTCCTTACGTTCGGCGGGAGGCAGAGAACTGCTCGCCGCCCCTGTTTCTGCCATCATTGTAAGGCAGGAAGACCGTTTTTTATATTAAAATTTCCACGAGTTGTAGCAGAAAATCAACTCTATTTTGTGATATTCTCACAATTTGGTGTGATATCGGAAAATTTCCCGCACCTTATTTCTCTTCGGGGCGAGTAAGGACGAGCTTCCCCCCTTCCACCGAAAAGGCGACGGGATCGAACACCTGCCGCAAAAAGGCGACGCTCTCTTTCAGCCATCCCGAAAAGCGGCGGGCGATCGCGCCTATCGCATGACGAACGTCCTCGTCCTGCTCTGCAAGCAGCGGCGAGGAGACGGCAGCATTTGCAAGGCTCATGCCGTGCGGCCCCTCCTTGTAGATATGCAGCTCGTAAGGCACATTCGCCCTTGCAAGCGCCGAGGCAAACAGCAGCGAGTTGAGGGAAGGCACACAAGTATCCTCCGAAGTATGGCATAAAAAGGCGGGCGGCGTCTTTTTGTCCACATACTTTTCAAGGCTCAGCCGTTCGGGAAACGCCGTTCCCTTCCCGTGCACCGTGTTGATGCCGGGGTATGCGTATTCCCCCGCCGTGATGCACGGGTAGCCAAGGACGAGCGCATCAGGGCGGCACGCCCTTCTGTCCGCTTCTGAGTTGACGCTTTCATCGTCCCAGAAGACGCCGCAGCTTGCCGCAAGGTGCCCTCCCGCCGAAACCCCGACGGCGGCGATCTTGTGCCCGTCGACGCCCCACTCTGCGGCATGTTTTCTCACAAGGGCGATGGCAGAAAACGCCTCCCGCTGCGGGATGGGGAAGACGCCCTTTTCCCCCACCGAATAGGTGAGAACAAAGCTTTGGAACCCCCCCGCCGCATACGCAAGCGCCACGGGCTCCCCTTCGGGGTCGGAGACGAACTCATATCCCCCGCCCGGGAAGATGACGACGGCAGGCCGCCGCTCCGAACCATAGATGGCAGGCGAACTGTCCTGCAGATAGCAGGTAAGCTTCGCCCCGTTTTCTCCGATCTCAAACTGCAATACTTTCATGATAATACCTCCGTATGTTCTTCCGTTTGGCCGCAGCGCACGAGAGAAGGCACGAGCGCTTCCGCAAGCGCGGCATAGCCCTCCACGGTGAGATGCAGCCCGTCGCAGGAATACGCCTCCCTGAGCTCTCCCCTTTCGTCCTTCAGCCGCGCCACGAGGTCCAATAAACATCCACCGGCATAGCCGGTGGTTTTTCATTTTCGGGCTGTAAGCCCTC